>ENA-OUQH01000013-OUQH01000013.1-human-gut-metagenome-genome-assembly--contig:-NODE-13-length-195219-cov-28.524805_pt1 | contig 195219 bp, 169 predicted proteins | sample MGYA00237948_ERZ548828 | MGnify/ENA primary metagenome ERZ548828 (study PRJEB26490, sample SAMN05194711) | human gut metagenome | biome: terrestrial biome; feature: human-associated habitat...
TCTGAGCCTTGTAAGTTATTGAAGTTAAACAGTTAAAACCTTGTCGGAGAAAATTCCTCCGGACAGTAGTGAAATTTCTATTATAATAGGAATAATCCGGTACTTCAGGATTTGAATCTTCAAGTACCATGTGGTGCTATATATGGCCTTCTTGGGAACATTATAATAGTATGTATTTCCATGCTTTGTTCTGATTAGAATAAATTTTTTCAAAATAATTTTCGTTTATTTTTAATACTATTTCGGAACTATGTACTTTAAATGGGGACCATTTTACATCGCCTTATTATGACTTGCTAGCTTAAAGTACGTAAGCCAGTACTATTTCGCTCTTGTAAGCATAATGATAGGGTCAGACTCCATCGTGATGCCTTCAACGCCGACAGAGTGCAGGTATGAGTAAGCTTTCTGGCGAGCATCTTCAGTGATGTCCTTTGAGTAGGCGTAGTTTATAGTTGAAGGGTCAAAAACATCAATCAGCCATCCTTCACTCTGCCATCTCGGGCTGAACTCTGTATTAAAACTATCAGACAGTCTGAAATCCCCCCTGAAAATATTCCCATCAGACTTTCTCAGGACATAGTGCTTGTAAGCCCAACTTCCATCAAAGATGCTGAGATAGAGGTTCTTGCCATCTTCAGCATATTCCATTAAAAACTGTGTGTCGGAGATATTGCTGTAAAAATCCCTCAAATCTTCCTTTGTGACATGGTGAGGAAAAGAGAATGAATATTTTGGAGTCAGCTGTCCAGAATGGTAGAAGTATATTGTGTCGCAGCATGCCGGATTATATAACACCTCATCGGCATACTTTCGAAGAGAATGATGGTTTGGAATGGCAACAGGAGTCACGCAGTCAAACATGAATTTGTTCGGAACATAGTTAAGCGTGTCGCCTTCCTGGCTTAGCTCTACTATGGCATCCTGTTCACGCCCAGTTACATTCAATACATTCTCTATTATTGTTCCTGAATCGGAAATTACGAATTGCCTGTTTTTATAGTTCGTTGTTGAAGAGACAGTTGAAAGATATGCACCATCACTTGAAAATTTCATGATGCCCTTGGCAATGTCCGCAATGTACAAGACATTGTCTTTCCTGCTGTAAGCGATGTCGGTCGGAATCAGATATTCGCCCTCAGCTCGCCCCTCAACTGATATTGTAGAAATCAACGACCCGTCAAATGAGAAACGGAATACTCCAAAAGGATTGACTGTCAGAATATAAAAGGAATCTTCCGACATACATACCTTAAGAATATTTGAAAGATTATAAGTTTCCCTTGTCTTAAGAGGAATGAATCTTATAGGCTCAAGGACATCTGCCAATGATAGCACGGGAGCTTTCTCTAAGTCTTTGAATTCAAAAGAACTTATATTGGTCCTGTTACTGCAGGAAATGGAACTTGCTAGACAAAGGATGAATCCGATATATTTATTCATATTTAGTACTATCTTCAAACTATATATTAAAATAAATGACCCTCAATGTGGAATTTAGTGAGAGTCAAATAAACAAAATTATGCATTTTAGGATAGTAATTCGTAATAGACAATCTGATGATATGACTATTATTGGTAAGTCTAAAATGCATAATCAAAAAAGACTTTTTCCTCCTAAAAAATCAAGATTAAAGTCTATCATTTCCTTTTACTGGAGTAGAAGGCGCACCATTAAAAGTTGCGGTTGAATGAAGACCGGCAGCTTTTGTAGAATCTTCACCAGGGCAAGTGCAAGAACATTGTGATGACTCTGAGACATTTTCTCCACCCAGAACTACTCTCATTTTGTATTCAGACAACCTTTGGTTGACAAATTTTTTTCATAAGACAATTAAATTTAAAAACGTTACAAATATAATCAAATTATATTCTCTTTTCAATATCAATACTTCGGTAAATTTTTACCGAGAAATTATCTATCAAAAGTATTGTTTATTAAAATTTTGTTTTTAGATTTGAAATCAGACACCGCATAGCATTGAATGTTACGAACACATCATACTATTCAACAAATAGTTCTCAAAAAGGGACTATGGTGTCTTTTTGGCCAAATTAAAGGCCTTCTATTTTTGCGGCACGGATGTCGTGTCGCAGGAAGCGGTGGGGCTTCAATAGAAGACAATGGTAATGCCAATTTAAGCTCGCCTGGTGGGAAAGTATCAGAAAAGGGTGACTGCAAATGGTCCGGGGTAGTCGTTACCCCATAGACTAATTATCTAGCACTTCTCTACGTGCCAGTCTATAAACTTTAGACTGATTCTCAATATAAGGGGGCGCCTTTTCCCCAGCCCCCTTATAAATAGTCGCAAAATGATAACATTCATTAGAATTATGAAATATTCCTTATCATACGCTTGCCTGGCTATCCTGATGTCGGCCCTTTCATTTTCAGCGGAAGCCCAGATTTCCGTTGACGCTGATTTTCGCGATCCGAGGCAGAAGGCCGTCATTGACGAGGTCAATTACAGATTCACGTACAGAACAAAGTTTTCCGAGGACACTGTAGGCCACGAAAAGTATTACGACAACCAAGTCTTGGAAATAGGCGTCAAGTATGTACGTTACTATAGCCGGTTCGCCGAAGTGATGGACTCCACCTGGTATAAGCATTCGGTTACTGGAGAAAGGAAGTCAGCCGGAGGCTCATACAAGCGAACCGAGGATCTGCAACCGGGTGAGACAGGACAGTACGAGGACTTGTTTTTCAACTACCCGGAAACGGGAACACTTACCGTCATCAATGCCATCAGAAAAAAGACCTACTCTTACTCTGAGCCGATACCGACTTTTGACTGGAAGATAACGGGCAAGACCGCTCAGGTTCTCGGTTATGAGTGTAGCGAGGCCGTAGCCGACTTCCGCGGCAGGAGATGGCACGCTTGGTTCACATACGACATTCCTCTGCGCCACGGCCCGTGGAAGTTATGCGGTCTGCCTGGGCTGATTCTAAAAGCCGAAGATGCTGACAAACTTTACACATACGAGCTGATAGAGATTCAGAAACCACGTTCGGAAGCAATGTACAAGTACAAGACACCGCAAGCCATCAAATGCGCAAGGGAAGATATCCTTCGCATCAACGATATGCGGTGGCAAGACCCTTACAGGCACGCCACCTCCAACGGTGTCGGTATAATGAAATTCAAGATGAGAGACCCGAACACCGGAAAACTGCGTGATATGACCTCGCAGGAATATGCCGCTTACATCGGCTATATCCCTCAACGGGAACTGAAATAAGGACACATCTATCTCAATGAATATAAAGGCCACGATAATGCTGTTCACCGCAGGATTGCTGCTCGCTCAAACTGTTGTCCAGCCTGCTATGGCGCAGATGACAATAAGCGGGACGGTACGTTATGCGAAGAGCGGCGAGACCGTGGCAGGCGCAAATGTCATATTCCAGACACCAGACGCAAAGAAAGTATATGGGTTCGACATCACCGGTGCGGACGGGACATTCCTTTTCGAATATAACAGTTCAGCCGATTCGGTAAGGATAATGGTAACCGGATTCAATCTGAAGAACACTTTCCGTATAGTCCGGCTGCCGGCGAAGCCATTGGATTTCCAAGTGGAGTTCGAGGAAACCACGATCAAAGAGGTTGTGGTAAGGGCTGAACCTGTCAAACGACGAGGGGACACCATAAGCTATATTGTGAGCGCATACGCTGACAGCCTTGTGGACCGGTCTATTGGGGACGTACTGAAGAAGATGCCCGGCATCGATGTCAGCGACGCTGGACAGATAAGATACAACAACCGGCCGATCAACAAGTTCTACATCGAGGGCTTGGATCTGATGGGAGGACGTTACGGAGTTGCCGTGAACAACGTCCGAGCCAAGGACATCGCAAGAGTGGAGGTAATGGAGAATCACCAACCAATAAGGGCAATGGAGGGGTTGGAATACTCCCCTGACGCCGCCATCAACCTGCGGCTTAAGAACAACGCTAAGGGCAGTCTCATTTCCACCATACAGTTAGGCGCAGGCTATAAGCCTTGGCTTTGGAACGGAGAACTTGCCGCGATGTATTTTACAGGGAAATGGCAGACGATGACGACATACAAAACGAACAATGCCGGGCAGGACGTGACATCCGAACTGGAATCGTTCTACGACCGGCTGGACAAAGAATATTCACCATTGTCCGTTCACAAGCCTGCGACTCCCGACACCGACCGCGAAAGGTATATGGACAATGAGACTCACACGGTCTCCATAAGCAACATCTTCAAGTTGAGCGAGCTCTCAGACCACACGCTCAACCTGAACGCAATGTACTTGCGAGACCGTCAGAGGTTCAGCTCCAATTCCCTAACCACATATTATATTCCCGGAGAGACACCGCTTGAGGTAGAAGAGACGACATCCGCCACCGAAACCACCGACGAGACGGAGCTCAAGGCCAAATACAACCGGAACGACAAGAGTATCTATCTTAGCGAGCAGCTGGCGTTCGGGGCTAAATGGGATAACAATTTAGGCAAAGTGCTGAACGGCACGGAAACGGTGGATCAGCGGTTCAGGATGAGACAGTCGCGTCTGCAAAACGACATCCGCTTCATCAAAGTGTTGAACGGTGACATACATTTGAACTTCACCTCACGAGTCAATGCGGCGGAAATGCCTTCAAACCTAAGGGTGACACCTGTACTGTACCCCGAGATCTTCGGCTATGACGCACAGGAAGCACTGCAAGAGATGTCCAACCGCAAGTTCCGCACAGACAACAACGTATTAATCATCAAGACATTTCCAAAGGTAGGCATAGACCTGCACGCCTCGATGGGATTCTCCGCGGATCTTCAGGAAATGACGAGCGTCTTGTATGATCCTGTGACGGCATCCTCTGACGGCAAATCAATCCCGGACAGTCTGCGCAATGACACGGACTACCACCGTTTCGACGTTCGCGCTAACCTCGGTATGACTTATCGTCATCGGGATTTCAGCATCGCCACAGGCATAAGCCCGGTCTATTCATACGTGTTTTCCAGAGACCACATTTCAGGAGAAGACAAGAGCAAGGACAAGGTGTATTTCAATCCCCACATCGGATTGGACTGGAAAATAACGCCCAATCTCAGTTTCCTGGCCTCAGGCAGCCTTATCGGCAACCTCGGAGCAGCCTCGGGCATATACAGCGGCTACATTATGACCGACTACCGATTGATAGGCAGCAGGGATGGCCGAATCGCCGAAGGATTACACCAAAATTACAGTGCGGAATTGCGCTATGCTGATGCCCTGCTGTCCTTGTTCGGATCTGTCAAAGCCGATTACCGGCGGAACGATTCCAATCTGATGTACGGCACGGAATATTTCAGCTCACTGAGCAGAGTACGGACTTACGACATTCAAAACACGTCTCAAGGTTGGGGAATAGAGGGAAAGATTGAAAAGCGGTACAATGCCATCTCCACAACAGTGGGCATTCCGGTGGGCTACCGCAGGAACTTAATGGACATTCTCCGACAAGGAACAATTACGAACACCGCCATCTGGAGTCTGCCTGTCGGGCTGGAAGTCTCTTCGCGTCTTGCCGTCAACGCGTTTCTGGAATATTATGCGAGATATGTGCGGAGCGGCAGCGAGATTTTAGGCGAAAATAATGAACAAACAGATGCACTCAAAGCTATCAACGCCCTGCACCAGAGGCTACGCTTAGATTTCGTATTTTTCAAACGGGTCACGCTAAAGATAAGCGGAGAGCATTATCTCAACGACGCCATCTCCTCCGGAAGCCGGAACATCTTCTTCTTGGACGCATCCCTGAAACTCAAGGCAAAGAAGATAGAGTACATCCTCGAAGGACGCAACTTGCTGGACAACAACTTCTACAACCAACGTTTGTGGTCAGACATTACCAATTACCAATACAATTACCTCTTGCGCCCGGTCACAGTCATGTTCAAGATAAGATTCAACCTTGGGGTGTAATGCAATATCGAAATAAGCTACTTGACAACAGGGATGTTCAGTTTATGGCCGTTCCGGACAATTGAAAAGTACAGGGTGTCACCTTTTTCCGCCATTTTAAATATTTTCGAGGTGTTACCTTCCATCGACCCGCTGGTTACCCCGGTAATCTCATCAAATCTACGTATGCCGGCTTTATATAATACGGAATTATGATTGATGCTCGTTACAATATTTGTGTGCGCAGCAGTTGCATACGTATCCATATTAGATCCACAAATCGACAGAACTGTCTCATTTAAATCTTTTGAGCAGTTCCTTTTCTTTAACAGCAGTATTTTAGAGTTCAAGTCGATAATAAGATTGTACCGGTACATAAAACCAACACCCAAAATATTCATGGAAAAGCCAGATTGTGACTTATTTTGGTTTATTATCTGCACAGTATCACAGGCCATTCCGCTTTCGGCGATATAGTACATTTTATTATGGATCACCTCACTTCCTGTGCGCATTAGATATTCAAAATTGAGTGAATTGTCTGCGAGGTAGGCAATCAGCTGTTCATAGTTCCCTTTGTGTCCGCCTTTTCCCATCAATACAATCTCGTATGGACTTCCTGTGTCAATCATATAATCATCGATGTAATGATATGTATTTCCAGAATGTCCGGAGTCAAACGCCAACGGAATATCTTTCACGAAATAATTTCCTCTATGCTCATACAAATCGAAAGTACCATCTTCATATTCTGCAGTCTGTGACGCTGATAACGAATCAGAAAGTTCCAATCTCATCCTGTCGAAATCTAAATGCCATATGTGACGATCTCCTTTAGGAATTGATATTATACCGTCAGCATTCAAGGCAGTTGTCGAATTGTCAATGATGATTTCATCATAGCGTAAGAGCATCCCTCCAATAGTTACATCAAGAGGTGAATATGTCACCTCTTTTACTTTCAATGGCGGGTATGGAGAAAATCCGTATCCCATCTTTGAATTGACGCCCAATGAATCTGATATATTCAATAATGATGCAACTGTATCCGAGACAATCAATTTGCCACTGGCCCCGGTATCAAACAAAAAATTAAATTTTAAAGAATCTATCAGGACAGATATGGAAATATGCGAATTATCAGTAATAAATACATTTGCCGGAAGTGTAGAAGATACCTTCGGCTGATTGTTCACACAAGATACACTATGTACAAGGATTATGAACAGCAATATGTTACTAACAATCTTGCCCATCTTGAGTTATCCATACATAAATCGTACGTTTGTTTTAAATTTAACAAAAATATATTAAAAGCAAATATTCAATATAAAAACAACATGTTCTATAGTTGTGTCAATTCACCATATGAAATGATATGCACCGTATGTTCAGTTATCAGTTTCTGTTGCAAATATATAAAACGTTATTTTAAAACCTAAGTATATGACAATAATTTGAAAATATCGATCCGCTGCACTTTGCATAGAGCGCATATCATCATGCTCATTGCCTTTATCCTTGCCAAATTCATATCTTTTCCAAAATGCTCTCTCAATATTGAGAACAAATCACTACTTTTGTAGTGAACCTTAGGACTTCGTAACATGGTGTTAATGTGGGAGTTAACCACCTTGAATTTAAGTATTTTTAAGGTCTTTTGCAAATATAATTACCTGATAATAAATGAATTATCTACTTAATTTTAAGAAAATTGTCATATGCTAAGAAGCAAAACTAAAGAACAATTATTATGAAATCGATAAAGATAAATCATATCGAATCGGCTAGTCTTTCAAAAGCCGAAATGGCTCACACCAAAGGGGGAAATGCTTGCTACTGTTCTTGCACTTATCGAAATGTTGGTGGTTCCTCCATTGAAGACAATGGACATGCCAATTGGACAGGAAATAAGAATTCTGTTGAAAAAACAGCAGATGCAACCCTTATGATAGACGATGGTAATGGTGGTTGCCGTGATTTTTGGACTAGTTAAGTAAAACGACTGGTCAATAACCACATATTGGCTAGTCTACTATTTTTGTAATAAGTTATTGACCATCATGTATCAAAGACTCCTTTTTTCCATTCTTTTCCTTGTCTCCGGTTGCATTAATCAAGAAGGAGGGACGCAGTCGCACGTTCCCGTATGTATATTTGAGCCTGCAACGGAGAGACTTGATTATCCGTTTAGAATATGGTCGGGAAACGGCCTCTTTCATCTTGAATCTGCAACGGAGAGATTCGAGTACGACATGCTTGGTCATCCTGTAATTGAAACGAAGTTGGACTCCGTATATCCTTGTAGATTGATTTTTGACACAGGATGTGCCGGAATGCTTATTTTGGACAAGAACTATGCGAAAAATAATGGTTTAATCAATCGGTTCTGCCCGACCGAGTCTCTGAAGTCGGGATGGAATTTCGAGCGTGATATCCCATACATGACTTTGAAGGGTCCCGTCTCGCTTTTAATTGGAAATAGCAGGGTCTGCTATTCTGAATGTAGAATCGTAGATGGACGGGCTCTGAACTTCCTTGCTGCCGATGGAATTTTCTCCATTCCAAATGATGAGACTCGCATGTGGGAGATAGACTGCGAGAATAAACTTCTCTCTGTATATGATTACACCATTTCCCCCTGTCAAGGCATCTCTTTACGCTTGGATCTCATTGAAAACCAGTTTATTATTAGAGAATTTCCATTTAGGTTCCGTCATCTGAACGATTATGTGCACTCACAAACAGATTTGGTATTGGATACAGGAAGTCCTGAATCACTTGTTTATCTGTATGCCGAACCCGACAGTACGATGCGTTCGGTACTAAGTGACGAAATAACCCAGAAATACGTTTGTCCTTCCAAAAACGGTGTTACCCCAACTCTTTATCTATTGCATGAATATGGATTATTGGGCCGAAAAATATGGATTGAACACCGCGAATTATCACGACAATGGCGTATTTCAGGAGAGCATGAAATGATTGTGGCAGGAATGGACTTTTTAAAGTCGTTTAATCTGCGACTCTATCCTGCTGGAAATCGTATCGAACTGATTCCCATTGCACATATCTCGTTACAAGAGGATCAAAGTAGGCAGAAGGGGGGGCACAGAATTTCGTTTTCGTGCTTTTAGGAGCAAAGAAGGGCACGCCGTAGTCGATTTCGTGAAAGAAGGGTCATTTTGGCAAGATTTCGGAGTGAAAGAGGGTGATATAATTCTTGATGTAGATGGTCACCGCTTGTTTGATCTTCCACGTTCCTATTTTGATGAAACGGTGCAAGGAACAAATCACTCGTTTACAATTGTTCGGAATAGGGACACACTATTGTTGCGCTATCCGAGTCAGAGTAAGCTCTGATGACGTTATTGAGCATAAGCTAATGGAAAGTAGCATCGGCAACATATATCCAAGATGCGCTCCCAGAATGGCGTTCTCGGCAATCTCCTTGGTCATTCATACGTAATCGCCACCGAAAAGACCTATGCCATACTGTTGCCGAAGACGCTTGATGTCGCAAGTTAAATCAAGTTACCAGCAAGTTACCGGCAAGCTAAATTATGCCCACGATGAAGAAGATTTGGTGGAAATGACATTTTGCTATAAAAAACAGGTGTTATAATCAATAGTTCGTTAAAAATTAGCCAAGCCTAAGCGGCTCTGGCAAGATTGATTGCCGTAAGCGACGCGTTGAAGTGGAAGGCCAGTTTTCTAAAGTCAGTGGACTGACAGTTAGTAATTCCCGCGAACTGTTTGCTGTCCCTGTACAGATTATGTGCAACTTCTCATGGCGCTACTCGCACTTGACTGTTGACTGGTTATTCTGCATAGTTGAATAAACAAATGTCACCATTTACCTGAATACCCGAAGTTTGCGTAGTGCTTAACTTCTGCTCTAATTAGACTGTTAATGTCTTTTTCTTCGATGTCCAAATTATTTTCAATGAACTTCAACAACTCATCATCTGTATGCACGGTTCCAAGTGCTTCCAATAGTTTGTGATGACCGCATCTTTTCTGTATGAGATTAACTATTACCAAACCAATTAGATAATTTTTCTGCGTCATGTTCCCGGAATCAAACCTATCCAATATTCTAAGGTCTATTTCAGGATGAGCATCCAAATAATAGTCTAAGTCTTGAAAATGGGTCTGTATCGGAATTCCGATTATCTTCGGATTCTCGGAATAATATTCAGATAAACCATCTGTGAGCAAGTGATGTGTTCCCCTGTATTTTACTAACACGAACCGCATCATCTCATGCTGATAGAATTCTCCCTGCGTGGCATTTGAGTAAATAATGTAATTGTCAATATCTGTCGTACCTCCCAAATCATTGGTGTCAAATACTGCTGTCTCACCAATATCATAACCAAAGCCTTTCAACCTCTGCGACTCTCGGAACCCATCTGAAATATACACATCCAGATGAGGCAGCTTAATACCAAAATTATCGAGTAAAAAAGATCGAAATTTAAGGGCTTTATTTATCTTGCCTCTGTTTGGCTTATATGTCTGGTAATGAAAAGTGATGTCACCTTTTGTTACACTTTTCCAGTTCTTTGAATAATAATCTAGCCAGTTGCCAAGAACGAAATTGTTATTCTCGTCCTTAAAGGAAAGTACATGTGTAGTGCACAGCACATAAGGATACTCCGAGAAATGCCCCCAATAATACATTGAATGGATATCATAATAATCGTCATTCAAAGGCTTGATAGATAACACCAGGTTCTTTAGTTCACCATATTTCGCCAATCCATATAATTCCATATACCCTTCAGAACGGAGCAAATCATAACTTTTATATTTCTCTTTATCTCTACAATTCCAATATGGATTATTATATAAACTGTCCGGAGAACTCATAAGATAATCGGTCCACAGCTGATTGATTTTGACAATATCCGGATTCTTCTGATTCTCCGTCTCTACCAATGAATTAGAAATAATCTGTTGCGCATGTAGATCCACGCACAACACTAAAAAAGGTATAATACAATGATATATATATTTCATGACAATAAACGTTTTAAATAATTAGAGTTTATAGTCCAAACAGGCGGATTTTAGGAAGAAACCACGACTGGTATTAAACGACAATCCCCATCTTAAATCACAATTTCGGAAGCTCGATTTCCGGTATGACCATGTCGGCGGAATCTGAGGAATCACCTGTCAAGAACATCACATAATAAATTGGGAGATATGTGATGCCGTTCTCCTGATAGACTTTCTGCCCGCTGTGGAGCACGACGGCATTCTTAACATTGTAATCGGGAGTTTTCATGAAATTATCGAGAGCACTGTGAACCTTATAATCCTTTCCCGACTTGACCTCAATCGGGAGAACGGACAGACTATCGTAGTCGTCAATGAGGAAATCCACCTCCCCGCGCTGTTTGTTGTCGTAATAGTGAAGCTCGCATCCATGCGCATGGAGTTCTTGCGCCACGACAGATTCATAGACTGAACCTAGGTTAATGCTGCGCTCATCGCCGAGCACGGCATTGATGTTATTCTTGTAAAGAAGTCCTGTAAGCAGCCCGACATCGCTGAGGTATAGTTTCAACAGATTTTTGCTCTCCGATTCTTTCAACGGGAATTTCGGATTGCTGATAGCTTTAACGGCAAGCGCGACGCCAGAGTTGGTCAGATACTCAAATTCATCTGCATAATCACTGAACTGCTTATGCCCGGCTGTGTTTTCAATTTTCTTTACGACAACGCGCTTCCTCTTATTTTCCATATTCGACGGAATGAGGTCATAAATATTCCGAATCACGAGTTTCTTTTCAGAATCATATTGGGAAGCGTCTAACTTGTACAGTTCATGGATGTCGTTCTGTATCTTGCGAACAAGGGCAATGTTTCGTGTTTCCAGAAACTTGTTGACAGCATCCGGCATTCCTCCGGTAAGCAGATATATTTTGAACTGACGCAACATATAAGCATGCAGAGAATCATTTAGAGTCTCTTTTTTGAGAAAACAGTCTCTAATGCTATCAATAGTCTCCTTACCACATCCGCTGGCAAGCAAAAATTCCTCAAAGTCAAGCGGAAACATTTGCTCGATGGCAATACTGCCTATCGGTATTGACGGAGTCTGCGCCAATGCTATGCCCAACTCCGAACCGCTGGCAATATACCGGTATCGTCCCTCCTCATTCAGAAATTTCAGCATAGTCATCAGATGCGGATAACTTTGAATTTCATCAAGGAATACAATCGTGTCAGATGCGTCACCAAGTCGTTCCCCTGCAATCGCACCGAGTTGTATGTAAAAGTCATCAGTGTTGCGGACATCAGCCAGTAAACCAATACCCTCTTTATCTTCCTTGAGGTTGAGTTCAATATAGTTGCGAAACATTCCTTCGCAGATATGACGTATCAGATAAGACTTGCCAATCTGCCGAGCTCCATTTATCAAAAGTATTTTGTGTGGTTCATTCCGCAAAAAAGCCTCTATGTGCGATGCAAATTTCCTGAAAAGCATAGTATTCTTACATTTTATACAAATGTAATAAAAATCAAGCACATACAAAATTTTCAGGAAAAATCAAGTGTTTTCACAGCACGAAATCGGGAATTATTCCAAGTTTCGGAAGGGTAAAATCAGGAATTTTGCAGCAACTCCTGTCGCAATTGTACCGCGCGCGGAGGCGCAACCAAGAAAACAAGAAAACAGGATTATGATACACCAGTTCACCTATTTTCATTGACTTGGCCGTAGCAAGTTTTACAAAACCTGTTTTCTCTTACCTCGTCACTACTTCAAGATTTATTTTAAGAATATTATTCCGCTGAGTTGTACATTCATATCATTTTTGCCTTCGCTGTCGATGGAAATATTGTTGGTAAAGAACACTCCGCCATCTCCGTAGAAGTATAGTGGCTTGCATCCGTTCTCTTTCTGTGCCGTGTCAATCTCGCTCACAGGAATCGTCAGCGTGACAGAATCTGATGAGACGGTTACGAAGGCCGTGTCGGCCAATGGTACAGAGCAATTGACGTTGATGTTTTCGAAGCGTGTGAATCCCTTAGGAATTATGGATGCCCCTTTGGTGTTGATTTCAATCCAGTGGGAATCGCATTCGTCTACCTCTACGGTGTCCATCTGCATAAGTCCAAAGTTCCAGAATCCCACAGTTGTGTCAACAATCTCACGCACGACTCTTTCCGGGTACATGATGTAGAGGTATTCCATCTTCTCGTCTGTCTCAATCATAGTTGCGATATCCCCGGATTTCATTATCTCTGAATATTTTGCCGAGTCCAAAGGAAAACTGATGCCGGGACAGTTAGAGGATAGTGCTTTCTTTACTTCGCTGACTAGGACTCTTCGGGATATGGCTGAGAAATTCTGCGGGCCGACAGACGAAAGTGCTGCAAACGCTAGAAAGGACAGCGGAATCCATCGGAATCTTTTGCATTTGCTGACCGTCAAACCTATGCAGACAGCATAGCCCCAAACGTTGAAGAGGACTACGTATAGGCGTGGCGCGGTGATTCCGTAGTCCGTTATCCTTTTGGCGATTCCTACCGTCATCAATATAAGAAGCGGAAGGAAAATGGCAGGCAAGAGTTTGAGCGCCTTGCGGTCGAATCTCCACTTGTTGTCTTCTTTTCGAAATTGTACCGGATAGAGCAGAAACATCATCAGTATCAGGCATATCATTGATGCTATTACAAGTGTTGATACCCATCCGCAGGGAAGCTTCCATTCAAAAAGGATCTTTACGGCATATACATAGAGCGTTACTACATAAGTGCCGAAAAGAGGAAATATCAAATAGTTAATCAGTCCGAGTCCAGTTGTTCCGGGACGTTCAGTGTCATGTCTCTCTTTTTCTGGAATCAATTGCATGAACACCATCGGCGCGACGAATATCATGCATACCAGGAACACGTCAGCGAACACCTTCCATCCGATTTCAACTCCGAAGAGTACATTGAATGCAAGAACGAGCAACTCCAGTCCTCCAGCCAGGAGCACCCCGACAGCAAAAGCAGTCGCGAATGCTGATGTGCAGTCAATGATATAGTTCCATAGCCTCATGTCATTGTTGGATTCTTGAAAGACAGGAGCAATGAATATTCCTGAAACTATTATCCCCACGAGTGTGGCAGCTGCATTGGTCCAACTCAAATCCAGCGGCCATGCCTGGCGGAACGCGAGGCAGACCCCTAGCCATAAGGCATTGACGGCTATAATCCAAAGCGGTTTTACGGTGTGTCTCTCATCATTTCTCCAATCCGTGAGCACGAGCTTTACCACCAGATTCAGCAGACCGGCGGTTATCGTCCAGAACATCAGGAAAAAAGAGTCTTTTCTATCTATTTTATCTCCAAAATGAATCAACACGACCGACATGATGGCTGCCGCTATCATAAAGCAAGACGAAGTTGTAAATCTCTTGAAGGTTCCTGCCATTTTCTGGCATAAGTTCTTGATTGTGGTTTTGTCTATCATATTGCAAAATAATCCATTCTTAAATTTAACATTATTGATAACCGGGCACTCCGTCAAATGCAGGAATCCAGTCAAGGCATTAAGTGGGCTTGGACCTATTTGAAATTATGGCATCGAAATTCTCGATTGCCCATGAAATCAGTGAATCAAGGTGGGGGAGGAGGCTACGCCCGCGTTCTGTCAATAAAGGAATCCGAACATCCATAGTGGTACTTGATTGTCAAACACATACTCTATTGTATCCTTGACCACATATGCGTCTTCTAAATTGGATATTTGTTTCTTTCCTTTGTTGCGCCCGCCCACTTCGAAAGTCTTTCCGTCAATCTCAAAATCTGAAACAGGAGATTCTACCGTATCGTACTTCTGCTTGGTCCAGCAATAAAAGATAGTCTCTCGGGCATTCCTCGTGTCCGGCTTTTCGCCCGAAAGGACATAGGACATATTGCATCCTGAATTGTCTTTCTATCCATAATTTGCGTTTTCCTGTGCAAAAGTAGCATAAATTCACGACGAATCGGCCGCTTCTGAAAAGAAACGACCGACAATAATCAAAATCTATATTACTATTTCATAGTTTTCAATATTTCTAGCCAGAAAACCTGAAGAAATGATCACCGATTAAATGCCTTGGTGCGTATCGTGATATTTTCATGCGTCAGATGACAATTAATATGTTCTGTACAGGCGCCGGGGTTGCGTCCGGGAGGACTTGCCGCCCTCGGCACGAGAGGGAAGGACCCACGCAGTGGGAGGGCCTGGTCCTCCCGGATGTAACCCCGGCGCCAACCAAGATCAAATAAAGCCCTCGTAGATGATTGACTATGTTGCATCATTTACGAGGGTTTTCCATGTATAAGGCAGTCTGTCCCCAAATCATAACTTTTGACACGCAACAAGATGCTTCTTTGCATATAAGTGCTCATGGTTTCCCGATGTCGGGACGATGCCACAATTGTTTCTGAAATTGATTGAAATTCAGCATGTTATAATTTTAAGCGTGGATTAACGGCTAAAAAAAGTCCGATAATCCACGCTTAAAATAAATGATGTCTGATTATCAATGAGTTACGAATACGCCCGTGGCGCCGTCCCGACTGTGGGATATGTGGAAACAGAACGCCCCAATGATTTTTAGGCGGTTTCTCAAAAATATTTATGCAAAATGGATTCAATTCATTACCTTTACGGCAGGCCTCGGCAGTTTGTAAGATGATGCTGATGTGAGGTTCTTTATCAACTTGTTTCTAATACTTACTGAATTACACTTATGAAATTATTTAGATTCTTCTCAGTAGTGAGTATCGTGCTCTTTATAGCATGTTCTGAACAGACAAAAGTAGTTGATGAACCGGATTATTGTACATTTTCCGTAATGAACATATTAGATGAGGACGTATCTGTCACGTGTTCAATCAACTCTCATGAGTATGTCATCAATGTGCCTAAGGGACAAAGTTATACGTATCAGCAGGATCTTGGAAGTGGCTTTGTTGCATCTGATAAGATTCCCGTGTTTTTGTCTGACCATGTTATATTCAGCACTTCTTCTGGGATCGTTCTAGAAAGCAATTCGAAAGACCAATTCCAAAAGATGTGGACTGAAATTGAACCACATCATTTATGTCTGAAAATAAGTAAAGAACTTTTGTTATAAGCAGTCATCGGTCGTCTTAAGTAATCCTTAAAAAATAACTTGGTAATCTTTGCGAGTCTTTTCGGTCTAAATTTATTTTCTCATCAGTCGCGTACGTCCAGTACACTCCTTCTTCGAAAAGGAATTTACCCTCGAAAATCCTTTACAAATCTTTACTAACTTATTTTTTAACGCTTACTAAGTTTCTCCCTGTACATGCGCCGGAGTCGCGCCCTGGAGGGCCTGGTCCTCCAGGATGTAGCCCCGGCGCCAGCCAAGATCAAATAAAACCCTCGTGGAAAATGCCACATAATCAGGCATCATCCACGAGGGCTGTTTGTTTATGTCCAGACCACAGACAGTGGCCAAAAATTATTCGGCGGGTAACGCAATCATTTTCCAGTCGGTGGTCGTGCCGTCAGGCTCGCGGACCGTGAACGTGCGCTCGTAAAAACAGTCAAGCACTACCGGAAAACCGGAAATGGCTGTCACATTACCCTGAGAATCAGTAGTCGAAACAATCTCAGAACCCTTGATGCCCAACTTGGCCTCAGTGATTTCAAGAGAAGAACGGCTGTCAATGGCAGAATTCTTATTGACATTGACCTTAACCGAAATGCGCCTTGTATCGACATGGATACTCGCCTCGCCCTGCTGACCCTTGCAACGGAAATACCTCTCGATAGGCTGAGTTGCGGAAATCGTCCAAATATAGGACTTGAAAGTCGAAAGCGTCACCTGATACGGAGACGACAAATCGATTTTTTTGCCCCTGGCAAAATTGACATCAGAACACTTCGCCTTGTCAGTATATTTCAAGTTCTTGATAATCAAATCGTTCATCTTGACATCCTCGCCGAGGACGACAGAAACAGAATTGGTCTTGATATCAATCTTGGACGATACCTGTCCCTCGACCTCAAAAGCAGTTATATCCGCATGAATCTCAGGGAACTTGATATCATTTTCAATGCTGCAGGAGGCCAGAAGACCGGCTGCAGCTATGAAAAACAAATGTTTGAATGATTTTCGCATCATAAATTACAATTCATCAGGGTCATAGACGAATGAGAACTCGTCCAGATACAGGACGCTGCCCTTACCGCCGGTAAAGTAATCACCATACTTGCTGGCAGCCGCGACAATCACAATCATGCTAGGCTTGCGGGTAGTGTCACGATACTGCAGTTTGATGGTAAACGGCTCATAACCATTGACAAGGCCATCTTTCGTGCCGGTAGTCACACCGGACTCCAGCTTACCATAGGCGATCACATCATTGCTGTTTATATCCACAAACTTCTTCTCCTGGGTATTGATGTGGAACGCCTCGGTCCAGTCAGTAAGGAAAATCTGTATCTGGCAGGTATCCGTCACACCCTTGAGATGAGTATAAGGAGCATTCGCATTCGAAATCGCTACAGGATTATAATCGAAGTAACCCTTAAGCGCGAGAGGTCTTGAAGAGAAAGGAACACCCCAGTCAAGCTTCGCGCCAGGATTGGAAAGACTGATGATAGCCTTCTCGAACTTGCCGGTATAAATGTTACCTGCGGCGAAAATACCCATCATGGCAGTCATACTCTCAAGCTTGGCAGCCTTCTTGCCCTCACCGGCAACAGCCACGTGAGAAGACTCAGGATTAGTAGGAACGGTACCAGTACTTGCAGAACCAGGGTTTGCAGTATCCCAGAACTGTGTCGCACCCTGAACACCAGGCATAGGCGCACTGCCATTCATATACCAGTCATCAAATCCCATATAAGGAAGAATCTCGGCAGTCTCAGTAGTAAACTTGAGAGGAGTAGTATCCGTCTTGTCAAGAGACGTTACGGAACGCACCTCATAAGCCGTAGCCGGCTCCAGACCTGTCAGTCTTGCAGAGAAAGACTTCTTGGCGGCATTGACAGAAACCTCGCCATTGAACTTGGTCCACTCTGCCTCGCCAGCCTTTCTGTACTGGATTTCAATGCTTTCCGGAGTCTCGGAGAAGCTCCACGAACCGGTCACATCAGCAAACTTCGCCCAAGGGGAAGAACCATTGATGATAGACCTCTTGCCCGCAAGATCAAGCACAAAATCGAAAGAGCGCTCGGACATCGTGTCGTCCAGAACAAGCCTGAAAGCACCTGCACCGATGGTCTCATCCACCTTCTCGACCTTGAACGCCAACGCATATTTCTGCTTAGCCTGAACATTCTCATAAGAGTCTGAAGCCGTGTAGTCCGTACCGGCAAGATTAGTCCCCGTAAAGGTCCAGGTCAATGTCTTTGAGGCAGGCACCTGGAAATAGCCGGTCTTGCCGACATTGCCGTTTGTCTTGCTCCAGACAAGAGAACCCTCGCCATTAGAAACGGTCAGCGACCAATCAGTGAAATTCGCATCAATGTCAGCAGCAAACGAAGGCTCTACAAGCACATCGGTAAGAGCACAATTGATGTCAATGATTTTCACCTCATCCTTTACGATTTTTACGGAAGCATTAGTTCCTGCATATCGTGGAGAGTCGAAAACTGCAGGAACCTCGTCCCTGTTGTCCGCAACGACCTTGTAAGTATAAGTCTTCAGAGTCAGAGGATTCTCCACAAGAGTCCTGTGGTCTGCAACCTCATTTACAAGCTCATTGCCTCTGTAAATCTTCAGACGGAAAGGCTCATCCGTTTCGGCAAGACCCTTCGTCTTCACAACATCGACAGAGAAATCCTGACTGATTTCCGCTGTCAGGTACCCTGTATCACCACTCCATACCTCCTCCCGATTGCATGACGCAAGGGCTAAGGCAGAAGCTGACAGGGTCAATATCAATGATTTATAATTCATGGTCATGTATTTTTAACGCGCTTATTTCGAATAATGGAAAGTAATCTCTTTAGAAAGAGACTGTCCTGCTTCATCAGTAAGCTTGAGGGTAAATACATGATTTGTGTTGTCATATTTGTCAGGATCGACGCTAGCGAGCTGGTAAATAAGCGGAACAAGGCTGGAAAGCTCGAAAAGAATTTCAGTCTGGCCCTTGAGCTTGTCTCCGGTAGGGAGGAGAGAACTGAGATTCTCGATAGCTACAGCATCATTGATAAGGTCAAGGTCAATGGAACCGTCAGACTTCACGTTCTCAGGGCTGACCATTGCAGGAAGGATAGTGCTGAGAGCCTCGGACTTGACATTGACAATGAAATCCTTGATCTTGCCCGGAGCATTGATGTTGATCTTCACACTCATCTCTGAAGCGAGCTCCATAGTGTCGAAGTTCGGATTCTCGGCCCATGTAAGGGTTGGTGCGGCCGGTTTCTCCGGCTCTGAAGGGTCCGGTTTGCCCGGTTCCGGTTTCTCCGGATCAGGTGTCGGCTTTTCAGGGTCCGGAATCTCGATTTCCTCGAAACCATCCACGAAAAGATCTGACACTCTATCATTTACAGTACCATCAATGCTGACGGTAATGCTGCTTGTCTCACCGGTAAGCTTCGCATCAATGTTAAGAATGACATGGTCCTTGGCCTTTACATTCTTGATTGTACCGGAAATACTTGCCTGAGAGTTGTCAAGAGAACGGATACCGTCAATGCGAACCTCGAGGTCACCTGCGGCGAAGTAGCCGTCCTTGTCTGCGGCAGTATTCTTGTCCCATGTCAGGAAGTTTCCGTCAGCACCGGTCACCTTCACCTCATATTCAGAAAGCTCGGTAAGGAAGAGATCGGAATACTTCACGGATACCATGACATTTGTAAGGTAGCATTTCACCTCGACAGGAGTAACGGCACCGGCAACGATAGAAAACTCCTTTGAGCCTTCGAAAATCGGCTGGTTCCAAGCTGCAGTAGCCTTGTCATGAGACTCGGCCTTGATGGTATATGAGCCTGCAGGCAGCTCCAGAGTCTTGTCTGCAATGTCAGCAAACTTGTAGGACTGTGAACTTCCGCCCTGAAGATTGCTGGAAATGGTGATGTCGAAATTTGACGGGTCAGCAAGCTCTGAAGGAAGAGACTTTGTATTTCCTGTGCTGATATTCTTGTCATTCAGTACGCTTTCAGCGGTAAGAGACTTGATTGTCAATGTTCCTGTACCTCCGTTGATTTCGCTGCCCTTCTTGCAGCCGGCAAGCACTGCGGCAACTGCCAATATTGTAATGATACTACGTTTCATATTGATGTTTGTCTTTCTTTTATTCATAAATAAGTTCAATGTCATCCACTTTCAGTACGCTGCCGACGAAACGGCTGTCGCTATATCCGTCGAACGCACCCTTGTTGCCTTTAAGCTTCTGGACCTCAGGATTTTCTGCAGTACTTGATATAAAGACAACGTACATGTGGGTTGCTTTCAGTTCAGTATTGGAATAATCGATGCTGAGAGTTGCCTCCTTATAGGCATCGGCCTTTTCACCGCTGACGAGTTCTGCCCTTCCAAGTTCAGTGACAACACCATTGTCCCTGTTCTCCACTACGATATAAGCCTTGAATTCCTCAGTTTTGACAGGATTGAACTTGTAATAGAAACGGATTTTGTCTGGCCTTGATGTGAACGCGCGGCCATAAGTCTCTGGAGACTCTCCGTTCAGAGTATATTCTCCAATATAAAGCATACCTGCTGTCTTGTTCTTCAGCACATATCCGGAACCGTCCACAAAGGTATTTCCCTCGCCCCAGCCGACAGTGCTGATCTCTGCAGCACCTGAGCCTGAATGGGCATCTGAAGTCTTGAGTGTGCCGGAATATGATGTATAATAGCAAGATACGCCACTGCGCTGAGAAGTCGTCAGGTCATTGCGGGTAGCCCAATAATTGGCCTCAGTCTCAGAAGACTTGGGGAACCATTCATCAATGCCAAGTCCGGTGGTGCCGAAAGACCAGACCGTCTTCTTATAGACTTCCTTGCTGTACCAGTTCTCGAAACCGGCATTCTCCACCTGTTCTGCGCCCTCAGTCCTTACGGAAATCGGAGCTGAATAACTCTCCAGACGTCCGTTGTGGTTAATCCTGAACTGATACTCAGTATTTGCAGTGAGACCTCCGAAATTAGTGTAAGAGATTGTATTTCCACTGATTACGCCACCCTCTGCAGTCTTCCAGACTGAACCGTCGCTTTCCTTGTACTCGACACGGAACTTGTTTATATCTCCGCTGAGGACAGTAGCACTGAACTTTGTGATTCTGTGAGAATAGACATCGGATTCCTTCAATGACAATGACGCGTCTGTACCCTTGAGGACGAAAGAAATCTCCGGGCTTGTCGCCTGATTGCCGTTCTTGTCGGTCACTGTCAATGTAAATGTGCTCTGGAAAGGATTTTCTGCGCTGTAAGCGAGTTTCCTTCCAAGTTCAGAGAAGTCAATGCCGGAGTAAACTGTGTTGCCGTCCATTGCAAGGCAGTGGATGCCGGCTTTGTCCAGGATCTTCTTGACCTCTGCATTGACATTGACAAGATCCACTTCAGCAGGGACTCCTGCGGCTGTCAGGTACTCGGAATTTACCTTGAGGACAGCAGACTTGACACCTGCGCGTGAAATTACGCTGACAAGTCCGTTCTCCATTTCCTCACCCTCATAGACCGTGTTTTCGCCTGTCTCGCTGAGGCTGCTTCCAAGTTTGATTTCAGGAGCTTCGGTAGCTACATCAGTCGCAGAAACCGTCCACTCTTTCTCGACAAGTGAAGTGCTGTTGTCAATCTTGATGCCGATGGTCAGCTTTCCGGTGAATGCGGAAGTGTTGACATTGAAAGTGATGAAATCGTTTGGCTCACACTTGATTGCCTCAGGTTTATATACCTTCCACTTGCCGTTGATCTTGGCATAGAGTCGGAAACTGAGGTTGCCTGCCGGAATGAATGCGGCGCGGGTTTCATCCTGTTTGAAGGTCAATGTATCTGAGACGTTCTTCTTGTCGGTGGATACTGAACCAACAAACTCCTTGTAGAATTCCTTGAGATTGTCTCCATAATTCACAGCAACTTTCACGTTCGCAAGCTTGGCTGTTCCCTTTACTGTGACAGATCTGTCTTTCGGGGTGATGGAGAAAGGCACCTTGGCCTGGTAGTACGCGGCATCGAAGCCGGCTTTCAGAGAATCACCATAAAAAGCATAAAGATTGTAGTCGCCACCATTCAGGCGGATTTTCTTTTCAGTCGAATTTACATAAGTGTCTCTGTAGAGACGTTTACCATTGGCTTTCTTGAAAATTTCAACGGTAAAGTCATCAATTTCAGGGAGAGTCTCCTCTGCCTGGGACTTCACATTAAAATTGTGAGACCCGTCTGTGGTCAATGCCAGCGTAACTTCTGCCATTCCGGTTGTTTCTTCCGGGCCTGAAGTCGAGCAAGAAGTCATTGCCGCTGTTATTGCACACAGTGTCAATAATTTAGGGTGCTTCATGTATTTGTTAAATAAAAAACATAATCCACAAATGTATGTCATTTTTATTCGTTTTCCAAATGTGCAAAAAACGCAAATTGGAACAAAAGTCGCTATTCATGTTCCAATTTGCGTTTGTTTCGTTTTAGACTTGTCCGCTCCGGTACCGGTTATTCTTCAGTATTGGAAGCCGGTCTTGCTTTCTCCATCTCAGCCTTGGAAGTGCCTGCCGTAGTGGTCCAGGACATAGGATTTCTGAAACCGGCGAGGAAAGCCTTGACTTCCATGCGCTTCTTGCCTGCAAGCTGCATATCCTTGATGGAAATCGCACCGTCCGCTGTGGCTACAGCAAAGAATCCCTTGCCGTCGCTGAGGATGGTTCCAGGTGTAACATTGTCTTTTCCAATGTGCTCCAGCATTGACCTGAACTCTTCTCCCTCCACTTTTTCTGTGGCGAAAACCTTGAGCTGTGCAGGTGCCTTCGTTTCGTCTCCCTCCGGAACGAGTTCCGTGAAGGCGGTAGGGTACGGGCTCAGACCTCTGATGAGGTTGTAAACATTCTTGGTCGTGTCGTTCCAGTCGATGTGACACAGCTCGCGAGTGAGCTTCGGTGCCGGTTTCAGCACCTCAGATCCCTGGATGAAGCTTCTCTGTACTCTGGTCTCGATGTTCCTTTCAATGATGCCCTGGACAGTCTCCACTACGAGCTGTGCTCCGATAGGCATGAGTTTGTCATGAATGTCGCCTGCAGTGTCGTCCGGTTCGATTCGGCAATCCTGTCTGAGCATGATTCCGCCGGTGTCAATGTCCTTGTCGATCATGAAGGTAGTCACTCCGGTGAGTCTCTCGCCATTGATGACAGCCCAGTTGATAGGAGCTGCGCCCCTGTACTGGGGCAGGAGGGCGGCATGGAGGTTGAAAGTGCCGAGTTTCGGCATTGACCATACCGATTCCGGAAGCATTCTGAATGCCACTACGACGAACAGATCTGCCTTGAAATCAGCTAGTTGCTTCTGGAACTCGGGGTCTTTCAGCTTGACAGGCTGCAGAACCGGGATGCCCTGCTCTACCGCAAACTTCTTGACTGCACTTTCATTGACTTTAAGTCCTCTTCCGCTCGGCTTGTCGGCGACTGTGACTACTCCGACGACGTTGTATCCGGCTTCGATGAGGGCCTTCAGAGGAGCGACTGCGAACTCAGGCGTCCCCATATATACTATTCTGGTCTTTCTGAATGTATTCATAAATTTGCTCTTTATTTTCCTCCACCATGAACCGAAGTTCTCAGTGTTGAATATTGCGGAGTCATGTGCCGCTTTCCATGTGAAATAGACGCCCAGAGGTGCCAGGACGACTGAAGAGATGAATGCACCTGCCGCTGCGGTAACCGCTCCGTCACGTGCCAGTTTCGTACCCGTGATGTCCACAACCCAGTAGAGCACGAAGAACATGACCGCGATGATTGCTGAGACTCCCAGACCGCCTTTGCGGATGAATGCTCCGAGGGGCGCGCCGATGAAGAAGAGCAGGAAGCAGGCCAATGCCTCTGCGAATTTCTTCAGAAGTTCCACGTCTGTCCTCCTTAATATATATAGGTAGCTATATACGTCGTTCTCATACCCGCTGGCTGCCATTTTGAAATCCTCTGCGATGCGGGCGGCGTTTTCGTATGCCCTGACCTCCTGGTCGCGGTTCTTCCATGACATGTCGTCCAGTTCCAGGGGAGTCCGGCTCTGATAATGGGCTGCCGTGTCCAGCTGGTTGGAATATCTCAGCAGTTTCTTGGACATGAACGCGGCAAGGTTGACTGTTCTGGTGGAATCGTTGAGATTCGTCAGAGAGTCTTTTCCATGTCTCAGCTGCGAGAGGCTCATAGCCTTCACCTGGTCTCCGAACTTGGATTTGTCGGATTTCTGGAAGGCGTAGTTCTGCAACGGGATAATCATGTCCTGCTGACGGAAATTGATTCTCTGGAGCTGCAGCGAAGTGTCCCGGTAAGACATGTTGTTGGTTTCCTGATAATTGGTTCCGCTGAAGAGCTGGAACGTCAGGTAATCCTTCGACTTGGACATCTTTATCATTGCCGAGTCCGCCAGGGTGACACTTACGTTACCCTTGTTTGCAGTGTGGTCATAGACCATGACTCCATGCATGTAGCCCGTCTTGTCATCTTTCGAGTCGATTCTCAGGACATATCCGTCGATTCCGTCGTAGAAGGTTCCGGTAGGAATGTTGATTTCCTCCTTTGTCTTTCCGATGTCGTCGCGGAGTGTGTAAATCTTGTTGTATGAGACAGGAACCAGGTTGTTCACCGCAAAGAACGCGAGAATACTGATGACTCCGGCAGAAATGATAAGCGGCGTCAGGACTCTGACGAGGGATATTCCCGCAGACTTCATGGCAATGAGCTCGTTGTTCTCAGCCATCTGGCCGACAGTCATCACTGACGCCAGCAGGGTTGCCAAAGGCAGCGACAAAGGAAGCATGGTCGCGCTTCCCCAGCCGAGGAATTCCAGAATGATCCTGAATCCCAGACCTTTACCTACGAGTTCATCAATGTAAAGCCACAGGAACTGGAGCATCAGAATGAATATGACGACCATAAGGATGCCGAAGAACGGCCCCAGAAATGATTTCAGTATGAACTGATCGAGTTTCTTCATCTGCTGCTGTATTATAAATAGAGAGTGTGACCGGAATGTATGTCAGCCACACTCTCTGTGTTCGTATACTAGGCTGTAGCCAGCTCGACGAGTTTGGCGAGGGCATCCTTAAGCCCTGCGACATCCTTTCCGCCTGCTGTGGCGAGACCAGGCTGTCCTCCGCCTCCGCCGAGAATGAGTTTGGCAGCTTCTCGGATGTCCTTGCCTGCATTCTTCCCTTTGGCCACGAGGTCCTGGGAGTACATGAGTACAAGGTTCGGCTTCTCAGCATATTCGAATGCGGCAGCCAATACGAAATTCTCCGTCTGCTTCTGGAGAAGTCCTGCGACACCTTTGGCCAAGACAGGATCCATGGACTGTGTGAACTCGACAACCTTTATGCCATTGATCTCTTTTGCTTCCTTGGAAATCTTTTCAGCAAGTCTTGCGACCTTTTCCTGGACGAAGCTTTCGATTTCTTTCTTGTAGCCCGCATTCTCGTCGATTACCTTGCGGATAGCCTCTCCGAGGTCAGGGGTGTTGTTGAAGAATGCCTTCGCATTTTTCAAAGTCTCGCTCATTGCACGGGTGTGCAGCCATGCGGCTTCACCTGTAACTGCCTCGATACGTCTCACGCCGGCAGCAACTGCACCCTCTGAAAGGATCATGAACATGCCGATCTGACCGGTCGCCTGGGCATGTGTACCGCCGCAGAGCTCGACTGACTTGCCGAACTTCACGACTCTCACCCTGTCGCCATACTTTTCGCCGAACAGTGCGATGGCTCCCATTGCGGTAGCCTCCTCCATTGTCGCGTCTCTCTTCTCTTCGAGAGGATAGTTGGCACGGATAAGTTCATTGACCCTCTTCTCCACTGTTTCGATTTCTTCGTCAGTCATCTTCGAGAAATGCGAGAAGTCGAATCGGAGGTAGTCCGGGCATACGTATGAACCTTTCTGCTCGACATGTGTTCCGAGAACTTCGCGGAGCGCCTGGTCGAGAAGGTGGGTGGTGGTATGGTTGTTCGTGATCTTGAGCCTTCTTTCAGCATCTACATGGAGGGAGAATGACTCTGTGCAGTCTGAAGGGATGCGCTCAGCGATGTGGATGGTGAGGTTGTTCTCCTTTACGGTGTTGAGGATGTTGATTCTCTCGCCGCTTTCAGACTCGATATATCCGGTATCACCGATCTGTCCTCCCATCTCCGCATAGAACGGAGTGCGGTCGAACACGAGCTGGAACATTGTCTTGTTCTTCTGCTTTACGGTGCGCTGCTTGATGAGGCTGACACCGTCAATGTCAGTGTAGTCGTAGCCGAGGAATTCCTCTTCCTCGCCATTGTTATACTGGATCCAGTCGCCGAATTCGTTGGAAGTGGCCTGTCTTGCCCTTTCCTTCTGCTTCTGGAGCTCGGCATTGAACTCTTCCAGATCGACGGTATAGCCTTTTTCCGAAGCGATGAGCTCGGTCAAGTCGATAGGGAAGCCGTAAGTGTCATAGAGGACGAAGGCATCCTTGCCGTTGATGACCTTGGTGTCGGCAGACTTCTCGAGATAATCATCCATGAGTCTGATACCTCTGTCGAGGGTGCGGAGGAATGCGAACTCCTCTTCACGGATAACGCTTTCGATAAGTTTCTGCTGGTTACGCAGTTCCGGATAAGCGCCTCCCATATCGTCTGCAAGCTGCTGCACGAGACGGCAGAGGAAAGGCTCGTTGAATCCGAGGAAGGTGTATCCGTAACGGACTGCCCTTCTGAGGATTCGGCGGATGACATAACCTGCCTTCACGTTGGATGGAAGCTGGCCGTCGGCGATTGAGAAACTGATGGCGCGGATATGGTCTGCGATGACTCGCATGGCAACCTCTGTATTCTCGGATTCATGATACTGATGTCCTGAAAGTTCCTCGATCTTGCTGATCATGCCGGTAAATACGTCCGTATCATAGTTGCTCTTCTTTCCCTGAAGCACCATGCAGAGTCGCTCGAAGCCCATGCCGGTGTCAATGTTGTGGTTCGGGAGAAGTTCGAGTTCCCCGTTTGCCTTCCTGTTGAACTGCATGAATACGAGGTTCCAGATTTCGATTACGAGAGGATTGCTCTTGTTCACGAGCTCGCGTCCCGGTACCTTTGCGATTTCCTCGTCGCTTCTGAGGTCAATGTGGATTTCACTGCATGGTCCGCACGGGCCCGTGTCACCCATTTCCCAGAAGTTGTCGTGTTTGTCTCCGAGAAGAACGTGGTCTTCCGGGAGATATTTCAGCCATGTCTGGCGGGCCTCCTCGTCGAGGGATGTCCCGTCTTCCTTGGAACCCTCGAATACGGTGGCATAGAGTTTTGTCTTGTCTATCTTGTAAACTTCGGTGAGAAGCTCCCATGCCCATGAGATGGCCTCTGTCTTGAAATAGTCTCCGAAACTCCAGTTTCCGAGCATTTCGAACATGGTATGATGGTATGAGTCATGTCCCACTTCTTCGAGGTCATTGTGCTTTCCGCTGACTCTGAGACACTTCTGAGAGTCGGTCGCCCTGTGTGTCTTAGGAGTGACGTTGCCGAGGAAGATGTCCTTGAACTGGTTCATTCCGGCATTGGTAAACATGAGAGTTGGGTCGTTCTTTACGACCATCGGCGCAGAAGGAACAATAGTATGTCCCTTGGATGCGAAGAAATCCAGAAATTTCTGTCTTATTTCGTTAGATGTCATAGTGACTTAAAAATTTTCATCATGTCAAGTCCGTCTGGCACGATATTGCATATCGTTTCATTCTGCTGAAAAACGGAACAAACGACAAAATTATAACTTTTTCATTATCTTTGCAAAATATGTCGGCCCATAATAAGAAGTATAAACTTAATCCGGAGACTCTGCTTTATGAGATTGAGAAATCATCCGCAAAGTCCCGATTCACGAAAATGGCGATGCTCATCATTGCAAGCATAGCCCTTTCCGTCGTATATATGTGGCTTTTCACTTCTGTCCTCGGGATGGAACTTCCAAAGACGATAATGCTCCGCAAGGCCAATGCCAGATGGATTTCCAAGGTGGAACTCATGAACAGGCAGCTTGACATGTATGATGCTACCCTTGAAGGACTTGGTATGCGTGACGACGAGATCTACAGGAACATCTTCGGTATGAATGAAATTTCGCCAGAAGTCCGCAACGCCGGTTTCGGAGGTGTGAACAGATACGCATATCTGGACAATATCCAGAACAATTCGGCATTGAAAAAGACGACCATTCGTCTGGATATCCTCACCAAGAAATCATATGTCCAGAGCAAGTCTTTCGACGACGTGGAACTTCTTTCCAGAAAGGCCGGCGACATGGCATCATGTATCCCTGCCGTCCCTCCGATTCTTCCGGACAGGTCCAAATTCCGCATTTCCAGTACATTCGGATATCGTTCCGACCCTATTTCGGGCCATACGAAGATGCATACGGGCTTTGATTTTGCCTGCAAGCCCGGAAATCCGGTCTATGCTTCCGGTGACGGCACCGTGGAATCCGTGAATTTCGACCTTTTTAACTACGGAACTTCCGTTGTCATTGACCATGGCTTCGGATACAAGACGAGATATGCACATCTGAAGACAGCATATGTCGTTGAGGGAATGAAACTTAAGCGTGGCGAATGTCTCGGCGAGAGCGGAAATACCGGAAAATCTACCGGACCGCATCTTCACTACGAGGTGATATACAAGGGCAGATATGTGAATCCTGTGAATTACTTTGACATTGACATGCCTCTGAATGAGTACAGGTCAATGATAACGAAGGTGGCTGACGAGTCGGATAATGTGATGACCGGACACATCCGCAAGACCAGAAGAAGATAGGAGGGAATGTTATGGTTCGCTATATTTTAGACAAAGATTTCAATCTCCTGAAGGTGACAAGGTCCCTTTCCGGCATACTTTGGACATGCGCGAAATGGGTTATCGCTACAGCCTCCCTTGCCGCTTTCTATTATCTTATATTCTCCCTGGTAATCAATACCGATGAGGAGAAGCGTCTGAAACAGGAAAACCGTCTCTACGAGAAACTGTATCCTGAGATGGAGCAGAAGGAGAAACTCATATCGGATGTCGTGAAAGACCTCCAGGCCAGGGACAATGCCATATACAAGCAGATCTTCAAGTCGCAGGCTCCTTCCGTCGATCCTCAGAATTCGGCCCTGTTTTTCTTTGCGACCGATTCTACGGAAGACAAGGATATTGTCGAATATGCTGAACGCAGGTCATTGGCCTTGCTGGACATGACATCCGGCATTGACTCCAACTTCAAGGCGGTATTTTCCGACGCGGCTTCTTCCAGGACCCTTCCGCCGATGCTGGTGCCGGTTACTGACCTGAAATTCGCGCAGGTCGGCGCTTCGGTCGGCAAGAAGATGGACCCGTTCTACAAGGTTTTGACCATGCACACTGGCATTGACCTTATCGCCGGTCAGGGAACTCCGGTGATTGCGACGGCGGACGGTGTGGTGCTGGACGTCAAGCGCTCCGGCAAGGGACCCGGCAATGTCGTAGAGATAGGCCACGACGGCGGGTACCGTACGTTGTATGCTCATCTTCAGGATATTGTGGTCAGAAAAGGGGAGCATGTAAAAGCCGGGAGAAAGATTGCCAATGTCGGCATGTCGGGCAATTCTTTCGCGCCGCATCTGCATTATGAGGTCCATAGGGACAGTCTCGTGCTGGACCCCGTGAATTTCTTTTTCGCGTCATTCAGCCCTGAAGATTACATGAAGGCCGCCTACATGGCTGCGACGACGGGACAAAGTTTGGATTAGGATATGGAAAGATTGTTTTACACTATCGGGGAAGTGGCTGATATGCTGGAGGTCAATGTATCTCTGGTGCGTTACTGGTCCGACAATTTCAGCCGTTTCCTGAAACCTCACAGGAACGCGAAAGGAAACAGGCTCTATACTCAGGAAGACATTGATGTCCTGAAGCAGATTTATCATCTCGTGAAAGTCGGCGGCATGACGCTGGCCGGAGCGAAGAAGAAGATGACGGAGGACCGCAGGAGCGTGGAGAGCCGCGTCAAGGCGGTGGAGAGTCTGAAGGCTATCCGCACCCAGCTCGTGGAAATCAGGAAGTCTCTATAGCCTGTCCGGCGGAGCGTCCGAGGTGTTGAAGTTTAATGTTCGCAAATAGATATTACTATGATTGTCAATGATATAACGAGGGTAATAGAGGACTTTGCCCCTCTTGGTATCCAGGAAAAATGGGATAACAGCGGACTGCTGATCGGCTCGCCTGAAACTCCTGTCCACAGTGTGCTGGTAGGCTTTGACTGTACACCTGAACTGGTGGATGAGGCAGTGGAATGCGGGGCGGACATGATAATTACCCATCATCCCCTCATTTTCGGGGGAGTGAAGAAAATATCTCCTGATGACCCTGTCGGTCTCACAATCATCAAGGCCGTCGCCGCCGGAATCTCCGTCTATGCGGCCCATACGACTGCCGACAAAGTACTCGCCGGCGTCAGCGGCGCAATGGCTTCGCGTTTGGGGCTTGTCAATGTTGCCGTGCTCGATTCTGACGGGGAAGGAACCGGACTCGGTGCCGTCGGTGACCTTCCAGAGCCGCTCAGCGCTCAGGAAGCGGTACGCCTTGTGAAAGAAAAATTCGGCCTCAAGGTCGTGAGGTGCTCGCATCCTGACGAGGGACTGGTGATATCCAGGATTGCCATGTGCGGCGGCAGCGGCTCATCGCTTATCGGGAATGCGATTTCTGCAGGGGCCCAGCTATATGTCAGCGGGGATATTTCTTATCATAACTTCTTTACTTCCAAAGGGTTCATGATAATGGACATAGGACATTTCGAGAGTGAATGCGATATAGTGGAAATATTATTTTCTCTGATAAAGAAAAATTTTCCTAACTTTGCAGTTCGCAAAAGTTGCAGGCTGATGGAGAGTAACCCTGTCCTCTACCTGTAGTTGCGGCGTTTTCACAAGATAAAGTAAATTATATATAATTAGATATGGCCAAGAAAATCAAGAAAGTAGAAACTCCAATTGACCAGAGGGAAACTTTCGTATCAATTCAGAAAAACTTTGCGGATTCTGACATGAGTGTTGAGGAGAAGCTCAAGACTCTCTATGCACTTCAGGAAGCAGATTCAGCTATCGACAAGATTCTCCAGCAGAGAGGTGAACTCCCTGTAGAGGTAGAGAAACTCGAGAACGAGGTCGCTGACCTCAAGGCTAAGGCTACCCAGATCAATACTGACATTGATGATGCAAACGCTAAAATCACTGACAGCAAGCACAAGATCGTAGAGTGTGACACCGCAATCGAAAGATATAAAATCCAGATGGAGAGCGTGGCCAACAGCCGCGAGTTCGACTCTCTTTCCAAAGAGGTTGAGAACCAGGACCTTCTGAAGAAGATTGCCCAGAAGGAAGTTGCTGACACGAAGGATGAGATTCTCCAGAAGAAGGCTGAACTTGTGGAACTCAAGGATGAGATTGCAGTCAGAACTGAGGATCTCAAGGCCAAGAAAGAGGAACTTGCCCACATCGTTGAGGCTACATCCAAGGAAGAGAAGACTCTCCGTGCGAAGAGAGATGCCTGCGCTGCAAAGATTGACGCCAGGACAATGAGCGCTTATGAGCGTATCCGTTCAAGTGAGAACAACCACCTCGCAGTAGTCCGCGTTTATTACGGCGCCAACAGGACTGATGATGAGGGCAATGTCGATCTCGACGGAATCAAGAAAGGCATCAGCGACGGTAAAGTCCGCGGGGCATGCGGCGGATGTTTCAATACAATCATTCTCCAGAGACTTCTCGATATCTACTCCAACAAGAAACTCGTGATTTGCGAGCATTGCGGAAGAATCATTGTCAGTGACGAAATCGCCGGCAAGGCGTAAATGACGGGGAGAGGGTATCATGCCTGAGCCTAAGAAAAGTTCCAGAGCGAAGGAAAAGAAAGTCAATCTGGACACTCTTGGCCTCGAGATGGGTAACAAACCACCTCAAGCCGTTGATTTCGAGGAAGCTGTACTGGGCGCTCTGCTGATTGAACCGAGCTGCGTGGATGAAGCTATGGAGGAACTTACTCCGAGCTGCTTCTACGAGCCGAAACACAGAATGATATATGAGGCTATGGTCGAACTTGTCAATGAACATGTCGCCATAGACCTTCTTTCCGTATCCCAGAAACTTCTGCAGAAGAAAAACCTTCAGACTGTGGGAGGTGCCGTCACGTTGACGGCAATGTCCCAGAAGATCGGTGCCGCCGCTCACGTAGAGTACTATATCAAGATTCTGAAGCAGAAATGTATCCAGAGGGATCTCATCACTGCGTCCTATGACATTCTGAAGGAGGCTTATGACGACTCCGTAAAGGTCGATGACCTTATCGACCAGTCACAGTCGAAGATTTTCGCAGCTATCCAGAACAATGTCAAGAAAGATGTTCAGGATGTCGGGTCTGTGCTCAAGGCGGCGATGGACGAACTTGAGGAAAAGCAGGGAAAGTCCGGAGTGAGCGGAGTCCCGTCAGGTTTTCCTACCATTGACAAATATACTCTCGGCTGGCAGAAATCCAATCTCATAATATTGGGAGCGCGTCCGTCAGTGGGAAAGACTGCATTTGCGCTCAACCTTGCGAGGAATGCGGCAGTGGACAACAATATGCCGGTAGCCATTTTCTCGCTTGAGATGTCTTCCATCGAGCTTGTGAACCGTCTCATGACGACGGAGTCAGGGCTTGAAAGTGAGAAAATCAAGGGTGCACAGGAACTTACCCAGAAAGATTGGGACCAGCTTCAGTACAGTGTGAAGGCATTGGCCAAGGCGCCTATCTACATTGACGATACTCCGGGACTTTCAGTCATGGAGTTCAGGACGAAGGCCAAGAGACTGGTCAAGTCCAAGGGCGTCAGATTCATAATCGTCGATTATCTTCAGCTCATGCAGGGCCCGAGCGAGCTTCGCGGTATGCGTGAACAGGAGGTTGCGGCCATTTCCAGGACGTTGAAAGGAACTGCGAAGGAACTTGAGATTCCTATCATGGCGCTTTCTCAGCTTTCCCGTAATGCGGTCCAGCGTGGAAACAGCAACAACCGTCCTATGCTGAGTGACCTCCGTGAATCCGGTTCCATCGAGCAGGATGCGGATATCGTAATGTTTGTCCACAGGCCTGATGCCATCGGTCTGGGTGATACTGTCGAGGACAAGGAATATACGGAAATCATCTTTGCCAAGAACCGTAACGGACAGATCGGAACCATCGCCATGAGATACAAGGGCGGACAACTCAAGTTCGTTGAGGCCAATGACAATCTTGCGGCTACATTCGGCTCGGCCATGAACGGTCCGGTGACCGGAGGAGATTCCGGAGCGCAGGGCTTTGACGGGGGATATAATCCTGCAGATGATTTCGGCGGGGGAATGTCGTCAGGTGGTTTCCCGGGACCTGGTGAGTTTGACAATTCATCATTCATGTAGCATGAAAAGGGCAAGATACATATTTGCTGTTCTTCTGGCCGGTCTCATTTTCCAGGACGAGAACAAAGCGGTGGAGCCTCTCAAGGGTCCCAACTGCATTCCTTTAAAGAGTCTGGAGGAGAATAAACTGGCATACAAGGCAGGGGAGAAGCTTACATTTTCCATCCATTACAAGTGGGGCGCCATCAATTCCGACGTGGCGAAGGCTACCGTCAAACTTGACACCACCACTCTGAACGGAGTTCCTGTCTTCCATTGCTCAGTGTTCGGAAAGACGGCGAAGTTCTACGATATGTTCTTCAGGGTGAGAGAGGATTTCCAGTCATGGTTCACCCGTGACGGCGTAGTTCCCGTCAAGTTCTTCAGGGATTCCCGTGAGGGAGGCTATTTCTCGACGAACAGATACACCTATGTATGGGATCCGGCGGAAACAATGCATATAGACGCGGAAATCGAGACCTCCCGAAGGCCGTTCAGGACTGAGGAACTGCCTCTTTCCGGCTGCACATATGACCTTCCTTCTCTGTTCTATATGGCCAGGAACATGAATTTCAACAAGGTGAAGCCCAATGTAAAATATCCTATGACTTTTGTCATAGACGATGACATATATAATGTCTATTTCATCTGGCTGGGGCGTGAGAAGAAGACCATAAAGGGACTTGGAACGGTGAAGACCGTGAAGTTTGCCGCAAAACTCATTGCGGGGGACGTTTTCGGCAGCGGTGAGGACATGTACATATGGATCAGTGATGATGAAAACCGTCTGCCGGTATATTTCGAGGCGCCGATACGTGTAGGTGTCGCTTCCGGAAGACTTACGGGATGGTCTAACCTGAAATATCCGTTTGATTCGAGAATCAAATAATCATGAAAAAGGAAGTATCTCATAAAGGTCGTGTCGTGGAGGTGGGACAGGATGTCATCCGGGTGGAGATAATATCCAGTTCCGCATGTTCTTCATGTCATGCCGCAGGACTGTGTACCATGTCCGAGGCAGTGAAGAAAATTGTGGAGGTGCCGGTGGCTTCGAACCCGAAATGCTATGTCGGCGAGGAAGTGGAACTGGTGCTTCAGGAGGCGACCGGAATGAAGGCAGTGTTGCTGGCTTATGTCATTCCATTGCTCATATTGCTTATTTTATGCGTATCTTTGTCGTACGTAAACATGAATGAATTATATGCCGGCCTTGCCGGTCTAGCCGGAGTTCTGGTTTATTACCTTGTATTGTACTTGGTGAGGAACAGGATATCCGGTGATTATGTGTTTAGGATTAGGAAATAAAACAATCTCAATCTATTAAAATGATGACTTCAATAATTATTTGGACAATTGTGGTTATCTCTTTGCTCGGACTTGTTCTGGCAGTTGTCCTTTATCTTGTGGCTGAAAAGTTCAAGGTTGAGGAAGACCCGAGAATCGAACAGGTCGAGAAAGTGATGCCTGGTGCCAATTGCGGCGGATGTGGATTCGCCGGCTGCCATGCCTTTGCCGAGGCGGCAGTGAAGGCTCCGAACCTGGACAATAATTTCTGTCCGGTAGGCGGTAATGCAGTCATGCAGAAAGTTGCTGCCATCCTCGGCTACGAGGTAAAGGAAAAAGCTCCTATGGTAGCCGTTGTGCGTTGCAACGGAACCTGTGAGAACAGACCTAAGACCAATGAATACGGAGGATACAAGTCCTGCAAAGTCAAGGCTTCTCTGTACAGCGGCGATACCGCTTGTTCATTCGGCTGTCTCGGATGTGGCGACTGCGTGGAGGCCTGCCAGTTCGGTGCGTTGTCAATGGATGAAAAGACAGGTCTGCCTGTAGTGGATGAAGAGAAGTGCGTTGCCTGCGGTGCCTGTGTAAAGGCGTGTCCGAAGTCAATCATCGAACTTCGCAACAAGGGACCTCGCGGAATGCGCGTATATGTCTCTTGTGTGAACAAGGATAAGGGTCCTGTTGCGCGTAAGGCCTGCAAGGCAGCCTGTATCGGTTGCGGACTCTGCGCCAAGACTTGTCCTCACGATGCGATTACCGTAGAGGGAAATGTCGCATATATCGACTATACCAAGTGCAAATTGTGCAGAAAGTGCGTGGTCGTATGTCCTACTGGAGCAATTCACGACGTGAATTTCCCTATTCCGGTGGACCGTACCAAGAAACCTGCACCGGCAGCGAAACCTGCTGCGGCTCCTGCCCAGGCACCTGCTGCAAAGCCGGCTGCTGAGGTCAAGGCAGAACCTGCCAAGGCTGAAGCTCCTGCAAAACAGGAAGTTAAAGAATAAGGGAGAACGGTAGCTGACAGCTATCCTACTTTTACAATAATAAATAGATAGTATGAAAAGAACATTTTCAATTGGCGGTGTCCATCCGGCAGACAACAAGATTTCGCGCGGATGCGCCATCGAGGTGCTGCCTACTCCACCGACAGTATTCATATCAGTATCGCAGCATATCGGCGCTCCCGCCAAACCAATAGTTGCAGTTGGCGACAAGGTCCTTACGGGACAGCCGGTTGCCGAACCGGGCGGATTCGTTTCCGCATATATACATTCGTCTGTTTCCGGAACAGTGAAGTCCATCGGACCCCGCAAGGATCTGGCAGGTAACTTGCAGACCTGCATTGAAATTCAGGTGGAAGGCGACGAGTGGGCGGAAGGCATTGATCGTACCGATACTCTTGTTACAGATTTTACTGATGACAACAAGGTCATCATGGACAAAATCAAGATGGGCGGTGTCGTAGGTCTCGGCGGTGCCACATTCCCTACTCACGTGAAACTTACCCCTCCTCCGGGAAAGAAGTGCGACATGTTGATTATCAATGGTTGCGAGTGCGAGCCTTATCTTACTTCCGACTTCCGTACCCTTCTCGAGAAAGGAGAGCAGGTCGTCGTGGGAACAGCCATCATCAAGCAGGTCCTTGGTGTGGCAGAGGCGACAATTGCCATTGAGGACAACAAGCCTGAGGCAATCGCCCATATCGGGAGCGTACTCGAGGAGTTCCGCAAGAAATCTCCTAAGTACGATGGCATCAAGGTCATGAGCCTCCTCAAGAAATACCCTGAGGGCGGTGAGAAACAACTCATTGACGCTGTAATGCACCGTCAGGTTCCGTCAGGAGCGCTTCCTATCGATGTAGGTGCGGTCGTTCAGAACGTGGCTACTGCATTGGCCATCTACGATGCTGTCCAGAAGAACAAGCCTATCATTGACAATTCCATAACAGTGACCGGTACTTGTGTTCCTGCAGACAGGCAGCACAACTATCTTGTGCGTGTGGGTACTCCGCTTTCTTATATCATCGAGAAGATGGGCGGTGCTCCTGATGACGCCGTCAAGGTTATCAGCGGCGGCCCTATGATGGGTAAAGCCATTGCCAACCTCGATGCTGCGACATTGAAAGGAACATCTGCGCTGCTCTTCCTTACTGCGGAGCAGACAGAGCGCAAGCCTGAGTCGAACTGTATCCGCTGCGGCAAATGTGCCGAGGCTTGTCCTATGGGACTTGAGCCGTTCCTTCTCCAGAGACTTGCCCGTCACGGCATGACTGAGGAGCTTGAGGCCAATGCCGTTCAGGATTGTATCGAGTGCGGATGCTGTCTCTACAGCTGTCCTGCTTATATTCCGCTTCTGGATATCATCAGGATTGCCAAAGGACAGGTTATGGGCATCATCAGAGCGCGTGCCGCTGCAGCCAAAGCTGCTGCACAGGCCGCTTCACAGAAATAAGTTGAACGAATATAACCAATTAATATACGATGAATAGACTTCTCGTTTCTCCGGCACCGCATATCCATGCTGCTGTTTCCACAAAATCGCTTATGCGTGACGTGGTAATCGCATTGCTGCCGGCAGTAATAGTCTCGGTCGTTTTCTATGGCCTTGGCGAAATCGTTGTCCTCGGCACAAGTGTGGTATCCTGCATTCTTGTCGAGTATCTGATAACAAAGTTCCTTCTGAAGAAGCCTTCTACTGTCTGTGACTACTCGGCAGTTGTGACAGGTATTCTTCTGGCATTGAACCTTCCTTACACCACACCTTGGTGGGTTGTGTTCATCGGTGCCCTGTTTGCAGTGGGTGTCGTGAAGATGACATTCGGCGGTCTCGGACAGAATATTTTCAATCCTGCCATCGCCGGGCGTGTGTTCCTTCTCGTTTCTTTCCCTGCATATATGACCAACTGGCAGATGCCGGGCGGACTTTTCGGTGTCGATGCCGTTTCAGGTGCCACACCTCTCGGTCTTATCAATGAAGGTATCATGAACGGCCAGACAGTCCCTGAAATCATGTCGGCAAACGGCCTCTCATATTCACAGATGCTGTTCGCCAATATCGGCGGGTCAGTAGGTGAAATCTCTGCATTGGCACTGCTCGCAGGTTTCGTGTATCTTCTTGTCCGCAAGGTGATCAGGCCTCATATCACCCTTTCTATCTGGGCGACCGTTGCTCTTGTTTCACTTGTGTTCTGGCTTGCGGCTCCTGACAGATTCACGGATCCTCTGTTCAACCTTCTTTCCGGTGGTATGATTCTCGGTTCTTGCTTCATGGCGACCGATTATGTGACATCACCTATGTCTGTGAAGGGAGGAATTGTATATGGTATCGGTATCGGATTCATTACATTGATGATCAGATACTTCGGTTCATATCCTGAAGGAATGTCATTCGCAATCCTGATCATGAACTCTACAGTTCCGCTTATCAATATGTGGTTCCATCAGAAAAAATACGGGAGGAAATAACAATGGCGGCAAAATCAAATCTTCTTAATATGGCGCTCTGTCTCTTCGGCACCACACTTATATGCTCAGCAGTTCTTGCCGGTGTATATGCCGTGACCAAGGAGCCGATTGACGAGACCAACAAGGCCATTCTCAAGGCCTCTATCGCCAAGGTTCTTCCTGAAGGCGGTGAAATTTCGGACGCCCAGACCTGTGAGGTAGGCGGACAGCCGTCAGAGTGCTGGTTCAGCACTAAAGACGGTGAGGTCATGGGTACGGCAGTCAAATCTACAGTAGTAGGTTTCGGCGGTCCCCTCACTCTGATGGTGGGTATCCTTCCTGACGGAACAGTTTACAATACATCTGTGCTTTCTCACTCCGAGACTCCTGGACTTGGAGCGAAATGTACTTCCGATGAGCATTTCATGACCCAGTTCAAGGGCTGGAATCCGGAGCAGAAGAAACTTCTCGTGAAGAAAGACGGTGGTGATGTGGATGCCATCACGGCTTCTACGATTACATCCAGAGCTTATACTTTGGCCATTCAGAATGCCCTGAACGCATTGACGACACTCCCTCTTGAGGGCGGTGAGCCTGTGCAGGATGAAATTCCGGCCGAAGGTGAGTCAACCCCTGTTGAAGTAGAATAAGGAGGACTGAACAATGACAAAATTTCAACTCATAACAAAAGGTCTTGTCAAGGATAACCCTACATTCGTGCTTATCCTTGGTATGTGTCCTACATTGGCCACTACAACATCAGCCGTCAACGGTCTCAGCATGGGACTTGCGACGCTTTTCGTGCTGATTCTTTCTAACATGGCTATCTCGGCCATCGCTCCTGCAGTTCCTGACAAGGTTCATATCCCTGTCTATATCGTGGTGATTGCCACATTCGTGACTGTTCTCCAGTTCCTCATGCAGGCATTTGTGCCGGATATCTATGCCACCCTCGGTCTGTTCATCCCTCTTATCGTGGTGAACTGTATCGTCCTCGGACGTGCTGAGGCATTCGCCAACAAGAACGGTGTTTTCGACTCTGCTCTTGACGGACTCGGCGTAGGTCTCGGATTCACATTGTCATTGACAGTGATAGGTCTCGTGAGGGAAATTCTCGGAAGCGGCTCCGCATTCGGCTGGAAGTTCATGCCCGGTGACGGTATCCTCGCTTTCGTGATGGCTCCGGGTGCATTCCTTGTTCTCGGCTACCTCATGGTTCTGTTCAACAAATTCCTCAAGAAATAATAACGTGCTCTGATTATGGAAATTTTACTTATTATAATATCTGCGGTATTTGTCAACAATGTCGTTCTCGCGCAGTTCCTCGGAATCTGTCCGTTCCTCGGAGTTTCCAACAAACTCTCCACGGCGACCGGAATGTCTGCGGCAGTATGCTTCGTCATCACACTTGCGACACTTGTTACTTACCTGCTGAATAACTTCGTACTTGTTCCTCTTCAGCTCGAGTTCCTCCAGACCATTTCATTCATTCTGGTCATCGCGGCTCTCGTGCAGATGGTGGAAATCGTCTTGAAGAAGGTCAGCCCGTCTCTGTATCAGGCACTTGGAATCTTCCTGCCTCTTATTACAACGAACTGTACCGTTCTCGGTGTCGCTATCAATGTCGTTACCAAGGAATTCACATTCGGCCAGGCAGCGCACATGCTGAATCTTGGTGAGGCTGTCCTTTATGCCTTCGCCACTTCTGTAGGTTATGGTCTTGCGATGGTTCTTTTCGCCGGTATGCGTGAGCAGCTTGCATTGAGCAGTGTTCCTAAGTCTTTCCGCGGAATTCCTATCGCGCTCATTACAGTCAGCATTTTGGCTATGGCGTTCATGGGATTCTCAGGAATGTGCTAATATTGTTTTCTTCTAAGAATATTCCTATATTTGTCTCTACAGGGTCGTGTTGCCACGATTTTTATAGAGAAAAATCTGAACCAGGGCAGCGGACTGACGGTCGGCTGCCCATAATATTTTGAATATGATGAAAAAGGCACTTATTGTCATTGCTGCCGTGTTCGGCTTTGCAATGGTTGCTTCCGCCCAGCCTAAGGCAATCGGAGGCAGACTTGGTTATAGTCTTGAGGCAAGTTATCAGCATTTTCTCGGAAATCCTAACTTTCTGGAAGTGAACCTCGGTCTCAACTTGTTAGGAGGTGAGCCTGGTTTCCTTGCTACCGGTACTTACAACTTCACCTTCGCTCAGCCTAACTGGACTCCGAGAGGAAACTGGGCATGGTATGCTGGTCCAGGTGCTACACTCGGAACAACCTATTACAACGATGACAACAATTTCATCTTCGGTCTCGTAGGCCAGGTGGGACTTGAATACACCTTCTGGTTCCCTCTTCAGCTTTCAGCAGACTTGCGTCCTACCATCGGTATCTGCGACGGCGAGTTCTGGACTGATGGTATCACATATGGTTTCATCCCGACGATTAGCGTAAGATATAGCTTCTAATTGGCGTAAGCTCATATTTGGGCAAGGTATATTTGAAGTTTCGTGCGTAAACCTTAATTTTACACACGGAACTTTTTGTATTATGTAACGTGGATACTTTACAACTGGCATGAAATATCTTTCTATGAACGGTTACAAGAGAACTGAATATCTCGTCTATATGTCCTGTTGGATTCTGCTTGTGGCTTTTGCAGTCATAAGCAGTTGGGCCATGGTCCAGAACCATACACTTCTGATGATGAAGAAGATTTTGGGATCGGTATGCATGTTCCTGCTGCCTCTCTTCGTGTTCTTCCTGATTCATAATTTCCTGATTGCGCCGCTTCTGGTCTATAAAAAGAAGACATGGCTTTATTGCACATTGTCAGTATTGTTGCTTTCGGGATTTGTCGCATATCAGACGGCTGCAAGGAATAAGGCCGGACATACATTGATATTTCATGAACTGATTCCCGAGAGCAGGATTGACAGGGCTGACATCCCACATGACATGCCCCGGCACCGGCCGATCAGATATAGGGATATTCCACACGGCCCGTTCACTCCTGATATGGCGATGAACATATTCGCCTTTATTCTGGCATGTGCGAATCTGGGAGTGAAATATGTATGCTTCACAGCCGCGAACAACGAAAAGGTGCAGACCATGAAGTCCGAGAACCTCGGGCAGCAGCTCCAGTATCTCAGATATCAGATCAATCCGCATTTTTTTATGAATACGCTGAACAATATCCACGCACTTGTGGACATTGACCCCGAAATGGCGAAATCCAGTATCGTGGAACTTTCCCGTCTGATGCGTTACATTCTTTACGACGGGAACAAGCCGACGATTCCGCTGTCCAAGGAAGCCCAGTTCATTTCGCAGTATGTGGCATTGATGAAAATCAGATATGCCGATGACATTGACATTGACCTGTCCCTTCCTGAGGGACATCCCGAAGGCGATGTGCCTCCGCTGGTCTTCGTCACCTTCGTGGAGAATGCGTTCAAGCACGGCATCAGTTACGAGGGCCGCTCGTTCGTGAAGATCAGGATGGATGTGGAAGGCAAGACTTTGAAATTCAGTTGTGTGAACAGCAGGCATCCGAGCCGTCCTGCCGACAATTCCAGCGGAATAGGGCTGGAAAACGTAAGAAAAAGACTATCTTTGCTGTACGGAGACAAGTATTCCATGAAAGTTGTCGAGGATGACGACATTTATGACGTTTCCGTCGAAATCCCATTATTAAGAACTGAATATGATTAATTGTATCGCAGTTGATGACGAGCCGTTGGCATTGAAACAACTGGAAAACTACATCTCACAGGTGCCTTTCCTTGATTTCAAAGGCGGGTGCAGGTGTGCAGCTGAGGCTATGAAATACATTCGGGAAGACATCGTGGACGCGATTTTTCTGGATATCAACATGCCGGACATAAATGGAATTGACTTTGTCAAGACACTGGTGACACCCCCGATAATAGTGTTTACGACCGCGTATGCCGATTATGCCGTGGAGGGATTCAAGGTCAATGCTGTAGATTATCTTCTCAAGCCGTTCGGTCTGGACGAATTCCGCCGCGCTGCTGAAAAGGTAAGGGTGCAGTATGAACAGCGGGAGGGCAATTCGACTGCCGTGGCAGACGAGGACGACTCCCTGTTCTTCAAGACCGATTATAAGATTGTCCGTGTCAATGTCTCCTCGATTTCATGTATCGAGGGCATGAGCGAGTATCTTAAACTGCACATGGACGGGAACGTGGATCCGTTAGTTATCCTGTTGAGCATGAAAAAATTGGAAGGACGCCTTCCGTCGTATTTCATGAGGGTCCACAAGTCTTATATAATTAATCTGAGAAAGATCCGTGAGGTGGCTCGCGGACGCGTTCTTATGGAGGACGGGACACTGATACCTGTGGGAGACATGTATAAAGAAGCATTTCAGGCTTATCTGGACAGTAAATTTTTAGGAAAGTGATAGCATTATTCGACTTTGACGGTGTCGTGATGGATACCGAAAAACAATATACGTCCTTTTGGAACGATATTGGCGAGAAATATCTGGGAGTCAGGAACTTAAGTGACGGAATAAAGGGGCAGACCCTGGTGCAGATCTATTCAAGTCACTTCAGCGGCATGGAGACGGAAAAGGAAGAGATTACTGCGAATCTCAATGCCTTCGAAAAGGAAATGCCTTATGAACTTGTGCCCGGAGTCCTTGATTTCATGAACGTACTGAAGTCTGCCGGCGTGCCGATGGCCATAGTCACCAGTTCAAATGCCGAGAAGATGGCCAATGTCTATCGTCATTATCCGGAGCTCAAGCCGCTGGTCGTACATATCTATACCAGCGAGTTTTTTACCAAGTCAAAGCCGGATCCGGAGTGTTTCCTGCTGGCAATGAAAGAATTGGGAGGCACTGAGACCGATACCGTCATCTTCGAGGACTCTGTCAATGGTCTGAAGGCAGCGCGTGCGACCGGAGCCGCCGTAATCGGATTGACTACCTCGAATCCGGAAGAAGTCGTGCGGGAAATGTCCGACATGTGCATCAATGATTTCACACATATGACTATCAATGCTGCAAGGCATGTTATTGAACTCCACAACAGCCGCCAGCAACGGCACTTGATAAATGATTAACTTAGGATAAACCATATCAGGGCCTCCGTTACAGAAGTGTAAACGGAGGCTTTTTCTATATAAAAAGTGTAAGTCTTATCGTAAAAAGTGATTAATAACTTAAAGAAATTTTTGATTTTTTCAGATTATTCGTAACTTAGGGGAGCATAACATGATAAAAACTGTAAAAAGTTTACAATATGGCTGAAAAATATCTTTTACTTGGCGATGAGGCTCTCGCGCTGGGTGCTCTGCATGCCGGAATCTCCGGTGTATATGCTTATCCCGGCACGCCTTCCACTGAAATTACTGAGTATATCCAGGGCCACCCTCTTGCACGCGAGAGAGGTATCCACTGCACTTGGAGTACTAATGAAAAAACCGCAATGGAGTCCGCACTTGGAATGTCATATTCCGGAAAGCGCGTTCTTGTCTGCATGAAACATGTAGGAATGAATGTGTGCGCAGACGCATTCGTGAATTCTGCCATTACCGGCGCCAACGGCGGTCTGGTAGTGGTTGCTTGCGATGACCCGTCCCAGCATTCATCCCAGAACGAGCAGGATTCCAGATTCTACGCTGACTTCGCGATGGTTCCATGCTTCGAGCCTTCTGACCAGGAAGAGGCTTATCACATGGTACGTGAAGCTTTCGAGTATTCAGAGAAAAACCATATTCCGGTTCTGATGAGACTCACCACCAGAATGGCACATTCCAGAGCCGTTGTCACTACAGACGATATCCTTGAGCAGAATGAGATCAGATACCCGGCTCCTGAAAGGGCATCTGCATGGGTGACTCTACCTGCCAATGCAAAGAAACGTGTCCGTGAACTTGCAGACGAGATTCTCCGCTTCAGAGAGGATTCTGAAAAGTCATCTGACAATTCATATGCTCCGGGAACCGACACAAGTCTCGGAATCGTTGCCTGCGGCATCGGCTACAACTATCTCATGGAGAATTATCCGGAGGGATGCCCGTTCCCTGTCCTCAAGGTCACCAGATATCCGTTCCCTAAGAAACAGGTTATGGACATGGCTGAGAGATGCGGCAAGATATTGGTTATCGAGGAAGGCCAGCCTCTTATCGAAGAGAAATTGCGCGGTCTCCTTTATGACGGGAAGAACTGCAAGGTCGGGATTAAAGGCCGCCTTGACGGTACACTTCCTCGCACAGGTGAACTTGACCCTGATTCAGTCCGCAAGGCATTGGGTATGGAGCCTCTTGAAGCATGTGGCAAGTCTGAGGTTCCTGTTCCCAGACCACCGGCACTCTGCCAGGGTTGCGGTCACAGAGATTTCTATACCGCCCTCAATGTCGTTCTCGAAAAATACGAACCATCTGCAAGAGTATTCAGCGATATCGGCTGCTATACATTAGGTTACCTTCCTCCGTTCAAGGCATTCCACACTTGCGTCGAGATGGGTGCATCCATTACCATGTCCGTAGGTGCCGCCGATTCCGGCGTATGGCCATCTGTGGCAGTAATCGGTGACTCTACATTCACCCACAGCGGTATGACCGGACTTCTGGATGCTGTGAATACTCATGCCGACATCGTTGTCTGCATCTCTGACAACCTCACTACCGGAATGACCGGCGGACAGGATTCTGCAGGTACCGGAAAACTGGAGCAGATCTGCCTTGGCCTCGGAGTAGAGCCTGAGCATGTCAGAACCATTGTTCCGCTTCCTAAGAACTATCCGGACATGGAGAAAGTCATTGACGAAGAAATCAATTATCATGGCGTGTCAGTCATAATCTGCCGTAGGGAGTGTATCCAGACAGCCAGACGTCATGCTGCAGCAGCCGCAAAGAAAAACGCTTGAATCAAAAGATAATCGTATGGAAAAGAAAGATATAATCTTGGCAGGCGTAGGAGGACAGGGTATCCTCTCTATCGCTACAGTGATTGGTTGGGCCGCATTGGACCAGAACCTTCATCTGAAACAGGCGGAAGTGCATGGCATGAGTCAGCGTGGAGGTGATGTGCAGAGTAATCTGCGTCTCAGTGATTCTCATATATGGAGCGACCTTATTCCGAAGGGAGAGTGCGACTTGATACTTTCTCTGGAACCTATGGAGGCATTGAGGTATCTGCCTTGGCTTTCAAAGGAAGGATGGATTGTCACCAATACCACCCCGTTCCTGAATATCCCCAATTATCCTGAGATGGAGAAAGTCCAGAAGGAACTTGATTCTGTCGGAAGAGTCATTTCGCTTGACTGCGACAGCATCGCCAAGGATGTAGGTTCACCTAAGAGTGCCAATATGGTTCTGCTCGGAGCGTCTGCTTCCGTGATGAAAATCATTGATGAGGATAAACTTCGCGAAGGTATTACAGAGGTGTTCAAACGCAAGGGCGACAAGATCGTCGAGATGAACATCGCTGCTTTCAATGCAGGTCTCGAAGTTTCCAAGAAATTTATTTAGTCGTTTTGCCGGATGTTACCAGTTTCAGAAAATGTTTTGCAGGATGTCCTGAAAAAATTGGATATCTCTGATATAAATAATGCTACGATAAGACAATGTGTCAATGTTGCCCATGAACTAGAGAATATCTCTGGCGAGAAGTTCGTTCATCTCGAGTTCGGTATTCCTGGAATTGCCGCCTGTCAGATAGGTGTCGATGCCCAGAAGAAGGCTCTGGACTCAGGCTATGCCTCAGTTTATCCTCCTGCCTGCGGAATCCAGGAACTGAAGGATAACGGAGCCCGCTTCGTGAAGGCGTTCACCGGCATTGACATAAACCCTGAGGGAATTGTTCCGACGACCGGGTCAATGCAAGGATGCTACAACCTGCTTTTGGAGTGCTCTCAGCTGAATCCTGACAAGGATACTGTCGTATATCTGAATCCTGGTTTTCCGTCACATTATGTCCAGGCCAAGGTCATCGGTCTCAAGACCCGCATGTTCGACATCTATGACTGCAGGGGAGAGTTGCTCCGCGACAAATTGGAGTCGTTGTTCTCAGACGGCAAGGTTTGCGCGATAGTATATTCGAACCCCAACAACCCGTCATGGGTATGTCTGACCGAAGCGGAGCTCGGGATTCTCGGTGAGATGTGTACAAAGTATGACGTCATAGCGCTTGAGGATATGGCATATATGTGCATGGATTTCCGTAAAGACCGCTCTGTCCCGTTTGCCGCACCTTACCAGCCGTCAGTTGCCAACTATACCGACAACTGGGTGATGATGATTTCCGCATCCAAGATTTTCAGTTATGCAGGAGAACGTATCGCCATGGTTGCCATTTCAGACAAGCTGTATGCCAGGGAATATCCGCAGCTCCGTGCAAGATACGGTATCGGGCACTTCGGTGACAACTTCTCTCTGACATTCATCTATGTGAATTCGTCAGGAACATCACATACCGCACAGTGCGCCTTTGCAGCAATGCTCGGTGCCGCAGCTGACGGAATGTATGATTTTGTCGATAACATGAGAGAGTACGCCCACCGTGCAGCCAGGGTGAAGGATGCGTTCCGTGCCAACGGATTCCATCTTGTCTATGACAAGGACCTGGATGAGGAAGTCAGTGACGGTTTCTTCTTCACGGTAGGTTATCCGGGAAAGACCGGAAGCGAACTGCTGCTTGGCCTTCTCCGCTGCGGAGTATGCGCGATAACATTGACTTCGACGAGAAGCACAAGGGAGGGAATCCGCGTGTGCGTATCGCTGATGAAGTCAGAAGATGATTTTGTCCGCCTTGAGTGCGGATTGGAAAGATTCCGTGAGCTTTTCGGGACAGCCTGACATGAAGCCCTGCCTGTCAGGGGATAAGGTCAATGTCAATACGGAATCCTTTCGAGATTTTTTCACAAAAAATTTTTAGAAAGTATGAAATATGTAAGTGCTGACGAGGCGATGAAACTCGTCAACTCAGGTGACTCGGTTTATTTCCAGGGAAGTACCGCGGTTCCTATTATATTGCAGGAGGCTTTGGCTCGTCGTGCAGATGAGTTGCGCGATGTCAAGATTGTGTCCGGCTTCAATGTTACCAAGGGCGTTGCCCCGTTCTGCCGTCCGGAATTCAAGGATTCATTCATAGTGAACTCCGTGTTCCTCTGTGCAGATCAGCGCAAATACGTGGCTGACGGATACGGCAGCCTGGTGCCGGGTTTCCTCGGTGAAATTCCGGGACTTTTCCGCCGCAGGGAAATTCCTATTGATGTAGCATGTATAAACTGCTCGCTTCCGGACGAGAACGGCTACTGCAGTTATAACATTTCTGCAGACCTTGCCGAATCCGCCGTTGAGGCTGCCAAAGTAGTTATCGCACAGATAAACAAGAGCATTCCGTATCTTTACGGCTCGGCCATGATCCATGTGTCCGAAATTGACGCGGCTGTAGAATGTGACGATCCTCCGGTGGATATGCAGTTCGGTGCTCCTACGCCTATAGAAGCGGCTATCGGTTCATATATCGCACAGGAGATTCCTGACGGGGCTACTCTTCAGATTGGCGTCGGCGGTATTCCTAATGCCATTCTCAATGGCCTGAAGGACCACAAGCATCTCGGATTGCACACTGAGGCCATGACCGACGGAGTATTCAGACTCATGCAGTCAGGTGTCATTGACAACTCCTGCAAGAAGGTGGAGACCGGTCGCAGCGTGGCTTGTCTCGCTCTCGGTTCACGTCACATGTACGAATATCTGGACCACAACAAGGATGCCTGGTTCCGTGACGTGAGCTGGACCAATGATCCTCAGAGAATCCGCCAGAACCCTAAGGCTATGGCTGTCAATTCCGCTATCGAGGTCGATATTACCGGACAGGTATGTGCTGACAGTATCGGAGATATGATTTTCTCAAGTGTCGGCGGACAGCATGACTTCATGTACGGAGCTGCTCTTTCTGAGGGTGGAAAGACGTTCATCGCTCTGCCTGCAAGGACAATGAAAGGCAAATCCAAGATTGTAGCCCACCTTGCTCCAGGTGCCGGCGTGGTAACAACCCGTTTCCAGACACAGTACGTCGTTACTGAATACGGCTGTGTCTATCTGCGAAACAAGAACCTCGTCGAGCGTGCCAAGGCTTTGATTTCCATCGCACATCCTGATGACAGGGAGGAACTTGAGCGCGCAGCAGCTGAAAGATTCGGCTATATGTGGTATAGGCTTTCCGGTCTCTCTGATCTGTAGTCTGCCACTGGAAACAATATGAAAACAGCGGTTCCGGAATCCCGGAGCCGCTGTTTCATATTGTCTAATCTGCAGGGCAACCTGCTGTGCTGCAGATATATATGTTACTCTTTCGGAATCAGAGCGAAAGTCAGTTCACCCTTGCAGCAGAGTTTTCCGCCTACCTCGAGTTTTGCTGAGCAGAAATAGAGGGAACCCCTCTTCTCGTTCAGCTTTGCAGTAATCTCGCAGACGTCGCCAGGCTTTACAGGGTTCTTGAAACGGACCTTGTCGAGTCCTGCGTAGAGTGTGAGATGTCCCGGGATGTCTTCTTTTACAAGAATTGCACAGCTCTGGGCCATAATCTCGCACTGGATTACTCCAGGAACGATAGGGTTGCCAGGGAAATGTCCCCTTGTAAAGAATTCATCTTCCTTGATGGTATATTTGCAATGTGCAATACCATTCTCATCTATCTCGGCCTCATCCACCAGAAGCATCGGCTCTCTGTGAGGGAGGAACTGTTTGATATCTTCCTTGTTCATATATGTTCGGGTTTTAGTACGTTCGTTTTGGTTTAGTCCTCGTATTTGCGGAATGCTACGCAGGCATTGTGTCCGCCGAATCCGAGTGAATCGGAAATACCGATTGTAAGATCAGTCTTGACTGCGGTGTTAGGTGTGTAGTCGAGATCGCATTCAGGATCCGGAGTGTCAAGATTGATGGTAGGAGGGATGAGGCTGTTGTTGAGTGCAAGAATTGTAGCGATAGCCTCAGCTGCTCCGGCAGCACCGAACATATGTCCGGTCATACACTTGATGGAGCTGATATGAGCCTTGTAAGCGTAGTCGCCGAGTGCAAGCTTGTAAGCCTTGGTCTCTGCCACGTCGTTCAGTCTGGTACCTGTTCCGTGTGCATTGATATACATCTTGTCAGTTTCCTTGTTGAAACCTGCCTCCTCGAGTGCGAGTTCGATACACTTTGCCTGGGTCGTTCCTTCCGGCCTTGGTGCAGTTGCGTGGTAAGCGTCACAGGTGTTGCCGTAACCTACAATCTCGGCAATGATCTTGGCACCGCGTGCTTTTGCGTGCTCGAGTTCCTCGAGGACGAGAATACCTGCTCCGTCACCCATTACGAAACCGGCACGGTTTGCATTGAATGGAAGAGATGCGTATTTCGGATTCTCTGCACGGGAGAGTGCTTTGGCATTGGCAAAACCGGCGATTCCGAGAGGAATTGTCGCATTTTCGCAGCCTCCGGCGATGATTGCGTCAGCATAGCCGTTGCGGATTGCTCGGAATGCCTCACCGATATTGTTTGTAGAGGTAGCGCATGCTGTTACAACGTCGATGCAAGGGCCCTGTGCATGATGCTTGATTGCAATATGTCCTGCCGCGATATTGGAAATCATGGTAGGGATGAAGAGAGGAGAAATCCACTGGCCTGAAGGGTCCTCGATCATCTTTGCAGTCTCGCGGTACTGGATTTCGAATCCGCCGATGCCGGAACCTACATATACACCGAGTCTGAACGGGTCGATATTCTGTCCTTCGCCTTCAGAAACGAGACCGGCCTGCTGCATGGCTTCGTATGCCGCAGCCACACCATACTGTGTGAAGAGATCCTGTTTTCTGCTGAAAGCCTTGTCCATTCCGTATTCTTCCGGATGGAAATCCTTGACTTTTCCTGCGATTCTAACCGGGAGGTTGTCGGTAGGGAAATCCTTAATATAGTCGATACCGCAAACGCCGTTGATAAGACTATTCCAGAATGTCTTTACATCATTTCCGACTGGAGAAATGACACCCATACCTGTTATTACTACTCTTTTTGTCATATTGTATTCTGTTCTCTGCAAGCTTTCCAAGCTCTTGCATTGATATTATTACTGGTGCCTGGCCACCGCTTACATTTGTGTCCAATCCTCCGCACGCTGCGGAATTGAACTATTATATAATAAGTGATGGTGCGTTTTTGAGCAACTTCTCAGCTCCACCCATGATATCTTCCACGATATCTTTTGCACTTTCTCTCTTGTGGATCATGCCGGCAACCTCACCTGCAAGATAGCTGCCCATGTTGTCACCTTCGAATACGGCCTTACGCATTGCACCTTTTCCGAAGTCGAGGACTTCCTCCTTAGGGACTGCAGGGTCATACTCCATCTTGAAGAACTTCTTGGAGAATGGAGTCTTGAGGCAGCGCACTGCATCGCCGAGAGACTTTCCTGTGACGATTGTGCTGACATCTGAAGCCTTGATGAGCTTCTCCTTATAGTTGTCGTGTACGATGCACTCGTCAGCGATAAGGAACCTGGTTCCCACCTGAACACCTACAGCGCCAAGCATGAAGGCTGCAGCTGCGCCTCTTCCGTCGAAGATACCGCCGGCTGCCATTACAGGAATGTCCAGAGCGTCAATGATCTGAGGAACGAGAGCCATAGTATGGTTGTCACCCACGTGGCCGCCTGATTCTGCACCTTCTGCAACTACGGCAGTAGCGCCGAGTTCCTGCATTTTCAATGCATAGGCAACGGATGCGACTACAGGGATGACCTTGATTCCTGCGGCTTTCCATTTTTCCATGTAGGCAGCAGGAGAACCTGCACCTGTGGTGAGGATTTTCACGCCTTCTTCGATTACCATATCAGCAACCTCAGCAGCATTCGGAGCTGCAAGCATGATGTTTACGCCGAAAGGTTTGTCGGTAAGTTCACGACATTTCCTGATTTCAGCCCTGACAGCCTCTGTTCCGTAATTGATTGAAGAAATGAGGCCGAGGCCACCGGCATTTGAAACTGCAGCAGCAAGTTTTGCATCTGCAATCCAAGCCATACCTCCCTGGAATAAAGGATACTTGATTCCGAGGATATCGCAAATAGGACTTTTAATCATATTAATATAGTATTATCAATCTGCAAATATAATAAATTTTACCATTCCAGTACAGCGACTCCGGACAACAGTCCGGCACCAAACGCACTGAAGACCAGAATATCACCCTTTTTGAACATGCCCTTACGGTTGCACTCGTCCAGGAGAATCGCACACGATGCTGAAGACGAGTTTCCGTGGTCGGAAATGTTTGCCGGGAACTTCTCTTCCGGCTCCTGGAGATAATATTTGATCGCGTCGATGATTCTCTGGTTTGCCTGGTGTACCAGATAGAAATCCACCTGTTCCTTAGTCATGTTGAGTTCTTTCAGAAGCGATTCGACATCAGTCGTGGATGCATTGACAGCGAACTTGAACACTTCTTTTCCCTTCATCTGGAGCGGCACGTCGATTTCTCCCTTCGTGATGTACGGTGTCGGCTCAAGACGGCGCTTCTCCCAAATCTTGTCCGGTGAAGGCAGAGAATGAAGCTGGATTCCCTTGACGTTGTCACCCTCTGTGAACACTGCAGCGCCGGCTCCGTCCCCGAACAGGACGCAAGTGGACCTGTCTTTCCAGTCCGTCATCCTTGTCGGCTCCTCCGCACAGACAATCAGCACATTCTTTGCCTTCCCGGCGAGGAAGCGGCACTCAGCGATATCCATCGCATAGATGAAGCCCGGGCATGCGCAGTTTATGTCAATGCAAGGACAGGTCAATCCTATCTTTGAAGATATAATGCAGCTCAATCCTGGAGTTATGTATTCGTTGATAACGTTCGAACAGATGAAATAGTCAATGTCGGATGGCTTCTGCCCTGACATTTCCAGAGCATTCAATGCAGCCTGTGCTCCCAGGTCTTCCAGGTTTTCATCACTGATGACATGTCGGGTCCTGATTCCGGTGCGAGGTACGATCCATTCGTCACTTGTGTCCAGAAATTCAGAAAGCATGTCGTTCGTAACAACCTTCTTCGGTAGGGCACTTCCGGTTCCTATTAGTCTCATAAAAAAATACTTTTTCGGTTTAGATTTTACGTCTTGCACTTGGGAGCATCGTCTGCTCCGGTGCTTTCTTATAGCAAATATAGTCCCATTAAAATGGGTGTTAAAAAGAATGTGGCGAAATGCGCCTGAAGAACGCCGATATTTGGTGAGATTGCTCTATAAGTGGCGAAATTCGTAAATAATACGTATATTTGTCAGATTAAAAATCGAGAATATGTCAGATAAATATAAGTTGCCAAATTATTTCAGACAGAAGTACCAATTGATTGCAACTGTCACATTTACAGCGTTTTTCTCATTGGTATTCATGCTTGTCAGCATCCCTTTCTCCCACAATGCGTGGTTTGAACTCGGTGCTTCCGAAGCTTTCGGCTATACTGCGGCGTTTTTTATAATAGGCCTCCTCGTAATCATCTTCAGTAAGCGTATCATGTACGCGACAAGACTCCATGACATGAGCTATTCACAGTATGTCCTCTGGAATGTTGCGGAAGTTGTCATGATATGCATTCTTTATACGTCTTTTTCATTGAAGGGAGACAGTCTGGGAATAATCGAACTGCATGAAAGGTCAGTTACTCACATTTTCCTGAAATCTTTCCTCTATGCCTTCGTGTCATTGATCATTCCTTATATTATCGCGGGAATGTACTTCGCCATCATTGACAAGAACAACACCATCCGCCTGATGAACTATTCCAATGTAGTTTCTGACGAGCCGATTTCTCCGAAAGACGAGAAGAAGATAACATTGTTCGACAACAGCGGCGTGCTGAAGATGTCCGTGAGCCTCTCAAGCCTGTATTACATTGAGTCTGACGACAATTACATAATAGTCTGGTACGAAGACAGCAACAAGGACCTGAAGAAATACATGTTGCGTTGCAGGCTGAAGACCGTGGAAGAGAGTTTCAAGGGCAGCAGTCTTGTCCGTTGCCACAGGCAGTATGTCGTCAATATGGACAAAGTCAAAGTGCTCCGCAAGGAAAAGGACGGTTATCAATTGAATCTCGAAAATGATGCGATTCCGCCGATTTCCATTACGAAGACATACGCCGAAAATGTCCTCGCATATCTGAAGGACATTCCGATGAAAACTCAGTAGTAATAGTAAATCTTATTTCCTGTGCTTGCGGTTTTTCCTGTCTGTCCTGAGGCGGTAGGTGCTTTCCACGAGGAGTTCGTCCGCGAGAATGCCCCTTGCTGCCATGCAGTCGAGAATGACGGAAACGAGAGGGAAAACTGCATTGACCTTATAAATGAGTCTTGTTCCTTCCGCGCCGGCGTGGAGATTTACGAAGAACTCGACGGCGAGCCAGATCTGGAAACCGAGAGTCACGAGAGCCGCGAATACGGCAGTCCTGTACTGGAATACCCTGATTTTGTATGTCGTCAATGCCAGAATGTTGAGTACCAATATGATAATCAAGAGGATGGCGTAAGGAATATATGTAAGGTATTTGAATGTCTCAAGTACCTCGCCGTCAGGTCCGGGAACATAAGCCTTTACGCTGAACAGCATTACCGCCATCAGAATTGTAGAAATTGCAAGATATAATGTCTGTATTCTCTGCCACATAATTGCTTCAATTTTTGTTTAACGGCTGCAAATATAGGAAATACGACTCTAAAAAACTAACTTTGACAGATTCTATGTCGGTTATTGGATATTGAAAATCAGTTATGGAAAAGGAAAGAGGCGTGGACAGACTGTCCAGATACATAATTTACGGAGTTGCCGCTGCCATAGCATTGGCGGCGGGCTGGTATTTCCGCAATGTCATAATCTATGTCATTCTCGCGGCTGTGGTTTCACTGCTCGCAAAACCGGTCATGAACCTGCTCCGCCATGTCACAATCAGGAAAAAGTCAATGCCGGACTGGCTCCAGGCCGTCCTTGTCATAGTCTTCATCCTGAGCATCTTCCTTGTCATCTTCACCCAGGTTATCCCTGTCGTGGTCGGCATCGTCCAGAAGATTTTCGACAATCTTTCGGCATCCGACTACTCCCTTCCGGTGGACACCTATACGGCTTCTGTCAATGCCGTAAATGCTTGGATGATATCGCATTTCCCTCAGTTTGGACCTGATTTCAGGATTGAAAGCGCCATAGGTTCTTTCCTCCGCAAGACATTCGACCTGACATCTCTTTCATCATTGATAGAATACATCGCCTCCTTCTTCGTTTCTTTCGGAGTCGGCATCTTTTCGGTGGTGTTCATTTCTTTCTTTTTCATCAAGGACCCTATGCTTTTCCGCAAGATTGTCGGGGCTCTCGTTCCTGACCGTATTGAAAACAAGGTGATTGATGCAATCGGTGACATTGAACATCTCCTCTCACGATATTTCGTCGGGCTTCTCGTGGAGGTCGTCGGGGTGGCTGTTCTGAACTTCCTGTTCCTGTGGCTCATCGCCCGTATCGGATTCAATGCCGCAATAGGTATCGCGTTCATCACCGGTATTCTCAACATTATCCCGTATGTTGGACCTCTTGTCGGCACTGTCATCGGTACTATTCTCGCTACCGTCCTGAAGTTCAGCGCTGCCGGATTGACAATCCATTTCTGGGGTTTCGTCCTCGTGCTCCTGGCCCTGTTCATGGTTACCCAGCTTGTGGACAATTTCCTGTTCCAGCCGCTGATTTACTCGACCAGCATCAAGGCAAGTCCTCTCGAGATTTTCATTGTCCTGCTCATAGCCGGCAATGCAGCGGGAGTCCTCGGAATGCTTGTCGCTATTCCTGCCTATACCGTTATCAGGGTTGTTGCCGGCCATTTCTTCGGAGACATCAAGGCAATCCGGCGTCTGATTCCTGACAGTGAGCGGTTTGTAGAAGATAATTAACAATATCCGGCGGCGCGCCTGCTGCCGGTCTTAAATTTTATACATATGAAAAAGTATTTTGCTTCAATATTGGCGGCGGTAGTGCTGGTGTTAATGTCAATGCCGGTGTATGCTGCCAAAAAGAACAAATGGACAGCAAAGGATGTCCCTCTGGCTGAGCCGACTGCGACTTACATGTTTGCCCACAGGGACACCTGTGACCTGTTCCTGGATTATTACAAGGCAACCCCAGGCAGTGCAACTGAGATTGACGGCAAGAAGAAACCAGCCATAATCTTCTCCTTCGGCGGCGGATTCGTGAGCGGAAACAGGGATAAGCCTCATTATCAGCAGTGGATAAAACAGCTCAATGACAATGGCTATCCTGTTTTCTCCATTGACTACCGCCTCGGTCTCAAGGGCCAAAGCGTCAAGGGCGTCAAGATGATAGGTGCCATAAAGCATTCCATTTATATCGGTGTCGAGGACCTGTACTCCGCTACCGATTACATTCTCAAGCATGCCGATGAATTCGGTGTCCAGCCGGACAACCTCGTGATTTCAGGGTCTTCCGCCGGTGCCATCATCGCCCTTCAGGCCGAGTACAACTTGTGTAACGGTTATGCGCCTTCGTCAATGCTGCCTTCTGATTTCAGATATGCAGGAGTCATCTCGTTCTCAGGAGCCATTTTCTCTACACATGGCAAGGTTAAATATGCCTCTGCTCCTGCACCTCAGCTCCTTCTTCACGGCACCGCAGACCGTGTCGTGACTTACAAGTCCATCCGCGTATTCAATCTCGGTCTCTTCGGCTCATCCAAGATAGCCCATCGCCTGGACAAGAAAGGCTATCCGTATACAATAGTCCGCTACGTGGACCATACCCATGATATCGCGGATCTCATGTATTACACAGTCCCTGAGCAACTTCGTTTCCTGGAGGAGTCAGTTGTAAAGAAAACCGGACGCAGTTCCGACATCATTCTCGATGACCCTGCCATCCCTGTGGACAATACCCTCCGCACCTTGGGCGACCTGTACAAGTAGGATTCTGTCAATGACAGCCGGCTGTCAGAAGTCGGAAATACAATAAGTCCCGGCCATGTTCTTCATGTGACCGGGACTTATACGATTCTGCTTCCAAGGCTTGTCCGCCTGGAAATGGACTTACTTTATGGCAGCCATCCTGTCAAGAGCGAGCTCTACCAGCTGGCGGACCATCGGCTTGTAGTCAGGATTGCTGTTCTGGAGGTATCTGTTGGCAATGGCGCAGCAGACGGTACCTGCCTGATGTCCCAGATGTGCGGACAGACCGGCTACAGCCGAACTCTCCATCTCGAAATTGGTAATGCGATAATCACCGAATCTGAAGGACTCGAAAGAATCGAGCATGTCAGGCATTGCGAGAGGAACTCTCACGACACGTCCCTGAGGACCATAAAATCCCTGTGCTGAAATGGTTACGCCTCTTACTGTGCAGTCTTTGAAAGCCTCGATAAGTTTGTCTCCGGCCTTCACGAAATAAGGCGAGCCGAGATTGCAGTTCCAGTGTGTATGCACCTTGAATGCATCCTCCATGGCAGAGATGTTGATCTTGTCGCGGTCCGCATACCAGTTGAGAAGACCGTCGCAGCCGACAGAAACCTCTGAGAAGATGAAAGAACCGATAGGAATGTCAGGCTGGATCGCACCGCTCGTACCTATACGGAGAATTGTCAATGTCCTGTGCTCAGGCTTGACCTCCCTGGTCTTGAAATCGACATTGGCAAGAGCATCAAGCTCTGTGAGGACAATGTCAATGTTATCTGTACCTATACCTGTGGAAAGAACAGTAATGCGCTCTCCATGATACTTTCCGGTGATGGAAACGAACTCTCTGGAAGCATGTCTGAATTCCTTTTCCTCGAGGAATTCGCCTACCATATCGACACGGCCCGGATCTCCTACAAGGATGACCTTGTCCGCAAGCTCTTCTGGTTTCAGATGAATGTGGAAAACTGATCCGTCATCATTGATAATCAATTCTGATTCAGGTATTCTAGCCATAATAAATATCATTTGCGAGGAGACTCCAGGTCCTTGCTGTTATTTTTAAAGGGTTTCAACGCGCCTGGCCGCTTTGGGGTCGCCCCGGCAATCCGAAGAGTGCTGTCACATGGCGGCCTAAAAAAGTATGAAAGCGCTAATATAAAACTTTTTTAATCGTTTTGCAAAATGAAGCTTGCCAGCTCCTCGGCATTGTCAGCGATTTTCCACGGCTTTCCGGCCTCAAGTTCCTCCCTGGAACGGAAGCCCCATGTGACACCTACTGTGCGCACGGCAGCATTGGCTCCGGTCTGCATATCCACGTCAGAATCACCGACATACATCACCTCGTCAATCTTGATGTCAGGCCTTTCCGCCATAATCTGATGGACGATTGCCGGGTCCGGTTTGATAGGCTGTCCCTCACGCTGCCCCAGAATTTTGAGGAACTTGACATCGCCGAAGAAATGGCGGATAAGTTTCTCGGCTCCCTCCTGATATTTGTTTGAGGCCAATGCCGGGATGACGCCCGCCCCCGTTATCTTATGGAGCATGTCAATGATTCCCGGATAGGGGAGTGTATCGTCACACATGTGTGCGTCATAGTATCCCAAGAAGAGTTCAGCCATCCTCTTGACGGTATCCTCAGTCGCCTTTCCCTCAGGGACGGCACCTATGAAGAGATTGTAGATGCCCCTTCCGCACAATTTATAATAGTCATTGATGGGCCTTTCAGGAAAACCGCACTCTCTCAAGGCGAAATTCGTCGCGTGCCCCAGGTCCTTGACCGTATCCAGAAGGGTTCCGTCAAGGTCGAAAATTACAAGTTTTGTCATTTCTATATGAATTTTTCAGCAGGCTCTGCCGCTGTCTTTTTGCTTACGTTCACCATAACTATCGTATCCGTCTTCTCCTTGTTCAGAACCAGTTTTATCGGACATCCGCCCATTTCAGGAGCCTCTCCCGAGGTGGCCTTGCAGCCGATAATGAACTCTGACACAGGGGCTTCGATGTACTTTACGATAGCACGCTTGAGAGGTCTTGCTCCATAGGCGGGGTCGAATCCCGCCTCAGCAACGAAGTTCTTTACGGAAGCCGGAACGGTGATAGGATAACCTGCCTCCGCCGACCTCTTTTTCAGATCCTTCAGCTCGATGTCCACAATCCTTGTCATGTCTTCCTTTCCGAGTTCGTGGAAGAATATCTTTTCATCCACCCTGTTCATGAACTCAGGAGGAAAGACCTTGCGGACCGCCTTTTCCAGCACCATCTGTCTATTGGTCTCCACTTTGCGCCCCGCTGTACTGAAACCGATACCCCTTCCGTATTCCTGGATGTCACGGCTTCCCACATTGGAGGTCATTATGATGATTGTGTTCTTGAAACTTACAGTGCGTCCCTCGCTGTCCGTGAGACGTCCGTCATCCATCACCTGCAGCAGAATGTTGAAAATGTCCGGATGTGCTTTCTCTATCTCGTCCAGCAATACGACACAGTATGGTTTTCTGCGCACCTTCTCGCTGAGTTGTCCGCCTTCCTCATATCCGACATATCCCGGAGGCGCTCCGATCAGCCTTGATACGGAGAACTTCTCCATGTATTCACTCATGTCGATTCTGACCATATTGTCCTTGGAATCAAACAGATACTCGGCAAGGCACTTGGCCAGTTCCGTCTTGCCCACTCCTGTGGGACCGAAAAACAGGAAAGACCCTATCGGCCTGTCCGGATCTTTCAGTCCGGCGCGGCTCCTCTGGATTGCGCTGACTATAGTGTCGATGGCCTCGTCCTGCCCGATGATGCGTTCCTTGAGCCTCTCCCTCATGTGGAACAGTCTCACGCCTTCGGATTCCGCCACCTTGTTCACAGGAATTCCGGTTATTTTGGACACCACGGTAGCGATGTCTTCAGCATTGACGATGCCCTTTTTCGCTCCGGCCTTTATCCGGACCATCGAACCGGCCTCATCCATCGCGTCGATTGCCTTGTCTGGAAGGAACTGGTCAGGCAAGTATCTGTCAGTCAGTCTCACACAGGCTTCGAGGGCTGCATCGTCATACTTGACGTTGTGATAACTCTCGTAACTTGACCTGAGGTTTTTCAGGATGGCCAGAGTCTGCGGAACGTCAGTCGGCTCCACCGTGATTTTCTGGAAACGCCTGTCCAGGGCCCCGTTCTTCTCCACGATTTTCGTGAACTCGTCCAGCGTGGTCGCGCCGATGCATTGGATCTCGCCGCGGGCCAATGCCGGTTTGAGCATATTCGCCGCGTCCAGACTGCCCTGACCGCCGCCGGCACCCACAATGGTATGGAATTCATCAATGAAAAGAATGATGTCCGGATTTTTGCTTGCAGCATTGATGATGGACTTTATCCTCTTCTCGAAATCACCGCGGTACTTTGTCCCAGCGACTACGGAAGCGATGTCCAGCGATATGATGCGTTTCTTTGCCAATGCCGGAGAAATCTTGCCCTGGGCTATCTGCAACGCGATTCCTTCCACGATTGCCGACTTTCCGACACCCGGCTCTCCGATAATCATAGGATTGTTCTTTTTCCTCCTGCCGAGAATCTCGATGATGCGGGAAATCTCCCGCTCCCTGCCGATGACAGGATCCAGTTTCCCCTCGAGCGCAGCCTTGGTAAGGTCAATGCCGAATTCCGTGATATCCTGAGTCTTTTCCGCCGTGGCAGACGCCCCGTCATTCGTCGCGTCCTCCTCCTTGTCATCCTCGATCGGATCTTTCGGAACAAGCATTCCGTTCTGCTCCATATATGCCAGAACCTTGGCATAGTCAATATCTATGTTTCTCAGATAGGCTATGCCGTAACTTCCTGAAACTCTGCACAATGCCAGCAGAAGATGCGTCGGCCTGGCCAGACGGTCCTTAAGTTTCGTGGCCTCCATCAGAGTTATGCCGAGCAGATTCTGAGTGATTTTGGAAAAAGTCACCTGCTCAAGCTGGGAAAAGGACAATACCTCATTGGTATTGATCCTGTTGTCAATGAATTTCTTCATTGACTCGAAGTTGGTCCCCAATGCCTCCAAAGTGCGGCACGCATCGTTGTCCCCATGGCGCAGCAGCCCCAGAAAAAGATGGTCCGGGCCAATGCCGTAGCTTCCCGTCCTCAGCGCTTCTTCCCTGGAGTATTTGATGATTATGTCAAGTTCTTCCGATATCTTCAATTCCATATTTTCCTGTTTTGTGCCTTGCAGGCGTGACGCCATAAGGCCTGATGGTCCGATATTACAAAAATAACACCTTTGCGGATAATGCGCAAATGGCAAAGTCCGCCAGAGGGGCTGAAAAACGCCTTGTATTTTGTCCGGAATTAAAAATTTATTAACTTTGTATGCTTATATAGAAGCGGAATTTAGAACAGAAAACGTTAAAATTTGAAAGATGGATAAAATGGAGGAGAATAAGAACGGGTCTGAAGTGCAGGAAGAGGGGACAGGAATGAAGGGGATCATCGAAGAAGTGAACATTGACCAGGAAATGAGGTCAGCATACATCGACTATTCGATGTCTGTCATTGTGTCACGTGCGCTTCCGGATGCCAGAGACGGATTGAAACCGGTACAGAGACGTGTGCTTTTCGGAATGGAAGGTCTTGGCCTTGACTATTCCGGCCAGACGAAGAAATCAGCCAGAATCGTCGGTGAGGTACTCGGTAAGTTCCATCCGCATGGAGACTCCAGCGTTTATGATGCCATGGCGAGATTGGCCCAGTGGTGGAACCAGAGATATCCTCTGGTTTACGGTCAGGGAAACTTCGGTTCCATGGACGGTGACCCTGTGGCAGCCATGCGATACACTGAGGCAAAATTAGAGAAACTTGCGAACGATGTCCTGGCAGACATGGACAAGGATACAGTCGATTTCCAGTTGAACTTCGACGATACTATACCTGAGCCGACAGTCCTTCCGACCAAGGCACCGCTGCTTTTGCTGAACGGCTCCGCAGGTATTGCCGTAGGTATGGCCACAAACATGGCACCTCATAACCTCGGCGAGTGCTGCGATGCGATCTGCGCATATATCGACAACCCTGACATTGACACTGACGGTCTCATGAAGTATATCAAGGGACCGGATTTCCCTACCGGAGGTCTTATCCAGGGCATTCAGGGCATCAAGGACGCTTATGAAACAGGACGAGGCAGAGTCGTGGTCCGTGCCAAGACGGAAATCGAAGTCGACAACAACGGCCGTGAGACCATCGTTGTAACCGAGATTCCTTACATGGTGAACAAGAAGGAAATGCTCGAGAAGATCGGCCAGATGGTCGATGACAAGAAAATCGAGGGCATTACCTATATGAACGATGAAAGTTCACGTGAAGGTATCCGTGTGATTTTCAGAGTAAAGCAGGGTGCGAACTCGAATGTCGTACTGAACACATTGTTCAAATACACCCCTCTCCAGTCAAGCTTTGCCATAAACAATGTGGCGCTCGTGAAGGGACGTCCTAGAACAATGACCCTCAAGGATATAATCAGAGTGTTCGTGGATTTCAGACACGACGTCATTGTCCGCAGGACCAAGTTCGAACTTGAGAAGGCGAAGAAGAGAGCCCACATATTGGAGGGCTTGCTGAAGGCGATCGATGTCATTGACGAAATCATCAGAATCATCAGAGCTTCCAAGAATGTGGATGAGGCCAGGACAACCCTCATGAGCACATTCGGATTCTCAGAGGCCCAGGCCAGCGCTATCGTCGAGATGAGACTCCGCCAGCTCACAGGACTCGAAAGGGAAAAGCTTCAGGCAGAATTCGACGAAATCGAGAAGTTCATCGCTTACTGCAACGATGTCCTTGCCAATGTTTCAATGCAGATGGATATCATCAAACAGGAGACGATGGAACTCAAGGCGAAGTACGGAGACCCGAGAAGGTCAATGATAGTACCTTCAGCCGGAGAGTTCAGAGTAGAAGATTTCTATGCTGATGACGACATGGTCATCACCCTGTCACACTTCGGATATATAAAGAGAACCCCTCTCGCAGAGTACAAGACCCAGAACAGAGGCGGCGTCGGAATGAAGGGAAGCGCTACCAGAGATGACGACTTTATCGAGCATCTCTATGTTGCCAACATGCACAGCACGATGCTGTTCTTCACGGAACAGGGCAAGTGCTTCTGGCTCAAGGTATATGAGGTTCCGGAAGGCTCCCGCTCTACGAAAGGAAGAGCTATCCAGAACGTGCTCAGCATTCCTGACGACAAGATCAAGGCCATCATCAATGTTCCTACATTGACCGATGAGGACTATATAAACAATCACTACATCATCCTCAGCACCAAGGAGGGAATCATCAAGAAGACCTCCCTCGAGGCTTACTCGAGACCGCGTGCGAAAGGTGTCAATGCCGTCAATGTCCGTGAGGGTGACGAACTCCTCGAGGCGATCCTTACAGACGGCAGGTCAGAGGTCCTTATCGCCAGCCGCAACGGCCGCTGCGTGAGGTTCGACGAGACTGACGCAAGACCTCTCGGAAGAACGGCTACCGGAGTACGTGGCATCAATCTTGATGAAGATGACTCTGCTATCGGTATGGTATGCTATGAGCCTGAGGCAGAAGATGCTGCAGCACACACATTGCTCGTTATCGGTGAGAAGGGTCTCGGAAAACGTACCGATTTCGAAGAATACCGCAAGACCAGCCGTGGCAGCAAGGGTGTCCGCACCATGAACATCACTGACAAGACAGGCAAACTTGTAGCCATGAAGAACGTTACTGAGGACAACGACCTGCTTATCATCACACAGTCAGGACTGATTATCAGAATGGCTGTATCCGATATCGCTCAGTCAGGACGTAACACTCAGGGCGTGAAACTTATCAACATCAGGGACAACGACTCCATCGCTTCAGTTTCTGTCGTGGCGAAGAGCGAGGAAGACGAGCAGCCTGCGGCACCGGAGAACGGGACAGCCGAGGGTGCCCAGTCTGAAACTCCTGCAGAAGGACAGGACGGACAGACTCCCGAAGTACAGGAATAACAAATATTAAACATAACTATTGCGTATGAAAAAGATTCTTCTCGCATTGGCAGTTCTCGCCTCTATGCAGGTGGCTAATGCACAAGTAAAGTCTGCAGCGGATGCAAAGAAGGCTGTTGAGGCTGCCGAGGCTGCTGCAAGCAACGAAAAGAAAGCTATCAAGACTGCTACCTGGATTAAACTCGGCCAGGAGTATGTGAAGGCTTATGATGCTCCTACAGGAAATATCATTCCTGGTTCCAGCAAGACTGAACTCGCTCTCATGATGGGTTCAGAGAAACCTGTTTCTACAGAGGCTGTCGAAATTCAGGGGACTCCTTATACAAAAGAGGTATATGCTGACAAGAACCTCTATTTCAATGCCAACGGACAGCTCGCTGTCATTGAAGTTACAAAGCCGGTTTATGCTGACGCTCTCGAGAAGGCAATTGCCGCTTACCAGAAGGCATACGATCTCGACGCAAGCCATGCAAAGAGCAAGGATATCGCTGCCGCTTTCGATCTTATCGGACAGAAGTACAATACTGAGGCTTACAACAAGTACACTCTCGGTGACCTTGCATCTGCAAGCAAATACTTCGAGAAGGCTGCTGAGGTAGAGGCTCTCGCACCTCTTTCAAAGATTGATACGACTTCTATCTACAATGCAGGTTTCACAGCATGGGCAACAAAGGACATGTCCAAGGCGAAGGAACTGTTCGAGAAATGCTACAACCTCGGCTACTACTATGAGGGCGGTGAGGTTTTCGCAAAACTCGCTGACGTAGATACACTCAATACAAAGAAATATCTTGAGGAAGGTTTCGAAAAATTCCCTCAGAGCCAGAGCATTCTCATCGGTCTGATCAACTACTACCTGAAGAGCAACGAGAGCACTGACAGACTTTTCGAACTTCTCGACAAGGCAAAGGCAAACGAGCCTAACAACGCTTCTCTCTTCTATGTTGAGGGTAACATCCGTTCACAGCTCGGCGATACCGAGAACGCTGTAAAGGCGTACAGAAAATGCGCAGAGATCAACCCTGAGTATGAGTATGGCTTCATCGGTGAGGGAACAATGTACTACAACAAGGCTATCGAGGTTCAGACAAAGGCTCAGGACGAGCTTGATGACACCAAGTACATGGCACTCGTAAAAGAGTTCGAGGAAGACCTCAAGGCTTGTATCCCTGCATTCGAGAAAGCATTCGAAGTTACCAAGTCAGAACAGGTCAAGGCAGGTGTGGCTGAGTACCTCAAGAACGCTTACTACCGTTTCCGTGACGAAGGCGCTGATTACAAGGCAGGTTACGAGAAATATTCTACATACGGCAAATAATCCGTCTGTGTTATTATAACATTGATGAGGCTGACCCAAAAGGGTTGGTCTCTTTTTTATATAGGGTGTCGTAGAGTTGTCGGAAGGCTCCGACAGAGTTCCGCTTCGCTCCATCCACCCTCCGGAACTTCGTTCCTCCGGGAGCCGCTCACGAGGCCGCGGCCGGCCACGCTCTGTCGGAGCCTTCCGGCAACTACACAGCTATTTCCTGGTGCCGTTCGGGCAGAGAAAAACCGGCGTTGCCATTTTCTCGTTACGAAAAGACCGCAACGATTCTTTCGCTGTTGTTACTGATATTGTTGCCGAGGAAGTCAATATCCAATGTCGGCCTAGCTGCGAATTTCTCGTGGGCGACATTAAGCAGTTTGCTCCGGATAGATTTTCCGTGATTTTTGACAGATTCTTTTCTCATAGCTTGACCTCCAGATATTTCTCAAGAGTCGTGTTTACTCTGAGGAGTTTTGCATAGTCCATAAGTTTCGAGATATTCCTTTCAGGCCGCTCAAGATAGTTGCCTATTATTTCGGCACATACGTCAATCCCAATTTTGTTTCTGAATTTCACGGCATCACAGACACTCCTTTCAGCATCATATACATTGATGATATAGCCGTCAATAGTCGTCTTCATCACGCCGACATTGAGAATTTTGTCCGTGTAATGGTGGATTTCAATCTGCGGAAATGCAGGGATTGTCACTTTTCTACCTCTTGGAACAGCGATATGGAATGCCTGTGGCATTGATGTGGTAAGTTTATGGATACTCCACGCTGACCATAGGCAAAGTATGCCTCCCTTTACTATTATATCAATGTCTATCATATTGCCGCTCAGCTGCTCTAACGTGGCGTAGATGCCACGGCGAATCTGAATCAATTCTCCCTGTTTTGCCTTGTCAAGCATCTTGTAATATTTGCCTCTCCCTTGTACTTTTTTTATGGTGGAGGATGATATGAATTGTTTAGTGTTACGCATATACATAAAATAATCTGTACAAAGATACTACAAATTTTATTAAGTGTAGTAGATATGTACAGAAAATGTAACAAAGTTACTCAAGACGCCGGTTTGAAAATCGCAGTCCATTGCCGCTACAACTCGTCGTCGGTGCGCTTTCTTTCGCCCTTTGGCAGGTCTTCCGTTTATACAAGAAAAGTTTGTGTCAAATCAAAATATCCTTCCATCTGTTCACCAAGTCATCAAAAGTCAGTCCCGTGCAGAGGATTGCCGGGCTTGTGCTTGGGCATGCGCAGGTGTGCAGATGTCCTAATATGTTTATCGTGTCGGGATGCTTTTTCAAGTATTGCGCGTAAGACTTGGCTGCCTTTTTCCCGTTGAACACAATTGTTGATATTGTCGGGTTCTTTCTGATAAATCCGACTATGTCATTGAACTCTCCGCCACGGATATTCCCGTCGCTGCTGCCAGTACGTTCTGCTGCGGCATAAACATCCCAGAGGGCAATATGACTTTGCGCAAGCATCTCCTTTTTTGCCGGATATCTGAGCGGCACAGGAGAGCCTGTTATTATCGCTATGATTCTCCAGAAAAAGTTCTTGTGATTTGCATAATACTCTTGGCTTTCGATGGAAATGTCGCCAGGAAGGGAACCGAGTATCAGGATCTTCGGTTCATTGCATACTAGAGGCTCCAAGCCTTGTTTATAGTTTGTTGTCATTTGAAATGCTGATTTTAATTGGTGAAACACTCCTATCAATGTCAAATAGGAGAGGATAGTTCTTTACTCTTGCGGAAATCTGACTCGCCGGCACCGGTTTACCGTCCTTTCGGGCGTATAATCCCTGCCTGTTTATGAGTTTCGCGATTTCGGTAAATGTGAGTGCCGTCGATGCTTCTCGCAGCACTTTCTCAATAGCTTCGTGCAGTTTCATATCGTTTTTTATTTGTTCACTATTTCCGGAGTCGCATTCGTCAACTACCGGCTTTTCAATGTCATATTCCGGATTATCTTCCGCCCATCCGATGTTCAGCAGATCAACCAGTCGGCATCCTACTTTAGCCTTTTCAAGCCTCGCCTTTTTCAGCGCCTTTTCGAAGCGGAGCTTTTCATCCTCGGCAATGTCACCGGATTTCATTTCGTATTCATCCCGCAGCCGATCTTCATCCCTGACAGCATAGAAAAAATCCGTCGCAGCTGCCAGAAGTGCCATATACTCGTGATCCGGAGACAGCATCGGAAGCGTCCCTCTCGTGCAATATTCAACATTCAAGTCAAAATCCGCATAGAATCGGAACGCCGAATAAAATGACATATACTCTTTTCCGTTGAGTATTGTGTATAACTGTGTTGGCGTAATATTCTTATGCATAGCATATTCGTTCAGGCCTTTGTATTGCTGCCTAATGATTTTCTTTATGTTTTCGGCAACTTCGGATGGAGTATGTATCTTTTCCATATTTGAATTTTTCTGCAAATATAGAGGAGGCTGACCAAAAAGGTCAGCTTCTTGTTTGTGTTTCAAAAACAGTTTTTATAAGTTGACAAAAATTTCGTTTTTAACTTGCCTTGTCCTATCTTTGCAGCGGTCGTAATGGGGGAATCAGGTCGGAATCCTGAGCAGTTCCCGCTACTGTATATGCAAAAGACGTATATGTTCTGTCAATGCACAAGTCAGAATGCCTGTTGCGGCTGATACCATCGGTCTGCCCTGCGGAGGACGGGGAGCGCTGGTGCATGACGGCATTGGACGGAACTGCGGTTTCGGACAATTGCCTGCGTGTTCATTGTCTCTGCTGCATTGACAGGGATGGTATCGTTGTGGCCTTGTGCCGGATTTACTTAATACGGATACCATTGAGACGGATTCTGCAGCAAGTATTTGCATTGACATTTATTCTTCTGTGGGTTGTGCCTTTATCGGCGCAGCAGGGTATTGTGGTGCCGTCAGACTCCACTGTGCGCTATCTCGAAGAATCTGTTATTGTAGGCCATTCACAGTCAGGAAGATACAAAGAAACAATTCCGGCTCAGGCCCTGGGCGGCAAAGATTTGGAACGTCTGAACAGCCTTTCCGTTGCAGATGCTTTGAGATATTTTTCCGGAGTCCAGCTTAAGGACTATGGCGGAGTCGCTGGCCTGAAAACTGTCAATGTCCGTTCATTGGGAACCAATCATGTAGCTGTCTTTTATGACGGAATCCAGCTCGGAAATGCACAGAACGGGCAGACGGATCTCGGAAGGTTCTCCCTGGATGACATCGGCGAGATATGTCTCTACAACGGCCAGAAAAGCGATATCTTTCAGTCTGCCAGAGACTTCGGCTCATCGTCATCCATATATATCACTACGTCGGAACCCCATTTTGCGCCCGGACGGAGATACTCACTCAAGGCTTCAGTGAAGACAGGCTCGTTCGGTCTTGTAAACCCTTCGTTCAGAACCGTTTATAAAATCTCCGACAAGGTTTCTGCCGGGATATCCGCCGGCTGGACCAATGCTACAGGACGTTATAAATTCAGATGCCGCGGATATGATTCCAGAGGGCATCTTGCCTATGACACTACTGCTGTGCGCCATAACGGCGACATCTGTGCCACCAGGGTCGAGGCGTCGGTTCACGGGGCTCTCTCTCACGGCAAATGGAACATGCGCGTCTATAATTATAACTCCAACAGGGGAATTCCCGGAGCCGTGGTGAGCAATGTGTTCAGCAACGGGGAGCGCATGAGAGACAACAACTTCTTCGTCCAGGGACACTTCGAGAACGGATGGACCCGCCGGTTCCGTTCCATGGTCAATGCCAAATTCGCGTCTGACTACACGTTCTATGAGGACAAGGACCCCCGGACTCTCTTCACATCGAACAGGTACCGCCAGAAAGAGATGTATGTGTCTTCAGCGAATCTTTTCAGTATCAATGATTTCTGGGATGTGTCAATGTCATTCGACTTTCAGTGGAACTATCTGGATGCCGACAAGTTCCTGTCTGTCAATGTCGTTTTTCCGCAGCCGATCCGCTTCACCGAAATGCTGTCACTGGCCACTGCCCTTGATCTTGGAAGATTCAAGATGCAGGCAAGCATATTGGGCTACTTCATCCAGGACAGGGCCCGCAAGTCTGATCTCTATGATTCGTCGAGGAACGAGGCCTCACCGGCATTGACCTTGTCCTACCGCTTGATTGACGGCAAGGAACTGTATCTCAGAGGCTTCTGCAAGCGGTCGTTCCGGATGCCTACTTTCAATGACCTTTATTATACGAATTCCGCCAATGTTTGGCTGAAACCTGAACGGACACTTCAGACTGACATTGGTGTAAAATATTCTGAATCATTTGATTGCGGATTCTTCAGAAACTTTGACATAATTGCCGACGGGTATTGGAACAAGGTCAATGACAAGATTATAGCCTATCCCAAGGGACAGCAGTTCCGCTGGACAATGCTGAATCTCGGCAAAGTCGATATCAAGGGCGTTGACGCATCGGCATCGTTCGGATTCCGTGCAGGCAGCATTGACCTTGTAACTAAACTTCAATATACCTGGCAGAGGGCTGTTGACATAACCGATTCTGCCTCATTATATTATAAAAATCAGATACCTTATGTCCCGGAGCACAGCGGAACCGCTGTCGTGTCTCTATATTGGAAAGGATGGTGTCTTGGATATACCTTCCTTTATGCGGGGGAGAGGTATAGCCAGAAAGAGAATGTCAGGCGGAATCTTGTCCAGCCGTATTATACAAGCGATTTGTCGGTCCAGAAGTCTTTCAGTCTTAGAGAAAAGGTCCTGAAGGTTTCGCTTGAGGTGAATAATCTTCTGGGGCAGGATTATGAAGTGGTTCTGAATTATCCTATGCCGAAGACTAATTTCAAGGTGTCGCTCAGCATTGAACTTTAATCAATTATCATATTTATGCGTAAGATTTTCATGAATTTTGGAAAGACGGCTCTGGTTTTTGCAGCCGTGATTGCGATGGCGGCAGGTTGCCGCAAGGATGAAATCCCCGTTTTCCCCGGAAGCGGTGACGTTCCGTCTGATTATGAACAGGTGAATACGCCTGCGGATGTCAATGCCAATCCTGTAGGAATGTATGTCCTCAATGAAGGAAACAGCGGCAGCAATAAGGCTCAGCTGGATTTCTTCAACTTCCGTAATGCGTTCTATATCAGGGATGTGTTTACCGGGTACAATCCTGAGGTCGTAAAGGGACTTGGAGATACGGGCAATGATGTCCAGGTTTACAAAGGCAGAGTTTTCACAGTGGTCAATGGCTCGCACAAGGTGGAGATCATGAATGCCAATACCGTCAAGCGTATCGCAAAGGTGGATATCCCTAACTGCCGTTATATTGCATTTTCCGGCAACTGCGCCTATGTGACCTCTTATGTCGCTACTGACAAGAAGAACCTTCCGGATCAGAAGGGTGCGCTCTACCGCATTGACCTTGACACATATACGGTTACCGGCGAAGTGGAGGTAGGTTATCAGCCTGAACAGCTTGTGATTCTGGACGGCAAGGCTTATGTCGCAAACTCCGGCGGCTACCGTTCCCAGAACGGCCATGACTATGACAATACCGTTTCTGTAGTGGATTTGAAGTCAATGAAAGTGGAATACAGCATCGAAGTCGCTATCAATCTGAGCCGTATGGTTGCGGACAAGAACGGTGCGATCTGGGTTTCATCACTCGGCAACTATGCTGACGTCGCATCCAAGCTCTATTGTCTCGAGAAGAAGGACGGCAAGTATGCTGTGGCCACCAACATTGACAAGCCTGTTGCGAACATGGCTGTCAGCGGCGACTGCATCTACGTTATGGGAACTGAATATGACCCGGTAAATTGGGCCCCTACGACCTCTTATTATAAGGTCAATGTCAATACCCGTTCTATCGAGTCGGAGAAGTTCATAACCGACGGCACCGAGTCAGCCATAACTTATCCTTACGGACTTTCCGTCAATCCTGAGAATGGTGACATCTATTTGACAGATGCCAAGGATTTCGTTTCCAGCGGTACCCTCCACTGCTATTCAAAAGAAGGCAAACTAAAATGGAGTGTCCGCACAGGCGATGTCCCTGCGCACATTGCATTCCTGTATAACTGATGATTTCCGATACCCGAAGGAGTCTCACAATACTCTTCAGCAATGAAGATACTGTGAGACTCCTTTTGTGAAGATTACTTACATCAATGCCCGAAGCGGATTGCCGGAGCCCATCTGTCTTGTCAACCAGATTGCTAAGAACCTGTCAGTGATGGAGTAGACATTGTCCGTCTTTGTTACCAGTTCATTCTCAATGAGTTTCTTGACGGCAGCCTGCACGGAACTGGCTGAAGACAGGCTGTGTCTGCGGATAAATGCGGAAGACGTTATGGCTGTAGCCTCGCCGTCCAGGGCGATTGAATACAGCAATTCCTTCTGCTTTTCTGCCATATTTGAAAGAATCTCGCGGAAAACTGTGTCATAGGAATCCACAAGTGCTGTTATTGCTGTGCAAATCACTTCATTCGTGCATTCTGCCCCTTCTGCGGTATCGGCAAATGATTCATTGAAAGTCTTCTGCATGTAGAATGTGTGTCCCTTGAAGAAAGAATAGACCTTGGCGACGCTTTCCGGAGAGATCTCCTTTCCAGCTTTATGGAAGAGGTCCACGACGAATGTCACGTAGATATCTTCTGGAATTGCTCCGAGTTCAAGCATGTCAGCGCTGCGGAAGAAGGGTCTGGCAGAAGACAGAAACATCTCTTGCATCATGTGGCGTTCACTGCCGGCGAAAATGAAGTTGCAGTTCGATAATTTCTGGATATGTCCGCGAAGCAACGATTCCACGTTCTTTTCCGCATATTTTCCGATCTGCTGGAATTCGTCAATCGCCGCGATACATGGTTTGTCAGCCCTTTCCAGATAACCGAAAATCTCTTCCAACGTATGTGAAGGCTGTTCAATGTCACCCAGTTCTATACTGAATGACGGCATACCTGTCATGACGTCAAAACCGAACTTGCCGTTGATTGATTTCAATGTCTGCAGGAAAGATGATGCCATCTTTCGGCTTCGTGGCTGTAATGACTCAAATATCTCTTTTCCAAGCGTATATGTGAATTCCCTCAGACTGGACGTGTGAAGAATATCAATGAAGAACGTGTAATAGTCATTTTTTATTTCAGGCATGTCATAGCAGAATCTGATCAATCCTGTCTTGCCCATCCTCCTTGGAGATATCAGTACGAGATTGTTGCCATTGGTGACTGACTTGACCAATTTCGCGGATTCATTGATCCTGTCGCAGAAGTATTCTTTTTCGATTAGTCCTGTGACTATGAACGGATTCTTTGCCCTTATCATTACATATACGGTTTTATTGCGAATATAATTATTTGATTCAAATAATGCAAATCAAATAATTTGCCCGTATTGTCAATGATTGTCATTGGCCTCTTCCTTGTCGAAGGCCTTGACGATTTTCGATACCAGAGGGTGTCTCACAATGTCTTCGTTGCTGAAGAAAATTGTGGCGACGCCCTTTATGTTCTTGAGTAGATTGATGCCCTTGAGAAGACCTGAGTCCTCTTTTCTCGGAAGGTCCACCTGGCTGGCGTCACCTGTCACTATGAACTTGGCATTGGCGCCCATACGAGTCAGGAACATTTTCAGCTGGCCGAGATTGGTGTTCTGCGCCTCGTCCAGAATCACGCATGCGCGGTCCAATGTCCTGCCTCGCATATATGCCAGCGGAGCAATCTGGATGGTGCCCTCTGCGATGAATTCCTGCAGTTTCTTCGACGGAATCATGTCTCCCAAAGCATCATAGAGCGGCTGGAGATACGGGTCCAGTTTGTCTTTCAGGTCACCAGGGAGGAATCCCAGCCTTTCACCTGCCTCTACGGCCGGTCTCGTAAGAATGATCCTTTTGATTTCCCTGTTTTTCAATGCTCTGACAGCCAATGCGATAGCGATATAGGTCTTTCCCGTACCTGCAGGGCCTACTGCGAAGACGAGATCATTGGCAAAATATGCCTTGACCATTTCCTGCTGGGTCTTGTTTCTGGCTCTGATCGGCTTGCCGTCCGTTCCGTGTACTATGGTAGCGTCACCGTTCAGCACGAAACTGTCAGGCGATGTCTCACCGTCGAATATGTCCTCCACATCGAACTTGGTGAGGTTCATCTTATGCTTTCTCCTCTCCACGAGTTCGTCAAGTTTCGAACTGAACTGCTCTATCTGTTCTTCATTTCCGTCCAGCATTATCAGATTGCCTCTTGCAACTACCTTCAGTCCAGGAAAATAGGAACAGAATTCCGCCAATATCTTATTTCCGGCCCCGTATATTTCTATCGGGTCCATTGCTTCCAATGTAATGTCTTTTCTCATGTCTTTGTCAATGCCGACCTTCCCGGCCTTTTCAGAATATTTCAATCTGCAAAGTTACACCTATAATCCCGTTACGCAAAATATCTTTGCCCAGAGCTCCTCCGTATTGCGGAACTCGGATATTCTTAATCTCTGATTCCTGTTTCCGACTTGACGCGGTTATATGTCGAAATCATCTTGTCGTAGTCATATGGAGATTTCCAGAGACTGCGCCTGCCGAGGAACCTGTGGACTTCCAATGTCGCATAACTGTCTGTGAATCTGCCTGGCAGAGAACACCATAGGAACGTGACGGAAGGGCGTAGCATGGAGACGTCTCCTTGTGGCGAACGGGCAAACTTCAGTTCTACCGCGAGCTCGAGCTGAGTGTTGGCGGCGCTCATGTTTGAAACCGCATTGCCGAGCGAATAGAATACAGGGACACCATTTATCGAGCAGGAATCCTGGATGACATGCGGATGGGCACCCACTATTGCATTGACCCCCTTCGAAACCAGCCAGCGGGCGAGCCTCTCCTGTCTGGCCGAATGTCGCAGTTCATACTCGATTCCCCAATGCGGAAGTGCGATGATGAAATCGGGTTTGCGTTCCTTTGCCCTGGACAGCGCCTCCGCGATGTCGGTAGTGTCCGCCAGATTCACTTTCGGCCAGACGCCGGGCTTCGCCGGATTGTTGGTCCCGTATGTGAAATTCAGCAGGGCAATCCGAACCCCTCTGACATTGACAATAAGCGGATATCTGCCTGCATTGTCCTGAGAATCAGCGCTTATGCCGGTGTATCTGATGGCTCCTGCGGCCTCCAGGCTGTCGTAAACGTGGAGGGTTCTGTCAATGCCGGTGTAGCCTTTGTCCAGAATATGGTTATTGGCCGCCAGAAAGACATTGGCCCCGCATCTGTTTACATATCGGGCATATTCATCAGGGGCGGAAAACGCCGGATAACCGGTGTATGGCTTGCCGCCGAGAGGGAACTCCATATTGGCGACAGAGATGTCTGCAGCCTTCATCCTTCCACTTATATGCTCGAGGAAAGAATCGTAACTGTACTCCATCTGTCGCGAATGGAGCATCACGTCCCCGATGATGAACATCGTCACAGTATCGGCAGGTCCGTAAAGCGGAACCGCAGGAGCCAGCCTCTCGGCAGAAAACACTGTTTTCAATGCTGACGAAGAGTCCAAATTGATTGTAACCTTCTCTGACTCAGTGTGTTTTCTGTGATTTGGGGCGCGTAGTGGAAATGCCCAGGCCGGAACGACCAGGCAAATGCAGGCAAAAACTGCCCTGGCTATCCTCCGTGCCGCTGACATTATCGGCTGATTACGACTGCGGTGGAATCACCCAGTCTGATTTTCAGCCAGTTCTCAAGTTTGCCTCTGGTCTGCTCGTTGAGAGGCTTGCCTGACTCAGTTACGAGAACAAGTCCCTTCGATGTATTAAGGCTGTCGCATTTCACCTCGGCACCTCTGGCGAGAATCAGTTTTCCGATTTCAGGATACTGGCTGTTGATTTCTTTGGCAATCTGGGTGTAAGGAATCTCCTCATGACGGTACTGCTCGAGTTCCTTCTCCAGTTCACGGATACGGCTTTCACGTCTCGAAATCTCGGAATCGGTCCTTTCGTAGATGCCTTTCACGAGTTTCTCTGAAACATTGTCATTGGCTTCATACATCGCCCTTTCGGAGAACTTGAGCTGGCTTTCCTTGATGCCGTGTCTCTCGGCAGATTCGATGAGCCTGTTCTTCTCCGAAGCCGTAAGCGGTTCACCTGCAATGAAGACATTGATGGATCCGCCCTTGCGGTAAGACAATTTGTAGTCGTAGATATAGCCGTTGTCCAGGTTCTTGTTCTCCTTGATGAACGATTCGACATTGATGCTGAAACTGTTCTCACGGATCATCACGAATGCGGACCAGATACTTGGCACGATCATGAGGATGATGACGATGGACATGATGGTCTTGGTCTTCTTTGCAGTGCCGCCGTCACTGAACTGCATCTCCTCGAATTTCAGGTACTTGACCATGATGTAGGTCGCGAGGATGATGAATACGCAGTTTATGGTGAACAGATAGAGCGCTCCGAAGAAATATGTGATGTGGCCTGAAGCGAGACCGTATCCGGCTGTACAAAGAGGAGGCATGAGGGCTGTCGCGATAGCCACTCCTGAGATGACCGTACCTTTCTCTTTTCTGGACTGTTCGAAGATGCCCGCAAGACCGCCGAACAGCGCGATCATCACGTCATATATTGTCGGGTTTGTACGCGACATGAGCTCTGTCGGGTTCGCCAGCTTAAGTGGTGTGATGAGGAAGTAAATAGTTGCTGCCGTGAGACTTATCACGACCATTATCAGTAAGTTCTTGACTGCGGATTTGATGAGGGCGGTGTCTTCCGTACCGAGTCCGAGTCCCACTCCGAAGATAGGTCCCATGAGAGGCGATACCAGCATGGCACCGATGATGACAGCAGTGGAATTGACATTGAGTCCGACAGATGCCAGGACGATCGCGCATACGAGAATCCAGACGTTCGGACCACGGAAATAAATGTTGTTCTTGATGCTTTCGGCAGCCTTGACCGTATCTGTACTTGTGCGGACGTCTATGACTCCTCTCAAGAATGATTTAAGTTCCTGTATCAGTTGCATATCAGTAATTTTAGTTTTTAATCTCTTTGGCGCTTACAAAAATAATTATATTTGTTAAATTTGTACGAATTTAGGTAAATTTTGGATATGAAGCACTCTTTCCTGACATTGATGTTGTGCATCGCGGTCCTCGCAACGGGCTGCGACACCTTCAGACGCCTCGCAGGACGTCCTACATCAGCGGAGATTGAGGCTAAAAAAGAAGCGATCATCGCTGCCCGCGAAGCACAGCACCAGGCACGTCTGGACTCGCTGCACAAGGTGGAAAAGCAGATGGCCGATTCTCTGGCAGTCTTGGATTCTCTGAAGACCATGAAGGTCAATCTCACCAAGTCTTCAGACAAGGGAGGGCTGATTACATCCATGCTGGAGCACAAGTACTACGTCGTGCTCGGTTCCTTCATGGACAAGGCCAATGCCAGCGGATTGTGCGAGAAAGTCGAAAAATACGGATACACCCCGACAGTGATCAATTTCAGAAACGGATATACCGTTGTAGGAGTCTGCCCGTCTGACAGCATTGTCCCGGCATTCGAGTCGCTGAAGAAGATAAAAGAGGAGAAATTTTGCCCGGATGATGTCTGGGTACTTGTCAATTGATTGGAAATGAAGAAGATACTAGTACTGCTGGCAGCTTTGTTTGTGTGTGCGGCTGCCTATGTGCCTTGCAGGGCGCAGTATATTTCAGGATATGCGGACTTGAGTGACAGTGATGTTACCAAGACATTGAAAAATCACATATCTTATCTTGCCTCCGATGCGTTGGAAGGCAGGAAAGCCGGCAGCGAAGGCGAGTATGCGGCTGCGGAGTATGTGCGTGACATGTTCAAGGAATATGGCATTGACCTTCTCAGCGGAAGCGAAGGCGATGTTTTCGGCATATCAATGCCGGCAGGCGATACTTTGACTTCCAGGAATGTCGTCGGTTTCGTCCAGGGATATGACCATACGAAATTTGACAGATATATCGTCGTCGGGGCTAGAATGGACAATCTCGGAGTCAATGTCGTCGATGTGGACGGGAAGCCTGTCCGTCAGATTTACAACGGGGCGAACGGAAACGCTTCGGGCGTGGCGATGATGCTGGAACTGGCCAGAATGGTCAAGACCCAGGAGATTATGTTCCGCAGATCGGTGATATTCATAGCGTTCGGCGCTTCGGAGCAGTCATTTGCGGGCTCATGGTATTTCCTGAACAGGTCATTCTCGGATTACGGAAAGATTGACGCTATGATTGACCTGGACGCACTCGGTACCGGCAGCGGCGGATTCTACGCCTACACCTCTTCCAATGCGGATATGAACATGATTGTCTCACAGGTATCTTCCGATCTCCAGCCGATAACGCCGAAGGTGACCGCGGAGGAGCCTTTCGCCTCAGACCACAGGTCATTCTATTCGAAGAAAATACCTTCAGTCCTGTTCACTACCGGACGGTATCCGGAGCATAACACGTTGAAAGACACGGAGTCCATAATCGAGTACGAGCAGATGGAACGTGAACTGGAGTATATCTACAATTTCACCCGCTTCCTCTGCAACACCGAAAATCCTCCGCGCTTCGAGCAGTCGGATGTGACCATCAAGGTCAATGATAAATTGTATAACTTTGCGGATTGTGACAGGCGTCCTACCTTCATGGGAAGTCCGGATCCTAAGAGCTTCCTCACAAGGTGGGTTTACCAGTACCTCAAATATCCGAAGGCGGCTTTGGACAATGGTGTCCAGGGACGTGTGATCGTGGAATTCACCATCGGCAAGGACGGCAAACTCTATGATGTCCACGTGGTCAGGAGCGCGAGCGAGGCATTGGACGATGAGGCATTGAGGGTAATCAAGGCTTCGCCTAAATGGAAGCCGGCACAGGTGAAGGGAGTCAATGTCAATTCGGTAATGTCCGTAGCAGTGGATTTCCGCCTGACAAAGAAAGGAAAATTTGCAATCAAGAAATAGAATAGATTTTTTTAGAAAGATATGGAATACGATTTCAGAAGAATTGAGCAGAAGTGGCAGGCCAGATGGGCAGCCGAAAAGACTTTTCACGCGACAGAAGATTCATCAAAACCAAAATATTATGTGCTCGACATGTTCCCTTACCCGTCAGGAGCAGGACTTCATGTCGGCCATCCGCTGGGATACATTGCCAGCGACATTTACGCGAGGTACAAAAGACTGAAGGGATTCAATGTCCTTCATCCTATGGGCTATGATGCTTTCGGACTGCCTGCAGAGCAGTATGCCATCCAGACAGGTCAGCATCCGGAGGTGACTACGGTGAAGAATATCAGCCGTTATCGTGAGCAGCTGGACAGAATCGGCTTCTCATATGACTGGGACAGGGAGGTCCGCACATGTGATCCGTCATTCTACAAGTGGACCCAGTGGGCATTCATCAAGATGTTCAAGAGCTACTACAACACCGAGCTCGACAAGGCCCGTCCTATTGCGGAACTTGAGGCTCAGTTCGCAGAAAGCGGAACAAGAGACGTTCATGCTGCATGCACCACGGAACTCAGCTTCACGGCAGGCGAGTGGAAATCTTGGAGTGCAAAGAAAAAGTCCGATATCCTCATGAACTATCGTATTGCATATCAGGGAGAAACATCAGTCAACTGGTGCCCTGGACTCGGAACCGTTCTTGCAAATGACGAGGTCAAGGAAGGTCTTTCAGTCCGTGGCGGTTTCCCTGTGGAGCAGAAGAAGATGCTTCAGTGGCAGCTCCGTGTCTCAGCTTATGCAGGTCGGCTTCTGGACAGTCTTGACAAACTCGACTGGACAGATTCCCTCAAGGAAATGCAGAGGAACTGGATCGGCCGATCATTCGGTACTGAAGTGGTGTTCAAGACTTTCAATGGAGAGACGCGCAAGGACGTGACCATTTTCACTACCCGCGTCGATACCATTTTCGGTGTGACCTTTATGGTACTTGCTCCTGAGAGCGAACTTGTCAATGACCTTACCACAGAGGACAGGAAAGCTGATGTCGAGGAGTATCTCGCATACGTGAGAAAGAAGACGGAGCGTGAGAGAATTTCAGAGACCAAGACCGTAACAGGTGTATTCTCAGGTTCTTATGCGGAAAATCCACTTACCGGAAAACGTGTTCCTATCTGGATTTCAGAATATGTCCTTGCCGGTTACGGAACAGGTGCCATCATGGCAGTTCCGGCACATGACAGCCGCGACTATGCATTCGCGAAGAAATTCGACCTTCCTATCGTTCCTATCATTGAAGGCTGCGACGTGAGCGAACACAGCTTCGACGCCAAAGAGGGCAAGATGTGCAACTCCGGATTCCTCGACGGAATGGATGTGAAGGAGGCTATTCCTGCCGCTATGGAATATGTTGAGGCCAAGGGAATCGGCCACCGTAAAGTGAACTACAGGCTGCGTGATGCCATTTTCTCGCGTCAGAGATATTGGGGCGAACCGTTCCCTATATATTACAAGGAAGGTATTCCGACACCGCTTCCTTACGAGGAACTTCCGCTCAGACTTCCTGAAATCGACCAGTTCAAGCCGACTGAAAGCGGCGAGCCGCCTCTTGCACGTGCCAAGAACTGGACATACAAGGGCTGTCCTCTCGAGACCAGCACAATGCCTGGCTTCGCAGGTTCCAGCGCGTACTATCTCAGATACATGGACCCTCACAACGATGAGGACCTCGTAGGTGTCGAGGCTGACAAGTACTGGAGGGACGTTGATCTCTATATCGGTGGTACTGAGCATGCTACAGGGCATCTCATCTACTCCCGCTTCTGGGACAAGTTCCTCTATGACATGGGTTATGTATGCGAGGATGAACCGTTCAGAAAACTTGTGAACCAGGGTATGATCCAGGGACGTTCGAATTTCGTATATCGTATCGTGGGAACCAACAGGTTCGTTTCCGCAGGCCTCAAGGACCAGTATGAGACGACTGAGATTCACGTCGATATCAATATCGTAAGGAACGACCATCTTGACATTGACGCATTCAGAAAGTGGAGACCGGAATTTGCCGATGCCGAGTTCGTGCTCGAAAACGGCGAGTACATCTGCGGATGGGCTGTCGAGAAGATGAGCAAGTCGATGTACAATGTCGTCAATCCTGATGATATCTGCAATTCGTATGGTGCTGATACTCTGAGGCTTTATGAGATGTTCCTCGGCCCTATCGAGCAGTCCAAGCCATGGGATACGAAGGGCATCGACGGCGTGAACAGATTCCTCAGAAAGTTCTGGAAACTGTATTATGACGGGGAGAAGTTCCTTGTCAATGACGAGAAGGCAGATGCCGAGGAACTCAAGACCCTTCATAAGCTTATCGGCAAGGTTCAGACTGACATTGAGACATTCTCATACAACACATGCATAAGTGCGTTCATGATTGCGGTCAATGACCTTTCAGAGAAGAAGTGCTCGAAGAAAGAGATTCTGGAGCCTCTTGCAGTGCTGCTTTCATCTTTCGCACCTCACATCTGTGAGGAACTCTGGGAAGCTCTCGGACACGGGGAAAGCATCTCCAAGGCAACTTTCCCTGAGTATGTCGAGGCATATACGGTGGAAAGCAACTGCACCTATGCGGTTTCTTTCAACGGCAAGACACGTTTCACCATGGAACTTCCGAAGGAAATGGGCAAGGAGGATGTTGAAAACAGCGTGAGGAACAATCCTTCTACGGACAAGTATCTCGCAGGAAAGAACATTGTCAAGGTCATCGTGGTTCCTGGCAAGATTGTGAATATTGTAGTCAAATAATTATGATATCAACCAAAAAAATTCTGTCTGTCATTTGGGACTATGTTGTAGTCTCTTTAGGCACTCTGTTGTTCTGTATGGGATGGGAGACATTCCTCATTCCTAACGGAATAGCTGCCGGAGGTCTGACCGGTGCATGTACGGTTCTCCAGTTCGCGACCCATGGCCTCATTCCTGTCGCGTATTCGACTTTCATTGCCAATGCCCTTCTTCTCATCGTAGGTGTGATCGTGCTTGGCAATGCGTTCGGCATCAAGACTGTCTATGTGGTGGTCCTGTCGTCGATATTCTTCAAGATCCTCCCGAACTTCGACTTTATGCTTGCGACACCGGGCAACTTCTTCTTCATTGACAATAAGGCACTTATACCGATTGTCGGCGGTCTCATCGAAGCGGTAGGCGTGGGTATGATTTTCCGGCGGGGCGGAAGTACAGGCGGAACGGATATTATCGCATTGGTATTGAATAAGTTCTGGCCTCTTTCTCCTGGTAAGGTTTACCTGTATTCAGACGTGTTCATCATTGCGTCTGTGCTCCTTATCCCAGGCAAGACCTTCGAGGACATGATTTACGGATATATTGCCATGATCACATTCTCTTTCATGCTCGATTTCGTGCTTCTCGGAAGCAAATCGACCGTCCAGGTTCTGGTGTTCACCCAGAAGTATGAGCAGATGGCTGACTACATCATGAAGAACATGCGCAGGGGAGTGACAGTCCTTAAGGCTGTCGGCTGGTACACCCGTACAGAGAAGAATGTGCTTCTTATCCTCGTGAGAAAGTCTCAGATGCCTGAGCTGTCCAAAGTCATAAAGGCCATTGACGACAAGGCTTTCGTGAGCGTATCTCCTGCAAGCAGTGTCTATGGAGAGGGTTTCGATGAACTTAAGACCGGAATCCCTAAAAAGGCGAAGTTGAACCAGCCTGAACAGCAAAATGCTCCTGCCGGAAATGCTCAGTAGAAAGAACCCTTGGGAGGTATTCAAAGAATATCTCGTCCTTACCATCGGTATAACCATCTACGTACTCGGGTGGGTAATTTTCCTCACGCCCAACAACCTTATCGGTAACGGCGTTACAGGTATCAGCTCGATTATCCAGTATGCCGTGGGCATCAAGATGGGATACTCGTATTTTGTCATCAATGCCATCCTACTCGTTACTTCATTCTTTGTGTTGGGTACGAGTTTCGGCGGAAAGACCATATATGCCATCGTGCTTGCCTCTGTGGGACTCAATGTCCTTCAGGAGGTGATACCGATGACTATCATCGATACTCTTGCGATACAGAACGGAAAACTCATGTCGACGATCATGGGCGGTATCATGATCGGTCTTGGAATAGGAATGTCCATCTCGCAGGGAGGAAGTACCGGCGGTACCGACATCATAGCATTGATCGTAAGCAAATACAGGAATGTTTCTCCTGGGCGTATGATTCTGTCCATGGACGTGGTGATTATCCTTTCATCACTTCTGGTGCCTTCATATACCGCATCCGGAGTGCTTGTCCCTTTCGCGGAGAAGATTACCACCGTAGTTTACGGTCTCCTGCTTGTGACCATCAACGGATATGTCATTGACCTTTATCTGGCCGGTTCAAAACAGTCAGTCCAGCTTATGATCATGTCCCGGGAATATGAGAAGATAGCAGACGGAATAACTAAAGAATTGCATCGCGGAGTGACTGTCATGCCTGCTGTGGGGTGGTATTCACAGACCGAAAGCCATGTCCTGCTGGTTGTGACGAGAAAAACTGACCTTAATGTGCTCTTAAGGTATGTGAAGAGTATCGATGACGATGCATTTTTGTCAGTGTCTTCTGTTACAGGGGTTTACGGAAAGGGTTTCGATACCATAAAAAATACGAAACCGAAAAATACGGCTCAAAAACCACCTGAAAACAATATTTCTTAAATTTAAGAAACGTAAAAATTTCAACATGCCGCTCACGGATGTGTTTCCGGGGCGGCATTTTTTATATAATTTTGCGCCCCGAAGATGCCTCTGGGCTGATTGTTGACCGATATGGTATCAATACCACCGACACCGAACCTAATGATCACTATTTAGTATGAAAATTCTGCAAATAATTTCCGGCATGCCGAGACGGACCATAAGGTGCATTTCTCTGGCGAACTTGACAATCCCGCCTTTGATTTGTTTCTTTCTCGGCTCGGACAATCTTGTCCATATGATGCTATATAATGTCTGCATATCCATTTCGATAGTCCTGATGATTTCTGATGTCTATAATGACTGGCAGACATCATTGACATTGGCATCTCTTACTTTAGTTGTTTCCGTTGCCCTTTCGGTTGCATTCAGTCTGGGATTCAGCACCATATTGGTTTCGTTGGGATATGTCTTCGTGGCATCGTTCCCTCTGGCGCTGTGCCTGACGATAAGGACTATAAGAGTGATGAAGGACATCGGCTTCCTGACCATCAGGATTTCCGGATGGGAAATCCTTCTCTGCCTTATAAAGTACAGTTTTCTTGCCTTCTTTCTGGTTGCCGAGGTATTCTCGGTATTTTGTTCGGCATTCGGTGGGGAAATAGCGGCGTGGATTCCACGGACCATGCTTTTCATGGCTTTCGCTCTATATGCGCTGATTTATTTGCGTAACATGGTTTCTGGACCGGTGGTCGGGTTTTCGGTATCAGGAACGTCGTCGAGAGGAAATGATGCTGAAATCGGTGCGTTTGTGCCGGAAGTGTCAATGACCGACAACAGGACAATGTATAACCGCATGTGCCGTTACATTGAGGACAAGAAACCCTTCCTGGATCCGGCATATGCGCTGGAGGAACTCGCTAAAGCCTTGTTTTCCAACAAAGCCTATATTTCCAAGATGATTAATTCCACGACCGGACTGAATTTCAGCCAGTTCATGAACAGGTATAGGGTGAATTATGCACGTGAACTCTATGCCAATGATATGGACCTGAAAGTCAAGGACCTGTCAGACATGTCAGGCTTCCATTCGCAGGTCTCGTTCAATATGGCGTTCCGTCTTTTCTATGACATTACTCCGGGAGCGTGGTGCAAGGAGTACAAGGACATGCATACTGTTCATGCAGGAAAAGAGGCGGAAAGTGTACCGGCACTGGAGGCTAGATGATTCCTTTCCAGTCTGGCGGGACCGGAGCGGTCACGGAGATTTCTTTCTTGCCTACAGGATGGATGAATTCTATATGTCTGGCCATCAATGATATGCCTCCGTCTTTATTGGAACGTGGTGCGCCGTATTTGAGGTCGCCTTTGATGCAGCAGCCTATGCCTGCGAGCTGGCAGCGTATCTGGTGATGTCTTCCGGTATAGAGTCTGACTTCCAGGAGAAAGTACCTGTCAGTGGTCTGGATGAGTTTGTAGTGCAGTTTGGCGAGCTTTGCTTCCTTGTTGTGGCCTTTGTTGTCTCTGCATATGAAGCTCTTGTTGATTTTCTCGTTCCTGTCCATCCAGTTTTCCAGGTCGGCTTCCTCCGGTTCCGGCTTTGCGCATACCAGTGCCCAGTATGTCTTGTGGACATCTCCGGCGCGGAACATTGAATTCATCCTTTCGAGGGCCTTTGACGTCTTTGCGAGGACTGTGATTCCGCTTACCGGCCTGTCAAGACGATGTGGCAGACCCATGAAAACCTGTCCCGGCTTGGAGTCGCGCATAGCTATGAAAGCCTTGTACTTCTCGCTCAGGGGCTCGTCTCCTGTCTTGTCACCCTGAACGATTTCTCCGACTTTCTTGTTGACAATCAGCAGGTGATTGTCTTCGTATAATATTCTTGACTCCAAGTCTTTGTATTCAGAGTCAGGCAGTTGTCTGTATATCATGTCTGAAATTGATGCTTCTGCGATTTTGGCCCCGATATGCCAGAATGCTAGTTTACGGGGTCAAAGATAAGCAAAATATGACAATTTGTCAGAAAATAATTTCGTCCGGGTAATTGGCACGGCATTGGATAATGTCATGGTGCTGCCGGCCGGAAGGCTGACAGAGCGGGTCGGAGGATGTTCCTCCGGAACGGCAAAATAACATTGATAATAAAAAATAGGAGATAAATATTATGGGAAAAATCATTGGAATCGACTTGGGTACAACCAACAGCTGCGTTGCAGTAATGGAAGGTAACCAGCCTACAGTCATAATCAACAACGAAGGTCAGAGGACTACTCCATCAGTAGTCGCATTCACCGAGGGCGGTGAGAGAAAGGTAGGTAGCCCTGCAAAACGTCAGGCTATCACCAACCCTAAGAACACCGTGTTCTCCATCAAGAGATTCATGGGTGAGACTTACGATCAGGTAACTAAAGAGGTAGAGAGAGTTCCTTACAGTGTGGTAAGGGGCGACAACAATACTCCACGTGTAGATATTGAAGGACGTCAGTATTCTCCACAGGAGATTTCAGCTATGATTCTTCAGAAGATGAAGAAGACTGCTGAGGATTACCTCAGACAGCCGGTAACGGAGGCAGTCATCACTGTTCCTGCATACTTCTCAGATTCACAGCGTCAGGCTACCAAGGAGGCAGGTAAGATTGCCGGTCTTGATGTAAAGCGTATCATCAACGAGCCTACTGCAGCTGCCCTCGCTTATGGTCTTGACAAGAAGAACCAGAATATGAAGGTTGCCGTATTCGACCTTGGTGGCGGTACATTCGATATTTCTATCATGGAACTCGGTGACGGCGTATTTGAGGTTAAATCTACCAACGGTGATACACACCTTGGTGGTGATGACTTCGACCAGAAGGTAATCGACTGGCTTGCCCAGGAGTTCGCTGCCGAGAATGGCGGCGCTGACCTGAAGAAGGATCCTATGGCTCTCCAGAGACTTAAGGATGCTGCCGAGAAAGCAAAGATTGAACTTTCAAACCAGACTTCTACAGAGATCAACTTGCCTTACATTATGCCTGTTGACGGTGTTCCAAAGCACCTCGTAAAGACATTGACAAGGGCTAAGTTCGAGCAGCTTTGCGATGACCTCTTCCAGAGAACCATCGTCCCTTGCCGCAAGGCGTTGGAGGATGCACATCTGAGTGCATCTCAGATTGACGAGGTTCTTCTCGTCGGTGGTTCAAGCCGTATCCCTAAGGTTCAGGAAATCGTCAAGGAGTTCTTCGGAAAGGAGCCTAACAAGAGCGTAAACCCTGATGAGGTTGTTGCTATCGGTGCGGCTATCCAGGGCGGTGTGCTTGCAGGTGATGTAAAGGATGTGCTTCTTCTTGATGTCACTCCGCTTTCACTTGGTATCGAGACACTTGGCGGTGTGATGACAAAGCTTATCGCTTCCAACACCACTATTCCTACACGCAAGTCAGAGGTCTTCTCTACAGCTGTTGACAACCAGCCTTCAGTAGAGATCAGGGTTCTCCAGGGTGAGCGTCCTATGGCTAAGGACAACAAGCAGATCGGTGTGTTCCATCTCGATGGCATTACCCCTGCTCCAAGAGGAGTTCCTCAGATCGAGGTTACTTTCGATATCGATGCCAACGGTATCTTGAATGTATCTGCAAAAGACAAGGCTACAGGTAAGGAGCAGAACATCCGTATCGAGGCTTCTTCAGGACTCAGCGAGGATGAAATCCAGAGGATGCGTGACGAGGCCAAGGCCAACGAGGCTGCCGACAAGGCCGAGAAGGAGAGAGTTGACAAGATCAACAGTGCTGATGCGCTCTGCTTCCAGTCCGAGAAGAATCTCAAGGACTATGGTGACAAGATTCCTGCTGACAAGAGGGATGCTATCAATGCTGCTCTCACAAGCTTGAAGGAAGCTGTCAAGAATCAGAATATCGCTGATATCGAGACACATACCAAGACTCTCGAGGATGCATGGCAGGCTGCAATGGCCGGCATGGGCGGAGCTCAGGGCGGTCCTCAGAATCCTAACAACTATGGTCCGCAGAACGGCCCTCAGAATGGTCCTGACAATCAGGGTCCTGATGAGCAGTAATAAGACGGCGATAATCCTCATGTGAGGAAACGATAACAAAGCCCCCGAAGTTCGTAGCAGAACTCCGGGGGCTTTGTCGTTTCATGCTCTGCGGTGTCGGGACGGTGCCACATCTGATTTTTGAACGGGTTGGTTTACAGATAGTTATGTAATTTGGTGTGGATTACTGGCAAAAAATTGCCGAAAATCCACGCTGGAAATAAATTGTATCTGATTATCAATGTGTTATAAGGATGGCTGTGGCACCGTCCCGCCTGCTTGTAGGTGGACTGTTCCGTATTGGTGTCGACACTTTCTGGCCAGGCAGGGTATGAAGCGTGGAGGTCAGGCGGCCGGAGGCGGCGGACGTGGCCGGCCCACGGCCTCGGGAAGTGGGAGGTGCCTGCCGGAGACAAGTTCTCGCGGGAGCGAGGACGCAGGAAACGGTAGGAGGGCCGAACGGAGCACAGCGGAGTGAGTTCCGCCGCATCCGGCTGCCGGCCGGTTTACATCAAATATTCGGACATGTCGTGGCCTTGCATGATGCCGTCACGGATTTCAGTGGAAGATATATCCACCAGCGGGGCGTCCAGAATCTCGATGTCATAAAAATGATTGTCAGTATCCTCAAGTGTCAATCTGTCAGCCCCGGACTCGGCTTCGTCCAGAACATAAAGGGACGGAAAACTCTTGCACTCTTCCATCAGCTCACGACGGAGACGGACTATATCGAAACCGGTGCGAGGATAGACCGCCACACCATACTCTGCAAGAATCCTCGGGAAATCACGCCACCTGTGGATGGAAGAAAGATTGTCAGCGCCAATTATCAATGTGAACTCGTTGTCAGGTTCACGCCGTTTCAATGCATCCAGAGTCTTGATCGTATAATGTGGAGGAGGCATCTTCAGTTCAATGTCATCCACCTTGACATTGAGCTCCGGATGACGCCCAAGAGCCTCTACGGCAGCATTGAACCTGGCCTCCCCGGAATCCGCACTGATGTTGCTCTTCAGTGGGTTCTTCGGGGAAACAATGAGATACACCCAGTCGAATTTCTTTTCGCTGGTGAGATATTCCATTATGGCCTTGTGGCCGATATGCAATGGATTGAACGAACCGGAATAGACGGCAATCCGCATGACTTATTTTGAAAGGAATTGATTTACAATTAGTTCTGCTTCCTCGTAAGCTTTCTGCAAATTATCATTGACAAGAATATGGTCGAACTTGTCGGCATAGGTCATTTCCTCTGCGGCTTTGGCGACCCTCTTCTCGATAGCCTCGGCGCTGTCAGTTCCGCGGGCGACAAGCCTTTTGCGCAACTCCTCCACGGACGGGGCCTGGATGAATACGGACAATGCCTTGTCTCCGAAATACTTCTTGAGATTCACGCCGCCCTTGACATCCACATCGAATATTATCACGTGGCCCTTGTCCCAGATCCTTTCTACTTCCGACTTGAGAGTGCCATAGAATGAACCGGCATAGACCTCTTCATATTCGACAAACTTGTCTTCTGAAATCATCTTCCTGAACTCGTCGGCCGTGAAGAAATGATACTCGATTCCGTCTCTCTCCTGACCACGCGGCGCACGGGAGGTGGCCGAAACGGAAAACTCCATTTCAGGGTGAAGCTTGAGGATATGATTTACTATGGTGCTTTTTCCGGAACCTGAAGGGGCGGAAAAAATGACAACTTTATTGCTCATCTGTTTTCATTATTTTCGCAAAAATAGTTAATTTTGCGGTGCTTTTAGGAAAAATCATGTCAAATTGGCTTGATTTCCCCAATTGGCAGAATTATTGCACATGAAAACGCGGTTTCGGAAAGTTTTCTGCGACCGTCGGGATGTCCGGAAAGACAGGAAATTCCGGGTGAACGTGAATGTTTCGGAAACGGACATGAAACGAACCGAGCGGACATGAAAAAACGGACGGAATTATAGGACGAACAAATAATTTCTAAATTTTATAGAATATGGTTTCTTTTAAAGAATTGGGCCTTGTAAACACCAGAGAAATGTTTGCAAAGGCAGTTAAAGGCGGCTATGCTATTCCAGCCTTCAACTTCAACAACATGGAGCAGCTCCAGGCTATCATCCAGGCTGCTGCCGAGCTGAAGTCACCAGTTATCCTTCAGGTATCAAAGGGCGCACGTAACTACGCAAACCAGACACTTCTCCGTTACATGGCAGAGGGTGCTGTACAGTATGCTAAGGAACTTGGCTGGGAAAAACCACAGATCGTTCTTCACCTTGACCACGGTGATTCATTCGAGCTCTGCAAGAGCTGCGTTGATATGGGCTTCTCATCAGTTATGATCGACGGTTCTTCACTTCCATACGAGGATAACATCGCTCTTACAAAGAAAGTTGTAGAGTACGCTCACCAGTACGATGTTACTGTAGAGGCTGAGCTCGGCGTTCTCGCAGGTGTTGAGGATGAGGTTGCCGCTGAGGAATCTCACTATACAAAGCCTGAGGAGGTTATCGACTTCGCTACCCGTACAGGATGCGATTCACTCGCTATCTCCATCGGAACATCACACGGTGCATACAAGTTCAAACCTGAGCAGTGCACACGTGACCCTAAGACAGGCCGTCTCGTTCCACCACCACTCGCATTCGACGTTCTTCACGAAATCGAGAAGAAACTCCCTGGATTCCCAATCGTTCTCCACGGTTCATCATCAGTTCCACAGGAGTATGTTGACATTATCAATGCCAACGGTGGAAAACTTCCAGATGCAGTAGGTATTCCTGAGGAGCAGCTTCGTGAAGCTTCCAAGTCAGCAGTCTGCAAGATCAACATCGACTCAGACTCACGTCTTGCCATGACCGCTGCCATCCGTAGGGTATTCGTTGAGAAACCAGGCGAGTTCGACCCACGTAAGTACCTCGGACCTGCACGTGACGAGATGAAGAAGCTCTATGAGCACAAGATCAAAGACGTTCTCGGTTCAGACGGAAAAGCTGAATAATCAGAGCGTTCATAAATAGATGACGAGGCCTGGAAGCACTGACTTCCGGGCCTCGTTTCGTTTCGGAATCCATCACAGGATCTTACCTGCAGCGGTGGACTTGGGGATAAGTAACCTTCAAAAAATAAAAAACGGGAACCCGCATGAACGGATCCCCGATAAATTTTGTCTTGAGTATTCCTAGAGAACTTCGATAAGCTCTACCTTGAATACAAGAGCAGCATATGGAGGAATTGCACCCTGTGCACCTGCCTCGCCATAACCGAGCTTGTAAGGGATATAGAGCTCCCATACAGAACCCTCGCTCATAAGCTGGAGAGCCTCAGTCCATCCTGGGATAACCTGATTCACACCGAAAACGGCCGGCTGATGACGGTCATAAGAACTGTCGAACTTCTCGCCATCAACGAAGGTTCCCTCGTAGTGGCATTTTACCTTGTCGGTAAGTTCAGGCATACGTCCCTCACCCTCTTTGATGACCTTATACTGCAAGCCGCTAGGCAATACGATAACGCCTTCCTTCTTCGCATTGGCAGCAAGGAACTCCTCGCCTTCTTTCTTCATAACGTCCGCAATCTCAGCCTGTTCCGCAGCCTGCTTCTCCTGGAGCTGCTGGAAATACTTGTCGAGGAGATCACTTGCCTCTTCGTAGGAAATTGCAGGCTTTGTTCTTGTCAATGTTGCCTTGAGACCTGCTACGAAATCGTCGAAAGAGACTTCCTTGACACCTGACTGGAGCATATTGTGGGCAATGCTCATACCCAATGCGTAACTGTTCTTATCCATGATTAAAATACTGGTTTCATTATTTTTGAGTTTGCAAAGATACTTAAAATCCGGAAATTTCTTCGTAAGTTTGCAATTTTCGAAGCGAAGTGGCATTTACAACACTAAAATGTGAATATGGAAAAACCTGAAATCAGTGTAATCACAGCCGTATATAATATCGGAAAGTATCTGGGTCAATGCCTTGATTCAATGCTGGCGCAGACATTCCATGAGTGGGAACTCATTGTCATTGACGATGGTTCGACAGACGACAGTCCGGCAATCTGCGATGAATACGCGGCAAGAGACAGCCGTATCAGAGTCGTACATAAGGCCAATACAGGTCTTTCAGACAGCAGAAACCTTGGAATCGGAATGGCAAAAGCCGACATCATCGGTTTTATCGACAGTGATGACTGGATAGAACCGGACATGTTCGGAACATTGTACCATACCCTGATTGATTCAGGAGCGGACATTGCAGTATGTGGCATCTATAAGGCATACAGGAACAGTTCTAAAGTGAAACTGCCGTGCCACGGAATCGTGACATATACACGTGATGAGGCTTTGGACATTATCCTCGAAGACCGCAAAATCAACAGTTATGTGTGGAACAAGCTGTACAGGAAGGAAGTCCTAAAGGAAAAAATGCCATCCAGAATGTATGAGGACCATGCTACAGTCTATAAATGGTTCATCAATGCCGACAAGATTGTTGCAATCGGCAAACCGCTGTACCGCTACAGGCAGAGGGAGGGCAGCATTGACCATCATGTGAATCCCCAGCGCAGCATTGACTTTCTCACATCGGAAATTGAAAGATATCAGTATATCGTTGCGCATAATCTTCTTCCGCAGCGTCAGGAATTCTTCAGGAACCGCGTGCTGAGAATCGGTGCCCAGATGGCAAAGGAAGTCAGCCGGAGCGGAGTCGAGGCAGAAAGAGTAGAACGTTATGTGCTGAAAATCAGGGATATGTTGATGCCGTTCCTGCCTGCAGACAAGAAACTCATGAGACTCAAGCACAGATGCCGTCTGGAAAAATTGATAAGCGACCCGTATAAATTCATCAGGTCAATGAAATTTTCCGCAATCTTCAATTTCAAGATAAAACGCGCCTATTTCAGCAAATAAGCCTGTATATGATGACTCTTCCGCTTGTTTTCAGGCGGAAGTTTCATATAATCCCCATACTGGTTTTTCAGGAACCTGTCCCACGCGGCAATGGCCTTGAACTGCTGCCCCTCGAATTCCATGTCAATGTAATTCTCGAATACGCTTTTCTCGAACACGTCACGCCATCCGCATCCGGCAATCCTGCATTTGTCGAAATCGTAACAAAGCAGGACACTGTCGCACCTCTTACCCCAGTATTTCCTGCCGAGGATATGGGCCGCCAGTTTTGACGTAATCGGCTGATGGAAATTAAAGAGTTCGAACCTTGTTCCGCAGATGTTCAGGCGATGGGCCCAGGAAGTGAGATTTTTCCTGATCTTGTCCTGAGTCTTTTTGTCGTCAGGCTTGCCGTCAATGGGGAAAATGTCAATGTTAAGTCCGAATTTGAATCTCTTGAATCTGTTCTGTTTGCTAAGTGTGTGTGAATCATGAACTTTGGCAAAACAATGATAGAAAGATTCTTTGTCATTGACAGTATGATAAAGGCATCTGTATCTCGCATCCGGCTCTTTTCCGAAGGTTGCGACGAACCTGGTGAAGTCCGGTCTCGGCATCATTATGTCGATGTCATCATCCCATGGGATGAATCCTTTGTGCCTGACGGCGCCCAGAAGTGTTCCGTAGGCGATAGAGTAGCGTAGTCCGTTCCGGTCACAGAAATCGGCGACAACTCTTAATATGTTCAGAAGGTACGAGTGGATTTCATCCTGGCTGAGAGCTCTCATATGTGTTATTCGTGTTATCGGTTGATTGTTGTATGCGGCCGTGGTCTGGTCAAAAGTTTCCCAGACGCCTTGTTTTGTTGACAAATTTACTAAATTTGTGGTGGAATAAGAAACTATATTCATATAGAGTGAAACACCCCGTCCCGACTCACTGACCAGACAATCTGATAGTTGGGGATGGTAATTAATGACACTGAACCATGAGAATAGCATACTGCATCCATTCACTTCATCTTTTTGGAGGCATCGAAAGAGTTCTGAGCATCAAGGCCAACTATCTTGCCGATGTCTATGGCTATGACATACATATCATCACTGCGGATTTGAAGGGGCGAGCCCCGCATTTCGCTCTGAGTGACAAGATTAAACTGCATGATGTCGGGGTCAGCGAGAAATTCATGCTGCATGTCTATGGCAGGAGACTGAACAGGATTCTTTGCGAAATCCGGCCTGACATCTGCGTTTCCGTAGGCGGAAGGGACATCTTCTGTCTGCCTTCGTGTACGGACGGAAGCATAAAAGTGTCCGAATTCCATTTCTCACATGAAAAGTATGCCGTCAAATACGGAGGGTCTTTCTTCGGGAATCTTTATGCTCGTTTCCGTATAGGGCAAATCGAGAAGGTGGCCGCGAAACTGGACAAGTTCATCGTGCTTACCAAATCGGACAAGAAAGACTGGGAACCATTTGTGCCGAATGTGACCAGTATCTATAATCCGTTGACTTTCAAGTCTGAAGAGGTTGCTGCTCTGGATAATGAGAAGTGCATTGCAATCGGCAGACTTGAATCTCAGAAGAACTTCAGGGACTTGGTTGCCGCATGGAAATATGTGGCTGAAGAATATCCGGACTGGGTTGTGGAGATTTATGGCAATGGAAGTCAGAAGGAATCATTGCAGAAACAGATTACAAGTCTGGGACTGGACCGCCAGGTAAGGCTCATGGGCAGCAGCAGTGACATCCGTTCGAAGATGCTTGACAGCTCATGTCTTGTTATGAGTTCTGCATACGAAGGATTCCCGATGGTGCTTCTGGAGGCTGTAGAGACTGGTTTGCCTATGGTCAGTTATGATTGCCCGAAGGGTCCGGCCGAGATTATCATTGACGGAAAAAGCGGATATCTCGTGAAACCCGGCGATGTCAAGGGGCTGGCCCGGAGGGTGTGCGATGTGATTTCAGATGCTGACAGGCGCAAGAAGTTCGGCGCCAAGGCTAAGGAAACTGCTGCGCAATACAGCATTGACAGGACTATGGAGCAGTGGAAGAAATTATTTGAAGATTTGGTTACAAAATAAACAATTATAGAAAAATATTGTCGGAATGTCGCAATTTTTTGTAATTTTGCGCTGTACTTGAACCTGACCTTGAATGAATATAGGTGCTAATCATTTCAAGGCTAATGAAAATATCTGTTATTGTCCCTTGTTACAAAGGGGAGAAATATATTTCCGGATGTCTCGAGAATCTGCTTTCACAGAGTTATAAGAATCTGGAAATCATCGTTGTTATTGACGGCAACTGTGACAGATCTGCAGAGATTGCGTCTCAGTATCCCGTCAAAATGATAGTTCTGGACGAGAATCGTGGACTTTCCGTAGCCAGAAATATCGGCATCAGAGAATCTACCGGCGACTATATCCACTTCATGGATGTAGATGACGCTATCAGCCGGGATTTTTATATCAATATGGCGGCTGCTGTGCGCAACACCGGAGCGGATGTCGCGTGCTCGGGCATCATCAATGAGAAGAAAGCGTACAAGTGCCAGATTTTCAATAAAGAGAAAGTCGTCTCATCTGCCCGTGACAAGATGAGAATTACCTGGGTCGGCAAATGGGGTTATGTCTGGAGATATCTTTTCAGAAAGTCAATGCTGGTGGAAAACAGCCTCTATTTCGAGGCCGGACGACTGATCGAGGACCTGCCGTTCTCGTTCAAGGCTCTCTACTATGCCGATAAGGTCGTCACCGTCCCTAACACCGCCTATACATATCGTGTCAATGCCAATTCGATTCTTACGACGCCGGATCCGGTATGGAAGCAGCGCTGCAAGAGAGATTTTGCCCATTCCAAGAGTATCATAAGAAACTTCTCCAAAGAGCACAATCTTACGGTTCCGGGAGTCGGCTACAACTTTGGACTAATTCCATACCTTGCAAGGAAGTTCTATATGAACACGGCTGCCGCATTCGGTTTCCGCTGCTTCTGATTATCCTGACAATGCTTTGCAGGGCCGTTTTGCCCGATATGCTGATTCATAATGATATAGTCCGTTCCGGAGTTGTAATGTACGCAACTCCGAAACGGACTTTTTGCGTGATTTATAATCAATTGTGGTTCATGCGTTTTATTGCTCCAAAAAGTTCCGGAAATTTGCTCAACTGAAAAAAGTATCTTAACTTTGGCAAAACTTTGGACTACCCGCAGAAAGGTTAAAGATTTTTTGGAATATTTCCGAAAATATTATAAATTGTAGCCTCATAGGGTGGGTTTTGTTTGAGATTGATACATAATTATTAACACGTTCCTGTTTATTCAGGGATACTAATGACTTATTATTGCATATTTCGCTATGGAAGTTAAAAATGCTGTAGCCGGAACACTGGAATCTGGAGACATTATGATTCAGATTGCACCGGCGGAAACAAAAGGTTTGCACATTGACCTTGACAGCTCTGTAGCCGCTCAGTTCGGTCGTCAGATTCGCCTGGTCATTGAGGAGACCCTTAAGGATTTCGGTCTTGAAGATGCTGACATCAAAGCAGTGGACAAAGGTGCCCGCGACTGCACAATTCGCGCGAGAGTTACAGCAGCAGCTGTACGTGCTACAGGAAAAGATGTTTGGGCTTAATCAGTTACGGTTATGGAAAGATTAAGAAGAACGATGATGTTCGTTCCGGGCAATAACCCTGGAATGATGCAGGATGCCTTTATTTACGGTCCGGACTCTATCATGCTCGACCTTGAGGATTCTGTTACCATGGCAGAAAAGGACACAGCCCGTCTGCTCGTCTATAATGCATTGAAATCCATTGATTACGGCGACACCGAAATGGTAGTACGTATAAATCCGCTCAGCACTCCTTACGGACGCAAGGACGTTGAGGCTGTCGTAAAGGCCGGTGTACATGTAATCCGTATGCCTAAGACCGAGACGGCTGACGAAGTCCGTGAACTCGAGGCTGAGATCGAGAAAGTGGAAAGAGAACTCGGATGCGTAGGCAGAACCCGCATGATGGCAGCTATCGAAAGCGCCGAGGGAATCTGCAATGCATTCGCTATCGCTAAGGCTTCCAAGAGAATGATGGGTATCGCACTTGGAGCTGAGGACTATTGCGCAAACCTCAAGACACAGCGTACTCCGGGCGGAGCCGAGCTCCTTTACGCCCGCGAGACAATCGTAGTGGCTGCCAGAGCTGCCGGCATCGATGCACTCGATACCGTATATTCAAACCTTGATGACATGGAGACATTCCGCAAGGAGGTTGAACTCATCAAGACTCTCGGATTCGACGGCAAGTCCATCATCAACCCTCGTCAGATTCAGATTGTGAATGAGGTATTTGCACCGACCGAGAAGGCTATCGAGAAGGCGAAGAAGATCATTGCCGCCATCAAGGAAGCCGAGAAACGCGGATCAGGCGTAATTGCAGTAAATGGTAAGATGGTTGACCGTCCTGTCGTAATCAGGGCACAGCGTACCATTGACCTTGCCATCGCATCAGGCATTTTAGCAAAGGAGGATGTTTATGAGTAGCATAAAAGATAGAGCTGCGCTTGTAAGTAAGGAAGCCGCAGTAATGGGCAAGTCAGTGTATGCAGGTGAGACACCGAAGAACACTACTTTCCGCAAGGACCTTCAGAAGGTTAATTCTAAGGTGGTTACCTTGGAAGAATCCATTAAGCTCAGTGGTCTTAAGGATGGAATGACAATCTCTTTCCACCACCACTTCAGAGGAGGTGACAAGGTTGTGAACATGGTTGTCGGCAAACTCGCCGAGATGGGATTCAAGAATCTTCACCTCGCAGCCTCCAGCCTTTCAGACGTTCACGCTCCGCTTATCGACCATATCAAGAATGGCGTGATTACCAAGATTTCCACCTCTGGTCTCCGCGGTGAGCTTGCAAAAGAGATTTCTCACGGCCTGATGAAGGAGCCTGTTATCTTCCGCAGCCATGGTGGACGAGGCAGTGCCATTGCCAATGGCGATCTGCACATTGATGTGGCGTTCCTCGCAGCATCAGCCTGCGACCCTGCAGGTAATGCCAGCGGTTACTCACGCTCTCCAAATGCAAAATCTATCTGTGGTTCACTCGGTTACGCAAAACCTGACGCCCAGCACGCGGATAAGGTCGTGATTATCACTGACGACCTCGTTGACTATCCGAATACTCCTAACTCTATCTCGGAGCACGATGTGGATTACGTTGTCCTCGTAGATTCAGTAGGTGATTCATCCAAGATATCTTCAGGTGCCATCCGTGACACCAAGAACCCTCGTGATATCCTGCTCGCAATGAATGCCGCGAAGGTGATTATCAACAGTGGTTATTTCAAGGAAGGCTTCTCTATCCAGACAGGTTCCGGCGGAGCATCACTCGCAGCCGTGAAATATATCCGTGAGGAAATGCTCAAACGCGGTATCCATGCAAGCTTTGCACTTGGCGGAATCACAGCCCACATGGTAAAGATGCATGAGGAAGGCCTCATCGGTCGCCTGATTGACGTTCAGTCATTCGACAAGGTCGCAGCCGAGTCCATCAAGAATGACCCGTTCCACAAGGGTGTTTCTGCCAATGAGTATGCCAGTGCAGATGAGCCGGGTTCAGCAGTCCACTACCTTGATATAGTTATTCTTTCCGCTCTCGAGGTGGATGTGAACTTCAATATCAATGTCCTTGTCGGAAGTGATGGTGTCATCAGAGGAGCGATCGGAGGACATCCTGATACAGCTGCGGACTCAGCACTCTCAATCATTGTCTGCCCATTGATGCGTGGCCGCATCCCTTGCGTTGTGGATGAGGTTACCACACTTATCACCCCGGGCTCGACAGTCGATGTAGTCGTAACTGAATACGGTATCGCTGTTAACCCTCGTCGTCCTGAGATTGCAGAGCGCTTGAGAGAGGCCGGACTGAAGATTGTTGATATCAATGATCTCAAGAATCTGGCTCTGAAGAACATCGGAACTCCTGATCCGCTTCCGTTCGGAGACAAGGTCGTAGGTGTCGTAATGAACCGTGACGGGTCCGTCATGGATGTCATAATGAATATCGAAGACTAATATTCTTATATTATGGAGATTACGCTTGATCAATTGTTGGCAAGTCGTGAGGAACGGGCGTCTTTCCAGAAGGAACTTTTGAAAAGTTACCCTGGAAAGACCTTGGTTTGCCTTACCGTCATAATGCCTGGCAAGGTCAAGCGTAATCTGCAATCCCTTGTAGTCGCCCAGGCTGCGGTCACGGCCATGGTTTCGGCTTTCGGAGACACGATGCAGAAACTTGTACTCCGTGACAGGCAGACAGGCTACGAGGCCTACATGGAGACGACGCTTTCCAATGAGGAAGCGAAACAGAAGACATGCAGCATCGAGGATACCCATCCTCTCGGTCGCCTTTTCGACCTGGATGTCATTGACAATGACGGTGTTCCCGTGTCCAGAGAATCGATCGGGCAGAGTCCGCGCAAGTGTCTCTTATGTGACAATGAAGCCCGCTATTGCATGCGTAACCGCACCCATACCTTGAACGAACTGTCCGCAAAAATAGATGAAATGATTGAGGCCTATGTGCGATAACCGTCACTACATAAGCGAGGTCCCGCTATCATTGAACTCGGTCCGTAAACGGATGGAGGCATTCCTCTCGTCTAACGGATTGAGGCTTGCTACGTTGGAACGCTATGTGGTCATTTCCAGAGATGAGGACGGTGACGAGATTATTGCGGGAGGCGGTCTTGACGGCAATGTCATCAAGTGCGTGGCGGTATCGGAAGCGGCTCGCAGTGAGGGACTTATGAATATTCTGGTGTCGCGTCTCATCGCCATCGCTCATGAGGAAGGCTACGTGTCGGTCAAGGCATTTACCAAACCGGCCAACGAAGATATCTTCAAGAGTCTGGGATTCAGGCTTCTTGCATCATCTGAGAATGCGATTCTGATGGAAAACGGCAGGGGAGGACTCCCCGAGTACAGAAAGTATCTGCAGTCTCTCGCACGTCCTGGAAAAAACGGGGCTATCGTGATGAATGCCAATCCGTTCACCAAGGGCCACCGTTATCTCATAGAGCAGGCAGCCTCTCAGGTTGACAACCTCTATGTAATCGTCGTAAAGGAGGACCGTTCCAGATTCCCTTATTCCGAGAGAAAGTCAATGATAGAGGCCGGATGTGCCGGACTTGCCAATGTTACAGTTTGTGAGGGAAGTGATTACGCCATCTCGGCAGCCACCTTCCCGACATACTTCCTGAAGCAGCTGGATGACGCTACTCCTACCCATATAGCCTTGGACCTTGACTTGTTCGTCAGGCATATCGCCCGGCCGCTCGGAGTCACTGTACGTTTCGCAGGCAGTGAGCCTGAAGACAAACTGACACGATGCTACAACGAAATGATGTCGGAAATCCTTCCGGCAGGCGGATACGGCTCCAAGGATAATCCGGCCGGACAGCCGATCAGTTTTGTCGAGATTCCGCGTCTCGAGCAGAACGGAAGACCGGTGAGTGCGACAGCGCTCAGAAGTGCACTGGACAGGGGAGACCTGAAGGCAGCGATGGAATTCGTTCCGGTTTCCACAGTGCCTTACCTCATAGCAGATTTGGCCGAAAGGTCGTTGAGACAGGAACTGGACACCACTCCGAAGCCGGGTCTTGTAGATAAGCAGGACAATGGTGCCCACAAGGATATGGACTATGCGTTGATGTCTGCAAGTATCTCTGCATTAAGACCTTATCTGACGAGAATCGCAGTGGAGTCCGCGGCCGAGGTCAATGCTGGCGGAATAATGTCGATAGGCATCGAAGCAGAAGCGGCCATGCTTGAGGCTACTGGCGGGGTGAACACCCACAAGGGTGCGCTCTTCTGCATTGGCCTGTCGATTGCTGCTGCCTCTTTTCTGGCTTGCAGCACTGGGACAGTGGAATCTGATTCATTCAGAGAACTTGTTTCGCGTACCGCGTCCCGGATACCTTCGGCCCAGAGTACGCACGGGGCTGAAGCCAAGAGAAATTTCAATGTCGGTGGAGCGCTGGAGAATGCCAGAGAGGCATATCCTGAGCTTTTTACCGCCTGGTTACCATACTACAGGTCTTTGGAAGGCGACCCGTACCGTTGCCACAAGACATTGTTGTATATAATGACAGATCTTGACGACACCAATGTTCTGCACAGAAGGGGAGCGGAGGGGCTCGCCCATACCAAGTCCGAGGCGGCAAGACTGCTTAAGGACTTCAGCATGAGCGGGTTGTCGTCATTGAACTACGACTTCATCAGGGAAAACATCTCGCCTGGCGGAAGCGCCGACATGTTGTCCTTGACGATGTTTATAAAGAGTATAATAATTAACAACTAATACTAATACTACAAAAATTATCATTTTATGGTTGAATTGATTCCACATGGCGTTTACTTGAAAAACGGCAAGACTATCGTCAATGATGCCACAGGTATGCCAACTGCCGATGAGGCTCGCGAAAATACTATCGCCTACAGAATTCTCCGTGCCCATGACAAGGACGGAAGCAAAGGCAAGAAGTTGCGCGTCAAATTCGACGCTATGGCTTCGCACGACATTACATATGTCGGAATTATCCAGACAGCACGTGCAAGCGGACTTGAGAAGTTCCCTATCCCTTACGCGATGACCAACTGCCACAACTCACTTTGTGCGGTTGGCGGTACCATCAATGAGGATGACCATATCTTCGGACTTTCCGCTGCAAAGAAATATGGCGGAATCTATGTTCCTGCAAACCAGGCAGTTATTCACCAGTATGTGCGCGAGGCACTCGCAGGCTGCGGCCGCATGATTCTCGGTTCTGACAGCCACACCCGTTACGGCTCACTCGGCTGCATGGGTGTCGGTGAAGGTGGTGGAGAACTCGTAAAACAGCTTCTCAACAACACTTGGGACATCAATGCTCCTGAGGTGGTTCTCGTCTGGCTCGAAGGCCAGCCTAAGAAGGGTATCGGTCCTCATGACGTGGCAATTTCTCTCGTGAAGGCCGTGTTCGAGAACGGTTTCGTGAAGAACAAAGTGCTCGAGTTCGCAGGTCCTGGCGTAGCGTCACTCCCAACAGATTTCCGTAACGGTATCGATGTGATGACAACTGAGACCACCTGCCTCAGCTCCATCTGGATTACTGACGGGAAAGTCGAGGAATACTATAAGATGCATGAGCGCCCGGAGGCTTACAAGGAGCTTCAGCCGGGTGAAGTCGCATACTACGATTCAATGATCCGCATTGACCTTTCAAAGCAGGAGTCAATGATAGCCCTTCCTTTCCATCCTTCAAACGCTTACACAATCCATGAGCTCCAGGCTGACCCTGAGGGAATCCTGAAGAAGGTCGAGGAAGATGCAAAGAACCGTTTCGGCGACAAGATTTCCATCGACCTTGAGAGCAAGGTCAAGAACGGAAAGGCTTATGCTGACCAGGCTATCATCGCAGGCTGCTCAGGCGGTACATATGACAACCTCAGCGAGGCTGCGTCCATCATGAAGGGCAAGACTATCGGAAACGACTACTTCACAATGTCCGCTTACCCTCAGTCAACACCTGTTTACCTTGCAACCACACGCAACCATATCGCTGAAGAGCTGCTCGAGGCCGGTGTAGTGATTAAACCTGCATTCTGCGGACCTTGCTTCGGAGCCGGTGACGTTCCTGCAAACAACGGTCTCTCAATCCGTCATACGACACGTAACTTCCCTAACCGTGAGGGCTCCAAGCCAGGCCAGGGACAGATTTCTCTTGTATGCCTGATGGATGCACGCTCTATCGCGGCTACAGCTGCCAACGGCGGTGTCATCACAGCTGCAACTGACGTAGAGTACGAGGATACACACAAGCCATACTCATTCGACGACCGCATCTACAAGAGCCGTATCTACAACGGATTCGGAAAGGCAGACCCTACAGTCGAGCTCCGCTACGGACCGAACATCAAGGATTGGCCTAAGATGTATCAGATGGAGGAGAACATGCTTGTCGAACTCGCTGCGGTTATCCACGATCCTGTTACCACAACTGACGAGCTCATCCCTTCAGGTGAGACTTCAAGCTACCGTTCAAACCCTCTCAAGCTCTCTGAGTTCGCACTTTCACGTCGCGTTCCTGAGTACGTAGGTTTGAGCAAGCGCATCCAGTCAGAGGACCTCGACCGTCGTGCAGGAAAGACTCCTCAGCACGTTCTCGACGCTCTCGCAAAGGTAGGTGCCAATGCTGAGAACACCTCATTCGGTTCATGCGTATTCGCCAACAAGCCGGGTGACGGTTCTGCACGTGAGCAGGCTGCTTCTTGCCAGAAGGTTCTCGGAGGTGACGCGAACATCTGCTACGAGTATGCTACCAAGCGTTACCGCAGCAACTGTATCAACTGGGGTATCGTTCCGTTCACAATCGCAAAGGAAACACCTTTCGAGTACAATGCCGGTGACTTCGTTTACGTTCCGGGTATCCGTGAGGCCATCCTTTCAGGCAAGGAGGAAATCGATGCCAAGGTCATCTGCGCTGACGGCGTGAAGGATATCCACCTCTATTTCCAGAACCTCACAGCTGACGAGCGTGAAATTCTCGCAGATGGTTGCCTCATGAACTTCTACGCGGCACAGAATAAGAAATAAACCGAAAACAACTTATTGTAATAACACTTAAATTAATTATATTTTTATGAAAAAAATTCAGATGGTTACTCCTCTCGTTGAGATGGATGGTGACGAAATGACAAGGATCCTGTGGAAGATGATCAAGGATGAACTTATCCTTCCTTTCGTAGATTTGAAGTCAGAATATTATGACCTCGGCCTCGTTCATCGTGACGAAACAGCTGACCAGGTGACAATCGACTCTGCCAATGCTACCAAGAAGTATGGTGTTGCAGTAAAGTGCGCTACCATTACTCCTAACACACAGCGTATGTCTGAGTACAATCTTCATCAGATGTGGAAGAGCCCTAACGGAACAATCCGTTCAATGCTGGACGGTACCGTATTCCGTGCACCTATTACCATTCCTTCAATCTCTCCGGCTGTGAAGTTCTGGAAGAAGCCTATCACCATCGCCCGTCATGCTTACGGTGACGTTTACAAGGGAGTGGAGATTCGCGCAGAGGAACCAGGAGTAGCCAAGCTCGTTTTCGAAGGTGAAAGCGGAAAGGTAGAAGAGCAGATTATCCACAAATTTGCAGGTCCTGGCGTTATCCAGGGTATGCATAACACTGACAAGTCTATCCGCTCATTCGCACACGCTTGCTTCAAGTATGCACTTGACATCAAACAGAGCATCTGGTTCGCTACAAAGGATACCATTTCCAAGAAGTACGACGGACAGTTCAAGGCTATCTTCGAAGATGTATTCAAGGAGTACGAAGAGGCTTTCAAGGCAGCAGGTATCGAGTACTTCTACACATTGATCGATGACGCTGTTGCACGTGTAATGCGTAGCGAAGGCGGATTCATCTGGGCTTGCAAGAACTACGATGGAGACGTTATGAGCGACATGGTTTCTACAGCATTCGGTTCACTCGCCATGATGACCTCAGTTCTCGTCAGCCCTGACGGAAAATACGAGTATGAGGCAGCTCACGGTACAGTGACACGTCACTATTACAAGTACCTCAAGGGAGAAGAGACCTCTACCAACCCTATGGCAACAATCTTCGCATGGAGCGGTGCGTTCCGTAAGAGAGGTGAGCTGGATAATCTTCCTGAGCTTATCAACTATGCTGACCAGCTCGAGGCAGCTTGCCTGGATACTCTCAATGAGGGCATCGTGACCAAGGACCTCGCCAACCTCATGGAAGGCGTTACACCTCAGGTGAAGAACTCAGCTGACTTCATGGCTGCTATCCGTGAGCGTCTCGAGAAACGTCTCGCATAACCGGATATCATAATCTGAAACAATATGTCCCTCGCTCCGACGGAACGGGGGACTTTTCAGTTCAATGTCAATGATAATGTCAATGCCGGAGGCCGCGACTAAATCATCTTGTTCTCCGCGAAGAACTTCCAGAGAGGAGCTGCCATAAGGGACTGTCTGATCTGGTCATTGACCATAAGATCCTTTACCTCGGCCTCGTCCATAATCACGATCTGAAGGTCCTCTGTGCTGTCAAGGTGCTGGCTGCCAATCTTTTTCACCCCCTTGGCCACGAAACAGTGTGACAGATTGTTGGTCGTGCTCGAATTGCCCGACACAGTCATAATCTTGCTCCATTCTCCGTCACCGTAGCCGGTCTCCTCCATCAGCTCCCTCTTCGCAGCCTCAAGCGGAGTCTCGCCCTTCTCTATCACACCTGCCGGAATCTCGAAGCAGGTCTTGCCGAGACCATGACGGTACTGCCTCTCCATAACGAACTTCCCGTCTTCTGTCAATGCGATTACATTCACCCAGTCAGGATACTCCATCACATAGAACTCCGGATTCTGCCTTCCGTCAGGCAGTTCCACGCAGTCACGCCTCACCGTCAGCCACGGACGTCTGAAAAGATATTCACTCTTTATGATCTTCCATTTCCCGTCCTCGTTTATAGCATCTTTCATGATATCAAATTTTTAATGTCAATAATTATTCACAAATTTAGGAAAACTTATGCAACAAAATCAATCATTGTCCGTCTAGAGTATAGAACATCAGGAAACTGACGATATGAAAATCGATGACAAAATAGCGTCGGAACTGTTCCGTCAATACGGTAAAAGGCTGTACAACACGGCCTTGCGTATAACATTGTCATCATACGAAGCCGAAGAAATCATGCAGGAGACATTGATCCGATTCCTTACCGGAGGCAACAGGCCTGATGATGTGTGGGCATGGCTGCGGCGGATGTGCATAAACAAGTCCATCGACTACCTTCGCCGGGAAAAACGCTTCGTGAACATCGACGATGCCGTCACTTCATCGGAAACGGTTCTTGTCAATGACAATGAAGATATCTGGTCAGGCCTGGACGGGAAGTTATTCCCGATGGTGATGGAACTGCTGAAGTCAATGCCCGACGGCTACCGCACGATACTGACATTGAAACTCATAGAAGACATTGATTATAAAGAGATTGCGTCAATGTTGGGAATTAGCGAGTCCAGTGTCCGGAGCCAATATATGAGGGGCCGCAGGAAACTCGCGGAAAAATTGAAGGAAAAGTTAAGTCAATGATTATGAATGATATAGAAAAATATTTCGATAACTATAGATGCCTTGCGGATGATGCCGGAGACAATCCGTCCGTCACAGAACAGGATTTCCTCGGGAGGCTCCATAAGGAGCAGGCGAGAAAGCGATTCCGCGCCCGTACACTTGCATTGACCTTTATCGGGATGGCTGCTGCATTGGCGGTTTTCGTCATTCTGCGCGAGCCGGGAGTTCCGGTCAATCCTGTGGAAGTGTATATGGACAGCTTTAGGGAAGGCGTGTCGCCGCTGCTGTCGGAAGTACGTGAGATGGAAATGTCGTCCGAGCTGTGCAGGGAAATGGATTTGTCGTCCGTCATTGAGGAACTGCTGGACTCCTCAGATGGCATGACTGCCGGGCTGGATGGCTTGGAAGATGCTGAGAAACTGGAAGTTGCCCGAAAATATTGTGACAGCAGCCTTGACGAAATCAGGACTCTGTACGGCGAATGCTGCCGGGCATACTGCGCCGGAGCGACAGCTACTGAAGATAATGGAATTTAAATTGTCAATGATATGAAAAAGAATCTATTTGTACTGATATTGCTTTGCGTGATATCTGTGATTAATGTCAATGCAGGTGTGAACCCCGCAATGAGAAAGGAATACGATTTTACGTCGTTCAATGCAGTCCGCACTGTGTCCAGAAGACAGTCTCTTTCGGGCAGGGGCACTTACGTCACTTCCAGTTATAAAATCTCACTGGTGAAGTCGGATCATTATAAAGTCGTCATGGAAGTTTGGGACAGGGATGACATCGACCTGTTCGAAGTCAGACGTGTAGGAAACACTGTGGAATTGGTGACGGCTATAAAGAAGTATCCATACCACAGCAAAGCCGAAGACCCTTGTGCGACAGTGACGATATATACTCCTGAGTTTCCGAGCGTTACGCTCAGTGGAACCAGCCAGATGAGCGTGTCCGGCGGTGCGTTCTCCGGTGATAATCTGTCAGTCACCCTGTCTGGGGTCGCTAAAATAGACGGCCTTTCCGGGACTTGGAACAGGGCAAATATCACAATGAGCGGCACTGCACGCATGAACAACCTGACTTTGAAATCAGGAGCCTGCTATCTCACCTGCAGTGGTGTTGCTGAAATTGCCGGAGTATCGTCCATATCTTCTGACAAAGTCCAGTTGTCAATGTCAGGAGCGACCTCGATAAAGATCGACAATATCAATTCCGGACTTGTCGATGCCACGGCGAGCGGTGCCGGCAAACTCAGTTCCCTCGAAGTCAATGCCAGTGAGCTCATAGCAAATCTTTCAGGAGCTTCGGCTGTCAAATTCACCGGAAAAATCGGAAAAATCTCAGCCGAGATGCAGGGAGCTTCCTCTCTGTCTCTCCATGGAAATGGAAACGAAGTGACTGTCTCCGCATTCGGAACTTCTACCTTGAATGCCAAGAATTTTACAGTGAAAGATGCCTCACTGAAACTTTCCGGAGTGGCAGGAGCCACCGTTACTGTCACTGAAAAACTCGAGACGGAAACGTCAGGAAGTTCACATATAGATTACTACGGCAACCCAAAGACTGTAAACAACAAATCCAATAACGTAGTTAAACATTAATAAGTTTTACATGTTTATACTCAAAGCTTTAAAGCCGTCGGGTCTGGAGTGATTCCACACCCGGCGGTATTTTCATTTCTTTACGAACAGGGATGCGAAACCGAAAAAGTCGGGGTCGAACTTGTCATCCCAGAGCATCTCGCCGAACGGCGGAGTGTCATAGTCACGGAACTCAAGTCTCAGACCGTTGTCATCCAGTCCGAAGACTACGACGGCTTCTCCAAGAATCTCATCATCAGCACTGAAGGCTCTGTTTGCACAGGACAATGTGTAATAGGTATTGTACTGGTAAGGAATGCCGTCAGCACTCACATACATCTGGCACTCATAGGAAGTGTGCTTGCCCAGGATAGTCGAAGGCCTGGTGCAATTTATAGGGGAGGCAAGAGTGACCGTGCACTTCCTGAAGAAATTCATGAAGTCACCCGAACCGCCGGGAGTCAGCGAGACGGAGCCGTCAGCCTCTTTCGCGAAAGTCAATGTAAACCCTTCATTATGAGTAGGAATCAGTTCAGTATCCTCCTCCATCTCAGTGAAATCCTCATTGATCTGGTTCAGGGCGAAAGTCTTGCTGAACGTCCATGTGCCGACCAGTTTGTCAGGAGTCTGGACACCTCGGACAGCTACGGACACAGAACTGTTGTCACCGGCAATGAATCGGCCGTGCTCGGGGTCCACAGTTATGATTGCCTCATCATCCCCCGAAAAGCCGGCCGGGACGGTGAACCTTGCGGAACCGGAAGTCTCACCTGCATTGAGCAGTATATAGGCCGGATATGAAGTATCTGAAGACTTCGTCTTGGATTCTCCGGAGAAGACAAGGTTGGAAGCCCCCGGGCCGGAGACTATCAGCGGAATCATTATGTCCTCCGTAGTGGCAAGGTCCTTACCGCTGATCGCTCCGGTAACATTGACAGAAACGATGAAATTCTCCAGAGCGTAGCCCCTTGACATGTTGAAGGAATAGATCATCGCCTCTTGCGGGTCAGGGGAGATTACTGCAAGAAATTTCGTTCCGAGCGAGTAGCCGGCCGGCGTGTTGAAGCGCAGGGTAAGCGTCTTGGATTCAGTAAGCGAGATGTCCCCGACAGTTACCGAGCCGGAAGACTCGCCGGCCTTAATGGTGATGTAATCCGCTGATATAGTGTAATCTACATCTTTCTCGGCATCGCCTGAAAACATCAGCGGAACAGTAAGTTCAGAAGATACCGGCTCACTGACATTGACAGAAACCTCTACGGAACCCTGCTGGTAAATCGTATATAGAATCTGTTCGAACCCGATCTCCGGTTTCCCGCCCTTCTGACAGGAAATCAGTGAAACCGCGGCAGCCAGAACTGCCAGAAGATATGATATCCTTTTCATATTCTGTAACCGGTTTTTCTGGTTATTCCGCAGCCTTGACAGCCGCTTCATATTCCGCCTTGATGGCCTTGACCTCATCGGTCTCCTCCTTGGTCGGAATCTCGCCCTTAGGCTTTATATAACTCTTGGAAGCATCGCTGGTCTTTGGCGGAAGCTCAGAGTAGCCGCATCCGCTCAGGCCGATGCAACTGGCTGCCAATAAGGCAATTATGTATTTCTTGTTTCTCATGTCCATTAGTATTCGTATCCCGGATTCTGCTCCAGATCAGGGTTAAGGTCAATGTCAGATTTAACGATAGGAGCGGTGTACAGATACGCCTTGGTAGTGAACTTCAGACCATTGCTGATAACCCACCATTCCGGCCTTCCGTTGCGCTTCAGTTCGAACCACCTGTCACCCTCCATATAAAGTTCCTTGCGCCTCTCGTCGAAGATGGCCTGGAGAAGAGGTGTAATTGCCATACCTTTGCAGTCCACGATGATTCTTTCATCCGTGCGGACTGCCTGTAAAGTGCTCATGGTCAGGTCAATGGCGCCGTTGATTCTGTTCCGTCTGAGTTCATTGACCCAATCCAGGGCTTTGTCCTTTTCCCCTTTGTGATAGTAGGCTTCAGCCAGCATCAGCACCATTTCAGAGAGCCTCACGCGGCATTCCGGCATCTTGACATTGAACCTCTTCTTGTCGAAACTTGTCGAGTACCTCACGTCCTCCGACGGATTCCCGCCGAACAGGCGTATCAGTTTCGCGCAGGCGGGCCGCGTCGCGATATAATTCTTCGTGTAGCTGAAATACCAGTCCAGACCGCTGGAATTGTTCACATGAGAGCGGACCAGAACCTCACCCTTCGCCTCGGAAGGCGCATTGATCATCGCCGCATAATCCGAAGCCGGCGTAAGCGAATAACCGCTGTTGTCAATGATATCGTTGCATATCGAGATGACGTTGTCCCAGTTCTGGCACCAGAACTCCAGCTTCGCCTTGTAAGCCTTTATCACCCAAGTAGTAAAGATATATTTCTTGTCTGTCGGATTCAATGCCAGAGCCTCATCAAACAGCTTCTCTGTATATTCGTAAGTCTGTCTCATGGTCCCGCGCAGAGGTCTCGAATCTATGTCGAAGTTATCCACAAGAGGAATGCCCGGCAGATTCTCTTCCCATGGCTGGCAGAACTCGCGCAGAAGGTTGTAATAGATGATGCCCTTTATGGCGTAAGATGCTGAAACCAAGCCTTTTGCGGTTTCGGTATCCCTGCCGGCCAGATTGCCGATGACGATGTTGCAGTCTCTCACTATTTCCCAGCTGTCCCTGTAGAAATACTGTCTCTTGCCGATTTCCTCCCCGGCAAAGAACTCCAGGAAACTGCTCGTCATGATATTGGCATCCAGATTGTCCGAGCATCCTTCCAGATACTTTATCATATCCATGTTTCCGATGACGAACTCGTCCTCGCCGCCCTCGATGTCACTCAGTCGCTTATGGATTATGGATGCGAACTCCTCATCGGTCTTCGGGATGACCTGGCCCTGCGGCTGGACATTCAGATAATTTCCGCAACTGACGCAGAAGATGAAGGTCAATGCCAGTGTAAATATTCTCAAGTGTCTCATTTTCAAGCCCTCCTAAAATTCAATGTTCATACCTGCTGATACGCTTCTTGTCGTAGGGTATGTGGCTCCCGGAATCTCCGGATCCATACCGTCATACTTCGTGAAGGTAAAGAAATTGTTCAGCGAGACATGGAAACTCAGTGCGCGCATTCTCATCTTCCTCACAGCTGCATGAGGAAGAGAATATGAGAGAAGAATGGTCTTGATTTTTAGGTACGAGTTGTCCTTAAGGTAGATGGCATCTATGATGCTGGCATCCATAGGATTGGAGTTGGAGAAATTATATCTCGTCCCGTAGAAATCATAGATTCTCGGGTACTTCACTCCTGTGGTGTTGTCTGCTGTCCAACGGTTTGTCCTGTCCTTTTCCACATTCAGATGGTTGCCGTAGAGGTCGCTGAACTGTGACTGGACATCCTCGGTGCTGATACCGTTGCGCAGCGCGCTGCCGTATGTGGCAGGGTAGCGCAACTTGTCATAAATCTTTGAACCTAAAGAATATACCCCGCTGACGCTGAGCCTGAGCTGACGCCATGAGGCGCTGATGTTGAAACCTCCCGTGTAAGGGGCATTCTGGGTCCCCAGATAATGGGTGTAGTTGTCAGGCTTGTTCAGGTCCGTAGCTTTCCTGATGTCTGCATCCGGTCTCAGACGGAACTCATAAAGTCCTGTTTCTTTGGAGATTCCTGCATAATCGCCGCTGAAGATGGCACCGGTAGGGTAGCCCTCCACATATCTGTCCTTCGAGGTTATGCCGGTCTTGCTTACCTGCTTGTATTTCAGGACCTTATTGTAGTTGTACGCGAAGTTGACGCTTGCCGAGAGCAGCCATTCCCTTGTCTTTATGATTTTTCCTACCAATGTCAGTTCGACACCGCTGTTCTGGATATCTGCGGAATTGAAATAGACACTGGTAAATCCTGTCGTGCTCTGGACAGGTGAGGCTGTGACCACGTCAGTGCTCTTGCGGTAGTAATACTCGGCATTGACATTGAACCTGTCCTTCCACAGGCCGAGGTCGAGACCGATTTTGGCGTCTCTGGTCTTTTCCCAGCCGAGGTTCGGATTCGGTGCCGAAGGAATCGTTCCGAGGGTGAATGACTCGTCTCCGAAATATCTGTACTGCTGCTGGAGGTATCTGACGACGAGCAGATGCGATGTGCTGGTGTTGACATCTCCGGTAAAGCCGTAGGCAGTCCTAAATGTCGCGTGCGACACCGTCGGCAGGGCTTTCTTGAACCATTTCTCTTCACCGATATGCCATGCGGCACCTGTGCTCCATGTAGGATTGAACTGCTGGTTGCTTCCGAAATTGGAACTTCCGTCAGTTCTGAAAGAAGCATTCAGCACGATACTGTTGCCGAGATAGTAGTCTGCAGAGGCGTAGAATGACGCGTATCTTGTCTTGCCGAAATATTCTCCGTTCAGTTTTTCCACCTCGCTCAGCCATTCCTCCTGCGGACCGCTTATCGGCGGAAGTGCATCAGTTCCGGTCTTCGGGTCATAATTGTATCGCTTGGTATAGAGCGTGTTGGCACCAGATCCCCTGAGCTCGGCGCCTGCCAGCACGTTGAGTGTGTGGATGTCGGAGAAAGTCTTGTTGAAAGAGAAATGTCCTCTGGCCACGTAACTGTTCCTGTTCGTGCTGTTCTGGGAAATGCTGCCGTAAAGGTTTGTCTGTGACCTGTTGTCGCTTCCCAGTCTGTCACGGAAGGCTGAATACGTGTACTTGTCGACGATTTTGTCCGTCGTATTGTTTGCAAATGAATAAGATACGAGTCCGACAAAATGGAGTTCACCGATAATGCCGAGGTCTGCCTGCGTGCGGAAAGTTCCGTTCGTATTGACTGTCTTGCTGTAGTTTGAATCTAGCTCGCGGAGGATGTTGAACCCGTTCAGCGGCATCACCTGCTCGGCTCCGCGTCCGTTATAATATCCCAATGAGAACCATGTCAGGTCAGGGGCATAAGAGCCGTCAGAATTATACGCTTTTTCGTAAGGATTTGAAAAATAGGCATATAGGAACGGATCTACGGTCGAATAAGGCATCTTGGATTCTTGACGCGCCGCTGTAAGTCCGACATCGATGCGCACACGGTCAATAGGGGTCAATGTCATTTTGGCATTGACATTATACCTCTTGTAGTCGTTGTGGCGGAGCATTCCGTTTTCGTCGTTCAGGCCGAGCGCGATATAATAGGTGCTTTTGCTCGAACCTCCGCTCAATGAAAGGTGATGTCCCTGAGAAAAGGCGTTGCGGAAAAGGAGATCGTACCAGTTCGTGTCAATGCCTCTGAGCGATGCTATGTAGCTGTCCTGTGCGGCCTTGTCGTCTTTCATTGGCGCGAATTCGCCGAGTCCTGCGCGTATCTGGCCCACGATTCCGATGACAGGGTAGATGATGGTGTTGTCGATCTGCGAGGCAGCGTATCTCTTTGCTGAAAACTCGTCCCACAACTCATCCTCCCATGCCAGTTTTTCGGAAGAATTCATGAGATTCAGGCTTCTCTGCGGCTTGAAGGACCATGAGAAGGTGTTGTTGTAATTGATTCGCATCCTGCCTGACTCTCCGCTTTTCGTGGTCACGACAATGACGCCGTTGGCTGCTCTGGAACCGTAGATTGCCGAAGCCGCGGCATCCTTGAGAATCGTAATGCTCTCAATGTCATTGGGATTCAGGTTTCTGATTCCTTCAGCGAAGATGTTGTCGAATCCGCCTGTAGCAATCTGTTCCTTGCTCAGGTTTGGGGAGTCGCTCTGCAGGGGCACTCCATCTACCACCCATAGAGGCTGGCTTCCCGTGAGGCTGTTGGCTCCGCGGATTGTGATTTTGGTCTGGGTCCCGGGCTGTCCGGAGGTGTTCTTGACGTTGACTCCGGCTACCTCTCCCTGCATGAGCGCATCGACTGAGGATACTGCCTGTGACTTGAACTTGTCGGAATCCAGCACGGCTACGGAACCGGTCATCCTCTTGAAGTAAGTCTGTGCATATCCTGTGACGACGACCTGATCGAGGTGATTGTCAGCACTTTCCATCACGATGGTCACGTCCGTGGTCTTGCCTTGGGTGATCGGCACCGTCACATTCTTCATCCCGATAGATGAAAACGTCACACTTCTCGCCGATGGCGGAAGCGTGACGCTGAATTTACCGTCAAGGTCCGCCGTTGTGCCGACGGAATTCTTTTCATTACAGACAACGCCTGCACCCGGGACGGGTTCACCGTCAGTGTCCACGACTTTGCCTGTAAACCTTATCCCTTGGACGGTTTCATGTGATGTCTGGCTTTCGAGAGTCTGCCCACGAGTTTCCACGGTAGCCGACCCCAGCAGCACCACTAAAAGAAGACATAATGTGTAAGCTCGTTTATACATTGGCAAATTATCTGATTTTTATTCCTTCCGATCGCATTTCGTCCAGCGCTTTCCTGTGACCGGCTTCGTCCACATAGGCCAGGCAATCGGGGAGCAATATGACATTGAAACCGGCTTTCTTCAGGTCCTCACAGGTGTTCCTGACGCAGAATTCGGTAGCGATTCCGCAGACGAACACATTGTCCGGCTCCAGCATTGACACGATCTCTCCGAGGGATTGTCCTGCGGCATTGACCCCGTCGAAGCCTGAGTATTGCTCCACTGCGGCATCGCATCCTTTGTCGAAAATCAGGTCCTCGTCAGCGTATGGCCTCAGGTCTTCGTGGATTTCTCCTCCGCGGGTTCCTGCCACGCAGTGCACCGGCCAGATTCCTCCGTTTTCCTTGAATGAGGAGTGGTTTGCCGGATGGTGGTCGCGGATGAAGAGCACAGGGAGGTCTTCGTCACGCGTTTTCTTTATGAAATCCAGCGTGTTGGCCACTGCATTTCCGGAATTGGCGCAGGCGAGGCTGCCGTCAATGAAGTCGTAGAGCATATCGACTACGATTAGTACAGAATCATTGATCATATCTTTTAAATATCTAGTCCTTGTCGATTCTGAAGTTGTTGATTTCGTTCACCAGTTTGGTGAGAATCTCATTCTTCAGGTTGTATAGGTTGTCAGAAATATCTACCTTATAGTAATGAGGGTTGATGAGACGCCTTTCAGATGGGCTGAAGTGGGCGAGAGTATCATTGTAGTAGGCTTTTTTCTCCATCAATGTCCTCTTCGGTGCGCATCTTTCGCCGTTTTCGATTACCGGAATCTGGAGCGTTTTCCACTGGTAAGTCCCCTCGTCGAAGGTCTTGAACTTGTAGCGGTCGTATTCGTCCTTGATGGTGAAGGTCTTGCCGTGCTCGATGTCCTGGCTCAGTTCATCTCCGCGGAGGCATGTGACGTCCGCCTTGAAAATGTCTCCGAATTCTTCGTCATGCTTCATGAGACGGTAGGTAATCTGGAATCCAGGGTTGATAAGCTTGATGCGGTCCTCTGATTTTTTCAGGACAGGCTCATCCCCGATCTGCACCAGTTTATATACGTTGCCGAAGCATGGAGCCGCCTTGCTGGTAGCGATGGCGTCACCCACTCCGTAAGAGTCGATCTTTGCTCCCTGTCTCTCGAGGTCTGTGATGAGATACTCGTCCAACGAATTGGTGGCGAATATCTTACATCCTGTCAGTCCGTGGGCGTCCAGAATCTTCCTGACCTCTGCGGAGAGGTATGCGAGGTCGCCGGAATCGAGCCTGATGCCATATCCGTAAGGATAGTCATTGTCAATGCCGTTTTCCTTGAACGCCCTTATCGCATTGAGCACGCCGCATCTGAGGGTGTCGTATGTGTCAATGAGAAGAATCAGGTTTTCGCCCCTGTGTGTGTTTATATAGTCGCAGAAGGCCTTGTGTTCGCCCTCTACCGTGCTTCCGTATGAAGTCACGAAACTGTGGGCCATGGTTCCCGTGGAAGGGACACCATTCATGACACCGGTCAGGATGTTGGAAGTGCTGGCGCATCCCGCGATGATTGCAGCTTTCGCTCCATAGACCGCAGCCCAAGGGCCGTGGGCTCTTCTGGAACCGAATTCGCTTACGGGATGGGACGTCGCGCGGCATACTCTGGATGCCTTGGTGGCCACAGCCATCTGGTGGTTCATTATGCAGAGCATAGGTGTCTCAAGTACCTGAGCCTGGATGAGCGGGGCCTCTACAGTGATGATAGGTTCGTTAGGGAAAGCGATTTCACCTTCTTTCATCGCATAGACGTTTCCGGTGAACTTCATTCCGGCCAGATATCTGCGGAAATCAGCATATTCTTCTCCCGGAAGGAACTTCTCGAAAAACTCCTCCGGCATTGACCCGAGGTTGCCTATCATTTCGACCACCTCGTCCGTGCCGCAGACTACAGCCCAGTTGTTGTTCTCCGGTGCTTTTCTGTAAAACAGATTGAAGACTGCCGTTTTCTCTCCGTTTCCGCAGTCCATAAATGACTTTCCCATCGTGTACTGGTACTTGTCCGAGCAATATGCAAATTCTTTGACTTCCATGTCTAATTATAATGCCGTAGCATTTTGTTAATAATTATGTTATTCAATTTTCGTCTTTGCGAAACTTGAGTTATGATGACCATGCTATGCAAATGTACGAATTGTGACGGAAAATTGCTAAATTAGCATGGTAAGATTTAGCTTTTATCGCCGCCGGTGAACCACGGCATCGGAATAGAGCATGTCAGGGGCGGCAAATTCACGTGTACTTTAGAACATAAACTATTATGACAGATACTCTTAAGAGACTTTTCGAGTCTTATGCCGGGCAGAAAGCCACCGACATCCAGGAACTCAATTCATCCGGAAGCAACCGCCGTTATTTCAGAATTACCGGCGAAACAGGGATTTCCCTGGTCGGAGTCCTCGGACTTAACCTGAAAGAGAACCAGGCATTCTGTTATCTGAGCCGCCATTTCCTGGAGAAGGGTATCCATGTCCCGAAGGTTCTTGCCGTAAGCGAGGACGGAATGAGTTACATCCAGGAGGACCTCGGAAATGATCTCCTCTACGACAAGCTCGCCCAGGGGCGCGAAAGTGGAGAATACTCTTCTTATGAAAGGTCAATGCTACGCCACACTCTGGAGATGCTTCCTAAAATTCAGTGCAAAGGAGCGGAAGATCTCGATTTCAATATCTGTTTCCCGGAGCCGGCCTTCAATGGCAGGATGGTGATGTTCGACCTGAATTATTTCAAATACTGCTTCCTCAAGGCCACCGGAATGGAGTTCGACGAGGTTAAGCTTCAGGACGATTTCGAGAAACTTCATGACGACCTTCTGGGTGAGGATACCCAGACATTCCTTTACAGGGACTTCCAGGCGCGTAATGTAATGATAAAGGACGGTGAGCCGTATTTCATTGACTTTCAGGGCGGAAGACGCGGTCCTATCTATTACGATGTGGCTTCTTTCATCTGGCAGGCACGTTCCCGCTATCCTGAGGACCTGAAGGAAGAACTGGTGCAGACCTACCTGAGGTCATTGAAAAGCTATATGCCTGACATTGACGAGAAACATTTCCATGAGCGTCTGAGGCTGTTCGTCCTTTTCCGCACACTTCAGGTTCTGGGAGCTTACGGTTTCCGCGGATATTTCGAGAAGAAGCCTCATTTCATTGCCAGCGTGCCTTTCGCAATCGACAATCTGAGAAGGCTCATGCAGCGTCCGTTCGCACGCTATCCTTATCTGTCAGAGGTACTTACGAAACTCACCACCATGGAGCAGTTTTATGTCAATGCCGAGGACAAGAGACTACATGTCAATATCTTCAGTTTCGCATATAAGAAAGGTATTCCGGCTGACACCTCAGGAAACGGAGGCGGATACGTTTTCGACTGCCGTTCTGTGAACAACCCCGGAAAGTACGAGTTCTATCGTCAGTTCACCGGCCTTGACAAGGAAGTCATCAAGTTCCTCGAGGATGACGGCGAGATCTTAACTTTCCTGGACAGCGTGTATGCATTGGTCGATGCCCATGTCAAGCGTTTCATTGAGAGGAAGTTTACACATCTTCAGGTCTGCTTCGGCTGCACAGGAGGGCAGCACAGGTCAGTCTATAGTGCGGAACATCTTGCCGAGCATCTTGCAAGGAAGTTCGACATCAGAGTTACCGTGACACATAGAGAATTGGATATCGAAAAGACATTCTAGCATGAGAGCGATGGTGTTTGCGGCGGGCCTTGGAACCAGGCTTAAGCCATTGACAGACAATCTTCCCAAGGCGCTGGCCCCTTTGGCCGGCCATACATTGTTGTATCATGTGCTGATGAGGTTGAGGGATGCCGGCATCGACGATTTTGTCATCAATGTCCATCATTTTGCCGACAAAATCATTGACTATGTGCATGATACTCCGGAACTTTCCGCGCTGGACATCAGGTTTTCAGATGAGAGGGAACTGCTGCGTAATACAGGTGGCGGAATCCGCTATGCGAAGCCTCTTCTGGAAGGCCAGAATTTCCTTGTTCATAATGTGGATATCGTCTCCGACCTGAATATCAGCGAGTTCGAGAATTGTGCACGTCCTGATGCCGTTTCAACTCTTCTGGTGAGTCAGCGCAAGACCCAGCGTTATTTTCTTTTCAATGACGATATGCGGCTCGTCGGGTGGACCAATATCGCCACCGGCGACGTGAAGACCCCGTTCCGCGGACTTGATGTAAGTAGGTGCTACAAGCTGGCTTTCGCCGGCATCCACATGCTGTCAAGTGAGATTTTCAATGTCATGGACGCCATCGATGAGGCTCCGGAGAAGTATCCTCTGTACGATGCCTCCGGCAATGTCATTGAGGGCTCCTATGATGCTCTGGGCCAATGCTTTCCGATTACGGATTTCTATCTCCGTGCAGCTGCGGCGTTCCCTGTATATGGAAAAGAACCGGCTCACCTTACGCTCATTGACGCAGGCAAGCCGGAGACTCTTCTTCAGGCTGAAAGGTTCATTTCTCAGTCCTGAGATCCTTCTGCAGGTATTCTGTTGAAAACTCTTATCGCAAAGACGAGGAATACGATGCACAATGCGGCGAGGCCGTAGTATGCAGGTGCCGACATGACGTCGCACCAGGTGTCCATGTCCTTGAGTGCGTCAATGTTGCCCGCTATCAATGCCAATGTGTTGTTGGTGAAGTGCATCAGCATTGTCAATTTCAGTGAGCCTGTCTTGTAGTACACATATCCGAAAAGGCAACCGAGGGCGAATGCCGGAATGGCCTGCCATGGGTTCATGTGTATGAGAGCGAAGAACAGTGCCGAGATGATGATGGCCACGGCAGGGGAGAAGCCTTTCCGCAGTTCTCCGTTCTTGCCGGGTTTGCGGGTGCAGTGAAGCAATCCTCTGAGTACCATGCCTCTGCACAGCCACTCCTCGAAGAACGGGGCGAAAACTGAAACGCAGATGAAGTTCAGGATGACATTGCCTCCGGTCATGCTCTCGAGGGCTGTCTTGAGCCACTGTGGCATCTCCGGCATTCTGGCATTGACCATATCCATTGCGAAGCCGAGGGCGAGTGTCGAAAGCATTGCCAGTCCTGCGCAGCCGAGGATTCCTATCTTGCCGAAATTCTCCGAGTCGAGGCTGTATCCGTCGTCAAACATTGAATTGCGCAGGCTTCTCATCCGCGCGTAAATCATTGGCGGAATGAACATTATCGGATATGAAATCAGCATCTTCACTTCATTGGGAGTGCCCGGCATGAACATGGCGAAACAGCCTGCAAACAAGCTTCCGAGAAGGGAACCGCCAAGAAGGAAAAGGAGTAGCGCGAAGATTTCCCACGGGTTCGGTGTGAAATAGTCATAGCCGCCCAGGAGATTGTAGTTTCTTATTTTTTTGTGTGCGCTCATTGCCTTGGATTTTAAAATCCGCTGTCGTGACTGGAAATCATGACAGCGGATATGTTGTAAATCTTATGTTGCTGCTTATTTATAGAGAGGTGTAGGATATACTCCCTTGTCTGCAAGTTCCTGGAACTTGGCAACAACGCCTGGTCTGTCTTCCTTGTAAGTTACTCCGAACCAGTGTGACGGTGTAGAGAGAACCTCGCATTTTGCCTCGCCTGACTTGACCATGCAGTCGATTGCGAACGGGATGTAGAACTCTTTCTTGAGTTCCTGGCTGTTCTCCTCGAGGAATTTCTCGAAAATCTTTTCGCTCTGCTCGAAGTAATCTGGAGTGAAGCCCCACATGTTCATTGAACAGAGGTTGTCAGCAACGAGTTCGACATGTGTCTCTCCAGTTGCAGAGTTGTCTCCATATACCTTTCCGTCAGCTTCCTTGGCGATGTTCAGGTGCTCGACAACGTCTGTGAGGTGCTGCTCCTTGTCGTATGCGCAGATACCTCTGGATACGCTGCCTGACTCAGAGAGTGTATGGTCGAGTTCGAAACCTACGATGCTGTAAACGCCCTTGCTGTTCTCGTGTGCACGAAGCCAGTCTCCGAGGATTTTGAATGATTCCTTGCCGTAGAAGTCATCGCCGTTGATGACTGCAAATGGCTCATGGATAGCGTCTTTTGCCATAAGTACAGCATGTGCCGTTCCCCAAGGCTTCTGTCTTTCAGGGTTCAATGTGAACCTTGCAGGGATTTTGTTAAGTTCCTGTGTGACGAACTGGAACTGGAGAGGTTCGCCGTCGAGACATTTAACATGGCTGTACTTTGCTTTTACGGTCTCCTCGAACTGCTCCTTGAAATACTCTCTTACGATATACACTACTTTACCGAAGCCGGCCTGTACTGCGTCATAAATAGAATAATCGATGATTGTTTCGTTGTTCGGGCCGAGTCCGTCCATCTGTTTGAGTCCACCATAGCGGCTACCCATTCCGGCAGCGAGGACTAGCAATGTTGGTTTCATATCTTTATTTAAGTTTATATGTTATATTGGGCAAATTTAGTTATTTTTGTCGTGATTTACTCGGATTATTTCTGTTAATTGGTCAAGCACATGGGAAAGATAGGCAACAAGATAAAAGAGGCATGGTACGGGCAGCATAAGTCATTCATCCGTTATGCAACTTATGCGACGGCGGCATTTCTTGTGTTCGAGTGTTTCATCAGTGATGACAGCCTGCTGCGTTGGGCGAAAGCCGGTATCGAAATCCGTCAGCAGAAGGTTCAGATACAGAAATATAGGGATGAGATAGCGAAAATGGACAAACAGGTCCGCATGCTCTCAAACGACCGGGACACTCTGGAGGAGTTCGCCCGTTCCACATTCCACTTCTCCCAGCCTGATGAGGATGTCTATCTTATTGGGCGATAAACTGATATACGATATCTCCAATCTGTTTGGACGGGGCTTTCGGTGATGCCGAGAATCTCGACATTCTGGCAGCCCTCACCGCGAAATCCCTAAGGCACCTGTCTGAAGAGGATACGTCATCCAGAACCCTTGCATCCACCACTTTTCCTGAGTTGTCGACGGTGATGACTACTGTCACCATTCCTCCGCTGAAGCATCTGTAGGCAGGGATTGGCAGATGGCTGGCCTTCCTGTTGTCCAGATGCCATGAAAGTACCGAAGGACCGCTGTAGTTGCTTTCCTTCGGCTTGTCTTTCTTGACATTTTTTGCAGGAGTCTCCACATAGTCATCGTCAGAATTGATTTCCGGACCGTTCTTCAGGTCCTTTGCCAGTCTCGCAGCATCTGCATAGAGTTTCTCCGCGTCTGTATTGCGGTCGTCTTTCAGTGCGCCCTTGTTTCGTGAAGATGTCGTGTTCTTGAATTCAATGCCGGTATTTCCGTTCAGCATCTGGTTTACCCTGTCTTCGATGAGGTCGTCCAGAGTCTTGTTCACTTTCTCTTCAGCTTCTTCCTTTTCAGCTGTTTTCTGAAGTTCATCCTGCTTGGAGAAGTCTATGACAAAAGAGTTCTCCTTTTGCAAGGAAAACCCTATCTGTGCTATGAGCAGGACTATCAGAATAACCAGATGAACGATTACCGTGAGATACAGTCCTGCCTTATCGTCCTGTGTCAGCATGCTTCTTCTGCAAAGATTTCTCTATTGTAGCTGAAATTATGTCGATTGCGACTTTGTTGTGTCCTCCCTGAGGAATGATGATGTCCGCATACCTCTTGCTCGGCTCGATGAACTGGAGATACATCGGCTTGACTGTCTTGGTATATCGTTCGATGACCGTTTCCACAGTCTTGCCCCTTTCTATGATATCCCTGGCCATCACTCTCATCAGTCTGTCATCATCATCCGCGTCCACGAATATCTTGATATCCATCTGTTCGCGGAGTTCCTTGCAGGTGAATACAAGGATACCCTCAATGATAATGACATCGGCCGGTTCCACGGTCACCGTTTCGGTAGTGGAACGGGAGCAGGTCAGATATGAATAGACAGGCTGTTCGATGCGTTTGCCTTCTTTCAGTTCCTTCAGTTGCTTGCAAAGCAGTTTGAAGTCAATGGCTTCCGGGTGGTCGAAGTTGATTTTCTGTCTGTCTTCCAGAGGAAGATAGCTTGAGTCCTTGTAGTAGGAATCCTGGGGAATGACCACGACTCTTTCCTTGAGCTGTTTTGTAATTTCTTTTACTACAGTTGTTTTACCGGAGCCTGAGCCTCCTGCTATACCTATGACGAGCATTGCTATCAGGATTAAAAGTCAGCGTTTCGAGGTGTTCTTGGGAACGGAATCACGTCCCTGATGTTGCTCATACCGGTAACGAACAGAAGAAGTCTCTCGAATCCGAGACCGAATCCGCTGTGAGGCACTGTTCCGAATCTGCGGGTGTCAATGTACCACTCCAGGTTCTTTCTGCTCATTCCGAGTTCGTCGATACGTGCTTCAAGTTTCTCGAGGGAAGCCTCACGCTCAGAACCGCCGATAATCTCTCCAATCTTAGGGAAGAGCACGTCTGTTCCGCGGACTGTCTTGCCGTCCTCGTTCTGTTTCATATAGAATGCCTTGATCTCCTTAGGATAGTCCGTAAGGATGACAGGTTTCTTGAAGTGCTTCTCTACGAGATATCTCTCGTGCTCGCTCTGGAGGTCAACACCCCATTTGACAGGGTATTCGAACTGCTGTCCTGACTCTTCGAGAATCTTGATACCTTCTGTATAAGTGAGTCTGACGAAGTCAATGCCGAGGACGCTCTTCAGTCTTTCCACCAGACCGTCGTCATATTTGTCGTTCAGGAACTGGATGTCTTCCATGCAGTTGTCGAGAGCGTACTGTACGAGGTACTTCACGAATTCCTCTTCGAGGTCCATAGTTTCATACATGTCGTAGAACGCCATCTCAGGCTCGATCATCCAGAACTCTGCCAAATGTCTTGGAGTGTTTGAGTTCTCGGCTCTGAAGGTAGGACCGAAAGTGTAGATTTCGCCTACTGCGGTAGCTCCGAGCTCGCCCTCAAGCTGGCCGCTCACTGTAAGGCTGGTCTTCTTTCCGAAGAAGTCCTTGCTGAAATCTACCTTGCCGTGGTGCATAGGGATGTTGGCAAGGTCCATCGTCGTAACCTGGAACATGTCTCCTGCTCCCTCAGCATCTGATTCTGTGATAAGTGGGGTATTGAGATATACGAAACCCTTGCTCTGGAAGAAAGAATGGATAGCAAACGCCATAGCATTCCTTACCCTGAGGATTGCTCCGAACGTATTGGTTCTGAGTCTCATGTGGGCTACGGTTCTGAGATACTCGAGTGAAGTGTCCTTCTTCTGAAGTGGATACTTCATCGGATCGCACTCTCCATAGATTTCTATGGATTCAGCCTTGATTTCCACATGCTGTCCGCTTCCGAGTGACTCTACGAGCTGACCTCTCACAGCCAGGCTGGCGCCTGTCGTGATTTTCTTCATGAGGTCCTCGCTGAAGTGCTCAGCTTCTGCGACAATCTGGATATTGTTGATTGTCGAACCGTCGTTAAGTGCTATGAATTTTACCTGTTTGTTACCTCTTTTTGTTCTTACCCAACCTTTGGCAAGAACTTCCTGACCCGGCTGCATCTTCAGCAGGTCCTTGATTTTTGTCCTTATAACTTTTTCCATTGCTGTGAATTCCGTTATTTCAGCAAAGATAAGCAAAGATATCTTTCTATACAAAAAGAGACCGGCTAAAATTGCTTTAACCGGTCTTCTTAAGTATTTTAAGGAATCTTTTATTCTGTTGATTTGCGCGCCTGATACATGATCTTGAGCGCAGAGCATCTTCTAAGTTCCTGTTTGATGTCAGTAACGATACCCATTCTCACGTCCTGATCGACTTTAAGTACAGTATTCATGTACTGTCTGTCGGACTCTGACATAGCGTCACGCTCAGCTGCGATAAAGTCGCGGATGTCTGTGACTGTCTTGAATGAGTCATTCAACTGAATTCGGGCATCAGTTCCATACACTGGCTGGAGAAGCCTTGTAGGAGGACCTACATTGATGTATGAAGCAAGATCTTTTCTTTCCAGTTTGACAACCTCTGAAGCATCAGGCAATTTCACCATGACTTTGTCTTCGGTGCTTCTCATCTGTGTTGTCACCATGAAGAAGAACAAGAGCATGAACACGATATCGGACATTGAACCTGAGCTCAGTGCCGGGGTTTCCTTTTTCTCGTCTTTACGAAATTTTGACATATTCCTGTTCCTCCAAATTATTTACCAACGTTCTTAGGCTCTGCCTCTGAGATGTTCTGCGGGATACATTTCTTGACGATATCCTGCTGATCCTCTGTGAGGTTTGCGAAAGGCTTGCCGTAGTTGGCTTTAGAGAACTCGTCACGAAGTTCATTGACAGCCTTTACAAGCTCGTTCTGAACTGCGATGTAAGCCCTGTAGCTGGTACCACGGTCGTTCTGGAGGGAGATGACTCCCTTTGAAACAGGGTACTGGCCGTAGCCTTCTATCGGTGTCATGACTCTCTCCGGAAGAGTAGCGTCATTTGCCGGGTTGGTAAGGAAAATCTTGATCTTGTCTTTGAGCTGGCTGACGTCCATCATTTCTGTTCCGGCCAGAAGTCTGTCCTGAGAGTTGATCTTCACGGTAATAAGGTTTCTCTTATTGACCTTCTGGTCTTCAACTTTCTGGTTTGGATCTGGCATCGGCGGAAGACGACGCTGCAAACCTGTCTGTGATCCCATGGTTGTTGTCATAAGGAAGTAGCACAGGAGCAGGAACGCGATGTCTGCCGTTGAGCTTGTATTAAGAGCAGGAGTCTTTTTAGCCATATCTCAAATTATTTATTACGTACTGCACCCCAAATCTCGCCGAACACGATAGCAATTATTGAAAGGCCACCAGCGAATGCAACGATGTTGAGTACAGTATCTGTGAACTTAAGTTCTCCGTGGGTCGGCTGCGCGAGCATACCGATGGCTGGGCTGGCAGGTGCAAGTGCATAAGCCAGACCGCAGAATGCTGCTGCTACAACAATACCGATACCGAGCTTTATGACGCTCTTTGGATTGTTGGCAACTGATACGGCGATACCGAATACGACTGCACAGAAGGCAGCTGTTCCGATCATCGCATAGCACCAGTAGATCAGCGCATTCACTGTACCGTTGTCACCCTCTGCGGCACTGGTAGGGTAACCCTTTACCACGCCGAAGACGAGGATGGCTACGCTGACAGCGAAGAGCAGCCACATCAGCCATTTGAATAATTTATTAAGATTTTTCATTATGAATATCCTTATTTAGTCTTAGCTGCGTATTTTGTAAGAACGTCAACGAAGGAAATTGAAGAATCCTCCATATCGGTGGTAAGTGATTCAATCTTGGTGAGGATGTAGTTGAAGAACACCTGAAGAATCATAGCTACGATAAGACCGAACACAGTGGTGATGAGGGCGACCTTCATACCTCCAGCGACAACGTTAGGAGAAATGTCACCTGCTGCCTGGATAGCATCGAATGCAGCGATCATACCAACGACTGTTCCCAAGAATCCGAGAGATGGTGCAAGAGCGATGAAGAGGGAGATCCATGTCATACCGTCTTCCATGAGGCTCATCTGAACGGAACCGTAAGAAACGATTGTTTTCTCTACTACGTCAACACCTTCCTCATAACGGAGAAGACCCTGATAGAAGATAGATGCAACAGGACCGCGTGTGTTACGGCAAAGATCCTTAGCAGCCTCGATACCGCCGTTTGCAAGAGCATCCTCGACACCCTTAAGGAGTTTCTTGGTGTTTGTCTTTGCAAATGTCAAATAAAGAATTCTCTCGATAGAAAGCGCAAGGCCGAGTACGAGAACGAGGGCGATAGGAGCCATCCAGAGAGGGCCACCCTCGATGAATTTGGTTTTGAGCTGCTGATGAAGAGGAACTTCAGGAGCGTTAGCAGTAAGAGCTGACAAGTCATTAGCTGCTGGAGCAACTGCCTCAGTTGCAGGCTCTGCTGCGTCTGCTGCCTGTTCCTGAGCAGAAGCGTAGTTTGCAGATACGGCCATAATGCCGGCTACTGCCAAAAACATGAAAAACTTTTTCATAACGTTTTTGTGTGTTTGAAATAATTAAGTATTAATGTTTATAAATTTCAAGTACTCATCCGAGGAAAGTACATGATACACCTCCCCCGAAATCCGTTGCAAGTTAGTAAAATATTTTCATTCGACAATATTTATTTGGATATTTCTCCTTTGAGGTTACGGCTCATCATGGCTTTCACCCACTCATTGTCCCTGCTTTTGCCCATAAGGTAAAAGAGTTTTGCCAATGCGCTTTCGGTCGTGCTGTCGTATCCGTCTATCACTCCGGCACGTTCAAGTGCCTTTCCGTTTGCATAGATGTTCATGTTGACCGTGCCCGCAAGACATTGTGTGACATTGACAATTATCTTGTTCATTGCGGACGATTCCTTTACGATATCGAGGAACCAGTCTCTCGTCGGTGCATTGCCCGAACCGTAGGTCTCCATGATGATCGCCCTGGTGTCCTTTCCGCAGAGGATGTTCCTCACCACTTCCGGCGTGATTCCCGGGTGGATCTTCAGGATTGAAACTCTGGTGTCCAGATCTGTGTTGATGGTCAGGCTCTGGTACCAGTCATTAGGCTTCCTGATGTACTCGTTGTTGTAGCGGATGTTGATACCGGCCTCAGCGAGCGGCGGGAAGTTCGGTGACTGGAAGGCGCGGAACACTTCTGAATTGACCTTTGTGGACCTGTTTCCCCTCATCAGGAGCGAGTCGAAGCATACGCAGACCTCAGGCACGGCCGGATGTCCTTCCTCGTCCTTGGCGGAGGCGATCTCGACGGCTGAAATGAGGTTTTCTTTCCCGTCCGTGCGCGGTACACCGATCGGCAGCTGGCTTCCTGTGAAGATGACCGGTTTCGTGAGTCCGTCCAGCATGAAGCTCAATGCCGATGCAGAGTATGACATCGTGTCGGTTCCGTGCAGGATGATGAATCCGTCATAGTCCTCATATTTCTCTTTTATCAGTCTTGCAAGGTCCTGCCATAGCGAGGGTTCCACGTCGGACGAGTCTATAGGCGGCTCGAACGAGTAAGTGTCTATCTTGAATGCGAACTTCCTTATTTCAGGAACTTCGTCAAGAATCTGGCTGAAGTCGAAAGGCTTGAGTGTCAAGTCTTTCATGTCCTGTTTCATGCCGATCGTACCTCCTGTGTAGATGAGCAGAAGGGCTGATTTCTGTGTCATGTCGTGTGTTCTGGCCATAGTTTATCTGGATTCGAAATTGAACAGTCTGTATTGTTTTTGCGACAGGTCTGTCTGTCATGTGGTTTCAAGATTGAAGAGTCTGCAGGCATTGGCAGTGGTCGTTTCCGCCACCTCTTCCACGCTGACTCCTTTCTGCAGCGCCACTTTCTCCGCGATGACCGGTATGTACGAACTGTCGTTCCGCTTTCCCCTGTAGGGAACCGGAGCAAGGTAAGGAGAATCTGTCTCCAAAACAATATGGTCCAGCGGAATCATTTTCACGGATTCTGCCACGCCAGCGTTCTTGAATGTCACCACGCCGCCTATTCCGACCAGCCATTCTCCGTATTTCTGAAGCCTCATGAATGTCTCGTAACTGCCGCTGAACGCATGCATGTTCCCTCTGAGTCCCAGTCCTTTACAGCTGTCGAGTACCTTGAAGAAATCGTCTGTGGCATCACGTTCATGGATGTTGACCGGAAGGTCCAGTCTGGCCGCAAGCTCGAACTGTGCCTTCAATGCCGCCTTCTGGAGTTCCGCCGTGTCTTTCGAGTAGTGGTAGTCCAGGCCTATCTCGCCGATGGCCACGACTTTATGGCTTGTCGCAGCCTTCTCCACTGCATTGACCTCCTCCTCCCAATTCTCAGTTACCGAACCGGGATAAAGTCCGGCCATACTCTTCAGCATTGACGGAAACCTTGCCTCCAGCGCGAACATCCTGTCCCTTTCGGAACTGTCAATGTCAGGCTGAAGTATCAGTTTTATTCCGGCTTCCGCTGCCTTTTCCAGAATCTGCTCCTCCTCACCGGAAAATGCTTCGTCGCACAAGTGTGCATGCGTATCAATATATGTGTATAAGGGCATTTGCTATCTTGTTTGATGCAAATGTAACTTATCTTTCCAAATGTTCAAAGGCTGCAGGCAGATACTTGGCAATCCTTTGGGGCTTGTCTGGGCACATGCTGCTAGCTCAGTATGGCCGGATCGATGGTATAATTTCCTAAGAGTCCGGAGGTTATGATGCCGTCGCAGGCCAGTCTTCCCGTCAGTTCCACGACATCTCCGTAGTCGATGCCTGTCAATGCACTTATATCTTCGTCTGTCAGATCCCTGTTTTTTCGTATGGTTTCCGCGATTGTGGCCAATGCGGTCGCTGTCGCGTATCCCGTCTCGTGGAGATACCTGCGGAACGTATATGTCCTTATGTCGGTTATTCCCGCTGTCGCGGCGTGCCCCAGCCCCAGCTCGGAAACGAGGGTGTCAATGTCAATGACAGGTTCTGCCATCTTCTCTCTTATCAATGAGTTGCAGCCTCCGGAGCATGTGTCGTCAATCCTTCCGGGCAGGGCAAATACGCCTCGGTTGTAGGAATATGCCAGCCTGCAAGTCATGAGTCCGCCGCCTTTTGTCCGCGATTCTATAAGTATCACTGACTCGGAAAGTCCGGCTATGATTCTGTTCCGTCGGAGAAAATTTATGGCTTTCGGGACTGTTCCGGGAGGGTAGTCCGTGACCAGTGCGCTGCCTGGGCTGTCTGCGATTTTGTCAGCCGCCCAGCCGTGGCGGAAAGGATAGACAGTGTCAATGCCGGTGGGCAGAACAGCGATTGTCGGCAGTCCGTTGTCCAATGCCGCGTTATGGGCTGTGATGTCTGTTCCCAATGCCAAACCGCTCACTATCATTGGCTTTGTCTCTGCCCGGCTGAATGCCGCGACTATCTTTGTGCACCATTCTGTGCCATAGCTGGTTATATCTCGTGTGCCGATTACACCGATTGCTGTGCGTTTGTTGAAAACCTCCTCCGGTGGCGTGGAACTCTTTATGTACAATCCGGCTGGGGCATCGTGACAGTCCCTGAGAATCTCGGGATACCTCTCGTCGTCAATACATAGAAATCTGCAGTTGTCCTTTTCCAGTTTCTGCAGCTCGAGTCCGGCTTCCGCTACACTGTCCCGGTTTATCTTTGGCCAGTATATGGAATTCGGTTTTAAGGTCAATGCCAGTTCGTCCTTGTCTGCACGGAAGACTTCCCTGGCTCCGCCGAAATGTTCCGCCAGTTTCAATCCCAGTGCCGGGTTGAAGCCGAAAATCTTGTTCAATGCGCACCATGGCGCGAGCTGTTCAATGCTATCGTATCTCATGCGGTCTTATTATTTCCGACGGCTAAGGTAGCGTGTCCCGACCGCATTGTACAGGAAAAGTGGCTCAAGTCGTGAGAAATGAGCCACTTTTTTATGTTTTTTAAACTTTTTCCGATTTTTCTTAAACTTCCTTGCACGTGAAACCACCTGCGGAAATGTTTTTCTTAAAGATTTCCGGCATTGACCTTCATCAGATGATGAGGAGGGAGTCTCCGTAAGGTCCGAATTTGTAGCCTTCCTTCAACGCGATTTCGTAGGCATTCATGACATTGTCATAACCTCCGAAGGCTGCGACAGCCATGAGCATTGTAGAGCAAGGCATGTGGAAGTTGGATACAATTGCGTTAGGAACTGCGAATCTGTAAGGAGGGAAGATGAATTTGTTGGTCCATCCGTCATAAGCCTGAACCTCGTCATTGGTGGTGACGTATGTCTCAAGGCCTCTCATGACGGTGACTCCGACGGCGAGAACCTTGTGGCCTTCGCGCTTGGTCTTGTTGATGACTTCAGCTGCCTCAGGCGTGATGATGAGCCTCTCGGAATCCATCTTGTGCTTTGACAGGTCTTCCACGTCCACTTTGCGGATGTATCCGATGCCCATGTGCTCTGTGATGAATGTCTTGTTTATATCCTTGAGAATCATCATGTTGAAGAGCTCGCGGCTGAAGTGGAGTCCTGCGGCAGGTGCTGAAACGGCGCCTTCTTTGTCGGCGAAGATGGTCTGGAAATTGACCTTGTCCTCAGGTGTCACCTTAGGTTTTACGTATTTCGGAACCGGTGTCTCGCCGAGGCTGAACAGTGTCTGCTTGAAGTCCTCGTATTTTCCGTCGTAGAGGAATCTGAGGGTACGGCCTCTGGATGTGGTGTTGTCAATGACTTCCGCCACGAGGCTGTCGTCTCCGAAGTAGAGTTTGTTTCCGATTCTGATTTTTCTTGCCGGTTCTACAATCACATCCCAGAGTCTCTGCTCCTTGTTGAGTTCCCTGAGCAGGAATACCTCAATGTCGGCACCTGTTTTCTCTTTCTTTCCGAGAAGTCTGGCCGGGAAAACTTTTGTGTCGTTCAGAACGAATGTGTCGCCCTTTCCAAAATAGTCAGTGATGTTCTTGAAAATCTTGTGCTCGATTTCACCTGTGTCTTTGTGAAGCACCATCATGCGGCTCTCGTCTCTCCATTTTGCGGTAGGTTCGTGTGCAACGTCGTTTTTGAGCGAAAGCTGAAACTGGAACTGTGATAATTTCATTATATTGTCCTCTAATATATAGTCAAAACATTACTCAAGTTTCGCAAACTGTCAAACTTGCTGAACCTCAGCGGAAATATGAGGGCTGTCACTCGTCCGGAGGCTGTTAGCCCAACGCGCTTTTTGTATGTGCACGTTACCCTCACCCTAAATCCCTCCCCTCGGGGAAGGGCCTTGCCCTCGCCCTGTCGGGCTCCAAAAGCGGTGTTTCGCCCTTGCGAAACTTGAGTCAAAACATTATCATATACGAGAAAATATCGAATTTGTTTCATCTCGTCCTTTCTTTTTTGTAAGTTTGCGGAATATGCACAAGATATATTTTGACCGCAGGTCCATTATAATATGTACTCCGGAGGAAGCAGCATTGACAGACCCCAATGCTGTCGAGTTTCATTTTACCGACAGGAACGACATCCGTCCGCTGGTGGAGATGTTCGAGACTTCGACAACTCTCGAGCGTATCTACATTCCTTCCGATTCTGTGGAGGAGTGTTACCGGATTGTTTGCGGCCAGTTCAAGGAGGTCAATGCTGCCGGAGGCCTGGCCTGCAATCGTCGTGGTGATTTTCTGATGATTCGCCGTGATGGCCTCTGGGATCTTCCGAAAGGCCATCAGGAGGCAGGTGAGGATATCAGTGTCACAGCTCTCCGTGAAGTCGAAGAAGAAACCGGTGTTGAAGATCTGCAACTCGGTGACCTGATATGTGTTACGGACCATTGTTATCGCCGTAACAACATCTGGCACCTCAAGCACACCTGGTGGTACCACATGTCCTACCTCAAACCGGTTGATCTCATCCCCCAGACCGAAGAGGACATCACTAAAGCCGCCTGGGTAGCCAAGTCCAGCCTCCCGCCCTACCTCAAGAACACCTACCCCTCCATCAGAGAAGTCTTCCTCGCCGCCAAAATCGTGTAGCGGAGAGCGGATGTGAGGGTGACAGGGTTCGCCGCGAGCATTTCCGGAGTTACATCTCGATGCGTGGTGGGCGTCTATGGCGTTGCGTCTTGGTGCGTGGTGATCGTCTCCCGAGTTGCGTCTTGGTGCGGGCGGGACGGTGCCACACTTGATTTTGTAATAAGCTGAAAATCAGATATTTGTATTTTAGGGCGTGGAATTTCGACCAAAAAAAGGCCGCGATTCCACGCCCTTAATAAATTCCCGTTGATTATCAATGCCTTACAAAGGGGCCCGTGGCGCCGTCCCGACGAGGGGACGGGGTGATGAATATGCTTGTGGCATTGACTCGGACTGGCCAGGTTCAGGTGGTGGTCAATATACCAGTGACACCTTTCTGACGCGCCGTGCCGGGCGGGAATCGGAGCGGATGTGAAAGTAATTGGGGAAGTGTAATGAGTTATCGGCATAATTTTATTAATTTTGTTGTCCGGAAACCCGGTGGGGAAAATCGGGTTTCGGAGAATAAAACACTAACATCATGGAAACTGGAACAGATAAGAAACTTGCCAAGTCATTGATGGACATCAAGGCGGTTCTGCTTAGGCCGGAACAGCCGTTCACTTGGGCATCTGGCTGGCATTCACCTATTTATTGTGACAACAGAAGAATCCTTTCGCATCCTGAACTGCGTGCGCAGGTAGCAGAATGGCTGGCAGAGAAAGCGATGGAACTCTATCCTGAGGCAGAAGTCGTAGCTGGTGTTGCTACAGGAGCCATTGCACATGGCGTCCTCGCTGCTGACAGAATGAAGAAACCTTTCGTATATGTGCGTCCGAAACCAAAGGATCATGGAACCGGATCACAGATAGAAGGCGAACTCGCTCCGGGAAAGAAAGTCGTTGTCATTGAGGACCTTATCTCGACAGGAATGAGCAGTCTCGCGGCTGTCAAAGCACTTAGGGACGCCGGCGCTGACGTGCTCGGAATGGTGGCAATCTTCACTTACGGATTCGATCTTGCGGCACAGCGCTTTGCAGAAGAAAACGTGAAACTCGACACACTGTCATGCTATTCGGCACTCGTTGAGGTGGCCGGAGAGACAGGATACATATCTGCATCGGCAGCCGAGTCACTCCACGAATGGAGGGCAAACCCTTCAGAATGGGGAAAGTAGCATTGACCTAAACACGATTGATATGGAGGTTAAGAGTAAGCACAGGTCGGTGCGCAGGGCGCCGTACATGCTTTATATGCCGTTCGCGGACATGCGGAACTTCGTCGCAATGCTCCCCGAGGACAAGAAAAAGGACATTGAGGCGGATTATGATTCGTTGCACGCGACTGTGCAGGGGTTCAATGTCGGTGTGCGCGTTCAGGAAAGGGTTCCTTATTCACGCATCACATACAAGGACGACGGAGCGCCGTTCCAGTTCACTGTCAATATTCACTTCGATGCTGACGGAGGCAATCCGGACAGCACTGATTTTCACATTGATATACAGGCGGATCTGAATTTCATGATGAAGATGGTGCTCGGTTCCAAACTGAAGGACGTCGTGGATAAGATGGTCGATTCAGTCGCAGATATGGCTGAAGGCAAGATGCCGGAAGGCATTGACCCGTCAATGTTCCCTGAGGGAATGGACCCGTCCAAGTTCGGCATCAAACTCTGATTTCTTTTGAACACGGTTTTCGAGACATATCTTAAAGAGGCGATAGGGGAGGACAATGCCCGTATCGCCCTTGATGCGTTATCCGGGCCCGCTTCAGTGTCCGTGAGAATGAATCCGGGGAAGGTCAATGCGGGTGTTGTCAATGCGGGTGTGACCGAGCTCAATGCCGGAATTGTCAATGCTGATGTGGCCGATGTTGATGCCGATATCTCTGCTAATCAGGCCTTTACGGGGCTAATGGCAAATTTTCCATCTGAGATTTGCCGAAAAATATCCCCTGTGCCATGGAGTCCTTACGGAATTTTCCTGCCGGAACGCCCATGTTTCACACTCGACCCGCTGCTCCACGCAGGCTGCTACTACGTCCAGGACTCGTCGGCCATGTTCGTCGGCCACGTCTTCCGGGAAGTGTTGAGGTCAATGCTGGAGTCGGGCAGGTTAGGGGGCGGAAGACCTGTAAGGGTGCTGGACCTTTGTGCCGCGCCGGGAGGGAAAACAACCGATATCCTCGCATCATTGAAAATGGCAGGATGCCAGTCTTATGTGCTGGTCTCCAATGAGATAATGAAGCAGAGGGCTGCTGTTCTGGCTGACAATGCCGGGATTTGGGGCGACCCTCATGTCGTAGTTACCTCAGTGGATCCCAAGGCTTTCGCTTCGCTTCAAGGCTATTTCGATATCATTGTCGCGGACGTTCCGTGTTCCGGAGAGGGCATGTTCCGCAAGGACGCGGAGGCTCTCGCCCAATGGTCCGCAGACAATGTCGCTTTGTGCCAGGCCCGACAGCGCCGAATCGTCGCTGATGTGTGGCCCGCATTGGCAGAGGGCGGGTCAATGATATATTCGACTTGCACGTTCAACCGGTTCGAGAATGATGACAACGCGGAGTGGATCGCGTCGGAGCTCGGGGCGGAAAAGTTTATTTTCAATGCTGATTTCCAGGGAGTTCTGAAGACCGGTATGGGGGCCGGACTGGTGCCTGGACTGGTACCTGGTGAGGGCCAATACTGTGCAGCATTGACAAGAACCTCCGAGAATCGCGGCTACGCGTTTGCAGGCGGCAGGCGGCAGGATAGGAAGGCGGTAGCGGAACTTCCGAAAGACATTGACCTGAAGGTGAGGAATTATTTTTGCGGGGAGGTCAGGTCAATGCTGCGGTCAGATATGATTGTCGCTGTGCCTGAGGAACTTATGGACGAAATCAGAGTGCTCGATGTGCTTCGTCCGATTTTGAGGGGAACGGCTGTCGGGCAGTTGAAAGGTAAGGATATTGTTCCTGATGAGGATCTTGCTTTGTGCATGGATTTGAAACGGGGAGTGTTTCCGGAGGCGGAATTGACGAGGGAACAGGCATTGGCCTTTCTCCATAAAGATACATTGACATTGACAAATACCGAAAGGGGGATTGTGCTGCTGACTTTTGGCGGGCATCCGCTCGGGTTTGTCAAAAATCTCGGAAATCGCTGCAACAACCTGCATCCGCAGGGGCGGCGAATCCGAATGAACATTGATTGATATGCGCAGATTTATTGTTTTCGTAGCGGCGGCCGTGTTGTTTTCGAGTGCGGCTCTGGCTCAGGTTTCGTCTAAGGAGTTCAATGACCGTTATCAGCTTCTGGTGTCGAAGCTGGGCCCTTCCGGTGTGGGTATCGAGACGTTGATCAATCGTTGGGAGACGGCGTATCCTGATGATATTGAGATGCTTATAGCGAAGTTTAGTTTTTATTTCTCGAAGTCGCAGAGTTCTTCTGTGGTGGTCAAGGATCAGGACAAGTATCTTGGTGAGAAGCCGGTTTTTTCGCTGAAGGATTCGACGGGGAAGGCCGTGAATTATTTTACGGAGAATTTTTATGATGATGAGCTGTTCGGCCAGGCCCAGAAGGCGTTGGAAAAGGCGATTCAGCTGGCTCCGGACAGGCTGGATTTCCGTTTTATGAAGACGGCGGCGTATGTTGGTTATGAAAAGGAAAGTCCTGATATGGCGTTGTCTGACCTCAGGTCGCTCATTATCTACAATGAGACTCAGCATCCTTCGTGGGTGTATGCTGCTGATGGTAAGGTAGATGAGGAGTTTTTCGTGGCGGCTGTCCAGGAGTATTGTTATGTGTTTTTCAAGTATGCGACTCCGGGTTCCTATGAGGCATTCCGTGAGTTGTCTCAGACGATGCTGTCTTACAGGCCGAATGATGTTCTTTACCTGGATAACATGGGTTCGTATTATCTGGTGGTGAAGAAGGATAACAAGCAGGCGCTCAAGTATTACAATAAAGTGTTGAAAATCAAGCCGGAAGATCTTACTGCAATAAAGAATGTGGTGCTAATGGCGAGGTCTTCGGGAAATGTGAAGCTGGAGAAGAAGTATCTTCCAATGCTGGTGAAATACACTGATAGTGAGGCAGAAAGGATGTCGGCGAAGGCTCGGCTGGAGAAGTTGTAGGGGGCGCTGGGAATTGGCTTGAAAGTCAGAGAGTCCATAGTGAGGAGCGAGAATTTGTCTTCGGTCTTGTGAAGGGGTACGGACTTTTCCTGTATCGCCTGGATTTTTCCTATTTCGTGTGGCCTTCTAAGAGAGTCCGGGTGGCCGCCGCGCTGAGGTCAGACAATGGGAAACCCTACAAGTGGCGGCTGTGGAGGTCGGCGGATTTGTTTTTCTGGGAGGTTTGATAGTCAATGAGTTATAGAATTGGCATCTGCCGAGGGGGAGAGTGTCCGAAAAGTCAGACAGTCCACAGTGAAAATCGAGAATTTGTATTCGGCCTTATATAGGGGACTGGAGCATTTTAGTCTGGCAAGGCCTTTTAGGATAGCCTGGGAGGGAAGACTAGCTTTGTTTTCCGGCATTTATCTCTGGATATGAATGACTTAGGAGGATGATTTTATCTCAGGAAGCTTTGTGGATTCGCTTATGGTCTTGTGAAGAGGTGGACTCTTTCTGTATCGCTTGGGCGTTTTGTGACGGCCTAAGTGCTGGAATTCTTGCTTGGAATGTGATGAATTGTGATGTGGATGTGAAACAAATGACCGTGACTTTTGTCAATTAAAGAAAAATACGTATATTTGCAGTCGGGAAAGTCGTACACGACCAGCTCCCTCTAAACTCCCCTAGGGTCGGAAGGCAGCAAGGGTAGGAGGTTGTAGCGGTGCGATGTGCTAAGCTTTCCCTTTTTTTGTATCCGGACGGCAGCGCCGTGGGGGGGGAGGCTCGGCGGATTTGTGTTTTATAAGTCCTTGATAGTCAAGTGTTTCTGAAATTCCAATCTGCCGACCCCTCCTCTCGTGATTTGTAAGCGTTTCCGGAGTTGCGTATTGACGCGCTGCCAATGGTCCCGTACTTTAGGTTATACGTGTGATTTTCGACCTTCTTGACAGGTCAATTCATCTGTAATTGTTTGTATCTTAATTGATTAGGTAACAAGTCTCTTGCCAAGAGGTGTCAATGAAAGGTGGTCTTGGCAGATTCCTGTCGTGGCTCTAATCTCGTAATGCGCTCAATATCAGAATTTTACTGCGAATGTGTCCGGAATCATGCCTGCCAAGAAGGTCGAAATTTTGTGTCTGTCGTAAGCGTCTTCGGAGTTGCGTATTGGTGGGCGCTGCGGCGGGACAGTGGTAATCGTCTCAGGAGTTACGTATTGCGTCGCTGCGGCGGGACGGTGCCACGGGCTGTCTTGTAACTCGTTGATAATCAAATATCTTTTTATTTTAGCGTGGATTTGCGGGCTTTTTTTGGCCAGAAATCCACACGGTGTTTTGTAAACATTTGTGTGATAGCGTGTTATGATTGAGGGCGTGGCGCCGTCCCGACATGGAAAATAACGGGATTGTCTTTTCCTGTTTTCTCGTTTTGCAACCCATTTTTTCAATGACATTTAATGTGACCGGCGGAGGTGTGGCCGCGGGAGGTTCGCTTCGCTCATCCCTGTCGGGCTCGCGCCCGACATCCCATTCACAAGGCCATGGGCGGCCATGCCTCCCACGGTCACACCTCCGACCTGGCCTTCATGAAACGTGGATATGGAGAGGAAACGGTTATCTGGGATTGTGTTGTAATCGGTGACTTTGAATCCCTTAATTTTCGCGAAGTAAAACGTCCGTGGAAAGTGCCCTTTTTCCGGACGAGTTGTGTTTGTGTCACAGTTTGTCCGTTAGAAAACGTTTTAATCTGGATAAGTTGCTCATAATCAAGCGCTTGTCCGGAAAAGGGTGGGTGTTTCCGGACAAAACTGAGGTTTATGTGGCTCAGGGGTTACTTTTGGTGTCCGTTCTTGTATCACTGTGGGTGTCACTTTTGGTGTCCGTTCTGGTGCGAGTTCATGTGTCACCTTGTAAGTCGCTTCTGATGCCGGTTCAGTTTTCGCTTCTGAAGTCAGGTGCGGGACTCGGGAAGAGACATCTACCAACCCTATGGCAACAATCTTCGTCACTTCTGAAGTCAGGTGCGGGACTCATTCCCTAAACAATACTCAGAAACGCCTGGCGGAGGAAGCGGACGGAACCATCGGAAAATCTGACCTGGAAGGTACCGCCATCATTAGAAACATCTATTATCTCACCGACACCGAAAATCTTGTGAGACACCTGAACACCAATACGATACGGATTTTCATAGATAGCACAGTCCGCAGCAAAGCCATCATTCACATCACCGAAATCGCCTCCCGAACCGCCGAAACCGGTTTGGCCACCACTACCAAGCCCATCACCAATGCCTTGAAACGCCATCTCAGGTCTGAAATTCTCCTGGTCCAGCACATGAATCAGATTTTTGGTGCCCTGCCAGAGATGCTCCGGCATATTGCCCTCGGTCACGAACAGGGAACGGCGAATCTCGGCCAGGAAACGGGACGGGTACTTGTTCATCTTGGTTGAGACATTGTAACCCTCTGACTCAGTGAGAAATAACTCTTTCTCGGTACGAGTCGTGGCAACATACATCAGACGGCGCTCCTCCTCCTCACCATTCTTCTTGTACTCACGAATCGTCCTCATGCTCGGGAAAATACCCTCACTCAGACCCGTTACGAAAACATAAGGAAACTCCAGACCCTTGGCCTGATGGATGGTCATAAGACGTACCACAGACGAATCTTTACGAAAATCAGCATTGGAATACAACGCGATATCTTGCAGATAATCAGATAGTTTTACCTCCAGACCCTCATGAGACTCCTCATAGAAACGGATTGACTTCACTAGCTCATCCACATTCTCCAGACGGTCCTCATCCTGGTCTTCACGAAGCATTTTCTTAAGACCGCTCTTGTCCAGAAGAATATTCATCAGGTCAGAAATGCTCCGTTCCTCAGCCAACTTCCGCCCCATCTCTATCAATGCCAGAAATTCGGAAGCCCCCTTGATGCCGGCCAGCGCCGGGGTCTCTGTCAATGCAGTAAAAAGCGACCGCTCACCGGCATTGACACTACCCGTTTTCGCGGCAGCCTCTAGATTGGACATGAACTTCTTGCCTAGGCCACGCGTAGGGACATTGACAATCCTCCGGAACGACAGGTCGTCATTCGGGTCGGCGATTACGCGGAGGTAACTCAGCGCGTCCTTGACCTCTTTGCGTTCGAAAAACCGCACGCCGCCCCAGACCGAATACGGGATTTTGGCGGACATCAATGCTTGTTCGACGGGGCGGGAAAGGTATGACGAACGGTAGAGAATCGCGAAGTCGGAAGGCCTGGCAGGAGCGGCGCCGTCACGCCCCTCGATACGCATAACAATCTGATTGGCAATCCATTCCGCCTCCTCCTTCTCGGTCTTGCCATGGAAATGGGTAACCTTGACACCATCAGGACGAAGTGTGAAAAGATTCTTGGGAATACGATTCACATTATTGGATATCACACAGTTAGCCACATCCAGGATATTCGGGGTAGAACGATAATTCTCATCCAGAATGATAGTCTTGTCCGCAGCGAAATCCACAAAACGGTGAGGCTTCGACCCACGCCACTCATAAATGCATTGGTCCGGGTCGCCGACTATGAACAGGTTCTTGTGGAACTCGGCCAGCTTCTCGATAATCTCCCAATTGTCCGTGTTGCAATCCTGCGCCTCATCTACCATTATATAATTCAACTGATTCTGCCAATACTCACGCGCATCCGGAAACCGGTCCAGAATATACTTTGTAAAATTTTCAATGTCATCGAAGTCCAATGCATAATCCTTCAGCTGGCGTGAAATGAAACATGCCAGTTCAGACTTCTTCATCTCATCCGAAACAACAGCCCCGGGAACCATGTAGGTCGTGATATAGTCATTCATTGACTTAGAGGTACTTACGCCCGCAAGAAAGTTCTTGACAGTCTTCTCCGTGCGCTTAAGGCCTAGTTCGTCCATGCACTCCTTCGCCACAGATTTTGCATCGTCCTCATCCAGAATCCTGAAATTCTTCGGGAATCCGAGACGATAAATCTCGCGGCGCAAAAGCTTGACGCAAAAACCATCAATCGTGCACACAAAGTCGTTGTAATCACCACTTTGGACCATTGCCGAAATCCGCTGCCGCATCTCAGCTGCCGCCTTGTTCGTAAAAGTGAGGCACAAAATATTGGCAGGGTCAATGCCGATTTCATTGACCAGATATGCATACCTGCAGGTCAATGCCTTTGTCTTGCCGGTGCCGGCTCCGGCAACGACCCTGATTCGCCCTTCCGTAGAAGTGACCGCCTCCTTTTGGCGCGTATTGAGTTTACTTAGATAGTCCATGATGCGAAGATAGTGATTTGAATTGATCACCCAATCCTTTTTCCAACTCTTCAATAGTTGGCATTGATGACTTGAAGTTTTTAGGGAAAAGTTCAGATAACTGATACGTAGAAAAACATCTGTCTTAAGAAAAATGGAATTGAGAAACAATTTTCAAAATCGTCTACTGTGTGTAGACGATTTGCAAAAAGTGGAGAATGTATTTTTGTAGAAATCCAACAGGTAGTTGTTTGTGGCGCATGCCGCCTTGAGGCGATGGCTATAGAATCTTTCTTTCAACTCTACAAGCCAGTCCCTGTAATCGCAGTCCTCATGGAGGACTACAGATATGTTTTTCTCTTCTTTAGCCATGGTTGTCCCAATCTTTATAGTTTGTTCGTAGTTATGTACAACGACAGCAGTTATTTCACTGATATCTGTCCAAAACTTATTCTCCTATAAAATTAATGATTTGTCGTGACAATTCCGCATCTGCCGTCCAAGAAAAATTATGCCCGGAAATCGGGAACGACTTTGCCGGCGGATTATTTTTTGATTGTAAATTATTATCTTTGTAAATTGTATGAAACGCATTTTGTCTAAAATATCCAAAATATGGTTCCCGGCGCTTGTGGTCGGGATTGTGGCCGTGCAGAGCTTCGCGTCGGATTATTCCAGGACCGCAGACATGTGGGGCAGATTCTGGAGCAGACCGGAGCCGGTGACGGACACTGTCATATACCATAATAATATATATACCAAATTCAGGTCCGAATATGACAGGGTAATTGCAGATTCTCTGTCGGACTTCCTTCTGGAGGACAGCGCAGAAGTCGCCCTGACTGCCAGAGATACAATGAAAGTCCCTGATTCATTGAGACTTACGGACCCGTTCAGATATAAGTACTACGTCGCCATCAAAGACTCATTGACACACGTAATCGTCAGAGACTCATTGAAAAAAGCCGGCGACAGCCTTGACTGGCCGAGGTTGGATTCTCTTTATCGGCTGGACTCCATCGAAACTGCAATCAGAAAATTCAATGCCTGGTATGCGTCATTGGACAAGGCCGCCCGGAAGAAATACGACTTCGAACAGAAAATGAAGGTCCGTCAGCATAAGATTGACAGCTTGCTGTCAGCAAAAGACAGCCTCATTGCCATACGGGACAGCATCAGGGAAAACACCCCGAGAATCCTCGAGACATTCGCCGTGCCGGACTCCATGTTCTACAAACGCATCCTTACATGGAAGAAAGACGAACACTTCAATGATTTGAAACTCAAGGACTTGGATACCTCGTACAACTATTGGTACAACGACTATCCGTTCTTCAGGGATAATGTCAATGTCTCATATCTTGGAACCATCGGTTCGGCCGTCCAGCCTTATGACTTCACCAAGAGAGCGAACAAGGAAGGCGTCTCATTCTACGGCCCGTATGAAAGCTATACATATAGCCCGTACACACTTCCGATGTATAACACCAAGACACCATACACGGAATTGGCGTACTGGGGAACACTTTTCGCCAATGCCGAGAGAGAGGAAGATGAACTGCACATCATGACGACACAGAACATCTTGCCGTCATTGAACTTTACCCTGGAGTACGACCGCTTCGGCTCCAACGGTATGCTCGAAAACGAAAAGACAGACAACAGAACATTCGTCGCATCCACGAACTACATGGGCCGCAGATATCTCATGCACGCCGGATACATATACAATAAGATGTCACGCGGCGAAAACGGAGGTATCATTGACAATTTCTGGATCAGAGACACCACCGTGGGCTCACGAGAAATCGATGTCAGACTGAAGGACGCATCGACATTGATAAAGAAAAACACCATTTTCCTGGACCAGACATACAGGATTCCGTTCACGTTCATCCGCAACATGCAGGAGCGCAAAGTCCTGAAACGCGAGAACATGTACCGCGACAGCGTCCTTGCCACGGGGGACAGCCTGGCAATCATGAAGATGGAGGACATGCTGGCCGAAAACCAGCGGATGCGCGACGAGAAAGCCGCTGCAGACACCCTTGACACAGATATTACAACCGCGTTCATAGGCCACACCAGCGAATATTCCGTCTATAGGAAGATATACAAAGACAAGATCGGCGCGAACGATACCGATGCTAAAGAACTGTATCACAACAAGTTCTATCTGAATCCAAACGCGACTTCCGACTCGCTGCGAGTCATGAAATTCGAGAACAAGGTGTTCCTTAAACTCCAGCCGTGGGCCACGGACGCCATCGTTTCGTCCATCAATGTCGGAATCGGCGACAAACTCCTGAACTACTACATGTTCACGCCGGACAGCTACCTGAAAACGAAGGGCGGCAACACCATCTGGAACTCCGCCTACATCTACGGCGGCGCGAAAGGCCAGTTCCGCAACTACTTCCACTGGAACGCCGACGCGAACTACACCTTCCTCGGAAAGGAAATCAACGACCTTGAGGTCAATGCCAATGTAGGTTTCAACCTGTATCCGTTCCGCCGCCACCGCAAGAGCCCGATGTCTTTCAATGTCCATTTCGGAACCTCTCTCGACGAACCGGAATACTACCAGCAGCATTATTACTCGAACCACTACAAGTGGGACAACAACTTCAAGAAGATATCCAGGACTGAAGTTTCAGGAGCGATAACCGTTCCTCATTGGAAACTGGGCATCGACGCAGGCTGGACCCTCATGAAGAACCATGTGTATTACAACGGGGAGGCGATGGCTGCCCAGCACGGGAGCGCAGTCAGCGTTCTCAACATTGGCCTGAACAAGAATTTCAAGTTGTGGGGACTCCATTTCGACAACAGGCTGCTCTTCCAGGTCTCATCTGACGAAGACGTGATACCTGTGCCGATGCTCGCCGTCAACTCCAGATGGTACTGGCAGTTCAATGTCGTCAAGAACGTGATGCAGATGCAGTTAGGTGCCAATGTTACCTATACCACCAAGTGGTACGAACCCGGCTACAGCCCTGCACTCGGAATGTTCTACAACCAGAAAGAAGAGAAATACGGCAACTGTCCGTACATCGACGCCTTCGTGAACATCCAATGGAAGAGGGCTTGCATCTTCGTTAAATTTGTCAATGTCGGAATGGGCTGGCCAATGGACAAGGCCGACTATTTCAGCGCCCACGGATATATCAGACCACAGAGAGCCATAAAATTCGGAATTTTCTGGCCATTCTATATGCAGCCATCCAGAAACAAAGCTGTAAGTGCTTCAGGATCATTGGGAGGCGGCAACTCATCCTCATCCGGAGGATCATCGGAAGGCGGAATGATGTCAGGATTCGGAGGAGGCGGAAGAAGCGGCGGACTTAACCGCAGCGGCGGATTCGGCGGCTCATTTTAGTAACATAAACCGGCATGTGTATGATACCGGACAAACTTAGAATAATTCTGAAGTACCTCGTACCTCCAGTAGCCATCATACTTGGAGTACCCCTTCTGCAAAGGTCAATCTCACAAAGAGGGGAGTTCGAGGGGGACAGACTCCGCTGCGCCATAGCGGCCACGGGAGGAAAGGGAATGAGATATTCCGTCGGTTACAACTACGAGATGCTCAGCCTGTTCTCATGGCAGATCGACAAGGAATCCGACATATTTCTGGCGGACGAGACATGGCTGGACTCGCTGGAGACAGGCGCTGTGGACATCGTTGTCCTTCCTTATTCTGATTCATTGGTCTATGACCAGGACTTCTACGCGTCGGTGCCTCTCGCCGATAGTTCCGCATGGATTGTCAATGGCAGTATGATAGCCGCGCACAAAGAAGTAAACCTCTGGTTGTCAAGATTTTGCATTACGGACGAACATGCCAAGCTTGCCGGCAGGTTCAAGCCGGGATACGAACCGCACAGGAGATACCGCGAGGGCTGGAAATACAATACGCTGAGCCCTTACGATGACCTTATCCGCAAATATTCCGCAGAACTTGGCTGGGAAAGGGAAATGCTCACGGCATTGATCTGGCACGAATCACAGTTCCGTATCGAGGCCCATTCCCGTAGGGGAGCGGTAGGCCTCATGCAGATGATGCCGCGCACCGCGAACCGGTTCGAGGCTGACAATCTGCTTGACCCTGAGGAGAATATACGCGCCGCTGTGAAATATCTGAAACTCCTCCAGCGGATGTTCTCGCATTATACCAAAGATAAAACGGAACTGGCCAAGTTCACTCTGGCTGCCTACAATGCGGGAGAGGGACGTATAAAGGATTGCATTAACTATGCTGCCTCCATCGGAGCTCCACATCACACGTGGAATGACATTGTCGCGATTATTCCTGACATGAGGGAAGATTCGATTCTGGATGCCGATACCGTGAAACTGGGTAAGTTCAAGGGCTATGAGACAATCAGTTACGTTAAAAAAATGACTTCTCTATACGACTTGTTCTCCGCCCTGTCCGGCAGAAAATCTTCTAGCGCGCCCGCACCGTCGAAGCTGGATCCACACCCGACACGAAAAGACACGGCAAAAGGAGCAGCAGCATTATCACAAGATAAGAAATAACGTCCGCCGCAATGACATTGACAAGGTCAATGCTGACCGGAACGAAGGATACGAAGTAGTTTTCAGGGTTCAGTCCGATTATGTGGGTGCGGCTCTGGATGAAGCAGAAAAGGAGGGCGAGGGCGTTGCCTGCCAACATTCCCTTGAGCACGACTGACGACGCCACGCGAAGGAAAACCGACGCGATGGACCTGTCCGTCATACCCATTGATTTCAGGATTCCGATGGTGGAGATGTTTCTGAAAAGCATTATCAGGAGAGAGGAAATCATGTTGAACCCCGCCACTATCGTCATGAGTATCAGGATGAAAAGGACATTGAAATCGATCAGCTCGAGCCATGAGAAAATCTCCGGATACATGTTCAATACCGATGAGGCCACCACTGTGCTTTCGTCTTCAGGGGTGTTGAAAAGTACGCGTGCGCCGACTTCCTGAGTCATTTCGCGCATCATTTCCGCGGAGCGCAATTTGTCGTCCAGAGTGATTTCGATAGCCGATACCTCATTCGGGTCCCAGCCATTCACGCGTTGCAGGTCTTCAATGCCTGCGTAAACTATCAGCCTGTCGTCGCTTCCGAGGATGTCATCGTAGATGGATGCGATGCGGAACTTCCTGGCTTTCACTGATTTGCCGACAAAGTAAGTCAGCATCGAATCGCCCACTTTCAGTCCCAAAATTGATGAAAGCCTGCGTGGAACCGACACTTTCAGGCTATCGCCGCCACCCGGAATTCCTTTGAAAAGAACGCCTTGGATGTCGGTTTCGGATTTGATGATGCCCGCGCGGTAAACTGCGGGTGTGATTTTGTCAATGCCGGTCAATGAGTCGAGTGACGGCATGTATGATGCGTCGCTCCTTATCGGGCTTGACTCGTTTATATAATTCAAATCCGGGGACGTCAGTCTGATATCCCCGGATATTGAAGCGATTCCGCCTCGGAGTTCTTTTCTGAAGCCCGCCGACACGGCTACCGCAAGTATTATAATGAAGGAGGCGATGGCTATGGTGGCCACCGCTATCCTTCCTTGGAAACGTAATTTCCTGGCTATGAATGCAGAAGCGTTCACTACCAGATGTGTACTCTTTCGCTTTCAGGGCGATACATCTTGTCGCCTTCCTTGATTCCGAACGCGTCGAAGAACTGCTGGAAGTTACGCAGGGAAACATTGACCCTGTTCACAGCGAGCGAGTGTACGTCGAGTTTGGTCAGGCGTGCCTTTTCCGCGTCGCGGATGTTCTGTGCCCATACTGCAGCATATGCGAGGAAGAATCTCTGGTCGGTAGTGAAGCCGTCCATGACGGTGTTCTCGCCGTTGGTCGCGTTCTTAAGTGCAGAGTATGCGATGCTGATTCCGCCGTGGTCGCCAATGTTCTCACCTACAGTGAGTTTGCCGTTTGCCATGAGGCCCGGGAGAATCTCGACCTCGTCGAACTGCTTGATGAGGATTGCTGCTTTGGCATTGAACTTATCCGCATCTTCCTTTGTCCACCATGAAATCATGTTGCCGTCCTTGTCGAAGAGGCGTCCCTGGTCGTCGAAACCGTGTGACATCTCGTGTCCGATTACGACTCCGATTGCGCCGTAGTTCATCGCGTCGTCTGCTTCAGGGTTGAAGAATGGCGGCTGGAGGATGGCTGCAGGGAAGCAGATTTCATTGGTAGAAGGGTTATAGTAGGCATTGACAGTCTGCGGAGACATGCCCCACTCCTCTTTGTCTGTCGGTTTGCCGAGTTTGCTGAGGTTGTCGGCGGTGTACCACCTGCTGGCTGCGCGGAGGTTCTCGTAGTATGAAAGGGCAGGGTCAATGTCGAGAGATGAGTAGTCCTTCCACTTGTCAGGGTATCCTACCTTCACTATGAATGCATCGAGCTTCTCGTGAGCCTTTGCCTTGGTGGTGTCGCTCATCCAGTCGAGTTCGTCAATGTGCTGTCCGAGGGCTACCTGGAGGTTTCTAACCAGCTCGACCATTCTCTTCTTGGATGACTCAGGGAAGTATTTTGCAACGTACATCTTGCCGACTGCCTCTCCGAGGATGCTGTTAGGAACGCGCATTGCCCTCTTCCAGCGTGGTTTAGGTTCGGTGACGCCTGACATCTGTGTTCCGAAGAAGTCGAATGATGCCTTGTAGAAGTCGTCGCTTGTAGAGCCGCATGAACCGCTGATGAGTCTGCCTGCAACGTAGTCCTTAAGGACATTGAGGTCGGTCTTTTCGATGAGTTTGCTGAATCCTTCGAAGAATGAAGGCTCGTTCACGTTCATGTGCTCCTGGTCAGGAATGTTCATCGCTGCGAAGTAGGTCTTGAAATCGAAGCCAGGGTACTTGGACTCGAACTCTGCTGTGGAGATAGGGTTGTAGAGTTTTTCCATATCTCTCTCCTGAACGCTTGTCCATGAGATGTTTGCGAGTTCGTCCTCTACGCCGAGTGCGTTTGCGGCTGCCTTCTCAGGGTTTTCAACACCTGCGAGTGTGAAGATCTTGGTGAGGAAGTTCTTGTAGCCTTTCTTGATTTCGGCATTGGCAGGGTCCGTGTAGTAGTCTCTGTCACCGATTCCGAGCCCGTCCTGGCCTACGTAGAGTATCTGGTTGTCGCTGTCCATCAAGTCTGACATCACGAATGTTCCGAAGAATGGAGCCTCGCCGTTCTGGTGGAGTTCAGCAACGAGTTTTGCGAGTTCGCTCTTGTCCTTGATTGCGTAAACTTCGTCGAGGTATTTCTTCACAGGAGCGAACCCTTCAGCGTTCAGCCTTGTGGAGTCGAGTCCCATCTTGTAGATGTCTGAAATCTTCTGTTCTACAGAGCCTTTCTCGGCGGTCATCTGGGTCATTTCCTTGAAGAGCTGGTTCAGTCGGTCCTCGTTGTTGTCATTGAGGTAGTCGAATGAGCCGAATCTTGCGTATTCAGGCTTCAAAGGATTGTTTTTCTGCCAACCGCCTGTCGCATACTGGTAGAAGTCAGTAGCCGGTGACGCTGTCGTGTCAAGGTATGACAGGTCAATGCCGGAGATTTTGGCCTGTTTTCCGCCGGTGCAGCTGGCCGCCATTGCAGCTACTGCCATGAGCATAGTTATTTTTTTCATATAAACTGTGTTTATTGTTTGTTTCAATGTTTTGTTTCAATGTCAACGTCAGTGTCAGTGTCGCTGCCAGTGTTTGTTTCCGTATCGATATCCGGATGTTTATCCCGGGGTTTCCTGTTCATGGTAATGTCCGGGCCTCCCATCTGAAGTTTTCAATCCAATTTGCGAAGTTAGTAAATTTATGCGATATTTGCCCGCTTATTTTAAATCTGCGGTGTTTCCGCACAATTCGTTAAAAAGTTCAAAATAATGGTTAATTCGATAAAATCCGGTGCCGCCCGCTACGGCACAGGCACACTTGGCCTTATTCTCGTCGCCATCGGTGTTGCCCTTTCTATCAAATCTGATCTCGGCACGGCTCCTATCTCGTGTCCTCCATACGTAGTATCATTGGCCGGATCCTTCAATATCGGCTCCTTCACAATCGGTACCGTCGGCCAGTACACGATGCTTATGCATTTGATTTTCATCTTGTTCCAGCTCTGCCTCCTGCGCAGCAAGTTCAAGCTCGAGCATCTCATGCAGATTCCCGCAGCCATAGTTTTCGGAGTCCTGACCGACTGCGCAATCTGGGCTTTCGACTGGGTCAATGCCGGTTCGTATCTCATGCAGCTGGTTCTCATGTGCCTCTCTATCGTTGTGACCGCCCTCGGTATCAGTCTCGAAGTCAAGGGCAATGCCTGGATGCTGGCCGGCGAGATGACCAATGCCGCCCTGGCCGATGTCCTCAATGTCAAGTTCCGTAATGTCAAAATCGCTTTCGATATATTCCTGGTAGTCGCTGCAGCCGCCATCGCCTGGTTCGCTTTCAGTAATTTGCTGGGCAACGGTTCCGAGAACGTGATCCGTGAAGGCACTATCATGTCAGCCCTCCTCACAGGACTCTGCATGAGGTTCACTGACAAGCTGGCCGATGTTATGATTCCCGCTTCCGTAAAGAAATATCTGTAGGGGGCGGCGGCAGTGAGCGTCTTCGGAGTTACCGACGCACGCAGTTATCAGCGCCTGGACGCGTGGCGGGACGATGCCACGGGCGGTCTTGTAACACCTTGATAATCAGATACCATTTTATTTTAGTGTGGATTTTCGAACTTTTTTTTGCCGGAAATCCACACTGCGTTTTGTAATTATCTGTGTGTCAATGTTTTACAATCGAGAGCGTGGCGCTGTCCCGACAGGAGGGGTAATATGCATGGAATCGCGACGTCGTCCTTTCACGATGCCATGCCATGACTCAGATTTTCTCTGATACTGACAGGACTCTGCATGAGGTTCACCTACAAGTTGGCCGACGTTATGGTACCCGCTTCCGTAAAGAAGTATCTGTAGGGGGCGTGGACGACCTGACTTGTGAACTGACACCTTGCAGTGTCGAAAGTGCGTGCTAATTATTCAAAAAGTTGGAGGTTGTGTTACTAAAGCATTGGTAATCAATGATATAATGGTCGGGGGGGGGGCAAATGCCTGGGCTGCAGGCGCTAAACATGAAATCTAAATGAACCAGAAATGAACCATTTTCGCGCGCTGAAATGTTAGGCTATATGACATATTTTGACTACATTTGCAATCGGGTTTATCAATCTCACACGGTGAGTTAGGCAAACGGTGATTATTATTGTTAAATCGAAGGCGATTATTTCGAGAGGAGAGGATGGTATGAGAAAACTGATAGAAAGTAGAACTTCGCAGCCGTCTGGAATTGAAGTGGCCGGAGGTAGAGACATAAAATAGATTGTCAATGAGGCAACTGGATAGTTCAATTGGTCAGTCTATAGCCGAGGAACAGAAAATCGCGACCACGAATGTGGCAAACGGCGAAAAAGCTCTGAGTGGCATCAATGCTATTGAACAGGGAGAGTCCTGTCCAAGATTATTGGTGCACCCTGAAGGTCCGCAGAAGGGACTGCCCGGTAATGAGTTAGGTGATCTGTCCCATGAGGCGGATATGAAAAACTTTGGGAAACCAGACATGGAAACGCCTGCGAGCACGGATATGGAACCGACTCGCGACCGGAGTCAGGCCCCGGTGCCGTGGAGCTATCTTTTCATCCGAAAACGGGACGCCGAATATTTCTCGTTGAAAGCTGAGACTGAAGGCGGATTCAGGACATTCATCCATCGGACGATAATTACAGATGAATCAGGAAAACCCACGAAAGGCAAACCGAACGGCAGTGCCCAAGCCAGGGAAGCCAGTAATGGCACCACCGAAGGCCGACCGACAATCTCCGGCCTCATCTTCATCCAGGGCAAAACAAAAGTCATCAAGAAATATCTTTGGGAACGGTTCCCGCAATACCACCTTGTGAACGATTGCAGCACACGCAAGGCCGCGGTCATCCCCGACAGCGTCATGCAGCCGTTCATGAGAATCGCGAACACCGACCCGTCACGGATACGATTCCTCGTCAACCCCTTGACCCACTACGCTGAAGGCAACACCCTCGTCGAAATCATGACCGGCCCGCTCGCCGGACTGCAAGGATACATAATCCGCATTGACCGAGACAGGAAACTCGTCATCGGCGTCGGCGATATGACAGTCGCCATCGGCGGCGTCCACAAAGAAAACTTCGAAAAAGTCGAGGAAGTCGCGCGAGCCGTCAACACCCGTCAGCGCGCCCGGCTGCAAGCGGAACAAGAAAAACGACGCTTGCGCGAAAGGATTGAGGCCAATGTCAATGCCGACGTGGCGCCCCAGCCTCCGGACCCGCGCCTCCTGACTCCTATACAGCAGAAAGTCGATATCGCCTTCTTCACCCCGGAGACTTTCAATGACGTCTTCGTCATAACGACCAACATTGAACTCTGGACAGAACGTGCCCGGCGGCTCATACAGGCCGGCAACTTGGCCGACGCCTCAGAGATATTGACCTTCCTCCTCGAAGAGATAGGTTATTGGTTTACAAACATTTACAAAAAGAAAAGCATTGACCTGACGCCCGTGAAAAAGGCCGGGAACAACGCATACAAAACAGCATTGACCATCCTGGACAACAAACATTTGCCTGAACGGACGAGACAAGATCTCGAAACAAATCTGGACTCACAAATGTTGAGACACGGATATTTATTCATTGCTTAAATCTCGCTAGTTATCGACTTGCTGATTGCTTGCGTGAATTGGAGGTCCTATTCTAGCACGGAGGCTGTAAGGCCCACGCACTTTTTTGTGCACGTTACCCCCACCCTAAATCCCTCCCCTCGGGGAAGGGACTTACCATCGCCCTCGCGGGCTCCAAAAGTTGTGTTTCGCAAGAGCGAAACTTATATTCATTATGAAATAAACTGACAATATGATACTTCAAAGAATCTCAAACTGGTATTTTACCAAAAAAGCACTGCCACACCTCTGCATTTTGTTGATAGACTGCGCGATAGTCGCATTCTCCGGCTACGTCGGCTACTACATTGACAAAGGCGGTGACATCTTTGTGGACAGTTTCTGGCAGATTACATTCGGGCTCATGGTCGGGCTCGTGCCATTCATCGTCGCATTCAGACTCCTTCACACATACTCAGGCATTGTCAGATACTCATCATTCGTGGACCTGCAGCGTGTCATGATGGCCACATTGTCCGGCTCCGTCGCATGCTACCTCCTCGGACTCGGCATAAACGGCATCTGGCCTGAGCAGCATACCATCATGGTACCGGACCTGCAGACCGTATTCATAATCTTCGTAGGCAGCTCACTCTTCCTGTGGGTTGAACGCGTGGTCGTGAAACGCCTCTTCGACTCATTCAATCTGGACAACGCCACCCCTGTCGCCATCTACGGTACCAAAGCCGGCGGCATCAGCATTGCCAAGAGCATAACAGCTGTCAAGGACAAGAAATATTCCCTCCAGGCCTTCATTTCCGATGGAAAAGAAATGAAAGGCTCATATCTCATGGGCAAGCCGGTATTCCTGAACGAACGGGGACTCGCCGAGAAACTCAGACGAGAAGGCGTCAAAGCCTTACTTGTATCCCCGTTGAAAACCGAGAAGTTCCGTAACGATGCCGAAATGGTGGACGAGTTCATCTCAGCCGGAATCACTATCATGATGATGAACAACGGCGAGGAATGGGACGGAAAGGAAGAAAACCTCACACACCAGAATCTCCGTCCGGTGGACATCGAAGACCTTCTGCCACGCGAGAAAATCGAAGTGGACATGAACGCCATCGGCAAGCTCCTGACAGGAAAACGCATACTCATAACCGGAGCGGCAGGATCCATTGGTTCCGAAATGGTCCGTCAGGTAGCCAAATTCAACCCTTCCGAAATGACCCTCATCGACCAGGCGGAAACTCCGATGCACAATATCCGAATGATGATGGCCCACGATTTCGGACACATCAGCAACAGGACCATCGTCACCAGCATCACCAATAAAGAACACATGGAGCGCATCTTCGCGGCCTACAAACCGGAATACGTATTCCACGCAGCAGCATACAAACATGTGCCGATGATGGAGGACGACCCTGCAATCGCGGTCCAGAACAACATCTACGGTACCCGTGTAATCGCGGACCTCGCCGTGAAATACGGCACCAAGAAATTCGTGATGATATCCACCGACAAGGCCGTGAATCCGACCAACGTCATGGGCTGCAGCAAGCGAATCTGCGAAATCTATTGCCAGAGCCTTAACCAGGCCATCGCTGAGGGCAAGGTACAGGGCATAACCCAGTTCGTCACCACGAGATTCGGTAACGTCCTCGGATCCAACGGCAGCGTTATCCCTATCTTCAAGGAGCAGATACGTGCAGGCGGACCTGTCACCGTGACACACCCTGACATCATCCGCTACTTCATGTTGATTCCTGAAGCCTGCAAACTCGTCCTCGAAGCCGGAACCATGGGCAAGGGCGGAGAAATCTTCGTATTCGACATGGGCCAGCCTGTCAAGATAGTTGACCTCGCAAAACGAATGATCTCGCTCTCAGGCGCGAGAAACGTGGAAATCGAATTCACCGGCCTCCGCGACGGCGAAAAACTCTATGAGGAAGTTCTCAATGACAAGGAGGGCACTCTCCCTACTGTCAATCCTAAGATCATGGTGGCCAAAGTCCGTGAATACGACTATGCTACCGCGTGCGAAAACGAGCGCCGCCTTATGGAAGTCTCCAAGACATTCGACGATATGGCTATCGTCAAGGTTATGAAGGAAATCGTGCCGGAGTACAAGAGCCGCCAGAGCAAGTACGAGATACTTGACAAGAAGCCGGCCGCAGCACAGGCAGCAAACTAACATTGACAAAAATTACTGAAAAATGAAAGATATTAAGGAAATTAAGGTGGCTGTGGCCGGTACAGGATATGTAGGCCTCAGTATCGCAACTCTGCTTTCACAGCATCATAAAGTGACAGCAGTAGATGTCATACCTGAAAAAGTGGAGAAAATCAACAATAGAATTTCTCCTATTCAGGACGAATACATTGAGAAGTATCTGGCAGAGAAACAGTTGGACCTGACTGCGACACTCGATGGTGCAGAGGCATACAAAGATGCTGATTTCGTGGTAATTGCGGCACCGACCAACTATGACAGCAAGAAGAACTTCTTCGACACATCACACGTGGAAGAGGTCATCGAACTCGTCATGAAGGTTAATCCTGATGCAGTTATGGTCATCAAATCCACTGTCCCTGTGGGTTATACGGCATCTGTCAGGGAGAAATTCTCATATCGAGAGCGTCAGGCTGACGGCACGATGACGGTGGTGACTCCGAACATCATTTTCGCTCCGGAGTTCCTCCGCGAATCCAGGGCATTGTATGACAACCTTTATCCGAGCCGTATCATCGCAGGTTATGACCACGAGGACGCAAGACTCGAAGAGGCAGCACACAAGTTCGCCCAGATCATCAAGGAAGGCGCCATCAAAGAAGACGTCGAGGTGCTTTTCATGGGAACGACCGAAGCCGAGGCGGTAAAACTCTTCGCCAACACATATCTGGCACTGAGAGTAAGCTACTTCAATGAACTCGACACCTATGCCGAGATGAAAGGTCTTGACACCAAGTCTATCATCGACGGCGTCTGCCTCGACCCGCGTATCGGAACACATTACAATAACCCGTCTTTCGGCTACGGCGGATATTGCCTCCCGAAAGATACCAAGCAGCTTCTCGCGAACTACAACGACGTACCTGAGAACCTTATCCAAGCCATCGTGGATTCCAACAGCACAAGAAAGGATTTCATTGCAGACCAGGTACTTACAAAGGCCGGCTACTATAATAGCAACAGCCAGTGGGACAGCACCCAGGAGAAGCGCTGCGTCATAGGAGTATATCGTCTGACCATGAAGTCGAACTCCGACAACTTCCGCCAGTCTGCCATCCAAGGCATCATGAAGCGCATCAAGGCCAAAGGAGCAGAGGTCATCATCTATGAGCCTACTCTCGAAAACGGCACTCATTTCTTCGGAAGTGAGGTGGTCAATGACCTCGCGGCATTCAAGTCCCGTTCGCAATGCATCATTGCCAACCGCTATGACGTCTGCCTCGATGACGTAAAGGACAAGGTCTATACACGCGACATTTTCAAGAGAGACTAAGGGGGCGGATATGCTGGAATACAATATCTCCCTGAACGGAAAGACAGTCCTCGTGACCGGTGCTGCAGGATTTATCGGCAGCAATTTGGTGAAAAGACTGTTTCATGAATTTAAGGATATCAAAATCGTCGGAATAGACTCCATAACAGATTATTACGACGTAAATATCAAATACGGCAGACTTCAGGAAATCGAGGCATTGGGCCGGGACTGGACCTTCGTGAAAGCAAACATTTCCGACAAGGGCATTGTCAATGATCTTTTCTCCAAGTACCATTTCTCGGGGGTTGTGAATCTCGCTGCGCAGGCCGGGGTGCGTTATTCCATCACGAATCCTGACGCGTATATCGAGAGCAACCTGATTGGTTTCTACAATATTCTCGAGGCTTGCCGTAACAATGAGGTGGAACACCTTGTATATGCCTCATCATCAAGTGTTTATGGCTCGAACAAGAAAGTGCCGTACTCCACTGATGACAAGGTGGACAATCCTGTGAGCCTCTATGCTGCGACCAAGAAGAGCAACGAACTGATGGCGCACGCCTATTCGAAACTCTACAACATACCTTCCACAGGACTACGGTTCTTCACTGTTTACGGCCCTTCAGGACGTCCTGACATGGCATATTTCGGTTTCACGAACAAGCTCGTGAAAGGAGAGACCATCCAGATATTCAACTACGGTAACTGCAAACGTGATTTTACCTATGTGGATGATATCGTGGAGGGAGTAGTACGTGTCATGCAGCACGCTCCTGAGAAGCAGACTGGTGAGGACGGTCTACCGATTCCGCCATATAAGGTATATAACATCGGCAACAACTCCCCTGAGAATCTTCTGGACTTCGTGACGATTCTCCAGGAGGAACTGGTCCGTGCCGGCGTCCTGCCGTCCGACTACGATTTCGAGGCCCACAAGGAACTCGTCCCGATGCAGCCAGGCGATGTCCCTGTCACATATGCCGACACCACACCGCTTGAGCAGGACTTCGGCTTCAAGCCGAGCACACCGCTTAGAGAGGGACTGAGGAGGTTTGCGGAGTGGTATAGACGGTATTATGGGGATTGTACCACCAAAAGATAATGAATATATTTGTCTTAGCCAGTTATTGTGCAGTCGGATTTTATTTGTAATTTTAGCAGAGATTCGCTTTTTTAATGTACTAACGTGAGCATAGTCTGGTATGTTTAAAACTATAGAAATTGAGCATTTCCGTGGCATACGTCACGCGAAAATTGACGGACTGAAAGAAGTTAATATGTTTTTCGGAAAGAACAATTGCGGCAAGTCTTCGCTACTTGACGCCATCTTTCTGATATCAGGCTTGTCGAATCCTAAACTGCCGATTAACATTAATCTGCTGAGAAACTATCAGCGATTTGAGCCGTCCGACCTGGCATTGGATTTCTATACACTAGACACTTTGCAGCCTGTTAAAATCAAGGCATCAAACGACGAAGTGCGGGAACTTATGATTTCATTGTTTGAATCAGCTGCCAGTCGTATAGATTTGCTTGGAAACGAGAATAATATATCATCTACAGATACCAAAAACCGGTATGGTCTTGTGTTGAAATGTATGATAGATGGACACCCTGTCGAGTCATCGATTACTCTTTCTCATAAGGGCGTAGAAAACAACGATTACGAGCAAAGCGTTAAATATGATTCCGGCTACAAGGAGAGTCTCACTTGTCGTTATCTTTCACCAAGGTATGACTTTTATACCTCTATAGAAAGTCTGACAGAGATTCTCAAGAACAAGGATGAACAGTTCATTCTCGAAGCATTGCGCATTATCGAGCCGATGATAAAAGACATAGTATTGTCACAGAATGAAGTGCTCGTCGATGTCGGCCTGGACAAGCGCATACCTATCAATGTAATGGGAGACGGTGCCCGTAAGATTCTCTCTATCCTCACGACGATTTATGAATGTCGTGACGGAATTGTTTTGGTTGACGAAATCAGCAATGGTTTCCATTATTCCGTGATGAAAGCTTTATGGCAAACTATTTTGTTGGCGTCTAAAAAGAATAACGTCCAGTTATTTGCGACATCCCATGATTTGGATTCAATTAAGGGATTGCGTGATGCTGCTCTTCATGATGAAGATGACAAAGATAGAGTGTCATTCTTTAAACTCCAGCGCACTGAAGATGCGGAACTGAAGTCTTATTGCTATGCTACCGACAGCATCGATTATATGTTGAATCAGGAAATCGAGATCAGGTAGAATGAACAGGATATTTATAGAAGCCAAGAACTCGAAAACGTCAGAGTGTTGTTTCTTACAGACAATACTGAAGAATAATTTTCCAGATAAGAGTTGCGACATTACCTGTATGGATGGTGTGGACAATCTTTTCAGTCAGGGTATTTTGACCTTGATTAGAGCCTTTCAAGATAATGGTGACAATGTGATTGTTATTTTAGATGCTGATACGATAGATAAGAGGTGGGGCTTTGAGGCAAGGAAGAGGAATACTATAGGGAAAATGCGTGAAAACAAAATTGAGTTTCCTTTTTTCCTCTACCCTAATAATCGTGATGACGGCGACTTCGAAGTTTTACTGGAATCAATGGCAAGAAAAGATTTGCATGACAAATGGTGGGATTGTTTTTCTGATTATGAAACATGCGTTACAGGGATACGTGATGAATCAGGCGCGCCTAAATACGTCTTGCCCAATCGGAAGGCTAAACTCCACACCTACATAAGTTCACAGCGTCTGAACAATGCTTCAAGGAAAAAGATCGGTTCTGGTCAATGGCTTTTCGAGGATACCAATTATTGGGATTTATCGCGGCCTGAGGGAAGACCGCTTGTCGAGTTCTTGAGTGAGAATTTAGTGTAGATGTAATTTCAAAGTGGTAGAACCCCAAATTGAAAGAAATTAAACCTATTTACATCCAGTGCAAGAAAAATATCGATTTGATTGCTAAAGTATCAGGTGAATTCTATGTGGATGTATATCAACCTATAGAAGCAATTACGTATAAGCATGAGGCTTACCAAAAAGCATTGTGAACTTCAAACTAAAATTGTTGCATGCTTTGTGTGTCTTGTTCTTTTGCTGCTCGGCTCTCTGCTGTTCGGGTTTGAAAACGTAATGATACTCCGTATCTCCACCATAATAGCTATTCTGATGCTTGGGGTGGAAGAAAAGGCACAAATACGTTTTTGTGGTTGGGTTCGAGAGCAAATGAAAAAGATTAGCTCGAAGATAATGGCTGTGAAAGGTATGTTTAAAAGAAACAAAGAGGATCGGGGGACGATGGATAAGGTCAATGACGCTTTCCTATTAAGGATTCCAATGGACTTCTTTGGGCTTCTCTAAAAAGCCTCATCATTTTTAGGCGGAAAAGCAAAAGCTTAGGACAAAGAGGTAGCCTTTGAGTGGTTCTATTTGGATTATTTAGGTGAATGAGAACTAATGAAAATAGAAATATTGTATAAGTAGTGTGATGGTGAAGCGTGGCTGTATTTTGTAATAAATTGTGGGCGTGGTTAAAATCAGCTAGTAGATTGATATGGTGGTTTCTCGGATATTACTCTGAGAATATGGTGGAAGAATGGAAGAAGTATCAAACGTATCTAGACCTGTTCGCTACAGGGAATAACTAAGAGCTAGAATAAGATTAGTAAATGGTATGGGATTGATTTATAGTGTGTAGTTCAATAGTCAATCACTAACGTATTTTGAAGTCATAATTATACATGATATGCAGTCTTGGTATGGATATTATTCCAACTAGTTAAAGATTTTATCTCTATGCTCAATTTAGTTTTATATTTCATTTTCGTAAGCATAGTGTCCTTTTGTATACCACTATTGAAGCCATGGACGCATTTTTATAATTGTATTAAACGTGCAAAACTTCGCGCCATGAATGAAATACTCATTAATGGCAATTGGAAAGAATTATTGCTTTCAAAGTTTCGCAAAAAGGAAAAAATAGGTCATATAGGTATCCTTCAGACTGATATAAAAAAAGTCAAAGATATTCCTCGTAACACAGTGAAAAAAGATTTCATCTACCTGCTGGATAGTAAAGATGCAGACTATGAAACTCGTAAGCCTTTAGAGAAGAAAATATGTCTTGAAGAGATCGTTCGTAATGTAATTCAGAGGCATTATGAACAATTGCAGGAGAAACTCAGACGTAATGGATGGATTGAAGACCCTCTTTTTTCTATCGAATATAATGGGAAGTTGCAGCCTGTTTGTAATGTGATGAAGGAAATATATAATGTTGATACATTATGGGAGGCGATAGAAATCGTAAAAGGAAACATAGGGACTGATGGCGCGATTAAGTTTATCGGTAATAAAATAGGTATTTGTGGATTTTCATTGGAAGGCAAAGCCGAGATTCTTCTACGTGTGTATGAAACAGATCATTTTACCTTTAAAGTATTCAAACAGATATTTAAGGATGAACGATACAATTATGTTTTCCGTACTTTGATTTCCAGAATAAACCGAACTTGTAGGTGGGAAAAAAAATCTGTGTTGGTAGAAACCATGGCTTTTTTATTTTCATCTGTCGGTATCGATATTTTGATTGGAGGTAATGACATCTCGGGTAATAAGAAATTATTGGTGGCAGCTAGATGTGGAGATATAGAGAGTGACCATATATCCACGTTACATATACCCGTGAATGAGTCCTTTTCAAATACAGATGTTGAGGGTGATGTTTATAGTTTAACTGCGTGCGTTAAGCGTGGAATAAAGGAGGAATTGGGAATTCCAATAGAGTTGATTGATAATTCTCAAATCTCATTTCATGATTTTGCAATTGTTGCAGATGAAGGTGAAATTGGCTTTGGGTGTTATGTTGACATGTCGGATAAGATTCCTTTGGAACAGTGCAGAATTTATCCAGGTCAAGATAAATTTATGGAGTTGAATAACATATTTGTTGTTCCATATCCTAAATTCCGGTATAATCCAAGTGATTATGAGGATATTTTTTATCAGTTAACAAATGACGATCGTTTTTGCATGAAGTGGCAAAGTTTTGCTACGCTCATTTACCAACGGGCGATTCTTAGAAACGAAAAAGCAGGATTTATAACTTCGGTAATCATTGAATCTGTCATTGTTGTTGGCCTAATTCTATTTTTGTCTGTGATTTTTAACCAAAACTGTAGTGAAGATGTTTCATCAAGGATTATGGCAGGAGTTGTGTCAATATTTTTTTATGCCTTATCAAGATTGATTAAACTCCGACCGGCAAGAAGAAAAGGATTATTTAAACCTTTTGTCCCTCAATGGAATGGAGACTGCAAGGTTCTTCAGTCATCGGTAGATTTTCTGGATGACGCCAGTGCTTTTATGTTGAAAGATAGTAGAAGATTTGGTTTGCTCTTGTCTGATGATTCAAAGTGTGCTACGTATCAATTGTCAGAACTTTCTTTAATGATGCCTCCATTCTGTACAGTTCGAAAGAAAAGCCATGATTATTCGGAGTATCCTATTAGTTTCTACTATATGGAAAAAGGTCTTAGGTTCGGTAATGGAATATTGAAATTGATTAAGATACCTTATTTTGAGGAAGCAAATGGAAGTATTTCCCTCGTTTTAACCATTGAGAAACATAATGACATAGTAAAGTCCATAAGATTAACGGAAGATTTCAATGATGATATTCAATTGACATTTGATAAAGCTTTTACTCCTTCTGAAGTTGAGGCGTATAGTAGATATTACAAACTAGATATAGAGACACTTTCTAAAGTTAGATATGCCACTTTAGAAGAATCCATATTGTCTGAATATGAGTTTTTCGATTTATTCTGTTTCAATAATACATATTATTGGTCTATTAGTAAGAATAGCATGCCCGTCGGTACGATATGTGAAGTTAATTCAAAAACAACACCTAGAGACGTTTATGAACGTTATATTATAAACGAGACAAACCATGGAAGGACCGATAATAATTCTGATTGTACTCGTGTTATCCTTAGGGGAAATCGCCGAGATGTAGGGAAATTTATTTGTGATTTTACAGCTCGGAATGATAATCGTAAACGAATGAATGATTTGGATTTATATGCTATGCAACTTTTCTTTATAAGAAAAGGGATTGTGTTTGCTAAAATTGAGGGGAAGAAAAAGAGATAGCTCTAAATTTCGCAAATTCAATACTTTTTGTCTGAGTAAGTCCGTTGACAGTCTGGTGATGTGCTCTTACTGGCGTGAGGTGTCTTTAATTATCATAGTGAATTATTATGTGGCAGGCGTCAACCGTTCCGGCTGACATATCTAGGGACTGTCGGGAAACGCCCAATAATTACGCAACGAATTGATTGATAAAGTGATAGAAGTTTCGTAACTTTGAAAAAGGGAAAAGAATTTCCCCAACCACCGACGAAAGTGAAAAATTGGGGGAATCGCAAAATTAATCTGCATGTCAAAAGTACGAAATTTTTCTGAAATAGCGCCAAACATTGCGTTTCCGGAGTTCAATTTTTACGAGCTCTACTATTCAACTTTCGAAAAGAGCGAATTGGGCAGGATACGAAACTGCCACCTTTCCGCGAGATGGCAGAGAACTTCGGTCTGGTAAGGAAAAGCATGAGGCCGAAGCTGGGACTCAAGTCGTTCTTCACTCCTGAGGGGAAAGTGGCCCTTATGTTCCTGAAGATGTACATGGGACTCAGCTGCCCGAAACTGATGGAACAGCTGAACGGCAACATCCACTAGCAGATATTCTGCGACGTGATAATAGATCCGACACGCCCATTGACAAACTACAAGTTGTTGGACGACATAATGATGGAACTTGTCAGAGTGAGGGCGACTGCGATGGAAGGCTCTTTCGGGACACAGAAAGAGCACTACAATCTCCGGAGGGTCAAGGCCAGGACGAAGCGGACAGAAATCCTGTACATCTTCTTCGGCATCCACACAGCAAACGTGGTGCAACTGGCGGACAGGATAGAACAAAGGGCGCGTTTGGCGGCTGCCTGACACTGAAACTTGCGGTCAATGCGGAGCTCTTGCGGGGGAGAATTGTATCCTCGCCATGAAAAACAGACAAGAAATCCGGCCGAAACGACCGGAAACAGATATAAAATTGAAATTTTGATGAGTCGGACGCAGAGAAGGAAGGGATTGGTCGCTGCTTCGCTCAGATTGAAAATATTAAACGACAATTCCTAGATAGACAACTTTTCGAGCAAACAGCAGCTAAGGCTGCTAAAAGTCCTCACGTACGTATGCACTACGACCTACGTGACTCCGAGGACGAGGACGGACAACGCATGCTTAATGTCCTGTTGCCAGGGACTAAGTCTGCCATTCATCGCCACACCGACACTTCCGAAGTTGTTGTGTGTATTTATGGTTCTGCCATTGAGCGTTTCTATGATGAACAAGGTAATGAAACAGAAATGGTAGTAATGAAAGCGGGAAGTGAAACACCAGGTGTGTGGATAGAGCAAGAACATTATCATTCATTGGAAGCAACGGATGAGATGGAGTAGTTTTTGAGGCGAAGTCACATAGATACATTCCAAATATAACAGAACAAAAATTATAATATAAGACCTATAAATAAGATTAGATATAACACATTTCAATGACAAATCAGATATCAGATAACAATAAACGAATAGCGAAGAATACGCTGTATCTCTATATGAGGATGTTGCTGTCTCTTATAGTGCAACTATATACATCAAGAGTTATTCTTAATGCTTTAGGTATTAGTGACTATGGTATATATAATGTAGTAGGTGGCGTTGTAACAATGTTCTCCTTCATGAGTGGTACTATGTCAACAGCAGCCCAACGATTTATGTCGTATGCTATAGGACAAGGTAATATAAATGAATTGAGAAGGACATTTGTTGCATCACAAATCATTTTATGGTTAATAGCCCTAATAACGCTTGTAGCTATAGAGGTAATAGGAATGTGGCTATTGTTTAATCATTTAACAATCCCCGATGGAAGATTGACTGCAGCAATATGGGTGTTTCAAGTTGCTGTAATATCGTTGTTTATAACGATTATAAGTGTAAGTTATAATGCTGCCCTAATTGCTCATGAAAAAATGTCAGTATTTGCAGGATTTAGCTTGATAGATATTTTCTCAAAATTGGGCATTGCTGTTTTGTTGTTACATTTGCCATCCTCTATAGATAAATTGATTGTGTATTCTGTATTGCTGATGGTCGTTGCTGTCATTATGAGAATATGTTATACTGTATATTGTAAACGACATTTTGAAGAATGTACTCATAATAAATACAGGTACGATAAAGAAAAAATGTCACAAATGTTATCGTTTTTTGGATGGAATACAATTGGAGCACTGTCTTATGTATCAAAGGAACAAGGTGTTAATATTCTGATAAATATATTTTTTGGTACAGTGGTCAATGCTGCTCGTGGCGTAACGTCCCAAGTAACAGGTGCTGTACAAGGATTTATAACAAACTTTCAGGTTGCAATGAATCCGCAAATCACTAAATATTATGCTCAGAGAGATTTTGATAATCTGTTTAAGTTAGTGCAAAGAGGTGCTAAGTTCTCGATGTTTTTATATTTCTTTTTGGCTTTGCCCCTTTTTATAGATATTGAATATATTCTTCAGCTATGGTTGGTAGATGTGCCTGAGCATACCGTTTCGTTCATTCGACTGACATTTATCCTAATGATGATAGAAGCACTCTCATCGCCAGTAATCACATGCTTGTTAGCTGTTGGCAAGGTAAAGTGGTACCAGATCATTGTAGGAGGATTGCTTATAATGAATTTACCTGTTTCTTATATAGCATTGAAACTTGGGGCTAAGCCTGAAATGACAATTGAAATAGCTATTATAATCTCATTTGCAAGTTTGCTTATAAGACTTTTCATGCTTAATCGTTATATATCTTTCCCTGTAAAGGACTTTACGACGAAGGTTTTAGGAATTGCATTAATAGTGGTTACGCTGTCTTATGTTCTAAGCAATTCAGTTTATAATTTGATTACTGTAAATGGTTTCATACGGTTAGTTTTAACAGTTGTGATTTCTTGGATAATATCCGGTGTTGTTATATTGGTAGTAGGAATGAATAAGTCTGAGCGTTTTATGATAAAAAATGCGGCAATTAAAGTATTAAACAAAGTAGGAATAAAAAAATGAAAACAGTAGGAATTGCAACTATTCATGCGATAAACAATTTTGGTTCGTTGCTTCAAGCTTTTGCTACTCAAACTGTTGTTGAAAGACTTGGGTATAAAACTTCTATAATAAATTATAAGTATCCAAATGAATATCATTTTTCTGAGTATCAGAAGAAATCTCCATATGCGGCTTGCAAACTGAATTTTGCTATGCGGCTAAAGTTAGCATTATATGCTCGCACATGTATGAAGAAAAACGCTCAGAAGAAACAAATGTTGTTTCAGAAGGAAAGAAAAAAACTATTGATAGAAACTCCACTTTATCCAACTATACAGTCGTTGCATGAGAATCCACCAAGGTATGACATATACTTGACAGGAAGTGATCAGGTTTGGAATCCACGTTATATGTGCAGGGATAATACTTACTTTCTTGATTTTATTAACGACGTGCCTAAAGTTGCATTCTCTGCAAGTTTTGGAACAACGGCATTGACAGAAGAAGAGAAAGAGTATATGCGTCCTTTGCTTAATCAATATTGCAGTATTTCGTTGCGCGAGCAATCGGGTGTTGCTATGGTAAAGGATATTTGTGGAAAAGAATCCCAATGCACATGCGACCCAACTTTATTACTGTCTGGTGAAGAGTGGGGAAAGATTTTTGATGACAAGCCGATAATTAAGGATGATTATATACTCTGTTATATATTAACGTACACGGCCAACCCTTATCCTTATGCTACCAAACTTATTAAGCATATACAAAAGCATTTGAACAAGAAGGTTGTGATATTGGATGAAACAGGACGTTATTGGCTTGATTTCAAATACAAGTCTTTCAGAAGTTATGGACCAAGAGAAATTATAAATCTGTTTAAGAATGCCTCTTTTATAATTTCCTCTTCATTCCATGGAGCTGCTTTCTCTGTTAATTTTCAAAAGGATTTTTATTCTTTATTCCCAAAGGGTGTAAAAGATGAACGACAGGAAAGTTTACTAAGATTAATTGGAGCTGAAAATCGGTTTATCCATGTCGGTGATCCGCTTCCTTCTCCTTCTACATTCGAAATTCAGAATTGGAAACAAATATCTGAAAAGCTTAATGCGTATAGAGAACATTCAATAAAATATTTAACTTCAGCTTTAGCAAATGCAACAAAACTTGCCAAATAGAGAAAATTGTACTGGATGTGCAGTATGTTATAATAGTTGTGCACATGGCGCAATAACCATGCAAGATGACAAAGAGGGGTTTCTTATTCCTGTTGTGAACGAGAGTAAATGTATTGATTGTAATCTCTGCACAAAAAAGTGTCCTGTTATTAACATACCACAATTTGAGGAAACACACAAAAAGATATATGCAGCATATAATCTAAATATAGAGCAACATCAAAAGAGCGCATCAGGAGGATTGTTTTCTGCCTTTGCCAATTATTTCTACCAATTAGAAAATGGTGTTGTATGTGCGTCTGCCTTTGACGAAAACTTGAATTTAAAAATAAAAACGTCTACTTGCAAAGAAGATTTAAAACAACTTAGAGGCTCCAAGTATGTACAAAGTGAGCCAGGGCAAATCTATAAAAGTGTTAGAAAACTCTTGTTGGAAGAGAAACAGGTGTTTTTCCTTGGAACGCCTTGTCAAGTTGCTGGCTTGCGTTCGTTTCTTGGAAAAGAGTACCAGAATCTCTTTACTATAGATTTGGTTTGCCATGGTGTTCCTTCTCCTCGGCTTTTTAAGTCGTATTTAAAATCTATAGGAGTTTCAGATAAACAAGAATATGAGAATTATTATTTCCGCAACCAAAATAATTCTGTGTATTTCACGAATTCAGTAAAACCTAAAGATGGAAAATCTTGGGATATACCTCGCGAGAAACACAGTTATATTTGTGCATATCTAAAGGGATGGATTCATAGAGAATCTTGCTATAATTGTCATTTTACTGGCAAGCATCGCCAAGGAGATTGCACTATTTGTGACTTTTGGGGAATACTGTCAGGAAAGACGCCGTTTAATGGAAAGGTATCAATGGGAGTGTCAATGGTAATGACAAATACAGAAAAAGGCAAGGCAATGTTTGACAAAATAAAGAATCAACTTTATTTTGAAGAAAAAACTTATGAAGATGCTATTATAGATAATCATAATTTGATACACCCGGATATTCGTCCTAAGGAAAGAGATTTTGTTTACGAAGAGTTAGGTTCTCTTAGTCCTAAAGAGTTTATGGAAAAATACAATTGTATATTATATTCCCCAACTCCACTTTGGAAGAGAGTAATAAATAGAGTTCGTCGTTTCTTTATCAAATAATTACTGTAGTTATGCAAAATAATGATATGCCGAAAGTAAGTGTAATAATTCCCGTTTATGGGGTTGAGAAATATATAGAGCGTTGTGCTCGTAGTCTGTTTGAACAGACTCTTGACGGTATTGAATATATTTTTGTTGATGATTGTTCGCCAGACAAGTCGATAGAGATATTGGAGCGTATAATCGAAGAATATCGACCCCGCTTCGCGGGGAAAAGGAAGGTGGTGCGAATTGAGAGGATGCTTACGAACAGCGGCCTGGCCGCTGTTCGTAAGCATGGGATACAATTCAGTACGGGCGAATATGTAATTCATTGTGATTCGGACGATTGGGTTGAGACGGATATGTATCGCTTAATGTATGAGGAGGCGGAGCGTACTGATGCTGATATTGTTATGTGTGGATATAAAGCAACTGATGGTGTAAAGGTTTTTAATGAGTGTTATCATCAACAAACTAATAAAGCGAAACTCTTATCAAGTCTTCTTACCATGAATGAATCATGGAGTGTATGGAATAAGATGTGCAAGAGGTCTTTGTATGACAGCGACATTGTATATCCCACTTTGGCTATGGGTGAGGATATGGTGCTTACTACACAAATGGTTCTTAATGCTCAACGAATAGCTGTAGTAAATAAAGCATTGTATAATTATTTCTATAATCCTAATTCTATTACTAAGGTACAGTCGGAAAGTTTACGTTACAAACATTGGAAGGATTCAGCAGATAATGCAAAAACTGTAATTTCTATATTTAAAAAGAAAGGATTGGAGCATGAGTATGCCAATGAACTTGTATATCTGAAATTCCTTCAAAAGGAATTAGCAGGTGATTTGGCAAGAAAAAAGAATTATAGCAAAGAATGGCTTGAAATGTTTCAAGAAATAAATTTGAGGACCTTTAGTAATCCATTTATATCTAAAAGTGGGAAAATGAAATTCTTAGTAAAATTTTTGTATGCAGAAATTTTGAATGTAATATGAAAATTATTTCAAGTCTTTTTTATTTAATCAAGCAGAGATTTGCTATTTTAATAATCGCATTTTTCTTGGCTATAGTTCTATTTAATACGACGTATCTAGGATTAGGAACGTATGTCCCACTATTAGTTATTTTTCTTGGATTGTTAACATTCACATATGTAGAAAAGACCAAAGCCAATAAGAAAAATATATACTTTATTTGGCTGTCAATATTAATCCTATTTGCTACTGTACTTTCTGGAGGAGAACAAATACGCGATTGTTTCAAATTATTCATTACAATTTGTTTTTTATATTATTCCTCTTCAATAAAGGTTAAAGATTTTGAGGTTCGATACTTATCTTTATTTATATGTATAAGTTATCTTGTTTATGCAATATTGGTTACCCAAGCTATTGGACAAGATACAGAATATTATGGTCGAGCACAAATAAGGATTCTAAATAGTGAAGTTGCATTGGATCCAAATGTTGTTGCTGCAGTATTTGTTTTACCGATGATTATATCTTTGTATAACCTTTTATATGGGAAGTATAAACTGTTAGCAGGGGTAATCTTAGGTGTTTTTGCAATTTCCACCATTGCGTTAGGTTCCCGTGGTGCTACAGTTTCATTTGTAGTTTCTTGTTCTTTATTGTTATTGAAATATTTTACTTCTAGGACTACTAAATTGTGGATTAAGATATTTTCTATATCAGCAGTTGTATTGGTCGCATTTTTTGTTTTTGATTTTATTTCTGAACAAGATGCAATTTCGGGATTTGACAGAATATTTGACTTTACTGGAGATGACGCAAGTAATGGTCGTACTGGTGTTTGGATTGAGAGATTAAATCTATTTACCAGTTCACCACTATATGGATATGGTATGAACTACGATATGGGAACACTTCATCGTGGTATGGCATGTCACAATACATATATTCAAGTTTTGCATTATGGTGGATTGATAGGAATATGTCTGTTTTTCATTCCTCTAATTTCGTTATTCAAACGTAATACTATTTCTAAGATTACAAAATTGTCTTTGTTTGTTTCTGTATTTATGCCGGTATTTTTTATAGATACATTACAAGAAAGAACAATATGGAATTTTCTGATATTTTATTCTTTGTTATCAATGAGAGATAATGCAGAAAAATGTTTAATATGGGATTTTAAAATACAATAATTTATAAATGAAAATACTTCACATACACACCAAGATGGTTTCAGGCGGTATAGAAGCTATTGTTTGTAACCTTGTAAATGAAATGTCAAAGTCGCATGATGTTACGCTTTGCACAATATTTCAACCTACAGACGACGATGTCTTCTATCGTAAATTAGATAATAAGGTAAAGAAAATAACTATAGGTAAAAAGGATTTTGGATTTTCCATTAAAGAAATATGGAAAATATATAGAGTCATCTCACAAGGACATTATGATGTTGTGCATATACATGGTTGTTTTCAATACTATTTTCTTGCCATTGCTTTACTGCATTCAAAGGTTAGGTTTGTATATACTATACATTCGGATGCACGTAAAGAAAATCAAACATGGGATTGGAGACTTTTTAAACTTAAAAAGTATATGTTCGCTCACCAATGGATGTTGCCAGTTACTATTTCTGATGCATCACAGCAGTCTTTTGAAGACCTCTACCATTGTCAAAGTCATCTAATTTTTAATGGTATTGCAAAGAGTAAAGTAGATACAACATTAAATAACGTAATTGACGGATTAAGAAAAACAAAGAATACAAAAATATTTATTCATGCTGGTAGAATCAGCGAACCAAAGAATCAATTGGTTTTATGTAAAGTCTTTAACCAACTTATTACAAAAGGAAACGATGTCGTTTTGGTAATAGCGGGAAGCCCAGAGGAAAAAGCAATATATAAATCTATTGAGCCTTATTTTTCTGATAGGATTGTCTACCTTGGAGAAAGAAATGATATTGCAGACCTTATGTCGCATGCCGATGCATTCTGCCTACCATCGTTGTGGGAAGGTCTTCCCGTGACGTTACTTGAAGCCTTATCTGTAGGATGTATTCCTATATGTTCTCCAGTTGGAGGTATAGTGAATGTTATTGAATCTGGAAAAAACGGATTGCTTTCAAAAGATTCTTCAGAATCAGAATATTTCATAACTGTAAATAAGTTTCTTAATATGACTGATAAGGAGCGTGTTTGTATGAAAGAAAACGCATTGAAGAGCTTTGAAAAATATGACATCAAAAATTGTGCTAATCAATATTTAAAGATTTATACATTATGATACTAAAAAGCATATGTTACGTTGTTTATCAGTTAATAGGGCGTTATCTTCCAGATAATGACGGTAGAATAACGCTTGGCTCAACTTTTATCAGGCGTTTGCTTGTCAAGGGTTTTACAGGCTCTAAAAGTCATGGACTTTATATCAATAAGAACGCAACTATATCTCCAACCTTAGTAATAGGAAATAATTCTGGTATTGGAGCCAACTCCATAATAGGTAGAGGAACGATTATTGGTGATAATGTAATGATGGGACCTGAATGTTATATCTACACTCGCAATCATGCTTTTGCACGTACAGACATTCCGATGAGAGAACAAGGATTGCAAGACTTTAAACCTGTTACGATTGGAAATGATGTCTGGATTGGTGCGAGGGTAACTATACTACCTGGTGTTAAGATCGGTAATGGCTGTATTATAGGAGCTGGGAGTGTTGTAACCAAGAATCTTCCTGATTTTGCAATCGGGGGAGGTAATCCAGCACGTGTGTTGAAATATAGAAAGTAAGTAGCACTGCTTCCTTTGAGTATTGCGTTTACGGTTTACGTGATTTGTAAATTTTAAATATTAAAATGATTAGCATAATAATCCCTGTATATAAAGCAGAAACTTTTTTTGATGAATGTGTAAGTAGTATTCTTGCGCAGTCGTATGGAGATTTTGAGTTGATATTAGTAGATGATGGTTCACCTGATAATTGTCCGGAGCTATGTGATAAATGGGCGGCAACAGATAGTCGAATTAAAGTAATTCATAAGCCTAATGGTGGCGTTTCGTCCGCTAGGAATTCAGGACTTGAAATAGCATCTGGAGACTATATTTGTTTTGTCGATTCTGACGACACACTTCCTGTGAATGGTCTTCAAGCTTTAATGTGTTCGATGGATCAGAGTAATGTAGATGTTGTATTTGGAACATTTCAGTTCCAATATGGTGACAAACTATTACCTCATGCATCGCGTTTACTGGAAGGGAAATATTTATTTAAAGATGTATTGAAGGATTTTATTGATGATGGAACTTTGAGTGGATTTTTGCTTGGTAGTGCATGTGCTGCATTATACAAGAGGAAGGTCATAATGGCAAATCATCTACGTTTTATGGAAGGACTCAAAAATAACGAGGATGGCCTATTCAATTTTGAATTAGCACTTTTCGCAAATTCTTTTGTTGTGATTAATACTCCTGTTTATAATTATCGTCAAGACAATGCTCCATCAAAGCCCAATCGTATGAATGAGAATTTCGGAGAGAAGGTGCTTGATATATTGGATATGAAAGAATGGCCTAAGGATAAATATGAATATGATATCCAAAAAGCAAGACGTAAAGTAACTTTGGCATGGTGGGATATACTACATTTTGCAACTGATTATTCTTTATTTAAGTCTCTGGCTTTTATTAGTAAGAAAATAACCCAACCAAACGTTAGAAAAGGAATATACTATATGCGACCTAAAAAAATGAATCTGTATAAGCGTATTATATTTTATTTGATGAAATATAGACTATGTTTTACATTCTATTTCCTTTTGAAATATGTGATGCCTGTTATGCAGAAGAGGGTTGCACGGTAACTAACAGGTATAGAAGAATGTGAGCATTCATCTAACCACTCAAATTAGGGCTTAAATTAGAAAGAAGTATTTTTGCTGCGGAACTTTAGATATAAACTTACGTACAGCAGCGAAGATTTTGAACATTCCTATAAGTTATAAGCAAAGATAGATTTCTTAAACCTTGCTATGGAATAGAAATTTTCTTAATATCAATTTGTATGAAAATTAATTTAAAATCACACATCACATATGTTAATATTATATGTATTTTATCTATAGCAATAAGCATTCTCTTCACACTCGGCTTTCTGCATGGAAGAGTTCTGTTTAAGTGGGATGAATATGTCCTAAATACGGAAATTGTAGGTCATTATGGTGATTTTATAGGTGGAGCAATTGGTACACTTGTAAGTATTGTATTACTTTACTATACATTAAAGTTGCAGAGACGTGATTCAGAAAATAATGTACAAGTGTATAAACAGCAGCAATTGAATGATTTATTCTTTCACCTTTTGAAACAATATGACGATATTCTGAAAACATTTAAAACGAGAACAACTGATGATAATGAATTACAAGGAAGAAAAGCATTGCATTTTAAATTGAAAGAAATGTATGAGCAGTTTGATGTTAAGGAAAACGATAGTCAAAATCGTAAACATGCTGTATCTTCGTTTTTGAATTTCTATTCTGTATCGCGCGACTTTTCTCCTATATATTTTAGGACATTGTTTAGAGTTTTTAAACTGCTTGAAACCTCTGATAAATGTCTTAGAGTACATTCAATTCAATTGATGAAAATATTGAGAGCGCAATTATCGGATTCAGAACTTGCTTTGTTGCGATATAATGGAATGAGTAGACAAGGGGCAAAGTTTGTACCACTGATAAACAAATTTAATCTATTGAAGCATCTTCCACCTTTGGAACTAATGGAGTATAAAAGGTGGAGTAAAAAGATGACATTGGAAGAGCAAGGGTGTACAAATGTCTTGTTATTAGAAACGAAACACAATATACAGAAAGTACTTGAGACCCCATCGTCTGTAGAATCTTATTCAAACAATCCAAGAAAATACAATATAAATGTATCGTCAAATGATGAAGCGGCAGAATTAAAAGTTTATCTGTACATCAATAAGAATGTAATACTGAATGATTCTGATTTAATAAGGGGTATTTATAAACTGGCAGAGGACGAACGCCTTTCGTTGTTACTCTTTTTTGTAAAGGATTGTTTGGTGCTATCTTCATTCAATAAATTAAATAGTTATAAGGACCTAGAGTTTGATTCAAAAAAAGACGAAGAAGGTAAATTGTTAGTAACAGTAAAGACAAAAAATCATGTACCTCTAAGAATGAGAGATACAGATGATTGGGCTTAGTAATTTTCTTTAAAAGTAAAAACAATACAATAATAATTCAAATTATCAGAAGGAGATATTTGCAATTAAACTATGAGTTATAACAAAAACAAAATTATTCGTGCCGTTACCGTCCCGCAATCTTTAGGCTTCTGTCGTGAGGTAATGATTAAGATGCGGGCGATGGGATATGACATGGTGGCTGTGACGTCGCCTGGACCTGAACTTGATGAGCTTAGGGATAAAGATGGATTCCATTGTGTGGAGGTGCCTATGCAGAGGCATATCTCTGTGGTGAATGACTTGAAGTCGCTCATTAGGATGATTAGGGTATTCCGCAAGGAGAAACCTCAGGTGGTGCATTCGATGACTCCTAAGGCAGGAATGATATGTATGGTTGCTGCATGGCTGACTCGTGTACCTGTGCGTATCCATACTTTTACTGGTCTTGTGTGGCCTACGGCTACTGGTCTGAAGCGAAAGATACTGATGATGACCGATTGGCTTACCTGCGCTTGCGCTACGCATGTGATTCCTGAAGGACAAGGGGTGCTTAATGACCTTAAGAACGGTGGCATTACGAAGAAACCTATGAGGGTGCTGGGTTATGGCAACGTTATGGGTGTGGATATGGAGCGATTCTATCCTGATAGGTTCTCTGTCAAGAAGGATGCTGGGGTGTTTACATTCGTGTTTGTCGGTCGCATTGTTGGAGATAAGGGTATCAATGAACTGGTGGAGGCCTTCGTCAGACTGCACGACGTGCATAAGAATACTCGTCTTGTGCTTGTGGGCAACTATGAGCATAATCTCGACCCCGTGAGTGATGCCACACGCAAGCTTATTGATACAAATGAGGGCATTGAGGCTTGCGGCCCTAAATATGGCGACGACTTGCTGCAGATGTATGTTGATGCAGACTGCTTTGTGATGCCGTCATACCGTGAAGGTTTCCCTAATACGGTACTTGAGGCTGGAGCAATGGGACTGCCCTCGATTGTGACAGATATCAATGGTAGCCGTGAGATTATCGAGAACGAGAAGAACGGACTGATTGTTCCTTCAAAGGATGCAGATGCTCTTTATAACGCAATGGAACGTATGCTGCTTGATGATAGGGCTCGTATGATAATGAAGAATAATGCAAGACAAATGATAGCCTCTCGATTTGAAAGAAGCTTTGTGCTGAAATGCCAGATTGAATACTATAAGGAGATAATATGATAGGGCAAATATGTGTCGGCATTCGTGTCATCGACATCAATGATGATGGAATCGGGCTCTGTGTTATACGAAGCTATGAAGTCATCGATGAAGGCCTCTCAGATATCAAATAGCTCCTTGCTGGACAGGCGGTTCTCCAGACGCGTCATCGTAGGCTGGGAAGCCAGGTCAATTTCATCCGAAACAGACCGTCCCGCACACATCTTTAGGATTCCGTCGCGGCATAGTCTATCGCAGTCTTCGGCATCCTCAAAGCTGGCCATTATCTGGTATATCCTCTGGCGGAGCATCTCCGTCTGGCTGTGTACCACCATAGGTCCCCGGCGCGGATCTTTGATACAGGATTCGATGCGTTCGATGATACGTTTCGATGACTTTTCATGTTCGCGGACAAGAGGCATTCCGCCGAGCGAGGTGAGTTCGGGTGCAGAGAAATCTACCATCACTTTCTTGCCGGTCACTGGCTCAAGTTCAAACAGTGTAGGAAAAGTTTGGTAATCTGTGGATTATAAAGTAATTTTGCTCATGAAGTAGAGTAAAAATGTTTCTTGTTTTTAGTATTAAAAAGATAACATAGCTTTGTATGGGAGTGCTATTAGCGCGAGCGCGTTTAAGGTTATTAAAGAATTACCGCATAATGAACTTTATTTGGAAATAATTAATGATATGAAACAAAGTGGTGAAATACCTGGAAATATGACTGGTAGGAGTAAATCTCAAGTAATAGTTTTTAGGCCCCTCTTTAATGTCGCTATGCAAGAAAGGAGGGCTGCCTAATGAAACGCTGTGATGTTATTCTCACCTACTGTTGGAATCGTGTGGGTTATACAATACTTAAGTCACTTCATCAGAAAGGGTTGAAAGTATGGGCGGCGGATACGAGCAAAAGAAACATTTGCTCTATGTCTAAATTCTGTACGGGTAGTTTTACTTATCCTGATCCTTTTACAGAGGAAGATGCTTTTATACAGGTTCTGAAGGATAAGGTGGCTGAACTTAGGCCGCGTGTTCTGATGCCGACTCATGATGAGAGTGTAGTGATTATGCGTCATCGTGATGAGTTCCCTGCAGATTTGATTATTCCTTACGAAGGGGAAGAGAAGTTGTTGTTGCTTGCAAATAAGGCGAAGAGCACAGAATTGGCTCGTAAAGCAGGCGTTCCTGTGCCTGAGGTATATAAGTCAATAGATGAGGTTAAGAGTTATCCGGTTGTGTTCAAAACTGTCATTGGCAATTCTGCTAAAGGTGTGTTTTTTCCAAAGGATAGAGAAGAGTTGGTGAAACTTATGGATGAACATAGGGATGAGGAAACCCTTTTGGAAGAATGGATTGGCGGCACAGATTATAGTGTGGATTGTGTCCGGTGGGATGGCTTTTGCAAGACTTCAGTCTATCATGCATTGGTAACTAAAACAGATGGAGGTGGAACCACGACTCAACGTGAAATAGTGTATATGCCTCAGTTGGAAGCGGCTGCTCTGAAATTGATGGATGCTGTAGATTTTCATGGTGTGTGTGGTCTGGATTTTCGTTATGATGCGGAAAAGAATAAGATTGCATATATTGAAACTAATGCTCGCTTTACAGGAGGATTGGCTACACCAGTTGCGGCTGGATTTGATATTCCATGGATAGTCTATAAATTGGCAACGGAGGGCAAATATCCTGAGCCTATCAATGTTCGTATAGGCACTAGGACTAAGTGGATATTGGGCGACATTATTACGCTTGTTGGCCGTATTCTTAAGTTTAAATGGAATTTATCTGAGTTAAGGCGAGTTTTCTCTTTTAGCGGGTTTGATGCATATGATGATTTCTGCAAGGAGGATAAAAGGGCTATCCTTGGCGAGTTCAGTTACTACTTTGGGAAATTGTTGAAGAATGGTAAACTAAATCCATAGAATTATGGGCAGACTTATATATAGTTTTGTACGGTGGATTCAAAGGATGATGCTGAAGAGGCGTGGTTGGGTGCTTTCGGATAATGTGATGGTCTCAATCCATGGAGTGAGAAAGATGGGGGGGGAGGATATATTGCGCTGATAATGTGAATATTAACGCAGAGTGTATGCTTGTGGCTTCCTCGGATATTACCATCGGAAAGAACAGTACACTGGCGTATCGCACGATACTTACAACGAATGCGAATCCGAATTCTCCATATAATGAGTTGTGTAAAATTTATCCTCCGATTCATAAGGAAATACGGATAGGTGATAATGTTTGGATAGGTGCTGGAGTAATCGTTCTTCCTGGATGTAGGATCGGTAATAATAGTGTGATTGCAGCAGGCTCTGTTGTTTGCTCTGATATTCCGGATAATTGTATGGCTGCGGGTGCTCCTGCAAAGGTGAAAAAGCATCTGATAGTGTAGATGAGGCGAGACTGTGTTGCAGTCTTTCTTTACGCTTGAATGGTAGAAGTGTTATGATCTCAGAATCGTCAAGGCTTGGAAGAGGCGGACGGAAATTCACCCGAAATGACAGAAAACAGATATTAAATTGAAATTTTAGGGAGTCGGACACGGATATTGAACGGATTGGTCACTGCTTCGCTCAGAGTGAAAACATTAGACGACAATCCATTCATGTCTCAGTTTGCTGCATCTGGAGTTTAAAATGTGTCATAAGGACAGCGTTCAATATGTCATTTTGTCAAAAACAGATAAGATGTTCAATTGGTATGTCTATTGAATTTGACAGCATATGATAATCGTATTGAGATGTTGACAGTTTGTTTTAAAACTGTTTTCGAATATACGGTTAGAAAGTTATTCTGTTAAATCTTTTAATTTGCTAGCTATGGAGTACAAAAAGCCAAAAGTTTTAGTGAAGAGTCGCATTCAGTTAGCTGACTGCAGTCGCAAAGGCCCATGTGGTAGGCCTTCTTGTTCGTCCAAACCTTCGGGAAGGCACTAGTGTTTTTCGCGGTAGCGCAAATCGCTACCGCATTCTGTTATGTATTACTACAAATTTCCATATATCATTTACAGGAACTATCAAGATTATGGATATCTTACAGATAATCGTAATTTTGGGTATGACACTGCTTCAAAAAGCTGTTTGAAACTTGGAGATAGAATTCTGTCAAAGACAGGGAGCGTTTTTTACTCTGTCTTGTCGGAACATCCTCGCTCATTGACTGAAATTGTCGATGAGTTGAGCTCAATCTTCAGTGATGCAGCTCGCATAGACATAGAAAATGATGCTTGCAGCTTTTTCTCGGATCTTTCCCGAGATGGATTTATTGGTCAAGTTCCCAGTCTTCAAGATGTTTCTTTGAATTCTTCGTTTTCTTACGATTCTAGAGAGCCTCTTTTACTGAGTGATGAGGAGAACTCCGATGAGAGTAGTTCCTTGGATAGCCTTTGGAATGATGAATATAGATTGGTGCGAGTCCATTTGAATATTTCTGGACCTTGTAATGAACATTGCAGTCATTGCTATTTCCCGGATGAGTACAGAACAAAAATAATGTCGAAAGCCCAGTTCTGTTCAATATTAGACCAGTGCATCGAGTGTAATGTCATGAATATTACATTGAGCGGCGGCGAGCCTATGTTAAATCCGAACTTAATCTATTTCATTGATAAGTGTAGAGAGAATAACTTTTCAATAAATATTCTGTCCAATCTTACCTTATTGACGGATGATATGGTGTCAGTATTCAGTAAGACGCCGTTGCTCAGTGTGCAGACATCGCTGTACTCTATGGATGCTGCTATTCATGACTCTATTACGAAAGTGAAAGGTAGTTTTGTAAAGACCAAACACGCGATAGAATTGTTAAGAGAGCATAATGTTCCGATGCAAATTAACTGTCCGATAATGAAACAGAATAAAGATTCGTATCAAAGTGTTCTTGATTGGGCGAACGCGCTTAATATTGAGGCGAACAGTGACTACATGATATTTGGCTGCTTTGACGGATTGGGTGGAAATTTGTCTTGCCGTTTAGACCCGTCTGAGGTGGAAGTTCTTTTAAAAAAGAACAAGGTCGCGATGAATGTAGTGAGCGAATCAATCATGGATACTAATGGCTTATCTGAATCGAGTTATTCAGTATGTCCAGTTTGCCTAAATTCTTTATGTGTGTCATATGATGGCGCTGTGTATCCATGCGAAGGCTGGCAAAGTATGATTCTCGGCAATGTTAATGATACTCCTCTGTCTTGTTTGTGGGCTGAGTCCGAAGGAATTAAAAAGTTGCGGGGTTTGACTATCGAAGAAGATTTTCCTCAATGTGCCGATTGTGAGAATAAAGACTATTGCTCAATTTGTCTGATTCGAAATGCTAATGAAAGTTATAACGGCGACTGCAAAAATATAAATCCGTATTTTTGTGAGATCGCCCGCATCAAGAAAGACTTGGCTGAAAATTGATTTGAAAGTAGTGCGGTTGTTGAACGTATAGAGCAAGGACAAGTTTGTCGGCTGTTTGATATGGAAAGGCTTCAATGTGTTGCACGTGTGTGGAGGCTATACCCTTGTCATGAATAATAGACAAAAAATCCGGTTTGGTGGACGACCAGAAGCCGATTTGGGATTGAAATTTTGATGAGTGGACGCAGAAATTGAAGGGATTGTTCGCTGCTTCACCCAGATTGAGAACATTAAACGACAATCCCTAATTAATCTCTGGTAATGAAATTCAAGAAAAAGATAAAATATGGGATAGCAACTTTATGCCCAGTAATACTTGCGTTCCTTTCAAACCTTCCAAATGAACATTCAAGCATTTTTGTAAAATTTTTCATTCAACACAAGTTGATAATTAGCGTTATTTGTGTTGCAGCACTATTCATGGTAGAGTTATGTTCTATGTTTTTTATGGAAGACCACATAATTCGAAACTGGACAAGAAAATTTCTTCGTTTTATTGCTAAAGAAAAACTTGGTGGAGCGGAATATAATACAAGAATTAGCATATTACGTCCTCAAAAGGGGTGGCGTTTTATCTTAAAGTATATTTGGTATGCTTACTTTGTGTGTTTTATTGAGAATTTCAAAAAGCACTCGTGGAAAAAAGTGTTTCAAAATACACCGATTCACCTATTTTCTGACTACCTTACTGTATATGCAAGATATTCTTATCCAAGGGAGAGAATATCTATGACTCATTTTCGAGTTTCTGGAGCAAACGAGTGTAATGGAGTTGCGGATAAATGTTTTAAAGAAGGCATAGAAATTGAGGTGATGACATGTAATATCTCAAATTGCGAAATACCTGAGAGTTACGATTTGTTGGACGAATTAAGGATGAAAGAGCGCAATATGATAAAGAAGTACATGAAAGAGTCATTTTTTGACTCTTCTCATTTTACCTCACTTCAATGTATGAATACTAAGGCAAACAATTTGTATGCGCTTGCCATATCAAATGAAGATGAAGAGATATGGGGTGTACTTATCATTGATAATGTCAAGGAGGGAGAGAGGTCTTTCAAAGAAGAACTCAGAGATGTTGTAGCGGATTATGCAAAGATTTTTTGTTTCACTCTTTCAACTGTAAAATAGAATGTGTAAGGTAAGGGTATTTAGAAAAACTTCAGATGTCGTAGATAGTGATATTGTGGACTGTCGTGGTGTGACAATAAATCCAATAGATAGGCCCGCATATGCTGTTTATGATAAGTCTTCGGAGAATCATGATGTCAAATTTGTTTTCTTAAATGATAATGAGCGTAAAAAGAAGTTAGATGGAGTCAACGTTTGTGTTGAATATGGAGTTAATTCTGGACGCTTATATAATGTGAAATTAAAGAAGGATTTAATTTATAATACAGATCTGTACAATATCGTGCGAGGATCGGAGGGGAGAGTCAAAACTGGAAGATATTTGGGGAATATTAAAAACTTTGCCACGGTAATCAATCGGATTGTTGAGTTCGCAATTGAGAATCCAAAATAGCGAAGATCCTGCATTGAAAAGCAATTTAAGGGGTGTTCTTTTTTAATATTTTTCGCCACATTTGCATATGACAGGCCTAATTTTTGGCGAACGCGACTAAATGATGAAAGACTTGAAACTAACTGAGCGCCATATGTTCAAGGGGTATTGGTGGCTTCCTGACAATCCGGAGAAGAAGGTTGCTGGGATTGTTACTTATATTCCAAATGAGAAAATCTGTCTGGAACTGATAGGCGGATTTGAGGATTCGTCTGGAGAGTATGTGAATTTGCTTGATGACGACAATTCATCGGTTCCAGTTATATATGGAAAGGATTCCGACGCCAAAGTGATTACCTTAGTGGGGTGTCGTAGCAGTTTTTCATTAAACTTCAACGCTGGATTTCCAATGATGTCCTATTCTGCAAGGATGCTGGTTTATGGCAAGCATATCAGTTCCATTGATGAGATTTGTGATTATACCGCATATGTGTGTTTTCCGGAGCTGTCTTATTGGGCTCAACCTGGAGTCATAAATCAATTCGTGAATTATGACGCCGAGGATGTCACTTCCAGTTCATTCTTTATTCCCAATCTTCGTGGGAAGAAAGGTGAAATGTTTTCTTGTAATTGTGAGAATGGTGTGCGTATTTCCGTTTGCAGAAGTGCCAAGTACAATCCTGGGGAGTTGTCCCTCAAACCGTATATTGAACAATATAGTTATTTGTCGATTAGTCGTCCGGATACAGGGATGAGTATTCCCGAAGTTTCTCATGAGATTTATAAGTTCGAGCAGTTCTTGTCGCTGGCGACTATGAGGACTGTTCAGTGTGAATCCATTGACCTTTGGGATCCAGAAATCAGGGAGGATTCCAAAGATGGGCGGAAGAGTCATTGTTTTCCAATTTATGTCTTGACTGTCCAACGTCCTGTATTTAACCCGTCAAAGATTAGCCGTCATAAGTTTCTCTTCTGTTATGAGAGTATGCCTGAGCGAATGCCTGGTGTGCTGGAAAAGTGGATGTCTGATTCGGATAATCTTCAGCCTATGAAGCATCATCTTGTCGATAGTATGGTTTATAAGCCGGTGGTCGGGAGTGTCGATTTTCTGCAGGTGGTGCAGGCGATTGAGGGTGTCTGGTGGCGCTTTAAGGATGAGAGTTATAAGGCGGACAAGAATATTTCAAGAAGACTACAAACGACATTGATGACTATAATCAGTGAAACTTTGGATTCCCTTTCTGACATATCTAAAGTAAGTTCGATGGACATTGACATAGAGGCGGTAGTGGATTCGCGTAACTACTACAGTCATTTTGTGGACCGGTCCAAAAAGCCAAAGACGCTAGATGGGATGGAACTCTACAATTTGACTGAGAAACTGCGCATTGTTCTCCTCTGTCTGATTCTGGAACTTCTTGGGCTTTCGCATTTGGAGATTAATGAGGTGGTGGCAGCTCAAGAGTAGGGCGGGAGTGTTTTTTGTGGATGGTTTGTAATCGTGGTCAAAGGATGTCCTGTCGTGCGTAAATCAGGCGTTTTTACGTATGAGTGAAGTTTACATGCTGAATGCAAACGTTTCCCCAATCATCGACGAAAGAATGGAAATTGATTATATTTGCACATATAGAAACTCCGTGAGATCGGCTCCGGACACACTTAATGAAACGCTACCCAAAAATACAGACTAAAAATGGATATAACAGATATAAATACCTTACTTCAGGTCGGAGAACGCATTTCATTCGAATGTAAGAAATGCGAGAATCAAATTCCTAAATCAGTATGGGAGACTTATTCATCCTTCGCAAACACTGTAGGAGGAATCATAGTGCTTGGCATAACCGAGCATATGGAAGAACCAGACCAAGCAAAAAGATTTGAAATAACCGGTGTTAATAATCCAACGAAATTAAAAAAGGAGTTCTTCGATACCTTGAACAGCAACAAAGTAAACCGAAATATCCTTATCGAAGAAGATGTTGATATAGTTGAATACGAAGGACATTCTCTATTGGTAATTAATATTCCGCAAGTGGATTACCGACAAAGGCCAATCTATATCAATGGTAATATGATGAACGGCTCCTTCAAACGAAACTATGAGGGTGACTACCATTGTACCGAAGATGATGTAAAGGCAATGATTCGGGATGCCAACGACAGCGGCAATGATTCTGTTCTCATAGAGAATTACACGATGGACGACATCGATGCTAATACTCTTGCAGCATACCGCAATAGATTCCGCACAGCTAACATGGATCATGTTTGGAACGACTATTCAGACAAGGACTTCTTGTTGAATATGGGAGGCTACATAATTGACAGGAATACACATCGAGAGGGATTGACCCTTGCCGGTTTGCTGATGTTCGGTAAAGGATTGTCCATTAGAGAGCGGTTTGACAATATTCGTATGGATTATCTAGACATGACGAACTTACAGCCTGATAGTCGCTGGAGTGACCGACTGACATACGATGGACGATGGGAAAACAATCTGTACAACTTCTTTATGACAGTGCAGTCCAAATTAATCAAAGACTTGAAACGCCCGTTCAGATTGGAAGGTATGGAGCGAATTGATGACACCGCTATTCATAAAGCAGTGCGAGAAGCACTGACCAATCTTGTGATTCATTCTGACTATATGATAACCGGTGTGTTGAAAGTTGAGAAGCACGATGATTGTTTTGTCTTTTCAAATCCTGGCTCCCTGAAAATTCCTGTAATGGATATTTATACCGGAGGACACTCCAAAGCTCGCAACCCTAATATGCAGGCAATGTTCAGGATGATAGGTTTTGGAGACAACATAGGTTCTGGATTTCCGACAATACTAAATGCTTGGAAAAAGGAAAATTGGCGTCAGCCTTGTCTTGTTGAAAATCAGGATTTGCATTTGGTGGAATTGACACTCACCATGGCATCATTGATACCAGACGAGTGCCACATGGCACTTCACGATACATATGGTAGCGACTACGAGAAGCTTAACAAGGAGGAACAATTAGTTTTGGCAACAGCCTTTACCGAAAAATGCACATCAAATTACCGTATGCAGCAATTACTCGGTAGAAATTCATTGGATGTCGGAAAAACATTGTACGCCTTGGTCGGAAAAGGTATGCTCGTACCTGCAAATAAAGGTCGTTGGACTTCTTACTCCTTGAACTCTGAGTATATAGAAAAGTCAAGGAGTAAAAGTCAAGGAGTAAAAAGTCAAGGAGTAAAAAGTCAAGGAGTAAAGTCAAGAGAAGTGAAAAGACAGGAAACGATTCGAAAACTGATGAACTATTGTAAAGAGCCCCGCACTCTACAGGAAATATCAGAATATCTAGGATATTCCGACAAATACAGGATGAAACGCTTTTACATTGATCCATTACTTGGTGATGAATTGACAATGACTTCTACAGAAAGTAAAACAGACCCTAAGCAGAAATATGTAGTCAAGGAGAAATAAATACATAGCTCAACCTTTCAACAATATAGTAAGATTTATAAACTGCCTACCGGATATAAAAGTAGAGTAGATTTCATATGAAAGAAGATATTATAAGATTTATCAAATCAAAAGAGTATAAATACCTTAAGGAAGTGGGACAAGGAGGTACCGGACGAACTATACTCATCAAAGACGAAACAATAAATGAACGAGTTGTCTGTAAAAAATATTCGCCATATTTTTCAGAATGTAAGACAAAATATTATGAGCATTTCGTCAATGAAATCAAGATTTTATACAAGATAAATCATCCGAACATTGTCCGCGTCTTTTCATATCATCTGTATCCGGAACATACAACCGGATATATCCTGATGGAATATATTGAAGGGTGCAACATAGACGAGTATATAAAAGCTAATCCAAAAGCTATCAACGATATTTTTGTTCAGACCATAAGTGGCTTCAAATATCTTGAGGATAATGGTATTATGCACCGTGATGTCAGGCCTGGAAATATATTGGTCTCAACGGACGGCATCCCTAAAATAATTGATTTTGGTTTTGGTAAAACTACTCAGGAAACAATTGATTGCACCAAGAGTGTCAGTCTTAACTGGGCATACTCAACACCGGAAGAATTTGTTAATAATATTTACGATCACAAGACTGAAGTATATTTCGTCGGAAAGCTCTTTGAACGACTTATAGGTGATAATAACATATCGCAACTATTTAAGTATTCAGTAGTGTTGGAAAGTATGATACTTCCTAATCCAGATAATCGTATTTCATCTTTCCAAGAAGTGGTTAGGAATGTCACTTCAGAGAATTCGCTATTAGTCAAGTTTTCTGAAGAAGAAAAAAACATATACTCTAATATGGCTGATTCGTTTACATGCGTTTGTACTAAAATGTATGAAGACACCAAATATGTTGAAGACTTGGAAATAATAACAGCTAAGATTAGTGACCTATTACAAAAATCTATACTTGAAACATACCTGCAAAGCAATAAAGATTTGATTTCGTGTTTTGTATCTGGAAGTTTTAGGTATATAACAAGAGCCGTGGTTCATGTGAATCAGGTTGAACGCTTTTATGAGTGGTGGAATCAACTATCTAAAGACCGCAAAATAATTGTACTGAATAATCTTTGGACAAGGTTTGATAATATCGAACGGAAAATGGATGATGAGCTTCCATTCTAAATTATATAATTCTGCTTGAACCTTTGTGATAAAATTTTATAATTGACAATCAGATAATTAGAGAATAATAGTAATATGGGACAAAAACTGCATAATCTAGTAGAGACCTGAAAAAAGCAACTGCTTGATTTCGGTAAAAGAAACAGACTTATAAATTTTCTTGAAGGGAAGCGTAATAATGTTACAATTACGTCTCCTTCATTTGAAAAGATTGAAAATAATAAGTTTCACTTCAATACGATAGAATCCCAATTATGCGACTTAGGGGTACAGGTGATTTGGTATGAAGACCATAAGGAAGTGCCAGAGATATTGAGGAAGATTATTGCGCCTTTGTGTTAAGATGTGAAAAAATCACTATATTTGTCCAAAATAACATCTGAAGATATGCTTATAAGGTACTCGGTAGAGAATTTTCTTTCATTCAATCAGCGAACTGAATTTTCGATGATTCCTGGCAAAGGCTCTTTGAAAAAAGAGCATAAGGCCCCGGTAATCAATGGCGTCAGTGTGCTTAAAACCAGTATAATTCTTGGCGCCAATGCATCTGGCAAATCGAATCTCATCAAGGCCATGGCGTTCGGGCGATTTATGGTCGTGAAAGGATTTCCGGCAGGACAGATGATTGATTATGAAAAATATCGTTTGAACAGATCTTCAGCTGAAAGTAATTCTAGAATGGAATTCGAAATTCAGGCTGACGGCAAGAATTACGCCTATGGATTTGTCTTCAATAATACTCGGATTGTTGAGGAATGGCTATATGAAGTCACAAAGCGTTCGGAAAAAAAGATATTTGAACGTAATCCGCAATTTGCAGACAACTATGATTTGGCTCTGCTGCTGAAATTGAACGAGAAGGAGGAAGATAAGCAGTTTATCCGTTTTACGGCGAAGGGAACTCCGGATAACCAATTGTTTTTGAGGGAACTGATCGTGCGTAAAGTTGCGGAGAATGTAAGTTGCCTGAGCGATATAACTTCGGTTTACAACTGGTTTCTCAATACGCTGAAAATCGTCTTTCCGGAGGATAAGTATAATGTCGGTTTGGAATCCGAGGTCAATGACAATGAGCGGTTAAATACCATCTATAAAGAATTGCTCAAGTATTTTGGGACAGGGATTGTAGGAGTATGCCTGGAGGATGTCGAGCCGAGCAGTGTAGTTATACCGGATTTTATCCTTTCCGGTATTAAAGAACGCCTAATGAACTCTAAGAGTGAAAACGTGAGGAGCATATTGGGCATCAACAACTATACCTACGTTCTGTCACGTGAGGGGAGCGGTCTGAAGTTCCAGCAACTTAAGACAAAGCACCTCACAAATGATGGAAAAGAGATCCTGTTTGATACGAAGGATGAATCTGATGGAACGAATCGAATCCTTGACCTTATACCTCTGCTCATAGACTTGATTGAGGGTAATAATGTCTTTATTATTGATGAAATGGAGCGTAGCCTCCATCCTAATTTGATATATGACATCTTCGACTTGTTCCTCAGTTCTTCATCGAGTCAGCGCAGCCAGCTCATTGTAGCGACGCATGAGTCTTCTCTTCTTACTCAGAAATTGTTCAGGAAGGATGAAATATGGTTTGTTGTCAAGGATGACAATGGAACAAGTCATATGCATTCATTGGAAGATTATAATGTCCGCTTCGACAAGGAAATCCGGAAAGACTATCTTCTCGGACGATTCAAAGCCATTCCTCGTATAGGGAACAGGTATGACCTGTCATTAAAACTTAATAAAGATGCCTAGAGAAAGTACTCCGCTTGTCCGTAAAAGTGGCTTTTTGGAGGCTGAGAAGTTTTATGTTCTTGCCTATGAAGGGGATGTTACGGAGAAAAAGTATTTCGAGGACCTTCGTCAGTCTTCGATGTTCAATGATTCAGGCTCGATAGAGACAATCCCTCTGAAAAAGGAACATAATGGCGGCAATAGCCCTCTGGATGTGAAGAAGCTGTTGTCAAAGGCGAAGGCAGAATACAATTTCAGGGCCACTGACGAATTTTGGCTAATAATTGACAGAGATGATTGGGAAAAGATTCATCATGTCGATTTCAATGCCCTATATGATGATTGTGAAAAGGAGAAGAACTTTTTCATCGCACTGAGCAATCCTTGCTTTGAGTTTTGGCTTATACTCCATTTGAGGAAATTGGAAGATATTGCCGAGGGTGATAGGAAAAAGATATTGGAGAATGCAAAAGTCAGTGTTAAGCATAACTACATTGACCTGTATCTTGCCGATTGTATCGGGGATGGACGGGGTTATACCAAGAGGCCAAAGGCATCGGTCTTTATGCCGAAGGTTAAAGTGGCAGTTGAAAATGCAAGGAAGATTCGTGAACTTGGTGAGCGTATTCCTGGAGGGTTAAGTACTGACGTATATAAGCTTGTCGAAAAATTGATTAAATAGTGCAGGCGGAAAGTGATTCTACAAGAACCATCTTGAGGGTTTCGTTCGATATGGCAAGCAGACAGATTCCTATAATACTAAAGAATTAATGATACTTAAATGGATTTTTGATAGGGTGGTGGCCTTGTTGGGGCTGCTGTTCTTGTGGCCAGTATTGGTGGTCGTGGCAATTATGGTTAAGTTTAAGATGCCGGGTGGACCTGCGTTTTTTGTGCAGAAGCGTGTGGGGAAGGATGGCAAACTCTTTAATTGTCACAAGTTTAGGACGATGACTGTAAATCATAACGGTTCGACGGTGTCAGTTGCGGGTGATTCTCGAATTACTCCGTTCGGGGCGAAGTTGCGTCACTATAAACTGGATGAGTTGCCTGGGTTGTGGGATGTGTTGATCGGGAATATGAGTTTTGTGGGGCCTAGGCCGGATGTGCCGGGATATGCTGACAAGCTGGTCGGGGCGGACAGAGATGTTCTGAAGTTGCGTCCTGGTATTACGGGGCCGGCAACATTGAAGTACAGGTTGGAGGATGAGATGATTTCCGAGTATGTGGCGAAGAAGCAGGCGGAAGGGGATAAGCGTCCGATGCAGGAGATTGCGACTGAGTATAATGATAGTGTGATTTATCCGGACAAGGTGAGGTTGAACTGCTATTATTACAGGCATTATTCGTTTGTTAAGGATATTGAAATGATCTTTGCGACTGTGCTGCACTTTAGGGTGAAGTTTGCGGGGGAAGAGGTGTAAATATGTCGAAAGTTGTATCATGTCTAAAATTTTAGGAGTATTTTTGTGGGGAATTGATTTTGAGAATTCTAAAGTAAATTAATATTATGGCAGAGGAAAGAAAAACAATTTACCTTTGTCTGGCGCATATGTCAGAAGAGGGTTGGGAGCAGAAATATGTGAAAGAGGCTTTTGACTCCAATTGGGTGGTGCCTATGGGGCCTAATGTCAATGCTTTCGAGAAGAATCTGGAGGCGTTTGTTAACAGTAAGAGTGATGGCAGTGAGCCGCTTGACCGTAATGTGGTTTGTCTGTCGGCCGGTACTGCTGCTGTTCATTTGGCATTGATCGGCTGTGGAGTGAAGGCTGGGGATGAGGTCTTGGTGCAGAGCTTTACTTTCTGTGCTTCTTCACATCCGATTACTTATCTCGGTGCGCATCCGGTGTTTGTCGGTTCTGAGAATGAGACTTGGAATATGGATCCGGTACTGCTGGAGAAGGCTATCATTGACAGGAAGGAGAAGACAGGGCGTTATCCGAAGGCTATTGTGCCGGTGGCGCTTTATGGTATGCCTTATCACATTGACAAGATTATGGCTATTGCGGAGAAGTATGGGATTCCGGTAGTCGAGGATTCTGCTGAGGGTATGGGGTCGCGTTTCAACGGTCAGGTTCTCGGAACTTTCGGCAAGTACGGCGTGTTGTCGTTCAACGGCAATAAGATGATTACGACTTCCGGCGGCGGCGCTCTCATTTGCCGTAATGCGGAGGATGCCAATGAGATTATGTGGTATGCTACGCAGGCTCGTGATGCGTATCCTTATTATCAGCATACGGCTATAGGCTACAATTATCGTATGTCGAATGTTTGTGCGGGTATCGGTCGCGGCCAGATGACTGTGCTGGATTCGCATATCAAGCATCATCAGCATGTCCAGAAGCTTTATGAGGAGTTGCTGGCTGATGTGCCTGGTGTTCATATTCATAAGCAGCCTGAGGATCCGCGTTTTGATGCGAATTTCTGGCTTTGTGCTGCGACGTTGGACCCGGAGGTTCATGTTCAGGGTCAGGAGAATGCTTACAAGGAGGTCATCAAGACGGCCGTTGGCGGTGCTGCAGGTGTGATTCATGCGGTGGATTGCGCGACGACGGATTGTCAGCCTAATGAGAATGTGGAGGCTCTGCGCGTGTTCATGCTTGCCAAGAAGATCGAGTGCCGTCCGGTGTGGAAGCCGATGCACAAGCAGCCTGTGTATGCGGGTGCTCCTGTTTATACAAATGGTGTGGAGGAGGACTTGTTCAAGGTCGGGTTCTGCTTGCCTGCAGGTCCTTATGTGACGGATGAGGATGTTCGGTATATTGTGGAGTGCATCAGGGAGGCAATTGTCCGGTAGTGTTTTATGTTAGGATAGGCGGAGCCTTGATGGCTCCGTTTTTTTTGGTGGGTGGTGTATTAGAGATTTAGTGTTGTGTGATTGTGTGACGTGGGGATATGATGGATTGGCATTGACAAGGATGTTGGAGTTGTGGCATTGACATTGGCTTGAAGCGGAGCCTTGTTGGCATTGATGGAAAGAAGATGTGACTATCTGCTGTTGAGGTGGGTTTTCACGGGACAATTCATTAACTTTGTTCCGCATGTTGGGGGGGGGAACTGTATCCTCGTCATGAAAAACAGACAAAAAATCCGGCCGAAAGGACTGGAAGCAGATATAGAATTGAAATTTTGATGAGTCGGACGCAGAAATTGAAGGGATTGGTTGCTGCTTCGCTCAGAGTGAAAACATTTGACGACAATCACTATATTAGTCCCATATTATGACAATTCCTGATGATATAGTAAGAAAACTGAACGGACTTCTGATAGAGGATGTGGCGGGGGCGTTGGGCATTACCGTGACGAAACATAAAGCTCGTTGTTTTATGCACGATGACCATAGACCCAGCCTGACGTTCAACAGCAAGAAGAACATGTTCTTCTGCTTTGTATGCAATAAAGGAGGCGGTCCTATACAGTTGGTGCAGGAGCATGAGGGTTTGGCGTTCAAAGAGGCTTGTATCTGGCTGGCCAACCGCTTCAACATCTGGTGGCCGGAGAATGACGAGCCGATGAAAACTGTGAGAAGGAGAGTGAAGCGGATTTATCTGCCAAAGAAGGAAGAGATGATAGGCGAGTTTGACGAGGAACTATATACTTGGCTAATAGAGAACGCCAAACTTTCGGAACAGGCCAAGAGGTTCCTCTTTGAGGAGCGCCGTTTCAAAGAAGAAGTTATTGAACGACTGAATATCAAGTCGGTCACCTTTCCAAAAATGGCTATTGCAATGCTGATAGGACGGTTTGGTGAGAAGAGGTGCTTGAAGTCAGGGCTGCTGAAGAAGGGACAGTATGGGTTGTACTTCTATTTCTACACACCATGCCTGCTGTTCCCATACTATGAGAGAGACGGAAGGCTTGTGGGAGTGCAATCGAGATATTTGGGAGAAATAGAGGATGCTCCTCGGTTTCAGTTTCTGTCGTTACGAAAGACAAGGCTATTCAACCTTCCTATATTGAATACACTGAAACGAGGCGACAAGCTTTTTATCAGTGAGGGGATTACGGACTGTATGGCTTTGCTATCGTCAGGGCAGAATGCTGTTGCGATACCCAGTGCGACAATACTGCCATTAGAGGATCTGGTGACACTGCGAAGCTACGACCTTCACATGTTCCCTGACCAAGACGAGGCGGGGCAGAAGGCTTTCGTGGAATTGCGGAGATTCTTCGTAAACCACTACGCTATGCTGAGAGCTGAGAAACTGCCAGAAGGGGCAAAGGATTACTGTGATTACTACAGGACCTCTTTGCAAAATAAAAAATAATAACACGATAATCAGATTAATGATGGACCAGGGAAAATACACCTTAATTACTTTGCTCAACGATATACAGGAAGCCGCGATAGGCAACAATGAGGGAAAAGTGGATGAGCATGTCGTACGGGATTATCCAGACAAGCTCATTATTATGCAGATGCTGATTAGTAGCGCAGCGATGTATAGTGGGAAAGGGTATGAGGATGAAGAGAAGTTGAAGAATGCCATTGATGTGGTGCTAAAAGGTGATGAGCAACTATCGGGCTATATGTTTTTTGTGTCGCAGAACCCACAGTTCAACTACACATGGAGCTATATGAGGAAACGCAGGAATCGTTATGGTGAGTATCTTGCAGAGGCCATCAGATTCCTAAACAATGTGGTGGAAGACATCAATCTATTGGCGAATATGCCGAGAGAAGGGGAAGAGATGCATGTGGTGTTTGGTGACCTCATCGACGTTGACTTATTGGTGGGAGTTCCATCCGTGAGGAGCAGTGTACTATGGAAGAATTTCTACTGCATGGCAACGGTGAAGAGAGTGTATAATGTCAGTGTGAATATGAATGAGAATGTGTTGGTAGCAGGCATCAGGAAAGAGTGTGCCGACACGGGAAAACTGATGGATATGGCTTTGGAAATGATTAACAAATCAAAAACAGAATTAGTACCATGAAGTTGGTTGACAAAATACTGGACGGACAGAATATCTTTAACTCGATATACTGCATGGAGTCGTATGTGTTCGAAAAGGGCTTGTTGGACGAAGACGATATACAACTATATTATGCCCTTGCCGACAAGCACAATGTGGAACTGATTGATGGCGTAATAACAGCATGTCAGAAAAGGTTACGGTGGCTGTTAGAGGATAAGAACAACCTGTTTAGCGCTAAGGTCTATTTCAAGTTGAAGACGTATGATCCGGATGAGCAGAAGCTGAGCTTTCGCCCGATGCATACGGCAAAACTTATTGACCTGATATGCATGGTGAGCATCATGAACTGCCTTATGTTCGATGATGACTTGGATGCGGGGAAAAGGAACCTCTCCGACTTGTCGAAACTGATTCCTCACAATTTTTATGGGAATATACCCAGTACTGATGTTCAGTACCTGTTCCACAGTTGGCAAAGGAAATATAAAGAATACACCGAGGATGTGATTGAGCACTGTCGGGCCTATCAGCAGAACCACAGTTACTTGACGGAAGTGTGCCTTGATATCAAGAATTTCTTCCCGTCTATCTCGCCAAAGATGCTGTATGACTATATCATCAGCAAATTGTCGAGACGGTATGCCGATGACAAGGATGACTTGAGTAAGGTGGTGGCCAAATTGCTTTATTTCAAGATCGAGAAGGAGAATGTGGAACCGTGGATAGACTGCTATTATCCAGATGGCACTGACATGACAGGAGTAGAGGAGTATATGAGTTGCGGCATTCCGCAGGGCTTGCCCCAGTCGTATTTCTTCGGGAACCTCTGTATGATAGAGGTTAAGAACCTGCTGATGAAGGAGGAACTGTTCAATGGGGATGCCTATTTCTATGTGGATGACTCGGTGATATACATTCAGTCGAAGTTGGACGATGATAAGTTCAAACGGAAGATTTTGGACCTCAATAGTGTGTTGAAATCGTGGTGTGAAGAAAATGAGAAAAGGCCGAGCGATATAGAAAAATATGTGGGAGAAGACTGTATAGACTTTCAGAAGAGATTGACATACATTATTCAGTTTCACAAAGATGGCAAGAGTGTCTTTACACATATCGACGACGCTGACAATCAGTATGGGCCGATAGCCAACATTGCCAGAGAGACTTCAATGCACTCGAAGATGGCGTACAATCTTGACGAGATTGGTGACCATGTGTCGCTGAAAAAGTTGCAGGCCTTGGATAAAGTGATTTCGAAGGAGATAAAAGAGCTGAATGAGAAGAAAGGTGATGGGGGCGGACAGAGCGGTGATGCAATCGCATCGAGGTTGAAACTACTGAAGCGGTTCAAGAAGTTCTTTCTATATCGCAACCGTCTTCTAAAGATAAGGGAGGACGGAGGCCCTAATGAGGAGAAGGAGAGTTTCATTGAACGATTCCTGTCGAACAAAGACAATGCGGAGGAGTTCTTTGAACTGTTTGATGAGGACATTTTCCAGTCGGAGTATCGGCTGCTTATACAGAAGCTGTCTAAAATGGAAGCAGAAGAATTCCAATTGCAGATACGGGATTTTGAGAAACAGCTGATGGAGGGGTGCAATGTTGAAACGGATGGCAAGGCGGACTGGTTGTTTTATGCCAAGGATGTGAAAGCATCCTTCCAGATTAAAATCCTTGCGCAGGACATCTATGCCTCCCTGATAAGATGGTCGAGGGAAAACTTCAGCGGGCTGCGGAGCGTGAATATGGAGAAGGAGATGGAAATATTCCGAACATTTTTAGGACAATGTGTTGGCGGAAATGAATTCCCCACTATCTATGATATGCAGGAAACGGGGTTTGAGGGAAGAGAGTTTACGAAGTTTGTGATGAAGGCATCGGCAGAGTATCAGCGCAGGATTCTCAACGTGTTCTTTTCGGAGATAATGAGCGTGGTACCGTCGGATGCGCTGGCGTTCACGAAGATGAGCGCCCGAAGGTTCAGATATACAGAACTTCGGATTATGGCCTACTTGCGAAACAGGAATTTCACTTTAGAGGACTTTGAGGAGTTTATAGAGCATATTGATGAAAAGGACATCTCCAACCAGATGGGAATTGACATGGGGGTGCTGGAAGTGCTAAACATCTTCATCAGGAATGTTAGAAAGCCGAAATGGGTGGATGACTTGATAATGACCCACCGCCTCTCCAAGGGTCTGTGGTACAACGGCTCAAAGTTCCTAAACTCATACACATTGCACAACGAGGAACACGCAGTAACGCTCATCACTAAGTCGCATGAACTGACAAACAGGATAGACTATTTCGTGTTAAAAGATGTCGATTACTATATCTTGTTTCTGGCTTGCTATCTTCATGATATCAGTATGGTGATACACCCCGAACTTGGAAGGTTAAGTTCGGAGAATGGAAGAAATCTTGCCTTGATTTCAGAACTAATGAAGCAGATGCTGGAAGAGACGAAAAGGTTCTGGACATACGATGAGAAAGAGAAAAATGATTCACGATACAAGGATGCGGGTAAGTTCTTGGTAATGGTTTTTAACAAGGTTTATACCTATTTTGAAACACTTGTGCGGGATAATCATGCCAAGGATAGTGCCAAGTTCATTTGCGATCACTCCAATTCGTTGCTTGGATACCTTGAACCCACACTGCTGTCATTCGTGGCAACTGTGTCGGAAAGTCATGGATATGACGTTCTGGAGGTCTATGGGTTGAAATCGAAGGCTAATGATGATACCATCAGCCTGAAGTATCTGATGATACTCATCCGGCTTGCCGACCTGTTGGATGTGGCCAACGATAGGGTGAACTACTACTTGCTGCGGCAGAACCTGAAGAACCTGTCTCCTGCATCGAAATTCCACTGGATTTCGCATCTTGTGACAGACAAGATAGAACTGAATACCGATTACGTCACAGATGAGAATTCAAAGATGGGGGAGAAGCCGATAACAGAGATTATCAATCTGGAACTGTTGCTGAACGTCAAGCAGTTGACTGTAGCAAAGCTGCACCGGAAGTGTCAAAGATGCCAGCTGGAGAGAAGTCTTGGTGGGGAGGACTGTTTAGGTATTCGAATAGCGGGAGGTGGTGATCCCTCAATTACTTGCACTGAGTCCGACTGCACAGTGCTATGCTATTGGATGATGCAAAAGCACGACTGGTTGATAAAGGAGTTGACAGCTTTGAACGACTATCTGTATTCGGTGAACAACTCGCTGTTCAAGACGAAAATCAACTTTCTCATTCACTATCGCGATGAGATGAGACTTGATGCTGATATGTTCGACAGTATTCAAGAGTATTTAAACACATAAGCTAATTGAACAATAGTTCGTAATATATTTGGAAAAACTGGAGATAAACCTTAAATGATATACTAATAGCATTCAAAAGCCTCTTTGATATTATAGAATCCCTTTTGGGTTGCCCCTGATTTGGTGGACATTCTCTATAGTTGCGTTCTTGATACATAAGAAAATACCGGGTGGACCTGCGTTTTTGAGCAGAAGCATGTGGTGGAAGGATGGCAAACTCTTTAATTGTCACAAGTTTAGGACGATGACTATAAATCATAACGGTTCGACTGTGTCAGTTGCTGGTGATTCTCGAATTGCTCCGTTCTGGGCGAAGTTGCGTCCTGGTATTACTGGTCCGGCAACATTGAAGTACAGATTGGAGAACGAGATGATTTCCGAGTGTGTGGCGAAGATGCAGGAGGGTGCGACTGGGTGCAATGATAATGTGATTTATCCGGACAAGGTGAAGTTTGCGGGGAAGGAGTGTAAATATGTCGCAAGTTGTGACTTCGAAGGAAATGTGCATCGTTAGTTTCTGACGATTGCCTATGACATGCGAAAATAAAAAACGGAGAATGGTTCAAAATTTGTATATTTGTATGAAAACACATGTTAAAATGAAAAAGTCATTTTATAGAACAGACTATCTTTTCTCTAGGACCTCATTCCTTTCAGGTGTGGGTAGTATATTGAGTATCTTCGCGCCATACTATGTTTTCAATAGTTCCAACTCTGAAATGCAAGCTGATAAGACTGCCATTGAATCCGACTTCGGTGTAATTGGTCAGGACATTTATTCTGTTTTAAGTTCTTATAAATTCTAGCGTTATGAGTGATAAAGTTCAGAAAGGAGCGACGCTGGCAGAAGAACTAAGGGACGTGGAAAATCCTGATAAAGTGATTCTCAGTGCAGTTCCGGAAAACAAAAAGAAAGAGGTCGAAGAAGCCTTGATGGTGATTCGTGGTGAGATGTATTCCGGCCCAATTCCACCTCCGGAGGCGCTTGCCCGTTACGAAGAAATCCAACCTGGGGCTGCAGACAGAATTATAAAAATGGCGGAGAAACAGCAAGAACATAGAATGTCTCTTGAGACAAAAGCCATTGGTGGACAGATTGACCAAAGCAAACGCGGCCAGATATTTGGTTTTATTGCAATACTTTTGTGTATTGGTGTCGCAGTATTTTTTGCGGTAGCATTTGATATGACTACATTCGCAGAAATCTTTCTTACTGTAACTATGGTCATTTTGGTTACTCTGTTTATTACAGGTAAAAATGTTATGAGAAAAGATCTTAAAGAGAAGTCAAAGGATCAGGAGAAATAATCAATTGTTATGATAAGTAGAGAGTCGGCGGATCACTGATTATCCGCCGACTCTCGTGCGAAGATGGCGGAAATGAAGATCGTAGGCTGGGTGTTAAGTGTTTGGATATTTTGAATAGGGCTTTATTAGAAAGCGTCCGGCCCAGCACGTATAGAATAGTGTGAATTTCTTCCGTACTTTTGCGCCAAATCGAAAAAACATCAGAATGAAAGGCGTATTGAAAGTATCGAAAGAGCAGGTAATCGAGATAGATCGTTACTATGACGAGCACGGGATTACAAGGAGGCAAAGAATCGACGAATTGGGTTTGAGCTGTACGGCATATTACTATACGCGAGGTCTGTTGTCTGAAGAGGAACTTCATGGTGGTCAGTTCATTCCGATAATGTCTGGTTCCGGTCTGATGCAGACAGCCTCAATGCCTGTTGGGAGGTCAAGGCGTAAGCAAGCATCCATGCAGACGGAATTGATGACGATTGAGGTCAGGGCATCGTCCTGGGCGGAGATGCGTTTAACGGGGAATTTCAGCGCGGAGATGCTTCGCACTATCTTGGGCAATGTTTAGCCTGAACGACAGTCTCCGATATTGGCTCTGGTCGGAGCCGACCGATATGCATAAGAGCTTTTACACCCTCAGCGGATGAGACCAAAATTTTGGGTCACTTTGAGGATAAAAATACTGGTAAAAATGCTTAAAAGCAGTAGAAAATCTTGCTTATTAAAATATCATTTTATACTTTTATATCTAAATATAAAATGTCATTTTAATATTTATGATTTGCAAAGCTCTACTGAAGCAAATCCTTCTCGACAATCGTCGGGAAATTGAAAGCTATAAGATTGTCCACAGGGACATTGTTACGGAGGGTTTCAACTGTTATGTTTTCGTAGGTGTACGCAGGGCTGGCAAGTCTTTCGTGCTTTACGAAAAGATGCAGCAATTATTGCGTGATGGACATGGTTGGGACAAAATGCTCTATCTGAGTTTTGAGGACGAACGACTGGTTGGCTTTACCTATGAAGATTTCAATGCCATTCTGGAATGTCACATAGAAATGACCGGCAAGGATAATCCGATGCTGTTCCTTGATGACATTCACAACATTGATGGTTGGGAGAAGTTTGCTCGCCGTATGGCTGACAGCAAACGTATTGTTTGGATTACAGGCTCAAATGCAAAGATGCTCTCTAAGGAAATAATGACTACACTTGGTGGCCGTTACATCCCAGTAGAAGTTTACCCTTACAGTTTCAAAGAGTTCCTTCGCTCACGTGACATTCCATACGATGAAGAAACTTTGATGAGTACCACTGGCAAGTCTCTGTTCCTGCGTGAATATGCGGAATACTTGAACTGGGGTGGATTGCCAGAAAGCGTACACCTACCTGTAAAGCGAAGCTATCTGAGCAGTGTATATCAGAAAATATACCTGGGAGATATTTGTGCAAGAAACAAGATAAGCAACCCCAACCTCTTGCGCTTGATGATCAAGAAGATGGCAGAAAGCGTAAAACAGCCGCTCTCCTACTCCAGAGTCACCAAAATCCTGTCAAGTGTTGGAGGAAAGATTACCATACCTACTACAAGCAGCTATATTGAATACTGCGAGGACGCATGGCTCCTGCTCAGATTGCACAACATCAGTGCTGCCCTTGTTGAACGTGAGACGAACAGCAAGTACTATTTCATAGACAATGGTTTGTTGAGTCTTCTCTTGGTTGATCCAACAACGACTTTGCTGGAGAACCTTGTCGCTCTTTCGCTTTTCCGCAAATACGGAAATGGCAAGGACAATGAGCGAGTTTTCTTCTATAACCAGAACGTGGAGGTTGACTTCTACGTCCCTGACGATGAACTTGCCATACAGGTTTCTTGCTCCATAGAGGGATCAGACGCTACTGAGAAACGAGAGGTCGAAGCCCTGCAGAAGTTGCCGAAAGCCTTGTCTTGCAAGCGAAGAATCATCATCACATACGATGAAGAAAGAACCATTGAAGATAAATATGGAATGATTGAGGTTATTCCATGTTGGAAATGGCTGATTTACGGTGAGGCTGACCCAAAAGGTCAGCTTCTTTGTTTATAAGGATAGTATCTGAATGTGATGATAGGTATTGCAGAGGACATCATTCGCATTATTCGTTCCAGATCATCCCAACGTTTCCTGTGTGCTGTTCGATGACCACTTGTCGCTGTCGGACGCCCTCCCGATACCCGTATCAGCTGGTAGATACGCATCCTCAATCCCTATCATCCTCCCGCTATAGTCACGTCAAAATATAGCTATTCCTTTGATAATCAAAAGAATAGCTATTGTTTTTGTATGAAATATTTTGTATATTTGAAGTGCAAAAAACAAATATCACTCATACGATGACAAAGATACAATATAAAGATTACAATC
>ENA-OUQH01000015-OUQH01000015.1-human-gut-metagenome-genome-assembly--contig:-NODE-15-length-191043-cov-31.225417_pt1 | contig 191043 bp, 137 predicted proteins | sample MGYA00237948_ERZ548828 | MGnify/ENA primary metagenome ERZ548828 (study PRJEB26490, sample SAMN05194711) | human gut metagenome | biome: terrestrial biome; feature: human-associated habitat...
TTATCGTCATTCTACACTGTTCTGTGGCACATTACTCTGAAAGCGATTTGTAAAATAACAGAACTCCTCACGTGCCTCAAACACGCCACCTCCCGGCCAACCCCAAGTTTTCCCTCACATTTTGCAAAACACCTTCAGGCCGATCGGCCACAGAACCGCCCACAGACCACTTTGTCATGAATATCTCGCCCCCGATCGCACGACTTTTTCAGGCTTATCGTCATTCTACACTGTTCTGTGGCACATTACTATGAAAGCGATTTGTAAAATAACAGAATTCCTCACGTGCCTCAAACACGCCACCCCCGGCCAACCCTAAGTTTTCCTTTTCAAAATCGCCTTGTCCGGTAAATCCCCACCCTCACCGGACAAACTCATATCGATGCCGGTTTTGTCCGGCGATTCAAGCGCTTCCCCGGACAATATGACCGATCTCGTGGAATATGCAGGCGATTTGCTCTTCGGTCGTCAAATTGTATTCCGCGATCTGCCTTTCACAATAACCTATGGATCTTATAGGATAACTGAAAGAGAATGGCGACTCTTTGAATACATTGGCAAATATTGTGAGTTTGTCTTCCGGTTCGGATATAAACTTTATCCCTAAGGCTTCCTTGCCCGCATATTCATTAATAATAGCGTTCACTTTCTCTCCAAACATGGAGGGAAAGTTAAGATAGGCATTTTGAAATAGAATTTTCATTCTTCCGTCCACTCGCTCCCCACGGCTTCAACTGGGGATTATACCAATACAAAAAGTGTGGAGCCGATTCCGTCTATCTCAAAGAAGGTTCTGGCAAAACCTGACAGAAAATAGACTGAAACAATCCCCACACCTGTATCGTTGGGTGTAGAGTACACGCAATCGGATACAGATGACGGTGCTGTCGTCTTCCCTTCTGTCTTTGAAAACTGCCAGATTTTCTTTGAAGGATAGTGCGAAAACACTTTCATCATTATGTATGTTTTGGGCATCTGCACCAAAACGTTACAATGGTAAGAATATTTTTGGATTTGACTGCACCTTTTGCGGAGATTGTCTCGGCAATGGTCTCGGGCGACGGTCACGTTGATTTCATGGATCAAGCTTCTATACCATTCTTGACCAGTGGGACTTGGCTAGAGCCTTTCTTATTGACTTGATAGCACTCTCAAGCGGCAAAAAATGGCTTAAAATGTCGCTTGAGGGTGTCATTTGACACTCTTCGGCAACGAAAAAGGCCTCAAGCGTCGCCGAGCATCACCGCTCAGGACAGACATTGTAACAAAGAGGTCATCGATTCCGGATGATTTGTCACAGAAGGACAATCCATAGATAGGATGATAACCGCAATACTAATTACAGCAATGGCATGAGCTAACCCTTTTTGAACAGTGACTTCAGATCCATTATGAAAAAATCGTCCAGAGGCAGGGCATGGGGGCCAACAATGAATGCGGCAGTGACTTTATCCGCAAATTGTTCTTTGAATTTTTCAAAACCTACGGTCTTGTCAACGCTGCCACTTTTGACCTCTATGGCAACCAGTGCCTGCCCTTTTCTCAGAACATAATCGCACTCCTGCCTTCTTTCATTTCTCCAATAAAACAACTCATAGTCATCGGTCATCGCCCTGTTGGCCAAATGCGCACCGACCGCCGACTCAACCAGACGTCCCCACTCTGCCGGATCCACACGTGCTTCGTCAAAAGAGAATGTTCCGAACCTGTTGCGGAACGCATTGTTGAACACCTGCATTTTGGGGACAGACTGTTTCTCTTTTACTCTCGATGGAGAGTAGTTCTGAAGAGGTTGTACTATCATCGACTTGTTGAGTATGTCAAGATAATTTTTGATTGTCGGAACGGTACCGCTGTTCATCGTTCCTTGCATCTTTGTAAGAGACAATTCCTTGGCAGATTCAATGCAGGCGAGTTCAAACACTTGCCTTAGAAGAGCCGGATTACGGATCTCTTCTATCTCAAGAATATCCCGTGTCAGAATCGGCGATATTATTGAATCCTCCATAAGGTTACGCCACCTATCTTCATCCTGAATATCAGGTGCAAGTCCCGGAAATCCACCGAAGTAAACATATTCATCCATCGAAAAACCAAAGGCCTCGTGCATTTCCTGCCAATCCCAATAGCCCATTTTTATGGTCTCAAAGCGTCCCTCAAGGGATTCTTCAAGTCCTTTCTGCAACAGAAGGCGGGAAGAACCGAGTAAAATCACCTTCAGATTACGGTGACTTCTGGAATCCTCGTCCCATTCCTTCTTAACCTGCTCGCTCCAACCTCTGATTTTCTGGACTTCATCAATGATCAGGATATGTTCTTGCTCAGAATGAATATCCATCCGCATACGCACCTGCTGCCATTTGTTTGGTATCCATGAAGAGTCAAAACGATTGACACCATCCGCGGCGAAAAAATCAAACGGAACCGAAATCCCTTCCGTAAACTGTCCTACCAATGTGGATTTGCCGACTTGACGAGGTCCCATCACTATCTGCATCCGCCGCCGTGGTTCAGCCATTCGTGATGTAAGAATATTCAGATGTCGCCTTTGATACATAGCAATTTTATAAATTGTGTTTTATAAATTGTGTTTTACAAATTTATAAAATATATTTTACAAAATCGCAAATTTTAAGATAATTAATTGACATCAAACTATCTACCGTACAGAAACAATCCTGTAAAAACATCCCGAACAGTTCGGGCACCTCTGCAAGATCGAAAACTCATTTCGCCACCAGTTTGTCCGACAAGCAAGCGTTTTCCCCGAACAAACAACAGCCAATAACAGACCAACGACATTGGTCACAGAACTTACAAATCGCCAAGCACGCCAAAGTGATCGTCACCAATAGCGTTTACGAACAAAAACGTGGCATTTGGCTCTTTGGCAGACCCACAAATGTAATGAGTTGATTTTCCGCAGACAAGACTCTTCCCTATGGTTATACCGAAGGCATATCGAATATCGCACTCTATGAACAACTTACCTGTCACTCGCTGATGCTGAGCCAGTGGCAGGCAATGTGTTGCCTATTAGTTGTTTTAACGTATTCCCTTTAGCCGAATCCAACCAAAGGGAATACGTTAGGATATTCATTGATAATTGATTATGAAACACGGTCTTTGAGGCATGCTTCTTTGCGGACAAAGTGTTGTGACGAGAAATGGACTCGGGCACTACCGTGTTGACATTTTCAGGCTAGATTCTGTGGCTGAGCATCATCCGAAATTCTGGGGTCCCGGAACACCCGTAAGTAATCCGGAGCCATACTAATGAAAATTTCCGTTCCGACATCCGATGATGGCTCAGTATGGAAGGACAGTAAGAGTTCTGATGGCAGACAATCCTTCTGGTTACCTGATTCATCTTCAATTTTGAGCCTTCCACCATTGAGTACCGGGGCAAATGACTTTCTCATATCACTGTTCAGGTTTGGATCCTTCAACAAATCAAACTTAAAATACAACACCACCGCATCATTAAACCATTTGATCTGGACAAGCCTAACCGGAATCGAGGAAGTTCTAGTATATTGTTTAAAGGTATTGAACAGTGACTCCGCTGCAGCCGATGCCACATTCCAAAAAGGCAGGAAAGTCACTTCCCCGTTATCTCCTTTACGAAATAATGTTTCCACATCAAAGAATGCCACAATCTTCTCTTTCAAATCTCTCAATTCCTTTGCGTTATTTTCTTCATCTCTTTCCAAACCTTTCAATTCTTCATTACTTTCTATATCACCCATCTGCTCTTTTAAGGCATTGCGGACCTCAAGCTTTCTACTCAAAATCTTTCCTAAGGCATTGGCAACTTCACTACCTCTCTCAAGAATCTCTTTTTGAGATAAGAGTCGGGGCTCAATAGTTTCAATGAACTTTGAAAAGTCAATCACATCACGACCCGCCCCCATATATGCACTGATAAAAATCTCAGATTCCCATGGCTTAAAACCCATCAAAGGGTGGTCAGTGAGTGCCGCCATACGATTATAATATCTAAAGTACTGACTTTTCAATATTTGCGCTAAATTAATACCCGAAAATTTAAGCATAAGCTTGTTACTGCCAAGATCCTTTTCAAAAGAAAATCCATATTTAGTGCCTACAGCCAACATCGTTTCCCTGCTGATTTCACCATCCTCCACTCTCTTCATTGTCTCCTCAGAGAACATCTCAAAATTTGACTTCGCATCCAATAAATCACACGCTTTCTTACAAGGAATGTACTCCGGATCGTTCTCATTAAAATTAATCGAGCCGGCCTTGTTATCCTTCACCTCAATGATCACATCATCTTTCTTAAGGATCATCGAACCGTTGTTGAAGGTAATGGCATATTCAATGGTCTCGACACTTCCGTCTTTCCAAAATTCGGTACTGAAGTAGAATTTTGCGTCGATGGTAGGACTGATTCTTACATAGCCAACCTCATATGTGTATTCTTCCTTCTCACTTTTTCGGAACGCCAACAAGCGGTTCATCCCATAAGGCCAAATATCTTTGATCGTCTCCATAGCCTGCGCCTTAAGCATTCCGGGATATACACGAACGACATTCGGTCTGATTTTTTTCACAAGCATCTTCGCCTTGGCAGGAGATGCCCCGGTTTTAGCGACATACAAGTCATACGCAGCCGCCAGCCTTCCATCCAAAACAGCACGAAGGAAATCCGGATCAAATGTCTTCCATTGGCCAGCCTCGGTTTCCACCTCCGCCACCATTTGCTTATAATCCGCCACCGCCTGTGTGGCTTTCTCCTTGATGGACACCACTGCATCCACTCCTTTCTTGAATAAATCTTTCAGTCCCATTTTGATTACTGATAAAATCGTTAATTGGTAAATACCTCTTTTCTAATAAGTCACAGCATATTTTCCCAAATCAAACCCATATTGTCCAAAGGTGGAATCGACAAGACGAAAATCGACCTTCTCTTGAAGACAGGCAGCTATTTCCACAATTACTTGATAAGTGTGTACAGTTTCCCTTGGCATCAACATTGGAATATGCCTTAAGTAGTCTTGCTTTGTATATGGATAGCCAGGCGATGAAGCCAACTCGAAATCCAACAATTCAAGTGCCCAAGTATAATTCTGAATACTGATGGCGTTGTGCAGTACCTTGTTGTCGTGCATAAGTCTCAAGTTACGGACGAGGATTTCAGCCGCCGCCATGTAATATTGGCCTGATTCAGGAATATTCCCATTTGGGAAACGCCAACGTTTCACCTCACACATAATTTGCTCTTTTGTCATAACAACGGCATCCGCAATACGGTACGGACACTCAACAGAATACTGAAGCAACACTGGATTAATCCTCTCGCCTGTGTCTAATTGGAGGAGTTGTTCATCCAGCTTGAGAACATACTCCATCTTGTTCGTTTTTATGCCAAGCCTCTCGACATCCTTACAAACAATAAAATCACGACGTGCGTCTTCCTCCAAAAGGAGTCCCCAAATATCCGGGCCTAACTCCCCCGTATTCAATAATGGGTATTTGCTGAAACTCAATCCGTTCCCTTTACTGACAACGAACCTTGCTGAATCCTTGCCGACCACATAACTGCGTCCGTGCTGCGGACCGACCAGAAACATACGTGAATTGCCGTTTTCTGACCTAATGTAAGGGTATATTGTTTTATCCTCACCAGAATCCAACAAAATCTCGTATCTACAAGTTTTAGCCTTATACTCCAGCATTCTGTGTGATTGATGTCGCTGTTGCTCCTGTTATCGAATTATTAACAAAAAGTGCCTTTTCATCCAAGTTCACTTTCAGATCATCTCTATTCTGAACATCATTCCAAGCCTTCTTTATATCCTCAAGAAAGTCTTTACACCCAATGACACCGTTTGACAAATCATTCTTGTCCGGGGCGAGACTCAAAGTCACGTTGTTTGTAAGTGACAAACTGTGAGCCATACCACAGCGCAACTCATATAGGTAGTTAGTTCTTTCATGATTGAACTGTCTATAAGGAGACAACGCATCAATATCATTTATTGCTTCGACAAAGGCTCGTTTGCTCTTTCCCTTTTCATTAGTTTCTCCCAACAACATCTTTCCCAACATCTCAACAGCAACAAGAAGCACTAAAAATGTATGGTAAGGTTTTGTATCCATAAGTTCTTCCGAGTCCTTGATCACATACTGCTCAAAGAATTCTCGCCTGGTCAGTTCCTGAGTATTATTTATTGTTGACATACGATTTCTCAATTAATTATATTTCAGAGGGTAAAATGCCTGGATAGGCTCCAGGCCGGCCTTAGCAGACTAGCTCTGCCGCCACATAATGCCACAGACGCCCTCAGAGATTTGAGAGCAATGTCCCATTCTGGTCACTGATGTAGAAAGAGTAATCTTTAACATAGCTTTAAGAATTAATAGTTATAGCCGTTTTACTGAGCATCGGCCTTTCGCTCGTCATTTGTCATCCGCCTTATAGATCCGATTTCCGGATCTGGCATATTCTTAATTGCCTCATCTATTGTCCTACCTTTCAAAGGATCATCACCTTTCATCAATTTACGGGCAAGATTGCACCTAACTTTCGCCAAGGAGCAATTATTCTCTCCAGCAAACAAAGGAGTCCTATGTTCTGAGAAATTCACACCTGGGCAAAGATTACAGTAAGAGCAGTAATCGTGTCGAGCGCAGTCCTTATATTTTTCAAGAGTACAAGACAACCACCATTTACGATTTTGAGACTTAAGAATATCGAACACTGAACGATTCTTTACGTTCCCGAAAGAATAATGGAATGTGCAACAAGGTATGATGTCGCCATCTGGAGTCAAACATACACTATGCTTTCCAGCTCCGCACGCATTATCTGAAAGATGACGTTCCGCTCCGTGAAAATACCGGGATTCCGGGCCTACATAAAGAGGTACATCCTTATCTCGTAAAATAACATCAAATTCACGTTCCGACAACCGAAGGTAATTGCTCACACACTTATCTCCTTCAATGGAATCTGTCAGGTTGACTTCAATCTGCGGAACCGCATTATATTTCTTTGCAATAGTGATAACTGTCCTGTATGTCTTGACATTCAGACGCATCACACAACACTTAAGGTTCAAAGGGACTCCTAATCTGCACAACCGTTCCATAACCATCTCCGACTTGCGCAAAGAGCCATTGATTCTGGTTATCTTATCATGAACTTGAGATTCCGCACTATAGATTGAGACTCCGACTAACCTAGGATAATACCCTGCCAGACGTGCCTCGCTTCCGACAAGCCGCTGTCCATTTGTGAATATATCAAAGGCGATTCCCTTAAATCGCAAATAATCAATAATATCCCAAACACAAGGTTTTGAGAAAGGATCGCCACCGGAAAGGCATACCTTTACCAAACCTTGTTCATATAATTCATCTATCACTCGTTTATAATCTTCCAAACCAAGTTCTGAAGGCAGATTACGTCCGCTTACTTCGGTGTCATTCCTTGTCGCACCAATATTATAACAATGAATACACCTCTCGCTACAATTGTATGTAAGTTCGAACATCACTGATGTTATAATACCCTCATCTTCCAAGGCATTAGCATATCTCATTTCAGCCGTGCTAAGTTCCAACGGTGTTTCTTCTTGGGAATTTGACTTCTGGTCAGTTGCAAAGTTATGTGAACAACGCCATTTATAGACATATTCACGATATTGATCTACATCCTTTTTCCCAGGAATAAAAGTGGTAATTAGTCCAACATCAAGCAACTGTTCCATAAAGCAAGTTACTTCTTCATCAGATAAGCCGGCCACTTCCAGCAACTTTTCGTAATCTATGTCCTCATTGATAGGCGTGTTCAATATAATAGAAACAACATCCGCCGACAAATCATCAAAGAAGTGAGCCACTCCTTCAAGCAAATTATACATCAAAGCGACATGATGTCGTGAATTATACCGTCCACAGGTCCATTCTGGGCGAAAATAGGAGGTCATCAATTTCAGTCAAGTTCGGTACTGCCCATCCCGAGTGTTCACAAAAAAAGACGTGGGAGTCTTACTTTTGCTTATCCCAAGCGCGGGCCTTGGCGAGCCTACCAGAAGGATAAGCAACGCAACCAGCCCACGTCGTGGATGATATACAGTAAGAGACCTACGCCGAAAGCGAGGCGACTGAATCGTCATCACAAGTGGACGTTCCCGTTGCCGTTTCCTCTTCTGGTAAATTTCAAACCGCCAAGTTCGCGCTCAGAAGAAAAACGTCAAGTAACGTCTTTTATTTTATCCCACCCAACCCTGCCACAATCCTCCAAAGGTTATAAGCCATCGAAGATAGTGTCCGAGCTGGTTGAGTTTTGCAAATATAATCGTTTTTATTGCAAATACATCATTTTTCATAAGAAACATATTCTTAACTCCTAATGTTTTTATCATTTGATTGTCATTAAGGAAAATGGTTTTACATTGGTGCCGGTTTCCGTGTGGCATCTTTGTATGTCACATAAAGATGCCACAAAAAACGGTAAAGATTGTGCGGGCGATGGGTATGCGGATTTAACGGCGAAAACTTTATCATTGTTCTTGGCACGGTGTCATACGTTTGGAGACCCTCTCGGGCGACAAAAAGGGCTTAAAATGTCGCTTGAGGGTGTCATTTGACACTCCTCGGCAACGAAAAAGGCTTAAAGTGTTGCCGAACAGCGCAAACAGGAACAAGTAATGAAGCGGAGGTATTGCCTTACTACATAGAATGACATAAAAACTGTCCCGGACAGGTTGGGCGCTTCGACAGGCTCAGCGACCAGACGTGTCCGGGACGGTAGGATATTCAATAATAACTACTTACTCAGCTCGGCGGCGTGGGAGAGGAGATATTCCTCGGCTTCGATGTTCCAGAGGCCGTTATGGGCTTTGCAGAGGCGGTCGAGTTCGGTGTAGACAGGGTTGGTCACGCCTTTCTCCCCGAACTCGGTGATGGCGGTGAGAGGCATCTCCACGTGGGTGTAGATCAGCTTCTTGCCGCCTTTGATCGACGGGAGGTTGAGAGTGGTCTCCGGGACCACATTGAGGCCTCCGATGTGGGTCACGAGACCGGCGGGGTCAAGGCCTTCACCCATCATCCTGAGGGCTTCTTTCATGTCCTCGGTGTTGCCGCCGCTGGTGCCTACCACGTGGGTGGAAGCGTAGTGGACATTGTAGAAGTTGAACGGAGCCTTGAAATCGGAGCGGCCGGGGCCGGAGAAGAAGTTCAGGCAGCCATCCTGTCCGAGGATGTCGTCACCCTGCTCAACCACAGCGGGAACGGGAGCCATCACGATGACCTCATCATAGCCGGTTCCGCCGGAAATCTCGCGCAGCGTCTCTACAGGATTCTCGACAGTGCCGGTGTTCACATAACGGAGATCGATGCCACGGGAAGCGGCGAACTCCTTGGTATAGAGCGTCGCGGCACGGTCAAGACGGGTCTGATCGATATCCGTCACCACGAAAAGGGACGGCTTTCTGTCCTCACGGCGGAGCACATAGTTGATCATCGCGAGTCCCATCGGGCCGACACCGGCCAGAAGTGCCATCTTGCCACCGTCCTTGATCTCCATCTGGTGAACATACGAACCCGGATGGGTGTGATAGCAGGCGTGCATCGCGCCGATCACGCAAGCCAGAGGCTCGCTCAATGATGCCGGATAGAATCCCGGACCATTGTAATGAAGGAGGCAGCCCATCTCCATCACATCGGAAGGGATGATGATGTAGGTGGCGTCACCTCCGGCGTAGCGATAGGAATATCCAGGCGCGGACAGCAGACCGGCTGGGCCGCCCTCGTAGTTAAGGGCCGGCTGGATTGAGAACTTGTCCCCAGGCTTGAATTGATCCTTCCACTTGGAGCCGACCTCTATGATCTCGCCGGCGAACTCGTGGCCGATGATCGTAGGATTTTCGGCGATGTCGTCCGGGACTCTCTTGTGGTCAGCCCCCTGGTGTGAAGACTTGTAGGAAGACATGCAAAGGCTGTCGCTGACAACCTTCGCGAGGATCTCGTCATCCTTCATCCCGGGGAGTTCAAACTCCTCGAGACGAAGGTCTTCCTTACCATATAATCTAACAGCTTTTGTAAGCATGGCCGTACCTTTTACACACCCTTCTTCGCGCGGATGACCTGCTCAGCGGTGGTCTGGTTGCTTACCGGAACATAGTCCTTCAGAGGGACGATCTTCTCGTTGATGGCATCCAGGAACCAGGACGGCTGAGGGAAGAACGCCTCCTCAAGCTCGTGGCAAGGGGTGATCCAGTTGCGGGAGCCGAGCACGACCGGAGCTGCGTCGAGGTCGTCAAAGGCCATCTCGGTGATGTTGGCGGCGATGTCATTGAGGTAGGAGCCACGGGCGCAGGCGTCGCCGGCGATGACGATGCGGCCGGTCTTCTTCACGGACGCAAGCACCTTCTCGTAGTTGAACGGCACGAGAGAGCGCGCGTCGATGACCTCGGCCTCCATTCCATACTTCTCCTTCAGAATGTCGGCTGCCTCAAGAGCGCGGTACAGAGTGGCTCCGATGGTCAGGAAAGTGACATCCTTGCCGACCCTCTTGACATCAGGCTCGCCGAACGGAATCTCATAGTAGCCCTCCGGCACACCACCTTCGTGGAACATCTCACCCTTGTCGTAGATTCTCTGACTTTCAAAGAATATGACAGGATCAGTCCCCTGAAGGGCGGCGTTCATCAAGCCCTTCGCGTCATACGGAGTGACAGGGAAGCAGACCTTGAGTCCAGGAATATGGCAGCAAAGAGATGTCCAGTCCTGTGAGTGCTGGGCGCCGTACTTGGAGCCGACGGACACACGGACAACAACTGGCATCTTCAGGATGTTGCCTGACATGGCCTGCCATTTAGGAAGCTGATTGAATATCTCGTCGCCGCAGCAGCCGAGGAAGTCGCAGTACATGATCTCCGGAATCACACGGCCTCCGCACATGGCGTAGCCGATGGCTGTTCCGATGATGGCGGCCTCGGCGATCGGAGAGTTGAACAGACGATGGTAAGGCAGAGCCTCGGTCAATCCTCTGTAGACAGCGAACGCGCCGCCCCACTCACGGTTCTCCTCACCGTAGGCGATCAAGGAGGCATCCTTGTAGAAGCGGTCAACGACAGCCTCGAAGATACCGTCCCTGATGTTGAAAGTCTTCATCTTGCTGGCCGGCTTGCCGTCCTTGTCAAGATAGAACCTTGACTTGCCGGCGATCTGCTTCACTCTCGGATTCTCCTCAAGAGGCATGTTCACGTCCGGCTTGGCATCGCTCAGGGAGTCAACGCTCTGGTTGGAGAACATCATGTCGCCAAGAAGCTCGCTGTCCTTCACGAGATCCATTCTCGGAGAAAGCTCAGGATCGATGGCCAGTTTATAGCATTCGAATATGTTGGCGTTCACCTCGTTGCGGATCGCGTCGAGAGCAGCCTGATCGGCAACTCCGGCCTCCTTCAGCCTTTCGCCGAAGGCTACGATGCAATCCTCCTTCTCCCAGGCCTCGATCTCCTCCTTCGTACGATAGGATGACTGGTCGCTTGGCGAGTGGCCGCTGTAACGGTAGGTGACAACGTCCAGAAGCGCAGGACCCTTCTTCTCAAGAAGATAGGCCTTCTTGCGGTTGAAAGCGTCGATGACCGCGAGAGGATTGTAACCGTCAACTCTTTCGGCATCCATGGCGTCGGCCTTGAAGCCGGCTCCCAGGCGTGCAGGGAACACATAGCCCATGGTCTCGCCCCTGGTCTGTCCACCCATAGCGTACTGGTTGTCCATCACGTTGAACAGGACTGGCAGCCCGCCCTTCATGTCGCCTTCCCAGAGTGTGTTGAACTGATCCATCGAGGCGAATGTCATGCCTTCGAGGACCGGTCCTCTGGCCATTGCGCCGTCACCGAGGTTGGCTACGACGATGCCCTTCTTACGGTTGACCTTCTTGTAAAGGGCCGCGCCCACGGCGATCGATCCGGAACCGCCGACGATGGCGTTGTTAGGATAGATTCCGAAAGGTGTGAAGAATGTGTGCATTGATCCGCCCAGACCCTTGTTGAAACCGGTCGTGCGGGCGAAGATCTCGGCCATCGCTCCGTAGAGGAGGAAACGGATACCGAGTTCCTTGGTGTCGGCCCCGTCGTAAGCCTTCCTGGCCACGTTAAGCGTTGAGCCGCCCCAGAACTCCTCCATGACCTTCTTCAGCTCGGCCTCAGGAAGGATCTGGATAGAACGGAGACCCTTCGCGAGGATCTCACCGTGGGAACGGTGCGAACCGAAGATGAAGTCATCGGTGTCGAGGCAGTAGGCCATACCGACAGCGGCGGCCTCCTGGCCGGCTGAAAGATGGGCCGGACCCGGGTTATTGTAAGCGACTCCGTTGTAGCCACCGGTGGTCTTGACCAGATTGAGCATGGTCTCGAACTCACGGATGTAGGACATGTCGCGGTAGATGCGGAGGAGATCCTCTTTTGTGAAATTACCTTCCTTAAGCTCTTCCTTGACGGTCTTGTTGTACTTCATCACAGGAATCACCGGAAGCTTGAGTTCGTGATCCTTCGGACGCAAGGTCTCGTTCGGATCGATGTAAAGCGCTTTTGGCATATTACTATATTCTTAAATCTGTTATTACTTGAATGCGAACGCTGTCTCCTTGATGATCTCGGAAACTGTCGGATGAGGGAAGACAACCTCCTTGAGCTGCTCAAGGGTCATCTCCGACTCGATGGCGATGCAGGCGCTGTGGATGATCTCGGAGCAAGGATTGCCGAGCATGTGCACGCCCAGCACCTCGTGGTACTTCTTGCCGACGATGATCTTGCATATTCCCTCGCCGCCCTCGTTCTCGGCGACGAAGCGACCGGCATAGGCCATAGGGAGCTTGACGACTGAATAGTCCTTCCCGGAAGCCGCGGCCTGCTCTTCGGTGAGGCCGACTCCGGCCACCTCAGGATTGGTGTAGACGATTCCAGGGATGGCGTCGTAGCGCATGTGGTCTTCCTTGCCCAGGATGTTGTTGACGGCGACCTCGCCCTCTCTGCTGGCCGTGTGGGCAAGCATGGAGAATCCGGTCACGTCGCCGGCGGCGTAGACACCTGGGACATTCGTGCGCATCCTGCTGTCCACCTTGATCCCGCAAGGCTTTCCGCCCCTGTTGAGAAGCATCTCGACGCCAAGGTTCTCAAGACCGAATCCGCTGACATTGGCGCGGCGGCCCACAGAGACGAGGATCTTGTCCCCGCTGACCCTCTGCGTGTTGCCCTCAGGATCCTCATAGACAACAGTGTTGCCCTCGATGCCCGTGACCTTGCACTTGAGGCAGAAGTTCACGCCGCGTTTGGCGTAGATCTTCTGAAGCATGGAGCTGATCTCATCGTCAAGCGGTCCGAGGATTTTCGGAAGCATCTCGACAACAGTCACTTTCGTGCCGAGTGTGCTGAAGAAGGCAGCGAACTCCATTCCGATGACACCTCCGCCGATGACAACGAGCTCCCGCGGACGCTCGTCCAGGGCGAGGATCTCACGGTTGGTGACGATCACGTCGTCGGCCTCCTTGAGGCCAGGGAACGGAGGCACGGCGGCCTCTGAACCGGTGCAGACGAGGATGTTCCTCGCGACGTAGGCCTGGTCTGCCGCGGTGATCCTGATGCCTTCCGCGTCACGGCCCTGGATCATGGCCTCGGCGGCCACAACCTCGACATTGTTGGACTTCATCGCCAGTTTGACACCACCTACGAGTTTCTTCACGACCTTGTCCTTACGGGCGACGATCTTTGAATAATCGAACGTAGGTTCCTTCACATAGACCCCGTAGTGGTCACCTGTGAGGGCGTAGTTATAGACCTTTGCGCTGTAAAGAAGCGTCTTGGTCGGGATGCAGCCCTCGTTGAGGCAGACTCCTCCGAGAGACTTTCTTTCAAAAAGGACAACCTTAAGGCCGGCGGCTCCGGCTCTTTCCGCGGCCACGTAGCCACCAGGGCCACCGCCGATAACTGCTAAATCGTACATATTACTAAATGTTAAAATTCAACTTCCAGATTCTCGATCTCGACGGCCACCTGCTTGAGGAAACGGGTTGCCTCGCCGCCGTCAAGCGCCCTGTGGTCGTAGGTCAGGGACAGGCCGAGATAAGGGACAAACGCATAGACTCCGGCTCCCAGATCCTTCGGACGAGGGACAATCGTGCCGACGCCGAGGATGGCGCTCTGAGGCACGTTGATGACAGGAGTGAACCACTCCACGCCGAAGCCTCCGAGGTTGGAGACCGTGAAGGACGCGCCCTCGGCGGAGAGCAGGTCAGGGTTGATCGACCCCTTCTTGCAGTCCTCGGCAACCCTCTTGAGAGCCTTGCTCAGGCCCACGATGTTAAGATCCTCGGCGCGTTTCACGCAAGGAACCATCAACCCCCTCTCAGTGTCTACAGCGCAGCCGAGATTGACGACATTGAACAACCTCATGGCATCGCCCAGACAATGGGAGTTGACCTTAGGGAATTTCTTGAGGGCCTTGATCACAGCGTAGCAGACGAAGTCGTTGATCGTGATGTTGGCATCGATCCTTCCTTCCTCCAGCGCCTTCTTGGCCTTCTTGCGGAGAGCCTGGATGCGGCGGGCGTCAGCGCCGAGCATGTGTGTGAGCTGGGCGGTGTTCTGGAGAGAGTTGTACATCGACTTAGCGATAAGCTTGCGCATGTTGGACATCTTCTCTACAGTGAACTCCTCGCCTTCTCCGGCAAGATTCTCCGTGTGACTCGGCTTCCATGTCTTGAGATCGGAACCCTTGACCATGCCTCCGATGCCGGTGCCGGCTGCCGGTGCCTGAAGACCTCCGGCGGCCATCATGGCCTTGGCAAGGCCGGACTTAGGCGCGCCTTCGGCGGCGACCACATCACGCTCGATGATGCGTCCGTGAGGGCCGGAGCCGGCCACCTGGGCGGTGTCAACGCCTTTCTCGGCGGCAAGCCTGCGGGCTCTTGGGGAAACAGGCGCTCCAGCGGTCGGAGCGGCGGCGGCAGGAACTTCGGCAGACCCGGCGGCAGGTGCGGCAGGCTCGGCGGCAGAAGGCGCCGGAGCCGCGGCCTCGGTGGCCTGCGCCGCAGCGGGAGCGGATCCCAAAGGGGCATATTCAGAGAATGACTCACCCGGCTCGCCGATGACCATGACATTGGTCAGGCAAGGGATCTCGTCATTATCATTGAAGAAGCAGGCGAGAACGGTGCCGGCGACTTTCGCATCCTCGTCGAATGAAGCCTTGTCAGTCTCATAGCTGAAAAGAACATCACCGACGGCGACTTTGTCTCCGACCTTTTTCTTGAACTCCGTGACAATACAACTTTCTACAGACTGCCCTTGTTTGGGCATGATTACTACGTGTGCCATTAAATATAAATGATTATTAATTATCTTTGTCGGAGGTTGTTCACAGCGCACATCGCCGGAACGACATCTTGTCAGGCAATCCTTAAAAAATAACTTTTTTAACGCTTACCAAGACAAAGTTAGGACTTCTTCCTGACATAAAAAAGTACTAACTTTGCAGGTGAATCAAGAAATAGCATAAATCAAATTCGAAATATCAAATTTCTGACATAAAAAGGATTATCTTTGCCCTCGGAATATTTTAACGAATTTCAAATACAAATAAAATGCAGTCAACAGAAGATCTGAAGAAGATGGCCTCTCAAGTAAGAAGAGACATCATCAGGATGGTCGTCAAGGCCAAATCCGGACATCCGGGCGGATCCATGAGCAGCGCTGACTTCATGACAGCCCTGTACTTCAACGTGATGGATCAGAACCCGGCGACTTGGACCCGCGAGGGAAAGGATCAGGACATGTTCATCCTCTCCGCCGGACACCTTACGCCGATGTACTATTCAATCCTGGCAAGAGCCGGGTACTTTCCTATCGCCGAGCTGGAGTCGTTCCGCAAGTTCGGAACCAGGCTCCAGGGACACCCTTCCGTAAGAAAGGGCCTGCCGGGAGTGTTCCAGGCCGCCGGTTCCCTCGGACAGGGACTTTCCGTGGCGATCGGAGCGGCTCTCGCGAAGAAGGCCGACAATGACCCTCACCGTGTCTACGTTCTCTGCGGAGACGGCGAGACCGAGGAAGGCCAGATCTGGGAGGCCGCCTTGTTCGCGGCTCACCACAAGGCGGACAACGTGATCGCGATGACCGACTGGAATCGTCAGCAGATCGACGGAACAACCGAGGATGTCGCCGGTCTCGGTGACCTTGAGACCAAGTGGAAGGCCTTCGGATGGGATGTTTTCGTCGCCGACGGACACGACATGGACAAGATCCTCGAAGCGTTCGCGCAGGCAAAGGCCAGCGAAGGCAACGGAAAGCCGAAGATGATACTGTTCAAGACAGAGATGGGACATGGAGTTGACTTCATGGCCGGCACGCACAAATGGCACGGCAGCGTTCCTTCCGAGGAGCAGTGCGGCATCGCCTTGAGCCAGCTTGAGGAAACATTGGGAGACTTTTAATTCAGGAATATCATGAAAAAATATACAGACAGAGGAAAGAAAGACACCCGCAGCGGATTCGGAGCCGGTCTTCTTGAGGCAGGAAAAGCTGACTCAAGAGTTGTGGCATTGACAGCCGACCTTAAGGGTTCACTCAAAATGGATGCTTTCGCCGCGGAGTTCCCTCAGAGGTACTACGAGTGCGGAATCGCTGAAGCCAACATGATCGGCGTGGCCTCAGGCATGGCTCTCACCGGAAAGGTTCCGTTCGCCGGATCCTTCGCGGAGTTCGTCACCGGACGCGTCTACGACCAGATCAGGATGGAGGTCTGCTACGGCAAGACCAATGTGAAGATCGCCTCATCCCACGCCGGTGTCACCCTCGGCGAGGACGGCGCGACACACCAGACGATGGAGGACATCGCGCTGATGCGTGTGCTTCCTGACATGGTTGTGATCAACCCTTGCGACTGGACCCAGACGAAGAACGCCACGATCGCGGCGGCAAAGTACGACGGGCCTGTCTACCTGCGTTTCGGAAGACCGAAGGTGGCCGACTTCATGCCGGACGAGCCGTTTGAGATCGGCAAGGCCTACGTGCTGAACGAGGGCAAGGACGTTTCCATCTTCGCCACCGGACACATGGTCTGGGAGGCTCTTCAGGCAGCCGAAGCCCTTGAGGCCGAGGGCATCTGCGCCGAGATCATCGACATCGCCACCATCAAGCCTCTCGACACCAAGGCCGTTCTTGCATCGGCAATCAAGACCGGCGCCGTTGTCGTCGCCGAGGAGCACAACATGGCCGGCGGACTCGGAGAGCTGATCGCCGGAGTGCTTGCCGCCACCTCACCAAAGCCGATTGAATATGTCAACGGCAAGGATGAGTTCGGCCAGAGCGGCACACCGTCCGAGCTTCTCGCCGCCTACGGCATGGACGCCGCCCACATCGTCGAGGCCGCCAAAAAGGTTCTGGAAAGGAAATAACGGAATTCTTTATAAAAAACAGAAAAAAGTTAGGAGACGTTTATGTTTCTTAACTTTTTTTCTGTTTTATATGCCTATCTTGCGCACCGGACACAGTAGGCGCGAGGGATGCTGCGGCTCCGAGAAGCCGGAATATTCATAAACGCCTGCGGAAAAGATTTTAGACTATGAAGATGAAAGACTTGTGCGTGGAAGAGAGGCCACGGGAAAAAATGCTCTCCAAAGGGGCTGACGCGATGAGCAACGCCGAGCTGCTCGCCATCCTTATCGGGTCGGGGACGCAAAAGGAGAATGTCCTTGAAGTGGCGAACAGGCTGCTGGCGGCGAACGAGGGGAAACTGTCCATGATCGCCGGGATGGACGCGTCGAGGATGAAAGAGATCGGAGGGATAGGAAGCGTGCGCTACGCCTCGATCGCGGCTGCGTTTGAGCTTGGCAAGAGATGCTGCCTGGAGGATCCGGGAATAGAAAAGGTGCCGCTGACGGATCCCGGAACGGTTTTCCGCATGATGCTTCCCAGACTCAGGGGAGCGGACCACGAAGAGTTCTGGATAATATTCCTCAACAGGGCCAACTACGTCATCCACAAGGAGATGATAAGTCTGGGCGGCTTGACTTCCACTGTCGTGGACCCAAGGCTCGTGGTCAGGATGGCGCTGGACAAGCGGGCAAGCGGAATGATCATGGTCCACAACCATCCGTCCGGCAATCCCAGACCCGGCGGCAACGACCTGACCGAGACCGAGCGCATGAAAAAGGCCGCCAACACTTTCGACATCTCGCTTCTGGACCACATAATAATCTGCGACGACTGCTATTTCAGCTTCGCGGACGACAGGGTGACAATAGTGGAATAAGGCTTCCCTTATGGCCCTTTGGCGGCTCCTTGGGCGCTCCTTGGGGCGGAAAAATTTGGAAATGAAGAAATTAATCCCTACTTTTGGTTTTCGAAAAACAATTTCGAAAAACCAATGAAAGTCATCAATCTTGGCGAGACCGATTCGGTCCTCAACAACATCGTTGCGCAGATGCGTGACAAAACCGTTCAGAAAGACAGCCTCCGCTTCCGCTACAACCTTGAGAGGTTGGGACACATCTTTGCCTACGAGATAAGCAAAGTGCTGGACTACAGCCCGAAGGATGTCATCACACCTCTTGCCACCGCAAAGGTACGCACATGTGACGCGAAGATTGTGGTTTCCACCATCCTGCGCGCCGGTCTGCCTCTCCACAAAGGTGTACTCGACGTTTTCGACAACGCCGAGAACGCGTTCATCGCAGCTTTCAGGAAGTACGACAAGGGCGACGAGTTCCACATCAACGTGGAGTACTGCACCTGCCCTGACCTGACAGGAAAGACCCTGATCATCGCCGACACCATGCTGGCCACAGGCTCATCCATCGAGATAGCCTACCGCAAGCTTGTCGAGGAAGGCGGCGAGCCGGCTCACACGCACTTTGTCTGCCCTATCGCCAGCATCTACGCCATCGAGTTCCTCCAGAAGCACCTTCCTGAGAACACGACCCTCTGGACCGCCGCCGTCGACGAGGAACTGACCAGCCACTCCTACATCGTCCCCGGACTCGGTGACGCAGGCGACCTGGCCTACGGAGCCAAGCTGTAGAACAGCATAATCGAATATCACAGGAGAGGGAATCTCCGGCAAGTCCCGCAGACAGCGTCAGAGTTGTTTGCGGAGGCGGGCCTTGGGGATGTCCAGCTGGTCGCGGTACTTCGCTATGGTACGGCGGGCGACTTTGTAGCCACGTTTGTTCATTTCAGCCACCAACTGGTCATCGGTCAGAGGCTTACGCTTGTCCTCGGCATCCACGCATTCACGGAGAGCCTTCTTCAGCTCCCTGGTGGAGACCTCCTCACCCTCCTGGTTCTCAAGACCTTCGGAGAAGAAATACTTTAAAGGGAATATTCCGAAATGGGTCTCGATGTACTTGCTGTTGACAACCCGGGAGATGGTCGAGATGTCAAAGCCGGTCTTCGCCGCTATGTCTTTGAGTACCATCGGCTTCAGATGAGACTCATCACCATCGACGAAATAGTCGTGCTGGTAGTCCACTATAGCCTTCATCGTGCTTTCCAGAGTGTTGTAGCGCTGCTTCAACGCCTCCACAAACCATTTTGCGGAATCCAGCTTCTGCTTGACGAAGGTGGCTGCCTCTTTTTTCTGCCTGTCGGAAGAGCCCTGCGCGTCGGCCAGCAGCTCGGCGTACTTGCGGTTGACACGAATCTCGGGGATGTTGAACCTTGGCATGGACAGTTTCAGCTCACCATCCACAATGTCAAGCACGAAATCAGGGACAATCTGCTGAGCCTGGTCATTGTAGGAGTCGTCAATCTGACCTCCAGGAGCGGGGTTCAGCTTGACTATCCTCGCCATTACGGCCTTCATCTCATCCTCGTCGAGTCCCAGCCTGGTGATTATCTTCTGGAAATGCCTGTTGGAGAACTCTTGGAAATAGTCCGTGAGGATGGTCTCGGCGAGCTGCACGACCCGGGTCTGCTTCTGCGTCCTGAGCTGGAGGAGAAGGCATTCCCTAAGGTCTCTCGCGCCCACACCGGCCGGCTCGAACTCCTGTATCACTTTGAGCATGGCCGTCACCTCCTCGGGCGTGGACTCTATGTTCGCCCTGAAAGCCAGGTCATCGACGATGCTGTCAATGTCCCTGCGGAGGTACCCGTCACTGTCCAGACTGCCGATGATGAAGGCGGCCACGTCACGGTCATGCTTGGAGAGGTTGCGATAGCCCAGCTGTTCCATAAGGCTCTGCGTGAAGCTCTCCTTGACCGAGAATGTGTTGTACTGGGGACGCTCGTCCTTCCCGTAGTTGTTGACCCTGAGCTTGTACGACGGAATCGGATCATTCTCGTCGATCTCGTCGATGGAAATGTCCTTTGGCTCGTCGCTGTCCTCATTCTTCTCGGGAGCGGGAGAGTCATCAAGCACAGGATTGTCCTCCAGCTCGGCCTTCACCCTCTGCTCCAGCTCCTGGACCGGCAGCTCAATAAGTTTGATGGTCTGGATCTGAAGAGGCGAAAGCTTCTGAGTCTGTTTGAGTTCTAGTCCTTGCTTAAGCATAGCTTACTCCTGATTGTCTGTCCGCACAGCCTCGACTGTGTAGGAATGAAACCTATCGACAACCGGATAGCCGATTGTCTCCTTCACAATGAACGCGGTCGGGAAAGCCCCCTTGACCTGCAGCAGAAGCTGCATCGCCTCCGACTTGGTGCGGAAATCCCCGACCGTCACCCTGAAGAACGGGTTAGAATAGGTCCGGTAGGCCGCCACCCCGGGAAACATGCCCTTGAAACGGGTCAAAGCCACCTCAGAATCGTTCCTCGATGTCCGCTTGTTGTCATTGAATATCCTGACCCTGAAGCCGCTTTGCGTTCTGGACGAATTGGACGCGACGTGGGCGTCAAAAGCATCAATGATGCGCTGAGACTGGCGGACCGTAACTTTCGTGTCCTTACCGACACCTCCTGAAAGGAGATTGAATATGCCTTTGCCTACCAACGTGGAGTCCATGGCCGCGCTCTGCCGGTAGATCACGGAATCCCGTCTTTCCTGGGCGCCGGCGGCAACCGTGACGCACAAGGCCGCACAGGCGGCGGCAAGGGTGGCAAGTATCTTGTGAGCAAAAATATTCATAACTATTCCGTCATTTTGTTAAGATCCACGTCCTTGAATCTCAAGGTCGTCCCCGCGCCGCTCTTCAGTCTCACGGTCGCCGTCACGTCGGTCGTGAACCCTTCAAGACTGCCCTTCTTCGCGATCAGCATCAGCCTCTTCAAGCTTATTCCGTCATCCAAGGTCGCCGTGCATGGCACGTCATAGACCTTCATGCATTTCTTGTCGACGCTCACCGAGTCGGCAGTGTAGGTGGCGAAATCCTCGCCCTTGTACTTGACCGTGCCGCTGACATTCAGAATCTTGAACGCGAAGGTCGGATTGTCGATCCCAACGGCCAGCACGGCGTCAACCGAGCGGAGGCCTTTCAATGAATAGGACTCCAGACCGCAGGAGGTCACTTTTATGTCTTTGACCTTCGACAGCCCGGAGCATCCGGACAGGATGGCACACGCCAGCAAAGCGATGAGAATGCCCGAAATATTTCTCTTTATTGTCTCCATTTTATCAACACTATTACCACAAAGATAGTAAAAAGGAAGTAACGGCAAAAACCAACTGCACGTCAGAGGAAAAACTTTTCCCCCGAACTGCATCTTAAAGGAAAAAATCCATAGGCGAAGTACCTCTTAGGAGAAAATTTCAAGCACGCCCCCTAAGTTTCGGATATAACCGAAACTTTTTTGGTTTTAAAGGAAATTTTTGGATATAACCGAAACAATTTATATTTTTGAGAAAATTTTTGGATATGACCGAACACCTTGAACTTTTATCCCGCTATAACCCTTGGAACGGGAATGCTGTCCCTTGTGGATTCCGCAGGGATTTCTATTTGTCAAAGATCAAAGCGTTCTCCGGCAACAGCTTGGTGAAGGTGCTTACCGGGCAGAGGCGTGCCGGAAAGAGTTACATTCTCAGACAGGTAATGATGGACCTGATTTCCGATGGAGTCGCCGACAACAACCTTCTTTATGTCAGCAAGGAGTATACAAGTTTTGATTTTATCCGGTCGTATACGGATTTGGATGACATCATCAGAGAATACAGGGAACATCTGAAACCCGAAGGAAATACCTATATATTCATTGATGAAATCCAGAATGTGGAAGGATGGGAGAAAGTTGTCAATTCTATCTCGCAGGATTTTACTGCCCCATGCGAAGTGTTCATCAGCGGTTCCAACTCAAAAATGCTGTCCGGAGAGTTGGCGACTCTATTGTCCGGCAGGTATGTGGAATGTGAGGTTCTACCTCTATCATACGAGGAATGGATTGGGGCGAACATGAAAGATGCGGGAATGAGGTCTTATGAGGAATACCTGCATGAAAGCGGACTCCCGGAGATGCTGCATCTGTCCGCCCAGGAAATCAGGAGGCATTATGTGTCCAGCCTTAAGGATACCGTACTCTTGAGGGATATCGTTGAAAGGCACAAGATACGCGATGTGAATACTCTTGACGATCTGTTCGTGTACCTTGTAAACAATGCAACCAAACTTTTCACTCCGAGCACCATCGTGAAATACTATAAGGGTAAAGGCAAAACAGTCAATTATGAAACCGTTACCGCATACCTGACATATTTGACAGACACCTATCTTGTCCATAGAACAGAGAGATACAACATCCAGGGAAAGGAGACCATATCCGGAAACTGCAAGTATTATATCAACGACCTGGCCTTTCACAACTATCTCTACAAAGGGTTCGCGTATGGGTACGGATATGAGTTGGAGAATCTGGTCTATCTGGATTTAAGGCGGGCCGGATATGACGTATATGTCGGAAATGTTCACGACTCTGCAGAAGCCAGAATGCTTGAAGTGGATTTTGTCGGTGTCCAGGGGGATAATAGAATCTATGTCCAGGTGTCATACAAGATGGATAATCCGGAAACGATGAAACGGGAGTATGATTCATTGGAACAGATAAAGGACAACTATCCTAAATATGTCGTGACGATGGATGAGTTCAGGTTTCCAAGCAAGGATGGAATAACTCATATCCAGGCTTGGGACTTTCACAAGGAACTCGCAAAAATAAGCCACTGATTCAGGGCTACAGGCGAGGATTATTTTGAAAAAGAGCAGCGGGAACTGTGCCGCTGCTCTTCGTTTTTTTACTATTTGAAATCAGAAATCGGTTCTCCGGTCTCTATGTCCACGTAGGTCCAGCCGAGTTGTTCTAATAACGACCCAATATATTTGTAGCCTCTGTCTTTTCTGATATGTGCAGTCACGCCTGTTGATGGGCAACCCCTAAATGTGTACCTACCTAAGCCATTTGAAATAATAAGCATCACCGAATGGATTTGACAGAATCTGCGAACCATCATAAAATCATGCCACAGCAGATTTGACGAACATCAGCAAGCCATTATTCAAGGATAATTATCTATCTTTGCAAAAGACTGTTATAATCAGGAACTCAAGTCTCGCATTTGCGAGAACCTGTTTTCTTCACCGCTTGCGGTGAAAGGGTGAAAGGGTGAAAGGTGGGAGGGATTTAGGGAGGGGGTAACGTGAATTGATGAGGGTGGGCAATCACCTTCGAACATGAGATAAGGTTGTAAAAACAATAGGTAATTGCCTACAAGTGAGAGTTGAATCAGACATGAGCAAAAAGATTTACATAGAGACTTATGGTTGCCAGATGAATGTCGGCGACTCAGAGGTGATTTTCTCGATCCTCGGCAAAGAGGGCTACGAAAGGACGGAATCCATGGACGAGGCGGATGTGATCCTGGCGAACACCTGTTCGGTCAGGGACAACGCCGAGCAAAGGATCTGGGGACGCATCGAGGTGTTCCACAAACAGAAGGAGAAGAGGGGCGGTGTCGTGGTCGGCATCGTCGGATGCATGGCTGAAAGGCTGAAAGACAAGCTACTGGACACCCACAAGGTGGATCTGGTGGCCGGCCCCGACTCCTACAGGACGCTTCCGGCGCTTCTGAGGGACATCGCTCCCGACAAGCCGCAGATCAACGTGATGCTCTCCCACGAGGAGACCTACGCGGACATCGTTCCTGTCAGGACGGACAGGAACGGGGTCTCGGCGTTCATCTCCATCATGAGAGGATGCAACAATGTCTGCTCGTACTGCGTGGTGCCTTACACCAGGGGCGCGGAGAGAAGCAGGGACCCGAAGACGATCGTGGACGAGGCGAGGGATGTTTTCAGCAAGGGCTACAAGGAAGTGACACTGCTCGGGCAGAACGTGGACTCCTACAACTGGAAACCGGCGGAGGGGCAGGGATGCGACTTCCCGGATCTGCTTGAGATGGTGGCCGGGATCAGTCCGGAACTCAGGGTACGTTTCGCCACGAACCACCCAAAGGACATCAGTGACAAGCTGATCGACACGATGGCGAAGTACGCTAACATCTGCGAGCATATTCATCTGCCTGTCCAGTCAGGCAGCGACAGGCTTCTGGAGAAGATGAGAAGGCGCTACACCTCCGGGTGGTACCTTGACCGGGTGGCGAGGATCCGGGAGGTAATGCCAGGCTGCGGGATCACCACCGACGTGATCGCCGGGTTCTGCTCGGAGACTGAGGAGGACCACCGGCAGACCCTCGAACTTTTCCGCAAGGTCGGTTTCGACTATGCCTACATGTTCTACTACTCCGAGAGACCGGGGACACTCGCCGCGAGACACTATCCTGACGATGTTCCGCCCGACGTGAAGACCAGAAGGCTGAACGAGATCATCGCCCTGCAGAACGAGCTGAGCCTCAAGAGCAACCGCAACGACATCGGGAAAGTGTTCAGAGTTCTTGTGGAAGGGCCTTCCAAGAAGAATCCCGAGGAACTCTGCGGACGCTCCGGAAGCAACAAGATGTGCGTGTTCCCCGGCGGGGGCCACAAGGCCGGAGACTATGTCGATGTGGAAGTGGTCTCCTGCACCTCGGCCACCCTTATAGGCAAGTTGGTTTAAAGACATAATCATGCAGTGGATTCTTACAGTTCTGTACTTTCTCCTGATCCTCAGTGTCTTCATAGTGATCTTGGTGGACACCGGGGACTCCGGAAGGAAATTCGCATGGCTGCTTATCATAGCCGTGCTTCCCGTGGTCGGCCTGATACTTTACTTCATGTTCGGTATCAACTACAGGCACCACTGGATCTTCAACCGCCGGCATCAGAGGTACAAGGACTTCTTCGAGGCCGGGACCACCCCGGAACTCAACAGAATCCTGTTCGGGCATGACAACGAGGCCGGAATCCGTGAGGAGTTCCGTCCTTTGGCAAGGCTGATGGGAGCGGAGGGACACCCTTCCGTGACCTCGGGCAACGACATAGAGATCATCACGAGCGGCCCGCGGAAGTTCGACCTGCTGCGCGAGGACATACTGGCGGCCAAGGAGTCGATCCATGTCGAGTATTTCCACTTCGGCAACGACAAGGGCAGCAAGGCGATCAAGGAACTGCTGATGCAGAAGGCCAAGGAAGGTGTCAAGGTGCGTTTCCTGTACGAGAACATCGCCAATTTTCCGATCGCCGCGGCCTACTACAACGCGATGAGGAAGGCTGGCGTGGAGGTCATCAAGTTCACCAATCCGAGGATGCACGTCCTGGACATGGCTACCAAGCTCAACTATAGGAACCACAGGAAGATAGTCGTGATTGACGGGCAGATCGGCTACACCGGCGGGATGAACATCAACGACCATTATTTCCGTCTTTGGCGGGACACCCACATGAGGATCACCGGCGACGCCGTGGCGGTTCTCCAGTACACGTTCCTTGACTCATGGCTGACCGGCGGCGGGACGATCGACAAGGCGATGATCGACTACTACCCGATGGCCAAGAAAGTCGCCCCGGCCACTGAGCCTGTCGAAGTGACCGCACAAGGCACTCTAATCCTGAACAATGTCGCTTCGACAAGTTCAGCGACAGGGCAGCAATGCTCCACAGGCGTTCCTGCAGGAGAAGCGGCGGGCGTGATCGACTTCCACGACACCCATCCGACCCTGAGGGACAAGCTGGTACAGATCGTGCCGGACGAGCCGGATCTTCCGCAGCCGATCCTCCAGCTGAGCTACGAGTGGGCCCTGCAGCACGCCAAAAGCTACATCTATCTCCAGACACCGTACTTCGTTCCGACAGAGCCTGTCATGGACGCGCTGAAAACCGCCGCCCTGTGCGGGGTCGATGTGCGTCTGATGGTGCCGGAGGTGGCGGACAACATCCTGATGCGCCCGGCCAACAGAGCCTACTACGAGGAGGCGCTGCAGGCAGGCGTAAGAATATTCCTGCGCCAGGGAGAGTTCATCCATGCCAAGACCTTCGTCTGTGACGACTACCTCTCCAGCATCGGGTCCGCCAACCTGGACTTCCGCAGCTTCGCCATCAACTACGAGGTCAACTCCTACATCTACGACGAGCAGACCGCGCTGATGAACAAGGAGATCTTCATGTACGACACCAGACAGTGCCGCGAGCTGACCCTTGAGGAATGGAGCGCCCGACCGTGGTACTGCCGGATCCTTGAAAGCTTCATACGACTTTTCGCGCCTCTTCTGTAGAAATCGCTTCCACAACCCGGAAATCCTGTATATATCCGATCACTAAAACTGAAAATCAGAGTAGATCGACCAGTGATCCGAATAATACTCGATCGCCGGATCGTACTGAGCCTTCACCACCCGATATGTCAGGATTCGCAAGCCTTTGCCCTTTGAGAACCAAATGTGGTCAATGTAGGAGCCACTGTTGCCATAGCCGTTGTTCGTGGCCTCATCCTGAGTGTCCTGAGCCGCGTCCTTGGCAAGATTGTAAGAATCCCTGATGGAGTCAAACACGACCGAATTGGCCGCGGCGTTCCAATCCGCAGTCAGAAGGACAGGAAGATCCTCGGTATTGTACATCTTCACCCGCTCCATAATCAGTTTCATCTCAGCTGATCTGACATCGTTGTCCTTCGTGTCAAGATGAGTGTTGAGATGGAATATTCTCCGTCCGTTATCCTTCAGCTCAAACTCCGCCCATGTCGCCTGACGTTTGTACTGAGCGCCGAGAGCGGGAGCCTTTATCGGCTCATCCGGAGTCTCGGACAATGAGAAAACGCCCCAGCGGACAAGGCTTACGGCATCCGTGCGGAAGAATATTCCCACGGCCTGTCCAAGCTCGACCTCCTCGTTGGTGTCCTTTGGAGACGGATTATCGCTCCAATCGCTCATAACCTTGCCCACACAGTCATAGCCCAGAGGAGCCAGCTGATCCTTAAGATAATTCCATTGCGAGAGGTAAGCCTCCTGCGTGCCGATGATGTCAGGCTGAATGTCCTTGTACATCGCCACCAAGGCCGAGCGACGGTTCTCCCATCGCCTAGGGCTGTCCAAAGGCTCGCCGGAGTCTCCAGTCCAGACTCTTATGTTGCTGGACATCAGGCGGAACTGCTGCATCGCGCCTATCGAGACCTTCATTCTGCCGATCTCTGCCCGCTCAAGGCCACGTACCAGGTATATTCTGTAGGTCTCCTCATAGACGAAATTGTCGGGGAGGGTGACGCTGATGCCGTCGGTGGTGATGTCGCCCTCCTCCAGAATGGCCTGGAACCTGTACTCGGCGTCCAGCGTCTCGAAGATCAGAGCGTCACCAGCACTGAATCCCTGACCTTGGATGTTCAGCCTCTCTCCGGACTGCACGGTCGTGTCTTCCATCCTAAGGTTGTAAGGGAGGATGAATCCATCATCGTCCTTGCACCCGTGCAGCAATGCGGAAACCGCAAGGAGCATAATTCCCGCCATTATATTCAAAAATTTCCTCATAGCCAATCCTATTTGTAGTGTTCCGGGTTCTCGTCCTGCCATTCGTTCACTCCGTCACGGATGCGGTTCCTGAAAGTCAGGGTGTCTGTCACGACCGACTTGGTCCCGTCCGCGTTTGCGAAGCTGTAGTTCAGGAATATCTTTCTGTCTTGCAGCAACTTGGCATTATTGTACCCCGAACCGAGATCCTCTATCGCCACGGCATCGGCGGAAGCGAGGGTGATTTTGCCGTCACTGAAGGTGATCCTGACAGAACCTGCTCCTTTCCCACGGTAATATGTCTTTACAGCATCAGGAGCAACCGTGCTGAGGGTATAGACCTCGTGTGTCTTCTCATCCGAAGGAATGGATGTCGGATAGACATCAGTGTCTATCACATTGCCGGAAGCGTCGGTCACAACGGTCTTTCCACCGTGGTACCAATTGCCGAAAAGCATATTCTCGTACCTGAGGGCGATGATCTCGTATGAACGGGAAAGAAGGACTGTGTCCACATCGGCGGATGTCAGACGGAAGCCGATGGCATAGTACGGATGACTGCCTGCTCCCGGAAGCGCAAGGAACGCTGCCGAATCAGCCTTGACAGTGATTGTGCCGGTGTGATTCCCTTTCTTTATCCGGAAGCGCTCTCCCTCCGGAATCTTCACCGTGCTCATAGGAAGCGGAGTGAAAGCCTTGATGCCGCTTAACTGAACAGCGTTCTTGACATAGTCCTGACTCACAGAGCCGACCGCCGTCCGGCCGCTCATCTCCGAAAAGGCGTTGAACGGCGTCTCGGCGTCCGGCACAAAGAACCGGAGATCCTCGGTTATCAGATTGTCGTCAAACTCATACCAGATGTCACGGTCATATTCATTCTTCATCACTCCCCCGAGGACAGCGCCGATCTTGAACTGCATTCCCTCTCCAACCACGAAGGTACGAAGGTCGTACTGGTAGGCAAGGTAGGCTCCGCTGTAATCAAAGTCCTGGACATAATCCTTGTAGCAGCCAGTCAACGACAAAGCCACGGCGACTGACGACAGCAGGATGTATAGTTTCTTGATATTCTTCATATTTCTGTTTCTTTAATGTATTAACGCCAGTTGTCCCATCCCTCATTCTGTACCATTCCGGTCTTCGCCGCGTCGTAGTAGGGAATCGGTAGCCAGCGGGAATTGAACTTGCGGGTCTCGACAGTCTCATAAGTGATGGACGATCCGTCAAAGACAGGTTTCTTCACCTCAACATTTATGTTCTTCTGCCAGTCTGCGTCGGTAGACCATCTCCTGAGATCCCAGAAACGCTGGCCCTCGAAACATAGCTCGATGTGCCTCTCATTCCTCACAAGAGCGTCGAAAGCGTCCTTGCCCTTTGAGGCAACCTCATCAAGATAAGGGTCTGATACAGACCCAAGACCGGCGAGGCCATCGTTTGTCGGACGGTTACGCAGATAGGCCAGAGCCTCTTTCGCGGTGTGGCCGAATATCTCTGTCTCAGGGCCCGCGGTCTGGTTCGCGGCTTCCGCGAACACAAGGCACATCTGCGCCCATCTGAAGAAGAAGACCGAGCGAGGCTGCGTGTTGACCTTGTCATCATTCTTGTTCCATTCCTGGTTCACAAATTTTTTGACATAATAGTTTGTCAAAGTGTTGCCGACTCCACCGGCCTCGTCCTTGCCGCCCACGGACATGTCGAAGGTGTACATCGTCTCATTGCTGGACGGACGCACCACCTTGGCTCCATTGTAGTTGACGGTACTGTAGAAACGAGGGTCACGGCCGGAATACGGGTCGGCTGGATCATAGCCGGAACGCGGATCATCAATAGGATAGCCATTCGCCATCGGGAAAGCGTCCACAAGGTTCTGGGTCGCGCCGACGGAACCGCTGCCACGGAATCCCTGCGGATAGAAAAGATTCTCCATACTTGAGTTCGTCGTCCAGCTGGAAGAGAATATGATCTCCTGAGAGTTAGGCCAGAGCCAATCGAATTTCAGGGAAGGGTTGAAGCCGTTCGGCTGCGCTCCGTCCCTCAACAATTTGAAATCCATCACCTCGGCGGCGTACTTCGCGGCATTCTCCCATCTGGAGACATCCCCGCCAGGGTTGAAGGCCGGCGAGGCCCAGTACAGATAGACCATCGCTTTCAAGGCCTTCACAGAAAGTCCGTCCATCCTTTTCCAGCGGGAAGCCCCGTCTATCGTGCTGTGCTGTCCAAGCCAATCCCTGTTGGCTTCAGGAATATACACAAGCGCAGAGTCGCAGTCATCCAGGATCCTCTTCACACACTCGTCATAAGTGTTCCTCTCCACACTCTCAGGATCTGTCCCGAACACGTCGACCGGTGAGGTGAGGATCGGGAAACCGAGCAGTTTCCCGTCAGTGCCGACACCACCGAACTTCCTAAGAAGGTCGAACTCGTACCATGCTCTCATCGCATACGCGTCACCCTGCAGATAGCGTTGCAGAAGAGCGTTTGTGGTGTTATCGACAAGGAAGCGGGTGTTGAGCCCCAGATTGTCCTCCAGGAAAGTGTTCACGTACATAATGGCAGTATAGTCCCTTGTCCAGTATGCATCGAAAGGATAAGAGGCCGGAGAGACCGCCCCTGTGCCATAGCGTCTGATCGCGCTGCCGCTTGACGTGATCACGGCATCCTCCGTGATGGCGTCAAGGTAGATGTACTCATTGCTTATGTACGTACTCGGAAGTAAATCGTAGGCTTTTTCCACAAAGCCCCTGACATAGGACGGATAGCCGGAAATGTTCTCGTCCGTCACATTTCCCATCGGAAGAGGATCGAGGAAATCACACCCGCCAAGGACGGCGGCGGCTGAAAGCAGGAATATTCGTAAATTGTTTTTCATTGCCGATTCTCGTTAAAAGTTCAACTTGACACCACCGGTGAATGTCCTGTACAGAGGATCCGTGGTGACACCAGCCGAGACAGATTCCGGATCAATATACTTGACACCACTGACGGTCAACAGGTTAGAGCCACGGACAAAAAGCCTTACACCTCTGATCCAGTTCGAGTTGCGGAACGAGGTCGCCCAACCGAGCTCCACATTCTGAATCTTGAACCAATCTCCCTTGCGAAGCCAGAAACGGGAAGCCTGGAAGTTGTTCGAGATCTTGTCGTAGGAAAGACGCGGATAGTCGCCGCCAATGTTCTCGCTCACGAATCTCGAGTAGTTGTTCTGTCCCCATCCGCTCCAGAAATAGCTGTTTGTGAACGGGATGTCAAAGAAAGCGCGGCCAGTGCCGACAACCGTCAGGTCGAAACCTTTATATTTCAAATAGAGGTTGACAGCGTAGTTCAATTTCGGGGAGGTGTTGCCGATGATTGTCCTGTCGTTGGAGTCAATCTTTCCGTCACCATTCAAGTCCTTGTACTTCAGATCTCCAGCCTGAACCTCAGAGTCGAAGGTCTGTTCGGGAGATGAGGCGATGTCCTCGGCTGACGCATATTTGCCGAGATACACATAGCCGTGATAGTCCCCTGCCATAGAGCCTTCCACCTTGTTGTAGTCGTTTATCTGGCTCTCGCTGTAACGGAGGTACTTGCCACGGTTGTAGATAGCCCAACCCCCTATTGAATATTCAAAGTCACCGATCTTGTCCGTCCAGTTCAATGCCACCTCGGCGCCTTGGTAACGAATCTTGTTGTAGTTGTCATAGGTAGCCACTCCATTGAAACCGAAAAGCTTAGGATTCACATCGCTCGTGTTGGTAATGATGCCGTCACGAAGGATGTAAAAGTAATCCGCGTCAACGGACAGCCGGTTGCCGAAGAACTTCGCCTCAATGCCGGCCGTGATCTCCTTGCGCTTTTCCCAGGTAAGATCCTTGTTGCCGAGACGCAGAAGAGTGGTCTTGTAGGACTGGTACTTTGTGGAGCCGCCGATCCATTCAAAGTCCGTGGAAGCGGGTCCGAAATTCACGCCTTTTTCCTTAAGATACTCATCCTCATAGAGATCCAATGCTCCAAACGGATTGTAGCCGATGACACCGGCCTGAGCGCGCAGCTTGAGGTAGTCAACCTGGCCGGATCCCTTGAGGAAATCCTCCTCGGACACCACCCAGCCAAGGCCGAGAGACGGGAACACACCGTACCTCTTGCCTTTCATAAACATACAGGAACCTGTCGTGTTCATGACGATCTGGGCCAGATAACGGTTCGCATAGGAATAGTCCGCGTTAAGGATAACGGACTGTTGACGGTCCCTATAGGCGGAAGAACTTCTTTCCGTAGTCTCAAGATAATAGACAGCGGCGGCTGAAAGGCGGTTCCAACCCCAGTCACGGACATAGCTCAGCCTCTCGTTGAGGTACAGGCTCTGATGATACCATTTACCAAACGCCGACTTGCCGGAAGCCTTGGCTCCCTCGTGGGATGTCTTCACACTTGTTCCGGTCTCCTTGTCATAGATGACCGCGATGTAATCCGGGTTCTTTCCTATACGATCCATGTTGAAGACGTTAAGGCCGACATACGACTCGAACCTAAGTCCTTTGGCTATCTTGTTCATATCCCATGTCAATGTGCCGTTGATGATTCCGGAACGCTCCCTCTCGGTGAAGAATCCATTCTCGGCCAAGGTGGCGTAAGGGTTTGCCGTATAGTTCTCGTTCACACCGTAGATCCATCCCCCGGTCTCCGTGTTGAGCCCTACGTGGACAGGGAAAGCGGTCGGCGGTGTGGTGCTGGCCAGAACGAGATAGTTGTCGAACTCGTTGAACGTACCGCTTCCGCCATAGCCGTAGTGAGGGCTGCGCCTGAAATTAAGGCCGGAGAACAAACCCACGTTGAACCGAAGGTCGCTTGTGATCTTCATTTCAGCGTTGGCGCGGACATTAATCTTGTTGAAACCGGCGCTCGGTCCCGCGGCATAGAAGTCCCCCTCGCCAAGATAGCCGAAATAGACAGCGTACTTCACCGCTTCCGTGCCTCCCTGAACCGTCAGGTTGGCTTTCTTGTAGGATTTGGTGTCCTTGAACATCAACCCTCTCCAATCCACCGACGGATGAATCAGATCATCAGGCCTGTTCAATGAATAAGCCTTGATATCATCGGCCGTGTACACCAAAGGATAGCCGGCCGCCTCGCGGGCCTGGTTCTGCAAAGTCGCATATTCCGCTCCTCCGACATATCCTGGCATCCTGTCAACGACACTGACTCCGCTTTCCATTCCGACCTTGATGGTCTTCCCGGCGGGCAGGCCTCTCTTGGTGGTGATGTAGATCACTCCCTCCGAAGATCTTGAGCCAAAAAGAGCCTTGTCCAGGACATCCTTGACGAATGTCATAGACTCGATCTCCTCAGGATCGATCTGGATCTCGGAAAGATAGACCGGCTGCCCGTCCACTACGAACTTCGGAGTCATGCCCCGGAAGTTCATTCCACCGCGCATCCCGTCCGACATAAGTCCAGTCATTCCGTTGATCTCCGTGATAAAAAGCCCGGGCACCACTCCTGTCAGGGCGTTCCTGAAATCCGAGGAAGGGTACTTGTTGATGTCCTCCTCGTAGAAGACGGAAGAACCGCCAGTGGACAGGGACTTGTTATAATTATTACCATAAGGAAGGACAAGTGTCTGCCTCACCCTATGGCCGGCCTTCGCCGGGACATTGACAGTGTCCGCGGGAGACTTGCCGGCAGCCCTGGCCGGTGATTCCGACACAGCCGCCAGCAACGCTAATGCCAGTACGGCGCTGATTGTCTTAGTGTATCTTTTCATATTCATTTCCGCTGATTGTTACCAAACTTCATTGTTGGTGAAATTCTTCATCTTGTTCACCTCGTCGGTCGGGAACGGGATATAGTACATCGCCTGCTTCCAGGAGCCCTGACGGTTTGCCGGGATGGAGCGGCGCTCATACCGTCTTCCGGCAGGATGTTCCTCACTGACAGGGACTTTCTCGACATAGATACCCATAAGTGTCTGGGTCATTGTCTTCGGTGCGATCTTCCACCTGCGGATGTCAAGGTAATAATGGTGTCCCTCGAACGCAAGCTCGACGGTCCTCTCGTTCTGGACACGTTCACGGAATGAGTCCCTGTCCGACGTGAACCTGTCCTGCACCCCTGGCATTCCGGCCCTTTCACGAACCTTGTTGACCGCCTGGACAGCGGTAAGGTCCAGACCTCCGGCACTTCCGGACGGGCCGTAAGCCTCATTCACAGCCTCGCCGTAATTGAGATACAACTCAGCCAGACGGATCAGCGGATCAGTCCTCTGATAGTTCTTCTGATAGTTGCCGTCCCACCATTTGTTCACAAGATAACCGGTGTTGGTCCAGCCTTTGGCGTCATCCGCGCCCCATTCGTGATTGAGGGTTCTCGGAGAGCTCGCGCCACTGATCCTGGTTGTCGGATATATCTTGAGATCCGGATCGTAATACATGTTCACACCTGACGCGCAGCCGGCCACGACACTTCCGTCGTGAAGCACGGTAAGATCAAGGCGAGGGTCACGGTCGGCGAAAGGATTCTGCTCGTCATAGTGACCTAAGGCCTCGGCCTCACCCCTTTCCTTCTCCGTCTGAAGAGGGTCTCCGTAGATGGTCTCGAACCTGTCCACAAAATTCTGTGTCGGACAATCCCCGCTGGCGTTGTTGCCGTTGGAGATCGAGTACGTGTACATTCCGGTGAAGGAGCTTGTCTTGGCGGAACCATAGTTCCACGCCCAGATGTGCTCGTTGGTGTACTTGGAGGCTATGAAATTGTTCTTCCAGGAGCCGATAGGAAGCAGCTCGTAGCCATTGTCCAGAGCCAGCTTCAGGGCTTCCGCGGAAGCCTCGGCGGCATCCTCCCAGTCCTTCTGGCCGGAGACGTTGTTCAGCGGGCTCGCCGCATAGAGTAGAGCCCTGGCCTTCATCGCCTTGGCGGCCACACCGTTAGGACGGTCCTGGTCAGGAGCCGAAAGGTGTCCGGGATTGCCGAAAGTTCCGTCACGGCGGGTCTTCCCGGCTGCGGCGAGAAATACATACGCCTGCTCGAAATCCTCGGCGCAGCGCCTGTAAGTCTCATTGGCACTGAGCCTTGTCTGATCCCAGTTATCCTCGGAGCCAAGAGCCTTGTCAAGGTAAGGCATCCCGCCGAAATAGCGGCAGAGCACGAAATGAGCGAAGCCTCTCACGAAATACGCCTGTCCCAGAATGTCATTCTTATCCTGCTCCGAAGGGATATTCTGCACCCTGTCGATGTTCTCGATCGCCTTGTTGCAGATCCTGATGATCTTGAACATTGAATATGACACCGGTCTTCTTGTCAGATCCGTCGTGAACACCTCCACATTGGCTCCGAGTGTACCGGCCTTGATGCTTTGTGCCCTGATGAGACGGCCGGTGTCACACATATCCGTCATCGCAAGCCAGGTGAAACGAAGGCTCCAGTTGTCCAGGTAGAGAGGATAACCCTGCTTGATGTTGGTGTTCCTTTCGGAATTGGCCACCGAACTGCCATAGACATAGTCAAAATATGCCTTATAGTTGTCCCAGATGGTAAACACCTCTGTCTCGTCAAGTCCTGTCTCGGGATTGATGTCCAACCAGTCGCATCCTGAGAAAACAAGACATAACGCAATTATGCCGCTGTTTAGTATCTTTTTCATCTTGATCATTTCCATTAGAATCCAACTTTGACACCGAGCTTGACACTCAGCATATTCGGATAGAAACCTGACGTGAACGTCGTGCTCTGAGGGTCGCCTTCGATCAGCCCTGTGCCGGTCCAGATGTTGTTTCCGGTGGCGTACACGTTAAGGCTCCTCAGACCTGTCGCCTTGAGGAACGCCTTTGACTTGATGGTGTAGCCGATGTAGATTTCCCTCAGGTTCACATAGTCGGACTTTCTCCAGGTACGTCCCTCAAGCATCATCGTGTACGATTTTGTCGGATCACCGCCCGCCCACATATACATCGGGTGTCCGGAAGCTCCGCCATAGACCAACGTGGCGTGGTTCGCGCCCTGATTGTCCGGCCTCCAGTAATCCAGCTGCGAGGTGTTCACACGGTAGTCTCCCTTGTTGAACTCAACCTCCCAGCTTCTGTTGAAATTGACATATTTCCCGAAGTTGGCGGTCCAGAGCATTCTCAACTCAAAGCCCTTGTAGCTGATTCCGTAGTTCAGGGAAGCCACCGCCGGAGCGTACTGGGTGCCCTTTATGGCGTGTAGGTCATTCACATTCAGAAGACCGTCAGCGGAATAGTCAAGGTATTTATAGGCACCGACGTTCAGGTACTGCCAGTTACCGGCGTACGAAGGGTAGTTGTGGATGTCGTCCACGCTGGTGTAATAGCCGCCGTCAACGACAGAGACACCGTTGGTCTGTCCCCTGTAGGCCTTGCCGGCGGTCTTCTGGTACTCAGGCGCGTAAGGAGCGTCCTCGTAGTTCGTGATGCGGTTCTCGTTCAATGACAGCATCGCGGAGACATCGTAGCCGAAACCGTTCTTGAAATCGTTCTTCCACCCGGCCTCGATCTCGATGCCGTGCTTCTTCATCGAGCCTCTGTTGACCTCCTTGTAGGCCGTGCCCACAATCATCGTGACGTTAGGAGCCACGAGCATATTCGTACGGTTCTCATTGAACAGATCGACCTCCAAGGTAAGCCGGTTCTTCAGCCAGCCGAACTCTATGCCAAGATCCCTCTTGTGTGCAAGTTCCCATTGGGCGGTGTCATTGGCCGCGCTGTCCTCCGTGACGTATGAGCCTTTAGAATAGGAGCTGTAGTAAAGCCACCTTGAGCTGGTCTGGTCGTTTCCGACAAGTCCGTCGGAATAGCGGAATTTCATCTTGGACCACCAAGGCATACTCTTCTTCCACCACTTGTACTGCGAAGGCACCCAGCCGACAGCCACCGAAGGGAAAAGGCCGAACCTGTTCTTCGGGGAGAACTGTTCTGATCCGGTGTAGCCAAGGTTAGCCTCAAGGAGATAGGTCCTCCTGTAGTCGTAGGTGACACGTCCGACAAGCCCCATCGTCCTGTACGGGAAGGCCGTCGTGCGGATGTTCTCCCTTTGGTTGAACAGAGCCAGGGCGGACACGGAATGGTCTCCGAATGTCCTGGCGTAGTTCAACGCGCCTTCCCAGTAGAATGTGACATAGTAGTTGTTCTCGACACCACCCTTGGTCACGGCGAACTCGGGCTGCTCGTAGACCGCCTCTCCGGTGCTCTTGTTGTTCACCCAAGGGTTACCGACACCAGCGTCATAAAGATCCCAGTCGATGTAATAGACCGGATTCTCGTGGTTCGCGCTCTGGGATATCCTGGAATAATAGGTGCTCAGCGAGAAGCTGGCGGACAGCGAGAGACCTTTCGTGATGAAGTCCAGATCCTGCTTCAGCTTGACATCCGTGTAGAGTTTGTTGCCGACACTTTGGGAATATGATCCATAGCCCAGCAGCTTGACAGCGTTGTCGTAGAACGCTCCCGCCGAAGAGGCGATGCGGTCTCCTCGCCGGTCCGGATAGTCCGTGTCCGGAATCTCATCCAGAATCCAGTCCGGATAATATGCCGGGTACATCATCGGGGACGAGGAGTACATGTGCCCGAAAAGCCCGGACGGGCTCATGCCGCCGGTACCCGTAGGGGCGCTTTGGACTCCGAGATTGCCTCCCACCTTGACAGACAAGAGAGTGGACTTTGTCAGGTTCACGTCAAGGTTGGTCCGGTAGTTGAGCCTGTCGTAACTGAAGTTAGAGCCTCCCCAGGACGTGAAATCCTTGAATATGGAGCCTTCCTTGTTGTAGCCGAAGGAGACGAAATACTTCACCTTGTCGGAACCACCGGTAACGGACAGGTTGGCGTTGACGCTGCTGGAGAAACTCTTGGTGGTCAACGCGAACCAATCGTTGTCAGGGTAACGGATGGAATTTATCCTGGAAGTAGGGTTTTCATATTCATTGATCTGCCACCGGGGAATCATCGATCCGAAACTCTGGGCGTTCTTCTGAGCGACGTTGAGCATCTCCGCCGTAGTGGCGGAAGAGATGTGCTCAGGGAACATAGTCGGAAAATCCATTCCGTACGACACGGAGGCCTGCATCTTTGGCTTTCCGACCGAGCCGGTCCTTGTCGTGACAATGATGACACCGTTGGCGCCTTTCGCTCCGAACACAGCGGTGGCGGACGCGTCCTTCAGCACGGATATAGTAGCGACCTCGTTAGGGTCAATGTCGGAGAAGCTTCTCTCCACACCATCCACAAGCACCAGCGGGCTGGAGCCGTTCCAACTGGAGACACCGCGGATGAATATGCTCACATCATTGTTGCCCGGCTGACCTCCGTTTGCGATAGTGACAACACCGGATAGCTTACCGGTTATCGCGCTCGTGATGTTGGCGGTACCGGAATTGACGATGTCGTCGGTGGAAATCTGGGAGATCGCGCCCACGACGCTCTCCTTCTTCTGCTGGCCGTAGCCTACGACCACGGTCTCCTGCAGCATCGTGGACTCTTCTTCCAGAATGATTCTCAAGTCCTTGGCGCTTGTCAAGGTCACGGTCTTGTACGTGTAGCCCAGACAGGATATCTCCAACACGGATCCGGTGGGAGCCTTGATCTCAAAGCGACCGTCAAGATCGGTCACAGATCCGTTGGACTTGTTACCTTTTATCATAACGGCGGCTCCGATCACAGGCTGACCATCCTGATCGACAACCACGCCCTTGACCGACAAGCTTTTAGGCTGTTGCTGGGCGGATATGTCCCTTGCGGGAACCGCACTCGCCACCGGTTCCGCAGCCACTGTCGAAGCGGCCGCAAGCGGTACCAGAAGCGAGAGGAATATTTTCAGACAACTGTTCATATTCATTGGTTATTATTTTTCAATCTTGATCTTGATAGCGTCACAAGAGCCATCGCTACACTGGCGGATACGGATTGTGGATGACTTTCCGGCCTGGGTGGCGGCCTTGGCGCTGTTCACAGTGTATTCTCCCGCCGCGCACTTGATTCTGAACTTCAACGTGCCGTCGGCTACAGCGGTCTTGAATATGGCGGTTTCCTTGACATCCACGATCGCGTTCGCCTTTGTGAGCACATACGTGGCTTCCATCGTGACACCTTTCGCGCTTTTCAGAGTGCTTGTGCTCGTAGGAGTCCACACGCCTCCGTCAAAAAATTCCACCGTCCAGAAGCAAGGAGCCGAATTGACACCGGACATCGCGAACTGGAAGCTGACAGAAGTTCCTGCCTCGAAATCCTTGACCGGGAACGTGAACTCCAGATTATCACCCGTCCAGACACCCTTGTAGGCATAGTGTCCGTTACCGTCTCCGCTGACAATGGAGCCACGGCCGGCCGGATCGGCGTATTTTGAATCATCGTTGGCGACGATCCATCTCATTTCCGCAGTCTTGCTGTCGTCGGCGGCTATGCCCTTGGCAGCCCATTCCGTACCCTTGAGCACAGAATCCTCAAGCGTCCAGGTCCACTCGGTAGGCATAACAAAGACTCCGGCCTGGCTGATGGCTATGACCACATCCTCGATCGCCTCGTCCTCGCATCTGAATGTGAGGGTACCGGTGCGCGGCTCTGTCGAGGTGTTCTCGGATGCGGACACCTTGACGGATGTACCTTCCATATTCGCGGTTCCTGAGGCAGGGGTCACGGTGAGCCAGTCCATTCCATCGGACTTGACGGCGGACCAGTTCCTGTTTGTCGTGACCGTCAGCACGGCCACTGTCTCGGCCTTGTCCGTGAAGGAGACAGCATTCCCCTCGGTGCCGGTCACATTGAAGACAGGATCATCCACATACTTCGTCTGGGTTATCCTGACCACAACATCGGGAGCGCCCTCGCCCTTGAAAGTCAACGTGCCCTCACGCGCGTCTCCCGTGTTGAGCTCCGGAGTGACCGTGACCTCGATTTCGGTCTTGCGCTCTCCAGCATCCGGAGTGACGCTCACCCAATCCAAACCAGTCTTCTCCACAGTCCAGGCGACATTGCTCCAAACCTTGAACACAACCGGATCTGTCTTGTCGAAATCAAAGGCTATAACCTCAGTGTCAAGGTCATAGACCTTGATCTCCGGGACGATAGGGAAAGCATCCTGCGTGACCGTGATCGTTCTTTTCACTGAGCCCGCCCTGACGGTCAACCGGCCGGAACGCTCAAGGTCATCATTGGCCTCGGCCTTCACGGTGACGGTCGCAAGCTTTCCCGAGCCGCCGTTGACCGGAGTGACCGTCAGCCAATCCATTCCGGATTTGGACACAGACCAGGTCCTTGTGGAAGAAACGGTGAACGTGGCGTTCTCCGACCCGTCGTAGGACAGACGGATGTCAGAAAGGCCATTGATGTCAACCACCTCTTCGGTTCCCTTTTCCTCTTCCGCACAGGATGCCAGGGACAAGCCCGACAGAACCATCAGCGGCAGAAAGATTAGTCTAAGTGATTTTCTCATAATGTTACTAATTACGTTTTATCATTCTTCATTCAATTATACTCATAAACCGACCTCGGCATCTAATAGACCGGCTCAGGCTTTTCCCATTCCTTTGTCATACTGTATGGCATCCTGTAGACCTTGCCTTCCTTGTCGCAGAAATACAGATGCGAGACACTTCTTGAGTCCGGATTGCCGTCCGCCCAGAAAGCATAGAATCCATCCGCCGCCCGCAGGGGCCGTCGCGCGTAGGTCTGGTTCGACACACTTCCCGAAGTCAGGCTCAGGCTTTTTCTCCAGGTCTTTCCCTCGTCCACGCTGGTCCAGCGCACCATCTCGCCACCCGTTCCCCAGTATTGAGGACCAGGATCAGTCGGGGCGATGACCGTCCACTGTCCATTCTCCACCCAGATGCTTCCGCTGTCGTAGCAATGTGTGGAAGTGGTGACCAGGCTTTCCTCCCATCCGGATCCCGTCCAGTAAAGCGTGTGCCATTGCCTTACACCGCCTGCCGGACCGGTAAGATGATTGTCGCTGGTAAGGTAGAGTATCACCGGATTGCCAGCCTGATCAAAGTTCAGATCCTTGATGTAGCAGTTCCTTCCCTGGCTCTGATAATCACGGAGTTCACAGACGGAATGCCTGTCCGTGACCGGAACATCCACAACAGTACCGTCAGCCGTCGTCCAGGTCCGCCCCCAGTCGGTGGACTGAAGATAGTAGATGTTCGTGCGGGTGTCGACCGAACCGTTGATATGACGGTTGAAAGCCGTGCAGAGCTTGCCTTCGAAAACATTACTTATCTGATAATGGCCAGACTTGGACTCGGAGCCTTCCTTTATGGACGCCAGTTTCCGGTACGGAGTCCACTCCACACCGTCCTGTGAAGTCTGCCAGAAAAGCTGACGGACTCCGTCATAGCGGGTGAAGAACAGGAAGAATCCCTTGTCCTTGTCGTACATCACCTGAGGATAGGCCATTATGCTTTCGTTGACATATTCAAAGGAAGATATGTCGTAGGGCTTGGAACTGCGGTAGCGGACTCCCGGGCGCTTGTTGGCCCTTCCGGCGACAAAGACCCAGATGTAGCCATCCTTGTCGATCTGGACGGTAGGGTCGTCGTGAGGGTCGCTCACTCCAAGGATGCCCTTGTCCATCACTACCCGAGGCTTTCTGAGCATCCCCGTGCGGTGGTCATAGCAACCGACCATACATTGGAGCCAGGCCTTCCCCGTGTCCGGACAACCGCCATAGACGAAATAGGTCCTGTCAACCTCCGGCGAGTACACTGCCATAGGAATATGCTTCATTGTATACGTGCCCAACCCTCCGGAGTATTTGTCGCCATATTCAGACTTGGACTGTCCGATGGTGAACCATATTCCCCGATAGCCATCGACCGTCTGCGAAAGACCGTCCACAGAAGGGCCGGTTTCCGGAACAATCACGGCCTGGGCGCTTTTGAATATGTCACCCGCACCTCCAAACGGACTCCAGACGCTGCGGTACGTAAGCGGTCCGTCCCCGGCTTCCCTTAGCCTTACCGTCTGTGTGCGGCCACTGCCATACGACTCCACATATTCAGTCCTCAAGGAGCCGTCCGCCGATGTGAAGGTGAATTCCATTCCCTTGATGTCGTCAGGACACGATGAACTCAGGAGTATTTCAACTCCGTTTCCGGTGTAGGACACCGCAAGGACAGACCGGTTCTCCAGTCCGTCCTCATATTCAGAGCCATAGACTACCACTTCGATTCCGGCTCCGGGGAAGGTTTCTCCGCTTTTGGCGCGCCAGGTCACTGAGAATCTACCGCTCCCTTCCGGCACCGGACTCAGGATTGTGGATCCTTCCCTGCCTTCAAGACTGATTTCAAAACTGTTCCCGCCGCCGTCCAGCATTAGGCCGGAGACATCGTCCGGGACTCCGCTCCATTTGCAGACTATCCGTTCCCTGCCGCCAAGAAGTGAGATTTTCCCGGTGTCACGCAGCTCCAGAACATCCTCGTTCTTTACCGAGCAAGCAGCTGCCACCCAAAACAAGGCGGCAACCGCACACAGAATATGGTATAAACGGGTCTGCATTGTCTAATTACCTTTCCGCCTTCCTGACAAGTTCCGGCTTCTGCCAATCCTGGGTCATGTGGTAGGGCATTCTATAGACATCGCCCTCGCTGTTGCAGAAATAAAGATAGGACACGCTCTCCTTGTCAGGATTGCCGTCGGCCCAGAAAGCATAGAAACCATTGTTGAAGTTCAGCGGCCTTCTGGCATAGCCGTGGTTGCGCGGGCTGTTGCGGGTCAGAGTCTTGTAACGCCTCCAGGTCTTTCCGCCGTTGAAACTCTTCCACATCACCATCTCGCCACCTGTACCCCAAAGCTGAGGACCGGGATCGGACGGCGTGATGATCGTCATTTCCTTGCCGTCGACCCAAAGGCTGCCGCTGTCGTAGCAATGAGTGGACTCGGTGAAGTCACTGAACTTCCATTTCTTTCCGGTCCAACGCGCCACCGAGTGCACACGGGCTCCGCCGTCAGGGCCGGTAAGGTGGTTGTCGCTGGTCACATAATATATTACAGGATTGCCCTTGTAATCAAAATTGATGTCCTTGATGTAGCAGTTTTTGCCTTCCTTATGGAAATCCCGGATCAGAGCCGGCCCCTGCTCCCTGAGGATCGGAAGTTCGACAACCGTCCCGTCTGCCGTGGTCCAGGTCTTGCCCCAATCCTTGCTCTGGATGAAATAGATGTTTGTCCTGGTGTCCACGCTGCCGTTGATGTGACGGTTGAAGCAGCATACAAGCTTCTCGCCGTCATAGTTGGCGAACTGATAGTGGCCGGACTTCTCCTCCCCCGGCTCGATGATCGAGGCGATCGGCTGGAAATCAGACCAATTGACACCATCCTTGCTGGTCTGGAAGAACGTCCTGCGGATTCCGTCGTAGCGGGTGTCGAACAGGAAAAAGCCCTTCTCCTTATCATAAATGACCTCCGGGTAAGCCATTATGCTCTCGTTGACATATTCAAAGGCGGAGATGTCATAAGGCTTCACGCTGCGGTAGCGGATGCCAGGGCGCTTGTTGGCCCTTCCGGCAACGAAAACCCAGATGTGGCCGTCCTTGTCGATCTGGACGGTAGGGTCGTCGTGAGGATCGCAGACACGGTAGCACCCCTTGTCGTGCACGACCACGGGCTTCGAGAGCATCCCCGATTTGTGGTCATAGCAGCCAATCATGCAAAGGAGGTAATTCTCTCGGGCGTCCGGAGCGCCTCCATAGACAAAGAACGTCTTGTCAGCCTCCTTAGAGTAGACCGCCATAGGAATATGCTTCATCGTGTACGTGCCCAGTCCTCCGGAATACTTGTCGCCATAGTCTGATCTGGCCTGGCCAATGGTGAACCATATCCCTCTGTAGCCATCCACCCTCTGACCGTCCATACTACCTTTGAAAGGGTGTTCGATCCTGTCCTTGTTGACTACGACTTCGGCTGGCTTGACTGAAGTCTGCACGACTTTGTGCCCTGCCTTGCCCTGGGCCATTGCTCCCAAAGCTATGCAAACTGACAAAAATGTAAGGAGTGTCTTTTTCATAAAAGCAAAACTTGATGGTGCAAAATTAGGCCATCAAGCCTTAACCACAAGCCACGAAAGTATCAGAAAATTGTCTGAGAATCTCAATTCCGTTAACGAGCACGGAAGAACTGTTACTGTGTGAACTCCTTAGGTGTTTTTCCGAATCTCTGGCGGAAAACTCTTGAGAAATGCGAGGCGGAACTGAATCCCAGCATGTCCGCGATCTCGCCGATCCTCCATTTCCCCTCCCTGAGCATCGCGGCTGCCTTGTTGACACGATAGGTCAGGATAAAGTCATTCGGTGTCATGCCCGTCAGAGACTTCATCTTCCTGAAGAAGCTGGCCCGGCTCATGCACATCTCTCCGGCAAGGGAGGTGATGCTGATGGAGGTCTCGGAAATATTGTCCTCGATGTACTTTCTGAGGCGATCGATGAAAGCACGGTCCTCCGCGCTGATGATGTCCGCCTCATTCCCCTGCCGACCATCATCCTCAATCTCCTCCTGCGAAGTGAATCTCTCACGCAGTTTCTCCCTTGTGGCAAGAACGTTCCCTATCAAGGTCATGATCATCTCCGCGCTGAAAGGCTTGGTCACATAAAGGTCGGCCCCGTGCTGATACCCTATCAGGCGATCCTCATCCCCGGTACGGGATGTCAGGATGACTACAGGAATATGACTGAGCAGTTTATCCTCTTTAATACGGCGGCACAGCTCGTAGCCGTCCACCTTCGGCATGATGATGTCGGTCAGCACCATGTCAGGAAGGACATCATTGACGATGTCAAGGGCATCGGCACCGTCTGAAGCGGTGTAAACATCATACCTTGATGAAAGAATCTCCTTAAGCCAGGCGAGCAGGGAGGCATTGTCCTCAACCACCAACACCTTGTACCGCTCACTGTTTCCATCCTCCTCGACGGCCTCATCCTTGACCGGATCCACAACCAGCATTCCGTCAATCACATCGGAGCGGAAATCCTTGGCTGACTCCGTTATCTCATAGAGACTCTCGTCAGCCGGCAAGGCGAAGACAAACCTCATCCCTCCTTCTTTTCGCACCTGGGCGTTGACAGCACCGCCGTGGATTCGCAGTAGTTCCTTTACATAGTGCAGCCCGATGCCTGTTCCCGTCACCGATGACTCTGTCTGTGCCAGTCTTGTGTAGCGGTCGAAAATGTGCGCGACATCCTCGTCCTTCATACCGATTCCGTCATCAGTCACGGAGATCTGAAGATATGAAGCGGACGTTTTGTAGCCGGACAGAATCCGATCAGGCCTGGCGACACACTCGGCGACAATCCTGACGTGGCCACCCTCCGGAGTGTATTTCAACGCATTGGAGACAAGGTTCACGACCACCCTGGCCAGTTTGCCTGCATCAACCGGCACCCTTGCCAGATCTCCATAACAATCGCAGGTCAACTCAATGGACTTTTCGTGGGCCTGGAAAGAGAAACCGTCCGCGAGCCTGCGCAGAAGGAAAGGAACATCTGTCCTGGAGACGGACAACGGAAGGGCGCCGTTCTCTATGCGGCTCAGATTCAGAAGCTGGTCGACCAGGTTCAGCAGGTTCCTCATATTGTAGTTGATCGACTCTATCATCTTGCCGAAACTGGTCTTGTCGCGGACTCTGGACAGCATGTTGACCGGTCCATAGACCAGAGCCAAAGAAGTCCTCAATTCGTGCGAGATGTTCGTGAAAAAGCTCACCTTCATCTCGGAAAGCCTTTTCTCACGGTTCAGGTCATCCTTGGCGGCCTGTAGTTCCATCTCCTCCATCCTACGTTTGATTATGAACCTTGAGACCGCCATCATCCCGGCGACGGCCAGGGAAAGGTACGCAAGCAATGCGTACCAGGAAAGCCACGGGGACTTCCTTATGATGATCTCCAAACGGCGCGGATCCTTGCTCCAGAAGCCGTCCACGTTGCTGGCCTTGAGCTCAAAGACATAATGTCCCGGAGGCAGGTGGGAAAAATTGACACGCCTGTAGCCTCCTATGTCATTCCACTCGTCATCCGCGTACTTTCCCGTAAGTCTGTAGGAGAATCCGATGTTGTCCTCGGCGATGAATGAGACAGGCTCGAAACGGATTCCGATACTGTTCTGGCTGCTTTTCAGGACAATCCGATCCGTGTCATCCAAAAGACGGTCAAGAATCTCCCCTTCCCCCGGCTTCTGATCCACTCCATTGACGCTCAGACCAGTAAGGACAACATTCACCGGCTCATCAGAAATATTCGAGATAATTCTGTCCGAAAAGAAGAACGCCAGTCCCATATTCCCGCCGAAAAACATCCTCCCCGAATGCGACCCCGCGCTTCTTTTACAGAACTGCTGCGTGTCCATCCAGCGTCCTTGGTAATATGTGATCGGCTTGTCAAAGCGCTTCGTCACCACAGAAAGGCCGTAGGATGTCCCCACCCAGACGTTGCCTTCAGGATCTGCGGCAATGCTGGCCACATCATTGCTGCCCAGTCCGTTCCTGATGGAATATTCATTGACAACCTCATTCCCTCGGCAGCGCAGCAACCCTTTGGATGAGGTGCCTATCCACAATTCCCCGTTTTGAATATACAGGCACGACACATCCCCAAGGTTTCTCTTGGCATCGTCTCCGGCCAGAAGGTATCTTTCCACCCGGAGAGTCTTCGGAGCCACAAAGAACAATCCGGAATCCTTGACGGCAACGAGAAGCCTGTCCTCGTCAAATCTTATAATATCTTGAATATCCGAACCTTGAAGCAGCCGGCAGTCATCGGTTCCACCATCCAGCCTCACAACGCCAACGGGAGTGGCCGCCCACATCGTCCCGTCCCCATCCTCGCAAAAGGCGTTCACCTCTATCCCGTCGGCAACAACCTTAGAATCAAGAATCTCCGAGCCCCTTGTTCCGCAAACCGCCACCTTTCCGGCCATAGCTATCCAAAGCCTGTTCTTCCCGTCCAAAGCCAACGCCTTGACACCCTTCTCGCCTATGGCGTCCAAAGGCTTGCATTTTCCATAGTTATACCACACGTGCTTGGAGGTAGGAATGTCAAAAGCCAGTAATCCTTTGTAATAGCTCGCCATCCAGACAGTATTAGAGCTCACGGAGGCGGTGACACAGTTTATGTACTTACCAGAGGTCGCCCTCCCTAAGGCAGGAACGTACTTGAAGTTCTTCTTCTCCAAAAAACGGACACTGTAGCCTCTGTCCATGGTTCCGATCCACGGATGGTTCTCACTGTCCCTGAACCCGCAGCTGAAATCGCTCATATAACTAAGGTCGAACCTCTTGACAGCGTCCTTGCGCACACTCCCGTCGTCCAGTTCCACAGTATAGATCCCGACACCAGGCATACACACATACATTGTCCCGAGCACAGACAGGATCGTCGTGACAGCATGTCCGGACACCAAGCCCGCAAGCTTGGCCAAACGGGAATCCTCCACTGATTCCATCGTGCCGGTGTCACGGATAAGCAATCCATCGTTCCGACCGAACCAGACCCTTCCAAGGCTATCAACCGCCACGCTCCTGAAAGCGGATTTCTCCGGCAATGCCTCTGAAGCCACTACCGCGGCGGACTTGTCGAACTTCACGATATGAATCCCGTCCGAATGTCCACCCCAAAGGCAGCCGGACTTGTCAGCCACAAGTACCGCGACATCGTGCGACGGTGTGTTATGGACAGAGTCTATCCTCTTTTTCTTCGGATCCAGGAGCGTCATTCCTTGACCTGCGCCATAGCAGATCACCTTACCGTCATTGAAAGCCAGTTTGCTTACTCCGGGAGCGCCATCAACCAGCTCGAACGAGTCATTCGTCCCGTCGTACCAACATACACCCCTGTCGGTTGCGACCCAAAGTACCCCGTCATCATCTGTCACCAAGGACAGAACAGTGTTTGAAGGGAGCGAGCCCGTTCCTTCCGCATCGTGGTAATAATGAAGGTAGTCGTTGCCGTTATACCTGCAAAGTCCGTTATCAGTGGCTATCCAAACATAACCCTTCAGATCCTGCGCGAACGAATGTATGGTAAGATTCGAGATGTCCTCGACATTGCGCGAACCGGCAAAAGCCCCGGATCCGCACAGACCGATCGCCAAAAGCAGAAATATGTGCCGCCACGTTCTCATTATCTCAAGACAAGAATATCCGGTTCTCCCACATCAACACAGTGCTTTCCAAGCTTATAGGCTCCCGGCTTATGAGCAATGGCACTGACGATGCCTTTCAAGCTTGTAAAAGTTGATTTGATTCTCATCCGATTGGGTTCTCCAAGCAATCATAAAACTTACAATTGTACTTTGTAAGAATATCTATGGACATATAGTTGTCCCGGACCTTCGGCTTCCTGCCAAGGGCAAGATAGTCTGTGAGAGCCATCACAGCCCCGGCGGCCTGCCTGTCGGAATGCTGTCCGAGGAGCACACGGACATAGCCTTCGCGCAGGGCGTCGATGTTCCGCTTCAGCACATCGCAGCCGACCACGTTCATCCCGGACATGTTCCTGGACCGCAGATAGTCCGCCACAAGGAATATCCTGGAGTTCATCGTCACTATGTTAAGCCGTCCGGAAAGCCCATCGAAAGCACCGGAGAGCACATCGAAAGTCTGCCTCGGACTGTTCGGATTGACCAGAACCGTTACCACCTCCGTGTCCGGATAGTAGTGGGACAGGTAGTCACGGAATCCCTTGCGCCTGTCCGAGGAAGGGTCCGAGAGCCCCTTGCTGTCCCTCTCGATCTGCACCATATAGACTTTGTCCCTCTGCTCCTCGTCCGACATAGACATCAGGATGTCCGCACAGCAGCGTCCGCTCTCGTACATCGCGAGGCCGTAGTAGGCTAGGTGGCCATCCGTCCCGGCGCTTGTGTTCAGCATCACGTATGGAATGTTGTTTTCCGTAAGAAGAGCCGAGAAACTCAACGTGTCATCCAGGAACATCGGAGCCAGAATCACGCCCGAGTGCCCGTCCTCCAGCACCTGACGGCATTGGCTTCGGAAAGACTCCACGTCATACTGGTCATAATAATAGACCACGACACTGACGGAGAATCTGCCGGCATATTCCTCTGACAGTGCCAACCCGTTGTGTACCAGTTCCCAGAAATCCCCCTTGCTGAAGCTCGGCATCAGGACTGCGATGCTGTGTGCCTTGTTCCTGGCCAGCATCGAAGCGTAAACGTTAGGTTTGTACCCCAACCTCTCAACCACCGACATCACCTTCGCCTTGGTCTCATGAGCGACCTCGCCCCTGTTGTGGAGCACACGGTCCACTGTGCCGTTGGTCACGCCTGCCGCCTTGGCAACGTCCTTTATAGTCACTTTAGTATTCTGCATATTATATTAATAGTCTCAAGTAGACAATAATAAGGAAAAACGGACAAATATACAAGATTTTCCGTGCACGTGCACAGAAAATCGTCGATTTTGCTTATTATTGCAAAGTGAAGAGATCAGACAACAGGTAAAAACAAACTGCGATGACAAGACTGAAACACTTACTGATGGTCCTGGCGATATTAGTGCCCGCCTTCGCTTCCGCGCAGGCGGAAGTCCCGGACTACTCCGGACTTACAGCTGAGCACCACCCCAGGTTATTCCTTGACAATCAAGAATTTGAAGCGATGAAGTCGCTGATCGGATCGGGAACGTCCAGCTATCTGTCCGACCTTCATGATATCATCATGGAAATATGCCGGCTGGACGCGATGAAAGACTCTCCTCTTGAGTACAAGCTTGACGCAAGCGACAAAAGAATCCTGCACGTATCCAGAGACGCTCTCACAAGAATATTCTTCTGCGCCTACGCCTACCGCTACACCGGCGAACAGATTTATCTGGAACATGCCGAAAAGACCATCCGCACGGTCTGTGGCTTCAAGGACTGGAACGCAGGCAAGCACTTTCTCGACACCGGGGAGATGGCCGCGGCAGTGGCCATAGGCTACGACTGGCTCTATGACGCTTTGGACGAGGACACGAAAAGGATGGCCGAGAAGGCTTTCGTGGACTTCGCCGTCAATCCGGCGCGGAAAAAGAAAGGCGGAGCAAGATTCTACAGGATGACGAACAACTGGAACCAAGTCTGCAACGCCGGGATTGTCTGCGGCTGTCTGGCGATGTACGAGACATTTCCGGAACGAGCCAGAGAACTGATCGGAATTTCGGTCGGATCCAACCGGAAGGCAATGAACGAGATGTACCCGCCTGACGGAAACTATCCCGAGGGTCCTGGCTACTGGGGCTACGGAAGCACATTCGAAGCCCTGATGCTCTCAGCGCTGGAAAGCTGCGTCGGCACGGACTTCGGCCTGTCCGAGACAAAGGGATTCCGTGACACTGGCCGGTACGTCGTGTACTCATACGGAACAACCGGAAGGTTCTACAATTACTCGGACTGCGGAGAGTACGGAACTCCGTCGATAGCGCTATGGTATTTCGCGGACAGATTCAATTCTCCTGATGTTCTTTACAATGAACTCAGGCTGATGAGGCAGGGGAGCTATCTGAATCTCGGCCAAGAGTCCAGGCTGCTTCCTCTTATGGCCGCGTTCGCCATGAATATCCCGCATGGCGGCGTCAAAGCCCCGAAGGGAGTATATTCCGGCAACGGGGTCACTCCTGTCGTGATGTTCCACACGGACTGGACTTTCTCTGAATCAGACGTTTATCTTGGTGTCAAGGGAGGTGGTGCCGGAGCTCCGCACTCACACATGGACGCTGGTTCGTTCGTGTTCGACGCGGAAGGAGTCCGCTGGGCAAAGGAACTGCCGAATCCGTCCTACACTTCAATGGAAGGCCCGATGATCAAACTGGGCGGAAGCCTGTGGAAAATGGAGCAGAATTCGCTGAGGTGGAGAGCCTTCGCCTACAACAACCGGCAGCACAGCACATTGACAGTCAACGACAAAGACCACATCGTGGGCGGATTCACCCCGATAAGGAAAGTCATAGAGAAACGGAACCGATCGGGAGCGGTAATTGATCTGACACCGGCGCTTGCCGGAGAGTTGTCCAAAGCCATGCGCACCGTGGAGGTGGTCAAGGCTAAGGATCTTGTCGTAACAGACAAGGTAGAAGCCCTTGACGGAAAGCCGGCTGTGGTCCGCTGGACACTCGTCACCAACGGAGTCCCTGAATTGACAGGGGACGGAATCAGGCTGACAATCGGAGACAAAGTCCGGTTCCTTCGCTCCGACGCGAAAGGTGCAAGGATAGAGTACAAAGTATGGAGCGCCGATCCAAAGGACTATGACTCACCTCTCAAAGAATATGAAAGGCCGGTTCCGGGCACGTACATTGTCGGGTTCACGGCCACCGTTCCATCTGGCGGCAGAGCCTTATTCCGGACTGTTCTTGGAACCGAATGACTTTTCCCGCGACATTTATTTGGAAATATTTTTTCCGTGCACGTGCACGATTACAAAAAAAAAGCTTATATTTGCAGACACATATTCCGAAATGAACTAAAACATCTATATTCATATTCATATTCATTATGGTAAATTTTTCACTTGAAGGAAAGGTAGCCCTTGTGACGGGCGCTTCCTATGGAATCGGTTTCGCCATCGCCACCGCATTCGCGGAGGCAGGAGCGAGGATTGCGTTCAACGACATCAAGCAGGAACTCGTGGACAAGGGTCTCGCTTCCTATAAAGAAAAAGGGATAGAGGCCAAGGGCTACGTCTGCGATGTGACCAAGGAGGATCAGGTTACCGACCTCGTGAAGAAGATCGAGAACGACCTCGGGCCAATCAACATCCTCGTGAACAACGCCGGCATCATCAAGCGCATTCCTATGTGCGAGATGAAGGCCGAGGAGTTCCGCCAGGTGATCGACGTTGACCTGAACGCTCCGTTCATCGTCTCAAAGGCCGTAATCCCTTCAATGATAGCCCAGGGGGGCGGAAAGATCATCAACATATGCTCTATGATGTCCGAGCTTGGCCGTGAGACCGTCTCCGCCTACGCGGCGGCCAAGGGCGGCCTCAAGATGCTCACGAGAAACATCGCATCCGAATACGGCGAGTACAACATCCAGTGCAACGGAATAGGGCCGGGCTACATCGCCACCCCTCAGACCGCTCCTCTGCGCGAGCGTCAGCCTGACGGCTCAAGACATCCGTTCGACGCTTTCATCGTGGCGAAGACCCCCGCGGCCCGCTGGGGCACAACCGATGACCTCAAGGGACCGGCTGTGTTCCTGGCGTCAGAGGCATCAGACTTCGTCAACGGCCACGTCCTCTATGTGGACGGAGGCATTCTCGCCTACATCGGAAAACAGCCTCAGTAATGAGAAGCACGGTTTTACCTTTAATATGTCTTTCGATGGCGCTGCTTTCCTGCGGTGCCGTCGAAAAGAGTATTACGGTCAGCAACGGTTCCGACACCGCGCGTCAGAACGAGACCGTGGAAGTCAGGCTTGCCGACATCGGCATAAAAGGTCTGGACGGGAGCAATCTCGTCATCAGGAACGCTGACGGAAAGCAGATCCCCTCACAGATCAGCGCCGACGGAAACTCGGTTCTGTTCCAGGCCACGGTTGACGGGAAAAGTGACGCGACATTCATCTGCACAAAAGGCGAGAGACAGGACTTCGACACTTTGGCCTACAGCCGTTATGTCCCGGAAAGGAAGGACGACTACGCCTACGAGAACAATCTCGTCGCCGGCAGGATCTACGGTCCCTCACTCAAGGATCCGCGCACATTCGGGCCGGACATCTGGCTGAAATGCACGGAAAGGATGGTGATCAACGATTGGTTCGCCGCCGGGGACTACCACCACAACCACGGAGAAGGGATGGACTGCTACAAAGTGGCCAACACTCTTGGCGGAGGAGCCTGTGTTCCATATTCCGGTGACACCATATTCATTGGCGACAACTGGGCGGATCAGAAACATGTCTGCGACGGTCCGGTACGCACCAAGGCCACGTTCCGCTATCCCGAGTTTGACGTTAACGGAGTGAAAGTCAGTGCCGAAAGGACTCTGACCCTTGACGCGAACACACGTCTGGTCCACTGGACAACGGTTTTCCACTCCAGGAAGGATTCTATTGATGTCGTGCTCGGTGCGGTGATGCACAATGTCCTCTCAAGGGAGGACGGAGACAATTTCATCGCCTTCACCGAGCGGGCCTCCGACTCCCGGAACCCGGAGAGGGACGGGAACATCAGCATCGGACTGATCCTGGACAAGTCATTCAAGGCGACAGCCGGGACTATAGACGGACACGCCGTGCTGAAGTTTAAGGTAAAATGCGGAGAGGCAATCAATTTCTGGACGGCTTCAGGATGGAGCCACGGAGGCATAGGCTCTCCTGAGGAATGGAATGAATATGTCAGCGGACAGGCCGGTGCGGTCTGCTCGCCGCTGACCATAACAATTAGCAGATAAGAAAATGGCAAGTAAGACTAAGACCAATTTCAGATGGGTGATCTGCGCGATGCTGTTTGTCGCGACGGCGGTCAACTATCTTGACAGGCAAGTTCTGTCCCTGACGTGGGACGAGTTCATCAAACCGGAGTTCCACTGGAACGAATCGCACTACGGTACGATCACTTCCCTGTTCTCCATCATCTATGCGATCTGCATGCTGTTCGCGGGGCGTTTCGTTGACTGGATGGGGACGAAGAAAGGCTACCTCTGGGCAATCGGTGTGTGGTCGGCTGGCGCCTGCGCCCACGCCCTGTGCGGGGTCGTGACCGAAAGCGTGGTCGGACTCCACACCGCTGCCGAACTAGTCCAGGCCACAGGAGACACGGCTGTGCTCATCTCAACGATCAGCATGTACTGCTTCATCGTCGCAAGAAGCATCCTCGCGCTCGGCGAGGCCGGCAACTTCCCTGCGGCCATCAAGACCACAGCTGAATATTTCCCAAAGAAGGACAGGGCTTTCGCCACGTCCATATTCAATGCCGGCGCCTCCATCGGCGCGCTTTTCGCCCCTCTCACGATCCCGCTTCTCGCCAAGAACTTCGGCTGGGAGATCTCTTTCATCATCATCGGCGCGCTTGGTTTCATCTGGATGGGATTCTGGGTGTTCCTCTACGACAGGCCGGAGACCTCAAAGCACGTGAGCAAGGAGGAACTGGCCTACATCGAGCAGGACAAGGAACTTGACAACGAGAAGACATCCGAGGACGGAACCGCGAAGAAACTGGGGTTCATGGAGTGTCTGAGATACAGGCAGACCTGGGCGTTCGCTGTCGGCAAGTTCATGACCGACGGAGTCTGGTGGTTCTTCCTCTTCTGGACCCCGTCCTATCTGAACACCCAGTTCGGGATCAAGACCAGCGATCCTAAGGGCATGGCGTTGATCTTCACCCTCTACGCCATCACCATGCTTTCCATCTACGGCGGCAAGCTTCCTACCATATTCATCAACAACGCGATGAGGAAGGGGCAGACTTTCGACCCTTATGCCGCCAGGATGAAGGCGATGCTGATCTTCGCCTTCCTTCCGCTGGTGGTGCTTCTGGCTCAGCCTCTGGGAAGGATCTCCCCTTGGTTCCCGGTCATCCTGATCGGCATCGGGGCGGCGGCGCACCAGTCATGGTCGGCCAACATATTCTCGACCGTCGGGGACATGTTCCCTAAGTCCAGCATCGCCACCATCACCGGAATCGGCGGCATGGCCGGAGGCCTCGGCTCGATGTTCCTACAGAAAGTCGCCGGCGAACTCTTCGTCTACTCCGAGCAGGTCAATCTGTCCTTCCTCGGATTCTCCGGAAAGCCGGCCGGCTACTTCATCATCTTCTGCTTCTGCGCCACGGCGTACCTCATCGGATGGTGCATCATGAAGGCGCTCGTGCCTAAGTACAAGGTGGTCACATTAAGTAATTCTTAAAAAACAACCTGGCAATCCTTGATTGTCTTATTTTTCAACACTTACTAAACTAACACGAAACAATATGATTCTCAAAAGAATATACTGCCTCGCCGCCGCATTGGCAATCGTCGTCCCGTCATTTGCGGGAATCAACAAAAATGATGTAAAGGAGATCGCCGACCGCGTCGCGGACTGGCAGATCGCCAATTTCAAGAACGTCTCCTACACCGGGAAGAAACGCGTCCCTCTCGACTGGGCCAACGGAGCATTGTTCCGCGGCATGGTAGAGTGGTCTTCGAAGACCGGTTACCAGCCAGCCGAGGACTTCGTGATGAACATCGCCAAGACACATGACTGGCACATGGCCAGAAGGCTCTATCACGCCGACGACATCTGCGTCGGACAGGCTTTCCTCCTGCTGTATGAGAAGTACAAGGATCCGGTAATGCTCCAATACGTCAAGGAAAGGGCGGACTCCGTGATTGACTTCCGTTCCCATGTCGCGATGGACATCCACGTCAAGGGTGGCCAGGAAAGATGGTGCTGGTGCGACGCGCTGTTCATGGCTCCGCCGGTATATTCAATGCTCACCCAAATCACCGGGGACAGGAAATATGTCGATTTCATGAATGAAGAGTTTGTCGCCACGACCAACCATCTGTTTGACACTGAATACAAACTGTACTACCGCGACGCCCGCTTCTTCGACAAGACGGAGGCAAACGGGGCAAAAGTGTTCTGGGGAAGAGGCAACGGCTGGTGCTATGCGGGACTGACATTCCTGCTTGAGACCACACCGGAGTCCGATCCGATGTACGACTACTTCAAGAGCCTGTACCTCAAGATGACAGAGGCCGTGCTGAAGTGTCAGGACGCGAATGGTTCCTGGCACGCCAGCCTTCTGGCACCGGAAAACTACCCTACCGCTGAGAACAGCTCATCGGGATTCATGACCTACGGCCTTGCCTGGGGCGTGAACCACGGGATCCTGAAAGGAAAGGTCTACAGGAAAGCGGTCGAGAAAGGTTGGAAGGCCCTGTGCTCATACGTGCGCGAGGACGGCAAACTGGAATATGTCCAGCCTGTCGCCGGCTCTCCAGGCAAGATCACCAAGGACATGACCGAGGTGTACGGAGTAGGAGCGTTCCTCCTTGCCGCGACCGAAATGCTTGATTTTTAAAATTTTAGAATTATGACTATCAATTCGGAAGTTCGCTACGCTTCCTCTCCGGAGGATGCAAAGCGCTATGACACCGCGGAACTCCGCCGTCGCTACCTTATCGAGAACGTGTTCTCGGCGGATGAAGTCAACATGACCTACACGATGCACGACAGGATGATCGCCGGCGGCGCGATGCCGGTTGGCGAGATCCTTGAGCTAAAGCCGATCGACATCCTCCGCGCGGACTATTTTCTTGAGCGTAGGGAAATGGGAATATTCAATGTCGGAGGCAAGGGAATCGTCACCGCCGGCGACAAAGAGTACGAACTCGACTACAAAGAGGCCCTCTACCTCGGACGAGGAAGCAGGAAAGTGACTTTCAGAAGCCTCGATCCGGCAAATCCCGCAAAGTTCTACTTCTGTTCCGCCAACGCCCACGCCACCTATCCTGACCACAAGACCACCAAGGAGAACGCCGTGCATATGGAACTCGGCACACTTGAGGAGAGCAACCACAGGGTGATCAACAGGATGCTCGTGAAGGAGGTGGTGCCTACCTGCCAGCTGCAGATGGGTATGACCGAGCTCAAGCCGGGCAGCACATGGAACACGATGCCGGCGCACACCCACAACCGCAGGATGGAGGTCTATTTCTACTTCGAGATTCCTGACGACCAGGCCATCTGCCACTTTATGGGTGAGCCTCAGGAGACCCGCCACATCTGGATGAGAAACGGTCAGGCCGTGATCTCCCCGGAGTGGAGCATCCACGCCGCCTGCGCCACGAAGAACTACACGTTCATCTGGGCCATGTGCGGTGAGAACCTCGACTACGGCGACATGGATGCCTGCGAGACCACAGGACTGAAATAACCGGCAGAAAAACAAGCGATCAGGCTTTTCCCTTAAGGTACCCACACCACAAGAGAAAAGCCTTTTTAATTGACGTTCACTTACTTATTGGTAACGGCATCATCACATACCATTACTGAAGTATTAAAGAATACGATTGCTAATTTCCATAATAATGATTAAGTTTGCGGAAATTGAAAGAATATGAGCCAAAAAGAACGGGCAACGGAATTTGTGGTGTTCTGCATTGAGAATCTTGCGGATCGCTTAGGTGTGCCTGGTTCAGTAATATTCAATAAATTGAACAGCATAGGAGCGATCTCAGGCTTCCTTTATCCAAGTTACGAGTCCCTGCATACACAAAGCAAGGATTACATCTTGGATGAAATCCAGACCTATATCTCCAGCCATAACCTCAGCATAAAACTATGAAAGTATTTCACGGCTCAATTTCAATAGTAGACAGACCGCTTGCCAATGCAGGTCGTAATCATCTTGATTTCGGTAAAGGATTCTATCTGACAACTTTGGAGGCTCAAGCAATATCCTGGGCCTCAAGACCTTTGAATCAAGGCAAACAGAAATATCTCAATATCTATGAACTGGATTCATCCGCAATTGCAAACGGAGACTACCAATACCTCCATTTCGATGAATACAACGCCGAATGGCTGAATTTTGTGATCTCCAACAGAAAAGGAGGCTCCGACTGGAGACAGTTTGACATTGTGGAAGGTGGAATAGCAAACGACAGGATATTCAACACAATCGAGTTATACTCCTCTGGCTTGATTTCCGAAAACGAGGCTCTTCAAAGATTGATTTATGAAAAGCCGAACAATCAAATCTGCATTCTTAACCAGGATATTATCGATAATCACTTGACATTTGTTGAGGCGCGTGAAATAAAGGAGGAAGAACAATGAACGGAAATCCTTTAATAAATGAGACTCTGCTCCAAATGAAATATGCCAGAGTCATTTCTCTATTGGCCCAAAGGTTAGGTATTTCCGATGAGAATGCGATGGCTGTTTTCTATAATTCAAAGACCTACTGCAATCTCAACGACTTAAGAAACGGTCTGCAGAATATGAGTGATGCCTTTCTGGTTGATGAGATCATCCAAGAATCTTCCGCCCCTGACGCAAGGCATAGAGAATAGAGTTTTAAGGAATCCACTCAAAAAGAAACACCGCGTTCAAAAAATAAAAATTCCAGAATTTTGGTAACGTGCAAAATTCTGGAATTTTCTATTTTTGAACGCCAAAGTCACTTCGACAGGCTCAATGACCGGCAAAAGGGGTACCGTGATCCGACCGGGATTCAGTGACCGATGCGGGAACTAGCTGATGAACAGGAGCTCGCGGTACTTCGGGAGAGGCCAGGTGCGGTTGTCCACGATCTCCTCAAGCTTGTCGATCGGACGGCGGAGGGCGGAGAAGCTCTCGGCGATCTCGTGGTAGGCCACGGCTTTGGCATATTCATCCTCAAGGACATTCGCCTTCTTGCGCGCCTCGACCATCGCGGTCGCCTTCTCGCGGATCTGGTCAACATATTTCGAGATGCTCTTGATGAGGTAGATCTCCTCCTTGCACTCGTCCGTGCCACCGAAGACATCCTTGCTCAACGCCACCTCCTTCAGTAACTTAGACTTGTAGTCAAGTGCCGCCGGAATGATGTGGTTGATCGCCATCCTCGCCATGACGCGGGACTCGATCTGGATCATCTTGCTGTAGGTCTCCCATTTCACCTCGTTGCGGGCCTGGAGCTCTTTTTCTGAATATACTCCCGTCTCCCTGAACATAGCCACCGACTCCGGCGACGTGAAGACCTTGATCATTTCCGGGACGCTGGTCTCGACATCGAGTCCACGCCTCTTCGCCTCAGCCTTCCACTCATCGGTGTAGCCGTTGCCATCAAAGCAGACGACATCGATGATCGAGGCGATGATAGGCTTGAGGGTGTCCATGATGGCCACATTCAACGCCTTCCCGGTGGCAAGCTCCTTGTCAAGATCTTTCCTGAAGGCGATAAGCTGCTCAGCCACAGCGGCGTTGAGGGTTGTCATCGCACCGGCGCAGTTCGCAAGCGAGCCGACGGCGCGGAACTCGAAGCGGTTGCCGGTGAAGGCGAACGGCGAGGTTCTGTTGCGGTCGGTGTTGTCCACGAATATCTCCGGAATCTCCACAAGGCCGACGCTCTTGCCTTTCTTGCCGGCGATCTCGATCGGCGTGTCGGAAGGAAGCTCCAGCAGTTTGTGAAGGACTTCCGTCATGGTTCTTCCAAGGAAGGCGGACACGATGGCAGGCGGTGCCTCGTTGGCTCCGAGACGGTGCGCGTTGGTGGCCGTGGCGATGGAGGCTTTCAGAAGGGCGTTGTGCTTCTGCACGGCGGCCAGCACGTTCACAAAGAAGGTGACGAACTGCAGGTTGCCCTTGGCATCCTTGCCGGGAGCCAGAAGCATTGTGCCCGTGTCGGTGCCGAGCGACCAGTTGTTGTGCTTTCCGGAGCCGTTGACCCCGGCGAAAGGCTTCTCGTGGAGAAGGACGACAAAACCGTGCTTGCGGGCGATCTTGTTCATCAGGTTCATCACCAGCTGGTTCTGGTCATTGGACAGATTGGTCTCCCCGAAGATCGGGGCAAGCTCGAACTGATTGGGCGCCACCTCGTTGTGCCTTGTCTTCAGCGGAATACCAAGACGGTGGCCGGCGATCTCAAGGTCGCGCATGAACTCGGCCACACGAGTCGGAATGGCGCCGAAATAGTGGTCGTCCAGCTGCTGGTTCTTGGAGGAGTTATGTCCCATCAGGGTGCGGCCGGTGATCATCAGGTCAGGCCGCGCCGCATAGAGGGACTCATCGACAAGGAAATATTCCTGCTCCCATCCAAGATAGGAATACACCTTCGTGACAGACTTGTCGAAGAGTCGGCAGATCGGAAGAGCCGCGTCGGAGACGGCCTTGAGAGCCTTTTTCAGAGGGGTCTTGTAGTCCAGCGCCTCGCCGGTGTAGGCGATGAACACCGTCGGGATGCAGAGCGTGTCATCAATGATGAACACCGGGGAAGTCGGATCCCAGGCCGTGTAGCCCCTCGCCTCGAAGGTGGCGCGGATGCCGCCGTTAGGGAAAGAGGAGGCGTCAGGCTCCTGCTGGGCGAGGGATTTTCCGTCGAAAGTCTCGATGACTCCACCCTTGCCGTCATAGTCGATCAGGGAATCGTGCTTCTCGGCGGTGCCCTCGGTCAAAGGCTGGAACCAGTGCGTCACATGGGTGACATGGTGTTCCATAGCCCATTCCTTCATACCTTTGGCCACTCCGTCAGCGGTCTCCCTGTCCAGTGACTTGCCTTTGTCGATGCAGTCAATCAAAGCATTCAGTGTCTTAACGTCCAAGTACTTACGCATCTTGGCACGATCAAAGACCAGTTCTCCGAAGTAGTCGGAGGTCTTGCCCGCAGGGCATTCAGCCGGAACCGCCTTCTTCTCGAAGGATTCCTTTACCAGATCAAATCTGTCAATGCTCATAATCTGTCTATTTGTTAAAGGTGTGTATTTCCTTAACTATTATATTGTGTAAAATAACCGTAGCGTCTCACGAAAAGAAAAAGGCTGATCCATCCGAACCAGCCTCCAACTATTTAAATCATAATATGCTTTCCTAAATGAATATGCCGTCAGGCTGATAGGCCGGCACACACGAAAGCGTTCAGCGCCCGAACAATCTGGCTCTGAAATCCCTGCTGGAAACGCTGCTGTCGGTATGTGTGGGCTTCGAGTGTCATACTCCTTGAAAAATTTGATGCCGCAAGTTATGAAATCAATTTCTAACCGCAAAAAGATTTTTCAACTTTATCGGTTTAGCCTGTCACGGAATGGTTATTTTAGAATAATTCAACCTACGGGGACAACCTTCACGAAACATGCGGTTCAAGGCGAATCGCTACCATTTTTTAAACAAACGGTTTATAAAAAATATCATTTTTTAAGAGAATCTCTTGTTTTTTTACAAAATGACACATATTTTTGCATAATGAATAAATATGCTAAACACGAAAAAACGACATAATGAGCCGGTGCCTCTTTCGCCGGATGAAAAATAAAAACTATAGAAAACACTACCAATATCTTATTATTATGTTTAACAGAATCAAATCTTCGACACTCAGAGGAATGGCGACCGTAGTGGCAGCCATCGTTCTGTTCGTGTCGTTCTCAGCCGCGGCGGCGGCCCAGGACAGGGCAGGATCCGTAAGCGGTACAGTCAAGGACGCCAACGGCCCAGTCGTAGGCGCCGCCGTTTTTGTCAAAGGTGGAACCACCGGTGAGACCACAGACATCGACGGTAAATTCAGACTCGGCAATCTTAAGGCCAACGATGTGATCACCGTCTCCATCATCGGATACGAGACCAAGGAGATCGTCTGGAACGGCCAGGCCACACTCGAGATCGTCATCCGCGAGGAAGCCACAGCTCTCAAGGGAGTCGTGGTGACGGCCATGGGTATGGTCCGCCAGTCGGAAAGCCTTACCTACGCTGCCGAGACAGTCGGCGGCAAGGATGTCAACGACATCAAGAGCATCAACATGATCAACTCCCTCCAGGGAAAGAGCGCCGGTCTGGTCATCACTCCTAACTCGACAGGAGCCGGCGGATCATCCAAGATCCTCTTCCGAGGCAACAAGTCCATCAACGGAAGCAACCAGCCTCTCATTGTTGTGGACGGTGTGCCTGTGATGCAGAACATCACCTCATCCCAGGTGGCCTCCAACTATGGCGGCGAGAGGGACGGCGGCGATGTGATGTCCACGATCAACCCTGACGACATCAAGTCCATCACCCTCCTTAAAGGTGCGTCAGCCGCAGCGCTTTACGGTGCCGTGGCCGCCAACGGAGCGATCATGATCACGACAAAGTCAGCGGCAGCCGGCAAGGTGAACGTCACCGTGTCCAGCAACACGACAGCAGAAAGCCCTATGGTGCTTCCTAAGTTCCAGAACAACTACGGGATGTCGGACAACGGCACCTACAGCTGGGGCAGCAAGCTCTCCTCAAAGGCGCCGAACTATCTCAAGAAGTTCTTCCGCACAGGTTTCACGACCAACAACACATTCGCCGTGTCCGGCGGAAACGACTCTTTCGGAGCCTACTTCTCCTACGGCAATGTCTACTCAGAGGGCATGACTCCTGAGAATGAGTACAGAAGCCACAACTTCAACACCAAGGTCAACTTCACCGTCCTCGACAACATCAAGATAGAGGCCAGCGCGAAGCTCACCAACCAGCACATCGAGAACCAGTCCGCATCGGGATTCCTCTGGAACCCTCTGACCGGCGCCTACCTCTTCCCGAGAGGCGAGGACTGGGATCACTACAAGAACAACTACGAGGTCTATGACGCCTCACGCAGCTGCTACGTCCAGAACTGGACCAACACGAAGCAGCAGCAGTACAGCAACCCTTACTGGGTGCTCAACCGCCAGAAGCCGGTCGTTGACCGCAACCGCTACGAGTTCGGCGGCAGCGTGAGATGGGACATCATCAAGGATCTCTACGTACAGGGCCGTCTCCGCTACGAGAGGGGCGAGGAGCACTTTGTGCACAACGCCTACGCCTCCAGCACCGGTGACCTCTACCCTATGGGCAGAATGAAGGACAACCGCTACTTCAGCGACCAGATGTACGGCGATGTGCTCGTCGGCTACAACCACAACTGGAACGACACCTTCTCACTCTCCGTGACCGCCGGCTCCAGCTTCACCCACAGCAAGACCGGAAACGTGGATCTCTGGGCTGAGGGAACACAGTTCACAGCCCCTGGCAACGGCAACGTCTACTACCCTAACATATTCACCCCTAACAACTATTATGGGAATATGTCATCTGTCGGAAAGGGTGGCCACTGGAACACCGAGAAGCGTCTTAACGCCGTGTTCGCTACCGCGCAGTTCGGCTACAAGGAAGGCCTCTTCATCGATGTCACCGCCCGTAACGACTGGTCATCGGCTCTTGCCTTCACCGACAATGTGTCATTCTTCTATCCTTCAGTGGGAGCCAGCTTCCTTCTGAACAAGTTCGCCGACCTCGGCCCTGCCGTGGATCTCGTGAAGTTCCGCGCAAGCTACTCCATCGTGGGTAACGATGTCCCTGTCTACATGACCAACCTGCTCTACAGCCTTGGCTCACAGGGATCGATCTCCGCTCCGGACAGCGCTCCTTTCAGAACCCTCAAGCCTGAGATGACCCACTCCATCGAGGCCGGTTTCGACGGAGCCTTCTTCAACAACAGGCTCAACGTCTCCGCCACCTGGTACAAGACCAACACCAAGAACCAGTTCTTCTCCGTAGCCTCTCCTTACGAGTCCGGTCTGCGCAACCGCTATGTGAACGCCGGTAATGTGGAGAACCAGGGTATCGAGATGACCGCCAGCTGGTACGAGCAGTTCAGCAACGACTTCAGCTGGGAGACAGGAGTGAACTTCTCCTACAACAACAATAAGATCGTGGAACTCGTGGACGAGCTTCCTAACGGCCTTACACTCTCCAACTTCGGAGGCGCCAAGATCATCCTCAAGGAAGGTGGTTCCTATGGTGACCTCTATGTACGCCAGATCCTCAGGGACGAGAGCGGCAAGATCAAGAAGAACGATGCCGGACAGCCGATCCTCGGCGATGACAACAACGACCAGCTCAAGCATGTCGGCAACATGAACTCCAAGGTTTACGCCGGCTGGAGCAACTCATTCCGCTACAAGAACTTCAATCTCTCGATGCTCATCGACGCGAGATTCGGCGGCAAGGTCATCTCCATGACCGAGGCCACGCTGGACGGCTGGGGAGTGTCACAGAGGTCAGGCGAGGCCCGCGACGCCGGCTCCATCACCGTTGACGGAGTCTCCTTCGATCCAAGGGCTTGGTACGAGACCACGGGAGCCAGCAACTTCAACTCTCCTTACGCCAACGAGAACTACGTCTACAGCGCCACCAACGTCCGTCTGCGCGAGCTCAGCTTCGGCTACACATTCCGTAACCTCCTCGGCAACGGCAAGAACGTGACAGCATCCATCATCGGCCGCAACCTGTTCTTCTTCTACAAGGACGCACCTTGCGACCCTGATGTCTCAGCAGGTACAGGCAACGGCTGGCAGGGCATCGACATGTTCGCCCTCCCTACCTCACGCAGCTTCGGTCTGAACCTTAAACTCAACTTCTAAAAATTTCCAAGACAATGAAAAATATTTTAAAATATTCAGTAGCGGCCTTGTTCGGACTCGGAATCGTAGCCTGCACAGGCGACTTCGAGAAGATGAACACCAGCGACGTGCAGGTGAACCCGGACGATCTTCCTCTCTCATCCCAGTGCGCTGAGCCGATGCAGTACTGCTACCCTCCTCAGCAGAACATGTTCCAGTTCTGGACAAACCTCACCGTGGATTTCTACAGCGGTTACTTCATGACCCCTAACGGAAACTTCACCAACGGTGACATGGGCGAGAACAGAGGACACTCGGGCGGTATGTACGAGAACCACTACCTCCACGTGTTCAACAACACAAGGCGACTGATCGCCACCCTTGACGGCAAGAACCAGCCAGCCCTCGCCGGCGTGATGAGAATCGTACAGGCCTACAGCCTTATGATGACCACCGACGTGTACGGCCCTCTCGCCCACAGCTCCATCCTGTCCGGTGAGTATGAGTCATACTTCCCGTTTGACAGCCAGCAGCAGCTCTACCAGACAATGCTTGACGACACTCAGAAGGCATTGGACGCCTTCAACAAGCCTACAGATGACGAAAAGGCCGGACTCGGCACATTCGACATCTGGTGCGGCGGCGACTTCGAGATGTGGAAGAAGGTGGCCAACACGATGAGACTCCGTATCGCCCTGCGTCTTTCCAAGAGAGCGGACGAGATGAAGGCCGCGGGCTACGACCTTCCTGCGATCGCCAAGGCGGCAGCGGGCAACACCCTCGCCAACGGCGGCAAGGACATCATGATCGACAAGAGTCTCGAGAACGAGCTTTGGCTTATGTTCGCTTGGGGAGACTGCGGATTCAACGCCAACCTCGTGACATTGATGTCAGGTCTCAAGGATCCTCGCCAGCCTCTGTACATGGCGAAGAACCAGGACAAGTTCACCACCTCCGACGGAAAGGAAGTTGCGAAGGGAACCGGCTACTACGGCATCAGGTTCGCCAGCGGTCTGCCAGGCAAGCCGAACGACTGGGGCAAGCTCTCCGGTTGGGTAGACGGCAGCAACAGCAAGGGCATCTACAGCGCTCCGCTTCCGATCTTCAAGCAGGCCGAGTCCTACTTCCTCCTCGCCGAGGCCGCCCTCAGGGGCTGGACATCCGGCGACGTGAAGTCCCTCTACGAGGAAGGCATCAGAACCTCGATGGCGAATGAGCTTGCCTACAAGGGCAAGTACGCCGAGATCGCGGAATATGCGAAAGGCGCTGTCGAGAAGTACATCAGCGGAACCGACACGCAGATTGATTTCATCGATCCTTTCGATCCGAAACTCAACACCAAAGCCCTCAACAAGCTGGGCGTGAAGTGGGACAACAATGCCTCCAACGAGGACAAGCTCGCCCGCATCATGACCCAGAAGTACATCGCCCTCTTCCCTCTCTCAACCGAGGCCTGGGCCGAGCAGAGGCGTACCGGCTATCCGGTTCTCTTCCCTGCCTACGTCAACGAGAGCAACGGAGCCGTCACCACAGAGGAAGGCGTACGCCGCCAGATCTACAGCAGCAATGCCGGTGACACCAACGCCGAGGGTCTCAAGACCGGTATCGAGCTCCTCAACAAGGAGAACTCCAGCAAGACCGGCCACTCCGGCGACCAGGGCGGAACCCGCGTATGGTGGGACAACGCCGCCAAGGGTAACTTCTAACGAAGTCCGCATGGCAGACAACTAATTTGCCAGCCAACACAATAAAAGAACTCGTGGTACTTAATCCGGTACCACGAGTTTTTTTTAAGCCCAAGTCCAAGGGATCAGGTGTCACACCAGGGCGGACCGCCCGACGGTCAGGCGGTCCTTTAACCAGGTTGAATTATGCGATGGCCAACAAAAACGTTTGCGCAACAAGCAGTAAATCAAAATGTTCGCATTATTGCACATTTTATTTGCAAATTAGAATTATTATCAATATCATTGTAACCGAAACCAACAGACAGAGGATTCTTTCGACAAGGCTACATCCTTTCATAAGCATCCCATTTATTATACGAACTGAAGTGCAACATAAGAAACCCTTGGACGCATGAGTACATTCAATCGTTTTGATGCTGACTCCAGAAGTTGGTGTAGCATGCACCACTGCATCCCCTGATCTTCGAACCACTCTTGCCCGGTTGGCATGTGCGGCTTTGGCGGCCTTCCTTTTCACGCTGTCCGCTCCGGCTTTGTCATCCATACCGCAGGACAGCCTGCGGATCCCTATCGTCTATGGAAAGGTAACCGACTCACCCGACGGAAATCCACTGGCGTACGCCTCCGTCACCCACGTCGTGTCAGGAGTCTCCAACGTCAGTAACTCCGAGGGCTTCTTCTCGCTGAAGCTTCCGATGGAAGTGTCGCCTGAGGATGAGATCAGGGTAAGTTTTCTTGGCTATGTGACCGCAACCTTGCGCGTAGAGGATTTCTCGGAATCCAGTCCGGACAAACCGCACGGGATCCGGCTTCCGCCGGTCTCGTTCACTCTGGATCCCGCTGTCATCAGGTCAATCGAGCCTCTGTCTCTTTTGATGGAGGCCTATGACAAGGCCAAGGACAACTATCCGTCCTTCACCACCGGCATGACAGCGTTCTACAGGGAGATCATCCGACGGCAGAGCGGCAGGTATCTGGCCTTGAGCGAGGCTGTGCTTGACATCAACAAGGCGTCCTACACCTCCTTTCAGAATGACAGGGCCAGAATATTCAAAGGCCGCGCCAGCACTGACTACAGAGCTGCAGACAGCATCCTCATCCGCTTCCGAGGTGGAGTGGTGGCCGCTCTTGACATGGACAATGTGAAGAATCCGTTCGCGGGAGTCTGGCTCAGAGAGGTGGAACGACATTACAGGTTCGCAATGGGCGAACCGGTGTTGAGGGATGGCCTGTTCTTCTACGTGGTCACGTTCACCCAGATCGACGGCTCGGAGGAGATCCTCTATTCCGGACGGCTGTACATCGAGAGCGGGAGTCTTGCGATAGGCAGGATCGAACTCTCCCTGAATGTCAAGGGACGTGAGGAGAAGGCGGCAGGGATAATGGTCGTCAAGAGGCCTCCGAACACGAGGTTCTACGTCACCAAGGCTGACTATGCCGTCAACTACAAACGATTCGGGAACACATGGCACTATGACTATAGCCTGATGAGGATCAACCTCTCGTCCAGAAAGGGAAAGTCCTTTTTCCGCAACAACTACGTCATCACCGGAGAGATGGCCGTCACCGCCCACAACGAGGCTCCCGCGCGGATAGGCGCGGACGAGAGGATACGTTTCAAGGACTTCCTCTCCGAGAAGGTCGGCGATTTCCGGGACGACGACTTCTGGGGTGACTACAACGTCATCGAGCCGGACAAGTCCATCGATGCCGTCATCCGTCGCATAATCCGCCGGCTTGAACGCCGAGGAGCACATTGAAATTGAACATACCCATTAACTCAAATCATCAATAACTCAACCATGCCTATGACCACAAGAATCTACAGGCAGACAGTGATCTGGCTCTCCAGGGCCATGGCCCTGGCCTTAGCCCTGATTATATGCCCCTTTCACGCCTCGGCAAGTCCGAAGGCCATAAGCCCTCAGTCTCAAACCGGAACATATACGATCAAAGGAGTTGTCCTGGACTTCAACAACGAACCGATCGCGGGAGCGGGTGTCTATGTACCCGGGACATCAGTAGGCACCACCACTGATCTCAACGGTGACTTCTCCCTCAAGGTTCCCGCAGGCACAAAGACCGTGGAAGTCTACATAATCGGCTACCAAAAGAAAGTCATCCCGTTCAGTCCGGATAAACTCAACGCATTCCGTGTGATCACCCTGGTGGAGGACACCGGGATGACGATTGAGGATGCAACGGTCGTGGCTTTCGCCAAGCAGAAAAAGGAGTCGGTGCTCGGTTCCGTGACCACAGTGCGACCGGCGGAGCTGAAGACCCCGACCAGTAACCTGACCACAGGATTCGCCGGAAAACTTGCCGGAGTGGTTGCCTATCAGAGAAGCGGAGAGCCGGGGCAGGACAACGCGGAATTCTTCATCCGCGGTGTCACCACGTTCGGAACCGGTAAGGCGAATCCATTGATTCTTATCGACAATGTGGAACTCACCTCTTCCGACCTGGCCAGGCTTAACCCGGATGACATAGCAAGTTTCTCCATTCTCAAGGACGCTACCGCCACCGCCCTCTACGGCGCACGCGGAGCCAACGGTGTGATCCTTGTCACTACCAAGGAGGGAGCGGAAGGAAAGATGAAGCTCTCTTTCCGTGCCGAGAACTCAATCTCGGCTCCGGTGAGGGAAGTCGATATCGCCGATCCAATCACATTCATGTACCTGCACAACGAGGCGGTGCGTACACGCAATCCGAACAATGCCTTACCTTATCTGGAAAGCGAGATCGCCGCAAGGGAACGAGGTCTTAACCCCTATGTCTATCCGACGGTGGACTGGAAACAAATGCTCTTCAAGGACTACACATCCAACTATAGGGGGAACATGAACATAAGCGGAGGAGGACGTGTCGCCCGCTATTATGTCGCCCTTTCATATTCAAGGGACAACGGTATACTCAAACAGGTGCCGAAGAACCTCTTCGACAACAACATCAAACTCGACAAGTACACCGTACGGTCCAATGTGAACATCAACCTCACAAAGACCACGGAACTGGCTGTCAGGGTAAGCGGTACCTTCGACAGCTACCAGGGTCCGATTGACGGAGGAGCGTCCATGTACGCGAAGGCGATCAAGGCAAGCCCTGTACGATTCCCGGCTTTCTTCGCCCCCGACAAGCAGAACAAGACATCGAAGAATGTCCTTTTCGGAAACTACGGCAGAGACGCCAACTACCTGAATCCGTACGCTGAGATGGCGCGAGGCTACAAGGAATACGAGAACACGGTCGTTCTGGCACAGCTGGAACTGAAGCAGGACTTCTCCTTCATCACCCAAGGGCTGAACGGACGTCTGCTTGGCAACGTCTCCCGAGAGTCCTACTATGACCTTTACAGGGCATATGTGCCTTTCTACTACACCATAGGCATCTACGACAAGGCCACGGATGAATACACCCTGTCGGCCATTAATCCCGAGAGCGGCACAGACTATCTGGGATATACCCAGGGAGCCAAGACGATCAGCAGCTCCATCTACATGGAGGCAGCTCTCTCCTATGACCGGATTTTCAGAGACAGGCACAATGTGAGCGGCTTGCTTGTCTTCACCGCAAGGGAGGGCAAGTCGGCGAACGAAAGCACTTTGCAGCTCTCTCTTCCGAGAAGGAACCTCGGCCTCGCAGGTCGTTTCACCTATGGGTACGCCGACCGATATTTCACCGAGTTCAACTTCGGCTACAATGGCTCGGAGCGCTTCGACAAGAGCCACAGGTGGGGCTTCTTCCCTTCATTCGGACTTGGATGGGTAGTGTCAAACGAGGGATTCTGGAAGGGCGGAAAACTTTCAAAGGCAGTCAATTTCCTCAAACTGAAGGCTTCCTACGGACTGGTGGGCAACGATGAGATCTCATCGTCCGCCAACCGCTTCTTCTACCTTTCCGAGGTGAACATGAACGACGGCAACAGGGGCTTCGCGTTTGGAACTGACTTCAGCACCTCCTACAACAATGTCACAATGACCGGTATTACAGTCAATCGTTACGCCAACCCGCGCATCGGATGGGAGATATCCCATAAGCTGAACACCGGAATCGAAGTGAAGTTCTTCGACAAGGTGGAGCTGCAGGCCGAATATTTCCGCGAAAGGAGGACGAACATCCTGCAGACACGTGCGGACATCCCTTCTCTGGTGGGATTCCGCGTCGATCCGATGGCTAACCTTGGAGAGGCCAAGGGGGAGGGCGTGGACATCTCACTTGACTACTCCCACTCGTTCAACAAGGACCTCTGGGCCACGGTCAGAGGCAATTTCACCTATGCCACGAGCAAGTACTCGAAGTTCGAGGAACCGGACTACTCGGCCACTCCGTGGCGTTCGCGCATCGGTAGCAAAATCAGCCAGGCATACGGATTCATCGCCGAGCGCCTGTTCATCGACGAGGAGGATGTCGCCAACTCGCCCAAGCAGAGTTTCGGTGACTGCATGGCGGGAGACATCAAGTACAAAGACATCAACAGGGACGGAATCATAGACGAGCAGGACAGGGTTCCGATAGGCTACCCAACCACTCCGGAGATAATTTATGGATTCGGCTTGTCTTTCGGATGGAAAGCCTTTGACTTGAGCTGTTTCTTCCAGGGCTCCGCCCGCTCGTCCTTCTTCATCTCGGCAAGCCGCATCACACCGTTCGCAAACTATGACCCGGACAATATCATGGGCGGGAAGGTCGTGACCAACGCCCTGCTTAAGGTTGTAGCCGATGATCATTGGAGCGAGACGAACCAGAACGCCTATGCATTCTGGCCTCGCCTTTCCGACACCTCGATCAGGAACAATGAGCAAACGAGCACATGGTGGCTGCGCAACGGGGCATTCCTACGGCTTAAGTCAGCGGAACTGGGCTATACTCTTCCTCGCCGCATCGCGCAGAGGATAGGTCTTGAGAACCTCAGGGTATACCTCAACGGAACCAATCTGTACAACTTCTCCAGATTCAAGGTCTGGGACACGGAGATGGGCGGCAACGGCCTCGGTTATCCGCTCCAGCGAGTCGTCAACATTGGCATTCAGGTTTCACTATAATTAAAGTCACACGATATATGAAAAAGATAATACTTGGAGCAACCATTGCTCTCACACTCACTTTTACGGGGACATCGTGCGGCGACTACCTCAACATTGTACCCGAAGGGACACCGAGTCTGGACAACGCCTTCAGCAACAGGATAAACTCATTCAAGTTCCTTTACACCTGCTACAGCTATCTTCCTTCCTGGGATCAGGGAGGATCGATAGGCTTCCTTGCAGGGGACGAGCACTGGCTTATCCCGAAAGGAACGGGATTCATAGAACAACGCATAAGCCTGAACGCTTGGGAGATCGGCCGAGGAGAGCAGAACAGCAACGACCCGTGGCAGAATTACTGGGACGGCGGGAACGGAGGGACGAACCTGTGGGTGGCAATCCGGGACTGCAACACTTTTTTAGAGAATATCCACAAGCCGGAGGACATCGAGGAATATGAACGCGTGCGATGGATAGCGGAGGTGAAGTTCCTCAAGGCATATTACCACTACTACCTTTTCTCCCTGTACGGGCCGATTCCTATCATGGACGAGAACATCAGCATAGACTCCTCTCAGGAAGAGGTGCGTCGCTACAGGGACCCGGTCGATGATGTGGTGGCTTACATTGTTGCACTGCTGGACGAAGCGGCGAAGGATCTGCCTGTCACCATCGCGGATGAGCTGATAGAACTCGGCAGAGCCACACAGATAATCGCCAAGTCCGTGAAGGCTCAGGTACTTTTGCTGGCCGCCAGTCCGCTGTTCAACGGCAACGCTGACTATGCGTCTGTCAAGGACAACAGGGACAGGTATATTTTCGGCTCTGCGGAACCGGACAAGAACAAGTGGCAGAAAGCGGCTGACGCCGCGATGGAAGCCATTCAACTTGCCGAAAGTCATGGGCATGCGCTTTACACCTATCATCTGGCCTTGTCCAGCATTTCTGATGCGACAAAGAGGATCCTGAGCATCAAGGGAGCCGTGACGGAGAAATGGAACAAGGAGATTCTCTGGGGTAGCACACGCAACGTCACGGGACTTGAGACCGTGTCGATGGCGAAGCACACTAAAGGAAACAACTGGAACGCAAGGTCTGTTCTCGCTCCTACCCTGTCGGTCGCAGAGACCTTCTATTCTTCCCACGGAGTGCCGATTTCCGAGGACAACGGAGCATTCTGGTCGGAGAACTATCCGAAGAGATATTCGACAATGACCATTCCTGACGAGGGCGACAACAGGTATATTCTTGAACTCGGTGCTGAAACGGCTGCCCTCCATCTCGAGAGAGAGCCGCGCTTCTATGCGAGCCTCGCTTTCGACCGCGGCACCTGGTACGGCAAGGGATACACGAATGACGAACAGCGGAATCTTGGCTTGTACCGCTTCAGGGCGCGGGAAGTGTCCGGACGAAGCACTTCGGAGGATCACTCCTTCACAGGCTATCTCAACAAGAAAGTCTGCAGCTATGAGTGCAACTTGACTTCCGGCAGCTGGAGTCCGTACCGTTATGCCTTCCCGATCATCCGTCTCGCGGATCTCTATCTGATGTACGCCGAGGCCTTGAATGAGGTGAAGGACAGTCCGGACGATGAGGTTTACAGATATGTTGACCTTGTGCGTGAGAGAGCCGGTCTCGAGGGCGTTGTGGATTCGTGGGGGAAGTACTCAATAAATCCGGACAAGCCGATGACACAAGGCGGCATGAGACAGATTATCAGGAACGAGAGACTCAACGAGCTGGCAGGCGAAGGAAGACGCTTCTGGGATCTGCGCAGGTGGAAGCAGGATCTGCCGAGCGAGGTGCGCGGATGGAACATCAAAGGACAAAGCGCGCAGGAGTTCTACAGGGTGACAACTCTCTACCGCAGGACTAAATATTCCTACAAGGATTATCTCTGGCCTCTGAAGGTTTCTTCCTTGCTGAAGAATCCTAACCTGGTCCAGAATCCGGGCTGGTGATCCGGCTTAGGAAATGAGTGAAGAGTTATTTTTCAGTGAATAAAGAACATCACCGCTTATGAAAAGTTTAGATAGAATCATCTTTAAATACAGCCTTGCCTTGCTGTGCGCCGCTTTTGCCGGCGGATGCGGCGAGGAGGGCAAACTCGGTCTTGACAAGGTGGACGATGTCGCTCCCGCACCGCCGACGGTCGTAGGAGTCGAGAACATCAACGGCGGAGCGATAATCACTTTCACGGCTCCCAAGGAGGATGACCTGCTTTGTGTCGTGGCAACCTACACAATCAACGGCGTGGAAAGATTCACCAAAGCGTCCCCGTATGTCAACAAACTTACGGTCGAAGGTTTCGGCAAAGTGGGAGACTATACCGTGAGGCTGACAAGCGTTGACAAGAGCCGTAATGAGTCCACTCCAGTCTCCGTGACGGTCAGCCCTCTGAAACCTCCGGTAGAGTTCATCTTCGAGTCCCTGAAAATTGTTGACAGTTTCGGAGGCATCAAGATGACATGGGAGAATCCGACAGAAAGCAACATCATCATTGAGGTGGCGAGACAGGACGGCGAGGATTGGATTTCCCTTGAGAACGTGTACACGAGCGCCCGCGTTGGAAGTGCCACGATCAGGGGCCTTGACCCGGAGCCGGTGCTGCTGTCATTCCGTGTCAGGGATCGCTGGGACAACTATTCGGAAACTATGTCACAGGAGAGCAATCCTCTACCTGAGTCCTTGATTGACAAGTCTCTGTTCAGAGAGGTGGACAAACTGCCCGGCGACTGCAACGTACATGGCAGTCTCCCGATAAGAAACATCTGGAACGGCATAGTCAACCAGTCGGAGTGCTTCCACAGCAATGATCCGACAAACATAGGACAGAGCATTACGTTCGATATGGGGCAACGCGCCAAACTCAGCCGTTTCAAGATGTTCCAGCGTCTGTCCGGCAACTCTTGGATGTATACCCACAACAACCTCAAGCGTTACACAATCTATGGCTGCGACGAGCTGACGAGCGAAATGTACAATGGAGGAGTCGTTGGCGACGACGGCCTCACTTATCCGACATTCGAAGGCTGGAGAAAGATAATGGATGTTGAGTGCTACAAGCCATCCGGCGCCGACAGCGGGGTCATAACCAACGAGGACGCGGAATATATCCGTGGCGGGGACGAGCACGAGGTGCCGATCGAGGCCGAGCCGTTCCGCTACGTCAGAATCCTGATGTTGGAGACCTGGAGCGGAGGAATCTACACCCAGATAGGCGAAATGACCTTCTGGGGACAAGTGGTGCAGTAGGGATTATTTAATGAATATGAAGTATGAAAAGAATATTTGAATATTTGGTGACGTGTCTGGCTATCTCCCTTTTCTTGCCCGCCTGTGGCGACATGTACGAGATTCACGACAAGTATCTAAAGATGGGAGAGGACACGTATCTCGGCAAGCCGGCGGATCTGGAGGCGGATGCCGGATTCAAGCGGATCCGGTTGAGGTGGAGGCTGAATGCGGATCCAAGGATAAACTCCTGTAGAATCACCTGGCAAGGAGCGGAGGCGCCTGTGGTCGTTCCGATAGAGGCCACATCAGACGGGATGCACGAGGCCACCTTTGACATTCCTGAGGGAAAGTACATCTTCAGCATCACGTCCCATAGCCAGTCCGGGAAGGAGTCCCTTCCGCAGACCATCTCTGGAGAGGTCTATGGGGATGCCTACAAGGAAAGCATCAACCTGAACAGACGCGGATGCAGATCCATCGTGCCTTCAAGGGATGGAGCCACGATCACATGGGTTCCGGTAGACGACTGTGTTTCAGTAAAGGTGACATATGTCAGCAGCATTGACGGCTCGGTCAAGACAATCGAACAGTCGGCGAGCGAGCCGACACTCCTCATCGAAGACTTCATCTCAAAGGGAGAGTTCTCGGTGGTTTCCGTGTTCAGGCCTGAGGAAAACGCCATAGATCTTGTCGAATCCGAACCGGAAACCTTTGTCTTTCCTATTTTCTACTATGTTGTCTCACGGGAGGAATGGGTAGGCACCGAGGAGAATCCCGGACTGATGTCGGAATATTCACAAATTCCGCAGGCTAGTCTTGCCATAGACTCGTTCAGCACACAGGAAGCGGTAGGCGAAGGTTCAAATGGATTCGCCCATTGCATCATCGACGGAAACTTCAACACTTTCTGGCACTCTGAGTGGAATAACGGTGCCAGACCGGTGATGCCGCACACAATAGTCGTTGACCTCGGCGAGTCCAAGACCATCTCCGCCATTCTTCTTGCCCGACGTCTGAACAACAAGGACACCAAGGCTGTCGCATTCGACATGAGCGAGGACAAGGTTGAGTGGACTGAGGCCGGAGCGATGGACTTTCCGGACAGTCCGACTCCGGTGATGCGTATTCTGGTGCTGCCGGGAAAAGCAACAGGAAGATATTTCCGGCTGAAGGTGACAGGCAGCAACAACGCCCCGCACGCCAGCCTCTCGGAAGTAATTCTTTATCAGAGGCTATGACAAGCTTTAATCGGACTGCGGACGAACCACTGTGTCCAGAGCGTCAGAAGACTTCCTAAAAATCATCAATAACCATATAATTATGCTTAAACAATTAATCATCAAAAGCATAACAGGAGGGATACTCATGTCTCTCCTGGCTTTTCCGGCTGTTCTTCGGGCGGCGGAGACATTCTCCGACAGTACCGCCCCGCAGCAGCAACAACAGAAGACCCGAACCCTATCGGGAACCGTTCTGGACGCGGTCACGAACGAACCAGTGATCGGGGCGGCTGTCCAGGTGCGCGGCCGTCAGGGCGGGGAAATCACCGACCTTGACGGAATGTTCACAATCAACGTCCCGTCAGGGGCGGTCATCACCGTCACATCGCTCGGCTACCGTTCCCAGTCTTTGAATGTCGGAACCCGGGACAACATCAGGATTCTCCTTGAGCCTGATTCAGAGGTTCTCGAGGATGTGGTTGTCACCGCGTTCGGCGTGGGACAGAAGAAGGAGAGCGTCGTGGGAGCCGTGCAGCTGGTGCGGCCGGAGTCCCTGATCGTTCCTTCCGCCAACCTCTCCACGGCGTTCGCGGGAAGACTCGCCGGAGTGGTCTCCTTCCAGAGAAGCGGAATGCCGGGACAGAACGGATCTGACTTCTACATCAGGGGAATCTCCACCATCAGCGGAGTCACGTCACCTCTGATCATCCTTGACGGAGTGGAGATCTCGGCAGGAGACCTCAACGCTATCGACCCGGAGATCATCGAGGGCTTTTCCATCCTCAAGGACGCGACGGCCACGGCGATGTACGGCACAAGAGGGGCCAACGGTGTGATGATCATCACGACCAAGAGCGGGCGCGACCTTGACAGGCCGATCATCGGATTCAGGATCGAGACCAACGTCACGACCCCTACCAGGCTGCCGAAATTCGTTGACGGAGCCAGGTACATGGAACTCTTCAACGAGGCCGTGACAAACCAGGGTACAGGCGACGTGCTCTTCTCCAAGGAGAGGATCGACGGCACAAGGAAGAGGCTCAACCCTTACGTCTACCCGGACGTGAACTGGTACGACGAGATCTTCCGCAACCACGCCTTCAACCAGAAGGTCAACTTCAACATCCGCGGCGGAACCGGCAAGATCACCTACTTCATGAACCTGACCGTGAATCACGAGACGGGTATGCTCCGCGACAGGAGCAAGGACTTCTTCTCGTTCAGCAACGGAATCAACGTGATGAAGTACGCCTTCCAGAACAACATCGACTTCCACATGTCCAAGAGTTCCACAATCTCGCTTCACCTCAACGCGCAGGTCAATGACATCACCGCTCCGGCAATCAACAACAATGACACGAGTCCCGCCGGACAGATGAACAGGATCTACTCCTCCATAATGGACTGCAATCCGGTGGACTTCCCTGTCTACTTCCCTGCGGGAGAGGAGAAATGGATAAAGTGGGGAGCGTTCAGCGGCGGCAACGACCAGGGGGCGACGAACCCGTTGGCGCAGGCCACCAGAGGCTACGGCACCAGTTTCGCGAGCACGGTCATCGCCAACCTTGACTTCGAGCAGAAACTCGACGTGCTGACCAAAGGATTGAGGTTCAAGGCGATGCTCTCGTTCAAAAACTGGAGCAAGACCACCACGAACCGTTCGCAGGGTGTCAACCGCTACTCCCTTGAAGGCTACACTGTCAACCCTGACGGAACCTATGACCTGAAAGTGGCGCCGATCGGCACACCGGGCAAGCCGGTGCTCTCCACCAACAGAATAATGGAGGGAGACCACCGGATATATTTCCAGACCTTCTTGGACTGGAACAGAACCTTCGGAAAGCACTCGGCCAGCGCGATGCTTCTGTTCAACATGGACGAACTGTCATTCAACAGCGGCGGCGACCTCATCAGCTCGCTGCCGAGAAGAAAGGTCGGCTACGCTGCCAGGCTCTCCTATGACTATGACCACCGTTACCTGCTCGAGTTCAACGCCGGCTACAACGGCTCCGAGAACTTCGCCAAAGGCCACAGGTACGGATTCTTCCCGTCGGTCGCCCTGGGCTGGAACGTCAGCTCGGAAAAGTTCTGGGCTCCTGTCAAGCCGGTCATCTCAAGACTCAAGCTCAGAGGCTCTTACGGACTTGTCGGCAACGACCAGATCGGAGGGACGCGGTTCATCTATCTGGCGGATGTGAACCTTGAGGCCTCACCGTGGTTCACTACCGGCTATGGTACAGGACAGACCCAAAGCCTCCGGGGTCCTACCTACAACCGCTTCCAGAACAATGACATCACCTGGGAGATCGGACGGAAGGTGAACGCAGGGGTCGAGATGGAGCTGTTCGGGTCGCTCAGCCTCACGATGGAGGCTTTCAGGGAGATCCGGAGCAACATATTCCAGCAGAAACTGTCGATTCCCAACTATCTCGGAACGGCAAACACCGTCATCTACGGCAACCTCGCCAAGGTTAAGAACTACGGATTCGACATCTCCGCCGAGTTCGGCAAGTCTTTCTCCAAGGACTTCTACGTGCAGTTCCTCGGCACGTTCACCTACGCGCGCAACAAGGTTCTTGAATATGACGAAGCCCCCGGCACGCGTCCGGCGAACTCCAGGATCGGACATCCTGTCAACACGATCTACGGTTTCATCAGCGACGGTCTCTACATCGACCAGGCGGATCTGGACCGCAGTCCGGAATCCACTCTGGGCAACATAGCGATAGCCCCTGGTGACATCAAGTACATCGACCAGCCCGACAAGGACGGCAAGCTTGACGGGAAGATCACCACGGACGACGTGGTGGCGATGGGGTACCCTACCGTCCCGGAGATTGTCTATGGTTTCGGGCCGACGATGACGTACAGGAACGTTGACTTCTCGTTCTTCCTTCAGGGGGCGGCGAGGACATCGCTGATGATGTCCGGCTTCCATCCTTTCGGAGCGCAGTACAACAGAAACGTCCTCCAGTTCGTGGCGGATGACCATTGGAGTCCTACCAACCAGAACATAAGGGCGGCCTACCCGCGCCTTACAAAGTACGAGAACAACCACAACTCCAGAGCTTCTGACTTCTGGCTCAGGGACGCTTCGTTCCTCAAGCTGAAGAACGTGGAGGTGGGTTGGAGAATCCGCAACGTAAGAGTCTACGCCAACGCCGTCAACGTCCTGACCTTCTCCAGGTTCAAGCATTGGGATCCGGAGATGGGAGGCGGGGCAGGCATGCAGTACCCTACCCAGAGGACATTCAATCTTGGTCTGCAAGTGACATTTAAATGATAACAGCGATGAAAACATTCAGTAAAATAGTCTTTCTTGCCTGCCTTTGTGCTGGCGTTGTCTCCTGCGACTTTCTGGACATTGTTCCCGACGAGAAGGAGAAGGCCGAGGATGCGTTCGAGGATGTCAGGGCCGCCGAACGGTATCTGTATTCCTGCTACAGCTACCTCCCGAATCCGCGCGAGGGGCCTACCTCTCTGGATTTCATGACGGGAGACGAGGTGATCACCGCTTTCGAGCACGAGACATTCGCCTCGTTCCCGAAAGGCAACTTCACCGCCTCCTCGCCGGTGATCTCCTACTGGAACACCCTGTTCCAGGGCTTGAGGCAGACTTACATATTCCTTAACAATGTGGACAAGGTTCCTAACCTACCCGCAGGCACACTCGCGGACTACAAGGCGCAGGGCACCTTCCTCATTGGCTACTACCATTTTCTGCTCTCAAGATGCTACGGCCCGATCATCATCATCGACGAGGAGCCGAACATCCTGACCGTGGCCTCGGACTACAAGGCCAGGACATCGTACGACCAGTGCGTCGATTTCATCTGCGACAAACTGGACGAAGCGGCGGCAGGTCTCCCTGCCAAGCGTCCCGTGCTGTACTACGGACTTGCGACAAGCGTGGTCGCCAAAGCCCTGAAGGCCAGGATGCTGCTTACCGCGGCCTCACCTCTGTTCAACGGCAATTCCGAGTTCTACTCTGATTTCAAGGGCAAGGACGGGACACCGCTGATGCCTTTACAGTACGATCCTGCGAAATGGCAGAGGGCGAAGGAGGCTTTCGCCGAGGCCATCAAGGTCGCGGAGGAGGCCGGCCACAAGCTTTACATGAACGACAACTTCTTCAACGGGAACCTTGAGCCGGCAGACCCTGTGCAGCACAGGCTTCGCTACAACATAATGGAGCCGCTCAACGAGGAGATCATCTGGGCGGACTCCCGCAGCGAAGGAGCCTACGGCCTCCAGAACAAATCCACGCCTTACAGCAGCGGCTCGGCATGGAACGGGGTCGCTCCGACCCTCGCGATGGTGAAGCGGTTCTACACAAAGAACGGACTTCCTCTGAGCGAGGACAAGAACCTGTTCTCCCCGTCGAGCATGTACGATGTCGTGACCGTCGATGAGGCACATGCCTCCGAGGCCGAGGTGGGAGCCCAGACCATCAGGCTCAATCTGGACAGGGAGCCGCGCTTCTACGCCTGGGTGGCATTCCAGGGTGGTTACTACGAGATTCTCTCGGCGGCCTCCAACGGAGCGTACACCAACGACCCGTCCTACAAGAGGCATTCCGGGACGGACAGAGGCAAGCTTGTCTGCGACTTCGTCCTTGGAGGCAACTGCTCAAGGGACTACGGCGGACTAAGGACCAACAACTACTCCCCTTCGGGCTACCTCAACAAAAAGGGCGTGAATCCAGGCTATGCAGTCGCTACCTGGCTCAACTACCCTGTTGACTATCCGTGGCCGCTGATAAGGGTTGCCGAACTCTATCTCGGCTACGCCGAGGCCTGCGTCGAGACCGGAGACCTCGCCATGGCAAAGACCTACCTGAACAAGGTCAGGGAAAGGGCCGGGATCCCTTCCGTGGAGGAGTCATGGGAGACCATCGCGGGGAAGACCCTGGACCAGGCCCTCCTCAGGGACATCGTCCGTCAGGAGAGGCAGATCGAATTCTACCTCGAAAACCACAATTTCTGGGATCTCAGAAGATGGAAGATGGCTGAGAAGTATTTCAGCGTGAAGGCTGAGGGATTCAACATCGAGGCAAGGGACATCAACAGTTTCGCCACCGTCAGCACCATCATGTTCGAGCGGAAGTTCGAGTCACCGACCCAGTACCTTCTCCCGATTCCTCTGAGCGATGTGAACAAGAATCTGAATCTTGTGCAGAATCCGGGATATTGATGAAAACATCGTAAACAACAAAGATATATGAGACCATACAGAATATTCAATCTGCTTTTCCTGCTTCCGCTGCTCGCCGTCGGCTGCAAGGATGACGACAAGGGAACGGTCCCGTCCCCGATCAAGGATGTCCGTTCGGAGGAGCGTCCCGGCGGGATCGCCCTCTTCTGGACCCTCCCCGCCGACAAGAGTGTCCACTATGTGAAAGTGTCCTACCACGACCATCTGCTGGGGATAGACGAGGTCCGGCTTTCCAGCTGTGACTCCATCCTGATTCCTGACACCAGGGCAAGGTTCGGCGACTACCGCTTCACCATCCAGCCGTTCAGCAGGACGGACAACGGCGGAAAGACCCAGACCGTGACCGCAAGGTCGGGCAGGGCGCCGGTGACGGAGCAGGCCACACGCATCATCCTCAAGGCCGAGCATCTCGGCACGAACGCCCAGGAGCCGAGCGAGGGTCCCATCGCCAATCTGATCGACGGGAACACCGCCACGTTCTTCCACACGGCGTGGAGCGTGGCAATCCCGGGGCCGCACTGGCTCCAGATCCGGCTTCCGGAGGCCTTGACCGAGGGACACTGGAAATTCTGGTACGCACCGAGAAACAACGGACGGCAGAAACCGACGGACTTTGACATCCTTGTCAGCGCAGGCGGCTCGGACTGGACACTCGTCAAGAAGTTCACGAAGGACGAGGACGGTCTGCCTGTTACGGCAACCGATGCCTACACATCGCCGAACCTGCCTGTCACACAGCCTTTCGACCACATCAGGATGGTCGTGAACGCCGTCAACTCAGGCGAGGTGTTCTTCACGATGTCCGAGTTCCGGCTGTGGCAGGTGAAGGTCGTTGATCCAGAGGCGGAATGAAAGCGCTCCGAATCATAGTGTACATGGTTTGCCTCCTCTTCCCGCTCTCCTGCGGGGAGAAGGAGTCTCCTGACGGACCGGAAGTTCCTCCTCTTGTTCCGGAGGGGGAATATGTTCCGGTCGGCAAGCCGGACATCAAGGATGACATCAGGGTCAAGGTGCTGTCCGGAACCGCCTCCTCTTGGCAGCAGGGTGAGAACATAGAGAAATCCTTCGACGGAAGTTACGAGACCCTCTACCACTCCTCCTGGGACAACTCGGCGGGCGGTTACTTCCCGGTCACCCTGACCTACAGCTTCTCCAAGGGAACGGACATCGACTACATTTTCTACCATCCCCGGAAATCCGGTTCCAACGGCAACTTCAGGGAAACGGAAATCCACTACAAGATCCGGGGCAAGGAATGGTCCGCCGCGGGGGAATATGACTTCAAGGGTTCGGGGCATCCGTCCAAAGTGGACTTCCGGACCACACTGAAGGACGTGGAGAGCATCCGGTTCACGGTGTGGTCCGGAGCCGGGGACGGACAGGGATTCGCCTCCTGCTCCGAGATGGAGTTCTACAAGGTCAACCCGGACAAGTTCGACCCCCTGTCCCTGTTCACCGACAGGGCCTGCTCTGCGTTGAGGCCGGGGGTCACGGACGAGGACATACGCTCCTGCGGCTCGGAGTTTTTCAGGAATATGGCAGCCTACATGAAGGCGGGCCGCTATCCTACGGAATTCAGGGTTCAGGAATATTCCGCCTATCCCTATCCGGAAGTCGTCGCGCGGGATCTCAAGATCTCACCTTACAGTTTCATGGACGGAGCCACTGGTATCTTCTCGCCCGGCGGCGAGGATATGGTAGTACTCGTCGATGGACTTGGAAACCGTCAGGCCTCGGTCTACGTCCAGAATCTGGACAGACCCGGCGGGGATGGCTTCCACGGACGCTCCTTTCCGTTGAGCGACGGAGTGAACCAGATCAAATCCATGGACAAGGGGCTTCTCTACGTTGTGTTTCAAAGCGACGACTATCTGACAGCCAATCCCGTCAAGGTGCATTTCGCGGGAGGCAGGGTCAACGGACTCTTTGACCTGCGAAGGCACAAGGACACAGACTGGCAGAGGCTTCTGGGTGCGGCGGAATATTCTTTCTTTGATGTTGTGGGGGAATATTCACACCTCACCTTTCCCACCTCCCGCTTCCGCGCCCACACTCCGGACGGGGCCGCCCTTGTCCGCGTGTTCGACTCGTTCGTCAGGGCGGAGCAGGAGCTGATGGGGTTGTACCGCTACGGCAGGACATTCCCGAACAGGATGAGGTTCATCGTGATCTACACCTCCTACATGTACGCCACAAGCTACTATACGGCCTACAATGACTCCACCCTGCCGCAGCTGTGCGACGTCCTGAGTCTGACAACCGGCTCCTGCTGGGGACCCGCCCACGAGGTCGGCCACTGCAACCAGACCCGTCCGGGACTCAAGTGGCTGGGCACCACGGAAGTGACGAACAACATAATGTCCGAATATGTCCAGACCACAATCCTCAGGCAGCCTTCAAGGCTTCAGACCGAGGACATGGGAGAGGGACTGCCGAACCGCTACGCCAAAGCCTGGAGGGACATTCTGGCCGCTGGCGCGCCTCATTCCACAGAAGGAGACGTGTTCTGCAAGCTCGTCCCTTTCTGGCAGCTCCAGCTCTACTTCGGAGAGGTTCTGGGGCAGACACCCGAGCTGCGGGAGGACAAAGGAGGGTTCTACCCCGATGTCTTTGAATATGTCAGGACCTCCCCTGACCTCGGAACCGCCGGGGAGCAGCAGACGGAGTTCGTCCTCACCTGCTCCAAGGCCTCGGGACACAATCTGCTGGACTTCTTCACCAAATGGGGATTCCTCACCCCCGTGGACGCGTCGATTGACGACTACGGCTCGGGCAGGATGACAGTGACGGAAAGCCGGATCGAGGAGATCCGCCAAAGGGTAGAGGCGCTGGGACTTCCTAAGCCGGACTCCCCTATAGAGTACATCACAGACAACAACAAGGGTCTGTTCAGGACGAGGCCGGAGGTGATCCCCGGCTCTGTGTCGGTCAGCTCTTCGGGAACCGTCACCCTGACGGACTGGAAGAATGTGGTTGTCTTTGAGGTGAGGGACGCCGACGGCGGTCTGGTCTTCGCCTCCGAAGGCAAGCTCGCCCCGTCCTCCAAGGCGGTCTTCACCATCCCGGGCGGATGGAACCCATCCTACCGTATTCTGGCGGTCTCCGCCACCGGCGAAAGGACGGAAGTCTGGCCTTGACAGAGAAAGGGTGGACTAAATAGGGAGAGAATTCCTATATTTTGCAGAAAAGTAGGAAGAAAAAAATGTCTGTACTCCCTCATCACGCATTCCACGCCGCTTCCTAAAACAGGAATTCCAGCTTCTCCGGGAGGCGGGTGTAGTCGTCGATCCTTATGTAGTCCATGCCGCCGAGACGGATCTGGCTGTCGTTTCCGCCATCGAGGAAATCGTCGCCTACGAAGAGGATCTGGTCGATCGTGTAGCCTTTCTCACCGGCGTAGCGCATCACAGCGTCAAACTTGTTGTACTGCTTCGGAGTGATGTCGAACGAAGTCGTGCCGCCGATGAACACGGAATAGTCCTTGAACAGGTCACGGACCTCCGGGAACATGGCGCGTCTGCGTACCTTGTCCGGATCAAAGGCCAGTTTCGCAGCCTTGTCGGGCTTGGTTCCGAGCAGGCCGAAAGTCACCATGCCCGACTCGTGGAACTCGAGAGGATCGCCCTTGTAGTCGGTGTAGCCGTATTTCTTCCTGAGATATTCACAGGTCTTGAGGAAGAACTTCCTGTCAACCGGAGACTTCTCCTCCCTGACCATCCTGAACTCGCCGTCGATGACACGGCTCTCCTCCATGCCGTAGTTGCCGAGTATGGTGATCGGATAGTTTCCCATCTGCCTGTAGATCCTCGCGCAGTTTCCTCCGCCGGCCATGATGATCTCGTAGCGCTTGGCCAAGGTGTCAAGGACAGCCTTGTTGGCTGCGGTGAGAGGGGTCTTGTGCTGCGTGAGGGTTCCGTCCAAATCAAAGCAGATCAGCTTCTTCTCCTGTTTCCACCTCAGCTCGCGGATCGAGTCCATCAGCCGCTTCATCCCCTGGGGCTGGTCGGAGGAGACATAGGTGACCCCGTGCCTCATGGCGAAATCCGCCAGATCGTAGCTGTTCACCGGCCAGAGGACGGTCTGAAGACCGGCGGCATGGGCCTCATCCAGATAATGGATGGCGTTCATCACCACATTATAGTTATAGGACACGCCGGCGTAGCCTCTGTCCTGAAGCTCCTTCACCGAATATGTCTTCCTGGAGGAGATCGGCACCACCTCCGCTCCCGGATGGAGACGAAGGGTCTCGTCGCAGAGATGCTCGCTGAAGGAGATAAAGCAGACCTGATCGAACATGTTCATCTCCTCACACAGTGCGACCACCTTCTCCGCAAGCCGGGTTTCCCTCTGCGGAGTCGGGTGGGACTTGAGCTCAAGGAATAGCTTCAGGGCGGAAGTCTTCTTCGCCTGGGTGAAATACTCCCTCAACGTAGGAATATGGTCGCCGTTCGGGAGGACGCAGTTCCTGACGGTGAGGAAGTCAAGTTTCTGTACGTCCTTGTGTCTCGTACCGGGAATCATCGGGCCGTGCAGGATCACGAGAGAGTCGTCCGAGGTGAGGTGTACGTCAAGCTCAACCCCCTCGACACCAAGTCTCTGAGCGCCGGCAAGGCTGGTCAAAGTGTTTTCAAAGGATCCCGGATGGGCGTAGAAACCCCTGTGGGACATAATCTTGGTCTGCGCCGGAAGTGCCACGGCGCAAAGCAGTGCAAGGACTGCGGCTGTAAGGAACTTTTTCATGTGGCAAAAATACATATTTTTCGCAACCGTCAAGGGGAACAACAAGAAAAAACTTCATAGAAATCAAAGAGAATTATGGCTTGACACCCTCCCGAAACGCGCGGGAGAGCATTGTTGAAACCTTTGTGGAAAAAATTGGAAGCAAGTGGAATAAATTGGAAAAATATTCCTAACTTTGTAACCAAGCGTGAAAGGCTAAAGACAATGGTAACATTCATCGGAGAATATTCAGGAAAGATCGACGACAAAGGGAGAGTGGTTTTCCCTTCGCCGTTCAAGTCACTGATGCCTTCCGAGGGAGACCAGAGGCTCGTCGTCAAGAAGGACATCTTTGAGGACTGCCTTGAAATGTACACCTTCGAGGAATGGGAGCGCCAGTCCGAAGAGGTGAAGTCAAAACTGAACATCTTTAATCGTGCTCACGCCGCTTTCTGGAGAGAGTACATGCGCGACAGGGCTGTCGTCGAACCGGACGCGAAACTCGGACGTATCTCTATCCCCAAGAAGCTTTTGGAGTCAATTGGTGTAACGAAAGAGGTAGTCTTCTCGGGCAACGATTACAAGATCGAGATCTGGGCCAAGGAAAAGTACGAGGCAAGCGGGATCTCAAACGAGGAATTCTTGAACATTGCCGGACAGCTGTCTCAGGAGAGATAGGAGGAACCGGAATGTCAGACTACCATACACCAGTAATGCTTGACGAGAGCATCTCCGCTCTTGTTACCAATCCATCAGGAACTTACGCCGATGCCACATTCGGAGGCGGTGGTCACACCGCCGAACTACTTTCACGCTTAAACGAGGACGGTCACGTCATCGCCTTCGATCGTGACAGCGACGCCATAGACAACAGGATCGACGATCCGAGGCTCACATTGGTGCGCGCGGATTTCCGGTTCATCCATAATTTCGTGCTTGACCTGGCACACAAGACCGGCGACAAGGCGCTTGGCGCGAAGCTGTCCGGCGGCCTGGACGGCATTCTCGCCGATCTCGGAGTCTCCTCCCACCAGTTCGACACGGCGGAAAGGGGGTTCTCCTTCCGCTATGACGCTCCTCTGGACATGAGGATGAACCGCGAGGGCGGAAAGACAGCCGCCGATGTGGTCAATGAATATTCACAGGAGGATCTCGAAAGGCTGCTCCGCATCTACGGCGAGGTGGACAATGCCCGCAAGGTAGCCCAACTCATCGTCTCGGCAAGAGACAAGCGCGGCATCAGCACCACCGGAGAGCTTGACGAGGCGATCAGGCCCGCTCTTCCGAAATTCGCCGAACACAAATTCCTTGCGAAAGTCTACCAGGCCTTGCGGATAGAAGTGAACCACGAGATGCGCTCCCTGGAGAAATTCCTCGAAGGGGCGGCGGACACGCTTAGACCGGGAGGAAGGCTTGTCGTGATCACCTACCACTCGCTTGAGGACAGGATGGTCAAGAACTTCATCAAGACCGGAAGGGCCGACGGCAAGGAGGAAAAGGACGTGTTCGGGAATATTCATGCCCCTCTGAAGGCGGTGAACCGCAAGCCGATCCTGCCGCAGGAGAGTGAGATCGCCTCCAACACGAGGGCGAGGAGCGCCAAGCTGAGGATCGCGGAGAAAACAGAAGAGAAAGGAGGGAACAAGGCATGACGGAACTGAGAAAATGGAAGTTCTCCGACATCCTGCTGTGGTTCAGGAACGCGGCTCTGGCCACGATAAAGGGGGAGTTTTTGCTGAGGTTGCACGTCAGCCGCTACTTCATCCACATCATCTACACGTTCTTCTTGTTCTGGGTCAGCATCTGGCTGAGTCTCAAGATAGAGAAGACGCTCACAAGGGTCGAGGAGAACAGGAAGGTGCTGGAGGACGTGGAGATCTACCACGCTCAGAAGACCGTTGAGCTTGCGGGGCTTTCAAGGATGAGCAAGGTGCAGAAGATGCTTGAGGATTCAGGCTCCAGGCTGACAATGCCGGATAAACCGGCGGACAAGATAAGCGAATGACAGACATGACGGCAGAGAGACAGAACAAGGCCAAGAAGAAACGGGACAGGATCGGCGTGATACTGTACTGCTTCTATGCCATCGTGCTGGTCGCCGGATTCTTCATCATCGGCAAGATGGTCTGCATCCAGCTGTTCTGGAAGCCGGACAAGGATGTGGCGAGGTTCTTCCTTCCGCCAAGCACCAAGAGCGTCATCGAGCCGGACCGTGGAGCGATCATCGGCAGCGACGGGAAACTGCTGGCGATGTCCACACCGATGTACCAGCTCTACATGGACTGCACGGTGCTCAAGAGCGTTTTCCGCGGCAAGAGCAATCCCGACAGTCTGGAAAGGGACTGGCTGTCAAAGGCGAAGGCTTTCAGCGACGGACTGGCGAAGGAAGTCGGAGGCAGCGCCGGAGACTACTACCGGATGATCGTCACAGGGCGCAAGGACGGTAACAGGTACATGAGACTGACCGCCGACCTTGACAGGGGAGCCCTTCTGCGGCTGCAGAAACTGCCGCTGATGAGGGAGGGACGCTACAAGAGCGGAATCATTGTCAACAAGCGGGATTCCAGGCAGTACCCTTACGGGACCCTGGCAAGACGCACGATAGGGTACGTGAAAGACAACCGCAACTCCAACGGCAACAATCACATAGGCCTTGAGGGGAAATATGACTACGCCCTTCACGGCAAAGAGGGAGAGATCTGGCTCCGTCCGACCGACAACCGGGAGAGGATCCAGAACTACGACAGCACCTACGTCAAGCCGGAAGACGGCCTCAATGTCAGGACCACCCTGAACATCACTCTTCAGGACATCGTTGACAAGGCGATGAGGAAGCAGATGGCGGCCAACCCGAAGATCAACGAGGGGTGCGCCGTGATCATGGACGTGAAGACCGGTGCGATCCGCTCGATGGTGAACCTCACCAAGGATCCCAAGGACAGCAGCCTGAACGAAGTCTACAACATGGCGATCGGATTCGCCGCAGAGCCGGGTTCCGTGTTCAAGGCCACGACGCTGATGACCGTGATAGAGGACGGTTTCGTCAAGTCCCTGGACGACGTGATCCCGATGAACAACGGTGTGATACCGGGCTACCCGCAGGACACGCACATCAAGGGCAACGGAGAGATCTCGGTCCTGCGCGGCTTCGAGATCTCCTCCAACTATGTGTTCCGGTACCTCGCCGTCAAGAACTACAATGACAACCCTAAGAGGTTCCTTGACAAGCTGTACATGTACAAGCTCGGTCAGGCTTTCGATTTTGACCTCAAAGGTCTCAGCGAGCCTTACATTCCTTCACCGGACTCCAAGCAATGGAGCGCGACCGATCTCGGTTCCACGGCCATCGGCTACTCCGTCAAGGAGACACCTCTCCACATCCTGACATTCTACAACGCGATCGCCAACAAGGGAAGGATGATGAAACCTTACCTCGTGGAGAGCATCGAAAAGAACGGTGCCGTCAAGACGAAGAAGGGGCCGAGCGTCCTGAACGCGTCCATCTGCTCGAAGGCCACCGCCGACACGATGCTAAGGGCGATGCGCGCCGTGACATCCGAGGGGACGGCCAAAAGGCTCAAAGGCGCCAAGCTTACGGTAGCCGGAAAGACCGGCACATCAAGGCAGGTGCTTTCCAAAGAGGAGATCGACAAGTACGGGATGTCATCCCCTTATGTGACCAAGGACGGAAGCTACCACAACCTGGCCACATTCGTCGGATTCTTCCCTGCGGAGAATCCGAAATACAGCGCGATAGTCTGCATGAAATCCGATCTGATCAGAGGAAGCCTTTACGGTGGTGTCGGTCCGGCGGCGGTGATGCGGGAAGTAGTTGATGCGATCTATGTACTTGACCCTGAGTGGGGAAACGCAATATCATCCTCGGCAAAAGTTCCACAGATGAAGCTCGACAGGGAGATTCACGAACAAGCCGACACCAAGAATCCGGTGGTACCGGACGTTACAGGACTTGGACTTAAGGACGCGATGTTCATCATCGAGAACAGCGGCCTGAGGTGCAGGTACACAGGAACCGGACACGTCACCTCACAGACTCCTTCCCCGGGAGCCAAGGCGACGGAAGGTTCCGCCATAACACTTACATTGAAATGAGACTGGAAAACATCATAAGGGACGCGGGAGTCATCGAGGTGCGGGGAAACCGTGACCTTGAGATCCTTGATGTCTGCAACGATTCGAGGAAAGTCACCCCGGGAGCCATATTCATCGCCGTGAAAGGTCATGACAGCGACGGACATGCCTTCATCGGGAAAGCCATCGGCTCCGGAGCGGCGGCGATTGTCTACGAAGACGAGGAGGCCATGCGTACCGCTGCCGCAGGACAGCCGGACGCTCCGGTCACCCTTGTCAAGGTGGCCGACTCACGTCACGCCGTGGCGATGATGGCCGCCAATTTCTTCGACAACCCATCCCGCAAGCTCACGCTGGTAGGAATCACCGGCACGAACGGCAAGACGACGACCGTGACACTTCTCTACCGGCTTTTCATGTCGCAAGGGTACAACTGCGGACTTCTCTCCACAATCGCCAACTACGTGGGCACCAAGCGGCTGGAGACGGCCAACACAACCGCCGACCCTATCACCATCAACTCCCTGATGAGCCGGATGGTGGATGCCGGATGCGAGTTCTGCTTCATGGAGGTAAGCTCGATCGGAGTGGAGCAGGAGCGTGTGGCAGGTCTGGAGTTCAAGGTGGGAATATTCTCAAACCTCACCCACGACCATCTGGACTACCACAAGACTTTCGCCGAGTACCTTCGCTGCAAGAAACTCTTCTTCGACAACCTTCCGGCCACGGCCACGGCCATCACCAACATCGACGACAGGAACGGCGAGGTCATGGTGCAGAACACCAAGGCAAAGGTTGTAAGATACTCATGCAGAGGCTTGGCCGACCACACATGCCGCATCATGGAGGAGACCTTCGAGGGCATGCTGCTCAGGATTGACGGCCGGGAGACCTGGACCAGACTCATCGGGCAGCACAACGCCTACAACATCCTGGCGATCTACTGCGCCGCGATCGCCGTGGGAGCCGATCCGGAAGAGACTCTTGTGGCCATCAGCAAGCTGGAGTCCGCGCCGGGAAGGCTGGAGACGATCAGAGGGCCGAGAGACCTCTCCGTCATCATCGACTACGCCCACACTCCGGACGCGCTGGACAATGTGCTGAAGACCCTCAGGAGCATCGACTCCGGAAGGGAACTTGTCTGCCTGTTCGGATGCGGCGGAGACCGTGACAAGACCAAGAGACCGGAAATGGCCAAAGTGGCCGAGGACTACGCCGACAGGATTGTGGTCACATCCGACAACAGCCGCACGGAGAAGACGGAAGACATCCTTGACGACATCCGTAAGGGATTCAGTCCTAAAGGCTTGTCAAAAGCCATCTTCATCGCCGACCGCAAGGAGGCCATCAGGACGGCGATCATGTTCGCCAAAGACGGCGCCGTCATCCTGCTCGCGGGGAAAGGCCACGAGACATATCAGATAATCGGCACGGAGCACCGTCATTTCGACGAGCGCGAGGTGGTCGCCGAAGTGTTCGGAAACATGGTTAATGAATAGGAGGAAACGCGATGATCTACCATCTTTTTGAATATCTCAAAGACTACGACATTCCTGGACAGGGCCTGTTCACCTACCTGTCTTTCAGGGCCATGCTGACCAGTGTCACCGCGATGCTGCTTTCGTTCTTCGCGGGCCGCAGGATCATCAGATGGCTTCAGAAAAAACAGATCGGAGAGACCATACGTGACCTCGGACTCGAAGGGCAGATGCAGAAAAAAGGCACTCCGACAATGGGAGGTGTCATCATCATCCTCAGCATCGTGGTCGCCGTCCTGCTGTTCGGCAATCTTAAGAACATCTACACCCAGCTTCTTCTTCTTACAACGATCTGGTGCGGCGCCCTCGGATTCGCCGACGACTACATCAAGGTGTTCAGACACAACAAGGAAGGACTGCATCCCAAGGCTAAACTCATCGGACAGCTCCTTCTTGGGCTTATCATAGCTTTGACCGTCTGCTTCAACGACGACATTGTCGTCAGGGAGAAAGTGACCGCGCCGCCAGAGGCCACCAACGTGGTGGAACAAGGCAACAGCGGATCACTGAACGTTGATTCCGAGACACTTGTGGCTCAGGATGCAGGATGGAAGATGGAGAATGTCGTCAAGAGTACAAAGACGACCATCCCGCTGGTGAAGGATCACGAGTTCGACTACAAGTGCTTCTCTCCGTTCAAAGGCAAATGGGGATGGTACTGCAAATGGGCGATCTACATGCTGATGATAGTGGTAGTCATCATGGCCTGCTCGAACGGCACTAACCTCACCGACGGCATGGACGGCCTGGCCGCCGGCACAAGCGCGGTCGTCGGCGTGGTGCTGGGCATCTTCGCCTGGCTCGGCGGCAACCTCATCAACTCTGAGTACCTGAACATCATGTACATTCCGGGCAGTGGAGAGATCGCAATATTCATGTCCGCCTTCGTCGGGGCGCTGATGGGGTTCCTATGGTACAACTCCTACCCCGCACAGGTGTTCATGGGCGACACGGGCAGCCTGACCATCGGAGGCATCATAGGAGTGAGCGCCATACTGATGAGAAAAGAGCTGCTGCTGCCGGTTCTCTGCGGAATCTTCTTCGTCGAGTCCCTCTCGGTCATCATGCAGAGAGGCTACTTCAAGTACACGAAGAAAAAATACGGCGAGGGCAGAAGAATATTCAAGATGACCCCTCTGCACCACCACTACCAGAAGGAAGGCATACCGGCACTGATCTCCAGACCGGACCACGCCATACCGGAGGCGAAGATCGTGACAAGGTTCTGGCTCATCGGAGTCATCCTGGCCGTCACCACATTGGCATTGTTGAAGATAAGATAAATTTAAGAATATGAGCAGAATTGTAGTTTTGGGAGGCGCTGAGAGCGGAGTCGGAGCCGCTGTTCTCGCAAAGGTGAAAGGATTCGATGTCTTCCTTTCCGACTACGGAAAGATTGCCGATCATTTTGCGGACGAACTCCGCAAATGGGACATCAGCTTCGAGGAAGGTCATCACACTGAGGAACTTATCCTGAACGCCGATGAGGTGGTCAAGAGTCCCGGCATTCCAAGCACCGCTCCGATCATCAAGAAGATCGAGGCGCAGGGAATCCACATCATCTCCGAGATCGAGTTCGCCGGCCGCTATGACTCGGCGAAGAAGATCTGCATCACCGGAAGCAACGGCAAGACCACCACGACATCCCTGATCTACTACCTGCTTCAGAACGCAGGACTCAACGTGGGACTCGGCGGCAACATCGGCAAGAGCTACGCCTACCAGGTCGCCACAGAACACTTCGACTACTATGTTCTGGAGATCAGCAGTTTCCAGCTGGACAACTGCTATGATTTCCGTCCAGACATCGCGATCATCACCAACATCACTCCGGATCATCTGGACCGCTACGACTACCAGATGGAAAACTACGTCAAGGCCAAGTTCCGCCTCACGCAGAATCTAAGGCCGGAGGACTGCTTCATCTTCGACTCCGACGACGAGATCACCATCGAGCATCTGAACAAGATCATCCTCTCGGCGAAGCGTCTGCCGTTCAGCCAGAAGACCGAGGTCAGACAAGGCGCTTTCCTCAAGGACGACAAGATCGTCGTAAAGTACGACAACGACGAATGCGACATATTCCTGAAAGAGCTCGCCCTCGGCGGCAGGCACAACATCTACAACTCGATGGCGGCTGCCCTTGCGGCCAAGGCTTCGGGCATCGACAACAAGACCATCCGTGAGGCCCTGGCGACATTCCAGCCAATCGAACACAGGCTCGAACCCGTGCTGAGCATCAAGGACGTGCTTTACATCAACGACTCCAAGGCCACGAACGTGGACGCGGCTTGGTACGCCCTCGAATGCCAGAAGAGACCGGTTGTCTGGATAGTCGGCGGAACCGACAAGGGCAACGACTACGGGATCCTCAAACCGCTCGTCAGGGAGAAGGTCAAGGCCATCGTGTGCCTGGGTGTTGACAACCGCAAGATCCACGAGGCGTTCGAACAGATCGTCGGGAAGGACAGCATCGTGGACACCAAGTCGGCTGACGAGGCGGTAAAGGCCGCCAGCGGGTTCGCCAAGGCCGGAGACATCGTGCTGCTGAGCCCATGCTGCGCCAGCTTCGACCTGTTCACCTGCTACGAGGACCGCGGAGAGAAATTCAAGGAAGCTGTAAGAAGACTCTAAAAGTTGAATGAATATGGCCGGGGAGACAAAGAAAAAGAAAACCCTCTGGAACTTCGTGGATTCCTTCGAAGGCGACAAGGTGGTGTGGATGATCGTGATGCTGCTCATCCTCCTGTCCATCGTGGCCATATTCTCATCCACCTCACTGCTGGCCCTCCAGCAGAAAACGACCAGGATGGCGATAATCAGCGAGCAACTCGTGCTGGCGCTCGGCGGTCTTGCGATCATCCTCATCTGTTGCAGCATCAAGAAGATAGGATTCTTCCGAATCGTCTCGCAGCTGGGCTACGCCGTCTCCATCGGACTGCTTTTGATCCTGGCCCTGCACATCACCGTCGGCCCGGTCAAGGCGCTGTACCTCAACCAAGCCTGGAGAATCGTGTCCGTCCTTGGATTGCAGGTCCACGTGTTCGAGGTCGTGAAGGTGGCCATGATCATGTACCTGGCATGGGCGGTGAACGCCTTCCGCAACGACAGCTTCATGATCGCCAACCATCTGGGAAAGAAGTACCCGCTGTGGAACAAGCCTTTGACCAAGAAAATCGTCTACATCTACGTTCCGATATTCAGTGTCTGCCTCCTTATCATGGTCGGCAGCCTGTCCAGCACGTTGTTCATCGGAGGGATCATGTTCATCACCATCCTGATCGGAGGAATCAGCGTCAAGGAACTCGTCAAGCCGATAGCCATCGGCATAGGTCTGCTCGCCGTCTGCATCTGCATCAACGCGAGCCGGGACGAAGGTCACAAATTGTTCCCGCATCTTGACTCGGCGATCAACAGGGTTGTCGGCGCAGGAATCGATGACAATCTCAGGATAATGAGGGAGAACCCGCAGAACAGCGTCGAGTTCCAGGAAGCGCTCGACAACGTGAAGCAGCCGATAAGCGCGAAGATCGCCATCCACGAGGGAGGGCTGTTCGGCAAGGGCCCCGGACGAAGCACCCAGAGATACGTCGTGCCGATCATGTTCGAGGACTACATGTTCAGTTTCGTGGTGGAGGAGTACGGCCTGCTTGGAGGAATATTCGTGATCATCCTCTACATCAGCCTTTTGGCCAGAGGCTCGATCATCGTAAGGAACTGTGACAACCACTTCGCGAAGACCGCGGTGGCCGGACTCGTCCTGCTCATCACCGGACAGGCGATGATGCACATAGCCGTCAACTGCGACATCGGGCCGCTGACAGGCCAGACGCTTCCGATGATCAGCCACGGCAACTCATCGTTCATAATGTTCAGCCTCGCCTTCGGCATCATCCTGTCCATAAGCAAGATGGCCAAGAGAAAGATCGATAGGGAGGCGGCCAAGGCCGAACCTTTGGTGGACAGGCAGGTCAGGGACGAGATCGGCAGCAGGATGGACGAGCTGGACGAGGCTGAAAGCAGACTCAACGCCCAGGAGGAGGATTTCGGCGGCGTTGACGCGAACATCCCGGTACACGAGAACGACATCCCGGACTACGGGATCGACGATCATAACAATGAATAGAGACATGGAGCATAAAGCATTGAGAGTCATAATCAGCGGAGGCGGGACAGGAGGACACATCTTCCCGGCTGTCTCGATCGCCAACAAGCTGAAGGAACTGAATCCTGAGACCGAGATCCTGTTTGTGGGAGCCGAGGGCAAGATGGAGATGGAGAAGGTGCCGGCGGCAGGCTACAGGATAGTCGGGCTGCCGATCGTCGGACTTCAGCGCCAGCTTAACCTTAAGAACATCCTGAACGACCTGAGCGTGCCGTTCAAGGTGGTCGCCAGCGTGTTCAAGGCCAGAAGGATCATCAAGGAATTCAAGCCTCAGATCGCGATCGGCGTCGGAGGCTATGCGAGCGCTCCCCTGCTCTGGGCGGCCACAGGGATGGGGATCCCGTCCCTCATCCAGGAACAGAACGGATTCGCCGGGCTGACGAACAAGAAACTCGGAGGAAGGGTTCAGAAAATCTGCGTCGCCTACGAAGGGATGGAGCGTTTCTTCTCCGCCGACAAGATCGTCATGACAGGAAATCCGATCAGAGGCATCATAGTCCCGGCGACCAGAGAGATGAAGGAGGCAGGGGTTAAGGAATATGGCCTCGATCCTTCCAGAAAGCACATTTTCGTGGTCGGCGGAAGCCTTGGCAGCAGCAGGTTCAACCAATGCATGAGGAAATGGATCAGCGATGGATGTCCGGGGATCGACGGAGTGGACGTGCTTTGGCAGTGCGGCAAGTACTACAAGAAGGGCGTTGACGAGTTCATAGCGGAGCAGAAAGCCCGGAACCCGGAGGTACTAAGGCATGTTCATCACACAGATTTCGTCGGCAGGATGGAACTTGCCTATGCCGCCGCCGACGTTGTGGTCTCCCGTTCCGGCGCCAGCTCTGTGTCAGAACTTTGCGCCGCCCACAAGGCCGTGATCTTCGTGCCGTCACCTAATGTGGCCGAGGATCATCAGACACACAATGCTATGGCTCTTGTCAGGAAAGACGCGGCACTCATCGTCAAGGACGCTGACGCTATGGAGAAGATGATCCCTACAGCCCTGGATCTGCTGAAGGATGAGGCCAGGATAGCCGCGCTCGAAGAGAACGCGGGAAAAATGGCGCTGCCGGACGCGGCGGGTAAAATCGCGGAAGAGGTTTACAAATTGATCAAAGATTAGAAATGTCAAAATATTCAAAGATTTACTTCCTTGGAATCGGTGGCATCGGCATGAGCGCCATCGCCAGATACTATAAGTTCAAAGGCTACCCGGTCGCCGGCTATGACAGGACGCAGTCCGAGCTGACCCTTGAGCTTGAGAAAGAAGGGATCGACATCCACTACAAGGACGATCCGGACTACATCCCTAAGGATGTGGCCTCCACCCTTGTCGTCTACACTCCGGCGATCCCCGAGGATCTTCAGGAGTTCGTCTACGTCAAGGAACACGGCTACACCCTTGTCAAGAGGTCACGCATGCTTGGAGAACTGGCCGAAGGGCAGACATGCCTCGCCGTGGCCGGAACGCATGGAAAGACAACCACAAGCACTCTTGTGGCGCACATCCTGACGGAAAGCGGAAAAGGCTGCTCGGCTTTCTTGGGAGGCATTTCGAAGAACTACAACACGAACCTTCTCACGAGCCACACCCCGACAATCGTCGCGGAGGCCGACGAGTTCGACCGCTCGTTCCTCCAGCTCCACCCCGCCATCGCCGCCATCACGTCGATGGACGCGGATCATCTGGACATCTACGGTACCCTCCAGGAGTACCGTAAGGCATTCAAGGCCTTCGCTTCGCAGGTCAGCCGGACTCTGATCGTGAAACAGGGATTGGACATCACTCCGGAAGACACAAAGGCCAGGATACTTCACTACAGTTATGACGATCCGGCGGCGGACTACCATGCCGTCAACCCAAGACCCGACGAGGTCGGACACTACATTTTCGATCTGGTCTACCCAGGTGGAACCATAGGGGGCATCAGGGTAGGAATCCCGGGGTGGATCAACGTGGAGAACAGCGTCGCTGCGGCGGCGGTCTGCCTCAACCATGGAGTGGCTCCGGAGGCCATCAAGGAAGCCATCGGGACATATTCAGGGGTAAAGCGCAGGCTTGACGCGCACATCAACACTCCGCATCTGTCCTACATTGACGACTACGCCCATCATCCCAAGGAACTCGCGTCCGCGATCTCTTCCCTAAGGGGAATGTTTCCCGGAAGGAAAATCACGGCCATATTCCAGCCCCATCTTTTCACCAGGACAAGGGATTTCGCCGATGATTTCGCCCAGGCCCTGAGCAAGGTGGACAAACTGATCCTTCTTGACATCTATCCGGCAAGGGAAGAGCCAATCCCTGGAGTCACCTCCGGACTGATCTTCGACAAGGTGACTTGCCCTGACAAGGTACTCCTTAAGAAAGAGGAGCTTATGGCCTATCTTGAGAACGAGCCTGTGGATGTGCTGGTCACTTTCGGCGCCGGCAACATCGACAGATTCATCGCGCCGGTCACCGAACTGCTGAAAAAACGATTGTAGCATGAAAAAAGGCCTCAGAATAACCCTCGCCGCGGCGGCTGCCTGCCTGATCGTCCTCGTCTACCTTGTGATCCACGGGTTGAACGAGAGGAGGATCGGACAGCTTACTTGCGCCGGGGTCAGGGTGGAGTTCGCCGACAATCTGACATTCGTCACAGCCAAGGACGTGGAGGGCTACCTGAGCAAAGGGTACGGGAACTACCTGGGGCAGCGTCTGGACAGCGTGGATCTGGCGAAAGTCGAGAATGTCCTTGAAGGCAAGAGCGCGATTCTGAAGGCCGACGCCTACACGACACCCGACGGCTACCTCAATGTAAGGCTTCGCCATAGGGAGCCTGTGATCAGGTTCCAGAAAGACAACAACGGCTTCTACGCCGATGAGAAAGGCTTTCTGTTCCCTCTCCAGCGCAACTACACCTCGATGGTGCCTATCATCGACGGAGCGGTGCCTCTTAATGTGGAAAGAGGCTACAAGGGAGAGCCGAAAACCGATGCGGAGAAGAAATGGCTGTCGGAAGTGATTGATCTTGTGAACTTCATGCAGAAGTCAAAGACATGGGCGGAGAACATCTGCCAGATCACGGTCACGGAAGGCGGTGACATGATCATGATTCCTCGCCAGGGGAAAGAGACCTTCATCTTCGGATCCCCCGTGGACTACGAACGGAAATTCGAGATGATGGGACGCTACTACACATCGATCCTGCCAGAGAAGGGCGCGGGATACTACAAAACTGTGAATGTTAAATACAACGGGCAGATTGTCTGCAGAAAATAGATAAGTGGATATGGAAGAGAGATACATAGCATCTGTTGACTTGGGAACATCCAAGCTGGCCGTCTGTGTGGCCAGGATCCAGGATCAGAATGTCGAGGTGATCTACTACAAGGAATCACCTTCGCTTGGCATACGCTACAGCTATGTCCTTATTCCCGGCAAGGTCAAGGAAGAGGTCAGGAAAGCCATCAGCGAGGCCCAGCAAGCCCTCAGAATCAAAATCCAGCAGGTGATCGTCGGTCTCCCGCGCTGGTATGTCCGCCAGGAGACGGCCTCTGCCAGCATGACCAGACCTGAGCCTGATGACCTGATCCAGGAAAGCGAGATCAAGGCTCTCAAATCGATGGCACTGGAGTCCTACCCATTGGAAGACTCCACCAAAGAGGTCATCTACGGTGCCGTCGCTCAGTCTTTCTCCACAGAGGACAGCATCAACGAGCCGGAGAATGACATCGTCGGGATGGCGGCGGAGACCCTTGAGGGAAATTTCAAGGTCTTCATCGGAAACCGGAGATATTCCTCGAACATCGACAGCGTGTTCAATGATCTGGGAATAGCCATCGCCAAGAAGTACTTCACACCGGGCATCACGGCAAAGGCCGTACTGAAGTCCGAGCAGATGGAGAACGGCGTGGCGCTGATCGACATAGGAGCGGGGGTAAGTTCCGTCACCATATTCAAAGACAAGATTATGCGTTTCTACGCCGCCATCCCTTTCGGAGGCAACAGCGTGACGAACGACATCAAGTCCGAGTGCAACTTCTCGTTCGAGCTTGCCGAAAACATCAAAAAGGCCTACGGCGCGTGCATGCCGAACAAATTGTCGTCGCTTGGCGAGAAATCCATCCAGATTGTCGACGAGGACGGAAACACTACCGCCCAGGTCTCCGTGAAGTACATTTCCGAGATCATCACGGCCAGGATGAAGGAGATCATAGAGGCCTTGCTGTTCAGGATCCAGGAAAGCGGATTCGCATCCGAGGAGGATCTACGGGCTGGAGTCGTGGTGACCGGAGGCGGAGCCGAACTCGTGAACTGCGCCAACTACATCAAGGAGCTGTCCGGCTACACGGTGAAGGTGGGGCGACCAAGAAAACTCTTCTCCTGCGAAGGTTGCCCGGAGGCAAGCGAGACAAGCGCCGCGACCTCCATGGGCATGATACTGTCCGCCAGGAACGACCGGTTCCTCAACTGCGTGAACGAAGCGGTGGCAAGAAACATGACGGTGCCTCAGACCGGTTCGGCGGAGATTCCCGAAGAAAAGGAGGAAGCCACTCCTGTACAGGAGGTTGTGGAAGATATTCCTGAGACCGGGACGGTGATCGTAGGCGTGGAGGAAGTCGTCCGCCAGAAAGAGACCCGGCAGGAGGAACCAGAGGATGACTACGATCCATATTCACAAACCAATCACCCTACGATAGAGGAGACCGTGGCTTCAGGAAGGGAGGAGGAAGACGAGAGGGGCGTGTTCGACCCTCCTACTCCGGAGGAGATAAAGGAGTACAAGAACAGGAAACGTGAAAAGAAGGAAAAGGAGAAAAAGCACAGGAGCCTGTTCAACTTCACCTGGACAAAGCACATCAAGGAGACAGTCGCGGAACTGTACGACGATATGAACAACGAAGAGGTTTAATCTGCAAGAGGTTATGGGAGACATTATCGACACTTTCGACATAGATCTGGCTGAGAGCAGCCCTATGATGACACCGATCCAGTCAATGATAAAGGTCATCGGCGTGGGCGGAGGCGGTTGCAATGCCGTGAACTACATGTTCAGGGAAAAGGTGGAAGGTTGCAGTTTCATTGTCTGCAACACTGACCGTCAGGCACTTGATGGAAGCCCCGTCCCTGTGAAGATACACATCGGGGACAACGCCCTCGGAGCGGGAACAGATCCCGCCAAGGGGCGCAAGGCCGCGCTGGAGGCCCACGACAGGATTGACAAGGTGGTACTCGGCGAGGAGACCCAGATGCTCTTCATCACCGCCGGCATGGGCGGCGGCACAGGCACGGGAGCGGCGCCGATCATCGCCAAGATGGCCAAGGACAAAGGCATACTCACAGTAGGCGTGGTCACGCTTCCTTTCGAGAACGAGGGCGACAACGCTATGTCCAGAGCCATCGACGGCATCCACGAGCTTGTGAAGAACGTGGACAGCCTCCTGATCATCAACAACGAGAAACTCTACGACTTCTTCGGGAGCCATCTTGTCCATGAGGCCTTCCCGAAAGCCGACGAGGTGCTGGCGACCGCCGTCAAAGGCATCACGGAGATCATCAGCCGTCCGGGCTACATCAATGTGGACTTCGAGGACATCAAGACCATGATGCGCAACAGCGGAATGGCCCTGATGGGCTGCGGCACCGGCACCGGAAAGAACAGGATCGACGATGCGGTGAAGGGGGCGCTGCAGTCCCCTCTCCTGAACGATTTCGACCTCAAGACCGCCAAAAGCCTGCTGATCAACATCACTTGCGGCAAGAACGAGAACGGTCTGACAATGGACGACCTTTCCGAGATCAACAAGAAGATTTCTGAATATACAGGGAACGTCAAGAAGTTCAAGACCGGGCTAGTCTGGATGACAGAACCGGAGATCGGCGACAAGGTACAGATAACCGCCATCGCCACTGGATTCAAAGTCAACGACTTGAGGAAGATCGCGAAAGCTGACCTGGGCAACATGATCATCATCGGCAAAGACTTCAGGTTCGAGAGGCAGAGTCTGCCGGAGCAGGACGAGGAGATCAACCTCACCGGCAAGGTGAAGATCATCGGCTACAACACCTCCGACAACGTGAAGCGATTCCGCTTCGATCCGGACAAGAAACCAGCCCTGGCTGTGGAGCACGGCCAAAATCTGGCGGAACTAGAGAGAGTCCCGGCCATCAAGCGCACAAACCGCCAGGAAAAAGAAATGTAGAGCGATCGCCTAATAGTTAAGCCCGAAGTGCCAGAGCGGAATGACGTTGCCGTGGGCATATTCAATGTCGTCTTTCACGACTATGCCTCCGTTTATCCCATCTATCTGTTTTTGACCTTTTTTGCGGCCACCTATCTCAAAGGTGTTCTTGCCAATCACAAAATCCGATTCCTTGGATGAGATGACATCGTTACGGACCTTCATCTGATTATAGAAAAAGGTCTCCCGGACATTACCTATGTCAACAGAACTTCCCGACAACGCATACATCAGGTTCGGGTTGTCAATGTAAACTTTCTCTACCTTTCCCAATCCACGGAGCCCTCCTGTGTCATCCCGAAGTTGGCCAATAAGGCCTGTCTTTTCCATATACGTCAGATATTCAGGAACATTGTTCTTGCTAACCCCTATCTCCACCGCCAGTTTCTCCATACTCGGCTTGTATGGTGCCAGCGAAGCTATGATGGCAAGCATCTTCTTCAACTTGCGGGCGGTGGAGGCCTTCAAGTTGGCATGTTGGGCGATATCCGACTCAATCGTCCGCGACACAACCTGCTGCAGACGCATCTCAAATCCAATCTCACCCGAAAAAGGATAATACCCTTTCCTCAAATATTCACGGAAATATGGCAACGGATGCTCAATGCCAGGGATCTCTCCCTTCCCTGCAAGAATATCCACCAATGAATATGTCGGTGCATCAACTTTGTGGAAGAGTTTCAGATACTCTCTGAACGAGAGTCCGCTCATCGGATAGACAAGCGCGCGGCGGCTCAAATCCGCGGCACCGTCCTCGATATCCAAAATAGAAGATCCAGTGAACACCATGTGCAAATCTGAATGAACATCATAAATCTGCTTCAGTTCCCTTGACCAGTCACTATACTTATGCACCTCATCAATGAACAGATGCGTTCCCCCATCCTTTACAAACTCATCCGCCAGATCGGATAATCTATGGTCAGCGAAATACGTGTGGTCAGCCGAAACATAGAGGAATCGTCCTTTATCTTGATTTCCAAGAATATACTGCCTTATCATCGTGGACTTTCCGATTCCTCTCGCCCCGGTGATCCCGACAAGTTGCGCCTCCCAGGGAATATCCTGATAAAGATACCGATGAAACCCCGTGGGAGTTTTCCGCAGCATCTCCATCATATATTCATAAAGTTGTGTGTCAATCATAATAACATGAATTTGTATAACTTCCGCGCAAATATAGCAATTTTCCCTCATTAAGGGAAGAAAACGCCGAAAATCATCACTCATTGAGGGAAAATCACCGCGTTGATCAATAAAATTAGGTGTTTGTCCGGCGAAACGCTTTTTGAAATATAAAAATGTTTATCGCGATAAACAAATTTGTATCAGATTTGTTTATCGCAATAAATAAATTCTATAAGATGTTTCTGTTTATATGGGAGGCTTACAGGCTGTACCTAAAGGTTGTAGCATTGGTAAGCATAACCGCCTGCTTCTGGTTTGCCATCAGGAGCAACGTCAGCCCTACGCCAGACGTGAGGTGGCGTAGGCGATGCGGGCGAGGGTCTCGGGCTTGCCGATGCGGACGATGATGTCGGCGATGCCCAGTCCGCTGGAGGCTCCGGCGAGAGCCAGACGGGTGGCGTTCATCACCTTGCCCATCGGCCATTCATTGCCTCTGATGAAATCCTCTAGAGCCTTCTCGAAGGCCGGGACAGTCCATTCACCGGCATATTCATCAATGAAGGAAGCGACCTTGGCGACATATTCTGCGTTCTCAGGCTTCCAGAATTTGTCAACGTCCTTGGCGAGGAACGGCGCTGTGGCGGCATCGTCATAGACCTTCGCGCGAGGATCGGCCTGACGGCGAGGATCGTTGCTCTGAGGCTCCACGGCAGCGCCGGCCTTGATCCCGTACTTCTCAAAATCCTCAGGGGAAACAAAAAGATACGAAGCTATCGTCCAGAAATCCTTCACGAACGTGGCTCTCTCCTTGGTGAAGGAGATGACGTTCTGAACGTAACCTTTTGTGAATATATGCTTGCTCAGATCAGCACCCAAGGCATTTACCTCAGCACCTGCGGCCTTGGCGCGATGAGGGCATTCGACAACCTTCATTCCGTGTTCCTCAAGAATCGGGACGAACAACTCCGCCAACTCCTCATCGGATTTCAGACGGAGATACTCCTTGTTGTACCAACGGGCCTTCTCCGGATTGAAGCGGGCTCCGGACTTGACGATGCGGTCAAGCGAGAATGCCTTGATCAGCTCATCCATCGTGAACATCTCCCTGTCATCGCCGGGATTCCAGCCAAGAAACGCCAGCAGGTTCACGAATGCCTCCGGGAAGTAACCGTCCTCACGGTAGCCTCTGGAGACCTCGCCCTGGGCGTTCACCCACTTGAGCGGGAACACAGGAAAACCGAGCTTGTCGCCGTCACGCTTGCTGAGCTTGCCCTTTCCGTCCGGCTTCAGCAGCAGGGACAGGTGGGCGAAACGAGGCATCGTGTCCTCCCAGCCGAAAGCCTTGTAAAGCATGTAGTGGAGAGGCAGGGACGGGAGCCATTCCTCTCCTCGGATGACCTCGGTGATCTCCATCAGGTGGTCGTCCACGATGTTGGCCAGATGGTAGGTAGGCAGTTCGTCGGCCCTCTTCCACAGGACCTTGTCGTCGAGAGTGTCGGTGTTCACCTCGATGTGGCCTCGGATCAGGTCATCCATCTTGACAACCGTGTCGGTCGGCATCCTGAAGCGGACAGTCCAGTCGGAAGTCTCCTCCAAAAGCCTCCTTACCTCATCCTCCGGAAGGGTCAGCGAGTTGCGCATCCTCATCCTTGTCACCTGGTTGTAGATGAAGGTCTGGCCGGAGGCCTCTGCCTCGGCGCGGGCCTTCTCCAGAGCCTCGGATGAGTCGAAGGCATAGTAGGCGTAGCCGTTAGCGATCAACTGCTCGGCGTACTTGCGGTAGATTCCGCGCCTCTGGCTCTGACGGTAAGGAGCGTGAGGATGACGCTCGGAAGGAGTCTCGACCACCTTGCCGTCAGTGTCCACGCCTTCGTCCGGAATGATGCCGCACCAGTTAAGAGCCTCGATGATATATTCCTCGGCCCCGGGAACGAACCTGTGGGAGTCGGTGTCCTCGATCCTGATGATGAAATCTCCTCCGCGCTGCTTGGCGTAGAGGTAGTTATAGAGTGCCGTGCGGACTCCGCCCATGTGCAGAGGGCCGGTCGGTGACGGCGCGAATCTTACTCTTGTCTTTCTGGTCATGTTCTGAATTGTTTTTGTGCCTCATCCTAAAAGCCCGGCACACATTACCGGCATAAGGCGAAAGATAAAAAAGGCTGACCATAATCAACATAGTCAGCCTTCGGCATATTCCTGAAAATTAAAGTCTTGAAGCAATGACACGGCGCAGGTCACTGTCATTCCGGATCGTCTCCGCACTGAGCGTGCCGTCCGCGATCACATAGGCGACCGGAAGGCCGCGGTTGATGTTGTACAGCACTGCTGCCTGGGAAGCGGCTCCCAAACCATCGCAGACATTGATCCACGGCAGGTTCTGGCTCTTCACGGCACTTGCCCAGACTCCCTTGTCGGTGTCAAGCGACACTGAATATATCTCCAGACCCTTAGGATGGTACTCCTTGTAGAACGGCAGAAGCACATCCTGGTTGAACATCTTCTGGGCGGCGTCGGCGGCCTGCCAGAAATAGACCAGCACAACCTTGGAGCCGACCTCGCTCAACCGAACCTTAGTACCATCAACAGACGGAAGGCACAGATCCGGATAGCTGCTCTCCTGAGCGTTCTGAATACGCTGGCTCAGATCAAAGGCGTTGAACCTTTTCTCCGCCTCCCTGGCCAGAGCCGAGACGTACCTGGACTCCGGGTAGACCGTCATCAGGGAATCATGCACATTACGGAACATGATGGCGTCCGTGGCCTGGCTGAACACCGGGAAGTTGTCATTGATCTTCTGATACAGAACCGGAATCGCCGTCAAGGACTTGGCGTTCTCCATGATGAACTTCACGCGGCCTCTGTAGTAGTCGATGTAGTCCTTTGAGGCGGCGGCGTTGTCGCCTCTGGCGGCGTCTGCCGTGAACTTATCCAGGAACGCGGCGAAATCCTCCTCGACCTGTCGAAGCAGCTCGCTCTCGGCGGAACCCTCCACGGAATACTTTCCGAGAGTGTCGGAGGCCACCTTCACCTTGTCGCCCTTCTGCAGAAGCAGCGAAGCGACCTTGGTGTCACCCTTGTACAGGTAGATGAACTGAGGCTGCCCCTTAAGAACCTCGACACTGTATGAATATGCTCCCTTGCCATCGGTCTTCACTGTGTCCAGCGCCACAAGCGCACCACCGTTAAGCTGTTTCACAACCACCTGGGTATCAGGCGCTCCGGCAATCGTTCCCTTGATCTGAACCTTGTCCGAGCAAGAAGAGGCGGCGGCCAGGACGGCTGCCGCGAGAATAATGTTTCTACAATTTTTCATATTCATTGAATATAGCTTCGGCGATGGCCTTGTTTTCCTCTGGCGAGATCTCCAGGCGTTTTTTCTTGATGTCCATGTCAGCCTCGGTCTGGAGCGGAACCAGATGGATGTGAGTGTGAGGGACTTCCATTCCAAGCACGCAGACCCCTACCCTTTGGCAAGGCATGGCGGCCTTGATGGCGATCGCCACCTTGCGGGCAAAAGCCCAGAGCCCCTCGTAGGTCTTCTCGTCCAGATGGAAGATGTAGTCATCCTCCACGTTCTTAGGGATGACGAGCGTATGCCCCTTCGCAAGAGGGCTTATGTCCAGAAAGGCGTAGAACTCATCGTTCTCGGCCACCTTGAATGAAGGAATCTCCCCTTTCGCGATTTTTGTGAATATTGTAGCCATTGTCTTCTATTATAAAGAAATGTCGAGAATCTTGAACTTGATGACACCGGAAGGCACCTTGGCCTCCACAGTCTCTCCCTTGGAGTGACCGAGCAGGGCCTTGGCGATAGGTGTGGTCGAGGCCAGCTTCCCGTGGGCGAAATCCGCCTCGGTCTCGCCGACGATGGTGAACTCCATCACCTGCTTCGCACCCACATTCTCCACCTTAACCTTGTTCATGATCTGCACCTTGTCCGTGCCGATCTTGGACTCGTCGATCACCTTGGCGTTGGCGACGAGATCCTTCAGTTTGGCGATCTTGACCTCCAGCAGTCCCTGCGCGTCACGCGCCGCGTCATACTCGGCGTTTTCGGAGAGGTCCCCCTTCTCCCTGGCCTCCGCAATGGCCGCGGAGATCACAGGACGCTGCGCCAATGCGTCAGCAAGATCCTTCTTAAGCTTGTCCAACCCGTCCTGGGTCATATAATGAATTTCAGCCATAATGAAACGTACTGTTGTTTTCTTTTATATCAAACTCACAGACGGACAATCGTCTGCAAACAAATAAATTAAATCACAACCAAGCGGCCATTGCCTACCGCCATTCCTCTTTTCGGGGAATAAAATTAAAACGGAGTCCCGCCCTTCCCGGCGGAACCCTTCCCGTTTCTGCAAATATAGTAATTTTCTTTCAAATAGCGAATATCCGATCCCCGCCTCTCAAAATCATAAAGGTGACAGAATATCGAGATGTCTCTCTCGCATATCAGAATTGTTTACTACTATAATCTCACAGAACTTCACACTGAAAGGAACGCTCGAACTTGAATACAATCTCAATACAGGAAGCCGAACATCCAAAGCGGGATTCGCGCCCCGGAGCCTATTTCGGTGTCGTCAACCGCAAGGTAGCTGTAAGGCTCGTCTTTGATCTGGTCGAAAGTCTTGCCTGCGCCCCCAATCTCGAAAAGGTATTTTCCACAGGCGAAGAAATCCCCTTTCTTCGGATATTGAAGGGGATACCGGGATCCGACCTGATTCGCAAAGAAAGTCTCACGAATTGTTCCAATGTCGCACGAGCCTCCCAAGGCCTGCATTATATTACTGTTGCCAATGTAAATCTTGTCCGGATTGACAAGTTTCTTGTAACTTTTCAGCTCAGCTGTCAACAGGTTCAGCACTCCGGCTCTGTCCAAAGCGTAGAGTATCTTCAGACAGGAATCACGCGTAGTTCCCAAAGCCTGACAGAGTTTGCTGATGTTCGGAATGAACGGAATCTTCTCGGCAATGATCATCAGCAACTTTTTTGACTTCTGCACGGTCTCGAATGTCACGTCCTCCACGGCCGGCAGGTCACTTTCTATAGTTTGTGCGACTGTTTCCGCAAGTCTGATATGGAAGTCTGCCCCGGATTCCTTGAAATATGGATACATCCCTCTTGACAGATAGTCAGAAAAGAATTTGAGAGGCTTGCACTGTGCCACCATCTCCATTGCAATCTTCACGTGCCTTTGCAGCAGTTCCTCCAACGTATATGCCGGGAAAGAAGCAACCCTCTCATATTCAAGATATTCCCTAAATGACATATTGTGCAGTCTGTACAATGTCTGTCTTCTTGAAAGATCCACTTTTGAGTTGTCAATCCGCAGCATTGACGAGCCGGTGTAAACGATGTTGAGATTCGGATAATTGTCATACAGATTCTTGAGGACAGCCGTCCACTCCGGACACTTATGAATCTCGTCCAGAAACAGATGGTACACTCCCATGGAATACAAATAGTCGGCAAGGTCGAAAATCGAGTGTGTGGTGAACCACATATTATCCATAGAGACATAGAGAGCATCATCCGGATTATCAAAGGTTTCAAGAATATGCTGAAGAATCAGGGTCGTTTTACCAACGCCCTTCTCCCCCTTGATTCCTAACATACGCACATCCCAGTTAATCTGGCCGTAAAGGTATCTTTTAAAACCCAGAGTTGTCTCAGCAAGTTTCCTGTGGTAAACCGTCCGCAACGGCTGAATGTTATTCTCGTTCATTAGTATTTCTTTCTTACTGGCAAAAATAAGCATTCGCTTTCGGAAAAGCAATTATTATAGCATTTTTAACTTATAGAAAAGCGACAAACACTATCAAATTAACTTTTGCAAAAGCGATTTAACTTATGAGTGTGACCTTCCCTGGGAAAGGATATCGCGTTTGTGTGTTTTACATTGAATAACGTAAGGCATTACAAGAGAGATGTTTCTATAGGCGAGTGCCCCGCTCCACCCAAGAATTTTGGTAACGTGCAAAATTCTGGTGGAGCGGGGCATCGCCTATCCTTTGACATAATCTTTTACAATGGTCACTTCGACAAGCTCAGCGACCGAATGAGTGCACCAAGACAGCCGCATTGTCATTTCGCGAGGATGCAAGCCTTGTCGGCGGCGAGCTGAGCCTGAAGGGCGTCTATGGAGTCGAAGCGGCGCTCGTCACGGATCTTGTGATGAAAGGTTACCTTGAGGTCGAGACCGTAGATGTCCTCGTCGAAGTCGAATATGTTGGTCTCGATGGTGCGCTGGCCGCCGGCACGGACGGTCGGGCGGACACCTATGTTACACATTCCCTTGAACTTACGGCCAAGAGTCTCGGCATCCACCGAATAGACGCCGTTGCCGGGAAGGAGTTTCAGAGGCTCATAAAGCTGGATGTTCGCCGTCGGGAAGCCGATCGTGCGGCCAAGGCGGTTGCCCGCCACCACAACGCCCAGCAATGAATATTCATACCCAAGCATCGCTGCTGCGGCCTCCATCTGCCCGGCGGCCACAGCGTCACGGATCTTCGTGGAGCTGACGGTGACACCGGCAGGAGAGGCCACGCTCCCTAAACGGATCACGTCAAGCCCTTCGTCCTGAGCCACTTTCTCGATTGATTCCGGAGTCTGAGGGTCGCAGCCCATACGGTTGTCGTAGCCGATCAGGATGGCCTTGGCACCGAAACGGGTGATCAGAATGTCACGGAAATATTCCCTGGTGGTCAGTCTGCTGAACTCCTTGGTGAAAGGCAGCACCTCGACGTGATCCACGCCTAGACCGCGGAGCAACGCCTTCTTCTCCTCCAGAGAGGTCAGAAGCCTAAGGTTGCGGGCATCGTCCTGCAGCACGTTGCGAGGATGAGGCCAGAAAGTGACGACCATACTCTGGTCGCCCCTCTCCCTGGCCGCGTTCACAAGCCGCTCAATCACAAAACGGTGCCCGATGTGGACACCGTCAAAGAATCCGGTAGCTATAACCATTTCACAAGCTCAAAATCCTGTCTGTGAGGCAACAACGGGTTCTTGGCGAACATCCGGACCGCCACCTGGTACATACCCGTCCTGTCCGGAAGGATGGACGCGCGGTACTTGGCGACACCGTCGTCGAACTCGACAACCTCATAGTCACATTTTTCCTGAATATGCAGCTGATGCTTCACGTCAGTCGTGGCGAACAGCATCTCCACACCGATGTCCTGAGGAGAAAGATCGCCGAGATTCAGCACAACCTCAGAGGTCAAGGCATTGGACTCGGTAAGGCTGTAGGACGGGTCAGGCTGCGTCTGGGAGATGACCTCCACGTTCTGCCACTCGCGGCGCGCCTTCTTCTTCCATGCCGAGATCACGCGGGCCATCTTGTAGTCTTCGGCCACCATATTACCGGCACGCTCCGACTGAGGTATGTAGTACTGATCACAGTAGTCGGTCAGCATCCTGTTGGTGGTAAAGTTGTTGGCCACCTGGGCAATGGTGTTCTTGATGTAGCCCACCCAGGTAGGAGACAGTCCGAGAGACTTGTCCACATCGTAGTAGGCCGGGGCGATCTCGTTCTCGATCGTCGTGTAGATCGTGGCGGCGTCCAGCTCGTTCTGGTAGTTCTGGTCGTCGTAGGTACGCTCCAGAGGAAGAGCCCAGCCGGCTCCCGGCTTGTAGCCCTCCACCCACCAGCCGTCAAGCACGGAGAAGTGCATCACTCCGTTCATCGAGGCCTTCTCGCCGGATGTACCGGAAGCCTCCAAAGGCCTTGTAGGGTTGTTCATCCACACATCGACACCCTGAACAAGCCTCTTGGCGAGGGAGATGTCATAGCCCGGGATGAACACGATCTTTCCGATGAAGCGATCCTGCTTGGAGATCTCTATGATCCTCTTGATGAGATCCTGTCCGGCCTTGTCAGCCGGATGGGCCTTGCCGGCGAAAAGGAACTGGACCGGATGCACGGGATCATTCACGATGGCGTCAAGCCTGTCAAGATCGGAGAACAGAAGGGTTCCTCTCTTGTAGGTCGCGAAACGACGGGCGAAACCGATGGTCAGCACATCGTCACGCAGGTTCTCCTTGATCGCCACAATCTGGCTCGGAGAGTAATGGTTGCACTGCGAAGGATCGGAAATCCGCTCCTTGACAATGTTTATCAGCCTCTTCTTCAAGGCCTTCCTGGTCTCCCAGATCTCCGTGTCGGCAACCTTGTAGATGCCCTCGAAGCAGGATTTGTCGTAGTGATGGGTCGCGAACTCCGGGCCGAACACACGGGCGTGGATCTTCTTCCACTCAGCGGCTGCCCAGGTCGGGTAATGCACGCCGTTGGTAACATAGCTGATGAACAGTTCCTCAGGCAGATAGCCCGGATAGATGCTGCTGAAAATCTCCTTGCTGACATCACCGTGAAGCATCGACACACCGTTGACGTTCTGCGAGAGGTTGGCGGCAAGGAAGCTCATCGAGAATTTCTCGTTCACATCGTTGCCGTTCACCTTGCCGAGGCCCATCATCGTCTCCCAGTCAATCTTCAGACGCTGAGGGTAATGACCGATGTACTTTCTGAGCAGGCCCTCGTCGAAAGCGTCGTGACCGGCAGGAACCGGAGTGTGGGTGGTGAAGAGCGATGACGACCTCACTACCTCAAGAGCCTCGCCGAAATCGAGATTGTCTTCCTCAATATATTCACGAAGCCTCTCAAGTCCCGTGAACGCGGCGTGTCCCTCGTTGCAATGGTAGATCCTCGGATTGATTCCGAGGTTTCTGAGTGCCCTGATGCCGCCGACTCCAAGCAGAAGTTCCTGCTTCAGACGGTTCTCCCAGTCGCCGCCATAGAGGTGATAGGTCACCTGACGATCCTCCTGAGAGTTAGCCTCGTAGTCAGTGTCAAGCAGATAGAGGTCGGTACGACCTACTGCCACCTTCCAGATCCTCGCTGTGATCGTACGGCCAGGGAAAGCGACACTCGTGGTCATCCATTTGCCCTCGGCATCCATGACCGGCTCCGCAGGGATCTTCGTGAAATCCTGCGCGTCGTAACGAGCCACCTGCTCGCCTTGTCCGGTGATGATCTGGGTGAAATAGCCGTAACGGTACAGAAGTCCGACAGCCACCAGATTGACATTCATGTCACTGGTCTCCTTGAGGTAGTCCCCGGCGAGAAGTCCGAGACCACCGGAATAGATCTTCAAAGAGGTGTCCAGACCGTATTCCATACAGAAATACGCTATCGAAGGATCCTTGCGCTCGGCCTTGAGGGCCATGTAGGCGTTGAACTCTTCCATCACGGACTTGAGCTCGCCGAGGAAGGCATCGTCCTTGGCCAGAGCCTTGAACCTCTTAAGGCTCACAGCGTCAAGCAGAGCCATAGGGTTGTGGCAGGTGCCGTGCCAGATGACCGGGTCGATCGATTTGAAAAGGGATTTCGCGGACTCGTTCCAGCACCACCAAAGGTTCTTGGAAAGTGTCTCAAGTCCGGAAAGGGCAGCAGGAAGGTGACGGGTCACCATCACACTCTTCCAAGTCGGGTTGTTAATAGCTATCTTCTTGTATGCCATTGATTTATCTTCATTAAGTTCATCCGGGAAAGCGCCTCTGGCCTCAATTACCTTCTCTATGGCCTTTGAATATGCTTCCTTGTAATACTGAATCTGGTTTTCCCACAGGGCTATCGTGGAGACATCCTTGGCCGAAGCCATGTAGGCCTTGCGGCCTTCGCCATCCAGGGCGGCGATCTCCTTGATCCTCGCCACGACTCCGTCCACGACATCGAAATAGTTCGAGTCGTTTCTGTCCAGAACCGTGATGCCCGGATGCTCCTTGCCGTAGTGCGACCTCACCCAGAGGCCGAATCCGGCCAGGCTGGTCGTCAAGGACGGGATGCTGAACGCAAGGCTTTCCAAAGGAGTGTAGCCCCAAGGCTCGTAGTAGGACGGGAACAGCGTCAGGTCAAGTCCCACAAGCAGGTCGTAGTACTTCATGTCGAACACGCCGTCGGAGCCGTTCAGGTAGGACGGTATGAAATAGACCTTCACGCGGCTGCCCTTGGCGTTGGTGAAGCCCAACTCCTTGAAACGGCGGGTGACGACATCATATTCATTGTCCATCAGATAGTGGGAAACCTGTGTCGTGTAGTCCGGAGAACCGCTGCCGGCGAGTTTGGCGACAAGATCCTTGTCCGCTCCGTTGTGGCCGGAAGGGATCATGATGAACGCCTGGATGTCACGGCCTTGCGGTTCTGTGTCGGATAGCTTCTTAAGGGCGTCGATGAACACGTCGATCCCCTTGTTGCGGTACTCGTAACGGCCACCTATGCCGACAAGGACGGCATCCTTGGACACCACCTCCCCGGACATCGCCGTGGCCACCTCGATCAGTCTGGCGCGGGCGGCGCGGCGCTTCGCGTCATATTCCTCCTCCGTCGCCGGAGTGAAGCTGTTCTCGAAACCGTTCGGTGTCACGACATCCACCTTGCGCTGAAGGAACTGCTCGCACTCCCTCGCCGTGATCTCACTGACGGTCGTGAATATGTCCGCGTTCTGCGCCGACTTCTTCTCCAGCGAGTGGCGGGCCATCACATTGAACTGGCGGGCCTTCTGGTCGCCGTCGTAAAGGTTCATCGAATCGTACAGCGGCAGGTTGTTGCCGGCGATGCAGCGCCCCACCACGGTCGCGTGGGTAGTGAACACAGTAGCCACAGGCAACTGCTTGTACTTAAGGTAAAGGAGTCCGGCTCCGGTCTGCCACTCGTGGAACTGCGCCACGATCTTGTCCGAGGCGCTCAGATTGAAGTTCCTGAAGCTCTCTATGACCTTTCCGGCAGCGTAACCGAACAGGAAGTTCTCCTTGTAGTCCCAGTTTCCGGTGATGGAATCGACCTGGAAACGTTCCCAGTACTTGGACAGGATGTCGTTCTGGCTTGTCAGGAATTGCTTGTAGTCCACCAGAATCGCGATAGGATTCCCCGGAACGTTCCATTTGCCGATCCGCACTCTGATGCCCTCAGAGGCGGCCTGAGCTTTCCATAGACTGTAAAGATGCGGATCCTCTATGAAATCCGGATTGCTTTCAGTGTCCATCCAGACATCAGGGCCGATCAGGATGTGGTGCTTGTGAAGCTGCTGCTTCAGATAGAGGGACTTGGTGGCGATCACCGTGTAGATCCCCCCGATCTTGTTGCACACCTCCCAACTGACCTCAAACAGATAGTCTGGATTCGTCAGTTCGTTTGTCATTTACTTATTTCTTTTTTACTTGTTTGGTTGTCTTTCTCGCGGGCTTTCTCTTCGCCGGTGCTGGAGCATCGGCAACCGTCGAGCCTGCCGAAGCGTCCTTCACGACCTTCCGCGCCGCCTTTCCCTTAGCCGGTGCCTTGACAGGCCCGGCGGCAGGTTTCACCTTCTTCCCCGAAGTGGTCATCGCGTCGTCAATCCTGATGATGAAGTCACTCAGCACGTTCATGTAGTTGATGAACGCCTCGTAAGGAGTGTTGTAAGGATTGAAGTAGCTGTGAACCTCCCCGTCAGAGAAGAACTTGGTGCTCATGTAGTAGAAGTGGTCGCTCTCCTGAAGATGCCCGTAATCCTCCCAGAGGACAGGATCATTCAGCAGCGCCAGTTTCTCGGCCTGACCGTACAGCTTGTTGTAGGCATCCTGCTGCAGCTCGTTGCCGAGCCATGCCGTCACGTCCCTCTCCTCGTCAGCCCAGGAGATAGGATCCTGGACCTCGATCTCGGCGATAGGCTTGTGCCTCCTCGCGGCCTGGGTCGGAGTCGTGAACTCGAAGGAACCGTCACGAAGGAGGATTCCCGGAAGGAACCTCATGAAATCGAATATCCCCGACCCCTCCTTCTGGTGCTCGCCGAAGGTCTCGTAGTCCATGAACAGGTTGATGATCTCCCCGTCGGCGGCCTTGAGCCACGACAGGTACTTCTCACCCGTAAGCGGCCAGTCCTTCCATCCCCTGTCGGAGAAGCGGAAAGCGATGTCATCGCTCAGGGAATAGTTGCGCAGCAGGAGCCTCAGATGCTTCTGCTGGCTGTCGGTGTAGACATAGTCAGGACTCTTCCATCCAAGAACATGCTTCGCTCCCTCGGACAGCATGACCTTGAAGCCAAGATCATACACGTCACGACCGATGGAGTCTGAATAGATCAGCTCGGTGTTCCTGAAAGCCGTCGGCCTCACGCCGAAATACCTCTCGATCGCGGCGGAATGCTTCTCCACCTGATGCCTGAACTCACCGAAATTGGCAAGCGAGGCAAGGGAGTGGTAATAGGTCTCCCCGAGGAACTCCACGCAACCGGTCTGCGCCAGCTGGCGGAAACTTTCGATCACCTCAGGGGCGTACCTGTCGAACTGCTCCAGCGCGGAGCCGGTGATCGAGAACGCCACCTTGAACTCCCCCTTGTGTTCCCTGATCAGGTCAAGCAGGAGATTGTTCATAGGAATATAGCATCGCTGGGCCACCCTGCGAAGGATGGTCCTGTTGGCGAAATCATCATAGTAGTGGGAATCCTTGCCGATGTCGAAGAATCGGTACTGTCTCAGTCTGGTCGGCTGATGGACTTGGAAATACAGGCAAATGCTCTTTTTCATAATCGTTCCCTATTGATTGTTTACCACTGATTCATAAATGTTCTTGAGTTTCGCCGTAGCGATGTTCCACTTCAGGCGGTTGACCTCATCATAGCCCTCTCTGGCGGCGAAATCGGCCAGAGCCGGGTACTTAAGAAGCGCGTAGATGTCATCGGCCATCGCATCCACATCCCAGAAGTCCACCTTGAAGGCATATTTAAGCACCTCGGCGGCGCCGGACTGGTTGGAGATGACCGCGGGCACGCCGGAACGCATGGCCTCCAGCGGGGATATTCCAAAAGGCTCCGAGACAGAAGGCATTATGTAGACATCCGACATGGCGAACATCTTCTGCACCTCCGCCCCCCTGAGGAATCCGGTGAAATGGAAACGGTCGGATATTCCCAACCTGGCGACGTAGCGGATGCAGCGGTTCATCATGTCCCCGCTTCCGGCCATCACGAAGCGCACGCCGTCGGTTCTCTTCAAGACCTTGGCGGCAGCCTCGATGAAATATTCAGGACCCTTCTGGAAAGTGATTCTGCCGAGGAAGGTGACCACCTTGTCGCGCACTCCCCTTTCGACTTTCAGATTCTCCCGACCGCTGAAATCCACCGCGTTGTGGACCGTCACGACCTTGGAGGGATCGATCCCGTACTTGTTGATGACAATGTTTCTGGTGAGGTCGCTGACGGCCACGACCTTGTCGGCGGCCATCATCCCCCTCCTCTCGATGTCGTAGACACGGCTGTCGATCTGATCCTCCGTGCCCCGGTCGAACGATGTGGCGTGGACATGGACAACGAGCGGCTTGCCGGTCAGTTCCTTGGCCGCGATGCCGGCCAGATAGGTCAGCCAGTCGTGGGCGTGGATGATGTCGAACTCATCCTTGTGCTCCATCGCTATCGTGCCTCCGACCATCGCATAGTGGGCCACCTCCTCCATAAGGTTCGAGCCATAGCGTCCGGAAAAACGGAACTTCGTGCCGATGCACTTGGCAAGATTCTCGCTCTGGAGCCTGCGCTCCGACTCCACCATCTCGTGGAACTCCTCCGGATCCACGTAAGGGATCATGTTCGAGCCGATGCGCACGAACTTCACCTTGTCCAGAAACTCATCCACCGTCGAGCCCACAGACTCGACCGGAACATCACTGGCGCTGATGATCCTTGCGGCGCTCTGATCCTCGTCGCCGGAAGCGGAAGGCATCACAAACAAAGTCTGCACACCATTGTAGGCCAAGCCTTTGACGATTCCGTAGCAGGCCGTACCGAGTCCTCCCGCGATGTGAGGAGGAAACTCCCATCCAAACATCAAAACTCTCATAGTCCTACTCCTCCCTGTATTTGTTCTTAAGATACTCGACTTCCAGCAGGGCGGCGGTGCTCAGCGCCGAAGAGATCGCCCCGTGAGGCTCGTGAGGCGGGTCGCCGTCGTAAAGTTCAGAGAAGGCTCCCACTCCGTGCTTGTTCAGATCCTCGTAGAAGCCGTTGACCAGCCACTGGGCCTTGTTCAGGAAGGCCGGTCCCCTCATCTTGAAGCAAACCTCGCAGTACGGCCCCACAAGAGCCGGGCGGGTGCTTCCGTTGTGGTAGGCGAGATCCCTCTCGGTCTGGGTTCCCTCATAGACACCCTTGTACTCTGCGTGGCGAGGGGAAAGCGTGCGGATGCCCCTGCGCGTCACCAGCTCATTGTCAATTACTTGCAAAACCTTACGAGCAACCTCGGCATCGACAGGCATCTCGTCTCCAAGGAGGGCGCAGAGCATGTTCGGACGAACCTCCAGATGCTGTCCGGCATTGTCCACATAGTCAGCCAGATAGCCGGCGCGGGCGTTCCAGAAGGTCTTCTGGTAGTTCTCCCTGACCAGATCCAGTATGTGCGACCATTCCTTCAGGAATGCGCTGTCTTTCTTTGAATATTCCCTTTCCATCGTCACGGCGAACAGGATGGAACGGAACCACAACGCGTTGGTCTCCACCTGATAGCCCGGTCTTTCGGTCACCGGCTCGCCGTCAATGTAGGCGTTCATCCACGAGAGAGCCCAATGGTCAAGCTGCGCCCAGAGAAGGCCGTTCGGCTGCATGGCGACCTCGCCCCTACGTCCGGGCAGATAGCTTTCAAGAATGCCCTTGACCGTCTGTCCGTACTTCTTCCAGACCGCCTTCGGGTCGGCGCCGAACTCTATGTAGCGCGAAAGGGTATCGGCCAGGGTCAGCGGCGAGTCCACCTGCGTGGTCCGATGGAAAAGGCGATCCTGATTGTCGGCGATAAGATTGTCGAGGATCTCCTCGAACTCGGCCTTGTCGCCATTGGCGTAAAGTGTCAGGCCCGGCAGAGCCTCCAGGGTCTCCCTCAGAAGACCGGTGTAGAGCCAGGAGAAACCTGCGGTGATCATCTTGTGGCCTCCGCGGTCCTGCTTCAACAGATCGGCGCAATGCACGAGCTGCTCGTGGTAGGTGGTGATCCTTGCGGCCTTGGCCACATAGGAGTCGAACTTTCTCTTAAGCCCGGACGGGGTCGTCAGACCGACCGACGCGGAGAACACTATCGTGTCGCCCGGCTTCATCTCTGTCTCGAAATGTCCCGGGACATGGAGATCCTCCTTGCACGCGAACCCACGGCGGTACTCGTCGGAATAGGTCACGCCCTTGTACCAGCACGGGGTCGTCACGAAGGACACATCCTTTGTGTTGAACTGCATATTCAGATCCGGGAATCCGTCGTAGAGGTTGAAGGACATTCCGTTAGGAATCTCCCAGCCGTCGGTGCGCGCGTTCGGGTTCTCGTCCGTCAGGGCATGGATGTCGCGGAAGGCAAGGAACGGCGTGAGGAGCAGTCTGACCTTGGCCGGCGCCTTCACCAGTTCGAAACGGATCATCACCTGATCCGAATCCGGTACGAGAAGGATGCTTTTCGTGAAGGTGATCTCGCCGACCCTGTAGGTGATCTTAGGCACCGGATCAGCCTCGAAATCAATGATGTACTTATGGCCGCGCGGCTCATACACGCTGCCATAGCAATGGATGCCGAGATTGAACTGCTTTCCGTTCAGGATGAGGCTCTCGTCCAAAGAGGACAAGAGCAGGTGCTTCTTGCCTCCGAAAGCATCCACAGGCACAGCAAGCAGACCGTGATAACGCCTTGTGTTGCAAGTCACTATGGAAGTGTTGCAATAGGCTCCGGTCTTGTTGGCACAGATGATCTCCCTTTTCAGTGAATATGAAAGGTTGACCAACTCCGACTTGTTGAACTTCAAAAATGCCATAACGGTTAATATTATTATCTTTCGTTCTTCCCAATCAGCACAAGAGCGCAACGGCTCGGAAGGTAGAGGCTCAGGCAGCCATCGACTGTCAGATGTTCCCCGTCGTTTTCGAGCCTTGCGAATCCGTTGAACTCCTTGGCGTCGGAATCAAGCGCCTTGACATAGCGTCCGGACGGGGCCGGAAACGCATAGTCGGCAAACGATTCCACTGGATTGAAATTGAGTGCAAAGATAAGGTTTTTACGCTTGAATATCAAGATTTTCTTTTCTTCGTCGGACCTCAAAAGCTCAGGCCTTGCGGCAAGCGCGCCGTATCGTTTTACAAGATGGATCATCGCCCTGTCGAAGTTCTGGAGACAGTGGTAGCGGAGCAGTCCGTTGTCCGCGAGAGACCACATCCTCCGGGCGTGCTCGTAACTCCAGCCGTTCCCTTCCCGAGGGAAATCTATCCACTCCGGATGGCCGAACTCGTTGCCCATGAAATTCAGATAGCCGTCACCGGCGGTGCCGATGGTGGCCAGACGGATCATCTTGTGCAGAGCGACCCCACGATCCACGACCGGATTCTTCGAATCCATATTCATGGAAAAGTACATCTCCTTATCGACGAGTCTGAACATCAAGGTTTTGTCACCAACCAGCGCCTGGTCGTGGCACTCCGCGTAGCTGATGGTCCTCTCGTCCGCCCGCTTGTTGGTCAGCTCGTACCACATTTCTCCCGGACTCCACTCCTCGTCCCTCTTCTCCTTGATCCACTTGATCCAATGGTCCGCCACGCCCATCGCCATCCGGAAGCCGAAGCCGACTCCTCCGGCCTCGAAAGGAGCCGCCAGGCCGGCCATACCGCTCACATCCTCCGCGATCGTGACCGCCTCCGGCCTGATCTGACGGACCAGCAGGTTCGCAAGCCCCAGATAGGTCACCGCGTTCTCATCGACTCCCGCATCGAAATACGGTTCGTAGCCGTTGAAGTCCTTCCCAAGGCCGTGATCCCAGTAAATCATGCTCGTCACACCGTCGAAACGGAAACCGTCAAGGTGATATTCCTCAAGCCAGTACTTGCAGTTGCTCAGGAGGAAGCGCACAACCTCGTCCTTGCCGTAATCGAAGCAGCGGGACCCCCAGGCCGGGTGATGTCCCTGCGGACCTTTGTAGAAATAGAGATCCTCGCGGCCATCAAACAGGCTAAGACCCTCATTCTCATTGCTGCAACTGTGCGAGTGCACGATGTCCATCACGACAGCCATCCCCATTCCGTGGGCCGTGTCCACCAGCTCCTTGAACTCCTCCGGCGTGCCGAAACGCGAGCTCAGCGCGAAGAAATTGGACACCTGGTAGCCGAAGGAGCCGTAATAGGGATGCTCCTGTAGAGCCATGATCTGGATGGTGTCGTAGCCGAGTCTCTTTACCCTCGGCAGCACGTTCTCCCGGAACTCGCCGAAAGTGGAGACTTTCCGCTCCTCGGAACTCATCCCGATGTGGCACTCGTAGATCAGCGGATGCGGCCTTCGCAGCACCCTGTCATTTTTCCATGAATATGCCCGCGCGGGATCCCAGACCTGGGCGCAGAAGACCTTGGTCTCCGGATCCTGCACAAGCCTGGTGCAGTAGGCCGGGATCCTCTCCCCGCCGCCTCCAGGCCACTCGATGAACAGTTTGTACAGCTCTCCGTGGCTGAGGAACAGAGGATCCAGCCTCAGCTCCCAGTTGCCGCTCCCCGCCGGCTTGAACTCATAGGCCGAAGTGCGCCTCCAGTTGTTGAACTCGCCGACAAGATAGATCCTGTTGGCGTTCGGAGCCCATTCCCGGATCACCCATGAGCCGTCCCCGCACTTGTGCAGCCCGTAGTACAGATGGTTGTTGACACTGGAGGCAAGCCCCTCCACGCCGTGACCCGTCAGCCTGTCCGCCGCGTCCAGAATCCTCCCGTGCCGCGCCTCGATAGCCGCCTGAAACGGCTTAAGGTACGGGTCGTTGTCGTATATCCAGAGTTTCTTCTTCATAAACTTATTCAAAACAACTATAAATATACAAAAAAATCACAACTTGCTTTCTCTCGGCTTGGGATTTGTGGAAAAAGCGGAAAAACCGTAACTTTGTCTGATTGTACCCTTAAGGGAATATGAAAGCGAAAGAGACTTTGAAAAGAATATGGTTTCCTATGGTTGTGGTGTGCGTCATCGCGCTCCAGGCCATCGGCATGGGCAACAGTCCGCTGGCCGGCGATCCCGGCTATGGATTTGTCTCCGCGGAAAAAGCATTGCAACCGGACACGATACGCTATCGGAACCAATTCATCGGCAACGTGACAGGGAAGGAGGACACCTCCGATTTCCTCGCCCTGATCGACACGACACGGTACCTGACCGCGAGAGACACGATCTTCCCTCCGGACTCGCTGAAGGACATCGACCCTTTCCGCTACAAGTACTACGTCGCGATCCTGGACTCGCTGACACACAGGATCGTGGTCGATTCCCTGAAGACGGCGGGAGACTCCATCGACTGGCCGAGGGTCGATTCGCTTTACTACCTTGACTCGGCGGCCAGGAAGAAGGCCGAGTTCGACGCCTGGTATGCCGGACTCTCGAAGATTGAACGGAAAAAGTACGATTTCGAGGTCAAGGAGAAATTGAAGAAGCATCTCGCGGACAGCGTCCTTAACGTGAAGGACAGCCTTAAGGCGCTGAGAGACAGCATAAAGGAGGCCACGCCGAGGATCCTGGAGACCTTCGCGCTTCCGGACTCGCTTCTCTACAAAAGAATAATCCACTGGACCCACGAGCGGGAATTCCACAAGATGGATGTCAGTGAGCCTGACACGAGCTACAACTACTGGCTGCACGACTACCCGTTCCGGCGCAAGGACGTGAACGCCACATGGTTGGGTGTAGCAGGCTCGGCAGTCCAACACTACAACTGGTTCAACCGCGAGAGCGAGAACGGAGTGTCGTTCTACAATCCTTACGAGACGTGGACTTACTCGGCCAGGACGCTTCCGATGTACAACACCAAGACTCCCTACACCGAGTTGTCCTACTTCGGAACCCTTTTCGCCGACTCCCAGAAAGAGTCCGACAACCTGCACATCCTGACGACACAGAACATATTCCCGGAGCTGAACCTCACTCTTGAATATGACCGCTTCGGCGGCAACGGTATCATGCAGAACGAGAAGACCGCGAACAAGACCTTCGTCACCTCTGCCAACTATCTGGGCAAACGCTACATGATGCATGCCGGCTACATCCACAACAAGATCATGAGGAACGAGAACGGAGGAACAAGCGACAACTCCATGGTCAGGGACACCACGCTCGACGCCAGAGAGTACCCGGTCTACCTGAGCAAGGCGTCCTCTTCCGTGATCCGGAACACCTACTTCATCGACCAGCAGTACAGGATTCCGTTCACCTTCATCAAGAACATCCAGGAAAAGAAGATTGACAAGGCTCTGAGGGACAGCATCGTGGCTTCCGGTGACACGGTCATGATAGCATCCTTGGACAGCATCGTCGCCCTGAGGAGGGAGGCCAGGCAGGCGGCGGACACCCTGGGAGACGACAGGGTCACGACCGCCTTCATCGGCCACAGCAGTGAGTATTCCGTGTTCAGAAGGAGCTATGAGGATCAGATCACTGACGAGGTCGGACGGAAATTCTACAACAACGTCTTCAACTATCATCCGACCAGCTCATTCGACTCGGTCAGCGTGAGGAAGCTGGAGAACAGGGTTTTCATAAGGCTCCAGCCTTGGTCCGACCAGGCGATCGTCTCGAAACTGAACGGAGGTATCGGCAACAGGATCCTGAGTTTCAGCTCTTTGGATCCGACATTCCTGAAAGGAACGACCAACACGGTGTGGAACTCGGCTTTTGTCTATGCGGGTGTCGAGGGACAACTGAAAGACTACATCCACTGGGACGCCACCGGCGACTATGTGTTCCTGGGAGACCAGATGAACGACCTGTCGGTCAAGGCCAACGCAAGACTGGACTTTCATCCGTTCCGGCGCGCCAGAAAGAGTCCGGTCACCCTTGACATTCATTTCGACACATCGCTGGAAGAGCCTGAGTACTACCACCAGCACTACTATTCAAACCACTACAGGTGGGACAATGACTTCGGAAAGATCTCTACCACCAGACTCCAAGGCGGCCTGAGCGTGCCAAGATGGAAGTTGGGAGCAAGGGTGGGCTACGCGCTGCTTTCCGGCAACATCTACTACGACACCACGGGAGTGGTGCGCCAGAACAACTCTCCGATGAGCGTCCTCAGCGCTTCCCTTGACAAGAATTTCGCGCTCGGGCCTGTCCGTCTGGACAACAGGTTCCTGTTCCAGATCTCATCCGACGAGGATGTGCTGCCGCTGCCTAAACTGGCGATAAACTCCAGACTCTACATCCAGTTCGACGTAAAGAAGAACATCATGCAGATGCAGATCGGAGCGGAAGGATGGTACAACACAAAGTTCTACTCTCCGGCCTGGAATCCGGCTGTCGGCGCGTTCCACAACCAGAAAGAGGAGAAGTACAGCAACGGGCCGGTGATCGACGGGTTCGTTAACGTGCAGTGGAAAAGAGCGTGCATATTCGTGAAAATCCAGAACATCGGGAACGGTTGGCCGATGGACAAGGCTGACTATTTCAGCGCCCACCACTACATCCGCACCCAGAGCTGCATAAAATTAGGAGTCTACTGGCCATTCTACATCCAGCCAAGGAGCAACAAGGCGGTCAACGCCGGCTCTGGACTTTCCGGAGGCTCCGGCAGCGGTGGCAGCGGCGGAGGCGGCGGTTTCGGAGGCGGCTTCGGAGGTGGCTTCGGCAGAGGTTCCGGCGGTGGAGCCGGAGGACTCGGCGGATTCAATTAATGCACTCACTGCCTATGGGATTGAAAAGAGTCACGAAGAAATTTCTCAAGTACATGATACCAACCTTGTTGGTTCTTCTAATCATTCCATTAGGCGAGATAAGACGCAACCGGAAAGAGTCCGGCTCCGTCTTCAGCGGAAGCCCGGTCAGATGCGCCATCAAGCTCCAGGAAAAGATGTCGGACGGATTCCTGACCGGCTACTGCTACGAAATGACCGAGCGCCTAGCCGCCCACCTTAAAGACTCCGCAATGATATTCCTCGCCGATGCGGACGCGCCTTATCTGGACTCCCTGCTTCTGGACAGCCTCGACATCCTCGTCGTGCCTTCGTCCGAGACACCGGCATATTCAGAAAAAGGAGAGGTCATGTCCTTTCCGATAGGGGACGGCAAAGCCGCCTGGGTGGTGAAAGCCGACAAAAGAAGGCAGAAGGAGATCATCCGTTGGATGAACAGTTTCAACGGAACCAATGAACATGCCTACGTCCACGACCGTTTCTTCAACGGCTACAACCCTTACCGCAAAGGCGTGAGGAAGAAGGCCGGAATCATCAGCCCCTACGATGAGATTATCAAGGAAAACGCTAAAAAGATCGGATGGGACTGGAAACTGTTCGCCGCCCTGGTCTGGAGCGAGTCCCGGTTCAGAATCCAGGCCAGCTCCCCACGCGGGGCGCTGGGTCTCATGCAGATGATGCCTCGCACAGCCGACCGCTATGACATTGAGAATCTTCTGGATCCGAAGGAGAACATCGAGGCCGGCGCCGCCTACATCGCCAGACTGCAGAACAAGTTCAGAGACACCGCCTTGAACAACGAGGAACTTGTGAAGTTCACACTTGCCGCCTACAATGCCGGAGAAGGCCGCATCTATGACTGCGTCAACCTGGCACGTTCCCAAGGAGTCAATCCGTCCACATGGGAGAGTCTCTGCGCCGTGCTGCCGCAGATGAGCCAGGACTCCATCAAGTTCGTGGAGGATGTCAGATACGGGAAGTTCAAGGGAAGAGAGACCATGGCCTACGTCAAGGCCGTGCTGAACCAGTACGACATATTCAATGGAACAACGCCGAGATACAAGGTTCAGCCTGCGGACACCGCGCTGGCGCCGGCAAGAGAGACCGTGGATGCCGGGGAAATCCTATTGAGTCCTGACAGTCTGAGCCGGATCGACCTTGGAGATGAACAGGCAAGGGATCAGGAGCAGGAGCATGATGACCAGCCAGGAAAGCAGGTCAGCGGCAAGCACGGCCGGTAGATTGACGCTCACCGGGACATACGGCACGAAATAGTTCTCAGGGTTCAGTTTCAGAACGTGGGTCCATTTCTGGATCCCGCACAGAAGCAGCGCCACGGCGTTCCCGGCCAACATTCCCTTGAACACTATCACGGAAGCCACCCGAAGGAAGACCTTGGCGATAGATTTGTCAGTCATTCCCAATGACTTGAGCGTACCTATGGTGGAGATGTTGCGGAACAGCATTATCAGAAGCCCGGAGATCATGTTGAATCCGGCGACGATTGTCATCAGGACAAGGATGAACAGGACATTGAAGTCAATGAGGTTCAGCCAGTCAAAGATCTGCGGATAGCGGCTGATCACCGATGTGGCGATCAGGATGTCGTCATCCTCGCCGGCCAACGCTGCCGCGATGTGCCCCACCTCGTCCGTAACGGCGCGCATCCCGGCATCGGTCTTCGCCCCCGGAGCCAATGTCAGTTCCAGAACCGAGGCCTCATCCGAAGACCATCCGTCAAGTCTTTGAAGATCAGCCATGTCCGCAAGCACGATGATGTTGTCCGTGCCGTCCATCACACCTTCGTAGACACTGACAATGTTGAAATTGCGAACCTTGATCTTCTCGCCTACAAAATAGGTGAGAAGCCTGTCACCTACCTGGAGGTCAAGCATTTCCGAAAGCCTGACCGGGATGGACACCCCAAGTTTCACCGAATCAGCCTCGGAAACCGCCCCCGGCGTTCCCTTGAAGAGCACTCCGTGGATGCTCTCGCCTTTTTTGACGATACCGGCGCGATAGACGGCGGGCGTGACGCTCTTGACCTCGGGAATCTTCTCTATCTCAGGGAGGTAGCTTGGCGAGACCGAGATCGGGGACGACTCGTTGATGTAGTTCATGTCCACCGGCATCAACTGCACGTCGCCCGTAAGGTCTGAAATGCCGTCACGGATCTCGTTCCTGAATCCGGACGAGACCGAGACGGCGATGATCATAATTAGGAAAGAGACAGCGATGGAAACCACCGCTATCTTTCCTCCGAAACGGAGGCGTCCGGCTATGAACCTTGACGCGTCCAAAAAATTATTCCTTTATGAATATGCTTGTGCCGGGACAGGCCACTGAAGCCGCTTCACAACTTCCGGATAATCGCTAATGAATATTCCAGACCTATCCCGATTGAAACTTTTACCAGATGTGAACCCTATCGCTTTCAGACCGCCACATCGGATCGCCCTCCTTGATGCCGAAAGCGTCGAAGAATGTCTGGAAGTTCCTCAGGGACACGTTGACTCTGTTCACGGCAAGAGAATGGACATCGAGTTTCGTAAGGCGCACCTTCTCCTCGTCGGTAGCGTTCTGCGCCCAGATCGCACCGTAGGAAAGGTAGAACCTCTGATCCGGGGTGAAGCCGTCGATCAGGCCGATGTTCTTGCCGGCGATGGCGTTCCTCATGGCTGTGTAGGCGATGCTGAGTCCGCCGTGGTCTCCGATGTTCTCACCGAGGGAGAGTTTGCCGTTGGCATGGACTCCAGGGACGATCTCTACCTCGTCGAACTGGGCCACAAGCACCTTGGCCTTGGCGTTGAACTTCTCGGCATCCTCCGCCGTCCACCAGTCGGCCATATTCCCGTCCTTGTCGAAGAGTCGTCCCTGGTCGTCGAATCCGTGGGACATCTCGTGGCCGATCACGACTCCGATTCCGCCGTAGTTGACGGCGTCGTCAGCGTCGGCGTTGAAGAACGGCGGCTGAAGGATGGCAGCAGGGAAGCAGATCTCGTTGGTCGTCGGGTTGTAGTAGGCGTTGACGGTCTGAGGAGACATTCCCCATTCGGTCTTGTCGGTCGGCTTGCCAAGCTTGGACATGTTGTCGGCTGTGTACCAGGCTCCGGCTGCGCGGAGATTCTCGTAGTAGCTCTTCTGCGGATCGATGTCCAGCGTAGAATAATCCTTCCACTTGTCAGGGTAGCCGATCTTCACGGTGAAGTTGTCCAGTTTCTCGTGAGCCTTCGCCTTGGTGTCGTCTCCCATCCAGTCAAGCTCGTCGATGTGCTGGCTGAAGGCCTTCTTGAGGTTCTCCACCAGATCCAGCATCTTGGTCTTGGAGGACTCAGGGAAGTACTTCGCGACATACATCTTGCCGACAGCCTCGCCGAGGATGCCGTTAGGAGCCTGCATGGCCCTCTTCCAGCGAGGCTTCTGCTCCTTGATGCCGGACATCTGGGTGCTGAAGAAATCGAATGACGCGGCGTAGAAGTCATCGCTGAGGGATCCGGTCGCGCCCTGGATGAGCTGGCCGGCGACGTAGTCCTTGAGGACAGCTAGGTCAGCTCCGCCGAAATATTCGCAGAAAGCCTTGAAGAACGAAGGCTCGCTGACGATAAGTTTCTGCTGGTCGGCGATTCCTCTGGTCTCGAAATAGAGTTTCCAGTCGAAGCCTGGGTAATTTTTGATGAGTTCCTCAGTGCTGCAAGGGTTGTACTGAGCCTGGATATTCCTTTCCTGAACGCTGGTCCAGGAGTTGATGGCGAGGACATCCTCGACCGCGAGAGCATTGGCGGCAGCTTTCTCCGGCTCGGCCACTCCGGTCAGTGAGAACACTTTAGCCAGGAAGTTACGGTAACCTTCCTTGATGGCGGCGTTCTCAGCCTCAACATAATAGTCACGGTCGCCGATTCCGAGGCCGCCCTGTCCCAGATAGAGGATCTGGTTGTCGCTGTCGGCGAGGTCGGACATCACGTAAGCCCCGAAGAACGAGCTTTCGGAGACATTATGAAGCCCCGCGATGATCTTCACGAGAGCGTCCTTGTCAGCCGCCGCGTAGATCTCATCGACATATTTCTTCAAAGGGGCCGCGCCCTCGGCGTTCAGCCTTGTGGAGTCGAGTCCCTGCTTGTAAAGGTCGGAAATCTTCTGCTCGACCGTGCCTTTTTCCGTTTTCAACGTTCCCATCTCGGCGAACAAGTCGTTGAGTCTCTTGACGTTGTTCTCCCTCAACTGGTCGAATGAGCCGAAACGGGCGAACTCTGGCTTGAGAGGGTTGTTCTTCTGCCATCCGCCGGTCGAGTACTGATAGAAATCAACCGCCGGAGAAACCGTGGTGTCAAGGTTGGCCAGGTCGATCGCCGGCACCTTCTCCACCTGTTGTTTTGGCCCGCAGGCCGCCATCGCAAGCGCTGAAGCCATAATCACAAAACTTTTTTTCATATCCTATGAATATATTCGTTCTACTTCGTTCTGCAAATGTAGTGATTTTATCATAAAAAACGGCTCAATCCCCCTTCCGCGAAAAAGGGGCTTTCGCAGGGGGCTCGTGAGCAGGAAAGGCGCTTTTGCTCACGAAGGGAGCTTTCGCAGGGGGCTTGTGAGCAGGAAAGGCGCTTTTGCTCACGAAGGGAGCTGTCGCAGGGGGCTCGTGAGCAGGGAAGGAGCTTTTGCTCACGAAGGGAGCGTCAAAGAGCCTTGAGCCAGGAGATCATCCGGGAGATCACCTCGGGCGAGAAGGTCTCCTCGATGTTTTTATATTCAGAGACCTCGCCGGTGACGCAGTGCTGGAAAAGGTGGTTCAGGCCATCCTCCGCACGGATGACGCTCCTGCTGTTGGAAGGCAGGCCAGCCTCCAGAGCCGCAATATTCCTATCGCATTGGACTTGAGTGTCTTTTGCGCCATTCAGCGCCATGACAGGGCAGGTTATGCCGGAAAGGCTGTCGGACAGATCCAGACCTAAGAAAAACTCCATGTACGGGGTACGGAACGAAGGCAGGGCGGCGGCATAGTTCTTCCTCAGCGCGTCTGTGATGTCATAGTCGTCGGCGGAAGGCCTTTCTGTGTAGCGAATGGACTAAGGCACGCCATCGGTACAGGAAATACTCTTCTGGTGTACCAACCAAGTTATATCTGGCGTTTGGTACAGGGGATGGCCTTCTGGTGTACCAACCAAGCTATATCTGGCGTTTGGTACAGGGGATAGCCTTCCGGGGTACCAACCAAGTTATATCTGGCATTTGGTACAGGGGATGGCCTTCCGGGGTACCAACGGAGGGTGGGACAATAGTTGGTGCAGAAAAGCCGCCTCAAGAGTACAATGATTAAACTGGCATACCTTACTCATCCCCAGCCTGTCAGTTTCAGCAATGCCTCTCCTATGTTACTTTATGAAAATCAGCTTCTTGTTCTTGTAGGACAGAATCGTCTTCTGTCTTGACAGGACTTCGTAACCGATGAGGCCGTCGATTCTTTCGTCCTTGTTCCTGTTGAAGTGGCTGATGTTATTGAACACGGTTTGAGTGTGCCGGAAGGTTTTGCCACCAATCTTGAGACTCTTTAATTTTCCGACGTGGACCTCCGCACCCTCGTCATTGCTGATGCCTTTCAGCTTTGTCGTCTTCACTCTCCTCAGCATACTCTCGAACTCATCCCATCGCTTGGAGTCAATAAGATTATTTCCGGCTCCGCAGTCAATTCCCAATGTGAGGCTCGCCGTATCTATCTGAGCCTTGATGAGAGGAATATGACGCATAGTCTTGCTCATCTCAAAAGGAACTTCATCATATTCATACTTGCGCTCCTTCAGGAAAGTCTCCGTATAATCCGGATCAATCAGAGTCAGCGTCTTTTTCTTGTAGTCGAACAGCAGGTCATAGTCCTTGTAGACATCATATCCGATCAGTCCATAAACATCAGTTCCTTTCTCCAGATGAGACAAGTCAGATGCCATCACCTTTATCCCGTTTGCCCGTATTCCGTTGAAATCAAAGGAATCAACTGTAATGACATCCTGACCGCCGCTAATTTTTCCATTGACGTCCTCAGATGAACTCATGCGCGCTCCCTCTTCGTCATCATTTCCTCTGAAATACTTGCTGTTCAGATAAAGTATAGGGCAGCCGCTGTCAATGATGAAATTATGTTTCTCTCCATTGATTGCAGCCTGAGTGACAATCATATTGTTCTTTGTCAATGTTATCGGAACCGTGATCACCTTTGACTGAGGCTTCTCAAACTTGAATCCCTTGTCAGCCTGCTTGACCGTCGCCTTCAGCAACTCAAGACTTTTGATCTTATTCTCGTCGTTGAATACAAAGGTCGTGGTCCTTTCACCAAGTTTTGAATATGTGAACGAATATACCAGCGTCAGCGTATTGCCGCCATGACGCTCGGACACCTTTTTATATTCAGCGATGCTGTCATTCGACTGTTCCAACTTCCCGAAGATGGCATTCAGCACAAGACTGGCGACATCGCCTTTCTGACCGGAGCACTCAAAATCCGAGGCCAAGTATGGCTGAAGAGCCTCCGAAGAATAACTGTTTACGGCATTAACCGTCTCTTTGACAACATTCTCGCAATCAGTCAACGACTGAGCCTTCAAGCAAACGGCGCCGAAGAAAAGAAGCACCGCAATACAAACCTTTTTCATTTCTTTATGAATATACAAACTCACTAACAGCCTATGCCTTATGATCACTTCGTCACGACCTTGATGACCGCGATGTCTTTCCTGCCGGAAAGTTCCACGGCTTCCTTGCAGCCAGCCTTATAGACAGTCATCGAGGCGATGGATTCTGGCTTGATTTTGGTCAGGGCCTCCTTGTCGCATTTCTTGCCGTTGATGATATAAATCGCAGCCTTAGACGAGATTATCGTGGAATTCGCATTGGTGTAAGTCTTACCATCGATAGTGACGACTGTCTCAACGTTTCCAACGCCCCCTTCTTCACCGTCGGCGGATGACTTGACCTCAATCACTTTCGCTTTCCGGCCATCGGTACGGATCACGTGCAGTCTTACAATCTCGCTCTCAGAATTGCCTTTGGTGAGAACGATTTTGTAATAACTTATCGTCTTGCCGACAAGCTGGCTGCCGTCAAACCTGCCAACTGCCTGATTGTTGATAATATACCTGTCAAGCGTGTCCACACTTGCCGTCACCGCGGAGGCATTGATATTCAACGCGCATATCGCACTCAAAAATATTCCTAACATGATTTATTGATTTTTAGTAAGCGTTAAAAAATAAGTTGAACTAAATTTTGTGTCAGATTTATGAGGGTAGGTTTCTTTTGGAAGAAGGAGTGTGCCGGTGGCACTGACTGATGAGAAAAGAAATATAGACCATTGGCAGAACTACTTATTTCATCGCCGTGATAGAGACCGCACCGGCGCCGTCATCCCTGCGCATCACGTAAGAACACTCGCTTCCGTCTTTCATCAATGCTGTGAGAATGACACGGTTACCTTCGGGAGTTGCGGTGACCGACCTGACGTTGTCAGTGTCGAGGTTCATTATCTGCTGGATTCCTTCCGCGATCTCGATTCCGTCGAACCCGCACTTGCTGTCGCGGAGGTTCAATGTGAGGATCAATGCCAATGAGGCCGCTGCCGCCAGCATTGTCCCCCAGACTATCGGTCTGCGCCTGCGGGATTCCGACTTACGCACGATTCTGTCGAACTCGGCCGCGGAGGCGTCGGAAAGGTAAGCGTTCTCAAGTTCCGCCAATGTTCTGTTATCCTGTATCATATTCATTGCTCCTTTAATATTTCCTTCATCTTGCGCCTTGCCTTTGAGAGCAAGGCCTTTATCACGGACTTGTCCTTGCCGGTGCTTGCGGACATTTCGTCCAAAGTACAGTTCCCGGCCTCCTTCATCCGCATATATTCCCGTTCAGACGGGGTCAAACTGCCGTAGAATTCTTTTCTAAGTATGGACGCATCCTCCCGCTCGACTTCGACGGCTGCGGATGTTCCGCCCGGAAAGACATCGCCCGCAATCGGTTCAGTATCAAGATGCCGCTTCCGGTAATGCGAGACGCAGATGTTCTTCGTTATCTTGACCAGAAGCGCTTCGGTGTTCCGCACCGGGTAGCCTTTCTCGGAGAGGTTCCAGAAAGCGAGCAGCGCCTCCTGAACAATGTCCTCCTCGTCAATGGCCATATCGGTCGCCCGGCTGAAACGCCTTGCCAGCGCTTTCAACCTACCGTTATGCTCCCGTGCGATATTTCCGAATTCCTGTTCTGTCATATTCCTTCAAAGCGGCTTTCAGACCGCCTTCATCTGCAAGTCGCAAAATCAGGACGAAAGTTAACAAGATTCCGCTAATTATATAGTCAAAACCGCGGTAAAGATGACCTCGCGGCCGCGCAGGGCATATTCGTAGGTGAAAGTGTTGATTGAGTCGTAGAGGGTGTAGCTGTAACTCCGTTGGTCTAGGGCGTTGCGCAGGTCGAGGGACAACTTCCAGGCCTTGTGCTTCCAGACAAGGCCGAAATCGAGCAGCGTCATCGTCTTGAACACATCGTCCGTGAGTTGTTTTCTGGTGATCTCGGTCGCCGCGCTGAGAATCAGGGATTGCGCCGGAGACACACGGATGGACATCTCGTGACTTCTTGAGTCATAGCTTTTTGCCACGCCCTCGTATCTTGACGATGTACGGCTGAAGTCGCCGGAATAATTAAGTTCCAGCCAACCTACAGGATGTGAGGATACTGACGGCGAAATTACCAGACTGTTTCCTGTAAAATCCATCACCTGCCCGTTCTGCATTGTCCGGCCCTCATTGTGCAGATATGATCCTTTCAGGGACACCTTGGTCCTGATCGGCGCGATCTGTTTGGTCACACCGATCTGAGCGATTATATTGTCCGACACATTGGGGACAAGCGCGCGGTCATTCAATATGCTGCCGCCGCTCACCGTGACGGACGGAAGCAGGTTCCTCCAGTTCCTGACATAGGCAAGGTCGGCATTGACAAACCATTGGCTCAAAGGAATCTTGAAATCGTAATGAGCGTTGGCTGTCAGATATTTGCTGTCCGAGGCCATCCCCGGTACCATCCGCAAAGTAGTTCTGTCGATTTGAACCGGTCGTGTCAGGAAATCCAGGACATCACCGATGTTTCTGGAATATGACACTTCAGTCCTGACAGTGGAACGTGCGGAGAGCCGCCAGTTGAGATACAGCTCAGGACATACGGAAAAATATTCAGTCATATCACCTCCTCGCCAGATCGCGTCGCCACGGACCGGCACTTCCGCGCGCAGCACAAAATCCCGCAGACTGTACTCGTACTGAGGGGAGAAGGATAGCGCCGCCTTGGTCACGTGCAAATCGTTGTCCTCGTTCGTCAAGCCATCGCCAGTTCTGTCCGTTTTCAGCCAGTCAGTTTGAGTATTGAATATCAATGGTATATATATCCTGTTATGGCGCTTTTTCCACACTGCGGAGACTGTGTTCTCCGAAGAAAACACCTCACCTGAAACCGACTGCAATATGCCGCCATCACCTGACGATATATTCAATGAATATGACGGTGAAGCGGAATATGCCATATCGGAAGATACGCTCCACAGCAGCTTGTCCTTACGCCATCTGGCACTGAAGTCGCTTCCGAAATCCATACTGTTGAGGGATTGGGACTGGGATGACATCTCGCCGTTAAGTTCAACCGGCACGGCGGAGCGGGTAAAATCCATATTCCCGTGCAACTTCTCTCTGATGAAGCATTTGTCGGAGTTCTTCTGGTACTCAAGGGAAAGCCAAGGGCGCTGCGTCTTCGTTCTCGGAGAGGTAGTCTGCGACATCACAATCTCGTTGCCCTCATCATAATATTGCCCTTTGAATGAATATGAATAGTCACTCCTCGCCGAACTGTAACCTGCGTTGCCTTTGATCGTCGAGTATTTGCCGACCTTATGGATCGCATTGACTGTCACGGCCATATCTGACGGGCTGATGTACCTGTCGGCTTTCATTGGAGGGTGCGATGCAGACAAGCCTCCGGCCAGTCTTTTGACGGCGGTCACGTCACTCTCCGATTTAAGGAAGTCCGTGCCTTTATCCAAGGCGAACCCTTTGATGTTCCCGACATCCAACGACGCTATCACCTGTGTCTTCGCGCGGAACAGCATCGCCGAGCCCTTGGCTGAATACAGCCAACGGTCTCCATAACCGGCGGAGGCCTCGTATGAGCCGACCGGCTTTATCTTGGCCTTGTCATTGAGCTTTACATTGATCGCCACGTCATCGGAGAAGGTGTTCCTGTCAATGGCCGCCTCCTTGTGGTTGCTCAGAACCTGGACGAAGTCCACATACGCAGCCGGGATTCCAGAAGTGGCGATGTTGTACTTGCCGCCAAGCAGGTTCATTCCCTCGATGTAAAATCCGGATATGTCCTTGCCGAGGTACTTTATCCGTCCGGACTCCTCGACATCGATTCCCGGAAGCCTTTTCAGGGCATCCTTCAGGGTGTAGTCCGACCGTGTGGTGTAAGCAGAGACGGCATAGGAAAGAGTGTCGCCGAGCTGCCGGATCGCCGGAGCCCTGACAACGGCCTCCTTAAGGCCTATCCTCTTCTCTTTCAAGGAGAAGTCGCACGTCCCGGACGTGTCTTTGTGTAAGATCACGGAAGACGATTCATAGCCAAGGCAATCCACGGAAACGACGACATCTCCTTTCCTCTCAACGGAAAGCGAATACCCACCTTTGTCGTCCGATGTCGTGTAGCCAAGAATCGTCGAGGAGGATGTCGCCTTTATTATCGCGCCGGGCACGGGATTCCCGTCTGAGTCCTTCACGCAACCTTTTATCGCGTTCTGCTGCGCCAAGGCCATCACGGAGACGAGGATGAATATGACACAAGTGACTATGCGTCTCATATTCAGACATTCAATGGCAGCCGCTATTTCAGTTCAAGCGGAACATACCCGTTGGTACGCAGGCGCAGCTGGACACCGTTGATGTGAATAGATCTGCTGCCGTCGTCATATTTATGGATGGACATCTCGCTGATTGATTCCGGAGGCAGGTTCCCCATCGGGTCGGACTCGAACATATTCTTCGCTTTCACGAACTTTTCTCTTGTCGTGGTGGTAATATTCTTGTCGGAAACCGGGGTTATGGCCGATGCCCCGTTGCGCAGGATGATGGCCTCGAACTTATTGGCTCCATCTGAATCTTCCGCCGCCAGAATCAACCCCGGCAGCCCGCACAATTTCCACGGGCCATACGACACGGGAATATCCTGGCTGTACCACGCCGTCCACTTCCTTCCGCCATATTCACACTCGGCCTTGTGACACTGGTAGCCGCAGATAGTTTTCTCGTCATCCGCCAAAGTCCATTTCATCGCCTTGGAATCTTCCGTGTATGAATATCTGTCCGGAATTATCGTCCCGTAAACCGTCATATTCCCCGCCGGCTCGTTCTGGAAGATAGCATAGTCGAAATATTGCGCCTTCTTCTCCTCCCGCAGACGGAACGCCTCCACCTGATCTTCCGAGGCACCGGACGTTCTTGCCGAGTCAAGCTGGAACGTGGAATAGTCAACGAACTTCGCCGACCGCTTCCCGACCTGAAGGATTGTGGAATATACATCCTCCCGTCCCTTGTCATCAGATGTGCGGTACTCATACACGCACTCAATGTCCGCCGTCCGTTCCTCCGACGGCCCGCCGATGCCCTGCACCGCTGCAACAACTGCAGAAATAATCATTGCGATCATTATCACCGTTTTCTGTTATAGTCGCAGAAAACGGAGAAAGGTTAACAGGAGATAACTGATATATTCATCTAAGAAATTGTTTGGCATACCAACAAAGTTACGGCAGACGTTTGGTACAGGGAAAAGCCCTCTGCCGTTCATTTTCTGTCCTATAAGAAACAATCGGAGACCGCTCTTCCAGGTGCGAAAAACCATACACACCTAAAACACCATCGGCTTGACTGCCGGCAAGTAGGTATTCCAGGGGTGAATATATTTGCGCACCTGAGTGTTATGGGCATTTTTTGGAATAGTCAGCGGAACATCAGTGCAGCACTATCTATGTCTGACTAATCTTAAAAGCATTATATGCCATTAACAAGCACAATTATTCGCTGATCGCAACCGTTAGGTCGTTGGTACGATGCGGAGGAATACAGTCAACGGGTATATTAATTCCTGATTTTATATGACCTTGATTATGCAAACCTCAGCAAAGCGCGCCAATGATGGCATCTATATTGCATTTTGCAATCAAATATGATATATTTCATAAATAATCTTTTTATTATGGGACAAGCAGCGGTTACTATCAGGATGGATGCCGATATAAAAAGGCAGTTCGATGCCCTTTGTCAGGATTTTGGGATGAGTGCCAACACAGCATTCAATATCTTCGCGCGCTCGGTTGTCCGCAGTCGAAGCATCCCGTTTGAGATTCAGGCGGACTCAAAGGAGACTATTGCAGCCAAGACAGCGATCCCGCAATAATGACTATCTTTGCGGTATGGAGAAACTGGTGATTATCGACTCCTGTATGAGACCGGAGTCCAGAACGAGAAGGATACTTGACGCGGCGAAAGAGGCGCTTTCGTCAAGGTACGACATTGAGAGCATTGACGTTAACGAGGCCGCTTTGCCTCCGCTTACTCCCAAGAGCCTTGCCGAGAGGTCTTCGGGGATTGTCCCGAAAGCCACAGTCGCGCTCGCCCGAAAGATCGCGGCGGCCGACAGGATCATTATTGCGGCGCCTTTCTGGGATATGAGCTTCCCTGCCGCCCTGAAAGCCTTTTTCGAGAATATGTCCCTCTACGGAGTGACCTTCACGGACAACGGGCAGACCTGCACGGGACTGTGCCGATGCAAGAAAGTGATGTACATAACCACAAGAGGAATGAATATCCCGACGGGCAGCACCAGAGAGCAAGGCAGCACCTATCTGCAGGCCTTGGCTTCGCTCTGGGGTCTGGGCGAGATCACCACCGTGGCCGCTTGGAATCTGGATTACCTCTCACCCGAAGAAGTGGATGAGAAACTGGCCGATGCCTCATCACTCGCCAAGGCCATTGCGGTTTCGTTCTGATTCTTACGGGGAATCATTCCTGAGGGCTTGAAAGATTCGCGCTTAGTTGATTTGGATCAATCATAGGAAGCGGAAACTTTGACAAATTGGTTCCAGCAGTCTTTACAACCAAGATTCCACGCATAGTACCGATAGCCACACTTATAAGGTGAGGCATAATGTGCGATATCGTGATATTATTGTTGTCATCTGTATTTATGAACCGAGCAAGGTCTTTTACTTCAAATTCAAATCGATAAACACTTTCAAGGATAACTTCTCCTTCCAACTCGTATTTTGTACCAAAAATAAGAGTCATCTTATTATTCTCCACATCTGGTTGAATCTGGTTGGAGAATCCAAGTTGTATGGCTTCCGAATGCGCATCATCGGCAATCTTGCCTGGAGATATCATAAAACTTTCTTCACTAATGGAAGTAAGTCTCATTTGAATATTGACATTATTATCCACCATAATAAATCAGTTTGAATACGAGATTACACAAGAATTGGTTTTCCTATCCGTATAGTTCCCATCAGAAAATTCGGAAGGAATGATGTACGTATTAATGGGGACAAAGACATACTTGACATCTGGTTTATGCTTCACTTCCACAATCGGTTCATTAAGAACCGCCGAAATCTTCGCGATGGAAGTAGTCGTGAATCCGTGACTTCCAGTCAGCCATCTTGAGATCTCCGATTCGCGCTTCCCCATCAATGCAGCGAATTCACGCTGTGTCATATTCTTTTCCTGAAGAATATCATAGATACGATTTGCAATATCCATATTAAGACGAACCTCGGACCGTATCTCCGGGGCCACATCAGCGAGGCAATCTTTAAACAGAGGATCGATTTTCATAAGGTATCTATATTGTAATGGTCTCAACAATTCGTTTGAGTGCATCAAAGTCTTCAAAATCCGTATCCGCTTGTCTAACGATTGCCTTGATTTGGCACTCAATATCCCGCAAATCTCCAACAATCGCCAATAGGACAGGATCTTCTTCATATGATTGCGAAGTCGTAACCGCGCCTCCTCCTAAAATCAAGATTCTGTCAGATAGTCGAAGGCAATAAAGTCTCATCTTTCCTATCTTTCTGTTCATTCGAGGAATATCAACATATGTCGGAAGAGCCTTAACATTTCCGCCTTCGGGACGAAAATATCGCTGAAGAGCACCGGTCTCTCCCATTTTCTCGATGACAGAAAGTATTGCACCGAAGAATTTTTTCAACTGCGGATGCCCGTGAGACCGATTGGCAAGAAGAAACTTCCTAAACTCATTTTGTTCTTCACCGTCATACTTAGGCGAATACATACAGACCTTATCAGTCTCCAACACAAGTTCCAACTTCCCCATACCATTTGTTATTTATGTGGCAAAGGTATTCTATTTTCCTCACACCGCCAAATAAACTTCACTTTTTTGTTAAGTTTCGCCAAATTAAAAGAATTCAAGTATAATCCTGTTCTAACGTTTCATTATTTCATGCAGCACAGCAGAAATGGACAACTTATTAGAATTTTCTTATCTTCGTAGACATATCATCAGATGATATGTTTAATTAAAATGAAAAAGACAATCAACACACAGACATATCATTCACCGTGCGGCGACCTGCTGCTCGGGTCGTTTGAGGGCAGGCTCTGCCTTTGCGACTGGATGGCGGAAGAGCATAGGCTGCTGGCGGACAGACGATTGGAACGGAGCCTGAATGCGGAAATGAAAGACACCCCATCGGAGATCACCGCAAAGGCAGCCAAGGAACTTGATGAATATTTTGCCAGAGGACGCAAGACATTCGATCTGCCCCTTCTGTTCGTCGGCACAGAGTTTCAGGAAAAAGTATGGAACACCCTGCTGGAAGTCCCTTACGGGGAGACCCGGAGCTATGGCTGGATGGCCGAGATGATTGGTAACCCGAAGGCAGTAAGGGCGGTAGGCACGGCCAACGGCTCGAACTCCATTTCGATCTTCGCTCCCTGCCACCGCATCATAGGCAGCAACGGAAGCCTTACAGGCTATGGCGGCGGCCTTCCTGCAAAGAAGTTTCTCCTCGAACTCGAAGGCGTGAAGCTTTAGTGAATACAGTCCGCGAGCAGTCAAGCCCATCCACGCACAAACGTGCTTAAACACGTCTTCCGTGCGTAGAACCAAGGTTCTAACGCAAGGTGTCCGCCAATCAAAGCGTCTTGATCCAAGCAATCATCTCGGAAAGGACTTCCGGGGAGAAGGTCTCCTCGATGCTTTTATATTCAGAGACCTCGCCGGTGACGCAGTGCTGGAAGAGGTGGTTCAGGCCATCCTCCGCACGGATGACGCTCCTGCTGTTGGAAGGCAGGCCAGCCTCCAGAGCCGCAATATTCCTATCGCATTGGACTTGAGTGTCTTTTGCGCCATTCAGCGCCATGACAGGGCAGGTTATGCCGGAAAGGCTGTCGGACAGATCCAGACCTAAGAAAAACTCCATGTACGGGGTACGGAACGAAGGCAGGGCGGCGGCATAGTTCTTCCTCAGCGCGTCTGTGATGTCATAGTTGTCGGCGGAAGGCAGAGGAGCCCTCGTCCTGATCGCCGTGAAAGTGTCGGAAAGCAGACGGGCAAAGGCCTCGACCTCGCTCTCGGGCAGGCCGGCGGACTCAAACGCACGCCGGTTCTGCGCCAGCAGCGTCTCCGCTCCTGAGACAATCATTCCCGCCAGACTGACGGCAAAGTCAACCTGCCTCTCGCCCGCAAGCATCAAGGCGATGGTCCCACCCTCGCTGTGGCCGATCACACCGACACGTTCAAACCTATCCCTCAGCAACTTGACTCCCGCCAGAGCATCGTTCTTCAGATCCTCGGTCGTGCAGAGAACCACATCGCCGGTCGATTCCCCGAACCCCCTGTCATCGTACCGCAGCGTGGCGATCCCCGCCCTCGCGAAAGCATCCGCGATGACAGCGAACGGCTTGTGACCGAACAATTCCTCGTCCCTGTTCTGGAGACCGCTGCCCGTGACCATGACAAGCACTGGAGTCTTTCTGTCACAATCCGCCGGCATTGTCAGTGTGCCTTTCAGCACAGCGTCCCCATTGGAGAACGACACCTCCTCGGTAGTGTAAGGGAACGGCCCGACCGGAGTCTGTGGCCGCCTGAACACCGGAGCGCCCGGCGTAAGCGTCATCGGAAACGACATCCCACGCTGGGTGAAAGTCCCGACAATCGTCTTCCCGAGATAAATCCCCTTGAATGAAGCGCTTATCATCGGAATATTCAACTCAATGCCGCCGACCGCGTCCCGTGAGACCTCAACCGCGATTCCTTTCGCCCCCTGATCCGGCACATCAAGTGTAGCCCCCTCATCACTCAGATTAAACACGAGTGCCAGTTCAGTTCCGGAAACCTCCAGTTTTCCCGTCCAGACCCCTTCCTGCCCCATCAGCGGCAGCGCGGCGCAGACCATCACCAGCACGGCAAACAAAATCCTTCTCATATTCAAACATTTAATTCACGAATATACTCATTCTGGCGAAAAATTCAAACAGCCCTCCTCCCCGAACCGCCATATACCGCCATCAAATCAAGTCTCATCAATGGGTCCGGCTCCGGAACCTTACAAAACACGTTCACGGCAAAAGGCCATGGAGTGCCAACAATCAATGAATATGTTGAAAAGCTTTCATCCATCCAATTGTCGTTTTCCTTAAGTAAGCGTTAAAAAATAAGTTTAACAAAACAACTTCTCATTCTCAGCGGACGCAGGACGTGGACCGGAAGTGGCGGTACGGCAATTTATGAGTTGTCAAAAACCGTGTACGTTAACGGAAATATGAAAATATTTATTATCTTTGCCGTTAGGTAAGCGTTAAAGAATAAGTCGGTAAAGATTTGGCAATATTTTCAAGGATATATATCTTTGGGAAGAAGGAGTGTGCCGGTGGCACATGACTGATGAGAAAACTTTTCGATAAACGAGAGCAAAGGCAAAACTTGTTTTGCATCTGCAGAGCGTGGAAAAGTTGCTCAAAGCGTATATAGACTGAAAAGACAATCATAGATTACCAAGTTATCCTTAAGGATTACCGGAATGTGCGCCGAGCCTGGCGGAAGCGCGGCAGAAAAGAGATAAAACATTCACACAAAATAAATTACGCAATATGGCAAGGATAATAACATTCGGAGAGATAATGCTCAGGCTCGCCACGCCCGGTCATCTCAGATTCTCACAGGCACATGAGTTCGAGGCCACATTCGGCGGCGGAGAGGCCAACGTGGCCGTGTCGCTGGCCAACTACGGACAGGACGCGCAGTTTGTGACGGCGCTGCCTGCCAACGACATCGCGAAGGCATGCCTTGCGGAACTTCGGGGGCTGGGTGTCGGCGTGGAGTTCTGCATCGAGAGCGGCGACAGGGTCGGCATCTACTACATCGAGAAGGGAGCGGTCGCCCGCCCAAGCAAAGTGATCTATGACCGCGCGCACTCGTCAATCTCCGAGATCAAGCCCGGAATGATCGACTGGGACAAAGTGTTCGGGAAGGCAGACTGGTTCCACTGGACCGGCATCACCCCGGCCATCAGCCAGAGCTGCGCCGATGTCTGCCTTGAGGCCATACAGGCGGCAGAAAGGCACGGCGTGAAGGTTTCCTGCGACCTCAACTACAGGAAGAATCTCTGGAAATACGGCAAGACAGCTTCGGAGATCATGCCAGCCCTCGTGGCCGGATGCGATGTGATCATCGGCAACGAGGAGGACGCGGAGAAGGTCTTCGGTATCAAGCCGGAGGGATTCAACGCCGAGGCCGGAGTGATCGACACAGCCAAGTTCGAGTTTGTAGCGAAGTCGCTCATGGAAAGATTTCCCAAGGCCACGAAGGTGGCCATCACCCTGCGGGGATCGGTCAACGCCGACCACAACACCTGGGGCGCTGTCCTGTATGACGGGAAGACCCTCTTTGCATCAAGGCGTTACGACATCACGGACATCGTCGACAGAGTCGGCGGCGGAGACTCCTTCGGCGGCGGACTGATCTATGGTCTCCTCAACTACGGCGACGACCAGAAAGCCCTTGACTTCGCCGTGGCCGCCTCGTGCCTGAAGCACACGATCGAGGGCGACTACAACCGCGTGACCACAAAGGAAGTGGAGACACTGATGAGCGGCAACGGCTCGGGCCGTGTCTCACGATAAGAATTTTTTATTTACGAATATGGCAAGATACAACAAGATTCAGGTGATCTCCACAGCCCTTGAGACGGGGCTTGTGCCTGTGTTCTACAATGAAGATCTTGAGACATCCAAGGCCGTGCTGAAGGCCTGCTACGACGGCGGGATCAGCATGTTCGAGTTCACGAACAGAGGCGATTTCGCGCATGAGATCTTCGGCGGACTGGTAAAATACGCCAACGACAAGCTTCCCGGGATGATTCTCGGCGCGGGATCTGTGATCGACGCTCCGACAGCGGCGCTCTACATTCAGGAGGGAGCCAACTTCATCGTCGGCCCGCTCTTCAATCCGGAGGTAGCGGAGGTCTGCAACCGACGCCTCGTACCGTACATTCCCGGATGCGGATCGGTCACCGAGGTCGGCAACGCCCAGGCCGCCGGCTGCGACATCTGCAAGATATTCCCGGGAGACGTGCTCGGACCTTCCTTCGTGAAGAGTGTCAAGGCTCCGATGCCGTGGACACAGGTTCTGGTCACCGGAGGAGTCAAGCCTGAGGAGGAGAACATCCGCGCCTGGTTCAAGGCCGGGGCCTCATGCGTCGGAATGGGCAGCAACCTCTTCCCGAAGGATGTCATCAAGAGCCGCAACTGGGCCGCTGTCACAAAACTCTGCTGCGACTCTCTGGCGATGATCGCCGAGGCGAGGCAATAGGGCTGGGTCTTTCACGTTACCCCCTCCCTAAATCCCTCCCCTCGGGGGTGGGATGCGCTTTGCGCACCCCACTGGGCCTTTCCTTTCACTGCATGCAGTGAAGAAGAGTGGTGTTTCGCAAATGCGAGACTTGAGCAGCTCAATAGAAACGATAATTGTAGCGGGAAAGCAGGTCAATGGAGCTGAAGTTGTCCTGACAGCGAGGACGTTTGCCGAACACAAGATAGTCCGTCAAGGTGATGACAGACGCCATCGCCTCACGGTCTGAGTGCTGGGCTATCAGGTACTTAACATAGCCGTCCCTAAGAGCGGAGATATTCTTTTCCAAGACATCGAAGCCCACGACATTCAATCCGTCGAGTCCGCGCTCCCTGAGGAAATCGCTGACAAGGTATATTCTTGAATTCAGTGTCACGATGTTGGCGCTTTTCCCTATTCCTTCGAAGGCCACATCCATGGCGGCATGCGCCTCGGCGGGATCTTTTGGGTTTATGACAACATCTCTGACCCGAGTGCCGGGGAAGCGGACCGAAAGATAGTCCATAAAGCCTCTTCTCCTCTCCTTTGAAGGATCGGAAAGGCCTTTCGTGTCACGCTCTATCCGGACCATGTACACCTCGTCCAGACTTTCCGGGGACGAACCGGACATCAGGACATCGGCGCAGAACACCCCGCTGTCATAGATCGGCTGGCCATAATAGGCCAGATGACCACTGACTCCGCCCACACTCGTGTTAAGGATAATGTACGGAAGGCCGGCCTTCTCCATCTCCCGGGCCACATCACACGTGGCATCCAGGAACATGGGCGCGATGACGGCTGCCGAGCAATTGTCCACAATGGCCTCACGGCAGACTGACAGGAAAGATTCCACATCATACTGGTCGTAAAGGTAGTCAACAATGTCCACGGAAAAGCGTCCGGCATAGTCCGCACTCTGGCTTATTCCGGAATGGGTCAGGTCCCAGAACTCGCCGGCGCTGTACATCGGCATGATGACAGCTATCCTGTGCGACTCGTTCCTGGCAAGCATGGAAGCGTACACGTTGGTTTTGTAGCCAAGTTCCCTAACCGCCCTCAGAACCTTCTCCTTGGTCTTTTCCGACACCTCTCCCCTTTCGTGCAGGACACGGTCAACCGTGCCGATGGTGACTCCGGCAGCCTCCGCGACATCGCTTATTGTTGACTTGGACCTCTTCATTTCCTGCAATGTTACAAAAAATCATCGGTTCAGCAAAAGCCATAAGGAAATACTTGTGCCGAAGAGTTGCGACGTTTCATAAACCTGCGCGTCAGCACCATCGGAACAGCGTGGCTGATCGGGAAGCCAGCTCAATATGTAGCCTGAGCTCAATATGTGGCCTGAAAAAACAAGTTGTCCCAGATTAAGAGAGGTTTTTCGAGGACAGATCTCCTTTCGAGAGCGAAAAGATTCCTTAAGTAACCTTCAAAAAATAACCTGCCTCATCTTAAGGAATCTTTTCGGTCTATATCTGTTTTCTCATCAGTCATGTGCCACCGGCACACTCCTTCTTCGAAAATAGATCTATCCTCGAAAATCTTCTCCTAATCTGAAGCAGGTTATTTTTTTCACGTTACTAAGATGACGATGGCTGTTTTTTCAGGTTGCTATATTCATAAGTATCGTCAGACGCGGTTGTAGTAGGCCCTGTAGTCTATGTCATTTCTCGAAAGCAGGATCGCGACTCACGCCATAGACACCGGATGTCACTAGACTTGTGTCATCGTCCACTGCCACCCCGACACCGGAACTTTACAAAACACGTTCATGGTAAAAGGCCATAGAGTGCCACCTGTCAATGAATATGTTGAATAACTTTCATTCTTTATTCAGACTTTTTCAGGACATTCTTAGTTCTGCTGTCACCAAGAGCCATTCCCGCTGAACGTGTTTTGTAGAAAACACAGTAACCTTGCACGCATAGCCGCACTACGGACTGTGGGGCGTTTTTTTTCGCAGACTTGCTGATTGTTTATAGCGGAATCGGCGCTTTGACAGGCCCAGTGACCGGAAACAGCCCAGATAAACGAGGACTCTTCCTGACAGTATTTAGCGGAATCGGCGCTTTGACAGGCCCAGTGACCGGAAACAGCCCAATAAACGAGGACTCTTCCTGACAGTATTTCACGGGGCGGCGCTTTGACAGGCTCCGCAACCGGAGACCATACGGAACAGGAAGGAGGATTGGCGCATGAAGGGTGCCACGATGATACAATCAGAGGCCGATGGAAGGCGGAGAATTTTTTTAGGTCGGTGGGTTTCACTATCTTTGCGGGTCGAAACGCGGGATTATGGCGAATATGGCTGGAATCGGGAAATTCATCAAGGACTGGATGCTGCCTCTGGCAATCATCCTCGGGATCACATCCTATCTGATCCTGTTCTTTGTCAATCCTTTGGCGCGATCCATCGAGCCGGGATTCTCGCGGTTCGCCAAGGATGTCCAGCCGGTTTTCATGGCCACGATGCTGTTCCTCCAGTTCAACACGATCTCCCCGCACGACCTCCGATTCCGGAAATGGCATTTCCTTGTGCTTGCGTTCCAGATCGCGACATTCGTCCCGCTCACCTGGCTGGTCGCCACCATGCCGGACGGCGACCTCAGAATACTCGCCGAATGCGCCATGCTCTGCCTCATCTGCCCTACGGCGGCAGCGGCGGGAGTGATTACCGGCAAGCTGGGCGGAAGTCTTTCTGACACAGTGTCCTACGTGGTACTGATCAACATTTCCGTCGCGGTGATTCTACCGGTAGCCATCCCGATTGTCAATCCGGACACCGGAACCACTTTCCTCGAAGGATTCATTGCGATCTGCGCGAGGGTGTTCCCTCTGCTCGTCCTGCCGCTGCTTCTGGCGTGGTTCATACGCTACACCATGAGACGGCTCCAGCGCTGGCTGATGCGCTTTACCGACTGGGCTTTCTACTGCTGGGGCATGGCTCTGACATTCTCGATCTATCTCGCCACAAGGTCGCTGATGAACAGCGGTATCTCCATTTGGACCGCGATAATGATCGGAGTCATCTCGCTGATCTGCACAATCCTCCAGTTCGCGGTCGGAAGACTGGCCGGAAGAAAGGCGAACGGAAGCAAGGACCACAAGGTGACAAGACCTGACGAGATCACCGCCGGACAGGCTCTCGGCCAGAAGAACTCAGGCTTCCTGATCTGGCTGGGCTACTCCTACATGACCCCGGTAACCTCCGTCGCCGGCGGCCTCTACAGCATCTGGCAGAACATCATCAACTCCCTCGAACTCTACGAGCAAAGTCACCGGACGGGGAAAAAAATAAATAAACATTAGAAAGTTTCCCTATACTGACTGCGACAGTTAAGTTTTATGAATATTTAGTCGATAATTATTCACAAAAACGTTATATTCAAAATTATCCTTTGTTTAAAGAAGTTTATTCGCTACCTTCACGGCGGTTTGAGTAAAATGCCGCCTTGAAGGTGCCTGAGGACATATTCCCCCAATAATTGATGTCCTTGACGCGACAGAGGAACGGCACACGAACATTAACAAATGGATGAGCCTGTCCTGAGACAGGATAGGACGCATCAGAATTATTAACTTATCAAATTTTTACATGAAGCACTTCTTATGCTTGATGATCGCCTGCATCGCGGCAGGCTTTGGGTGTTTGTTCGCACAAGACACCCGAACGGTAAAAGGCGTGGTCATTTCTTCCGAAGACAATCTGCCCGTCATCGGGGCGGCTGTCATGGAGAAAGGGACCAAGAACGCCACGATGACAGACATCGACGGTAAATTCACCTTGAAAGTCAGGCTGTCAGCGAAAACTCTGGAAATCAGCTGCCTTGGCATGAAGCCCAAGGATGTGGGCATCACTGACGGGGAGATGAGGATCTCCCTTGAGGCTGACACCGAGGTTCTCGAAGGCGTGGTCGTGACAGGTATGCAGAAGATGGACAAGCGCCTGTTCACAGGAGCCACCAGCAAGCTGAGCGCCGAGGATGTCAAACTGGACGGTGTGGCTGAGATCAGCCGGGCCCTTGAGGGAAGAGCCGCCGGCGTGTCCGTACAGAACGTGTCCGGAACATTCGGTACATCTCCTAAGATCAGGGTCCGCGGAGCGACCTCCATCTATGGCAGCTCCAAGCCTCTGTGGGTTGTGGACGGCGTGATCATGGAGGATGTGGCCGAAGTGGACGCCGACAACCTCTCCAGCGGAGACGCGGTGACATTGATCAGTTCCGCCATCGCAGGTCTTAACGCCGACGACATCGAAAGTTTCCAGATCCTCAAGGACGGATCAGCGACATCGATCTACGGAGCCAGAGCCATGGCCGGAGTGATCGTCGTGACCACGAAAAAAGGACATGCGGGAAGCAACAAGATAGCCTACACGGGAGAGTACAGCGTACGTCTGAAACCAAGTTACAACAGGTTCAACATCCTCAACTCCCAGGAGCAGATGGGTGTATACAAAGAGATGGAGCAGGCCGGCTACCTCAACCTGGCCGATGTCTACCGCGCGTCCAACAGCGGCGTGTACGGCAAGATGTACCATCTGATCAACCAGTATGACGCCACCAACGGCTCGTTCGGGCTGATGAACACCGAGGAGGCGCGGAACGCCTACCTCCGCGAGGCCGAGTACCGCAACACCGACTGGTTCGACATACTGTTCAACGACAACATCTCCCGCAACCATGCGGTCAGCATGTCAAGCGGAACCGACAAGGCGTCATACTACACATCCTTGAGCGTGATGAACGACCCGGGATGGACAAGACAGAGTTCGGTCAAGCGCTACACCGCCAACCTGAACGCACTCTACCACATCTCGGAGACCCTGTCCCTGAACCTCATCGGCAACGCCTCCTACAGAAAGCAGAGAGCGCCGGGAACATTGAGCTCATCGGTGGATCCGCTCAGCGGAGAGGTGAGAAGGGATTTCGACATCAACCCTTACTCCTACGCCCTCAACACATCCAGAACACTGGACCCTAATGAATATTATGTCCGCAACTACGCGCCATTCAACATCCTGCACGAGCTTGACAACAACTACATTGACCTGAAGGTCACCGACCTTAAGTTTCAGGGAGAGCTGAAATGGCATCCGGTCAAGCCATTGGAGCTGTCGGTGCTGGGAGCCTACAAGGCATCCTCAACGGTACAGAGCCACACTATCACGGACTATTCGAACCAGGCCTGGGCATTCCGGGCTATGGATGACGCCACGATGCGCAGCGCGAATCCTTGGCTCTACACCGATCCGGACAAGGCGAACTCCCTGCCGGTTTCCGTGCTGCCGGTGGGAGGCTTCTACCGTGAGACGAAATATTCGATGGAAAGCTACGACTTCAGAGCCACGGCAAGCTACAACAACGTGTTCGGCGAGGATCACATCGTCAATCTGTTCGGAGGTATGGAGACCAACGCCGTGAACAGGGAGAAGACATGGTTCAACGGTGTCGGCATGCAGTACGAGATGGGCATGCTGCCATCCTATGACTATCTCTACTTCAAACAGGGCAACGAGGAGAACGCCGGCTACTATTCCGTTGACAGGACAAGGCAGCGTGAAGTCTCCTTCTTCGGGACGGGAACATATTCCTATAAAGGAAGATACACCTTGAACGGAACAGTCCGCTACGAAGGGTCCAACAAGCTCGGCAAGAGCCGCAAGGCCAGATGGCTGCCGACCTGGAACGTCTCCGCCGCATGGAACGCCCACGAGGAGGAGTTCTGGCAGTCCTTCAGGGACGTGGTCTCCAACATGACGCTGAAGGCATCCTATTCACTGACTGCTGACAGGGGTCCTGCGAGCGTCAGCAACTCCAAAGCCATCATCAACAGCTACAACACTTGGCGGCCTTTCACATCAGTGAAGGAGTCCGGGCTCATCCTGTCCAGCGTCGAGAACAGCGAGCTGACCTACGAGAAGAAGCATGAGCTCAACATCGGGGCCGAGATCGGGTTCATCGACAACAGGATCAACATCGAGGCCGACTGGTACACGAGAAACAACTTTGACCTTATCGGACTGATCTACACGAAGGGAACGGGCGGACAACTGGCGAAGTTCGCCAATGTGGCCAGCATGAAGTCAAGCGGCGTGGAGTTCACGGTCTCCACACGCAACATCAAGACAAAGGATTTCAGCTGGAACACGGACTTCATCTTCTCGCACACGAAGAACGAGGTCACCGACCTCCAGTCAAACGCATCCGTGATGGACATGATCAGCGGCAACGGTTTCGCCATGGAAGGCTATCCGGTAAGAGCGCTCTTCTCGATGGATTTCCAGGGACTTAACGAAAACGGTTACCCGACATTCATAAACGAGAAAGGACAGCTTACCGTCAGCGACATCAACTTCCAGGAACAGCTCAAGAAAGACCATCTGGTCTACGAAGGACCGACAGATCCGACGATGACCGGAAGCCTCGGCAACATATTCCGCTACAAAGGTTTCACTCTGAACGCGTTCATCACCTACTCATTCGGCAACGTCATCAGGCTCGACCCTGTGTTCCACAATGTCTACAGCGACCTGGACGCGATGCCGCGCGAGTTCATCAACAGGTGGACGACGGGAGGCGACGAGAAAGTCACCAACGTGCCTGTGATCGCGGACAAACGCGCGAACCAGCAGGATCCGTACCTGAGCTACGCCTACAACGCCTACAACTACTCCACGGAGAGAATAGCCAAAGGCGACTTCATCAGAATGAAGGAGCTCTCGCTGTCCTACAATTTCCCGAAGAAGATGATCTCCAGGCTGAAGGTCAATGATCTGTCACTCAAGATCCAGGCCACCAACCTGTTCCTGATCTACTCGGACAAGAAACTGAACGGCCAGGATCCTGAGTTCTTCAACACCGGAGGCGTGGCCTCCCCTGTCCCGAGACAGTTCACCCTGACATTAAGACTTGGAATCTAAACATTTACTCATCAAGATACTATGAACAAAGCATTACTATACTTATCGATGATTCCGCTGGCGGCGGCATCCTGCGACGGATTTCTGGACACGGTTCCGGACGACCGCATCGAGCTTGACTCTAAGGACAAGGTGACGAAGATGCTCGTCTCCGCCTACCCTACCGTCTCAACCATACTGATCTCCGAGCTTTCGTCCGACAATGTGACCGACAACGGCTCGCAGTACGACACCTACGGACAGGTGTGCGGGGACGCATACCAGTGGAAAGACATCACCACCGACGACACCGACGCGCCGAAAAGCGTCTGGGACGCACACTACAACGCCATCGCAGCCGCCAACCAGGCGCTCAAGGCCATCGAAGAACTCGGTGGCGGAGCGGACTATGACGCGCAAAGAGGCGAGGCCCTCATCTGCCGAGCCTTCGCCCATTTCCAGCTCGCCAATCTGTTCTGCATGCCATACGATGCCTCAACAGCGGAAAGCACCCTCGGCATCCCCTACACCACCGAACCGGAGACAACCGTGCTGCCGGACGGAATCGAGCGCGGAACCCTGGCCCACACCTACGAGATGATCGACAGCGACATCGAGGAAGCCCTGCCGCTGATCGATGACAACATCTACTCTGTGCCGAAGTACCACTTCAACCAGAAGGCCGCCTACGCCTTCGCGGCAAGGTTCAACCTCTACTATCACAAATTCGACAAGGTGATTGAATATGCCGACAAGACCCTGGGGCAGGATCCTTCGGCGACCGTAAGGAACTGGAAGGCTTTCAGCGAGCTGGCGACAGACTTCGAGCTGCGCTGCAACTCCTACGTTTCCGGCAACGAGGCCTGCAACCTGATGCTCCTCACCGCCAATTCCTCCTGGCCATACGTCCAGGGGCCTTACGCCATCGGTCTTCGCTACGGCAGCGCCTACGACATCATGCTTAACGAGATCCTTCCCGGACCATGGGGCGGCTACAACAAGCTGAACATGGCTAACGGCATCTGGGGATTCGAGCAGAAATATTCATTGCCGAAACTTCTCGGCTATTTTGAATATACCGACAAGACCGCCGGCATCGGCTACCTCCACCTCGTGAACGTGGCTTTCTCGACTGACGAACTGCTGCTCTGCAGGGCCGAGGCCAAACTGCTGAAGACTCCGCAGGACATCGACGGAGCCGTGGCGGACATCAACATCCTCCTCAACTCCATGGCAGGAATAAACCTGACGAAGGATCAGATTGTCAACTACTTCTCATCCAAGCCTTACATGCCTCTGCACTTGAAGAAGAACAGCCAGCGATCGATCAAGAAGGAGCTTCACCCTCAGGGATTCTCCATCCCGGACCACACCACGGAGAATCTGATCCAATGCGTGCTGCATCTCAGGAGGGTAACCACCGTGCATGAAGGCCTGAGATGGAACGACATCAAGAGGTACGGCATCGAGTACTCACATGCAAGAAGCGGAAAAGCCGACGACGAGCTGCTCGTCAACGACCCGAGAAGGGCCGTGCAGATCCCTCAGGAGGTGATCGCGGCGGGACTTGAGGCCAATCCGAGAAACAACTAAAAGGAAAGACGAGATGAGAAAGTTAATATATTCATTTTTTATCATGACGGCGGTCCTTGCGTCCTGCTCAAAGGAAAAGCTTGACCAAAAGAGCATCTTCGACACTGACTCGCCGGAGAGAGGGGCGTTTGACACCTGGTTGCTGCTCAACTACGTGGAACCCTATAATATTCAGTTCAACTACAAGTACATCGACCGTGAGTCCGACAACAACTACAACCTGGTCCCGGCTGAATATGACAAGGCCGTAGCGATGGCCAAGCTGACGAAGTACCTGTGGATCGACTCCTACAACGAGCTGCTCGGCGACACCTTCATAAAGACATACTGCCCGAGGATGATCCAGCTCATCGGCTCCAAGGCCTTCAACAGCCAGGGATCCGTCGTGCTTGGAACCGCGGAGGGCGGACTGAAGATCACACTCTACAACATCAACGGTCTGAATCCGTCCAGCCCGAGCATAGATTTCCTCAATGAGTGGTTCTTCAAGACGATGCATCATGAGTTTGCCCACATCCTGCATCAGACAAAGAACTACTCCACGGACTTCAACCTGATCTCGACCGACTATCAGGGACCGAGCTGGCTGAATCTGGAAAGCGACGCCGTGGCCAACAAGATGGGCTATGTCACATGCTATGCCAGCTACAGCCCGGACGAGGACTTCGTGGAGATCATCTCCAACTACGTCACCCATGCGAAAGGCTACTGGGAAAGCATACTCGCCACCGCCGGGGAGGAAGGCGGGGACAAGCTCGCGAGAAAGTTCGAGATTGTCAGGAACTACCTTCAGGAAAGCTGGGGCATCGACATCGACAAACTCCGCGACATCGTGCAGAAACGCTCCGCCAACATCTCACAACTTGATTTGAAAACACTTTAGGGATTGACACCATGACAAAGCATTTTATTGAATATCTACTGACAGCGGCCATGGCCGTCATGACGGCGCAGTCATGCGTCTCGAAGATTGATCCGATCTTCGACGAGTCTTCCGCCAACCGTGTCGAGGCCCTGGCCGAAAGGCTGAACGAGACCCTGACCGGCGCGCCGAACGGCTGGCTGCTTGAGTACTACCCTTCCTCCGGGCAATACTACGGGGGATTCAACGTGTTCCTCTCCTTCAGCGAGGGCAACAAGGTGAAGGTCGGCAGCGAGGTTGCCGGCAAGGGGAAAACCGCGACAAGCACCTATTCCATCTACCAGAGCGCGGGCTGCGTGCTGACACTGGACACCTACAACGAGGTGATGCACTACTTCGCTGATCCGGAGACCACCGGCGGACAGGGAGCCGGCTTCGGATTCGAGGGCGACTTCGAGTTCAACGTGCTGGATCTTCAGGACGAGAAGATTACCCTCAAGGGCAGAAAGACAGGCTCCACGATGACAATGACCCCGATGCCCGTCTCGATGTCCTGGGATGACTACATCGTCGCCTTGAAGGAAGAGGAGAGCGCGATCTCCAAACACACCCGCATAAGGTACCAGACAGCTGACAACCAATACGACGGCCGCATCAACGGCAGGACTCTGGAAATCTTCAGCGAGGTTGACGGCGAACAGGTCACGACATTCTACCCATTCATATTCAATCTGATGGGAGTGACTTTCTACAAGCCTCTCGAACTGGGAGACGAGAGGATCGACGGACTTGTCTACAACCCGGACATGGCGGACGGCGGAGCGTTCATCCCGGTCAACGACGGGGCGGAAGGCTACTTCGTGCCGACATACCCGACGATCACCGACTACCTGATGGACAAAAACTGGTTCTTCTCCTACAAGGGGTTGAGCGACTATTGCAAGAAGCTCTGGGACAAGGCGGCGGAATCCCTCAAGGCTGCCGGGGACAACATCACCTACTGCTACCTCGGCAACATCAGCAACTACTACGGAGACTTCTACGCCTTCAACTTCTACTGCACCAACTCCGGTGGCCGCGGCTATCTGGCTTTTGACTACGAGATAAAAGGTGAGGACAGGATCTCTCTGAAATTCAGCCAGGAAGGCAGTCAGATCGGCAAGGACTACTACACCGGTCACTACTTCAACTACATCATCACCCCGCTGGGCAACGACAAACGCCGCACCTTCACCCTGACGGTCGATGACATCAAGAACCCTCAATGGATAAAATTCTCGGACGAGGACGACAAGGCCAACTACTTCACGGTCTACAGGGCCACGCAGTACTATCCGTTGAACAACTAAAGACTCTTATCTTCAACAAATTAAACAAAAAAAACGAATGAAAACAAGTAGATTCCACGCACTGAGTTGCGCATGCGCGCTTTTCTGCGCCGCCTTCTCTTCCTGCAGCGAAGAGAAGCTGATCATCAACGGGAGCATCACGATCTCCGAACCCCAGGCCGCCGAGGGAGCCTCCGTCAACGGTGGCGATGTGACTTTTGAATATGCCGGCGGAGAGATCGCCCTGCCGCTTACCATGACGACAAACGCTCCTGAAGCCGATGTTGTCTACACCTATTCCGTGAAATCAAACGCCGACTGGTGCGCCGCCGGCATCGAGAACAACGTCCTTAAGCTCTCCGTGAAGCCTACCGCCGAAAAGGCGGAGAAGACTGGCACGGTCGATCTCACAGTGGCGTGCAGCGACGAGACCGCCGAGCTCACCCCGTTGACCCTGAACGTGAAGCAGAATGCGTTCGCTTCCGTTTTCGACATGGTGATCGTCAATCCTGGCACATTCAAGTTCGGTGAAGGAAAGAGCAATACCGACGGTTCCACGTACGCGCAGAGCTACGCCCACGAGGTAACTCTCACCAAAGGCTACTACATCGCCACGACTGTCGTGACGCAGAAGATCTATGAGGAGGTCATGGGCAAGAATCCTTCCTATTCAAAATTCGTCGGGGACAACTATCCGGTCAACAAGATGACCTGGTCCGAGGCCTGCGAGTTCTGCAACAAACTCAGCGAGAAAGAGGGGCTCACTCCTGTCTACACCCCTGGAGAGATCATCACCGTGTCCGACGGATGGAGCTACATGAAGATGCAGGACTACAAATACGATCATGCCACTGCCGGCAACGGCTACAGGCTTCCTACCGAGGCCGAATGGGAGTTCGCTGCCAAAGGCGGTGAGGAGGGATGCAAGAATCCGACAATCTTCTCCGGCTCCGATGTGGCCGACGAGATCGGCTGGTTCGAGAACAACTCCAAAGTAGGCGGCTCCCCGGCTCTTCACGAGGTAGCGCAGAAAAAGCCGAACGGACTTGGATTGTACGACATGAGCGGCAACGTCTCCGAGTGGTGCTTTGACTGGGCCTACAAGTACAAGGATGAACTCCAGACCACCGATCCTGAGACAGACCCCGTCGGCGCTCCTGAAAACAGGAACGGAGGCAAGATCATCAGAGGTGGCTACTACTCCGGATCGGATTACAAAGGCAAGCTCTGGGATTCCAACTATCAGGCTGGAGCCGAGACCAGAAGCACTACCGGATTCCGTGTCGTAAGAAGCATTAAGTAACAGTAAGTAAAAAGATTATGAAATTAGGAAAGATAGCATGTTTTTTGTCGGCTCTCACCGTCGCCTTCTCCTTCGCCTCATGCGAAGGAAGCGGCGATGATCCGGTGGCCAAAGTCGAGCTCTCCACGACGATCTCACAGATCCCCGAGGGCATCATCTCCTTTGATCAGGAGAACGGCATCCTCACGGTCGACAAGTCCGGAGTCATGACCAGCGCCATCTCATTTGTCGACGACAAAGGCGGCGACCTGGGTGACTACAAGTTCAAGACGAATGTCCCGGCAGCGGACAAGATGTGGTGCCTGGCGTCATGCAGCAAGGCACGCCTGTCCCTCTCCGTGGCGAAGAACACTACAGCGAACCCTCGCCAGACCACAATCGATGTGACAGCCTACCTTAACGACACCGAGGTGGACACCTACACGATCACCGTCATGCAGAACGGAGAGAGCGGCGGAGGTACCGTGGATCCTACGCCAGGCACCGAAACCGGTGCGGCCATCACGCAGTTCCTCATCCCAGGACAGATCTCAAGTGTGATCAACTACCCGACAATCACCATCACGATGCCCGAAGGCACGGATGTCACCGCACTGAAGCCGGTGATCGTCGTCACGGAAGGCTCGACGGTGACCCCTGGCAGCGGTGTCGCGGCAGACTTCACGGACGCAGTCCGCTACCAGGTCATCAACGAGAAGGCGAATGACAGCAAGACCTACTTCGCCGTCGTGACCACCAACTCCACAGGCGGTGGCGGCACGCCTGGGGCCGGAAAGGAGACCAACCCTAACTTCAAGCCGTTTGACATGGTGACGGTCGGAGCCGGCTCGTTCATCCTCGGCAAGCAGCCAAGCGAGTACTACTTGACCGTCAAGAACATCAAAGACGAGAAAAACTCCCACAAGGTCAACATCTCGGCTTTCGAGATCGGACGTTACGAGGTCACGCAGAGGGAGTTCCTCCAGGTGATGGGCTACAACCCGTCCAACGACAAGAGCAACGATCTCTACCCTGTCTCAAAAGTGACACTTTACGAGGCGATGAACTACTGCAACAAGCTTAGCGAACAGAAAGGCTACACTCCGGTTTACACGTTCTCCAACACGAAGTGGGACAGGGAGACCGGCAAGGAATTGCTTGAAGCCACGGTCACAAGGAACAAGGAGGCCAACGGCTACCGCCTTCCTACCAACGCCGAGTACGAGTACGCGGCCAAAGGCGGGCCTGAAAACGAGAAGTATCCTTTCTACTATGCGGGAAGCGACGATCTTGACGAGGTTGGATGGTTCGAGGATAATTCAAAGATAGGAGAGGAGGAGCACGTCCATGTGGTCGGCCTCAAGAAACCTAACGCCCTTGGCCTGTATGACCTCAGTGGCAACATCGAGGAGATGACCGGCGAATGGTACATCTCATTGGACTACGCGAGCGACGCCGAGGAGACCGATCCTTGGGGACCGGAGACCCCTCGCGACATGACCGAACAACTTGTCATCACAAGAGGCGGATGCTACAGAACCTACACCCACAACTGCGCGGTCAAGACCTGGCGTATTCAGAACGGGAACTGCAAGACCAACCAGAGCATTGGCAGCGGCCCTGTCGTGTACGACATCATGGGATTCCGCGTGGTGCGGTCTCTCAAATAAGAAGGCACATAACGATGAAGAGAGGATGTCAGACCGGCATCCTCTTTTTTATAAGCGTGGGACTCATAGCACAAAATGAATGCGCAGACTGTCATATCCGGACAAAAAGGTCGCGCCAAGACAGCGATCCCGCAAGAATAATTATCTTTGCGGTATGGAGAAACCGGAGTACGCCTCGTCGCTCGCCAAGGCCATTGCTGTTTTGTTCTGATTCTTACGAGGAAGGCTATTCCCGCACAAATCTCTGCCAAGCAGAAGGGAGGCCGGTCGTCCGCGTTTCTATACTCCTATATTCCTAACGGGAATATTCTCTTTTGAACCAAGTGGAGAAAACAGGGTCAGAGGCAAATATCAGCTTGCCTCTCTTCTCAACCAACTCCCTTTCAATCAGAGCCTTCTGTATTCTTGCGACATTTGATTTCGCTCCCAATGAATATCTTGCAAGAACGTCCGATGATGTGAAACCGGAATGCACCCCATCAACGACCGCCTTGAGAAAATTCATCTGATAAGAAGTAAGGGACCCGATCTGTTCCATAAACAGAGATGACGTCTGATGAAGCAATTCTTCGAACCCTGCGTCTATATCAGCGTCAGACACAACCTTATCCGCCTCTATCATAACGTTCCAGGACAGTTGCTGAACATACGATGAGTAGTTTTCCACAAGCATACATATCTTTTCGGCCTGGCTTCTCGTTATCGTCATCGAACGGCTCTCGAATCTGGAACATATATAATCAATCCAGTCGCCTGTGGAGATCTTGTCAAGAAAGATCATATCGCCGAATTGATAAAACGGCATACTCTTTCTCTGGAAGATCTTTTCCATCAAATGTTTCTTACTTCCAAAAAGACAGTAAGAAACATTTTCCTGATGTTGCCAGACTCCGCGCAACCTTTTCTGGACAGTCAACGAATCCGGAAATTCCCCGATCTGCTGGAACTCATCAATACATACCACAATATGTACTCCCCTCTTTGATGCTATCCGCTGAGGAAGATTCAAGATCTCATCGGCATCCGTGTCCTTGGGTGAAATTCCAAAGGAAAGGGAATAATCCAGCGAAGGATCCGGACTTAACGAAACCTTGGCAGAGAAGCGTCCAAGAAATTCCCGGACATATGCGATCATATTCTCTACCTTGCCGGCCACACCTTTTATTATGGAAGCCGCGAACCGCTCGTAAAAATCAGATTCACTTCTGCAATCGTATATGTCCATCATAACAACTTTGATCTTTGGATCAGTCATAGAAGACATAACCTTGCCGACAATAGAGGTCTTGCCCATACGCCGGGGCGAAATCAGAATGGAGTTGACGCCTGACTCAAAGTTCATCTTAAGACGTTGAGTTTCCTTTTTCCTGTCCGTGAAATTATCTCCGGACACCGCTATTCCGTAGACAAATGGCTTATCCATAAACTTGATTTTTATGCAAATATAAGCAAATAAACTAAAAGTTCACAAGGTTGTGGACCACAAGATTGTGAACTTCGTAAAAAAAATGTTTACCCAACTAAGACAGGAATCAACAGAACACCTATTTCAAAGCATCCAGGCGGGCCTGGGCGGAGGCTTTCTCGGTCTCGTCAGGGGTGACGCGGATCAGCATCGGGAGATATTTCCTCTCCAGTTTGGTGTTCCTGTCGCTGCGGGCGAGAAGGACACAGTTCTTGATGGCGGTGTAGTCGTCCGGACTCTTTTTCAGAACCTTGTTGTACATCTTCAGGGCAGTCTTGCTGTCGTGCTTGTAGACCAGATAGTAAGAACCGAGGTTCGTCATGTAGACAGTGTTGCCGGGATAATAGGCCAACATCTTCTCGGACAGCTCCTTGAAAGCATCGAAGCAATGCGGAGTGCCGATCTTGAAGAAGGCGTAGCAATATTCCTGCATCAGGGAAGGGAAGAAATCCTCGCCCTGCTCCACTCCGGGATAGACCCACGAAGGATGGCTGTGACCGTTGTAGTCGATCAGGGCCTTAAGGCCGGCGAGCGCCATGTCAGGGCTGTCCTTCTCGTAGCCGATCAGCGAGGAGATCTTGAACAGCCTGAGATCCAAGCGATCAGGATTCAGCTCGATGGCCTTTTCGATAGCCTGGGTCGCCTTGCCGAAAAGCTCATCGTCGTACGAGACCACCTGGAAATAGTTCACCTCACGGCCAAGAGAGTCCTTAAGCGTGAGCGTCGGGGCGTTGCCGAGGTACTTCGGCGAATCCTTGACCTCGATCGAGGCCGACTGGCTCTTGGTCAGATAGTACGAGAACTTGCCCAGCAGCATGTCCGTGTCCTCCGGATAGTCCTTCTCCCAACGCTGCAGCAGGGTCTCGATGCCCACACCGTCGGCGCCGAGCTTGGAGACCAGGAGATTGTAGCGGTCGAGGTAGTCCTTCTGGGACTGCTTGGTCTGCGCCGAAAGGGGCAGGAGGGTTAAGACCGCCAGTAGGGTCAAAAGTATTCTTTTCATATTCAATAATTTACACATCCATTTTAATTTTCCTTCCCTGCGGGTGCAGGTTGTTGCAACGGTTGCCGAGATTCTTCACGAAGCCGAGAGGATGCCCCTCGAAACGCACCTGCACGAATCCTTTCGGAGCATCTTTCAGGAATATGCTGTCACGGTGCAGGTATCTCAGAGCGGTCTCCCGGTCAAGATCCGCCACAGGGAAGGCCCCGTCCGGCAGCGCCAGGCTCAAGGCCCAGTCAGCCGATGGCACAAGGTCGCGGCCTTTCAACTCCCCCTTCGCCGCCCCCGCCTGCACCGGGCGCAAGATTTCCAGCGCGGCGACCTCACGGACAATCGATTCAGGAATATGTATGAGCAGGTCCCCCTTCCTTCTTTCGCCCGCCCCGACGGCAGGTTTTCCGGTAAGCCTGAACTCCCTTGCACCGAAACTTTTCCTCAAGGCCGAGACAAACTGCCCCTCGCCCTCCACAAATCCCGGAACGAGCAGCCCACCGGTCCTGGTGGGGATCACCCCGGGGAGAGATGAGTAGGCATATTCATAAATCCCGCCGCCCAACTCCCGTGCGGCCCATTCCATCATCGCATCGTTCTCCGCTTCCTCGAAGGTGCAGGTCGAATAGACCAGCGCACCGCCGCCGCGGAGCGACGGCCAGACATCGCCAATAATCCTCTTTTGCCTTGTGGCACAAAGGTTTACCACGCTCTCCGACCAGTCCTCGACAGCCTTGGCATCCTTGCGGAACATTCCCTCGCCCGAGCAGGGAACATCGGCCACGATGATGTCGAAAAAGCCCTCAAGCCTTGCGAACGCCTTCGGATCGACGCTTGTGACAACCACGTTCGGATCGCCCCAGACCGCGATGTTGTCGGCAAGGACGGAGACTCTTGAGCGCATCACCTCGTTGGAGACCAGCAGGAAACCGTCCCCGAACGCCGTCCGCAGGGAAGCCGCCAGATCAGTGCTCTTCCCGCCCGGGGCGGCGCAGAGATCCAGAACCCTCAGCGGCCTGCCGCTATCCCTGAAATCTGAAAGAGTGTTTCTGAATATCTCCCCGACGGCCATCGCCGAGGAATCCTGGACATAGTAGCATCCGCAATGGAAAAGAGGATCCAAAGTGAATCGCGGCCTTTCCTCCAGCATGAATCCGCACGGACTCCACGGCACATTCCGGACATCTGTCCCGAAATGCGCCTTCGCGAATGAGCCAGGATCGGCGACCTTGAAAGGATTGACACGGACAGACACCGAAGCGGGCCTGTGAAAGGCCTCCACGGCGACTCCGGCTCTTTCAGGGCCTATCGCCCCGGCCAGGATGCCACGCAGCACGATGTCGTCCAACTCCCGCATCTACTGTTGGTTACCGTCGAGTTTCTCCCTCATCTTCCGGAGCGTCTCCTCATCGATACCCTCAGGCATCCTGCCCTCGGACATCGCCACGAGACCGTCCACCATCCTGTCCATTGCCTCGCGGATCTTGCCGCCAAGCATCATCTTCATCATAAGATTCAGATCAGCATGGAACTCAATGTGGAAATCGGTCTTGGACGGATCGTTCGGAACGGCGTCGAAGAACAGGGTGCCGCCGAACTGGAACGGAGCGCCGTTGTCGATGAACTCTATGCTGGAGTACGGAGTCCTGTTCTTTACCATCACTCCGATCTTGAACCCCTGCACGGTGGCGGAAATCGTGTCATAGTCAGCTTCCACACCGGCCTTCTTCTCCTCCGGGAGGAACTGAAGGAAGTTTCGCATGTCCACAAAGGCCATGTACAGTTCGAACGGTTGCTTGGCGACCAATCCGTGCTTGCTTGTGATCTCTGTTGCCATAGTTATATTCCTTGTATTATTGTTTTCTCCATTCGGAAGGATTCCGCCTCCACTGACGCAGGATCTCGACATCCGACCCGCGGACATAGCCTGTGGCCGTCGCCTCCTCGATGAGTGCGTCATAGCAGGAAAGAGTCCTCAGCCTCACGCCCTCCTCCTCGAAACGCCGCGCGGCCAGATCAAATCCGTAGGTGAAGATGGCCACCATCCCGAGAACTTCGGCACCGGCGTCACGCAAAGCCTTGACCGCAGCCAGACTGCTCATCCCTGTAGAGATAAGGTCCTCGATCACAACAACTTTCGCACCTTTAGGGAGCACACCCTCTATCTGCGATCCGGTTCCGTGATCCTTTGGCTTCGGGCGCACGTACACGAACGGCTTCTCCATCCTGTCAGCCGCAAGAACCCCGTGCGCGATCGCACCGGTGGCGACACCGGCCACGATCCCGGCCTCCGGGCATTCCTTCGCCGCGGTCTCGGCAAGCCAGCCGGCGACCTTGGAACGCAGCAACGGATCGGAAAGAATCCTGCGGTTGTCGCAGTAGATCGGGGAATGCCAGCCGGAAGCCCAGGTGAAAGGCTCGTCAGGCCTGAGCAGCACTGCCTTTATGCGAAGAAGCTCGGAAGCAAGTTGTCTGTCTATAGATTCCATATCCTTTGATTTTATTAACTTTGCACATAGTTTACAAATATAATAGTTTTACCTTAATATCCCACATCGCTGAATGCACAAGATTTACCTTGAGAAAAGATGCATGATTGTCTGCTCACCCGACGAACAGGCCCTGTCAGACCCCAACTCGATCGAACTCCACCTCGGGGAGAATCCGGACATCTCATCCCTGGTCTCCATGTTCGAGACATCGGAGAGTCTTGGGAGAATCTACATCCCCACATCCGACATCGAGGGTACCTACAAGAGTTTCTGTTCCAGGTTCAAGGAGGTCAACGCCGCCGGCGGTCTCGTTTCGAACAGGAGGGAAGACGTGCTTCTGATCAGCAGGAACGGCCTCTGGGATCTTCCCAAAGGACATCAGGAGAACGGAGAGGACATCCGGGTTACGGCCCTCAGGGAGGTGCAGGAGGAGACCGGGGTGGGAGACCTTGAGATTCGCGGACTGATCTGCGTCACGGATCATTGCTACCGGCGTGACGGAGTCTGGCACCTCAAGCACACCTGGTGGTACGACATGCTCTACACGGATCCGGTGAACCTCACTCCCCAGCGGGACGAGGACATCACAAAGGCCGCATGGGTGGCCAGGTCCGGGCTGTCACCCTATCTGAAGAACACCTATCCGTCCATAGTGGAGGTGTTCAGGGAGGCAAAAATCTAGAACAGCTAAAAAAATGAAACATTCCGCCCACCGTTGCCGTATAATAAAAGCTTGACTATAATGATTGTTATCGAATATGAAGCTTTCACAATTCCAATTCCTTCTTCCGAAGGAGCGAGTGGCTCAGGAGCCGACAAGATGGCGTGACGAATGCAGACTTATGGTTGTCCACAAGGACACCGGCGAGATTGAGCACAGGATATTCAAAGACATCATAGACTACTTCGGCAAAGGTGACACTTTCGTGTTCAACGACACCAAGGTGTTTCCAGCCCGTCTCTACGGCAAGAAAGAAAAGACCGGCGCCGACATCATGGTCTTTCTCCTCAGGGAACTCAACCGCGAGCAGCATCTGTGGGATGTGATTGTGGATCCGGCAAGGAAGATCCGCATCGGCAACAAGCTTTATTTCGGTGACGACCAGAGCCTTGTGGCCGAGGTTATCGACAACACAACCTCCAGAGGCAGGACTCTGAGGTTCCTCTATGACGGCCCTTACGACGAGTTCAAGAAGTCCCTCTTCGGACTCGGTGAGATTCCTGTTCCGAAATGGGTGAAGTCCAGGATCTCTCCGGAGGACAACGAGAACTACCAGACGATCTTCGCCAGAAACGAGGGTGCGGTGGCGGTTCCGGCGGCAGGCACGCACTTTAGCCGCGAACTGTTCAACAGGATGACTCTCAAAGACATCGAAAAGGCTTTCATCACGGAGCACATGGGCATAGGACAGTTCCGCAGGGTGGACGTGGAGGATCTTTCCAAGCACCGGATGGATTCCGAGAGGCTCATCATCACAGATGAGGCTTGCGAGATCATCAACAGGGCCAAGAACGGCGGACACAAGGTTCTGGCCGTCGGCACGACCGTACTCAGAGGCCTTGAGACCTATGTGACGACCACGCATGAGGTGAAGCCTTACGACGGATGGACCAACAAGTTCATCTTCCCGCCTTACGACTTCTCCGTACCAGACGCGGTTGTCTCCAACTTCCATCTTCCAGAATCGACCATGCTGATGGCCGTGGCCGCCTTCGGCGGCTTCAGCCACATCATGAACGCCTACCAGGTAGCCCTTGACGAGGGGTACCGCTTCGGGCCTTACGGGGACGCCATGCTGGTGATTTAGTAAGCGTTAAAGAATAAGCTGGTGAAGATTTGGCGGTATTTTCGAGGATGGATTTCTTTTGGAAGAAGGAGTGTGCCGGCGTATTTTTTTAACCGGCGTGACAGTGCTGGAGAAGATCCACAGAGATGAAGCCGTCGCACTCAAGGGTGGTGACAAGCCTGCTGGTATGGCTGTAGGTCCACTTTAGTTTGGAGCAAAGCTCATCGACGGAGATGCCGCGGTGACCTTTGACAGCCATCGCGAGCCGGACAATGTCCTCACACTCGCCTTCCGGCAGCCTGTCCTGATAGAAAGCCGTCACCTCCGCCCCGAAATCGTCCTTGAGCCGGATCCCGGACCGTCCAAGCCCCAACTTCGAGACCAACTCGCCAAGGTCGCCGATCTGTTCGGCCAGATTCTCGCGTATCAGAAGGTTGCACCCTTGCGAGAACGGATCGTCAATCCTGCCTGGCAACGCATACACGTCCCTACCGTAGGAAGAGGCCAGACGCGCGGTCATCATGCCCCCGCCCTTGATCTTGGACTCCACCAGAATCGTGGCCCGGCATATTCCGGCGATGATCCTGTTGCGGCGGATGAAGTTGAGCTTGACCGCCTCCACCCCAGGCGGATAGTCCGTCACCAGCGCACAGCCGGAAGTCCCGGCTATCCTCTCCCCCACATCCCTGTTCCTCGACGGATACAGCTCATCAATCCCGGTGGCCATCACGGCGACCGTAGGGATCCCCGCCTCAAGGGCGGTGCGGTGAGCCGTCACGTCCACTCCAAGAGCCAATCCGCTGACAACCAAAGGCTTGATAGTAGATCGCGACATCGCCTCCACTATTCTCTGACACCAATCCCTGCCATAGCCCGTGACGCTCCTCGTGCCGACCACAGCAACCTGGGGAAGTCCGCCGAAAACCTCCTCGGGAGCAGACTCACCTTTATAATAAAGGCCGAGAGGCGGATCCTCACACTCCATCAGCAAGGGCGGATAGCCACTCTCGCCTATTCCTACGAACCGGCAGCCGTCCCTCCCGAGCCTCTCAAGCTCCATCGCCGCCGACTCAAAGGCACTGACCGCGATCTGCGCGGCGTACTTAACCCTTGAGCAAGCCCCGAGCTCCCTCAAGACCTCCTCCGGCTCCTTGAAGACAGCCGATGCTCCTCCCAACGCCTCAATGAGCCGCAACCCGGTTTTCGGCTCAAAACCAAAGATTCTGTTGAGCGCGCAAAGCGCCGCTCTCTCCTCAAATGACATTTCCATACGCTTTGACGGAATAATGAATGTTCAAAAGCCCCCTTGACCATGCGGACGCACCCTCGCAAGATGCGGCATTCCTCGGGAATTCCGGTGGTTTCCGGCCAAAATATTTACGTTTCTTTTGATTATTTCTGTTTTTTATAATGTTTTATAGTTCGGCTTGTTTTCACTATCTTTGACCCCATGATATTCATAGACACACATTGCCACCTTGGCGACGAGGCCTTTTCCGGAGAGGAAGACGCCTACATCGCGCGGGCGCGGGCGGCGGGAGTCGGGCTGATGCTCCAGCCGGACATCGACTCTTCGGAGCGAGAAGCCATGTTCGCCCTTGTCCGGAGGCATCCTGAAGAACTCCGCCCGATGATAGGGCTGTACCCCGGATCCGTCACCAAGGAATGGCGCTCCGAGATTGACTCCATGGTGCGGTTCCTCGATGACTGGGAAGCCGAAGACGGACGTAAGGTCGTGGCTATCGGAGAGATAGGACTTGACTACCACGAAGGCAAAGAGTTCGTCAAGGAGCAGAAAGACGCGCTGGAGTGGCAGCTTGACTTCGCCCGGCAAAGGGATCTTCCTGTCAACATCCACCTCCGCGACGCGATGGGAGACTTCATCGAGATCATCCGCAGGCACAAAGGATTGAGAGGGAATATGCATGCCTACAGCGGCAGCCTCGAATCATTCCGGGAGCTGGAGAAGCTCGGCGACTGGTACATCGGCGTCGGCGGCGTGGTGACGTTCAAGAACGCCGGACTAGCCGAGGTGGTCAGGAATATTCCCCTTGAAAGGATAGTGCTTGAGACGGACGCGCCGTACCTGACCCCCGCCCCGTTCAGGGGGAAGCGCAACGAGAGCTCCTACATTCCGCTGATCGCCGGGAAGGTCGCGGAGCTGAAGGGCGTGACGGTCGGGGAAGTGGCGGCGGCAACGACAGCAAACGCAAAAAAACTTTTCGGAATATGAGAAGATCCTCCATACTTATGATTTACACCGGAGGCACGATCGGCATGAAGCAGGACCCTGTGGAACAGACGCTTAAGCCTTTCGACTTTCACCAGATACTCGGCGAGGTGCCGGAACTCAACAAATTCGCCCTGCGGATCGACTCCTACACCTTCGACCCGCTGATCGACTCCTCCGACGTGGAACCATCTTTCTGGCAGTCGCTTGCCTTGCTGATCCAGCAGAGGTATGATGAATATGACGGCTTCGTCGTCCTGCACGGAACCGACACCATGGCCTACTCGGCCTCCGCGCTGAGCTTCATGCTGGAGAACCTGGCCAAGCCTGTTGTCTTCACCGGAAGCCAGCTCCCGATCGGGGTGCCGCGCACGGACGGCAAGGAGAACCTTATCTCCGCGGTAGAGATCGCGTCAGCCAAGGACAAGGAAGGCCACCCACGGGTGCCGGAGGTCAGCATATTCTTCAATTCCAAGTTGTTGAGAGGCAACCGCTGCGTCAAGGTGAGTTCCGAGGATTTCAGTGCGTTCACGTCGCCGAACTGCCCTCCGCTGGCCGAGGCCGGAATCAGCATCAGGTACAACGACGGCATCATACGCAGACCGACGGTGTGGGATGAGCCTCTAAGGATCAGCAAGAATCTGGACACCAGGGTCTCCATCCTTAAGGTACACCCCGGCATAACCCCTCAGGTCATGAAGTATTTCCTGTGCGGCCCGGACATCCGCGCCGCGATCATCGAGACCTATGGGTCGGGGAACGCTCCGTCCAGGCAATGGTTTCTGGACATAGTGAAGGAGGCCTCCGAAGCGGGAAAAATCCTTTTCAACGTGACACAGTGCCTGTCCGGCACCGTAAACATGGACATCTACGCCACAGGCAAGGCCCTGGAGAAAGCCGGAGTGGTCTCCGGGACGGACATCACGACCGAAAGCGCCCTTGCGAAGCTGTTCTACCTTATGGGGAAAACCACGGACAACGAGCAGGTCAAGGCCAGTTTGGGAGACAACTTGCAAGGAGAAATTTCCCTATAATTATTGCCAATTGGAAATAATTTAGTAAATTGCAACGGTTTTTTAGAAGGTTTTACGCCTTCCAAGGGACTATTGGAAAGATAACTATTTAATACATTATCAATTAAAATTAAACACACAAAAACAGTTATGAAAAAGTTTTTCATGTTTTTGGCAGTAGCCGGTGTTCTCACCTTCACTGCAAACATCGCATCAGCTCAGGATCAGCCAGACGCTGACAACGCAGCCGCAACAGAGCAAGTTGAGACCGCCGCGGCTCAGCCAATGACCGCTGAGGATCTCCTCAAGGGTACCGGCGAGGACGTTCCTATGCACCAGCAGATCAAGACCTACTTCATCCAGGGAGGTCCGGGCTTCATGTCCATGATCCTCCTCTGCCTTATCATTGGTCTTGCTCTTGCCATCGAGAGAATCCTTTACCTCTCATTCTCAAAGACCAACACAAAGAAACTCCTCAAGAATGTCGAGAGCGCTCTCGCACAGGGCGGTGTCGAGAAGGCCAAGGCTGTTTGCCGTGACACCAAGGGTCCTGTAGCCAGCATCTTCTATGACGGTCTCAATCACTATGACGAAGGCCTGGATGTTGTCGAGAAGAGAATCACCTCTGCCGGTGGAGTTCAGATGAGCCTCATGGAGAACAACCTCTCTTGGATCGCTCTGTTCATCGCACTTGCTCCTTCACTCGGATTCTTGGGAACGGTTATCGGTATGGTACAGGCCTTCGACGCCATCGAGGCTGCTGGTGACATCTCCCCTAACATCGTTGCCGGAGGTATGAAGGTCGCCCTTATCACCACCGTCGGCGGTCTTATCGTAGCCATGATTCTCCAGGTGTTCTACAACTATATTCTTTCAAGGATTGACGCTCTCTCCATCGACATGGAGAACGCTTCCATCGACCTCGTTGACGTTCTTGCAAAGAACGAGAAGAAATAATTTGTAGAGACAATTTTTTAGAATCTGATTATAATGAATAAGGTATTCAAAATAACCGGATGGGTATTGGGACTTCTGGGAATCGTCCTTGGCATACTGGCCTTCTTCAACGGAGGCTCTGCCATCGACCTTCTCCTCAGGTACACCTACGTGCTGTTCATCGCCGCCGTGGTTATCTGGATTGGACTTTCGATATTCATTTCCGGCAAGAACAACCCTAAGAACCTGATCAAGGCCGCCGGCGTGGTGGTCGGTATCGCAGTCTTGGTTGTTCTGGCCTACGTGCTCTCATCGGGGGCACCGGCTATCAATGTCAAGACACAGCCTACTACCCAGTGGCTGAAACTGACTGACACCATGCTTCTTCTGACCTACGTCCTCGGTGGCGCGGCCATTGTCGCCATCATCGTAGGAGCGATCAGAGACGCGTTCAACAACAAATAACATCTAGCTATGGCAAGAAAAACACCGGGACTGAACACACAATCGACAGCCGATATCGCGTTCCTTCTGCTCTGCTACTTCCTGATGACATCCACCATGGATCAGCAGTCAGGTCTGCAGCGCCGTCTTCCCCCTATGCCTGACAAAAATCAGAAGACGGAAGACACGAAGATCAACAAGCGCAACATCATCATCGTGAAGATCAACTCTTCCGACAGACTGTTTGCCGGTGACCAGCTTTTGGATGTTAGCCAGCTCAAAGACAAGATCAAGGAATTCATCACCAACCCTAGCAACGATCCTAACCTCCCGGAGAGGGAGACAAAGAACATCGAGGGCTTCGGTGCATATCCGGTTTCCAAGGGAGTTATCTCACTTCAGAATGACCGTGGAACCAGCTACAGGGCCTACATCGCCGTTCAGAACGAACTTGTGAAGGCGATCAACGAGGTCCGCGACGACTTCAGCAAGCAGAACTACGGGAAGGCCTACGCTTTCCTTACAGAGGATCAGCAGAAGATCGTCAGAGAGGCGGTTCCACAGAACATCTCCGAGGCAGAGCCTAAGGATGTCACCAAAAAGTAAAGTAGGAGGAATAAACAATGCCTAATTTTAAAAGAAGCGGTAAAAAAGAAATGCCGGAGCTGGGAACCAGCTCAGACATCGTGTTCATGTTCCTGTTCTTCTTCATGGTGACCTCACAGCTCCGTTCGACGGAGGTAAAGGTCAGGGTAAGACTCCCGGAAGCCACAGAAGTCGCTAAGCTTGAAAGAAAGGATTTGGCCTCATACATCTACATCGGTTCCCCTACCGCTCAGTATCAGAGCCAGTACGGTACCGAGGCGCGTATCCAGCTGAATGACTCTTTCAAGACGACCAACGACATCCGTGACTTCATCGCCGCCGAGCGCGACGCGATGAGCGAGGCTGACCGCCAGTTGATGCAGGTTTCCATCAAGGCAGACGAAGACGCAAGAATGGGTATCGTGACAGACGTCAAGCAGGAACTCAGGCGCTGCTCAGCGCTTAAGATCATGTACGCCGCCAGAAAGACGGAAAAGAAATAACATTCTTGAAATAATTAGGAGAAGGACTGACCTGACGGCCAGTCCTTTTCTTTTTTACATTTTTATGCTATCTTTGTGAGATTGAATCTAATGTCTAAACAAAATGATAAAGAGGAGCAAAGTCAAGGACCTACTCAAGGCGAATCCTGGGCAGGAAGTACTCGCCAAAGGATGGGTAAGGACCAAAAGAGGTAACAAGCAGATCAAGTTCATCGCCCTTAACGATGGCTCGACAGTCAATAACATTCAGGTCGTGGCAGACATGACCAACTTCGACGAGGCTCTCATCGCGAGGATAACAACAGGGGCAAGCATCAGCGTGACCGGCAATCTGATCGAGTCCGTCGGAAGCGGCCAGGCCGTCGAGATCCAGGCAAGGGAGATCGAGGTTCTGGGCGAATGTGATCCTGTCAGATACCCTCTCCAGAAGAAGAACACCTCGCTTGAGTACCTGCGCACCGTGGCGCATCTCCGTCCGAGGACCAACACGTTCGGAGCTGTGCTCAGGATCAGGCACGCGATGGCGTTCGCCATCCACAAGTTCTTCAACGACAAGGGATTCGTCTACCTCAACACTCCGCTCATCACCGAGTCGGACGCCGAGGGCGCTGGAGACATGTTCCAGGTGACGACACTCAATCTGGAGAACGTCCCTAAGAAAGACAACGGCACGGTGGACTTCAGCAAGGATTTCTTCGGAAAGAAGACGTGCCTTACCGTGAGCGGCCAGCTGGAGGGCGAGCTTGGCGCGACCGGCGTGGGAGAGATCTACACGTTCGGGCCGACGTTCAGGGCGGAGAACTCCAACACACCGAGACACCTCGCGGAATTCTGGATGATCGAGCCGGAGATGGCCTTCTACGACATCAACGACAACATGGAGCTTGCCGAGGAATTCGTGAAGTACCTTGTGCAGTACGCATTGGACAACTGCGCCGATGACCTCAGGTTCCTCAACGACAAGTACGATGACGGACTCATCGAAAGGCTTAAGAGCGTCCTGGGCATCGAGTTCCAGAGAGTGACCTACACGGAGGCCGTGGAGATCCTTAAAGAGGCTGTAAGGAATGGCCAGCAGTTCGAGTACCCGGTTCACTGGGGGACGGACTTCCAGAGCGAGCATGAGCGCTTCCTCGTGGAGAAGCACTTCGGCAAACCGGTGATCCTCATAGACTTTCCTAAGGACATCAAGGCCTTCTACATGAAGCAGAACGAGGATGGAAAGACCGTGCGCGGAATGGACGTTCTCTTCCCGAAGATCGGCGAGATCATCGGCGGATCGGAAAGAGAGGCTTCACTTGAGAAACTGGAGCAGAGGATCGACGAGTTGAATATGAGCAGGAAGAACCTTGAGTGGTACATCGACACCCGCAGGTACGGAACCGTGCCTCACAGCGGATTCGGACTGGGCTTCGAGAGGCTGCTGCTCTTCGTCACAGGCATGGCCAACATCCGTGACGTGATCCCGTTCCCAAGAACACCAAAGAACGCTGAATTCTAAAAACCACGAATATGCTAGTGATCGGAATTGCCGGTGGCTCAGGCTCCGGAAAGACAACGGTGGTCAATGCGATCACCGAAAAGCTGAAGGAAAGAGTGGTCGTGATACCTCAGGACTCCTACTACAAGGATTCCAGCCATCTTCCGATGGAGGAGAGGCAGCGGATCAACTTCGACCATCCTGACGCCATCGACTTCAAACTTCTCTGCGAACAGCTTCAGGAGCTGAAGAACGGAAAGACAATTGAGCAGCCGGTATATTCCTACATCACTTGCTCCCGATCGAAGACCGAGACCGTCACCGTTGAGCCGGCCGAGGTCATCATCATCGAGGGTATCCTTGTGTTCACCTGCAAGGAATTGCGTAACCAGATGGACATCAAGATATTCGTGGACGCTGATGACGACGACCGCCTGATGAGGGTGATGGCAAGGGACATCCTTGAAAGGGGCAAGACCGTGGAGACCGTCATCGAAAGGTACACCAAGACGGTCAAGCCGATGTACCTCCAGTTCATCGAGCCGAGCAAACGGTACGCCGACATCATCATTCCCCAGGGTGGACACAACAAGGTGGCCATCGACATCATCTCGGCCACAATCGAGAAATCACTCCGGGAGAAGGAGCAGGTCGCCCGATAACCGGTACTGTTCCAGGGACAGAAATCCACATTTGCCATGAAGAGCGACGAAAAGGCGGGACTCTACATAACCATCATATTCCATCTGGTGGTTATCATTGTGCTGCTTGTCTGCCAGATCTCCTCCGCCCTGAAAAGAGAGAACACGTTCGTGCTTGATTTCTCCAAGCAGGAGAAGGTCGAGAAAGAGACCGCTGAACGGAATCTCAAGGAAGAGGTCAGTGAGAGGCTGGACAGGATGCTGGCCGAAGCGGCAGGCGTCCCTATCAGGAATGTCGCGGTGGACAGGGGCGCTCTCAAGGATGACCGCAACACCAATGCCGAAGAGCTTTACAAAGATGCCGAGCAGCTTGCCAAGGACTTGAAGAACGGTCCACAGCTCAACGAGCCGGACGAGGACTATGCGCAGATAAGCAGGCCGGAAAGGAAGCAGGAGGAAAAGAAAAGCGCCGGCTACACCGGCCCGTCAGTGGTCTCCTACGAGCTGGACGGCAGGAAGGCCAGCAAGCTGTCAATCCCGGCCTACAGATGTCTGGGATCCGGTCACGTCACGGTGATCATCACTGTCGATCCGTCCGGGAAAGTGCTGAACGCGAAAGTACAGGACGGGGTGTCGTCCGATGACAAGTGCCTCAGGGACTTCGCGGTAAGAGCCGCGAGGCTTTCACGCTTCTCCGCTTCTCCTTCCGCGCCGGCGCGTCAGATCGGCAACATTGTCTACTTGTTCATCGCACAATAGGATCCCCTAATCATAGACCAAGCCCCATGAACAGAAGAACGTTGATCACACTAGTCGCCACGGCGGTGATTCTCATCGGAGGGATTACCTTCGCTGTCAAGAAGCTGTACTCCGGCACCGGCAACAAACCGGAGGCCATCGAGGACACCCGCTTTCTGGAAAGCCACAGACTTCTTAAGGCCGTGCCTTCCGATGCCGCCATCGTATTCTGTTTCAAGAACTTCGGTCGAGCCTGCGAGATTCTCGGAGACTCGCTTGCAGTGTTCGGCGAATTGGGTTCCACAAAGTTTGACAGAATCGCGTCCATCAACCCGGGCGGCCTCAGAAAGGCACAGGCGATCATGTCTGTCCACTACAGCAAGGACATGCCTCCGCTGCTGGTCATCGAAGCCGGAAAAGAGGCTGTGGACACCACTCAGGATCTGAGGAACCTTCTCCGGGTGACGGAAGCGTCGGGGCTGTTCTCCAGAATCAGCGGGAACCTTGTCCTGGTCTCCTCATCGGAGACTATCCTGAATTCCTCAATCAGACATCTGGAGGAAGGACACAGCGTCATCGAGGCCCAAGGGTTCGTCGGGATGGCCTCCAGGATGAACGGGGACGATGTGATCTTCTTCTCCAACGCCTACACGGACAAGATCCTAAGCTCCTTCCTGACAAGAAAGCACCGCGGCTCAAACCCGTTTGTCAGGAAACTTGCGGAATGGACCGCCTTCAACATCACGGAGCATTCTCCGTCCTGCGTCAGGATGCACGGAGAGATGCTGTACTCCAACGAGCCGTCCTACTACCTGAATGTACTCAGCCACGCCGGAGTCTCGAAATCCGAAATCGCCGACGCCGTACCCGGCAATGTGGACTTCATCCTCGACCTGCCGATCGGCAGCGTCAAGGCCTACATCAAGGCCTACAGGAACTACCTCGATTCGGAAAGCAGGCTCGACAAGTACGACTACAACCTTGGTGTCCAGAAGAAAGCGACCGGCAGAAACGCGGAGGAATGGGCGCAGGCACTTGACATCAAAGAAATAGCCATCGCCAACCTGCACATCGACAAGAAGCTTCGCAAAGTGCTGCTGATCAGGCCAGGAGCCAAGCAAACAGCCGAAGCGGTGAAGTCTATGGCATGCACTGAATATGCGGGAGAACTGTTCGGAGGAATATTCACAGATTCCGGGAATGAGGCTTCCTGCTCGCTCGTGGGAAAATGGATTGTCGCCGGCGACTCCGACTGCGTCTCAAGGTTCGCGGAAGAAGGTTTCCTTACCGAGACTCTGGCGGCAAGACTGAAATCCGAGGGACTTGACAGGCTTCCGGCCAAGAACTGTGGAGCGTGGATGTACCATTCCCTAAGCGAGGATCCGAATCTCCTTGACGCCAATTTCTCGCCGATGATGGCTAAAGGACTGCGAAACGTGCTGAAAGGCTCCGCCTATGTGCCTGTGACGCTGTCCGCCGTCGCCGAAGAAGGAAGGATGGCTTTGGAGTTTACCCTTGACAGGGTGAGGGTCAGCAAGGGGACAGTGGCGCTTGCCTCCTTCAGGGACACGACCTTGGCCATTCCTGCCGGCCCGTTCAAGGTCAGGAACAGCGCTACCGGAAAAACCAACACGATCTACCAGAACAGCCACCTCTCCATCTGCCTTCAGGACGAGAACGGGAAGGATGTCTGGGGCGTTCCGTTCAAGTCGAAGATCTGCGGCTACGTCCGGGAGGTAGACTACTACAACAACGGCAAGCTTCAATACCTGTTCGCCGCCGGATCTCAGATGTACTTGATAGACAGGCTGGGGCGCTTTGTCTCTGGCTTCCCTGTCGAGACAGGCAAGAAAATTGCGGCAGGACCTGCCGTGTACGATTTCACGGGAGCCAAAGGCTACACGGCCATGGTTCTCCACAGCGACAACACAGTAGGCTATTATGACCTGCACGGGAAGCAGGTTCTTTCCTGGAAGGGAATAACAGCCGATGAGACTATCAAAAGCCTTCCTGAGCTACTGGAGGGCAATGGCAAAAGATATTGGGTGGTCAGGACATCCTTGCAGGCTATGGTCTTCCCGTTCCAGGGCGGAGCGCCGCTGGCAAAGGGAGAAGGCAACAAGATGATCCGGCCCGACAGCAAGATTGAAATGACGGACAAGGGGTTCGGCGCGGTGTGCTACGACGGGAAGGAAAGAATCTTCAAGGCCGAAAAATAAAATTGAATATTATGGACGAATTCAAATTCGAATCAGTCAACAAGCTTCTGGAGGAGAGCTTCAGAAACAATTGGGACAGACAGGCTCTTTCCAACTACCAAGGAGTCAGCCTTTGCTACAGGGATGTGGCGAGGCGCATCGAGAAACTGCACATCGCATTCGAGAAATGCTTTCTGCACAAAGGCGACAAGGTGGCCATCTGCGCCCGCAACCAGGTCAACTGGGCGGTCAGCTTTCTGGCCACAATGACCTACGGCGCGGTGCCGGTACCAATCCTCCACGAATTCAAGCCCGGGAATATTCATTACCTCGTGAACCATTCCGAGGCGAAGGTTCTCTTTGTGGATGACGTCGTGTGGGAAGGTCTGAGCGCCGACGAGATGCCGGGGCTGTTCGCGGTGGTGCGCATCAACACCTTCCAGCTGCTATATTCAAAGGTTCCCCGCATCACGGAGGCAAGGGAGCACATGAATGAATATTTCGGGAAACGTCACCCGAACAGCTTCGAGCCGGAGGATCTCAACTACTACAAAGACTCCCCTAACGAGCTGGCGCTGATCAACTACACTTCCGGAACCTCCGGATTCTCCAAGGGTGTCATGATCCCTTACAGGGCGCTCTGCTCCAACATCCAGTTCGCCAAGAAGGTTCTCCCTGAACTGAACAACCACACCAAGGTGGTCGCCATGCTACCGTCCGCCCACATGTACGGCATGATGTTCGAGTTCCTCTTCGAGATGGCGATCGGAGCCCACGTCCATTTCCTGACAAGGGTACCGAGTCCGAAGATCATCATGCAGGCCTTGGCCGAGGTCAAGCCGAACATCATCATCGCTGTTCCACTGATCATCGAGAAGGTCTACAAGTCCAAGATCCAGAAGATCGTGGAGAAGGGCGGGGTCAAGACTCTGCTCAAGGTTCCTGTCATCGACAAGATGATCCAGAAGAAGATCTGCGGAGAGCTTGTGAGCGCCTTCGGAGGCGAGTTCGTGGAGGTCATCATGGGCGGCGCGGCATTCAACAAGGAGATCGAGAAATTCTTCTGGGACATAGCGTTCCCTTACACCGTCGGCTACGGCATGACGGAGTGCGCCCCGATCATCACCTACGCCCATTACGATGACAAGAAACTCTACTCCTGCGGAAAGGCGGCTCTGAATATGTCCATACGCATCGACTCCCCGGATCCGGAGAACATCGAGGGCGAGATCCAGGCCTACGGACCTAACCTTGCCTTGGGCTACTACAAGAACGAGGAAGCCACAAGGAGCCTTTTCACCGAGGACGGATGGCTCAAGACCGGAGACATGGGCATCATCGACAAGGACGGCTACCTCTACATCAGAGGACGCTCCAAGTGTATGGTTCTCGGTCCTAACGGCCAGAACATCTACCCTGAGGAGCTGGAATCCGTGATCAACTCCTTCGCCTACGTCGTGGACTCCCTCGTCATCGAGGACAACGGAGGTCTCACCGCCCTTGTCTACCCGGACTACCATCTTGGAGAGCTGGACGGAATGAACCGCGAGGATCTGGAGAAGACTCTTCGGAGCCAGCTTCCAGAGATGAACAAGGAGATTCCTAACTACGCGCAGATCAAGAAGATCGAATTCATGCCGGAGGATTTCGAGAGGACTCCTAAGAGAAGCATCAAGAGATACCTCTACCAAAGAAACAAGTAATGGAGAAATTCGACCAAAGATACCTTGAGATGGCCGAGGTCTGGGCCAGGAACTCCTACTGCAAGAGACGTCAGGTGGGAGCGCTACTGGTCAAGGACAGGATGATAATCTCGGACGGCTACAATGGTACGCCGTCCGGGTTTGAGAACATCTGCGAGGACGAGAACGGGGTCACGAAGCCTTACGTCCTGCACGCCGAGGCCAACGCGATCACGAAGGTCGCCAAATCCGGCAACAGCAGCCTCGGAGCCACGCTCTATGTGACGGCCTCGCCGTGCATCGAGTGTTCGAAGCTGATCATCCAGGCCGGTATCAAAAGAGTCGTGTACAAGGATGAGTACCGCCTGACCGACGGAGTGGATCTGCTCCGCAAGGCCGGAATAACAGTTGAAAAGATCGATTAGGAATGAAACGAATATCCTCCATCTGGATCGCCGTTCTGGGAGTTGCCGTGGGAGCGCTGGCGGTGCTGGCCTATGACTCATATTCCCAGAAAAAGAACCTGATCCGGGTACAGTACGGTGACTGGCGCAAGCTGAATCTGATCCTCGACCAGATCGACAGAAACTATGTGGACACCATCAACGTCAATGATGTCACTGAAGCGGCGATCACGGCTGCCCTTGCGGAGCTTGACCCTCACTCGGTCTACATGCCTCCGGTGGAGCTGACAGAGGCGGAGACTGACCTCGCCGGCAATTTCGACGGCATCGGCATACAGTTCAACGTGCCTAACGACACTGCCATCGTGCTGGAGGTTATTCCTGGAGGGCCATCCGAGAAGGTCGGTCTTCAGAAAGGCGACAGGATCCTCAAGGTCGGGGAAAAGGACATCGCCGGTGTGAGATTTCCGCAGGACAGCATGGTGCGCAGGATGAAAGGCCCGGCAGGCACCAAGGTCACCGTCACCGTAGGAAGAGGCAATGAGAGAATCCCGTTCGAGATCACAAGAGGAAAAATCCCTGTACACTGCGTGGACGCGGCGTTCATGATCAATGACACCACAGGCTACATCAAGCTCTCGAAGTTCTCCAGAACGACATTCACCGAAGTCACCGAGGCCAGCGCCAAACTGGTCGGCGAAGGGATGACGAGGCTGATCTTCGACCTTCGGGACAACACCGGAGGCTATCTGGACCAGGCGCTGCTGCTTAGCGACATGTTCCTCAGGAAAGGAGACGAGATCGTCTACATGCAGGGTCTGCACCGCAAGAAGGACAACTACAAGGCCGACGGCAAGGGTCAGCTCCAGGACATAGGACTCACGGTGCTCATCAACGAGTCAACCGCCTCATCAAGCGAGATCTTCGCCGGCGCCATCCAGGACAATGACAGAGGAGTCATCATCGGAAGACGATCCTTCGGCAAGGGACTCGTGCAGGAGCCGATCTATTTCAGCGACGGGTCCGGAGTCCGCCTCACCGTCGCCAGGTTCTACACGCCGTCGGGACGTTGCATCCAGAAGCCATATTCAGAAGACTACCAGTACGACATCTACAAACGCTACGCTGACGGAGAGATGTACGACGCCGACAGCATCAAGGTCGATTCCACAGCCGCCTACAAGACCGTCGCCGGAAGGACAGTCTACGGCGGAGGCGGCATCATCCCGGACATCTTCGTGCCGGTGGACACCACAAGGGTCACAAAATTCTTCATCGCCTGCAACAAGAAGGCGACACAGATGAGGTTCGCCTCGGCGATGTTCGACAGGTACAAAGGCAGTCTGACGGAGATCGGGGACTATGACGAGCTCAACCGCTTCCTCGACAGGATGAACCTGCCGGCGGCGTTCCGTGAATATGCCTCCTCGAAAGACGGCATCTCCTGCACGCAAAAAGAATGGGACGAGACAAGTGACTATCTCCTCCCACAACTGCGCGCGCTCGTAGGCCGCTATTCCAGACTCGGCGAGAACGCCTTCTACAAGATGTACCTCAACGTGGATGTCACGCTGAAGAAGGCTATTGAATCGGACTCACGTAATCTTTTACATCCTGCGGACTGACAGGATTGCCACCAAGGATCATCAGACGCTCGACCACATTGCGCAACTCCCTGATGTTGCCGGTCCATGATTTCTCCTGAAGCAACCTTACGGCTTCGGGAGAGAATTTCTTTGCCTGCATACCCGACTCGGAGCTGATCTGCTCGACGAAATAGTCGGTAAGCATCGGGATGTCGTCCTTGCGCTCGTCCAACGATGGCACCTTGATGACGATGACGCTCAGGCGGTGGTACAGATCCTCCCTGAAATTGCCCTTTGCGATCTCATCCTGAAGATTCTTGTTGGTGGCGGCAAGAACCCTCACATCGACGGTTATGTCCTTGTCGCTGCCCACCCTTGAGAGTTTCTTCTCCTGAAGAATCCGCAGAACCTTGGCCTGCGCGGCAAGGCTCATGTCGCCGATCTCGTCCAGGAAGAGGGTGCCGCCGTCCGCCTGCTCGAATTTCCCCTTATGTTGCTTGATGGCCGAGGTGAACGCCCCTTTCTCATGGCCGAAAAGCTCACTCTCGATCAGTTCCGAAGGAATCGCGGCGCAGTTGACCTCGATGTACGGCATGGAACTTCTGGCGCTCTGCTCGTGGAGACTCCGGGCCACCAGTTCCTTTCCCGAACCATTCGGCCCCACAATCAGCACCCTCGCGTCGGTCGGCGCCACCTTCGCGATGATGTCCTTCACGTGGCGGACAGGCTCCGACTCCCCTATCATCTTCTGTCCATAGACCTTCTTCTTGAGGGTCTTGTTCTCCGAGATGATCGTGGCCTTCTCGGAAGCGTTCTTGATCGTTATCAGGATCCTGTTCAGATCCAAAGGCTTCTGGATGTAGTCAAAGGCTCCCTTCTTGATGCATTCCACAGCGGTGTCAATGTCCCCGTGCCCGGAAATCATGACGATGGCGGCGTCGATGCCCTCGGCCACCATCTTGTCCAGCACCTCGGTACCGTCCATCCCCGGCATCTTGATGTCGCAGAAGATCACGTTGTACTTCTCCTTGTCCACCATCGAGAGGGCTGCCATTCCGTCCTCCGCCACATCCACTTCATAGCCCTCGTCACCCAGAATCTCCTTCAGGGAGTTCCGGATGGATCTTTCATCATCAATAATCAATATCTTCATAGAAATTCGCCTTTGTAACCTTCAAAAAAAATCTGAGGCAACTTTATTTCATGTTACTTTATCTTCCCGTTCACGAAAGAATGTTTTTCAGTACTTATCAACCAGTTGCCTCACACGCGGCAAATAATCCTCCGCCTCCTGCCCGGAGTACGCACAAGACAATCCGGAATACAAATATCGGACAAAATTCTTTCTTTACATAAAATTTGATAATTTTGCCGTATGAAATTACCTGACATCATCATAGCCATCGACGGCTACTCCTCCACCGGTAAGAGCACGCTTGCCAAACTGATAGCGGAACATTTCTCGTTCCTTTACCTTGATTCCGGAGCCCTCTACCGAGGAGTGACGCTCCACGCCCTTGAGAACAACCTCATCAGCGAGGACGGCGCGATCGACGAGGCCGCCCTAAAAGCGGCGCTACCCAAGCTGGATCTTGACTTCAGGGCCGGAGGAACCCACATAGGCGACCGCTGCATCGAGAAGGAAATCAGAACGTTGGAGGTGTCCGGACACGTCAGCCCCGTCTCGGCGATCCCGTTTGTCAGGGAATATGTCGATGAGCGCCTGCACGCTTTCGGTCGCAGGAAGAGGGTCGTGATGGATGGCAGGGACATCGGCACGACAGTGTTTCCGGACGCCGAGGTCAAGATATTCATGACCGCGAGCGACGAGGTCAGGGCGAAAAGACGCTACGACGAGATGAAGGCCAAGGGGCAGGATCCGACGATGGAGGAGGTGATGAAAAACCTCAGGGAGAGGGACTACATCGACTCTCATCGCGAGGTGTCTCCTCTCTCCAGGGCCGCCGACGCCTTCGTGCTGGACAATTCGGACATGAACCTGCACGAGGAACTTGTCTGGTTCCAGGGGCTTGCGCAGGGTCGTTTCGGGATTCTGGAATAAGGACATGAGCCTTCAGGTTGAGATAGAGAGGCACTCCGGTTTCTGCGGGGGCGTGATCCGGGCGATCGGACGGGCCGAGAAGTTCCTACAGGAGCATCCCGGACAGACGTTGTACTCTCTGGGCGACATCGTACACAACGAGGCCGAACTGCGTAGGCTCGGCGAAAAAGGACTGGTCACCATCGGGAAGAAGGATCTTGCGGACATCCCGTCTCCTTCGTCCGAGACTCTTCTTATAAGGGCCCACGGCGAGCCGCCGGAGACATATTCATTGGCCTCCAGGCTAGGCCTTACTGTCATTGACTGCACCTGCCCTGTCGTGCTGAGACTTCAGAAGAGCATCCGGGAGGCCTACGAGAGGGTCAAGCCCGCCGGAGGACAGATCATCATCTTCGGGAAAGTCGGCCACGCGGAAGTCCTCGGTCTGCTGGGGCAGGTCGGGGGTGACGCTGTCGTGATCGAGGATCTGCGGATGCTCCGCTCCGCGCTTGGCGACGGCTCCATCCGGACCGGCAGACCGCTGGAGATCTTCTCGCAGACCACCAAGAGTCCGGTGGAATATTCAGAGATCTGTAAGGAACTTTCGGCGGCACTGCGGCAGGGAGAGGCTTTTGCGGGCGGACTGAAGGTTCACGACACTATCTGCTCGCAGGTCGCGTCGAGACATGAGGAGTTGGCCGAGTTCGCCGCCCGGCACGATGTGATCGTCTTTGTGTCAGGGGTTTCCAGTTCTAACGGGAAGGTGCTGTGCGAGCTTTGCCAATCCAGGAACCCCCGCACCCACCACATTTCCGGGCCGTCGGAACTGTCCGCCGAATGGTTCTCCGCCGGCGACAAGGTCGGGATCTGCGGAGCCACCTCCACCCCCGGCTGGCTGCTGAGGCAAGTGGCGGATGCAATCACCTGTCTCTGAACCCCCTCGAAGCGGCTGCACGCCGCCACTAAACAAGGCGGCCAATCCATGATGGCGGCACGTCGGTGAAAGAATATTTGCAGGAATATCCACAAATAGTTAACTTTGTAGTAGAAATGATTGCGCGTCAATCTTTTGAAATCTAAATTCATTACATATTGTTATGGCAACAACAGCAGATTTTAAGAACGGCCTTTATATCAGCTACAACGGCAAACCTTGCCAGGTAGTCTATTTCCAGCACGTCAAGCCAGGAAAAGGCCCGGCATTCGTAAAGACGAAGCTTCGCAACCTTGAAAACGGAAGGATCCTTGAGAACACCTTCACCGCAGGTATGAAGATCGACGTCATCAACGTCGAGAGACGTCCTTACCAGTTCCTCTACTCCGACGAGGACGGATTCAACTTCATGCACGAAGAGACCTACGAGCAGATCCACCTGCCTCACGATGTTGTCGAGAACTCTGACCTCATGAAAGAGGGACAGCACGTTGAGATGATGTTCGTGACAGAGCCTGAGGAGAAGTGCCTCACCTGCGAGCTCCCAACCTACGTCACCCTTGAGGTGACCTACACGGAGCCTGCCGTTAAGGGCAACACCGCCTCCACCAGCGCCCTCAAAGAGTGCACCCTTGAGACCGGAGCCAAGATCATGGTTCCTCTGTTCATCAACCAGGGCGACAAGATCACCGTCAACACCACCGACCGTTCCTACGGCCAGAGAGTGTAACGCACAAGCCAAAAAGCCAATGACCGGGAAGGTGGCCGAGATTTCCTCTCAGCCACCTTCTCTGCATTAACACCAACCCTTCGGGTTCAATGCCCGTTTCTTTTTCCATAAATACCCGGAAAGAATTGCACAGGGCGTGCCTGATGTTTGCTGAAAACAAAATTGAGACATCTGGGCACTAAACAAAAAATGGCCCACAGACACCTGTGAGTCACTTTTTGCGGAGAGAACGAGATTCGAACTAAATAACCAACAGCCTCCATACACCCCTAATTTACGTGTGTATAATGCATATTTCTTTATATGGACATACCTAAATCCAGCTAAAGTTGGGATATTATTGGGATATTTTTACGCTAGAAAATCAGATTGCTGATGAATATGACATCTCGGATCTTAGCGAAAAGCAAATCTTAAATGCTGTCCGCATGGGTGTAAGAGGTGGTCGCATGCCAGAGAGTGCACTTTCATTGTCAACGGAAGATATTCTAAAACGTCTTTCTCTCCTTAAAGATGGAAAGCCGATACAAGCTGCTGTAGCATTATTTTGCGATAAACTGCATTATACTCCCCAGTTAAAATTAAGAATGGCTCGTTTTAAGGGAATCAATAAAAACGAATTTGTTGACAGTCAGAATGCCAGCGGCTGTTTCTTTGACTTGCCGGATGCGGGAATGTCATTCTGTTTCAAACATTTGAATTTACATGGTAAGGTTATTGGGCTCAATAGAGTCGAAGATTTGGATATTCCCGTAGAAGCTTTACGTGAGGCCCTGATCAATGCCCTTTGTCATAGGTCATACGAATCTATCTCTGGTTCTGTAAGTCTTGCTATTTATGATGACAGAGTTGAGATTGAGAATCCCGGGCAACTGCCGTTGGATATTACTCCTGATAATATCAAAGAATCTCACGACTCCAAACCATACAATCCGACTATCGCAGGTGTATTATATAAAACCACATGGCTGGAGAGTTGGGGTAGCGGTGTGGCGCGTATGGTTCAGGCATGCAAGGCAAAAAACATTCCCGAACCATATTACGAGGTCCGTCCAGGAGGAGTTGCCATCGTATTCCGTTTTAAGGACATCAACAACGAAAGTAATTCCAATCAAAATTGCGAGTTGGATTGCGAATTGGATTGCGAGTTAAAACTAACTGATAGACAAAAAGTTATCCTATATATTTTAATGTCTGATGGAGAAAAAACTGCGAGTTGAATTGCGAGTCAATTAGAAGTCGGGTTAAGGAGTGACCATTGACTCATTTTCTTGCCTTGAAATTTGCGTGTACAAAGGAATAAGGCTAACTTTGTGGTCGTTAATAATGTGTATTTACACAAAATAAACGAATAGAAATATGGAAATCCGTAGAGATAAATATCTGGATCTACTTATCCACAGTTGTGGGAATGGGTTGATAAAAGTGATAACAGGAATGCGCAGATGCGGCAAGTCATACCTGTTGTTCACCCTTTTCAAGAACTATCTCATAAAACAAGGAGTGAAAGAAGACCATATCATAGGGGTAAATTTGGAGAACCGACTGAATAAAAGTTTGAGAGCCCCCGACGCATTACTTCAATACATAGATAGCCGTCTTTCATCAGACGGTCAATATTATGTTATGCTGGATGAAGTACAGATGGTCAGCGAGTTTGAGGATGTATTGAACTCATTCCTAAGCATAAGCAATGTGGATGTGTTTGTTACTGGCTCTAATGCAAAATTCCTGTCTAAGGATGTAATCACTGAGTTTCGTGGACGAGGAGATGAAATACACGTGCGCCCATTGACCTTCAGAGAAGTAGCAGATTTCCGTGATGACTATTCGCAAGATATGATTCGTGAATATATGCTCTATGGAGGATTGCCACAGGTCGTTTTAGAAAACGATGTCAACAAGAAGGTGAGTTATCTGGAACAGCAGATGGAGCATACTTATTTGCGTGACATAAAAGAGCGATATGAAGTTCGTCAAGATAGCGATTTGTCAGAACTAGTGGACATCATGGCATCATGTGTGGGTGGTCTGACCAATCCTCCAAAGATTGCAGACACTTTTAAAAGTGTAAAGCATAGTAGCATTTCGGTGGATACCATACGTCTCTACTTGGAATATATGGAGGATGCGTTCGTGTTGGAACGTGTTACTCGTTATGACATTAAAGGAAGAAAATACATAGATTCGCCGTTTAAGTATTACTTTGAGGATTTGGGACTGAGAAATGCCCGATTAGGATTTCGGCAAGTAGAACCAACGCATATGATGGAGAATATGCTCTACAACGAGCTTCGTGCTATTGGAATGAAGGTGGATGTAGGACAGGTGTTTACCGAAGTGAAAATCGAGGATGGATCCCGTCAGCGCAAGACTCTGGAAATCGATTTCGTCTGCAACCGTGGCTATGAGCGAGTGTACATCCAATCGGCCTATGCGATGGAAACAGAAGAAAAACGAGATCAAGAACTGACCTCACTACGTAAACTTCGCGACGGATTTCGCAGAATCGTAATTGTAAACGGGCTACAACCTACCTACATGAATGAAGAAGGCGTGTATATTATAAATCTTATGGATTTTTTGCGCGACCCGGAGAAATACATGGAGGAGAGAGTATAAAATCACAATATTCTTAAACTAGTAATATTTTGTTAGGTCTGAGTTTATCAAAGCCATCGGCATATTTTATAAGAATGAATTAAATGCCATCAAGAAGAGTGGAGTCCAACTTCAACCCGTGTACGAGGCGTTCTCCAATGCATGGGAGTCTATAGAAGAGAGATTCCATGGCGAACTTATGCGTCATGGTAGAATTCGTATGGAATTTCACTATACCACATAGGTACAACTGCCAAAGGCCACACCATCTTTTTCCAATTTGACATCCACGGACGCTGCCGCGGCGGGAAAATCATCCCCTACAACCCGGATACCGGCCACCGCATCAAGGACGACCATTTCCCGCCGGTAATGTGGGCGCACACCAATCTCAAAGCTGCGCACCTGCTTCCGCCGGAATGGAAACTCACCCAATGCCTGTTCGGCGAGCACCTGCTCCAGGATAAGGTTAATGCCAATGTGGCGCTGGTGGAGTCGGAGAAGACCGCAGTCATCTGCTCCCTCCTTCTCCCCGAATACACCTGGCTGGCCACAGGAGGCAAAAGTCAGTTCAATGACAGACTGATGGTCCTGAAAGGCCGTAAAGTGACAGCATTCCCGGACATTGACGGCTACGATGAATGGAGGAAGAAGGCAAAGAACTACCCGATGCTTGACATTACCATATCCGACATCCTGGAACGCAATGCCACACCAGAGCAGCGAGAGCGCCAAGTGGACATAGCGGACTTGCTTCTGGATGAAATGCTGAAGGAGAAATGACGTGATATGGAAATGTCTTAGTCAAAAACGGTGTTGAATAACTCAAACATCTCAAGTAACACAGATAACATCATTAACTTGACTAACAGATACAAGATACTGATGACAATGTGGTTACTACGCATTGTTGTCAGTATCTTCATTATCATTACATTACTCGGCAGTCGAGTTGCGGAATGAGGAGATCTTTTTGGATGCTATGATTACATGAAATTGCATATAATACCGGACTAATTTTACGGAAACTGTTGAAAAATCGTTATTTTTGTAAAAGAACGAATCATTAGTTTTTCAAGATGAGCGAAAATTCTGATATAAAAGAAAATGTAATATATAACGAAGATCCTAAACTATTGGAACTCCTCCTGATTGATCGGACAAAGACGACAAATGAGGATGTTCATAATATTATGTGGGCGACAGATAATTATGCGCCTATGGGGCAAGGTTATCAAGAGTGGGATGAGATAAATATTGAGCGCATTACTGGAGAAAATGGCATGTTGCTGCGCCCAAGAGTCAATAAATCCAAGGCGGAACAAGAATACCGTTCCAGAGATAAAGCAGAAGTATTCACTCCAGCATGGATTTGCAACAAGCAGAATAATCTCATAGATGCAGCCTGGTTTTCTGGCACGTCACCGTTCAACATTGAAAACGACGATAATACTTGGGAGAGTGCAACTGGGAAAATTCCATTCCCGACTCCGGACGGAAAAACATGGCAGGATTATGTGAAAGACACCAGGCTGGAAATGGCTTGCGGGGAAGCTCCATATCTGGTCAGCCGGTATGGAGTCGTCTCTGGAATGGATATTCCAATCAAGGAACGTATCGGCATTCTCGATAGAAAGCTGCGCGTTGTCAGCGAAAATGTCGATAATGTACGCGAATGGATTAAATGGGCTACAATCGCATACCAGAATACTTATGGCTTCGAATGGCAAGGCGATAATCTTTTACTTGCACGCGAGGCTATGCTATACACCTTCTTTGATTATTACAAAGAAAAGTTCGGCAAGACGCCGGCTCAACTTCAGGGTGAAAAGATTGCTGAGATTATATCATGGAATCTCTGGCAGATGGATGGCCTGAAGGGTGTGATACCCGGAAGTTGTTATGAAGAAGTACAAGAGGAGTTTAATCTGATTGGAGAAAGCAAGAAGACTATCACTAAATGCACAGGTTGTGAAAAAGGTGACATCACCAAGCACAACGGCATATATTGCATACTGAAGGATTGGGAGAAGGGAAAGACTGTAAGATTTATAGACCTTTTAAACAAGTAACTTGTGCAGTATTATTCGACACTAAACGCTAAGTTAATCTACATTTTCACCATCAACGACAGCACCCACAGAGGCTGTGTGAAGATCGGTGAAGCAACACTTGAGGAGGCTACTGATTCCTCACTGCTGCCTAACTGCAAAGAATTAAACAATGCGGCTCGTAAAAGAATAGACCAATATACGCGGACTGCAGGCATCAGTTATAAACTTGAACATACGGAATTGACATTGTCTATAAGAGGTGGAGTGTTTACGACATTCAATGACAAGGAAGTCCACAATGTTCTGCTTCGTTCCGGAATAAAGCGCCATAGTTTCAGCACACAGAGCCAGGGAACAGAATGGTTTGAATGTAGTGTAGAGACTGCGCTGAAAGCAATTCAAGCTGTCAAGGAAGGCCGCAGCGCAATCAGTTCAAGTGAAATCGTCCCGATACATGAAACTATAGTATTCCGTCCGGAGCAGCAAGAAGCCATCGACAAGACCATCAAGAAATTCAACAGCGGTGGCAAGGCAATGCTCTGGAATGCGAAAATGCGCTTTGGAAAGACGCTGACTGCGCTTCAGGTGGTGAAAGAATGCCATTACCATAGAACTATCATTGTTACGCATAGACCTGTCGTGGACAAGGGATGGTTTGAAGACTTCGGCAAAATCTTCGGAATGTTGGATGGATACACTTATGGTTCCCGCGAAATGGGGGAGACCTTTGAACATCTCGAAAAAGCGGCAAAGAAAAACCCTGAGGCTCACTATATCTATTTTGCATCAATGCAAGACCTTCGTGGCGCTCAGCTGGCAGGAGGCAAGTACGATAAGAACGCAGCTATATTTGCCGCCAAATATGATATGGTAATCATTGATGAGGCTCATGAGGGAACCCAGACGGAACTTGGCCAGAATGTAATCGCTCTTCTCAAACACGATAATACCCATATTCTCAATCTCTCAGGAACTCCGTTCAATCTTCTCGAAGACTATAGGGAAGATGAGATTTTTACCTGGGACTATGTGATGGAGCAGAAAGCCAAATCAGACTGGGACTTGAATCACTTCGGAGATCCTAATCCTTATGCGGGGCTTCCTCGGCTTAACATTTTTACGTTTGACTTGGGTAAAGTTCTTGCTGGATTTGATGACGTAGAAGATTCGGCATTTAATTTCAAGGAATTTTTCAGAACTTGGACAGGAGACATTGAACGTGATCACAGAGCAATGCCGGAGGGTGCACTTGGCAAATTCGTCCATGAAGAACATGTGAAGGGTTTCCTTGATCTGATTGTCAAATACGATCCGGACAGCAATTATCCGTTCTCGACGGTTGAATTCAGGAACAATTTCCGCCACACACTGTGGATGATTCCGGGAGTTAAGGAAGCGAAAGCCCTTTCTGCGCTTCTGCAGCAGCATGATATCTTCGGTCAATTCCAGATTGTCAATGTTGCAGGTGATGGTGATGAAGATGTCCCTGATGACAATGCACTCTCGCTTGTGGAGAATGCTATGGGAGACAATCCGGAAGATACGAGGACGATTACACTCTCATGCGGTAAACTTACTACAGGAGTATCCGTGAAGCCGTGGACGGCTGTCATGATGCTTTCCGGCTCGCATAATACTGATGCAAAGGCATATATGCAGACCATTTTCCGCGTACAGACCCCTTATACGACTAAGGATGGCCGCAGAAAAGAGAACTGCTATGTGTTTGACTTTGCCCCGGACAGGACTCTCAAGGTACTTGCAGATACTGCACGAGTAAGTGCGAGAACAACTGCAAATGAATCTGATAGAGTCAAGCTCGGGGAATTCCTGAACTTCTGCCCTGTCATCGGATATAATGGAACAAAGATGGCTACCTTCAATGTCGAAAGTATGCTTGAGCAACTGAAGAGAGCCTATATTAGCCGGGTAACCAAGAACGGATGCGATGACTCGCGACTATATAACCAAGAAATGTTGCGCAAGCTCGATGCTGAAGCTCTTGCCAAGTTCCAAGGCCTCCATAAGATCATTGGCGCGACAAAGGCCAATCATAGTTCTACCGATGTAGATATGGCTAAGACTGGACTTACCAATGAACAGTATGCGGAGATAGAAAGAATCAAAAAGAAGAAGAAAGCAGAACTCACTGACGCGGATAGGAAAAGACTTGAAGACGCTAAAGAGAAAAAGAAAAATGCGGATGCAGCGATATCGATACTTCGTGGCATATCCATCCGCCTTCCTCTTCTTATGTATGGCGCTGAACTCAAAGATGAAAGTCAAGATATAACACTCGACAACTTTGCAGAATTGATAGACAATCAGTCCTGGGAAGAGTTCATGCCGCGAGGTGTTACCAAGGAACTTTTCAAAGAATTTATTCCGTATTACGACCCTGATATGTTCCGTGCTGTCGGACGTAACTATAGGGACCTTGTGAGACAAGCAGACCAGCTCGCACCGATGGAAAGAGTGAAGGCTGTGTCCAGGATATTTTCTTACTTCCGCAATCCGGACAAGGAAACGGTGCTTACTCCATGGAGAGTCGTGAATATGCATATCGGGGACTGCATAGGTGGATATGTCTTCTTCGATGAGGCTATGGAAACAGAGTCTGTCGCTCCTCGCTTTATTGATCACGGGGAAGTTACGGACGCGGTTTTTAAGGATAGGAATACCAGAATACTGGAAATCAACTCCAAGACGGGACTCTATCCTCTCTATATGGCATATAGTGTCTTTGCGGAGAAACTCAAGGACTACAGAGACAACCACATGCTGGCTACAGATGTTCCTGTTGATATTCAAAATCAGATTTGGTACAATGTCTTGAAAGATAACATATTCGTCATCTGTAAGACAGAAATGGCGAAGAGCATAACCAAACGTACGCTTAGGGGTTTCCGACGGGCAAAGGTCAATGCCCGCTATTTTGAGGACTTGATAAACAAAATCACGAACCAAAGTGATATGTTTATCAAGAAGATGCACGATGGTAAGAATTATTGGAACAACGACGAATTAGAAGAATATATGAAATTCAATGCAGTGGTGGGCAATCCACCGTATCAGATTGCACTTTCATCAACAAGCGCATATGCGGGATCTATTTATCAGTATTTTATTGAAATAGCGAGGAGGTTGCACCCAAGATATATTTCTATGATTACGCCGAGTCGATGGATGACTAAAGATGGACAGGGTATAAAAGATGAGTGGGTTGATGATATGATCAATTGCAATCATTTTATTTATATAAATGACTTTTTGAATGCGTCCGAATGTTTTAACGGTGTGGATATTAAGGGAGGAGTAAACTTTTTCTTATATAACCAAGCATATGTGGGGCCGTGTACATATGTGCTCCATCAAAGAACTGGTGTTGTGGAAAAAAGAGAAGTGCTTAATAAATTGGGAATTGGAATCATTATTCGCGATATTATTGCGGAACATATTCTTGAGAAAATAACTAATATAGAGGGTCCTTATTCTTTAATGTTATCTTTTTCTGATTATATTAGCCCTAGAGATTTCTTTACGACAAAAGTCAAAGGAGAGAGTATTCTGGGAACTAATTGGAAAGGGTATTCAAAGACAAAGGACAAAGCACATTTTATTAAATATTACTTAAATAGACAGATAGAACCAAATGGATTTGGATGGATTTCTGATAAAGATATCCTTAAAAATAAGCATGCCGTAGATTTTCATAAGATTTTCCTTTCAAAAGCAGGAGGATCTGGAAATGATGCTATTGTATTAGGACGTCCGTTCTATGGTGAACAAGGTTCAGTTTGTTCTGTAACGTATCTTGTTGTCGGTTATAAAGGACAAATTAAATCAAGAGAGGAGGCTGATAATATCATTTCATACATGAGAACTCGCTTCTTCCGATATCTTGTTTCGATACGGAAACATACACAGGATAATCCTCGAGATGTTTTTCAATTCGTCCCTCTCCAAGACTGGTCAAAGCCATGGACCGACGAAGAACTATACGCCAAATATAACTTGTCGCCAGATGAAATCGCTTACATAGAATCCATGATTAAGCCGATGCCTCAAGATAAGTTGTTCGATGATGCGAGCACACTCGACCCTAATTACGGTTCATTCAACCTGTCAGAACATGGTGTCAATGTAGGAGATCGTATCACATACACTCCAACGGGCCAGGAACTGACAGTCCTGGAAGACAATAAAGTTGAATACGGTGGCAATGCCATGACGCTGGCAGAATTTACAGCGGAGAACATGCCTGAAAACAGCGTTAGTAAATCAGGTGTCTGCAAAGGCCCTAAGTATTTCTCTTACAAAGGCGTCACCCTATATAAGCTAAAGAACTCATTCCTGAAAAACAAAGAGTAACTCGTGTTGAATTTTGATTAGAAACGATTTTTTGTTTAGAATGTATTATGGGTAGATATATGCGCTTGAAGCACATAGAACCGAGTGTTGAGCCAGGGAACCCTTTTAAGAATTGTTCTACAGGGAGGGAAGGAATCGGAGAGGCTCTCACATCAATTGTGCATAGTATTGACCTTGGTGGGACAATTGCACTTACCGGGGAATGGGGGTCGGGGAAGACCACGTTTTTGAGGATGTGGAAGCAATCTTTGGAAGACAAACATTATCCCGTTGTCCTGCTGAATGCATGGGAAACAGAATGGGCGGAAGACCCATTGATTGCTGTAGTTGCATGTGTTAGTAGGGCTTGTAAACAAGACGAGTCGAAAGAAACTCTAAATAAAATCCTCTGCTTAGCTAACGGATTCGTTCAGCAACCACGACAAATGATTCGTTCAATTGTAAAAGCGTCGATAGATAATCACATCGGCGACGTATCTCAATCGATTGAAGAACAGACAGGGCAAGCTTTTGAAAAGGCTGTGAATTCATTTGATGGAAAAGAGAAGTCCATGGTATCTTTGAAAGAGAATTTGGAAAAACTCGCTTGGAATGTCAATCAGGAAAGTAGTGATGAAAAGCCCTTGGTATTTATCATTGATGAACTGGATCGCTGTAGGCCGGACTATGCGGTAAGGATGTTGGAGATTCTCAAACATTTCTTTGTTGTAAAGAATATAGTTTTTGTATGTGCTGTTGATAAAAAGCATTTGGAAGACTCCATTTGTGGCTTCTATGGAAGTGAGAAGATTAAAGCTTCTGAATATCTCCGGCGCTTCTTTGACTTGGAAATTAGTATTCCGTTACCGGACTATACCAAGTTTTGCGAGCATCTTTATGACTATTACGAATTGAATGTTTTTTTTGAGTCTGAAAAACGTCAGGCGTATCCTATATTCAAAAAGAATGCGGAGGATTTCAAGTGGTTTTTGTCGTCTTTGGGAATTAAAAAAGGGCTGTCGCTTCGTCAACTAGAGCGTATCACGGCATTTACGAAGTTGTCGTTGAGAAATATGCCGGTCGGGACATATTATTATCCGATACTCAGTCTATTTGTGACATATTTGAGATTCTTTGATTATCAATTCTATACAGCATTAAGAGAGCATAAGTGGACTTGCCAGAAAATTCTTGATGAGTTTCAGACGAGGTATTTGAAATTGTTAGACACAAAACCCGATCCGTATGACCCGAGGAGTGATCATCAAGCTATGATTTTTTTGATTGGGAAGCTAATTGTCTCATATAACAATGACAGCAGAGCTAAAGCAGAGAATATATACGATTTTCAAACGGAAAAAACCAATCTGACTCCTAATGAAATAGCAAAGGCGGAACTTGACATGGCTTTGAAATATGCTAATCAAGGTTCTGATGGCTATGAGTTGTCTTGGCTATTCCGATATTTGGAAGTCTTGAAAATAGACTGACATTGGCAGTGGACCGTCTAATGGAATAAACATAAATTAGTGTAAGACAATTTATTGAATATTTGTGCTATGGATATACATAAACTTCTATCTGGTGGTGAGCGTGTAACGCTCGAATGCAAGAAGGCGTCAAAGGGATTACCGGCTTCTCTTTGGGAGACCTATTCGGCTTTCGCCAACACATACGGCGGAACATTACTGCTGGGTGTGGTAGAGCACATGGACGAGCCGGATAAATCCAAACGATTTGAAATAATCGGTGTTGACGATGCTGATAAGATTCGTAAGAACTTGTGGGATATTGTCAATAACAAGGAGAAGGTTAATGTAAACCTCTTGA